>OCZT010000004.1_pt1 | contig 213881 bp, 191 predicted proteins | sample 1539031 | NCBI WGS metagenome assembly OCZT01 (sample SAMEA3539308, study PRJEB22396) | soil metagenome | biome: tundra; feature: field; material: soil | place: USA | collected 2010-05 | depth 0.15 m
TGATGTCTGCGTCCAGCTGTTTGTAGGTGTAAGCGTGGAACTTAATGTCCACGTAAAGGTCGACGTTGCCGTGTTTGTCGATGTTTTCGTCCAGCTGTTTGTAGGTGTAAGCGTGGAACTTAATGTCCACGTAAAGGTCGGCGTTGCCGAGTTTGTCGATGTCTGCGTCCAGCTGTTTGTAGGTGTAAGCGTGGAACTTAATGTCCACGTATAGGTCGGCGTTGCCGAATTCGTCGATGTCTGCGTCCAGCTGTTTGTCGGCGTAAGCGTGGAACTTAATGTCCACGTATAGGTCGGCGTTGCCGAGTTTGTCAATGTCTGCGTCCAGCTGTTTGTCGGTGTAAGTGTGGAGCTCAACGTCCACGTGAAGGTCGGCGTTGCCGAGTTTGTCGACGTCTGCGTCCAGCTGTTTGTCGGTGTAAGTGTGGAGCTCAACGTCCACGTGAAGGTCGGCGTTGCCGAGTTCGTCGACGTCTGTGTCCAGCTGTTTGTCGGTGTAGGCGTTAGAGTGTAAGTCGGCGATATTGTATTTGTCACAGTATACGTCGGCGTGCCGGCAGGCGTATAGGTCTGCGTGGCCGTAAAAGTCGGGGTACCGTTTATGGTAGGCGTGTAAATAAGGGTCTGCGTGGGCGTTATTATAGGAGTATTTGTAGGCGTACCTGCATTCGTAGATGTATATGTCGGCGTAAAAGTCGGGCTGGGCACGAACTCGTAAGCGCCGATGTCAAATATACCTTCCTGCGGCCTTGATACCAGTTCCTTGTCAGTGGCGACCGGGACCGTATTATCACCCGCGTTCCTGCACAACGCAACTCCAGTCAAATGGAAATTGTTCCCTGCGGAATTGATAAACTCAATAAGCGGGTTGACAACCGTGGGAAGCTTTATATTATCAGCGGGTAAAGCCTCGTTTGCCTGTCCAAACGCGTTATAATGAAAATCAATCACATTGCAATTGACGCCAAGGAATATATCATCCGTATTCGATGTAAAAATGTTGTTCCTCGCGTCCATCCTGCAATCAACTCTGAAACCCGAGGCATTGCCGTGAAGAGTATTGTTATATATTTTTAATATAAAATTCGCCGTACTGGCGCTGTTATAAATGGCCCAGTTATAACCCCGAAAAATGGAATTTTGAACCCTGTAAGAATTTGCCAGAGTCCCGCCTCCGACCAAACCGGCCTCGCCGCCCGACCCCACAAGCTCACACCTGTCGATCACTACATAATCAGGCACCATAGGCGCGGTAGGCGCGTAAACAGTGTCCCCGCCCGAGCTCTGCATGTAAAGATTTACCAGGTTCAGGGAAGCAGAGCCAGTGGCATTGTTATAAATAACCTGCGAGCTTCCGGAAGTATGTATAATGCGCAGGTTCCGTATTGTGAGCCCCTGCGTAACGCCGGTTAGGTACAGGTTCCTGTTGCCGGCATTGCCCGAAGCGAACCAGTTAATCGACGGCGTTGCGCCGCGTATCTCGGATATGTTCTTGTTCAGCGAAACAGTCTCGGTTACATCTTCCTCAATCTCTATGACGTCGCAATACTGTGTGGATGCTGCGATCGCCGCCGCAATCGTCAGGTACCCGCCGCACAACCCGCTCGGGCATACCTTCAGCACCGCGCCGCAGGCAGTTGAGGTCTGCGTGGCCGTAAATGTCGGGGTCCCGTTTATGGTAGGCGTGTAAGTAAGGGTCTGCGTGGGCGTTATTGTAGGAGTATTTATAGGTGTACCTGCATTCGTAGGCGTATATGTCGGCGTAAAAGTCGGGCTCGGCACGAACTCGTACGCGCCGATATCTTTAGTGCCTTCCTGCGGCCTTGCGGTCCCATCCTTGTCAACCGTGACCGGAACGCTATTGTCCCCGTTGTTCCTGGAAACCGCAGTGCTGTTCAGGTGAAAATTTGACGCCCCTGCGTTCACGCATTCATTTGCCGCCGTAACGCCGAAATGATTGTTTAAAGGAAGGCCCGCCTCGTTTGCCTGGCCAAAGGAATTATAGGTGAACTGCGTCACGGCTCCCGCGCCATTGCCCGGGTTCGGGTCATTGATGTCGTCCGTATTCGAGATGAACAGGTTGTTCTCGAAGGTGACGCCCACATCGTAATAGACACCTGTCGCGTTGTTGTAAAAGGTGTTATTGTACGCCGTCAGGATATTGGCCGCGGCTGCGTCTATCAGATACATCGCGTAACCTGTGCCAGTAAAATTCCTGAATACGCAGTTCTCAAAATAATACGTGTTCGCCGTGGTAGCGTTGTAGCTCTGAAGGCCGGTTGCGTTCGCCGAGCCCACAAGGTCGCAGTTGTACAACATTACCTGGTTTACGACGCCCGGCTGTGACTGGTTTATCACGATGCCTCCGCCGTCATTTTCAAGCGTGCAGTTCACGAAACGCAGCGACTGCCCCGCGGGGGAACCGTTTATGGTTATCACATCCGAGGATCCGGAGGTGTGCTGTATATAGAGTTTCCTGATATACATGGTCTGGGTAACGCCGGAGACTACCTTCATGTTAAATCCCCCGGCCCCGCTTCCGGACCCCATCCATTTTCTGCCCGGGACATCGCCCCGTATCTCCGCGATATTCTTCGTTATGGTCACGCCCGGTTCCGTGTCATCCTCGACCAGTTCTATCACGTCGCATGAATTCGTCGACGCCGCTATTGCCGCGACAATCGTGGTATACCCTCCGCACAGACCGCTCGGGCATACCTTTAATACCGAGCCGCAGGCTGCGGTGTTCGTCGGCGTCACAGTCGGCGTCGGGATTATGGTCTGTGAGGCCGTGGGAGTGCTGGTCGGCGTTATTGTATTTGTCGGCGTGGGCGGCGGCACGAACTCGTAAGCACCGATGTCGTAGCAGCATTCCTGCGGCCGCGGGGTCCTTATGTAATCGTCCGAAATCAACGCCTCGGTCATGCCCGCATTGCGACAAAGAGCCCCGGGCTTCAGCGAAAAGTCTTTTGCCACTAAGTTTGTAATCTCATTTGCCGCGGTTATCCCGAATATGTTGCCTGCCGGGTAGCCCGAATTGGCTTCAGTGCCGAAAGCGTTGTTCAGGAAATCCGTCTTTTTCATGTTCGCACTCGCGTAATTAAGGTCGGCGGCAGGGTTGTTGATAAACATGTTATTGTGTGCGTATACGCCCGTGTTCGTACCGAAAGCGTATGTCGAAAAACCCGCAAAGGTATTATTATACAGGCCGTAGACATAGTTGGCGGTGTTACCCGTTCCCTGTATCCCTATTGCGCCGTCGTGGATCAGGCAGTTCTTGAAAGTTATAGCACCCGCAGCGGTTGGTCCGCCCGCATATACCGTAGACCCGCCCGTGGCGTCCAAGTCGCAGCGCTCAAATAGCATCTGCCCCGAGACCGGTCCCGAGTCGTCAATCAATGTGCTTGCTCCTCCGGTGTGGCGTAAAGTTACGTCGTACATGTTCAGTCCAAAGGAAGCCTGCACATTATTCGGGTAAAATGTGGATCCGCTCCCGCTGCTATGGTCAATGGTCAGGTCATGGATCCTGACTGTCTGCGTAAGAAAGTTGTGAATGGAAAACGTCCTATGCGCGTTACTGCCGGTGTCGTTCAATACTATGGACCTGTTCAATCCCCTTATCTCGGCAATGTTCTGGTTCAGGGAAACCTCTTCGGTAATATTCTGCAGCAGTTCGATCACGTCGCAGGAGTTAGTGGATGCCGCAAATGCCGCCGCAAAGCTGGTGTAGGTGGGCGCGTATCCCGGGCAGGAACCGCTCGGGCATACGAACAGAACCGATCCGCAGGTTGTGGCGGTCTGTGTCGCCGTAAAAGTTGGCGTTAATGTAATGGTGGGAGTTATAGTTGGGGTAACAGTCGACGTAAAAGGTATATATGTTATTTCCAGCCAGGCATAGTCCACGTAAGCCATTGTAAAATCCTGGGTGCCGTTTCGTGTCGGCCTTATCTGGCCGCAGATCGAATTTACTTCCGCCCATGTCCACGAACCGTAAAGCAACGTCAAATCCACGGAAGAAGTTATATCCGTGGCGCTCATTGCAATCGCAGAGTAATCAACCGACGCATTGCATGTCCATGTGTTGGCGGTGCAAGCCCAGCTGCCGACCACGCCGAGGTTGTTGCTCACATTTATCCCCAAAAAATCGTTGCCGGGGATGTCCGCGTGCTGAATAAACTTGAAAGACACGTTTGTTATGACGCCGATATCCACGGGCTGGCTCGCAAATTGCATGACAACAAACCGCGCGTTGATTGCGGTAGTGGCGTAAATCCCGTCACTCGCGTTTATGTTCGTTGGATTTGTCATGTTGGAAGTAAGCCCGGGTATGCCTTCCGTGCATGGTAGTAAAAGTGTAGCGGCATGAACAGGATAGATTCCTGACGCGAAAAAAATCAGCGGTGTGATTACTTTTTTTAAAATACTTTTGAGCACACTTTTTTCCTCTATTTATAGTATTTAATCCGCTTTCATCGTATATACAATTATATACGCTAAATTGCCTTATTTCAAGTATTTTGGCTGATATTTTGAACTATATTTGTTTTTCCAACAATTCCAGAATAATTCTTTAAAATATGACATATTTTTATATTTTGATTTTTTCAATATTTTGAATTTATCGAAAATTAGATAATACTGCAATAAATTAAATCAGATTGGAAATCCAATTATTTTCAGCCAACAAAATATGGGGTTTTATTGTGGCCATGCTCAGGTTAAAATGAACCGTATCCATGTTTCATTATGTGGCATAATATTTTCTTATAGCGGCATAATGTATAGACAATTTTGCTTGAAAATTATAATAAATTGCAATCTATGAAACATCTATTTTGAGACTGTCGGAAACCCTATAAAACCATGAAATTCTTTATCGTGTTCGGTGCGGATGAAATTTGTTTATGGCCTGAGCGCCACTAAAAATATTTAAACAGTATCAGGAAATATTGCTTTAAATACCGTACCCTTTCCTTCACCTTCTGATTCTGCCCAAACAAAACCTTTATGGGCTTCCACTATCCCCTTGACTATAGCAAGCCCCAGCCCCATGCCTTTGTGTTTCCCGGCATCCTCGGTTTTCACCTGGAAATATTTCCCGAATATCATTTCAACAAATTCTTTTTTAATACCACGTCCGCAGTCCCGTACATAAAGCATAGTATATGGTTCATTGCGCATTGCTTTTTCGATAACGCCATTTTTTATCGCATCAGCGCCCGGTTTGACCTTGAGCGTTCCAATTTCTATGGCCTGATTTTCACTGGAAAATTTAGCAGCATTATTTATCAGGTTTATGATAACCTGTATTATCCTGTTTTCATCGCCAAACATTGTCAATGCGGGAGACGAGTAGAATTTGACAAGCCTGAGCTTTTTTGCAGATAGATCATAGGCTGTTAATTCCGCGGCCATATCCACCGAACGATTGATGTCAAAACTGTATTTGACAACGCCGAATGTGCCGGACTCCATTTTTGATGCGTCCCTTAGTTCTTCTATCATACTCAGCAGCCTTTCATGCCCTGTCTTTGCGATGTTAAGAAGTTCCTTTTGAGCGTCAGTCAAGCCTGCTGACATATTGCCGGCAATAAGCGCCAGCGCACCTTTTGCCGAAGTCAGCGGACTTTTTAGTTCATGATATACCATGCCAATATATCCATGCCTTAACTCTTCGGATTTTTTTAACTTCTCCACCGTTATTTCCAGTTCTCCCACGATTTCTGAAAGCTTCTTTTGCAGCGCAAGTTGTTCACCGTTGTCGCTTGCGGTAACAATAAAACCGTTTTTTTGCCCTTTGGCACTGAATGTTGAAAAAGACATGACAACAGCTATATAGGAACCGTTTTTCATCTTGAATTCCGCAGGTATGCTTTTGTTTGGCTCCACATTTTCGAATTTTTCAGGGAATGTCTGGCAGACCATATTTATAGGCTTGTTCAGCAGTTCGGGTTCTTTGTATCCCAGGACATCAAGCGCGGCAGTGTTTATAAAAAGTATTTTGCCTTCCATATCAAGAAGTATTATAAACTCGTTCATCTGCAGTAATATATCATTCGCTGCTATTTCGTTCATCTTTTGCCCCTTTAAAAACTTTATATAATTCTTATGATACTGCCCCAAATACTTCTTTCAGTCCTCTATCCTGCCTGCCCGTCCCTGCCCGATCCGATAAAGCCGCTCCCGCTTCCGGGCTGCTGCGGCCCGTTTTCTTTGGAGAGTGTTTCCATTTTTTTCTTAAGCTTTAAAAACCTTCTCTTTTGCCTGTAGGCTTCGTTAGCAAAATAAAAAACTATCATCCCGACTATTATGGCAAGCATTAAAATGACCGCCGCTGTCATGTAATCAAGCTGGCAGCTGTTCTCTTCAGGTATGGTGACCGTTATTTCCCTGACCACGGTGACGGTCCTGACAGTCGGCTTTATGTTCTGCACGGCTGTATTAGCGGCTGTATTATTTGATGCGGCCGCCGCTTTATTTAATTCAAGGGAATAAGCCGGGTTTGACTTTGACTTGTCCAGCCCTTTGGAAGACACCGCGCCTGTGTCCTTCACGCCGGGCGACGGCCAGTTCATATCCAGTGCTTTTTGTATAGCCTCATCTTTCTCTGTTCCGCTTATGTTTGAAGGTATTATGAGTTTCTGGCCTTCAACGAGGAGTTTGTAATCATATAATATGTCCCTGTTTGCGTAATAAATAATGGGCCAGAGCCTTTTATCCCCGTAAATATCCTTTTTTGCCGCTATTTCATAAAGTATGTCGCCTTCCTTTACTAAGTAGACCTTCGGTTTCATGTAAACGGACGAGTCCGCGCTTTTCGCGGAAAAAATAAACGCGGGCAAAAAAATGTTTGCGGTAACAAACATAAACAACAGCGCTGCTTTAACGTTGCTTTTTTCCATGCCTGTATCCGGGCTGATATTTTTCATGTTATATTTACTATACATCAATTCGGGGGATTTTGCAAGACTCGGGTTCCAGAGCTTTTTATTATCGTACAAGTTAAGGTATTTTGAGGCCGAGTGCGCGGCAGGCAGGTGCGCAAATTAAAAATCCCGTCTGCAGTTAAGCAGCCGGGCTTTTTAATTTGTTTAATTTATTACTCTGTGCCCAGGCTAAAGTTCATATAAGTTGTCGGGCTGTAATTTATCGAGGTGCCGGCCGCCGGAGGATTAACTCCGCTTCCGCCGTAATAACCCAGATAATCTCCGGCTGGCGTAGATAAATTATTCATGTCATTCACGATTTGGGAATTGTTATTCACGTCGACAAAACCATATAAATAATATGTGCCGGGAATAACCACACATGTTGAGTAATTATATGTCGTTGAAGAACCAAGTACATCATAAAAGGTATTATTACTACCCCCACCGTTTCCTTTTGTTGTCCCGCTTATCTCTATTGCAATTATTTTCCCCGGCTGCGCATAAGGCAATGTAATTGTTCCCTGCAGGTTTGCAGGTGCGACACCCATCTGTATGCTGATCCCGGACGCCGGTGAATTAAACACCGGGCCAGGATTCGGCCATACGGCTGATCCGTTCTCGCCCATATAGTCGCCCGGCCTCGGCCAGCCGTTCGAGCCGCAAATATTTCCTAATACATCCGGACCCGTGGCATTTACCAGCGCTACTATGCCATAGTTCGTACCTGGATTTACGTACATGGAGAATGGCACGCTTGTGCCTGCCGGGCATATCCCTGTATCTTTCGACACCCAATTACCCATCTGTCCGGTATATACAGCCACCCAGTAATATTGGCCCTGCTGGCTTGCCGGCAATGTTAGTGTACCTGACACATTATCCGCAGTATGTGTAGATGCCGGCTGCGGCGTTTCTGTGACTATTGCATTCGCTGTTTGCTGCGCCTGCTGCGTCGCTGTTTGTTGCGCCTGTTCCGTGGCTGTTGCCTGTGCCGACGGGCCGGCTGTCTGCAAAGAAACAGCTGTTTGTGTCATAACGATGAGTTCTGTGGCGGTCATATTGGCCGTAGGTGTGTCAGTTGAAGCGGGTGAAGCGGGCGAATTTTTCTTACAGCCGAACATCATAATAATTACAGCAATTACAAGTACCGGAATTAAACCTTTTTTCATGTAATCCTCCTTTGGTTTTAATCCTACTCAATTGGTAGTATTAAGTGTACTCTATACCATGCGAAAAATTAAGTAATTATGAAATATTGAATTGTTAATTATTTTGTTAAAAAAATACGGAACAAAATCAGGACAAAATAATACGGTTATGTGATTAAGTTTTAGGTTTATCCATCCTATGTTGAATTTTCGGCACATCGATGTTTAAAAACATATTGGGGCCACTGTAACGCATGATTTGACGCACCGGTTCCATTTACACGGTCTTATACCTGGTTAATAGTGTATAATTACGTTTTGCATAAGGTCACTTTCATCAACGATTAGCTCGACTTGACGTGGAGCCTTGGGAGGCTGTAGTCTGGATCTCGCTTTCCTGCCCGGATAGGATTTTTGATCAAAGCCGGCGGTTTTAAGGCTGGTAATAAACGGTCAGCCTTGGAGGGAACGTGTAGTTGCTCCTGTTGAAATATATAGAGTTTTGGTCTGTTGTTTCGTTTTCCGCTATGAGTATGAGCCCGTAGTTTGTTGCCGGTGTGTTTAACCATTTTTGTACTATCGCCGCGTTCAGGGTCAGGACGCCATAGCCCGGGGATGTGACCGTTATAGCGTCAGAAACAGGGGTCGGATCATAATCACCGCCAGCCGTGGTCCAGCCGGCTGCGCCGTAATCATTCCAGCATGCATAGCCTGCCTGGGCGGCCACGCAATTGGTTCCCAGAGCCCACGCGTGCGTCAATTCGTAAGCTTTGAAAGTTATGGTGCCGTATACCTGGTCGATATTCAGGATAAGCTTGGCGCCCGTGACTGTGGGTATAGGGACCAGATAACTTCCCAAATCAAACCTGATCAGGGACCTTGCTTTTCCCATGCTATAAGTAGTGTCATATCCCACCCCGTCATCAGAGCACCCGCTGCCATAAACAAAGGTCGGGGTAAGCGAAGCGATCCCCGCGTCGGTCTCGCCCGCATAAGAAGTGTTCGGAAAAGCCAAGTCCTGAAAATAAATGCTCATTGAACCAACCGGTCCTGTCGGCCCGGCACTGCCCTTATCACCTTTGCATGAAACAAGAACAAACGATAAAACAGCGGACAATAACAACACGGTCAAAGCGGTAATTTTTTTCATTTTTCCTCCCGACTTTTTATAATTAAAATAAATTTATTTTAATTGCTACCACAAGGATAGTAATTAATTATATGTTAATATTCGATTTTATACAACATAAAATAAAATATCGTGCCGGTCGAGCAGGCGCAGGCACAGTTTTTTCAAGTGGGCAGGACTTAAACCTGATACCTGACAAATTCTTTTTGTATTCACAGATAAATCATCAGGTATCATGTTAAGAGCTGACCCCTTCTGCTGAATATTCAAACCATTCAAAATCCGCGGGATTTTGACACGGCTTTCCGTTTCCCGTGGAATACATTCCAATGACCGCGCCTGTAAAACTTTTTATATTTTCAGGAGAAACATCCTTTGAGGAAGCCCCGGCAAGTACATGCCATTCTTTGCCGTCTTTGGACCAGGAAAATTGGTACCGGGATTCATTACCTGCGATCTCAAGGAAAACTATTGAACTTACACATGGTGCTGAGGCCATGATGACGCCTTGGGAATCGAGCACGGACCTGAAAAAAACTACTTTTTCCCCTTCCAGACGCCCCGCCGCAATTTGATAATGATTATCGTCGTTTGCGCGCAAACAAAGTCCCGCCTCCTCATTATCGGATGAAGGTGAAAATTCCAGGGAGCATCGTGTGCTCATTTTGAAATCTTGTTGCCGCCTGCCGATAAATGACTGCGGCGTAATTTTTTCCAGGGTTCCTGCTGATCCTCTTATTCTCAAAAAACCAGGTCTCTCACTAAGGGAATAATTTTGGCGTTGGGGATTTCGAACATATATCCATTCCGGACCAAGTGCCGGAATGTTAAAGTGTTGTCTCTGGTTTTTTTGGAGCGTCGAACTTTTGACGAATGATGGAAATTCCATTTGCGTAGCTACATGATGGTTATCTCCAATAATCGGCCAACCGCCTTCCACCCAACGAACCGGCGCCAGGAAAGTTTCCCGTCCTAAAGCAGAAGTCCCTTCGTGGCGTCTAACGCCAAGGAAAACCGCCCACCAACTGCCATCCGGACCCTCGACTAAGTCGGCGTGTCCCGCACATTGAATCGGGCTGTTGGGATCATCCCTTTCCGTGAGCATAGGATTAAAAGGGTTCGACTCAAAAGGACCCCAGGGATTACCCCCCCGCGCCACAACTTCCTGATGCTGGCTCTCCGTTCCGCCGGTGGCGGCGATGACATAGTACTTTCCCTTGATCTTATAAAGATGGGGGCCCTCATTCCATTCGCCCTCATATTCCCAGACCTGCTTAAAAGGTGTCGCCAACTTCAGGGTTGCAGGGTCTAATTCCGCCTGCATGATGCCGTTTTGACCGTCTATACCGGCCCTTGAATAATAAATCTTCCCATCATCGTCAAAGAACATAGAGCCGTCGATTCCATAGTCGTCCAGCCAGAAGGGTTCAGACCACGGCCCCGCCGGATTCTTTGACGTTACAATAAAATTCCCGCCGCCGCCCACATTGTTGCAAGTGAGATAAAAAGTTCCTTTATTATATCGAAGGGTTGGGGCAAATAATCCATCGGAACTTTTAGTTGATTGGAGGGACAACTGGGTATCACGATCAAGGGCGTTCCCGATCAAATCCCAGTTGATCAAGTCCCTGCTGTGATAAATCGGCAAACCGGGGAAATACTCAAACGTTGATGTGGCCAGATAAAAATCGTCGCCTGCGCGGCAAACCGTGGGATCCGGATTAAAGCCCGGAATAACAGGGTTGTAGTAATACATTATTCCATCAGCTCCTTAGGAATTCTAAATACCCCGGGCTTAACCCCGGGGTATTTTTACTTATCCTGTAATTTATCGGCATTGTTTCATTAGAACAACGGACATTTCACAAAATACCCTTTTCACCATATTGTTCTTATATTATATAATACGCCTTTTTCAAGAGTGGTTCAAGAAAAATTGTGCTTCACCTTTTTAAATAGAAAAGAGGGGCGTATAAACGCATTATACGCCCCTCCAAATTTATTATTTAGAATAATTTTTTTTCTTAATTCCCTGCCATCATGGCCTCTACATCGGTTTTTGCCTGGCCAGTTGCTTTTATCGCGAACTTTTCGACAAGAACCTTCACAACATTAGGTGATAAGAAAGCAGGAAGCGTTGGCCCCAATCGAATTCCTTTTACGCCTAAAAATAATAGAGCCAGCAGAACCGCTACTGCTTTTTGTTCATACCAGGCTATATCAAATGATATTGGTAAATCGTTAATATCCTTTAATCCAAACACTTCTTTAAGTTTGAGGGCTACTACAGCCAACGAATAGGAGTCATTGCACTGGCCGGCGTCAAGTACACGGGGAATCCCGCCGATATCGCCAAGGTTAAGTTTGTTATACCTGTATTTCGCGCAGCCGGCTGTCAAAATAACCGTATCTTTAGGCAATGTTTCCGCTACATCTGTGAAATAGTTTCTTGAAACCTGCCTGCCGTCGCAGCCGCCCATGACAACAAACCTCTTTATGGCCCCGGATTTGACAGCAGCAACAACCTTATCGGCGAGCGCCAGTATCTGATCATGCGCAAAACCGCCTGTTATTTCACCTTTTTCCAACTCCTGAGGCGCTTTGCATGTTTTTGCAAGTGCTATAACCGCTGAAAAATCTTTTACACTTCCTTCTTTCCTGTCGGGTATATGTTTTACCCCCGGAAAGCCGGTCATGCCGGTGGTGAACATTCGATCCTTATATGAGTCTTTAACAGGGACTATGCAGTTTGTGGTCATTACAATCGGCCCGTTGAAAGATGCAAATTCCTTGCCCTGATGCCACCATGAGCCGCCATAGTTTCCGGCCAAGTGTTTATATTTTTTAAAAGAAGGATAGTAATTTGCCGGAAGCATTTCAGAGTGAGTGTAAATGTCAACGCCTGTTCCTTCAGACTGTTTTAGGAGTTCTTCCATGTCCTTTAAGTCATGACCGGAAATGAGGATCCCCGGATTGCTTCTTACGCCGATGTTGACTTTTGTAATTTCAGGCTTGCCAAATGTTTCAGTGTTGGCTTTGTCCAGCAAAGCCATGGCATTAACTGCAATCTCACCTGTTTTTAGCACAAGCGCGGTAAGCTCGTCCGCGGAAAGCACTTTTGGTATGGAAGCCAGTGCTTTGACCACAAACGCATATACGGCGTCATCATAATACCTTAAAACAGCTGCATGATCGGCATAAGCCGCTATCCCTTTAAGTCCGTATAACACCAATGATTTTAACGATCTTAGATCCTCATTGTCGCTATAGCTTAGAATTCCTGTTGTTAAAGCTTTTGCAGTGAATTCTTCCTTTGTTTTACCGGACCAAAGAGCGCAATCAGCTGTTATTGCCGGGGAAGAACCAGTATTAGCCTTTAATTCTCCCCTTATAGCCATGGCCTTAACGATGAGTTTTTCCAGTTTTTCGTCGTCGAAATTAGCATTTGTAATTGTAGCAAATAACCCCTGGCAAAGGAATTCACCGGTTTTTCTGTCGGGTTCTGGGTTTTGTTCCGCGTAAAGAGATATCCCCTGAAGCAAAAATATCAACAGGTCGTGCAGATTTGAAGTAGATTCCTTTTTTCCGCATGTCCCCGTAGCCGTACAAGCTACATTTTTTACTGTTTCCTGGCATTCGTTGCAATACATTCCCATTCTGAACCTCCTTAATTTTAATTTAATTTTAAAGCAATTTTTTTATGGTCAATTTCCTGAATTTATCGATAACTTCTTTTTCAATTCGTGTAACCCAGCATCTTAAAACACATGTCTTATGACTGGGACACAAGTTTCCTTTGACCACACACCCACTAAGATCAAAATCTTCGTGAAAAATTCTTATAAGTTTAAGTATGGATATGTCACCGGAATATTTAAGGAGTTTAACACCTCCGGCGGCCCCCTCTTTTGACTGGACTATTTTGTGATCTATCAAAGACCTGAAGATGCGTCTCAAATACTGATAAGGTATCTTCTGTTTGTCCGCAATTTCACGCACCGACATGAAAGAGCCTTTCTTGCCTGCAAGTGTGATCAAAGCCCTTGCAGCGTAATCAATGTCCTTGTTAATAAGTTTCACTGAGATCTCCTTGTTAAACTGGGATTATCTTAGTATCAGTTAAAATAAATGTCAATAAGTATTTTTCATCAGCTGCTATTTTTGGGGGGGGAGGGGCGAATTAGGCACCGCATCCGCGGTGAGTTTATTTGCCATTTTCCATTTCATCGGCTTTATAGGCCGCGGCGAAGACTTGCATGTAAAAAATCCTGCTTTAGTGCGTGTCTGAGACCGAAAAGGCTATACGGGATTCCCTGAGAATTCGGACAAAATCGTACGTTAAAGCTTAAAAGCCAATGATTGTTTGTGCTTTCGGGAATCAAATCGATATTTTGGCACAAAAAGCGCCTTAGCATATCCCAAATTTAGCATAGTAAAAATCCCATTTCCGGCCAATAATATGTACCTTTGATTATTATAATATGCTAAATTTCGACTGTTGTCAAAATTTTATTAGGGGATTGTAATTATTGACATAGTAATAAAAAAATAGTTTTTCAATGGGTCATGTTTTAACCTGATACCTGACAAATTCTTTTGTATTCACAGACAAATCATCAGGTATCAGGTTAAAGAACTGACTCCTTCTGCTTATTGTTTATCAATAGAACCAGTACAATCACTGTCACCGGGATTCCGCGGGTGAAAAGGTCAAAACCGTGGACTGCAGTCGGCATTGTTCCCATTTGGTTAGTACGACTTCGCGGCGCGGAACCCAACAACATTGCCTGTGTTGTTCGGAGTGCCGAAACTGTAGCGATAACCCACCTGCAGATAGGAAGCCATGTAGTTAAACGGCCCTCCGCGTAACAGGCGGGCGGTGCCGCTTGTGGGTCCTTTGTAATCCGTGGATGTCCCTGGATATGCGCCGTACCAGTCCCAGCACCATTCAAATACATTACCGGACATGTCATAGATGTCAAGTGACGTCCCTGTTTTCATTCCTGAATTTTGTGTCACCCCTCCGGCATTCGCGCTGTACCACGCCACGAGGCCGGTTGCCGATGTATCGGTGTAGTCTGCCGAGGCGCCGGCCGCGTAGTTATATGGCGTCCAGCTTGACCCATCCTTATAACTTGCCGCGTACTGGTACTCGCCTTCAGTAGGCAGCCTGTAACCCGAAGCTGCCCAGACGCAGACCGCGTTATCGCAGGCAGTCACGTTGTTTGAATCCCTTATCACCGCGGCTGAATATGTGTAGCAAAGCGTCAGGCCGGATTTTTCGCTGTACGCGTTGCACCACACTATGGCGTCGTGCCAGTTTACAGTTGTCACAGGCTGGTATTTTGCCACGGTCGGAGCCGCCCCGGGCGTCCCGCCCGAGCCTTCAACGCCCGCATTTTGGAATGAATATCCGTTGGATATGGCCCACTGGTACACCGTATACCACAGGTCATAGTCCACCTGGTACTTTCCTATTTTAAAAGCGGAAATTGTATGGCTGAAGCTGTTTGTCCCGGTATCGTCAACTTGGGTGAATGTGCCTCCGGGAACCACTATGAGAGCCGAAGAATCTATGGTAGGCATTGAAGTCGAGGTCAGTGTCGGCGTCGCTGTCCGCGATAATATGACAGCCTGTGTCTCCGTCCCCTGTATATTCGCGACTATAGTTCCTATCGCAGCCGCGGTTTCAGTCTGGTTCGGGAGCTTGGTTATGGTGCATGTAATGGTCGGAGTATGCGACCCGGCCACAACTGACGCGGTTTCCTGCGCCGCAAAAGTGGCGGTGGCATTGGCGGCCGCCGCGTTCGTCAAAACCGCCGCAACTGTGCCTTCTATATCAGGCGGTGTCGCGGTCGCGGCTGGCGCAGTAGGCGTGTTTTTTTGGCATCCCGCGGAAATGATAATAGCCAAAAATATCAGAATGAAAATTATAATGTTTTTCATTTATTTCTCCTTTAATTTTAATGCGTCCAAGTTCAGGGAAAATCCAATTTCTATCTTGTTTTTCAAAAGGGTCTATTAGACGTCTTTTTTGCATATTAACAGGAAGATTTTACTGTGACTCCCACACATCGCCTTTTACTGTACCGTCATATCCGCCAATGACCCACATCCTATTGTCAAACACAACGCTTGCGTGATAACCCCTGGCGGAAAAACCCGCCGCACCTGTCACTAAAGTCCATGTTATGCCGTCGCTTGAATTCCATACATCGCTTTTGAAATTCGAGTCAACTCCGCCGGCTATAACCCAAATTTTATTGTCATATACAAGGCTTGTATGGTAAAACCTGGCGGAAAAACCCGCGTCCGCGGTTTCCTGTGTCCAGGTTGAGCCGTTGGCCGAACTCCATACGTCATTTTGATATGTCGTGCCTATCGTGCCGCCTATCACCCACATGCGGTCATTGAAAACAACACTTGTAAAATTTGTCCTGGCGCCAAAAGGCGGGGCTATGGCATGCGAATACCAGGTCACACCATCGGTTGAGTCATATACCGTGTTCGTGGGCCCGCCTATCACCCACATGGAATCGTTCATTACAAAACTTGTTTGCCCATAGATATTGCCGAAGGCCGCTGAAGTGGTCATCTGCGTCCATGTGGCGCCGTCGCTTGAGCTCCATACATCGCTATGCGCCCCGGTCCCGTTGCCGCCGCCAATAACCCATATTTTATTGTTATAAACTACGCTCGTATGCTGGGCCCGGCCGCCGAAACCCGGCAGGCTCGTCACATTTGTCCAGTTTGCCCCGTTGCTGGACCTCCAGACATCATGCCACCATGTGCTTCCGTCCCATCCGTCTATCACATAAATCTGCCCATTGAACACCACGGCGGAATGCTGAAGCCGCGGCCCAAAATCGGCCATGTTCGTGGAGCTGGTCCAGACCGACCCTGAAACCGGGGTTGTCGGCACTGTTGGGTCCACGGCTTTTTTGCAGCCTGAAATATGTAGTAAAACGGATAACAACATTAACGCAATAGATATTGATTTTTTCATTATTTGTTTCCCCTTGTTCAAGTTTTTTCGTGAATAACTTTACTTTTGAACTTGTTAATCCTATCAAAACAATAGTATTCTGTCAATTCATAATAACACTTTATACAGCATGTTTGGTGTTCCCTCAGAATTCGGACAAAATCGTACGCTAAGGCTTAAAGGTCAAAGTTTGTGATCGTTATTTGATGAAAAAACTTGATGTTTTAAAGGAGTCCGGGAATATATGAAAATCAAGGAGGTATCTTCCTCTCATATCAAGCTCCGCTTATAATACAAGCATGCCATGAACCCGAGCCCAGAGAGTGGTTCATGGCGCACAAACTTGTCCGCCGAAGCTTTGCGGAGGCGGATCCATAGAAAAATTTAATTCGTGCATGACACGATCTATCATGCCCATGTACCATTTGCAGTAGCTTAAGGTACAGGGCATGCCCCTGTACCATTCGCAGTAGCTCAGGTACAGGGCATGCTTTTCCGCCGGCAACATATTATCATTTAACCCGCGCTTTTTCCGCTTTTATATGTATTTTTAATCCTTCCACATAAATCGCTTTTTTCGGCCTCGCCGGGCACACGTATTCACACGCGCCGCACCCTATGCACGTGCCTACGTCCACTTTCGGCAGCTTCATCCCGGATGATTTGTCGCGCTCAAGTTTGCAGGATTTTGTCGGGCAATATTCGACGCACATTTTGCACTTTTGGTGATTCGCGTAAATAACGCATTTTTTCTTCACAAATTTGGCCGTCCCTATTTTAACCCTAATCTTATCCTCAATGGTCATGGACTTTATCGCTCCGGTCGGGCAAACAAGCGTGCACGTGTTGCATTTATACTTGCAGAATGCCTTGTCATAATCCATCCTCGGCTGCAAAAAACCTTCAATGCCGTTCTCAAGAAAAGAAGGCGATATCACACGCGACGGACAGGCGCTCACGCACAAATGGCAGGCAATGCATTTTTCCGTAAACTGCTTTACTCCCGCCGCGCCGGGCGGCACGGGGATTATTTCGCGTTTTTGCGGTATAAGGTCCGAATTTATTTTTGCCTCAAGTTTCGCCGGTATCATCAGCGCAAGTGCGGCTCCCGCTACAGCGGCTCCGAGCATTTTTATCGCATCCCTGCGGCTTTCATCCGACGGCGTTTCGCTGCCTGCCGCCTGGACCGCTCCGCCGGAGTCAGCGGGCGTCTTTAAAACCTTCGGGGCATCGTTCTTATTCTGGTGCGCTTCGGGTTGATGGGCTTTTTTCTCCAGCTCCAGTTGGGGATGGTGGTGGAGATTGTGATGGGAGCGCGGATGGTGGTGGGGGTTCCAGATCAGGTCCGCCTTATATCCGATAGCGTCAAACTTGCAGTTGTCTACGCAGTTATAGCAGCATACGCACCTTGAAAAATCAACATGCCTGTTCTTATAATCTATGCAGTTTGCCTTGCATATCTTCTCGCACGGCCCGCAATTCTTGCATTTGTTGTTTTTAAACTCAAGCTTGAAGATAGCCACCCCTGATATCAGGCTTAATATGCCTCCCACGGGGCAGATCGAGTTGCAGTAAATCCTGCCTTTCCATGCGGCAAACACCACAATAAGGATAAGAAATACGGCCGTAAAGACAGTCAGGCCGAAGCTCATATAATGCATCTTGATCTGTCTTAATGCCTGTATACCCATGGCGCTCAGGCCGTAAGCTGCGGAATTGTTGACAAATACCACCACGGGCTTTGCCAGGCCCGTCATTATCCTGCCGAAATTCGCATAAGGGTCGAGCATGCTCAAAAGCGACATGCTTACATGCGCAAAAGCCAGCGCTACCGCGGCTGTCACGGCATAATGCAGCTTGCTTACAGGGTTTAAGTAAATGAACTTCATCTTTGAGATTCGGTTCCTTATATCGATGACTATATCCTGCAAAAAACCCAGCGGGCACAGGAAAGAGCAGTATATCCTGCCGAACAAAAAAGTAAGCGTGAACAACAGCAGCAATATCACGCTGCCTCCCAATATCCCTTTTGTGGCAAGCTCAACCACATGGGGGCTGACCTGCGACAGAACCAGCGCGTGGACAAACTGCGCGCTGGCCGTGCCTGCCGCAATAAACGCGTAAACAAAAAGAATAAATATAATTGTCGAAATTATTATTCTTATCGTCCTTAATTTTATCATTTTTGTTGTTTCTCCTTATTTTGACTTTTAACTACTGCTTTGCGGGGTTTGGTTTTGGCAGATACGTTCTTACCGGCCGCGGCAGTCGGATCATTTTCGGGCTTATCGGGAACCATCAGTCTTGCGAATGGGGAAATCAGCGACGCTGTTCCGGCATTGACACCGAACTTGAATGAATTTCTCATGAATTTCCTGCGGTTCATAGGAGCCTCCTGTGTGCGCTTTGTTTTCAGAACATGCAGTGCAGAAACTTTTTCTAAACTGCACTTCACACCGTGTGATCCACGTTATTTGAGATTCTATCCTGTTTTATGCTGCTCCGTCAAAACGTGGCGCGCCAGCCGATTACCGTCCTGTAAAAATTCAGTTCGTCGCTTTTATTTGTTGTTTTCCAGTTTGCGATATCCATCCTGAACTCAATCAGCGTGTCAAAAAAGTTTATTATCACGCCGGGTGTGTTTGTCACATATTCCTCACCGGGGCCCGCAGAAAAGGATGTGAACCCTGAAAAATTATGGTACGCATAGTCAAAGTGATACATAAGCTTAAGCCACGACGTCAGGCTGTAAAAAACTTTCAGATAATATCCCACGGGAGTGGCGTTCCTGACACCGGCTATTGCTTTTTCCCATCTTCCTCCGGCGTATTCGCCCCTGACATACAGGGCCCCTATTGAGTACGATGCGCCGCAGCTCCATCTCATCATATTGAGTTTTTGGGCGTTGTCATACCTGCCGAACATAAACGAGCCGGATAGCGTAATCGCGTCAAAAGCCGGTTCTATATGGATCATGGCGGACGGCCTTGTGTTGTTATCTATGAACTGCGTCTCGCCGTTTAACAGGTACAAGAATATCGGCATATTAAAGTCGTCCATCGTAAATGTTGTCGCTCCCTCAAAGCCGGCGCTGTGCGCCATTCCGAGGAAATTATTTATGCAAAATTTGCCGCCGCTTAGTTCCTCCTGCCAGAACATCTGCGAACCGTACTCCATTGTAAATATCGGCTTTATTATGCCTGCCGACAGCTCAAACCCCTCGGCCAGCGTATATTTTATCACCGCTTTTGTCCATTCCACGCCGTCGAGCCGCAGACTGACCGCGGACGGCTGCATTAGCTGCGCCCCTATGTCGCTGGTCAGTACCGGCGTCGCTCCGGTCACCGCGTTTAACATGGGCTCCACATCTATGGATAAGTACTTGTTTATGGATGCCTGCACAAATAATATCAGCGTCAAAAAGCCCATTCCGGTGTACTGTACGGCGTGGTCCGAACTGACCGCGTCCCTGTGTATCCCCGAGGTGTAATCAAACAGCGACATGCGTATATGCCCTCCGACTTTTGTTCCTCCTGGCGCTTCACTTCCGCCTTCCTCCGCGTACACGCAGCTTAAGCATAGGACACTTATCAAAAACACAACTGCCAATCTTTTTAAAAACATCCGTCCATCCGTAAGAACTATAATACCGGATTTATTAAATTTCATTTAAAAGTTCCTTTTGACGGCCAGTTGTATATCATCGTGGCCGCCCCCTGTATTTAATGACACTTCCTGTCCGAATATTTTATGGATCATGAACAGATTGACAAAAGTATACGTACGGGCCGATACAAATACCACAATAACCGACGATTTGTTGCACTGGCTATGTTGTTGTTGTATTCGGCGTACAACGGCGTAAAAACAGATATTAGAACAACGGCTAAAATATTTTTTTTTACTTGCACTAACCGTTCTCCGTTTTATAATGTTATTTTTGTTATACAGTAATCATCGTGATATGTAACAAAATCATCCGCATAAGAAGAATACGCTATAAAAAAATAATACTGGTTCCCCGGGACCAGCGCTATGTCTTGTGTGTCGCCGGAGTTCAGCGGTATCGTGAAATTTATCTCCGTATGCGGCGGCGACGCCGTCTCTGTGCCTGATATTGCCGTTACATCCTGATGTACGTCCATTTCATGGGTTGACAGTGAAGTGCCGTAATTATCCTGTATGTGCACTTCGCTGCCGTTCACCACGTACCCTATTATGATATTGGCATTCGTTTTTTTGTCCGAAGAAGCCGGTATATTCGGGTCGTTGAACCCCACGGCCACCCAGCCCGTGCCGGGCGCGCCCATGACACAATCCAGGTTTGTACCCACAACTTTCCACTTGAAAGTGAACGCCGTTCCTAAAAACTGGCCCACAAGAGCCTGTTCCTTATACGTTGACACGGTCTGTGTGGGCATAAAATACGGCGGTTCCACGCACGCCGTAAAAAAACAGGTCAAGTACAGGAACATCGCAGCATATAAAAAGACGGATCTTTTCATGTTTTCCCTCCTTGTTTTCATATTTCCCGGGGCGCCGGCATTATTTGTCTACCTTTTTTTTTTCGACCATGACGCTGCTATGAGCCTGTAGAGCAGCATGATTTTTTTCGTGGATAAGGTGTCCGCCCTGGAAGTTATGGTCGCCCCGCTTACCGCATTTATTTCCTCTCCCAGATGTATCTTTTCATCCAGTTTCCTTCCCGAAAACTGGTTAAGGAATCCCCTGTTTTTCCTGACCCTTATTTTATATTTATCCGTGGTCTCGAAGATCGTATCGACCCTTTTTATCCTGAACGTAAACGGATCTATGCAAACCACGACACTGTTGTCTCCCCACTTGTCAGGCTCATTATCCACCATTGCCGCGCCCACTGTTTTTTTGCCTTTGTACGCGAAATAGATCTTACAGGTTTTTTTTACAATTGCTTCCGCCCCGTCAAGGTTGGCTTTAACGAAGGCAACCTGTCTCGAGGTCAGGTTAAACACTTTGGCCGACACCATGTCCGCGCCGAAGACTTTCTTAATAACATCCTCGGGCCGTTCTGTTGATTCCGCATGCCCGGTAGAAACAAAAACAACCGCTAAAAACAGCAAAAACGCTTTTACTTTCATTGTCAGTATCTCCTGTTATTTTATTCACAAATATTTTAGACAACCATTTTGATACCGGCTACTTTGCCCCTGCTTTTCTCAATATTTCCACTGTATCCTTATTCGCCGCCCAACCAAGCGCGGTCGTGAACATACATCCCATCTGGTCCACATCAACGCCCTTGTCTATCAACAGCTTGACCAGTTCCTTATTCCCGCCTTTTGCCGCATACATCAGGCTGGTATATCCGTATCTGCTGATCTTTTTAACGTCCGCGCCGGCGTCTATGAGCGCCTTTGCCGTATCATAACAGCCTTTTTCCGCGGCCTTCATCAGAGGCGTTACTTCATATTTATCATGCGTTATGGCGTTCACATCCGCGCCTTCTATTGTAAGTTTCTTTACCTCTTCAGTTTTGCATGCTCCGGCCGCGTCCATAAGCGTCTGCCCTGCCGCATCTGCCGCTGTTTTGGCGGTATTTTCAGCAGATACTGCGACCGGCGGTTTCTCCTGCACGACAGCCTGCGAATTAACAACCGGTGCCGTGGAGCATCCGTAAAACGCAGAGATAATAACTACACCCGCCGTAAGATAGCCTGTGTTTTTCATGTTTGTCTCCTTATTTATGCTGTTCCGTCAAAACGTCGCGCCGATTGATGCCTGTAAAAAGACCATTAAAATTGTGTGTTTCGCAAGCATTGCCTGTCGCTGTTAGAACCCCCGTGTTGCGATGTCGTATTATCCTGCGAGGCCCACCCAAGCAGAAAATCATAATAGTTTCCGGGAACCAGAATCACATCGCGCGTGTCTCCCGTATTAAGCGGATATTTAAACCTGAATGAAGTTATCGAACCCACCTGCGTTCCTGTATAGCTTATTATGTTGTTCACTCCCGGCGGATTATATGATGTATCATTGAAAACCGCCTGATCAGCCGCGCCTACAGCGTTATAAAAATCATACAGGTTCGCCACTCCCGCAGATGTTACATAGCCTATGATGATGTTTGCCCCGTTTCCTTTGCCGTTTGAAGACGCTGTGTTCGTATGCCATCCCACAGCCACCCAGCCCGTACTCGTGCAGGTCAGTATGCAGTCCATATTGACCCCGCTATCCACTACCATGTATTGGAAAGTGCAGCCTCCCCCAACCTTTGATTTCCATGCCATAGTCGCTGTTGCGGTCGCTGTTGGGGTTGCTGTTCTGGTGGCAGTCCTGGAGTATGTAGCCGTGACAGTCCTTGTCATAGTGACAGTCCTAGACGCCGTGAGAGTTACAGAGAACGTAGCCGTAAGAGTGGCCGTATATGTCAGGGTTGCACTCGATGTCATGCTTACTGTTACGCTTGGCGTAATGCTTGGAGTACTGCTTAGTGTGCTGCTTAGCGTTATACTCGGAGTCACTGTATTTGTCTGCGTATCAGTGGCTGAACCGGCCCACGGAGTAATAGTCGGCGATACCGTATGCGTCATGGTTATGGTCGGTGTTATGGTTATCGTCGGTGTTATGGTTATCGTGTATGTGTCCGTATCTGCCGGTGTTACGCTCGGAATATCAGTATATGTAGACGTCGGAGATTTGGTAAATGTAGGAGTTATAGTGTCCGCAGGCACGGTCACGGTCTGTGATACGGTCCCGGTCTCAGTATCTATTTCCGTCTGCGTCAGTGTTGCGGTGTCGATCAATGTTTCCGTCCAGGTCGGTGTTGCGGTTTCGATCACTGTCACCGACCCCGTAGGCAGAACAGTGGCTGTATATGTGAAGGTAAAGGTCGCCGGCCTGGCAACCGTAGGAGTCAGTGGCATAGCGGAAGTAGGCGTCCTGAGTGTGTTGCACCCTATGATTATTATGATCAAAACAGAAAGAACTATAATGCCTAATTTGTTCATTTTCAATTAAAAGCTCCTTTTGACGGCCAGTTGTATATCACCGTGGCCGTCCCCTGTATTTAATGACAATTCCTGTCCGAATATTTTATGGGTCATGAACAGATCGACCGCAGTATACGTAAGAACCGATAAAAATATCATGATTACCGACGATTTCAGGATCATGACATTGTATGTTTCCTGCTGTTTGTCCAGCAGCTTCTGGTAATTTTCAGGGGTTGTGGCATTTATCCGGTCATACAGCGTATTATACTCTTTCACTTTTGCCTGTTCGTAGAAGATAGAGCCTACGGCTGCGCCGAAGAGCAGCACGTTTGTCGAGATCAGGATCGTTGACCCTGTCAGGAACGGCTTTTCCTTAATCTTTTTCCCGTTAAGAGTCGGTGTGTCCTGTAATTTTATCATCTCATACAGTTTGAATATGACATTCTTGAGTTTTTCACTGGGTCTTTCCCTGTATGCCCGTTTATACAATTCCAGCGCGGGGATAAGCTTATGATGCTTTAATGCCTGGGCTGCCCCGGCTATGCTGTCGTGGTATCCGGCGTACAGCGGCGCAAAAACAGATAATAAAGCAACGGTTAAAATAACTTTTATTATAGACACAAACCGGTCTCCGCTTTTATGAAAATCCCGCTTTCGGATTTGGCATAACTGCCAAAATCAAAATACAGGTCCTTTTCAAACATTGAAAACATACAATTACTATTAAAATGGTAGCATTATAATCCGCTAAAGTCAACTTAGACTATAAGATTTAACGCAACACACTGTATCATATTTGCTCCGCCATTTGTCTGGGTTGTCCATGGTGATATGACCCCGGTTTCAAAACCGGGATTCACCCATCCAAAACCGCTTACGGTAAATAACATGAAAATAACGGACATGAAGAAAATAGTTTTGGATTTATTATTGATCAATTCCGCCTGATCTGCTTTTAAATTATGCAGCCTGATAATACCTGTCATACATCTGCCTCCCCGTTCTTGCACATTCCTTGTTCCATGTGCTTAATAGCCCATATATTAGCATTTCTAAAACCCTGCACTTAATGCCCACATATTAGATTCATGTGTACCTTGTGTTCCTTACCTTTTTTTCATGTTGCTAAATATACTTCCTAAACATCGCAATGTCAATCGGAAAGCAATAATCCCAATTAATCGTTTAATTACAGGCTTTTTTTAGATTTCCCCCTTTTAAAACCTACAAAACAGGCATAATCCACATTTTTTCCTCTTTTTATTTTTAGGCATGTACAAAACATTCTGAAAAAATGATAAAAAAACTGTTTGAGCGTTTAAATTGTACGTTAAATTATTGCCTTTTTAATGTTTTTTACATGTATCTAAGATTCACTATCGATTTAGTAGGATTTTATTATCCGGTTTTTACCGGTAAAAAAACTCATATTTTTTTAAATCATCAGGCTAGCCTTAAAAATAATAATTAATCGCTTAACTATGGATTATAATGCATTTATGGCAGGGCAATTTTAGTTAAGCATAATTTTGTGATAATTTTTTATGATAAACAAGCCGCCAATTTATCATTTGAGTTCCTTAGCAAGTTTTTTAACAGGCGTTTTCATCCTTTTTACGATTGAATACTTCATATCTGGAATTGAAGTTAAGTACAAGGTTTCCTGAATTGTACTCCAGTCTTCTTCTGACAAGTTATTCCATTAAGACATTGGCCAAAATCATTACCCGGGTTTATCAAGCATATGCAGGACAGCCAACACAGGGTGGTTTAAAAGCATCCTGGGGCCGCTGTAACGCATGATTTGGCGCACCAGCTCCCTTTCCCCCGGTTTATAACAATGCACGGGGCATTTGACGCAGGTGGGTTTATCGGCTTTGAAGGGGCATTTATCGATCCTGTCCATGGCATACGCTTCAATCTCACTGCAATCAGGGCATAAAGCCCCTTTTTTAATCCCGTGTTTATTAATGCAGTACATGGCTATCATCAGCTTGATCGTCCTGCGCTCTCGTTCTATGCGTTTATTCCCGATCACGCGCTTTCCCGTATGATCAATTTGGTCTGCAATATTATATTTTGCAATTTCATTTTCTTGTTTTCAAGCGATTGTACGGCCAGGTCAAAAGCCGCTCTGCCCATATCGTCCAAAGGCTGTTGCACAGTTGTCAGTGCCGGGCTCATTATGGACGCGACTGAAATATCATCAAATCCTACAAGTGCGATGTCATCGGGTATCTTAATGCCTGATTTTCTTGCCTGCTTTATTATTCCCATCGCAACTATATCACCTGCCGCGCAAAATATAGCGTCTATGTCGAGGGCCGCTTCTTTTATGACGCGCATAAGCCGGATCCCCTCTTCTTCGTTAAAGTAAACAACTGTAAAGACTTTTTTGGGGTCATACGGTATGTTATTGGCCGCTAAGGCATCCATAAATCCCTGCGCGCGGTCCTTTACGACAGGATTTTCTTCTTCATCATAAGCGCTCGGGCCCAAGGGGCCGCTTATCAGGACGATTTTCTTCCTGCCTTTTTTTATTAAATATTCAGTCGCTTCATAAGCGCCCTTATAATTGTCTATCCTTACAGAATGAGCGCCTATAGCCTTGTTTTCTATGAGAATTACCGGCATTTTCCTTTGTTTGAATTCCCTCATCAATTTAGCATCGGGTTTTATAGTGAGCAGGATCACGGCGTCGGCTTTCTTTCCGTAAAGTATGTTGCGTAGAGTTGATTCCTTGATCTCCTGCGCCCCCCTCGTGGCATAGTGTGCGAGGCTGTATTTGAACTTATTCAGATCAAAGAGCCTGCGTTCAACCCCGGACAGTATGCTGATAACAAAAGGAGCGGACAAATATGAGCTTATAAAAGCGATGGCGTCGGACCTTCCGCCGGCAAGAGTCCTGGCCGAAAGGTCAGGATAAAAATTAAGCTTTTTGACGATCTGTTTGACTTTATTCTTGGTTTTTTCCGACATGCGGCCGGTATCGTTTATGACGTTTGAAACCGTGACATATGATACTTTTGCGGCTTTTGCCACATCCCTTATGGTTATTTTCTTCATGCGGTTTCCCTTTTGATAAGCTCGGGCTCTATGACTATATGTTTTTCCTCTTTGGCCCTGCCTTCAATAAGGCTGACAGTCATATCATAGATCATGGTGCCTATATCTTCTACGGGCTGCCTGACCGTTGTCAGCGCCGGGTTCAAAAGTTTTGCCGCCTGTATATCATCATACCCGATAAGAGCAAGCTGTTCGGGGATCTTTATACCGTCTTTTTTTGCCTGGTCCATAACCCCCATGGCAATGATATCTCCGGCGGCGCAGAAAATAGATTCCATTTTCACTTTTTTTCTTGAAAAATTGTTCATGCAGTCCCTCCCGTCTTCATATGAATACTGCCGCACAAATTGGACCTTGTTCTTGTCAAACTCTATCATGTTCTCGCTTAAGGCAAGCTTATACCCCTTCAGCCTGTCATTGGATATATAATGATAATCCTGCCCCAGCGGCGGGTCGCTTTCGCCCACTATGATCCCGACGTTTCTTCCGTATTTTTTAATAAGATATGACGTGGCTTTGTATGCGCCGTTTATGTTATCTATTGTGATGCAGTTGCATCCTTTCATGTCGTTTTCCACCAATATCAGCGGGAGACCCCGTTTGTTATATTCAGATACCACATCGGGATTGGGCCTTAAAGTCATCAACACAACGGCATCCGCCTTCCTGCCGTAGAGCATTTTACGAAGCAATTCGTCCTTTGCCGCCAACATGTTGCCGGTTGAGTAAGGGTTAATGCCGTTTAAGTACTTTCCTGTTTTAAAGGCCTTGTTTTCAACCGATGCGAGTATGGAAGAAATGAATGCCGCCGTGAATCTGGGCGCAATAAAAGCAATGGATCCTGTTTTGCCGCTTGCCAGGCTCTTTGCGGATTCGTTCGGGTAAAAATTCATATCCGCGGCGATCTTTATAACTTTTTTCCTTGTTACTTCGGATATGCGAGGATCATTATTTAAAGCCATTGAAACAGTACCTTTGGCAAGTTTTGCTTTTAGCGCGATGTCTTTCAGGGTAATGTGCTTTTTCATAAAACCGCCTTTTTTTATTTGACAACACGTGTATTATAATGCAAAACAGCGTTTTATGCAAGGATTTGTTAATCATCTTGTTAATCAAAAGCAAAAATATGGATAATAAAATACCTCGTGTGTTATTAAACGGTCATGATAATTTGTAGTGGCCGAATATTATTCGGCCATACGTTGGATGTTGTGTCTGCAGCGGCGTTGGTGGCGGCATAATATGCCGCCACTATATGTTCCATGACATGTTCCATGATTTTAAAAACTAAAAACCGTTATTTTTTATTACATCCCTATAAAAATAACCGCTTTTTTTGACGGTCCTTTTCTGTGTTTTATAATCGGTTTTTACAAGACCGAATTTTTTGGTGAATCCATGCGTCCATTCAAAATTATCCATCAGGGACCAGGCATAGTATCCTTTTACCTTTGCGCCGTCATTAATCGCCCTGTGAATTTGTTCCAGGTGTGCTGATATATATGCTATCCTGTCGTCATCCTGTATGACCCCATGGTTTACCACGTCATCTTTGCAGGCTATCCCGTTCTCGGTTATATATATGTCGGTGTTATAATCTTTTTTCACTCGCATCAGCATGGTGTAAAGCGCCTGCGGGTTTACTTCCCATCCGATCTCGGTATGGGGGGAACCTGCGCCCATGTAAACGCATTCCTCCTCTATGAAAGGTTTATCCGGGCCGTTATCCCTTACCATGAGCCTGAAATAATAATTCGCGCCAAAAAAATCCGAAACACCGTCCTTTAACAGTTCCCTGTCGCCCGGTTCCATTTTAACCGATGATTTATGCACTTTTTCAAAATATTCAACCATTTCCTGCGGATATTCGCCCCTTAAAACGGGGTCCCAATACCACCTGTTCTGGTAAAGGTCGGCATATCTGGCCTTTTCAACGCAGGAAGCGGTATTTTCTTCCGGCTCAAAATGAAAAGCACATTGGGCCGTGCCTATAACGCCGTTTTTTATCTTTTTTTCCCTGAATTTGCGCACAGCCGACGCGTGGGCGAGGTTTGTAATATGGGTTGAATCAATGCCGTTCTGCATGCCTTTTATGCGGGGAGGAAAAAATCCGTTCTTATAACTGCGGAAAGTAAAAACCCACGGCTCGTTAAAAGTTACCCATTTCTTGACCCTGCTGCCGAAATAATCAAAAAGATAATCCGCATAGGCCTCAAAAGCCGGGATAAAATCCCTGGTCAAAAGCCCGCCGCGGTTCATCAGGTCCTGGGGCATATCCCAGTGATAAAGGGTTATCATCGGCTCTATCCCATTTCTTAAAAGTTCATCCACGAGCCTGTCGTAAAAGGTTATGCCTTCTTTGTTCAGCTCAAAATCGCCTTTCGGGAAGATCCTGGGCCACGATATGGAAAACCTGTATGTTGTAAGCCCGAGTTCTTTCATCAGCTGTACATCGTCTTTAAACCTGTAATAATGATCGCAGGCAATATCGCCGGTATCATTATTTTTAATATTGCCCTGGGCGTGCGTGAATGTGTCCCATATGGATAAACCCTTCCCATCCCTGTTCCACGCGCCTTCAATCTGATATGAGGACGTTCCCGCACCCCACAGAAAATCTTTTGGAAACTCAATTTTGGTCATGTATTCTCCTTTTTAAAATATCAGACAGTATAGCAGAAAGGGATATCATGGCAAGCGTAAATTAGGGCAGGCTTTTCTGGGGTTTGTCGCAATAATTTTTATCTGATGATTACAATCGTATTTATCTTTGACCTTCCTGTGGTGCCGTTATCATCTTTTGCTTCTATTACATAGAGATAAATCCCCCGCGACAGGCTTTCAAATACATCCGGACCGATAAACATGGTTTTTATTCCTGCGGTTGTCGGAGAGCTTGCCGTATGCTTCCTGATCAGCCTGAAGTTTGTCGTATATAATTTAAATATTATTTCCGACGCATCATGAGTAAGCTCATAACCTATCGTGATGCCGCTGCCGGAATCGCACGGATTTGGATATGCCAGAGTATTTTTAACTTCGATCGGCAACGCAACAATCGTTGATATTAAGGTTGGCGTTGCGGTCGGTGTATTGGTAGTCGCTGTATCGGAGGCGGTGGGCGTTACTGTTGCAGTAGCTGACAATATTGTTGATGTCCCTGTGGCGCTATGCGTGGATGTTTGCGTCATTGTCAGCGTAGGTGTATCAGTATATGTGCACGTAACTGTTGATGTATAAGTTAATGTTGTTGTGGGCGTGTCTGTCGGGCTCTCCGCAAAAGGCGTGTTTGTCGGTGAAACCGTGTGCGTGCGGCTCCCGGTATATGTTGGCGTTATTGTTGCCGTTATAGCAGCGGTTGGTGTGTATGTCTGCGTAAATGTTCTTGTGCAGGTGGCAGAGCTGGTATAAGTCAACGCCGGCGGCGTAGCCGTGTCAATTGCCGTCCTGGTTGCGGTATTGACGGCTGTATATGTATCTGTCGGCGAATTAATTACAGTTGTCCATGTTTCTGTAAAAGTTCCCGTAAATGTCGGTGTATTAATACTGAATGTGCCTGTAGGCGTATAAGTCGGGGTCATTGTCCTGGACGCTGTGAATGTAAAGGAAGCAGTATAAGAGTATGTAAAGGTTAATGACGGTGTAAAAGACCCGGTTGCAGTGCTTGTAACCGTGGCTGTAGAAGTCGCTGTAGGGGGTGCGGTCCTTGAGGCCGTAATTGTTAATGTGAATGATGGGTTTGGCATCGTAGCAGTCGGGCTGGCGGTTGCCGTACGCGATGGAGTTGGAGTATTTGTGGCCGTGCGAGTATAAGTGGCAGTTGCTGTTCTCGTGTATGTGGCGCTAAATGTCGGTGTGCCCGCAACCGCGGCATCTCCGTAAAAAGCCCCCCTTCCTTCGGCGGAAACATAGCATCTGCCGTATATCCTGGGATCCCCTATTACAGTGTGTAATAATCCATACTGGTTGGCATCGGTATTAATTCTTGTCCACGTGGCGCCTGTATCATCGGACCTGTATAATCCCAAAGCGCCTCCCACAATTCCCGACAAATATATCGCGGGATACGGCCAGCCTGACGCGGCTTTTCCAAAACCCACAAGGTACGCTGCTGTTACCGTGTTTATTTTTGTAGCTGTAGTGCCGCTGTCTATGGAGCGATAAAGGCCGCCCGCCCCTGTAGTGATCCACAAGTGACCTTCATTGCCTATTACAGTCTTGCATGAACCGTCCCCGGAATTATATGACGCAAGCGCGGGAAGCCCCGAAGCTTTTTGCGCAAACGACTGTCCTCCGTTCAAAGAAACCCAGACAGCGCCGTTCACAGGGTCATAATAATAAAACTTACTTGCATTAACCCTGTCAGACTCGGGGCAATATCCTGCCGGAGCGCCGCCTGTTGACGCGGTCCAACTGCCCCCGTTATTTGCCGAGTATGAAAGCGCGCCGCCGGCCGGCATCCATACAATGTTTGCGCCGTCGGCCGAAATTGCCACTGCTTTGGAACCTCCGCCTGTTGTCCCGGCCGGATATGCCGCAAAATCGATCCATGTGACGCCGGCGTCAGTGCTATATGCGCCATAAGGAGCGGCGTTGTATGCTTTTACTATTTTTGCGGGTACGCTCTCGGCATAGTCTGTGGAAAGTGTTGTCCCCTTATCGGGCATATAAAATCCCGATGCCGGGGACAGGTCCAGGTTATCATGTTTAAATCCGCCCTGGTCGCCCATCGCGCTTAATAAAGGCGCGCCTGTGGGCGGGCTTATTATTTCAATGGGTACAGTTTCTTCCAGGACCTTATCCTTAAAATACCAGTTGGTGGGCGACGCGCTTAAGTTATCGCAGCCCCATATGCCATAGCCTGTGCCAAACGCGGCTTTGTTTGAATCAAAAGGGTCTATTTTTATGTCCTCAAGCCAGTGGGGGCTTCTTCGCGATGTCCATGGGGCATAAGTACGGTCCCATGTCGCAATATTGGCGTTGGTTGATGTGTTCCAAAGTAATGCGGTCCATGTTGTGCCGCCGTTCGCGGAGCTCCATACCTGATCATAGGGGTACCACAGATCAAGCGTGGAAACAAGTATGTGCAGCGGATTCTGGGCGTCAACTGATATGCCTCCGTAACCGTACGCCGGATTCAATACAGGCGAAATATTTGTCCAGGTACTGCCGCTGATATTATATTTCCAGACAGCGCCTGCGGTTGCGTTATTGGGCCCGGCATTGTTTGCAAATGTCATAAAAAGATTTCCGCCGCTTATATCAGCCCTGATGCCCATGAGTGTCGCGGGCTGTCCGGCAACCAACGTCCAGGTCGCGCCTCCGTCATTGCTGCGGTACAGGCTCTGCCCGGTAATATTATTTGCGGCAACAAAAATACGCTGGGTCGCAAAGCCCAAAGCGCTGCTTGATCTGTCAAAAATAACAAAGGTCACATTCGCCGGGGTAAACCCGGCAACTTTTGTCCATGCGGCCCCGTAGTTTGTGGATTTCCATAACCCATCAGCGGTTGTTCCCATGAAAAGCATTGAACCCAGGTTCGGGTCCACCTGCAGCCGTTCGCCCGTGCCGCGGCCGTCTTCATTTCCGCCTATTTTCACGGTAAGCGGGTTTATGGCCCATGTAACACCCTTGTCGGTTGAAGCAAGCAAAGCGCCGGTGCCTGCCCATGACGCCGTGTACTTTCCGGTTTCAAGATAAACACGGTTCACGTCATTAGGGTCAACAGCCAGGGAAAGTATACCCATATAATCGGAATTGTTCCGTGTCAGAAAATCAGTGATGGCAACCCACTGGCTTGTTGCGTTATCCCAGCGGTAAGCTCCGCCCATATCGGTGCGGGCGTAAGCAAGCCCGGATTGCGCGGGATGATATATGATGCCGTCCACAAACCCTCCGCCGCCGACAATCACGGATTTCCAGGTATAAGCGGCGGGAATAACTGACGGCAATAAAAGGCAGAAAATTATGAAAAACGCCGAAAAACATTTCTTAAGTTTTAGCATATGAACTCCTGTTATTAAATACTCCTGTGCCTTTCCCCAAGCATAACAAGTATACATCTTATACCGCTTAAAATCAATGAAACAAGGCGTTTTTAGGGCGTTTTTGAGGGTTTTTGAAAATGGCGGCCAAAAGCATAACACACGTGTGTAATCGGAGTTATAATTAATAATCGACAATCAGCCGTTTGCAATCAATGATTTATCGTTATACTGTGTCATTTTTAGGAATTCATCTTCCCCAATTATATTGATGGGCCTTTTGCCTTCAATCAATCTTTTGGCCCTTTTTACTTTTCCGCTTTCCGCGGTAACCGTATTTTTTTTCAGGTCATGCGGGCCGGCGACCAGGTAGTCGGTGCTTCCCCTGACCCAGTTTGAAACAATTCCGCCTGAATCAACCACCTTTTGCATGGCATCCCTTCGGATAAGTCCGGTTGAAAACTCGCCAGTAAAAACAAATTCTTTTTTATACATGGGATGCCTGGGGTCAAAATTTTCTACCTTGGGCATGATATGCGCGGCGTTTACTTTTTCTCCAAACCGCTCGGTTAAAAAATCATGACTCAGCACATGCGCTTCCCCGGCTTTTACGGTTTTTATCCTGACTTTGGCGTGTTCCAAAAGCGTCCGTATATCGTTTAAGCCTGTTTCTTTCATTGCCGATACAATTATATTGGCGCACGCCAGCGCGTCTTCACCGGCGTTATGATGCTTTAAAACATGTTTAAGATGCGCGCTGACCGTGTGCAACCTGTAATTCTTAAGGCCAAGCCAGGTGCTTTTGGCGAGTTCCACGGTGCAGAAGTATTCAAATTCCGGGATTGGCAGTGCGTATACCGTCAGCACATCCTTTAAAGCCCTTATATCAAAGTCGGTGTTATGCGCGGCCACTATGGAATTTTCCATGAAAGGTTTTATGGACCCGTAAACTTCGCTGAATTCAGGCGCATCTTTTACAGATTCCCTTGTAATGCCGTGTATCCTTACATTATCCTTATTAAAAGAGCCGTATTTCGGGTGTGGTTTCACGGGAATGTTTTTTGAAAGCGTTATTTGTCCATCCTCTATTACCGATATGCCCATGGCGCAAACACTGCCTATGAACGGGTTGGCTGTCTCAAAATCTATGCACGTTATCCTCATTTGGTACCTTTCTTTGTTTTGAATAATTTCAAATGTATTATACTATAAAATACAGATATATGAGTATAAATAATTTGAAAATCGCATTAGGGGTCTTGTTTGCGATTTTCAACGGGTGAAACATTGGATTTCGTCCAATTTACCAAATATTTGATTAATTTGTGATTTATGATTTGGGATTTGAGATTGCCTTTAAGCCTCTCACGATCTCCCCCCACACAACCCCGGGCCTGTCTGATGCAATGCTTGACATCATTTCCCCGCCTTTATATCCCCATACCCACAAAGATCTGACCCCTGCGTCGGCTGCGGCTTTAATCGACAGCTTTGCCCTGCCTTCGGTCCCCTTTTTATAGCCGGAACCCTGCAGCCAGAAGTGCGGGGTCTTACCCGCGCCGTAGGATATTTCTTTTATGTTTACAGCCGCGGTATAGCTGGTCTTGTATACGTCAGGGCTGCCTTTTATCCAGCACGGGTCAACCCCGAGCGAATCGATCTGCTTTATGCCTGCCATGGATTCAAAGGTCGCGCATCTTTCCGTATCGTTCGACCGGGTTATAAGCGCCACGGAATTTTTTACCTTGTTTTTGGAAATTTGCTTTACATAAGCGCTCATTTCCAGGATAAAGGACTTAACCGTATCTTCCCTGAATTTTACCACGCTTGAGTCCATAATTATAACAGGCATTGCCCTTAAGTTCTTCATCTCAAAACTTTCCCTGCAGTACGGGCAGCGGCAGCCCCATGCTATTTTCCTGCCCTTGTGCCTTATCGCAAGCATCGGTTCATCCCAAAACACGGCATCAACCCCCATATCCACGGCCGCGTCGGCCCATTTTTTCATGTAATTACGGAATAAAGGGTTATTAAGGCAAGCGGCAGGATAGCGTTTATTATCAGAAAGCAGCTGCCAGGCAAGAGGGTTCTCCAGAAGGAAGTTTGACAGCGCTTCCCCGCCAAATACCCGGCCTAAGGCCCATGGGTCTATCCAGGTTGTAAACCCGTAGTCCTTACCCGCCCTGACCATGTCTTTAACGTTCCCGGAGCTGTATAAAAGGTCTTCTTCGGAAAATGTATGGAGTATGGAATTAAATCCGTCTTTTTTCATGTCTTTTAGATCGGTAATGAAATGTTTCAAGTGCCTGTTTGAAAAATAACTCACGCCGACCTGGTTGAAGAATTTCATATATTGCCTCCAATATTTATTTAATAATAAACCATACTGCAAACCCTGTTATCAAAAAGTAAGGCACTGAGTATTTGTGAAAATTCACCCATACCCTGTTATCTTTGGGCTTAAGAAACCTGATGGCTATTATATTGGCCAGTGAACCTATTATAATCCCATTTCCGGCAATATCAACCCCAAAAGTTACAGCCTGCCAGTTGCCCGAAAATTTGGAAATAAATATGGCAGCCGGTACATTTGACATTATCTGGGATATTAAGGCCGACAGAACAAAAACATCCCCGTTTTTTGTCATATTAACGTTCATTATGAGATTCTGAACTGCGGGTATCCTGGAAATCATGGAAAAATCAATAAACATAAAAATGAAGGTAAGGATCAAAAGCCAATCCACGCCAGCCATTACTTTTCTGTAAAAAACCAGGTAAACCAGCGCTATGGCAGGCAGCATCCAAACTTCCATTTTAAACTGCAGGGATATCAGGAATAACAGCATTATTATAAAAGACAGGATCCCGAGTTTCGTTTTTACGCTGATTTTTACAGTGTCCCCGGCGATCTTAAGCCTGTTTTTTTTAAAAACAATAATAATGAAAACAGACAGAACAACAACCATTAATAGCACAAGCGGCAACATTTTAATAATGAACGAGGCGAACGATATGCCCCATTTATTCCAAAGGAATATGTTCTGCGGATTGCCTATGGGCGTTAAAGACGACCCGGCATTTACCGCCAGGGCCTCGAATATGACGATCTTAACCGGATCTTTGTTTAAGATCGAATGTATACAAAGCGTAAGTGGTACGACTATGAATAAGGCAATGTCATTTGTAAGGAACGCGGACAGGACAATCGACAGAAATACCAGGACAAAAGCCAAAGAGCGTTCATCGTGTATTTTAACAAGCATCTGGCCCGCAATTTTTTCCAGATAACCGCTTTCTTTTATGCCTGTGGCGGTTATGATAAGCGCAAGCAGTGTTATTATGGTTTTCCAATCCACGAAATCCGGGTATTGAGACATATAACCGGGCATAAAGGCGGTTAAGAATATAAAAAGTATCAACAAGACAAATAAGACAGCTTCCTGCTTTAAAAGAACTTTTATTTTGTTATACATGGCATCCTAATAATACGTTATTTTTTTTAAATTATACACTTAAATGCCGGCCGCACGACTTTAATTATTATGGAACTGTTTTAATACCGCGTACGCTTTTTCATAACCCATGTCACCGGCAGTGGTTATGTCATCGATCGCGCCTTCCCTGTCGCCTTTGCCGTCCTTGGCCAAACCGCGATTAAAATATGCTTCGGCATTTTTAGGGTCAAGTTCTATGGCGCGGTTAAAATCCTTTATCGCACCCTTATAATCCTTAAGCGCGGTTTTTATCCCCGCACTGTGCAAGCAGGCTGTTTTATTGGATTTATTAAGATCAATCGCCTTGGTCAGGTCTATAATAGCTCCCTGTATGTCATTAAGTTCCTCTTTTGCGATCCCCCTTCCGCAGTAAGCGTCTGAATTCTTGGGCGCCAGGCTTATGGCTTTGTCAAAATCAGGCAATGAACCCTTGATGTCGCCTGTGGCAATAATCGCCAGGCCGCGCTTCACATAAGGTTCCGCAGCCACAGGAATGATTTTTATGACCCTGTTAAGCGTATCTATGGCCGCTTTGGGGTCCCCTGACTTTAACTGCGCGTCAGAAAGCCCTATATAAGCGTCGCTATAATCGGGTTTTAAGCTTATGGCAGCGCTAAAACTCCCGATGGCGAATTTATATTCTTCAAGGTTATAATATGCCATTCCCCTTGTGTAAGCCATAACGGGGTCCGCAGAACCCAGGACATCGGCCTTGTTGAAATCCTCAATGGCCCCTTTATAATCATCAGCCGCGAACTTCGCATTGCCTGAATCAATAAAGGACTGCGGATCCGCGGAATACATAAAAACAAACAAATTACAAAAAATAGCGGCTAACAATAACTTTTTAAACATAAAAATCCCCGTATCCCATTTCGCATTCAATAACTTTCACCTTCTTTTATATTTATTTGTTTTGTGACCGTTTTTCTGAGTTTTATATTTTAGGATTTTCCAACGGTATCATTTTGTCAGGAATATTTTGTGTTATGAGGGGAACATAAGAGATTAGGTTTAGACCACGTAGAGAGGCTGCTTGCCGCCTCTCTAACGCAGGGTTCGTTTCAAAAACAACGGTGAGCAGCAGCAACATTCGGCAGGCTCATGTTTCAGCAGCCGCTCTGCAGGTTTACTCTTCCGCCGGTTTTTTTACCCTGCCCGCGAGTTTGGCTTTCAGGATATCATGCAGTTCGCCTTCGCTTTTCACGATATTATCCAGCACACCGTTTATGAAACTTCCTGATTTTTCGTCACCGAACTTTTTGGCAAGTTCTATAGCTTCGTTAATCGTGACTTTATAGGGTATATCGTCGCGGAAAACAAGTTCCGCAACCCCGATGCGCAGGATATTCCTGTCTATGGAGAGGATACGGTCGTACTTCCAGTTCTTCAGGTATTTGGGGATTATTTCGTCTATTTCCTTCATGTTGTCCATGACAACTTTGATAAGGTCCTTGGAAAATTCCTTGGACTTGTCCAGGAATTTTTCTTCCTGACCCAGATTTTGTGTGGAATATGTGTCAATAAACTCATTTATTTCATCCATCGACTTATCCGCTATCTCTATCTGGTACAAACTCTGAAGAGCAATAATCCTTCCCGCACGCCTTATTCCCATGTTATCCTTTCAAATATCATAATAAAAATTGAATTTACGGTTTTTAAACACACATCGTCCTATTTTATCTGGTCTATCAGATCCGTCATTTCAAGGGTTGAAAGCGCCGAGTCCCAGCCTTTGTTCCCGGCTTTTACCCCTGCCCTGTCTTTTGCCTGTTCAGCTGTGTCCGCTGTGATGATACCGAAACCTATGGGCACTCCGGTTGACATGGAAATAGACGCTATGCCTTTGGTCACTTCCGACGCTATAAAATCAAAATGCGGGGTTTCGCCCCGGATTATAACGCCGAGTGCTATCATACCCGTGTATTTCTTCTTTTTCATTATATTTGACAGTGCATTCGGAATTTCAAACGAACCGGGCGTCCAGTACACATCAATGCTTGATTCCAAAACCTGGTGCCTTTGCAAGCAGTCTATGGCGCCTGCAAGCAGGTTTTTTCCTATGGCTTCATTGAACCTTGATATGACTATGCCGAACTTTTTTCCTTTGCCTGTCAACTGGCCTTTATACTCTTTCATAAAACACCTCCTGTTTGTAATAATTATATAATAACAATGATTTAATCATGTGTCAATAACAATAGGCCTTTTATTTATAGACCAGCTTCTGTATTATTGCAATCATATTGCAGGCCATTGAAAAAGAATTTGCCAGGATCATAGGCATTTCTTTCAGCATAATTCCGTAAATCAACCAAAGGGCCATGCCAACGGTCAAAAGCAGGGGCTGCCATAAAGCCACATCCTTCATGTGTTTTGTCTCAAAACCCTTGATAATCTGCGGTACAAAACCGAGCGATGTCATGGAACCCGCGACGTAACCGATCGTAGTCAAAGTTGTCATTTTTGCTCCTTATAAGTATTTGTCTTTTAGTTCTTTTAATTTCATCAGGGCCTCTACAGGCGTTATTGTATCCAGGTCTATCTTTTCCACTTCCGCCTTTAAGCGCGAGTCATTGGCGGAAAAAAGGTCCAGTTGCGACAGTTCCGGAGCGTTATCAGCGCCTATCTTTGGCCTGCCGTCGCCCGTGTAATTTGCTTTTTCAAGGTCCGTCAGTATCTTGTTTGCCCTGTCTATTACAACGCCGGGAAGGCCCGCGAGTTGCGCCACATGGATGCCGTAACTGCGGTCGGTCGAACCTTTTATGATCTTGCGCAGGAATATGATCTTGTCGCCCCACTCTTTAACCTGTATATTGTAATTTTTGACGCCTTCCAGGTTATCCGCCAGTTCAGTGAGTTCATAATAATGCGTCGCAAAAAGTGTCTTTGCCTTTATATGGCTGTGTATATATTCGGTAATTGCCCAGGCAATAGAGACCCCGTCAAAAGTGGAAGTCCCCCGGCCCACTTCATCAAGTAAAATAAGCGACTTCGGCGTCGCGTTGTTCAAAATATTCGCCGTTTCTATCATTTCAACCATGAATGTGGACTGCCCCCTCGCCAGATGGTCGGACGCGCCTACGCGGGTAAATATTTTGTCCACCACGCCTATCCTCGCCCTTTTTGCGGGGATAAACGAGCCTGCCTGGGCCATAATCACGATAATTGCGGTCTGCCTCATATAAGTTGATTTTCCGGCCATGTTCGGGCCGGTTATGACCATTATCATGTTTTCTTTTGTATCAAGCTTTGTGTCATTGGGGATGAATTCATTGTATCCGATATTTTTTTCAATGACAGGATGCCTGCCTTCTTCTATGTCAATTTCGCCTGAATCGTCGATTTCCGGCCGTATATAGTTTCCATTAACAGCCGCAGTCGCCAAAGACAAAAGGCTGTCAAGGCAGGCGAGCCTCGCAGACGCGTCCTGAAGCGCGCTTATATTTGAAGAAAGTTTTTCCCTTATCTCCGCAAATATCCTGTACTCTATTGCCATAATCTTATCCTGGGCCCCGAGTATTTTGCTCTCATATTCTTTAAGCTCGGGAGTGACAAACCTCTCGGCATTGACCAAAGTCTGCTTGCGTATGTAATTGTCCGGCACATTTTTGAAGTTAGCCTTGCTTATCTCTATGTAGTAACCGAATACCGATGTATATCCCACTTTGAGCGAACCTATGCCGCTTCTTTTTCTCTCGGATTCCTGCAGGGAAGCTATCCAATCTCTGCCGTCTATGCTGACGTTCTTTAATCCAGCAAGTTCCTCGTCATATGCCGGCCTGATTATATTGCCTTCTTTGACGGATATGGGCGGCTCATCCACTATGGCCGCGCCTATCAGGCCGCATATTTCCTTTAAAACCGGCTGGTCAAACATAAAGTTTTTTACCAGCATCGCGTTTGAACTTGATCTTATTATTTCTCCGGCGAGGGACGCGTTTTCAAGCCCCCTCTTTAATGCGTTTAAATCCCGGCCATTGGCCGTTAAGCTCCCGAGTTTGCCTGTTATCCTTTCTATGTCCGATATTTCCTTCAGCACATCCTTTAAGTTTTCCCTTGTATCGGAAAATTCCGTGAAAAATTGTATGATATCCTGGCGTTCTTTAATTTGGGTGATGACGGTCAAAGGGTTTTTCAGCCATTTTTTCAGTTCCCTGCTTCCCATGGAGGTTAAAGTATGGTCCAAAACACCGAATAAAGTTGTCTCATCGGACTTAATCGTCGATTCAGTTACTTCAAGGTTCCTTAGTGAAACAGCGTCAATATAAAGCAGGTCCTGACGCGAACGCATGACAAGCTTGTTGATATGGTATAAAACCGTCTTCTGGGTCTCGTATATGTAGTTAATCAGGCTTCCTGCTGCGGCTATCACGCTGTCTTTACCTTCAATACCGAATACATCAAGGTTTAAAACACCGAAATGTTCTTTTAACTTATCCGCAGATACGTCCTTCTGGTAGTTCCACCCGGGATACATATTAACATATACCCTGTGAGTCCCGGCTTTCACGCGTTCTATGAGGTTTTTTGAGTAGAGCTTGTCATCTGCATAATTGTCGGGAAGCAGCAGTTCAGTGGGCTGTATTTTTTCAATTTCATCTATGATGATGTCAAAATTCCCGCTGAATTCAATTTCCTGGCAAAAAAACTCGCCGGTAGTCAGGTCTAAAAATGCCATGCCGGCCTTTTGCTTTTCAACGGATACAGACATGATATAGTTGTTTGTTTTTCTGTCAAGCGCGGATTCTTCGAGTACTGTTCCGGGCGTGATAACCTTTACCACTTCGCGTTTGACCAGTCCCTTTGCGTCTTTAGGATCCTCCACCTGCTCGCATATGGCCACTTTATAGCCGGCTGTGATCAGCTTATATATGTAGGAATTTGCCGCATGAAAAGGTATTCCGCACATGGGCATCTTGACCTGCCTGCCGTCGCCCGAACTCCTGGAAGTCAGGGCAATCTGCAGCACTTTTGAGGCAAGTTTGGCATCGTCGCCGAACATTTCATAAAAATCACCGAGCCTGAAGAACAACACGGCGTCGCCTACTTTCTTTTTCGTCTCTAGGTACTGTTTCATCATCGGGGTAAGTTCTGACATGGGATCCTTTACATTTCGGATTTCAGAATGCGGTTTGCGGATTTTAAAACCGCAAAGCCATCTAAATACTTATTTAAAACAAAAAAACGACCTTAAGCGGTCGTTTGGCTTTTCGCCGGGGATAATGTGACGATTATTACAGGTCGTCGTCCGGTTCCGTTCTCTGCTTGCTTATCCGCTTATCCATCAGTTTCAGGCCTTTTTCAGCATTTTTACGCCACACTGTATCCGGGAACATCTGGAGGAGCGATGTATAAACTTCCCTTGCCAGTTCATACTCGCCTAATTTGTAGTGTGATTTACCCAGACCATAGAGCGCTTCTTCCTGAAAGAAGTTATTGCTGCGAAGAAGCTCGTTAAAAACGGCTTTGGCTGTTATAAAATCATTTTTTTCCATGCATGCCTGCGCGCGGTGCAGCAAAGCAAGCGCATACAGGACTTTATTTTTGTCCGAGCGTATCACCCTCTGGTATGATTCTATGGCTGCGTCAAAATCCCTGCGGCCCGCGTATATATCGCCTGAATATATCGCGGCCCAGCTGTAAAACCATGTCTGGTTGGTATAATCCTTAAGTATTTCACCAAAATATTTTAATGCTTCGGCTGTTTTACCCATATCTTTATATAAAGACGCCGCATTAAAATACGCCATCACGGTGTAATCACCCTTTGGATAATTTTTAATGTACAGTTCATAAGCCCTGATAGCAGGTTGAAAGAGGTTCTGTGATGTCCTGATCCTGGCTATGACAAAGTACGCTTCTTCAGCTTGGTTTAAGGCTGGATATTTTTCAATGACATTTTTATACTCGGCTACGGCATCATCGTACTTTTTCATTTTTTCATAGATACGGGCCATTTGCATGATGCACTGCGGCACCCAGTCGGAGCCCGGGTAACGCTGTTTTATGTCCATGTATAACTTTATCGCATCAGCATAACGGCCCTTGTCGGATAGTTTTTTCGCTTCTGCAAAAGGGTCGGCAGCAAAAGAAAAACTGATCAACACAAACTGAATTATGAGCAGGATAATTATAAACTTTTTATATCTCATGATTTTTACGCACATTCTCCTTGTAATCCTTCATGCCGCATTAAGCGCCGCAGCTTTACGCCGTTTACCGGAAGTTCAGCCATGCCAGTATACTATTGATCTTTGTCTATAAGACCTATTGGGGGCTGGTAACTTATTCTGCCTTTTTCACCGGCGCGCAATCGCCAACTTACTTGTCTGAGCACAAGGTCCCTTTGAAGATTATTATCGTATGTCACTGTAATTACTGTTAGTTTTTTCAGCTATTTCGCGGGCATATTTCAGGCTGTTTATGCGCTCTTCTGCCTGCCGTGTGTAAGCTTCGTACTTGTAAAATTCATAAATAACCTGGTTGTAAGCTTCCTTCGCATTTTTATAATCACCGGCAAGTTTGTATGTGTCGCCTATGTGAATAGCCGCGAGCGGAGCCCACTCTGTATTCTTATATTTGTACTTTATGAGTTTGTATTCTTTCACCGAACTTTTATACCTGTTTGTCTGCGAGTAAAGCTGGGCGAGCTGGAACCTGCCCTGTATCTCAGAGGCTGTATTTGGAAAATATTTGATTATGTTCCTATAAATTATTTCCACTCTTTTGAATTTTTCCTGCTTCATGTAAATGGCGCCAAGGCTGAAATATGCCCTGATCACCTCCGCTTTACTGGGATCGCGGCCAATCATATCCTTATAAATTTCAATGGCGTAAGGGTATTTTCCAAGCTTGGAATAACATCCTGCCAGCCTGTAACCCGATTCGATCCCCGCATCGGATTTGGGATTTTCCGCCAGCACTTTCTGGTACTGTTCTATTGCCTGCTGATAAGCTCTGGAATATTCATAAGCGTTTGCAAGCGAGTACCTGATGTTATACAGGTTTTTTGCCGTCGGGTAATTCAATATTATCCTGTACCATATTGCCGCGGCGCCGTCATAATCTTCTATGTCATAATACTTTTTTCCTTCTTTATAGAGATCCTGAACATCTTTGTCTATTTCCTGCCTTGTTTTTGACTTCTGCTCTATATTTATCTCATTTGACTGGAACATGGCTTCGTTTTTCGCTATGGGTGTCGGGGACGCGACAACTTGTTTTGCCGTAACCCCTTTCTGTTCCTGTTCTATGCCCGTCTTGGAGGAATCCGACATGGCATTGAGGTAATTATCCCCACCCTGGCCCTGTGCTCCCGGTTGAGCCGCAGGTGCATTGTCTTCAGGAGCCAATATATCGTTAACATTAACACTGTTATCCGGTACAGTCTGTTCATTACCGGTTGGGAACGCTTCAGGATCATCCTTACAAAACAGATAAGCCGGTAAAATAAGCAGTAAAATAAAGACAAAATAGAGTATTCTTTTCATCACACTCTCCTTTTTCGTTGTAAAAACAGATTATCATATTGCGGTTGATTTGTCAATTATATCGTTTTTATCGGGAAATCGCATTGGAGTAATATAACCGAGCATTTTATTTATCTTTTTGCCGTCTTTTGTCACATCCATCCCGGATATAAGGGCAATCCCTTGCTCCTTTGCTTCGCGCGCAATCAAATGTTAACTTCCACCAGGCACGTCTTCGCCGTTGAAACAGGTATGACTGTCCCTATTATGGGTTTCCCGTCCACCTCTATTCCCTTTACCCCGCGTTTAACCTTTATCTCATATTCGCAGCCGCGGTAAACCCTTTTTACCGTAAAATCAGTCCAGGAAGACGGCACGCGAGGCATTACTGAAAGGCCGTCAAGGGTCGGTTTAATTCCCAGAATATACTGGGTCGCGGCCACATACATCCACGAGGCGGTTCCCGTGAGCCACGAATTAGCGCCTTCGCCGATATTCAGCCCGTCATTTGATACCACTGTCTGGCAAAAAACATAGGGCTCGGTCTTTAAAATCTCCGCCGAGTCATTTCCCTTAAGCGGAAGTATGTTTTTGTAATATTCAAACGCGATATCGGGTCTGTTCATAACGCATTCGGCGACTATGGCCCATGCGTTCGCGTGCGAGAATATGCCGTTTTCTTTTCTTCCTGTATTGTAACGCGAAATTAAACCGTAGGTCTGGTCGTATTTATCAAACGACGGCCAGAGTTTTTTCACGCCTTCAGGCGAGGCAAGGTGTTTTTTTACGATGTCCATGCTCATAAGCGACCGTTCGTACGGCGCCGCGCCCGATATGACGCTCCATACCTGCGAGTTTAAAAATATTTTGGCTTTTTCACTTTTCTGTGTGCCTATGACTTCGCTGCCAAAACCACGGACATACCAATCCCCGTCCCAGCATTTATCATTAATTATCGCCGCCATTTTATCCGCACGGTCGTTAAATAGTTTTTCATCCGTTGGTTTGAGTAATTTCTTTGCGAGCTGGCCTAAAAGCCTTAAAGCATAAACATAGAGACCGGCTGTCACCACAGATTCGGGTTTTTCCGCCTCCATCCAGAGGTGAAGGGTGTCATTCCAGTCAGCCGTGAGTATAAGAGGCAGGCCGTGTGCACCTTTCATCCTTTCAGTGTAATTGACCGCGTCAACAAGGTGCTGATATATGGGCGCTTTTTTGGCGGAATCCGCATACCCGCAATCCTGCTTAAGTACGTCCATATCGCCTGTTTCCGCGATATATGCATGAACCATCTGTATTAGCCACAGGTGGTCGTCGGAAAATCCTTTCAGGTCGCCTTTGCCGCCCATGGGAAAGAACTGGTGATACGTGTCGCCGGTCTCAAACTGGCACGTGGATATTATCCTGAATATCCTTTTTCGCGCGCGCTCGGGCATCTGCGAGTTGACCGCCAGGGTGTCCTGGCACGAATCCCTCGTGCCCATGCCGCGTCCCTCTCCGTTCTCGTAAAACGAAATGTAGCGCGACCAGTCAAAAGTGGTCTTACACTGGTACTGGTTCCATATGTTTACTACAAGGTTGAAGTCTTTGTCGGGACTTGTGACGCTGAATTTTCCGAAATATCCGTCCCAGACACCTTTTACTTTCTTTAACGCGTCCGATACGCCCTGTTCATCGCTGTAAATATCACGCAGTTGAGCCGCCTGTTCCGCAGTTTCCGCAAATCCTAAAATCACGGTTATTGTTTTTTCTTCGCCCGGATCTATGGATATTGCTGTACGCAACGCAGCGCAGCCGCTGCCTCCGCGCAGGATGGAATTAGAAAGCTTTTCCGCCGCCAAAGCCGATGGATTTGTTTCGGAATTATACATGCCTATGAATTTATCCCTTACGCATTCATAATCAAGGACTTTCCCGCTCATTCCCATGAACGCGTATCCGGGCCTGTCGCCGACATAATGTTTATTCGCGTGCATGTCAAAAGCCGGGTGCGGTTCTATGAAGTTATAAAGCACCATGTCTTTTTCAAAGGACCCTTTGGTCAGGTGCAGGGACCACTGGATATTCCTTGATTCCGGCTCGCACCACATGGTGAACTCGGAATAAGAATATACGGAAAGATTCCTTGGTTTATCCCCAATATTTTTTATTTTCATGCTCCATACTTCACAGTCGTGGTCCGCCGGCACAAAATACGACACTTCAGTCGCCAGCTTATCCATTTCCTGCGTAATTATGGTGTAACCCTGTCCGTGCCTGCACTCATATGAATCGGGTTTTTTCATTACAGGCTGCCATGTTGGCGAGAAATAGGAGCCTGTTTCCTCGTCTTTTATGTAAAAATACCTGCCCGGCCTGTCCACAGGCACGTTATTATACCTGTATTTTGTGAGCCTCCTGTCGCGCGGATCCTTATGAAACGAGAACCCGCCCGCAGCCTGGCTTATGATGCCGCAGTATCCGCGCATGTTTGAAATGTAATTTATCCACGGCGTCGGTGTTGCCGGGTTTGTTATTATGTATTCCCTTCCGTCCTCGGAAAAATGACCGTAGCGCATTGCAAACTCCTTTTGAAAATAAATTTAAGGTATAAAACCGCTTTTGTCATGTAAATTATAGGGAAAAGACCGGGTTTAGTCAAATAAAAAAAGCCGACGCGTGAAAACATTTTGTGTTTGGATTAAATGGTATTGTTATTATTTCATACGCCCTACGGACCAACCTTCATAAAATCAAAAAAAATGTCCTGCGGGCTTTGCCTTCGGCAGCCACGCAGACAAAATAAACACACAAACAAATACAAAAAAAACATTTCAAAATGTAAAAAGGGTGGAGCACCACTCATATAATTATATAATATTCTCCCTCCAGCAAAGCTGGATAAAAATCCAAAATGTTAATTGCTCCTCGCAAAGCGGAAGCCTATGTCGCCGTACGCGTAGAACGTGTAGTAGAAGTAGCGGTAGCCCACCTGCAGGTAGTTCACGAGGCCGTTGAAGCTCCCGCCCCGCATCATGCGGTTGGAACTGCTCGCACTCGCAAATCCTCTATAATCTATAGATGTGCCGGGATAACCTCCGAACAAGTCCCAGCACCATTCAAACACATTACCCGACATATCATAAATACCCAGCGCATTTGCTGTTTTTCCGCCTACTGCCTGTGTACTACTACAATTTGCACTATACCACGCTACAAGTCCGGTTGCTGTTGTATCGCTATAATCCGCTGTCGCGCCGCTAGCATAATTATACGGCGTCCAACTTATCCCGTCTTTATAACTTGCAACATACTGCCACTCGCCTTCTGTAGGCAATCTATATCCATTAGCACTCCAGTTTACATACGGATTATCAAAACTTCCTGGCATTATATTTACATTCCAGGCAAAAGCCCCGTCAGTTGAATCCTTAATCGGTGTTGTAATCCCGGCATCTGAACAATAAACAGGGGTTAAAGCTGATTTCTGACTATATGCATTACACCACACAATTACATCCCGCCAATTTACTGTTGTTACAGGCTGATATTTTGCTGCAGTAGGAGCAGCACCGGCCGTTCCGTTACTACCCTCTGCGCCAGTGTTTTGAAAGGTATATCCATTGGCAACAGCCCACGTATATACCGTGTACCACAAATCATACGTTACTTGATACTTTCCCATCTTAAAAGTAGAAATTGTGTGGCTAAAGCTGTTTGTTCCATCAGATTGAGTAAATGTTCCACCGGGAACTGATACAATATCCGAATAAGGAATAGGTGTCGGCGCTATGGTTGAGGTATAGGTCAGTGTAACAGTTGATGTCGCTGTTATTGTCGGCGTTGCGGTTGTTGTCGGGGTTTCAGTTGTCGTAGAGATTACTGTCACCGTTTGCGTTATCGTAGCTGTATTTGTAATTGTCGGCGTTGAGGTTGTTGTAGGCAATACTGTATGTGTTGGTGTTATTGTATGTGTATATAGGGCTATTTCCGTTTGGGTTATATTGGGAGTTGCTGAAGCATCAAAATTTGTTGGCGCTTCCGGCGTATGTTTTTTTGAACATGCAAAAAGAAAAATTATTCCAATTGTAATCGCTATAATAATTGTTTTCTTCATATGTGTCTCCCAAAATTATCAATGTAAGTATACCCCCCACCCATTATTTTGTCAAGTTTTTACCTTCGCAGAGTAAATTTGCCAAAGTCTAGTAATTAGTCATTTTTATATAACTTTTCCTCTGTCAAAGTCCTTGACTATAAACCCGAAAATCCTTATACTTATTAACATTCACGTCATAAATAACTTTAAAAATACGAGGTACCCATGGCAAAAGAAAATAAGAATCAGCCTAAAAAGATTATTACTGCGGAAAGCTTTGTATCCGCATGGTCGGACAAACTTGTATTCTGGTTGCTTTTGGCTACCGTAGTTGTAATCCCGCTTTATTTTAATATCATGTCCTTTGACCAGTTTGAAATGCCGAAATTGACCTTCCTCAGGATCATAACCTGCGTCATGGCCACTCTTTGGGCCGTCAGAATATTTGAAAACGGCAGATTCGAATTCACACGCACGCCCCTTGACCTGCCCCTTCTCGGGTGGGTTATCATGAATATGGTCACAACTTTTACAAGTTTTGCGCCCCAGCTTTCATTCCGCGGCGAATACGAAAATTTCGCCGGGTCCCTTTCAAACCTGAATTATGTAGCACTTTACTTCATCGCGGTCAACTTCATCAATACGCCCAACAGGATCAAGGCTTTTAATTACGCGGTCTTAACCGGCGGATTTTTGATCACCCTGTACGCCCTGGCGCAATTTTTTGGGTATGACATCGTACAGTGGAACGAAGGCTCCATGATAAAGGGCCGTTACTTCGCGTCCATGGGCAATCCAAATTTTCTGGGCGCCCTGCTTGCCATGGTGATCCCGGTGAACATAGCTTTTCTCATGATAAATATGCGGGCTAAAAAATACGCCTTTGCAGCCTCCCTGTTCCTCCTATTTATCCTGGTCTACATTGCCCTGTTCGGCACCCAGAGCCGCGCGCCGTTTCTAGCTTTTGTCGCTTCGCTTCTTGTTTTCGCTGTTTACTGGATGACCAACCTTTTCAAAAATGCGTCAAAACTGCCTGAAAATAAAGGGAAAAATGTTATTTCCATGTTGGTTTTTGAAACATCAAAACATCTTAAATTAATTGGTTTTGCCCTGGGCCTGGCCGCCATTGCCGTTATTTTAAGCGTAACCATAGGGCGTGAAGCCACTACAAGACTCTGGCACTCTGTTACAAACATGAAACAAAGCATGTCAGTATCCAGGCTTCACATCTGGATACCGGCGCTCAGGATGATAAAAGATAACCCTGTTTTAGGCACGGGCGTGGACACATTTAAAAGCGTATTCCCGAAATATGCCGGCACTAATTTTGCCCAGATCGATGGGGCAAATGTTTCTTCGCGCACTGCGCACAATGAACTTTTGAATATAGCTGCAACAATGGGGATCACAAGCCTCGGCATATACCTTCTGCTTATTTTCGCGTACGTACTTATGTGGTACAGGTCTTTTACAAGGACCGCTGACGAGGGTATGCGCCTTCTTTCAATTGCCATGTTCGCATCATTTGTGGCGTATTTTGTGCAGAACCTGTTTTCTTTCGGCGTAGCCGCCATCAACACTTATCTGTATTTGATTTTTGCGGCCCACGCCGTACTGTACTGTGAATTCTTCGGGTTAAAGAAGAATACCGTAAAACTCTATGATACCGCAAACGGGACAAACACGTTCATGAAAATCTTGCTGCAGGCCGCAGCCGTGCTTATAGGTTCGTTTTTTGTTTATAAAGCGTTTATGATATACTCGGCTGACGTCCACTACAACAAAGGCAAGATATGGGGCGGCGTCCAAAACCGCTGGGATATCGCCGTAACCGAGCACCTAAAGTCAGTGGAAGAAGCCCCGAATGAAGTCAAATATTATGTTTATCTCGCGCTGGCGTATGAACGCCTCGCCATGGGAACCCAGGACAGGCCGCAACAGCTGGCGCTCATACACAAAGCAGTCGACGCATATAAAAAGGGTGTGGAACTTAATCCCGGGAATTCATATTACTGGGGAAACTTGGGCCGCATCTATACAATGCTTGCCAGGTTCGAAGACCCAAAATACTTCCAGCTGGCCTTTGAAAATTACCAGGTAGCGGTTGATAAAGCGCCTGTAACCGGGTTGTTTTATAATAATATAGTGGAACTTTACCTGTCGGTAAAAATGCCCGACAAAGCCATGCCTTACCTTGAAAAACTTGAGCTGTATGATAAAAAACTCGCGTCAAGCTCATATTTCCTGCTCGGTAATATTTACTTTGAACAGAAACAAATGGCGGAAGCGGAAACGGCATACAGGAAATCGCTTGATTTAAACCCCGATTTCCCCCAGTCATATTACAATTTAGGTGTTGTATGCGCCGCGAAAAAAGACCGGGAATGCGCCGTAACAAACCTGCAGAAATTTATACAGATATCCCCGGGTTCGGAACAGGAACCAAACGCGAAAAAGATCCTCAAAGACCTTGGCGTGAGGTAGTTTTTATAATAATAATTACAAATTACCAATTACTAATGACTAATTGGATCATAACAACAAAAAAGACGGCGTTAAGCCGTCTTTTTTGTTTATGTTCTGATGTTTAATTAGTCATTAGTAATTGGTAATTTGTAACTTTGCCTTAAAACGCGCCCTTCGGCGATATTTTACGCGCTTTCTTGAACATATCCTGCGATTCGGCTTTCCTGCCTTCTTTTTCATATACAGTTGCCAGGCCTATTAGCGCGTCAGCGTAATCGGAGTTTAATTCCCTGGCTTTTTTAAAGTTCTTTTTTGCGTCGGCGTATTTTTCCTGCCTGTAAAAAACCCAGCCTAAACCGACATAAGAGTCCGGGGTGGCAGGCGCGAGTTCTATGGAACGCTTGAATTCTTTTTCCGCGTCTTTTACGCGCTCTTTTTTTATGTTTATCCATTTGTAATAAACCCAGCCAAGGCCTATGTGCGTGTCAGCGATGTTGGGATCCAATTCTATGGCTTTTAAGAACCTTTTTTCAGCCTCTTCAAGCCTGTCCTGGTGGTAATGCACCCATCCCAAACCCACATGCGCGTCGCAATAGTTGGGGTCAAGTTTTATTGCGGACTTGAATTCCTTTTCCGCCGCTTCAAGCTGGCTTTCCGCGAGAAGATACATCCTGTAATATGTCCATCCCAATCCCACATAGGAATCTATATTGTTCCTGTTAATTTCTTTTACCTTTAAAAACTCGGTTTCCGCCTCTTCAAAACGGTTCTGTTTGTAATAAACCCAGCCTAATCCCGTATATATCTCGTATTCCTGGGGCTTTAAAGTCACTGCCTTTAAGAATTCTTTTTCCGCATCCTTTAAATCCCCGCGCAAATAATAAAGCCAGCCTAATCCGGTGTGGGCGTCGGCATAACGGGGGTTTATTTTTATGGCTTTTTTATGCTCTTCTTCCGACTCTGTAAGCTTGCCCTGCCCAACATAAACGCCCGCGAGCCCGAGGTGGGCGTCAGCGTAAGCGAACTTTAGGACTATCGCTTTCTTGAATTCAACTTCCGCCTGTTTGAATTTATCCTGTCCGTAATAGATCCTGCCCATAACGATGCGCGCGCTCGCGAACTTAGGGTCTGCGTCAATCGCCATTTTGATATAAGATTCAGCTTCATCAAGCCTGCCTAACTGGTAATAAATATCGCCTACGCAAAAATTCGCGTCTGAAAAATCAGGGTTGATGGCTATGGCCTTTTTTAACTCACCCTCGGCTTCCCTATACTTTCCTTCGGTCGCGTAAATCCTGGCGAGGGCCACGTAAGCGTCCGGATATGTTTTTTCCTCCTTTATTACGCTTTTGCATTCCTCCACAACCTCAGCCAGCTGTTCCTTGGTGCCGTAAACGCTGCAAAGGCAGGTTGGCGGATCGGGGGTTGCGAACCTGGGGTCGTTTTTCTGTTTCTTTAAAAGTTCTTTGAAGAGTTTTATCTTGGTATCAGTTTCAGCCACGTCATCCTCCGGGAGTATTAGTAAGAAACGTGAATATAATAGCAAGGAGACGGGTTTAAATCAATAATAAAATTCGGGGTGTGAAACATGTTAGCGGAACTATCAAAAACCGAATTCTTTCTTGACTTCCTCAACCTTTGCCTTATCCCATTCCCTTTCCACATATATCCTTGCCCACTTGAGGGCCGCGTCTTTGTCATACAGGCCGCAGATTCTGGTCAGCAGCCTTATTGCGGACATAAAATACGGGTCTTCGGCTACTGCGCGTTCCAGGTAATTAACCGCCCTTGGCATGTCGCCTGTGCCGTAGAAATAAGCCGAGGATATCGTTGACAGGATTCCGGGATTGTCCTGGCAGGTTTTTTCAGCCAGGAACCTGTAGTTCTCAAAACCCTGGCGGTCGCCTTTTAAACCCTTTAACTGCGCCTTTGCTATAAAATACCTGGCAATAATCTCCCTGCACGCAATATCAGCGTGCCGTGAATTCATGTAGTCACGCACTGTATAAAAATCGGATATATTTGATATGCCAAGCCTCTGGATGTCCATGCCCACAAGCCTGTTAATGATGCCGTAAGGATCAGGCCTTAAATTATACGAAGGATACGCAAGAAATTCCGAGGAATATACCCTTCCCGGGTTTGACGAAGCAATCTCCGCGTTAATTGTTTTTAGCTGCGCATCCGTCATCTTTCCCCTGAAATGTTCATACGGCTTAAGGTCAAACAAGTTGGCGTTAGCGTCATAAATACTGATATCCTTAAACCGGTTTTTCACGTACTTCATGTAAGCTATATTAAAAACAGGCGTGTCCGCGCCGCACAGGAACGTGTCGCCCGGCTTCAGGGTTTTTTCTATATTGACAGCATGGTCATACGCGATAAATGAAGAAGAAAGATTTAAAATGCTGTAATTTACGCCCAGCATGTATGCGGGTATTGCCATTAGAACGCCTGATGCAAGTACGGGGTTAATATATTTTTTCATGCCGCATACGAGGGCATAAATGCCAAGAGCCGCGAATGTCATGGTACCCATGTCGGATATCAGGTAAAACCCTTTATTCACATAAAGATAAACCGGCGAAAAGGAATTTCCAGTCAGGATTACAATCGCGGCCGTGTTAACGGCAATAAATCCAGCTGTAATATAAAATAGCTTAATGTTTGTCTTAAAAACCCGGTAAAACCCATAAATTGCGAACGGCAGGAAAAGAACATAGTCTTTCGCGTATTGTATCATGTGGTTCCAAAGCTTGAAGAAAACGGCATGAAGCGAGAAAGGCATATCCATGGGCGTATAATAGGTTTTCCTGAGCATCAGGCCTATTACACCGGCCATGCTGTTCACATCAGCCCATCTTATTACGGCTTCTGAAAAAGCCCGTATTATAAGATATAATACCGGAGTAAAAAGGGCCGTAATCACGATAACTCCCGCGATTGGCATATCCTTTTTTTTAAATTTCCTTATCCTTATGCAGATAATATAAACAACAAAAAGCATGACAAGGGACGCGGTTAAATGTATTAAAGGCAAAAAACCGGCCAGATATATTGCCATATACATGAATTTTTTCCGTCCGGTATTATAGAATTTTAAGACATAATAAAACGCGGCAGATACGGCCATGACAGCCAGTGTGTAAATGCCTCCCTTCGCGTGCAGGGCCTCAAACCAAAAAGTGCCTGAAAACGCGAAACCAAGGGCAACAATCAGCGCAGGGATCCAAACAAACTTTTCTTTTGCACCGGTAAAGACTATGAATTCAATTGCCAGCAGGAATATAAACAGTACCGCGATAACCCCGGAGCAGGCCGCGAGCAGGTTGACCCTGAAAGCCGCGTCCCCGAGCGGAATCAACGTGAATATTTTTGAAATAAGCGTATAAACCGGATAACCAGGGGGGTGGCCTATGCCGAGGGTAAATCCTGTCGCGCACGTTTCCCCGCTGTCGCCAATATATATCGTAGGGCAGGCCGTGGAAATATAGACACAGGCCACTATCATTAAAGCCGCAGTTACTGTTAGTTTCATATGGATCCTTTTTGTTAATTATTTAAATACCGCCCCTATTGGTGTCTTACCGCATTGTTTATCGCGTCTATTTCAGTTTTTAAATCTGCTTTTTCTGTTTCGTCGGTCGAACGTTTGTAAAGCACATTCAGGTATTCTAATGCCCGTAAAGGATTTACCTGTTTGAAAAGGCCTATAAGAAGCCTTACAGCCGTGCTGTCGCTCGGGTCAAGCTCATATATCTTCCTCACATAGTCTATAGCCGTGTTTACATCCATTAAATTAAAATAATAAACCGTGGCTATGCTGTTTAGTATTTCAGGGCTTGTTCCCGCAGTTTTCCTGGCCAGTTTCAGCCACTTGTCAGCTTCTTCCCGGTTCCCTGCCATGGCGGCGTAACGGCCGCGCATTACAAAGTACTGAGCCGAGACATTCCTGTAGTATAGGTCCTGGCTGCTGTTATTAAAATAATCCCTGAACGCGTAAATTTTTGAAAGCCCCGTGGGTATTTCATAAGCAGTTCCTGTTGTATACATCTTGAAAATTATGCCGTACGGTACGGCAAATATCTTGTCTTCTGGAAAATCCACTATCGACGTACTGTAGGTCTTTCCCGGATTATCCTTATATGACCCCGCCTCGACCCTGTTTATATCACGCTCGGTCCTATCCTTTAAGCCCGCGAATACAGAGCCGTCAAGCATATTCGCATCCGCGTCGAAAGTTTTTACGCCGTTGAACGCATTTTTTACCGACTGAAGGTAAACTATGTTAAAAAGGGGGCAGTCCCATTTTACCCATACCGCGTCGCCCTTATTCAAGGACTTATTGATATTTAACCCGTGATCATAACCCATAAAAGTCCTTGAAAAATTATTTATCCCGTAATTTACCAGGATCATCAACAGCAGCGTAATCGACAGGACCGCGCCGGCAAAGACGGCATTGATGCCGTATTTACCAGTAATAAATTTAAAACAAAAATATACTCCGGCCATGGAAACCAGTACCGGAATCATGTCATTCATCATGTAAAAATTCTTTGCGGTATAAAGAAAAATTGAAGACATGGAGTTAATAGACATACCTGCCGATGTGTTCACCACATACACGAGCAGTACGGTATTTAAGGTGATAAAAGCCGCAACAAAAAAGAATGATTTTTTTGAAAAGGTAAAAAGGCAATAAAAACCGGCCAACAGGAAAACAGCGAGAACATTGTATTTTTCCACAAACTGCGAAGCGCAGTAGCCTATTTTCGTGAAATACACTCCCATGTCAAAAGCGGCGCTGTAATGTTTGTCATAGGTTTTTCTCAGGATATGCCCGATGACATCCCCCGCATCCTTCAAATATTGGAAGTTAACAGCCACACCGGAACCCGCCCTGATGAACAAATAAAGGTATGGAGTTGTCATGGACAAAAGGAATAAAGCGGCCCCTGCCGCCGCCTTTTTCAGCGTAATGGGCTTCCTGTTTGCATATATAAGCATTAATACAATAAATACCAGGAATAACGCCGTGGAATTATGCGCCGACAGCAGAAATCCCGATACATAAGCGGCCGCGTAAAAGTATTTATTATTCCTGGCAGTTATATTCTTAAACGCTAAAAACAGGACCATACTCATGAGCATGTTTGCCAGCACATATACAGCCCCCTTCGCGTGTATGCCTTCAAACCAGAACATGGAAGAAAACAGGAACATGAGCGACACAAGCAGGGCAGAAAATTTAAGCGCTTTCTTGTCCGCGTCCTTTTTGTAGACCAGGTTTAAGAACTCAACACCTGAAAGATACAGGAATACAAAACAGATTATTGCCAGCAAAGACGACAGGATATTCATCCTGAAAGCCATATCGCCAGCCGGAACCAGCATGGATATTTTCCCCAAAAGCATATCAAGCGGATATCCAGGCGGGTGCGGTATTCCCAGATTATAGGCTGCCGCGGCTATTTCCCCGCTGTCCCCCAGGTATATGGTTGGAGGAGCGGTATTTATAAATATTACAATCCCTAAAACTGACGCAAAAAATATTATATATCTCATTTATGGGTTCCTTTCATCGTGTCACCGGTTGTATGCTGTCTGGCCTCCGCTATAGCGGCTTCAAGCGCGTGTATTTTAGCCTCTGTCTGCTTTTTTGCATCTTCATTCGGCAGCCGTGAATAAAGTATCTTCAACCATCTGAGAGCCTCATCAGCGTCAAGATTCATGAGCGTCTTAACCATGATGTCCATGGCCTTGGTATCGTAAGGGTTCTCCGCAATGACCTTTTCTATATAGGGCACAGCCGACTGCGGATCCTTTAATTCAAGATTATATACCAAAGCAATATTCATGTAAACCCCCGGGCTGCCCGCCCCGTAAACAGCGGCCTGTTTGAGGTATTCCACCGCCATAGTCTTACTGCCATACAGCGCTTCATATGACGCCATCCTTATCAGGTACGATGCGGCTATCGACCTGTAAAATATATCGAAATTCGGCCTTCCTATAACGCCGCGCAGGCTGTACATATAGAAAAGTTTTCGTGTTCCATAATTTTCCTGTCCGATATTGCCGGCTTTAAAAATCATGCCGTAGAGGTTTGTCCTGTCGCCCGTGGAGTTAAATTCCTTGTAAAAAGTTTCATAAACATGCCCATGGTTAAGGGCTTCTGTCCGGTCTTCTATCTGTATGAATTCATCCCTGTCCCATTTATGCTTCATTCTTTTATAAAGCGAATAATCAAGCAGGCATCCTCCTGAATCATATGTCCTTATATCCCGGTATTTTCCCTGTATTGCCTGCATGTACACTATGTTAAACGACGGGCAATCTTCTCCGGTGAAAAGTATGGCGCATTCAGGCACAGACTTTAAAATATTATCCGCGTGGTCATAAGCCAGAAACTCCGATGACTTGTTGTTAGCATCGTAATTTGAGAATATCATGATAACCGGCATCAATCCAGCCAGAGCAAATAAAAACGGCGTGGCTATGCCGATTTTATTGCTGAAGAACCTGATTATCCCGTACAAACCTGCCGCACCCGCTAAAACCGGAAGGATATCGCTTGAAAGATAAAAATTTTTGCTGGCATACAGGGTCAAGGACGACAGATCATTGATCATGAAGCCGCCGGACGTGTTTATGACATATAATAAAATTGCAAGGTTAAAAACGTAGAATACTACAGCGGCAGCAAAGAGGGCCGCCGATTTTTTTAATACATAGTAAACTCCGGCTACGGCAGCTATGCCGAGAAGCCAGTAGTTTGAGGCATACACGGAAAAATAATCTCCAAATCTGGACGCGATAGCTACAAGATTTGATTTGTTAGCCGTATTATAATTATATGTTTCCCTTATGATGTGTCCGAATACTTCCCTGTAAGTTTCAAGGTTGCCCCAATTGATCACTGGCGCGGCTTTCATCCTGATAAACAGGTAAATATACGGTGTCACCAGAGCCAGCAGAAAAAATACAGGCGCATTTAAAAATAAAGGTAAGTTTATCCTGTTTGCCTGTTTTAAACCGCCTCGGGCGGCATAATATAAAGCTGCGATTGAGAACAGCATGAACAACGCGGATGTGTTATGCGCCGGGATCAGGAAGCCGGCAGCGAAAAATGCCGCATAAAAATATTTTAACTTTTTTGTCCTGTAATAATACATGCCGGATAAGAGCGTCAAAAGGACAATTAAATGCATGATAAGGTATATGGCGCCTTTTGAGTGTATGGCTTCGAACCAGAAAACCGAAGACACGGAATATATTAAAGCCGCCAAAAGCGAGGACAGGCGCGTATTATTGTTTTCATCCTCGAAAATCACGGCCAGAGCCTGCTTTCCGCACAGGTAAAATAGCAAAAAAATGAGGACCGCCAGGAAGCCCGCCGCCAGATTGGCCCTGTATGCTATGCTTCCAAACGGCAGATAAGAGAATAACTTTGTATATAGCATATATAACGGATAACCGGGCGGGTGTCCTATCCCCAGAGTATATGCAGCGGAAATTACTTCCCCGTCATCACCTAAATACATCACAGGGGGAGCCGTACTTATATAAAGACCGAACAGTATAATTGAAATTACCGCAAACGCGTATTTCATTTTACCGCCTTAATTTATGTTTTCAATCAGTTCTTTTGCAGCCTTCAAGGACGTTTCCGTCACTGTATCTCCGCTTAATAATTTTGCTATTTCTTTGATTTTATCGTTATCCCCGAGCCTGACTATGAGTGTCTCTGTTTTATTGTCTTTTACGTGTTTCTCCACGCTGTAATGGGTGTCGGAGTAGGCAGCTATCTGCGGAAGATGGGTTATGCAAAGCAGCTGTTTTTTTCTTGATATTTCCTTAAGTTTCTTCCCCACAACACCCGCTATTTTGCCGGATATTCCCGTGTCTATCTCGTCAAAAACCATGACAGGGACCCTGTCCACGGCCGACAATATGTTCTTAATTGAAAGCATTATCCTTGAAATTTCACCGCCTGAGGCCACCTTAACCAGGGGTTTTAGATCTTCGCCCGGATTAAGCGATATCATGAACTCGGCCGTGTTTATGCCGAGCCCCGTAACTCTGTAATTTTTATTTTTAATGGCAACAAAAAAATCATCCTGGACTTCCGACAGCGTGTCTTTAACTTCAACTAAGAATCTGCCCTTGGCAATGCCCAGATCCCTCAATTCAGATTCAATTCTCGCACCCAAATCAACCGATTTTTTATGCCTCGCATCGGATAAAACAGCGCATCTTTCAGCCAGTATTCCCATGAGGCGGATTTTTTCTTTTTCCTTTTCAGCTATTATCTCGCTGTTCAGTTCTATGTTCTTTTTTTCTTCCTTAAGTTCCTCATGATATTTTTTAAGCTCCGCAATGCCGGCCTTTTTGTATTTTTTCATGAGGCTCTCGATCAAAGTAATCCTCGCCTCGATTGCCGCAAGTTTATCCTTGTCAAATTCCACTTTTTCCCTGTATGTTACAAAGAACTCCTTTATTTCTTCAAGTTTGATAACCGCGTCTTTCGCAAGCGCGCCGTATTCCGCAACAGACTTTTTGTCTATCTTTGCTATTTCTTCAATTTCCGCGTTTGATTTGTGCACCATATCTATGGCCCCGTCGCCTTCCTCGTCCAAAGACGACGGCGACAGGTTCATAATTATCTTATTTACAGATTCCTTCATAGCCTCGGTATTTATCATAATGTCCCTGCCCCTGTTTAATTCCTCAAGTTCAGTGTCTGCCTTCAGTTCGGCCAGTTCCAGTTCATTCAGCCTGAATGCTACCATTTCAAGACGTTCCTGTTTTTCATTTTCCAGGGCCGTTAATTTTTTGATCTCAAGGCATGCGGAGTTAAAAGAATTGTAGGCTGATAAAACCTGCGACCTGACAATTCCGTTACCGGCATAATCGTCAAGCAGGTCCATATGTATCTCGTTTTTCAGCAATGACTGGTGTTCATGCTGTCCGTGTATGTCTATGAGGAGCTTTCCTATCTTTTCAAGGAAAGCAAGGGAAGCATTAGTGTTATTAATGTGTATTTTGCCTTTGGAAGTCCTGCTTATTTCCCGTCTTATAACCAGGCTGTCTTCCGACTTTTCCACACCCGCGTCAATTAGCTGCTCATTGATCATTTTAATCAGGGATAGATTATCTTTAAAATCAAAAATCGCCTCAACTATTGCCTTGTCCTCGCCTGTCCTGATATTTTCCAGGTAGCCGCGTTCCCCTATAGCCGTGTTTATGGCGCCTATTATGATGGACTTGCCCGCGCCTGTTTCGCCGGTCAAAATGTTAAGGCCTTTTGTGAAATCTATTTCAATGTCTTTAAGCAAAGCGTAATTTTGTATTCTTAATGCTGAAAGCATGTTTTTATATCTCCTTATCTGCCTGCATTTGTAGGGGCAGCATATCATGCTGCCCGCCCCTTGCGGGCTTTTCCGACAGTATTACTTTTCAACGTTTACAATATTCGCGCCCAACAACCTTAAAACGCCATGTACCATCATGTACCATTCGCAGTAGCTCAGGTACACGACACGGTTCGCGGTAGCTCAGGTACATGGCATGGTTCGCGGTAGCTCAGGTACATGGCATGGTCTCATTTAATATCCATTATTTCAAGTATGGCCTTTTCCAGCCCCTTTTCATTTAGCCCGCAGTCATTTAAGAGCTGCTGCATGGTCCCGTGTTCTATGAATTTATCCGGTATCCCGAGTATGCTGACTTTAGGGTTTACTATATCCGATTTTAATATCAGGCGCGCCACGCTCATTCCAAACCCGCCCTCTATCGCGCCTTCTTCAGCCGTGATCAGGTGTTTTGTTTTTTTGACGGACGCCAGTATGGTGGCCTTGTCCATGGGTTTCGCAAACCTGGCATCTATTACCTCAATCCTGACATGGTGCGCCTTTTCGACTTTCTCGGCCGCCGACAACGCGGCGCTTAAAACCGTGCCCAGGCATACTATGGTAAGCGAATTTCCTTTTTTGACTATTTTAGCCCGCCCTATTTTAACAGGCACCTTTAAAGCTATTGCGTCGGACTTCTGCGCTTTGCCCCTGGGGAACCTGATTGAAACAGGCCCGTCTTTATAAGCCGCCGCCGCTAAAAGCATTCTTTCGAGTTCTATGCCGCATGACGGCGCCATAACAACCATGTGGGGAATCATTTTCATGAAGACTATGTCAAAAACCCCGTGATGGGTGGGTCCGTCCTCGCCGACTAACCCGGCGCGGTCCATGGCAAATATCACCGGTAATTTTTGCAGGGCGACATCATGAATGATCTGGTCTATGGCGCGCTGCATGAAAGTTGAATAAATGGCGACAACGGGCCTAAAACCCGACATGGCGAGACCTGCCGCAAAAGTGACGGCGTGCTCTTCCGCAATACCCACGTCAAAAAACCTGTCCGGATACATATCCCTGAATTTTGAGAGGTTTGTTCCCTCTATCATGGCAGCCACAATGGCCACTATCTGTTTGTCGTTCCTGGCGATCTTAACAAGCTGTTCGGAAAAAACAGCCGAATACGGCGGCGGCCCGTCTGATTTGACAGGTTCACCTGTTTCCTTGATAAATTTTCCTATTCCGTGAAAAAGCGTGGGATTGTTTTCCGCGGGAGCGTAGCCCTTTCCCTTTTTTGTAATAATATGGACAAGTTTAGGGCCTTTTATTTCCTTTAATTTTGTGAATGTTTCAACAAGCATTTTAATATTATGGCCGCCTGATATGGGGCCGAAATACCTGAACCCGAGCTCTTCAAACAAAACCCCCGGTGAAAATATGCCCTTTATGCCTTCTTCAAAATGTTTCATTACGCTCGCGACCGGAACAGCGATACCTTTTGGCATTTTGTCGAGGAATCCCTTTGTAAACTCGCGGAGCTTATTGTAGGTTTTTCCTGTTATGATGCTGTTTAAATAATTGGAAAGCGCGCCCACAGTCGGCGATATGGACATTTCATTGTCTATAACAACCACCAGTATATCGGTCTTGTCATGGCCTATGTGGTTGATGGCCTCCAGGGAAAGTCCGTTAGCCAGCGATGCGTCGCCTAAAACCGCGATCACGTCATGTTTTTCACCCCTGATATCGCGCGCTTTGGCGAATCCCATAGCCGCGGATATGGAAGTGGAAGTGTGCCCCGCCCCGAAAAAATCATATTTGCTCTCGGAAGGCTTTAAAAATCCTGATAAGCCTTTATACTGGCGCAGGGTATGAAAAGACGATTTTCTGCCTGTTAATATCTTATGCGTGTAGGCCTGATGGCCCACGTCCCATATGACCTTATCCTGATTGATATCAAATACCTTATACAGTGCGATCGTAGTTTCGACGGCGCCGAGCGAAGAAGCCAGGTGCCCGCCTGTTAAAGATACGGTGTCAACCATGAACCCGCGTATATCGGATGCAAGAGTATCAAGCTCCCCGGGTGACAAGTTTTTCAGGTCTGACGGATTTTCAACTTTGTTTAAAATGTTATATGCCATATCATCCATTCTTTAATATAATAATATCGGGAATAAGATCCCTATGACTATACCTGCCGCCGCCTCTATGGGTGTGTGGCCCAAAAGTTCTTTCATTCTTTTCTCCGCGTGGAGTTTATTGCGGCCCATTTCATCGACGATCATGTTCAAAAGCTTTGCCTGCCTGCCTGCAGCTCTTCTCACTCCCAAAGCGTCGGATATGACAACTATACAGTACAGCAGCGCCACCAAAAAAATTGTCGACGTAAAGCCGGTGGCTAATCCCACGCTCGTGGTTAGTGCGGTAACTGAAGCGGTATGCGACGACGGCATGCCGCCGGTACCCACCAAAAGCCTGAAATCGATTTTGTGGTTAATGACAAGATGAATTATCAGCTTCAGAGCCTGCGCGAAAAACCATGCGGTAAAAGTCGAGATAAAGATCTTTGTCGAAACTATGGAAACAAATATATTCCAGATATCGGCTACAGCGTTTAACATTTGTCCTCCTTGAATTACGCGGTAATTTATCAGTGCGTTCTTTTCATGAAAAATCCGGCTATTTCATTTAAATCGTCAGTATTTCTGTTTATTCCTGCCAAAATATCGCGCGCTTCAAGCACTAATTTTTCCGCTTTTTTCTCGGACCCGGCAAGTCCGTATATGGAAGGATACGTGGCTTTTTTTGCAGCCGCGTCCTTTCTTAACTTCTTGCCCATTTCCTTTTCATCGCCGATAACATCCAGTATGTCGTCCACGATCTGAAAAGCATGCCCTATTTTTTCACCGTATCGGCTGAAAAGCCTGACTGTTTTTTTATCCGCATCCGAGAGAATAGCCCCAGCCGCGACGGACGCGCGTATTAGGGCGCCGGTCTTGCATTTATGGAGGTAATCCACCATGCCGGGGGATATTTTTTTCCCTTCGCTCGTTATGTCAAGCACCTGTCCGCCTATCATGCCCTTCATTCCTGCTCCGTCAGCAATCTCAAGGGCTGCATTAATGACATTCTTCGGCTTGATTTTTCTATTTTTTGAGCACATCAAAACACATTCAAAAGCGCGGGTTAAAAGCGCATCCCCCGCAAGTATGGCGATTGCTTCACCGAATTTTTTATGGCACGTTAACTTGCCGCGCCTGTAATTATCGTCATCCATGGCCGGCAAATCATCATGTATCAAAGAGTAGGTATGGATCATTTCCATGGCGCACGCCGCGGGCATTACGTCGGAATATGATAAACCGCAGGCCTTGGCCGCCAGCAGGGTCAGAATCGGCCTTAAGCGCTTGCCGCCGGCAAACAAGCTGTATTTGGCAGCCTTATATATAACGGGCGGGTACTCATTTTTGTCGCTTATGTACCTGGCCAGGTTTTTTTCCACCAGCAACGATAATTTATGTAATTTTGCTTCCATACGTTCTCCCATGATCTAAAAAAGGCCGCCATCTTTATCTTTTGGCTGCTTTTTTTCCTGCCTGTTTTTGCCTGTTTCCTCGGTAACTTCAGTCTCATCCAGTTCTTCCGCTGTATAGCCGTCTTCCGTCTTCTTCTTCAAAACCTCAATTCTCAATTTCTTTTCTTTGAGTATCTCACGGCATTTTTCTATGAGCTTCATGCCCTTTTCATAATACTCAATGCTCGCGTCAAGGTCCGCCTCGCCCGACTCAAGTTTATCAACGGTTTCTTCAAGTTCGTTCAGGTATGCTTCAAAACCTTTGTCTTTTTTCATAAAACCTCCGTTTAAGTTGGGGCTGCACGTCCTTATCCGCCGAAGCAATGGCGGAGGTGGATGTGGGCCCGGCCCTCGGTTCAAAAGTTATCTGCTTTGCCGGCAACCGTGCGATTTAAAATGAACTCTCTTGCTTACCCGCGTGCGGGTGACACAGCGTGTCACCCCTACGCGTTTATAAGACCACCAAATTCAAACCTTCCCTGTAACTTCCGCGTCCAATCCGCCTTTATACAGCTTTATTTTGATTTCCTTACCCGCTGTTTCCGAATCCTTTATTATCGCGCCGCTGCCCGAATCATATACCACCGAGTAACCTTTTTTCAGTATATTCAGCGGGTTCATTATCGTCAGCTTGTCGTTTATAACTGTAAGCTTTTCATCGCTGTCTTGAAGCCTGTCATCCAGGCGCTTTCCCAGTTCAAGGCTGAGTTCATCCATACGCTGGACATGGTCATTATATATATTAAACGGTATCTTAAAACCGTAGCTTTTGGAAACTGAATCAAGCCTTTCTTCAAAATTCTTTACTGTATTCGTTATATATATATTTAGCCTGTTCTTTTGGGATTTCAGATTTTCTATAAGTTCCTGCACGTCAGGGACCACAAGTTCCGCGGCGGCCGACGGGGTAGGTGCGCGTAGATCAGCGACAAAATCCGCTATTGTAAAATCTATCTCATGTCCAACGGCGGAAATAACCGGTGTTTTTGCCTCTACTATGGCATATGCCAATTTTTCATCATTAAATGCCCATAAATCCTCAATTGAACCGCCTCCTCTTGTCAGGATTATGACATCGAGGCATAACGAATCCATCTCCTGCACGGCCTTGATTATCTGGGGCGCAGCTGCCTCGCCTTGGACCATAACCGGGTAAATCAGTACTCTGCAGACAGGATACCGCCTGCTTATGATGTTTAAAATGTCCCTGATGGCAGCGCCAGTGCGGCTGGTTATTATGCCTATTTTCTCGGGATACTCGGGTATGGATACCTTGCGGCTTGCATCAAAGAGACCTTCTGTGGATAACCTTTTTTTAAGCTTCTCAAACTCAACTAAGAGGCCACCCACACCCATTACCTGTATTTCTTCAACTATTAGCTGGTACTCGCTTCGCTTCCCATAGATGGAAACCCTGCCAAAAACAGCTACTTTAACGCCATCCTTTAATTCAAGGTCATATGCCTTTTTCTTACCGCCAAAGAAAGCAGTCTTAATCTGGTTGGTTTCATCCTTTAAAGTGAAGTAAACATGGCTTGAAGCAGGACTTGAATAATTCGAGATTTCGCCTTGTATCCACACCGTATTTAAATTTTGCTCAAGTATTTCTTTAACCACATTGGTAATTTCAGAAACAGTGTATGCCTTGTCCCTTGAATTACCTCTCATTTTTCATACTCTCCGCATAAAATCTGCAGCATCTTCGGGTAAAGTCGGGTTAATATAGAATCCGCTTCCCCACTCAAAACCCGCGATTGACTTTACCCTTGGCATTATTTCAAGGTGCCAGTGATAATGGTCCTGATCCGGCTGTTTTAACGGGGTTGTATGTATCATGTAGTTGTAGGATGGGTAATTTAGGGCCTTGTTAAGCCTTGTAACCGAATCTTTCAGGATATATGCCATGTCAGCCGCTTCAGATTCGGACATCTTGTGGAAATGGCTGGCATGGGCCTTTGGAACTATCCACATTTCAAAAGGCGTCTGAGAGGCAAATGGGGCAATAGTCACAAAGTGCTCGGTCTCTTTTACCACTCTTTCCTTCATCTGAAGTTCGTTCTCCAAAAGGTCGCAGTATACGCAGCGTTTCTTAAAGTAAAAGTACTCCTTGGAAGCTTCCATTTCCTCTGTTACTTTTTTTGGAACCACAGGCAGGGCCATGAGCTGGGAATGCAGATGGGGGGAGTTTGAACCGGCTCTTATTCCCCTGTTTTTGAAGATCAGGACATACTCAAGCCTGGTGTCATTTTTCAGGTCCATAATCCTGTCTTTATAGGTCTTAATAACATCAACGACCATGGAAGTATCCATTTTATCAAAATCCACATTATGCAGCGGCGTATCCACTATAATCTCATTTGCGCCTGTGCCTGAAATGACGTCAAATATACCCACGCCTTTCCGCTTAAGCTGTGTTTCAACCGTCAGATAAGGATGGTTATTCGGTATAACCCTGACCTTCCATATTCCGTCCGGTTCATTCACGGAAAATATTGTCTTGCCCGTCTTTTCCTCATTACCCGGGCATAACGCGCAGGTATTGTCCAAAACCTTCAGGTTGGACGGTATTTTTGAATCAGTTTGCGGTTTAAAACTCTTGTCATCAAGGGTAATAACCCACCTGTTTATAACCGGGTCCTTGCGTAATTCAGACATTTCTATACCGGCTTTTCAACTTTTTTTGTGATGTAGGGCCTGAGCACGTTGATCTTCGTGTTCTCGCCTACGGTAATTTGTATGACATCTTCCTTGTCAGTGATCTTGGTAATAATCCCTATTATGCCTCCGGATGTTATTACCTTGTCGCCTTCTTTAAGAGCGGAAAGCATTTCCTTGGTTTTTTTAGCTTCTTTTCTCTGGGGCATGATGAACATAAAATAAAAAAGCACAAAAATTACAACAAGCGGTAAAAATGTCGCGATCATCGACGGTTTATCCGCTGCCGCGCCCGCTGCTGCGGAAACTGCCGGTACTGCTGCTGCTGTTGCTGCTAAAAGCATTGCAATCATTCTGAAACCTCCAAATTTTTTTTGTGAATCTAATTTTAAGCATCATGCTTAAATCATTCTTCTTCGCTGATCTCCACGTTCCCAACCTTATAAACGCTGAAAAACTTTTCTTTTTCGCGCTCATAATTGTCATTTAATACGGCATTCTTAATTTTGCCCATCAAGTTTATCATAAAATGTATATTGTGTAAAGTGGTGAGCCTCATGCCGAGTATCTCGTGCACGTTGAATAAATGCCGTATGTACGCGCGGCTGAAAGTCATACAGGTATAACAGTTACAACTTGAGTCTATGGGCCTGAAATCCTCCTTATATTCACCGTTCCTTATCTTGACCAGGCCTTCGGCAGAGTACGCGGTGCCGTTTCTGGCTATCCTTGTCGGAAAAACGCAGTCAAACATGTCCACGCCTTTTTCCACCGAGTACCAGATATCCTCGGGTGTGCCTACCCCCATCAGATATCTTGGTTTATCCTCAGGCATAAAAGGCGCGCACCAGTCAACAGCCTGGTATATGAGCTCTTTTCCTTCGCCGACCGACACGCCTCCTATGGCGTAACCCGGAAAATCCATTTTCACAAGTTCTTCCATGGCTTTTTCCCGCAGGTCGCGGTATGTACCGCCCTGGATTATACCGAACAAAAACTGGCCTTCTTTTTCATGCGCTGCTTTTGCCCTTTTTGCCCAGTCTAAAGTCAGATCAAGCGAATTACTTACGTATTCTTTTGTCGCCGGATACGGCGGGCATTCGTCAAAACACATCATGATGTCGCTGCCGAGTATGTTCTGTATTTCAACCACTTTTTCCGGCGTGAACATATGCTCTGAGCCGTCAAAATGAGCGCGGAATTTTACGCCGTCTTTTGTGATTTTGCGCATATCTTTTAGCGAAAAAACCTGGAATCCGCCGGAATCAGTCAGTATGGCACGGTTCCATGCCATGAATTTATGGAGACCGCCTGCTTTTTGTATGATATCAAGTCCGGGACGGAGGTATAAATGATATGTGTTTCCCAGTATGACGTTTATGTCCATTTTTTCCATGTCTTCAGGCGTCATTATCTTGACAGTTGCCTGGGTTCCTACAGGCATGTATACGGGCGTGTTTATCTTTCCGTGAAGGGTGTTTATCTCGCCGACCCTGGCGTGTTTATACTTGTGGAGTACTTTAAAGAATTCCACTTTGAAGCGCCTTCAGGATAGGCTCGTCAAGCCGCTGCTTATTGGCATAGTTCGGGCTTTTCGCGTATTTTTCCGAGTAATCCCAGATGCCAAAATCCATATTTTTGTAGTTCCAGTAGGTATATGATATTTTATTCTTTTTCAGGATGGAAATAAAATCCTTGGTCCAATTTTCACGCGTCCTGGGGGCAGCGTGGGCGACGCAGCCGAATTCCCCGCATAAAACCGGGACTTTATTCTTCTTTTTAAAATCCAAAGCCATCTGCACGAGTTTTTCAATGCCATGTTTATCCCAATACTTGTCCATGTTCTTAAAGAAAATCGCAAAATCATTCTCTGTTTTTTCAACTTCTTTTCCCGCTTTTTTCATGTCTTCGGGCCGCCCCGGGTATTCAACCAGTTTTTTATAGATGTTATTGCGGACAAAACCGGTCCACTCTGCCATCTGGTGCGTCACCACAATAGGCTCATAAAAATGGAAACTATAAATTATTTTTTTGTCGTTCTTGAATACTTTCAAATTCTTCATTGTATGGACATTGCCCCACCTGTTTGACTCTATGACCACCCAGTGCTTTTTGTCAAATTTACGTATGGCTTTTAGCCCGTCAGTTGCCACGGCGTTCCACTTTGCGTCCTTATCCGCAACCGGTTCGTTTAGAAGTTCATACATGATCTTATCCCCGCGGCCGGCGTAACGCTGCGCCAGGAATTCCCATATCTTTATAAACCGGTTCCTGTTGGCTGATTTTTTGTCCCAGATATCATTTGCATCGCGTTCTTTTGCAAAAGTATGCCCGGGCGACTTGTGCAGGTCTATCATGAGCCATAACCCGTTCTTTTCAGCCCAATTAACGCAGTTATCAAGATATTTGAGCCGGTTCTCAACGTACACATAAGGTTTATCGTCACGTTCAAACAGCATGTAATCAACCGGAAGCCGCACTATATTGAATCCCCAGTTCTTTACAATCTTAAAATCCTTCTCAGTAATGAAAGTTTTCAGATGTTCTTCATTAAGGTCAGCCTGTGATAAAAATCCTCCGAAATTGACTCCCTGTAGATACATAATAACCTCCGGCTTAGTCTGTAAAATATTATAATAAAACAAAAAATGCTTCCGCACAAAAAAAATCTCCGGGTGCTTTCAAACACATCAAGAATGCCGGGCTGCATGCAGCCCGGCATAAAACCACATCAAACACCGGTAATGTTTTAATTACTTATTATTAAACCCCATGCTCTGCGATATTTTTTCGGCGGTTAATTTTATCTGGTCCCCGAATTCCTTTACCTTTTCCTCGTTCATCCTCAAAGCCGGCGATGTTATGGCTATGCAGGCTATAACCCGGCCGCGGTAATTCCGTATCGGCGCGGAAACCGAAACCAGGTCAGGTGAGTATTCCTGATTGTCCACGGCATAACCCAAAGTCCGCGCCTGGTTGATGGATTCCTTGAGTTTTTCAAGAGTGTCTATGGTATAAGGGGTAAAAGGCTCAAACTTGATCATTTTTATTATATCATTTAACCTGTCGTCAGGCAGGCATGCGAGCCAGATCTTTCCCGGAGCCGAGCAGTGAAGCGGAACCCTCTCGCCCACATTTGACTTAACTCCCACCCTTTCCAGGGTTTCAAGCACGTCAACGTATAGGACCTTGTACTGGTCAACAATGGCAAGCTGTATGGTCTCCCCCGTTGTTCTCCATAACTGACGCAGATAGGCCATGGAATGCTGGCGTATATCAAGCTTTGACAGTACGGCGTTGCCAAGTTCAAAAAGCCTCATGCCGAGCTTGTACTTTGATGTTTCCGGATCCTGTTCCACGTACTTTCTCAGCATCAAGGTCGTCAGCAGCCTGTGAACCGTGGATTTATGAAGTTTTAATTCTTTTGACAAAGTGGTTACGCCCACGCCTGTCTTGTACTCGCTCAAAGTTTCAATGATGTCAAGGGTCCTTTCAACCGACTGTACCGTAGTGTCATAAACCTGTTTTCTTCTCATGTATCCTCCAGGAACATTTTATGCAGCAGTTTCAGTGTTATTGTTTACTCGTAAGCGCTCGCGGATATCCTCAGTGTGACGCGCCTGTTTTGTTTTCTGCCTTCAGGCGTATCGTTGGCGGCGATGGGAACCGTGTCGCCTTTTCCAACAGGAGTAAACATCTTTGGGTCCATCTCGAACAACTCCACAAAGAACTTGGCAACGGCTTCAGCCCTCGCCTGGGAGAGCGACGTATTATCAGCGTACTCGCCCCTGCCGCTTACCGGGACATTATCAGTATGCCCTTCCACTATTATATGCGGCTTGGCCATACTTTTTATCTGGTCGGCATATTTTTGCAGGTCCTTATAAACGCTGATTTTCACGTCAGCTTTGCCTATGTCAAAAAGCGTATCAGCGGATAGGGTTATGATAATTTCCTTCGGATACACCTTAAACTGTCTTGTCCGCGACCTGCCCCAGTTCCCGACCGTGTCCATGGCAAAGAAGGTATAGGTATAAATTGTCTTTGTAGTTGCTGAAGTAGCGCCGGTATCATCAGAACCGTCCCAGGTTATCTGGTTAGGATCGCCCTTTCCTGACAATGTTTTAAATAACCTGCCGTCCGCTGTCCCTATCAATATCTTCCATGCGCCAATGCCGTGCAAATCCTTCGCGTAAGGCATGAAAGTTGAAGGTACTACAAGGGTTGTCAGAGCCCCGGGCCTGACGACCTTGGGGTTGACATCGCCGTCAACAACAGGAGGCGTGTTGTCAAGGGCCACAACTGCGGCATTTGATTCTGATTTTATGCCGCCTCCGTAATCCACGTACAAAACCGCCCTGTAATCCCCGTCCGGACAAAGCTTTTTAAAATCATTGTAGCCGTTCCAGTAAATCTTTGACCAGTTGGTAACCGGGATCATGGATCTTACCGGCATGTTTCCGGGTCCGTATATAGTAAGGTACGCCTTTCTGATCTTTTCTTTAGCCCTGAGTTTGGGGATAACAAAAGTAAAATCCAAAAACTTGTCGTTATTCGGGGAAAATACAGCCGGGTTCATTCTGATTCTCAATTCAGGAGAACCGAACTTGTAAGAAGCGGTAAGCCTGTGCGTCATGCCCAGGTCATCAGTAGTATAAGGTACATAAGCATAATCAATCGCAAAACCGCCGATAAGGAGGCCCGCGCCAGCCGTGAACTGGTTTATGGTGCCGCCTTTCCATCCGGCCCTCAAAGACAATACGTCAAACACTGTAACTCCGCCGCCTAAACCGTAATTGATATCGTTATCGCTGACATATTCCGCGTCAGCTTCCAGATTAAGGAATGAATTAGCATAACCCAGGCCTAGCCTTGCGGTGATAGGCTGCATAAAACCTTCTGATACAAATTTTGTTTCCAGCCCGACATTTTTAAAAACAATACCAGTGCTGAGCCCGGGCAACAGGCCTATATCATACACGAGGCCTAAATCCAGCATGGCGGACAATGCTGAACCGGCTGAATTTGAGGGATCTATGGCATAATCCAGTATTTTAAGGTTTGCGCCTATGAATAAGTTATCTGAAAACTCTGTGGAATAACTGATAATGCCGTTGAAAGCGTAGGGTGAGATGGAACCGATCTTATTATAACCCAAAGGATATGAAGCATCTATGACGGTTTTATCCATAGCCGGAATACTCATATAGTTCAGCGAAAAAGCCATGTTTCCAAATTCAAAAGGAAGCAAAAGCGCAAAGCTTTCATACCTCATGGCTTGAAACCATTCAATGTGGGTAAATGAAATATCTGAAAGCATGGTTTTGCCAAGTCCCGCAGGATTATAAAAAACCGAGTTTACATCATCTCCTGTAGCAACATACGCCTCACCTAAGGCGGCTGGTTTGGCCGGTGGAAGTATTTTAAGGAAATTGTTGGCTGTCGTCCCGATCTGAGTTGCGTCCGCAAAAATTAAAACGCATGAAAATGCGGAAAGCAAGAGGGTCAAAAAAGCTCGTTTTTTCAAATTATCTCCCTTTTTCGCTCAGTGAAATAGTCATTTACTGTTATTATTTTGTCAGATTAGCTTTTGTTTGTCAATAACTTTTTTACAATGGGAAAACCTGTTTCAACCTCTAAATACTGATAACTACAGTTTCTCAATGCAGGACAATCATTTTAAAACGGCAGCAAAGAACAAGTGAATATTAAGCGGCAGTATAAAACCCATCTATTAACTTACAATTGTAACATTAATCTCCATGTGTTATTATGGTCACAGTAAAATATGTCATATCAGGGAGCCTGAAAAATGTCAGTAACCATGAAGCAATTAGCGGCCATCGCCGGCGTCACACCGTCTACTATTTCCCTTGTAATGAAAGACAGTAAAAAAGTCAGCCAAAAAACGAAAGAAAAAATCAGGAAGCTGATGGATGATATGGATTACTACCCTGATCAAAGCGGCCGCAACCTCAAACAGGGCAAGACCAATACAATCGCGGTTTTATCCTCGTTTTTGCACGGTATCTTTAAAATGGAATTTGTGAACGGAGTTGAATCCGTGATCATAGATACGCCATACCGATTAAACCAGTTTTATACAAAACTCGGCGATGAAACAAAAAAATACAAGGAAATCCTGCTCGGAAAACTGGCTGACGCCGTCATAACCATGAGCCTTAAATCAGACCCCGTATTGCTGCATAAGATGCGCGATGCCAACAAACACATAGTGCTGGTGGAGGATGTTATCGAAGGTTTCCCAGGCGTGAAGTTTGACAATTTCCGCGGCGCTTACATAGCGACGGAATACCTGATAAAAAACGGGAGAAAAAAAATAGCTTTTTCAATAGCCGAATTAAAACTGTACGGGGGCCACCAGAACGTGGATGAGAGGATACGCGGGTATAAAAAAGCGCTAAAGGACCACGGCATGGAGTTTGATAAAAACCTGATGGTGGAGCTTACCAATTATACCATAGAAAGCGGCCGTCGCATTTTCACAGTATTGAAGGCAAATAAGGTCAATTATGACGCTATTTTCTGCGCTTCCGGCGACTTAACGGCTGCCGGCTACATGAAAGAAGCCGCGGAAAATAAAGTGAAAGTGCCCGACGACGTGGCAGTAGTGGGCTACGACGATACAATAATCGCGTCGGCCACTTCCCCGGGATTGACTACCATAAGACAACCCGCCCACCAGATGGGCCAGGCTGCCTGCAGACTTGCCATATCCCTTATAGAACAAAAAGACGGAGACAACAACCAGATAATCGTTTTCAACCCGGAATTAATAAAACGGGAATCCGCTTAATTTACCACATACAACTTCCCTATATATCTGTGGCCATCCGGGGTTTTAATGACGTAATAATAAATCCCCGGGGAAGCTTTGGAACCGTACACGTTCCTCCCGTGCCATATCTCATTGATACCGGATGCATTAATATTATACACAAGCTCGCCTGACAATGAGTAAATTTGAATGAGAGTGCCGGCAATCAGGTTGCTGAATTTCAAAGTTCCGTTTACCGCTGTATCCGGGTTGAAAGGGTTGGGGTACACTATGGGCATATGTTCAGGGTAAAAACAAGTTGCCGAACATATAGCGGGGTGCCTTGAAGGCATCGTAAAATAATTGTCGTTATAATCACACCACGCCCTGTTTTCTATGGGGTAATTGCCGTTATAGCTTGTCATTTTAGTCCTGATGTAAACATACGCAACAGTTCCTGCCGTGACAAGCGGCAGCATGAAGGAAACATAATTTCCCGTCACTACAGGCGCAACTGCGGCTGAGTATCCGCTGTATATCACCTCTACCGGCAGAGTGTCCCAGATTATGAGGTTTGTTGCGTCCTGAAGCGTGTCATTGCGCACGGTTATTTTAAATGTCACATCAGCCCCTATTTCAGGCTGGTCCCCGGTCGCTGATTTTTCTATCTTAAGGTCGGCTGGCACAGCTGTTGTAGTCTGGGTTATAGTCGGCGTACATATGATTGTGCAGGTCACGGTTATTGTAGGAGTGCATGAAGACGTGTCATTCGGCGTCTCTGAGGGTGTAAAAGTCGGAGACATCGGGCTTACGCCGCAGGAATACCAGACGTCATCGAATGAATTCCCTCCCCATCCGCCAAGTACCCATAACATGTTATTATAAACGAGCCCCTGTGTCTGCCTCTGATCGAACTGCGCGGCCGGAGTCCTCTGCGTCCAGTTTACACCATCGCTGCTTGCCCAAACGTCATTTAGCCGGTTAATTGAGCTGTCCACTCCGCCTACAACGTATATCTCGCCATTATAAACATAACAGGCAAAATCCTGCCTCGGCGTGAAACCCGCGTTAGCCGTCTCCATGGTCCAGGTCACACCGTCATTTGACGACCATACGTCATTAACATCGTTAGAGTAACCATTTTGAGTTTGGCCTCCAATTATCCACATCCTGTCCCCTGTGCCGCCGTTAAAAACCACGGCGCCGACACAACTCCTCGGCGAAAATGCTGCGCTTGCAGTTGCTTGTGTCCATGCCACACCGTTAGTGGACCACCATACGTCGTTTGTCATGCCGTATGGGGTCGATTCATTATGATTACCGCCAATGACCCACATCCTGTTATTATAAGACAGGGCGGCCATGCAATCTCTAATCGGAAAATTAGCGTTGCCTGTGGCAATAAACCAATCTGCGCCATTGCTTGAATGCCAAACATCATTTACTGTTATACCGTTGCTATCGCCGCCTATTATCCACATTTCAGCATTATATGTGACATAACCCGGGTAAGATCTGCCTATAAATGCTGTGTTTAATGTCGCAGCGTACCAGTCAGCGCCGTTTGTCGACCACCAGGAGTCCATGTGATGGGGATAAGCATTTCCACCGCCTGAAACGATCCACATTTTATTATCAAAAACATATGATGCCTGGGCATGCCTTGCGGGAAAATCCGCGTTTAAAGTCGCGCCGTTCCAGTCAACGCCTATTGCCCCTGTACAGGAGGGCGGGGCAGCGCTGCAAATGGAAGATAACAACATAGTTATAAGCATTGAAAGCAGAATAATAAATATATTTGGTTTTAAAATATTTGCTGTCAAATTTTCACCCTTAGAATGCAAGTTTTCAATGTCATATAGCCAATAATAATATAACCGGTTTGGGCTTCAATTTTCAGCCGCTAAAAATCCCAAATAAAAGGCCAGAATTTCTTCCGGCCAATTTTTTAGACCGGAACAAAAAAACCGCTTATTCCTGTCTTGTTCTTTTTGATCTTGCTCTTCTATTATCTACTTTCTGAATATTTTGACTTACTGCAACTGCGCCACCCATAGCCTGTTCGCATCAAGCAATGGCCTCATCCAAAAATCCCGCCATGATATATATGCTATTACATGCCCGTCATTTGACCATGTTGGAGACTCACCGTAGAACTCATAAGGCAGTAGATCCCACTTTTCCCCGCCTATCGCGTGCACTATTTTCACCACGGTAAGTTCGGGCTGAAAATATATGCGGTGGTATGTTTCATCAAATGCCAGCCTCTTGCCCGGGTCATCCCATGACATATGTTTTATTGTTCCAGTTGCTTCGTACATGCACATAGGCTTGGTTCCGTCATTATTTATCACCCAAAGTTCTTCCAGGTGCGTCTTGGAGTCATACCAGATGGATTGTACTGTTTTTTTCTTTACGATAAAAGCTATCCGCTGCGAATTCGGGGACCATTCAAGTTCGGATATATCATGTTTTGTCGTATATAAACGGGTCTTGAATTTTCCATCCTTATTCAAACGCCACAAAGAGCTGTCATCCTTATAATTAGCGCCGGTGATGACTGAGTCTCCGTCATACGACCACTTCGGCTGTGTAAGGGATTCGCAGACTTCTTCGAATATCTGCCTGTTCTTTTTACCTTTGGGGGTGATTGTCCATATGCGCCATATGGTTCCCGACTCGGTGTATTCAAGCGTTATCTTTTTCTTTTGGTCCGTTAACCAGTAAGGAGAAGGCGTAAGTGTGTCTTTCCCCAGCGGCTTCTGGCCGGTCGCGCTCGCGTTCATTATTATGAGTTTACCCTTTTTCAGGTATATAACCTTTGATTCAGACGCGTTCCAGAGCGGAAAAAGATCCTTGTCCCTTTTGCTTTTTACATTAAGTTCATGCGCGTTCTTGCCACCCAAATCCGCGACCTTAAAATACGTGTAACTGTCGGTCTTGCTCACATACAGTAACCTATCGCCCTTTGGCGACCAAAGCGGCATGAGCTTCTGGTCTCCTTTTGTGACTTTATTTATGGTCTGTTCACGCGTATTGGACGACCATACGTTATAAACGCCCTTCTTATTTGCCGCATCAAAACAGAATCCTTTTCCGTCAGGAGACCATGCCGTCTTATGAGTAAGGGGTTTGCAGTCCATATCTATTATTTTATTGATGTCCGCCACCACCACTTTTGGCTTGCCCACAGGCATGTTAAGCTTATCCATTTCCGCCCTTTTTTTGGCGATTAATGTGACACGCTGTAGCTGGGTGAGGTCCTCCTCGTTCTCTTTTTCCTTTTTATTCGCTTCCATTTCCAGCAGCGTTAAAGTAAGCGCTACTCCCCAGATATTTCTAGGGCCGTCCTTGGTATCGCCGCCGGAAAATATCAGGAAATTTCCCTTATTATTAAATATCGGGGCGTCAAGATACTGCGGAAGTTTTATGTCTTCCGCGGCCCGGGCTTCGTCCGTGCTTTCAATCTTGAACGCTTTTTTCCCGGCAAGGTTTGCTTCGGCTTCTTTTTTCTTTTCCTTGCTTATCGGGAGTTTGAATGAAAAATCGCTTTCCGCAGCTTCCTGGTTTTTCTTTGGAGGCAGCGTATTGATTCCCAGCGACAAAGAATTCAATATGTTTACAGAACCTTCTTTTTTCTTATTATCAAAAAGATTATATGCGAATGACCACGAATCACCCGACCATGTAAGGTTAACCGGCTTGGTCCTGTAGGGCGGCGATATTTCGCCGTACACAGTTACGGCAATCGGCTTGTTAATAAATATGGTTGCCGCATAGGTCAAAATCAGCAGGAATATGATAACAATGGACGTTATCACGGTCAGCCTTGCGTTCAACCTTCCGTCATCTTTAAGCGGGTCCTTTGTTATGGACATCATTACCAGGACAAGCGAAGCTAATGCAAGCACATACGATGCAATTGCGAAGTATAAGTAGAATACAATTCCGGCAAAAAAGGCCAATATAAACGCTATCAACATCTGGATATCGGCCACAACCTTTTCCTTGTTTTTTCTTATGTACAGTATCGCCTGTATTATCGCGACAATTCCCACGACAACGACCGCAAGCATTAATATGAGCTTATTCAGCGGCAGGTCAAATTTCAGTTTCTTGAATATTTCCACTATGTAAGTTATCATCAGCGCCGCAAATACCGAGGCAAGAGCTATCTTGGATACGGTTCCCACGCCTTCTTCTTTGTCAAATTTTTTGCCTATGTATATGTCAAACAATGCCGCGAGCACAAAAGCCAGCATGCCGGCGGCTGCGGGAACAGGCATGAATTCCTGCCCTTTGAAACCCAAAAACAAACCGAATAATCCGGCTGCTATCAGAATGAACTGAAGCATCCTGTTCATTGTCAGCGAATCAATAAAAGTGGCCTTTAAAGCGCCTTTTACATCCTTCGGTTCATCTTCCGCCGGCGCGTCTGTGGATGGTGGCGCATCGGATGGAACCTCCGCCGACGGTGCCGCATTTTTCTTCTCGGCCTCTTTCATGGGGTTCGGGGTTATATCTTTCGGGGCATCGTTCTTTTCATTTTCATTCTCAGCCATTATTGCCTCCCGTGCATCGCGTAGTCAAATTTTGTTATTCAACAACCTATTTATTTCATCTTATACTGCATTACCATGGAAGAACTGCTTTGCGGGTTTAAGTCCGCTATTTTTGAGTCAAACCACGGCCCGAATCCCTGCTTCTTTCTTTCTGAAATAACCATTGGCCTGCCGTGTACCCCGATCATCTCTGCGGCGCCTGTTATGGCATCGTCAATATTCCCGAGCTCATCTATAAGTCCGAGTTCCTTGGCGCGCCTTCCCGTAAATATCCTGCCGTCAGCCACGTTCGCGAGCATATAACTTTTTACAAGCTGCGCGCGTTTCTTTGTGTTTTTTTCCCTTATGCCGAAAGCCGCTGCAAGCTTGTCCGCACGCACAGATACAACATCGTCCACGAACTGGTTAAGCACGTCCTGTATCATACCGCCCATTAAAAGCTTATCTTCTTCATTTACAGGCCGTGAAAACGACCCGGTATCCTTATATTTGCCGCTCTTGATGGTGGTAAAATTAACCCCGACTTTCCCAAGCAATTTTTCGGCATTCATAAAATTGATTATAACGCCGATAGAGCCCGTGATAGTTCCCGGATTGGCGTATATCTTATCCGCAGCTGAAGATATGTAATAAGCGCCTGAAGCGGCCACATCCGACATGGAAACAACAACTTTTTTTCCGTCTTTTCTTATTTTTTTCACAAGCTCATAAACTTCCTGGGATGCCGCCACCCCGCCGCCCGGGCTGTTAACCCGGAGAACAATAACCTTAACAGATGCATTGTCATTAAATTGGTTCAAAAGTTCCATTAAATGCGTAGTGTCGGTTATATCGCCTTCAATGTTAATAAGCGCGATTTTATTGAGCATCGCGGAACCGCCCCTGCCTTTAGACATACTTACAGCAAGGCCGCCAATAATAAAAATGATAAATATAGATAAAATAATAAAGATAACCTGTTTTCGCAAAATATAACTCCTTATAATAGCCGGGAATTTAACACATGAAATTAAAAATACGCTATATTTTAATAGTTTTTATGGAATTAGTCAAGATTTAAAAGCAGGTTTATTGTCTTTTCTATCTTGTTATTTGTTTATTGTCCTCAACCCTTTTCACCATATTCCTGTAAAACATGCTGTCCAGCACCTTGGGCGCGAAAAAATTCATAACAGCCAGGAACCCGGACGCGGATACTTCCCTTTTTTCCTGTTCCATTGACTTAACAATCTGGGCCGCCACATCCTCAACCTTCGCAAGCTTCATCGAACCCCTGTTGCTTAAAGCGATGAAAGGCGTATCAGTTGCAGGTGGATTATATGTAAGTACCTGCACGCCCGAACTCATGAGTTCCATCCTGAGTCCGTCAGAAAGCATATTCAGCATGGCTTTTGTCGACCCGTAAGCGGATAAGAACGGCAGTGCGCGTTTGCTTAAACCCGATGATATGTTGACGATCATGCCCTTTGTCGCTTTTAAATGTTTGACCGTTTCCTGTATCATGTATAAAGGACCGAAGATATTAACCCTTAGCATGTGTTCAAACGTTTTCATATCAAGTGTTTCAAGCGGGCTGTAATTGCCTATCCCAGCGCAGTTTATGACAACATCTATTTTCCCGAACTTTTTCATGGTTTCTTCCACGGCATGCTTTATATCCCCCGCCGAGGTTACATCGGTTTTGATTGCGATTGCTTCCGTATTCAGCGCCTTATAATCTTTTACAAGCTGTTCCATTTCAGGCAGCCGCCTGGACAGCAGCGCAAGTTTTGCGCCTTTCTGCGCGAGCATTTTTGAAACTTCTTTGCCGATGCCGCTGGAAGAGCCGGTAATGACTACTACCTTGTCTTTTAGGTTCATGGTTGATCTCCTTTTTGTTCATGTATATAATACTTCAGCCGTTACAATCTAACACACAAATACAATTAAATCAATTTAAGGCTGTGTTTTTTAATTGTATGTGGTTATAAACAAAAAAACATCCGCGCGTTTTGGGGAACCTGCGGAGGGATTGCAGGATTTGTTCATCCAAAACGCGCGGATGCGGACATTGACCTGTTACATTATCTCAAATGTGAGCTTTAACGTTCCTGTAGCGGTTCCAAACGTTACTTTCTCCAATATCTTTTTCAGCTGTTCTTCATTGCACGATTTGCCTTTGTACTTCAGCACCATTACTTCCTTTACCTTTCCGTTCTCTGCCTTAACTTCAAACTGCACCCCTGTTAACCCGCAGTTATTCAGGTACTGTTCAAGCTCCTGTTTTACCGCTTTAAACACTTCTTTTTCGGCTTCATCAAGCGTATATCCGGCCGGGACCTGTCCATCGGAGATATACAGCGACCCTTTGGTTGTGCCTTCCAAAGCATATTTTTTCTCGCTCATTTCAGTCTTATCAACAGCTGCCTTCGTTTTATACCCCGCTTGCGCGTTCATCACCGGCGCTGCTTCGTAATCCATTGCCGGCCCGGGCTTTGACGCTTCTTTGGCCATTGAGCGCATTCCCCCGCCATAACCAGAGGCCGGCGCGTTGCCGTATGCCTGTGTTTCACCTACCGCGTTATCCGAGACGCCTTCAGGCATTGGCAGCGGCTGTTTTACCGTCACTGTTTCGCCTGTCGCCCTTACTTCTTTGTCAACCGCCACAAACGATGTGTACGCCGTCATAAGGTGGTACTTCAAGCCCAGTTCAGTCACATCCTCTTTTACCTGCGCGCCTACCCTGGAATAATCATCAAGCCTGGCTATCCTGTCCCTGGCCCAGAGATACTTTACAGCTTCATTTTCAGGCAGTTCATTGTAATCAATGAGATTTACCGCCTTTTCGAAATTGCCATTTGCCGTCTTTCCCGTGATTATTATTTTGCCTTTGGCCTTGTGGTACTTGCCCGAGAGAACAAGCGGCCTTTCAGCGAAAAGGTCGGGCATAGAAGATGGTTCCACGTCATAGGCGTCAAATCCCTCGTACTTGATCTTAATATCCGTAAGCACCGGGCTCTTTATATATTTGATGAATTTCTTTGCCGCCGCTTCAGCCTCGTCCTGGCTTGTTACCACGAACGGCTCGCCTTTGCCCGCCCTTGCCATGCCTTCTATCAGGAACCTGTTTACCGATGTTCCGATGCCGAATGAGAAGAAGTTTGTATTACCAAGATTCTTTTCCATCAGGTCAAAGACTTCCTTTTCCACAGACACATACCCGTCTGTCATGGTCACAAATATGCGGGACATGCCTTCTTTTTTCTCAAGCTGTAACGCCTTTGTAAAGGCCTGGAGTATTTCCGTTCCGCCCGCACCCTGCTGGTTGGTTATCATTTCCAGAGCGCGCGCCCTGTTGTGTTCTGTGGCAGGCATTGGCTTGTCAAAAAGCGTGTTTGCGCCGCCCGCAAAGAACATTATGTTGAAGTAATCCTGGCCCCTTAAGTTGGAGAGTATTTCTTTTACGACCTTTTTTGAAACTTCAAGCGGGTAACCGTACATGGAACCTGACACATCCATGATAAAAAGGTATTCCCTCGGGGGTATCTGAGCCATAGTTACCTGCGCCGGCGGCTCTATCATGGCTAAAAAGAAGTTTTCACCTTCGCCTTTTCCCGGATAAAGCAGTACCCCGGTGCTTATTGAATTACCTTTTAAAGAATAGTTAAGGATGAAATCCCTGTTGCCTCCGTTTGCTTCTTTCGGGGAGAGCGTTACAATAACTCCCCAGTTCCTCTTGTTTTCAGTTTCAACTTTGTGTGAAGGCGACCATATCTTCGCGACTTCCATTCCCGCCTTTATATTGACAGTGATCCCAAATTCATAAGGCGCGGCCTTGCCTTCATGCTGATACGGTGTAACCGTCCAGTTATCCTTGCCCTTTAAATCTTCCGGTGATGATTCGCCGGTAAACCTCGGCCCCGCTACTGTCGGAAAAACAAATCCGTAAACGCCCGATTCAGGTACAAGCGATTCCGAATAATAAACAATGACTTCAACTTTATCTCCGGGCATGATGTTTGCCACGTTCATCTGGAAAACATTCGGCCTTTTCTGCTCCAAAAGCGAAGCTGTCTTGCCCGCGTTCTTAGCGTCATTGTAAATCTGCCTTGCATCCTCTGTTTTGTGTATTTCAGCCTCGATTACCCTGTTTCCTATCTTCATGCGCATCGCGTTTATCGCTGTTTTTGTTCCCAGAGGGAACACATAAACAGCTTCCAAAGTCTTTTTTCCGTCGTTCTTATAAACCTGTTTTAATTCGGTCAAAGCCGTCATACCCGCGATGTTTACTTCTGCCGTAGTGGAGAGCAGAGGGAATCCGTCAACATCAGAACTTCCCTGCACCAAAAAGTAAGGCGACAAACCTTCTTCCCCCGTCTTTTCAGACCCAAAAACACTTGCTGACCACAATCCTAAAACCACTACAAAAACCATCAAAACCAGCGCCTTCCTCATGTTAAATCCTCCTTTTTCCGGGCTTTAAGGCCCTGTTTTTTTAGCCTTGCTACGCTGCAAGACACCGGATAAGGAAAAAGGTTCCATGGAAGTTGTTGCATAGTCGAATGGGGTTTATTTGTATTTGTAGAGAGGGGGCTTGCCCCCTCTAATCCGTGATGGACGCAAAACGAAAGCCTGCGTTTGAGTGGGAGGCAGACTCCAATCCCCATAACTACAGAATTATTATTTGAATTGATATAAGCCGGAAAGCCTGTATAGCATTTTTTTATTTTGCGCCAGTGCCTTTGACTTAAAGCCCGCTGGTAGAGGGGGCAAGCCCCCTCTCTACAGTTTTGTGAGGGATTGTTTATAGATAAGAAAAACCGTTGAAAAAAAATAAAACAAAAACCTGTAGAGAGGGGGCTTGCTCCCTCTCATCTGTGATGGGCGCAAAACGAAAACCTGCGTTTGAATTGATATATGTTATTTACTAAACACAAACTCCACGGGCAAATCAGACTTGTCTATTACCTTGACGCAAACAGGATAAGTAATAATCTGCGCGGTTACCGCGCCAGGCTGGGGCGACTTTTGCGTAATAAATACCTGTATTTTATTTGTCCCGTATTTTACGCCTGAAATTACCACGCTGTATCCTGCCGTGGGCTTTTCCCCCAAAGATACGTATAAGATCATCTGTTTGGTAAAATCAACGTTTATCACGCTGTCCCGCGCCACTGTCCTCCATGTTTCCTTATCCTTTATTACCATGTTCAAAGGCCCATTTCTGTCCCCATTTGTTTCATAGGCATCCATATCATTTCCGGCACCCAAAGCCATTGACATTGACGGCGCGGCCTTTTTCTTAGGTGCTGCTTCCATTACAGGCTCGGCTGCGGGGGCATTATAGTTTGCCACAGCGCCTGAAGCAGCAGTTGAAGGCCCGGTTTTCGCCATATCATAGGCGCGTACTTCTTCCAATTCCGGCATTTCGGCTTTTTTCTGTTTTGAAGCCGTTTTAAAAACAACTTTCTTTTTGACATTATCTTTTTTTCCAGCGCGGGAAAAACCGGCATTGCCCCGCGTGTTATCTTTTGGCAGTTCAGCACTGATTGCGGCGGACTTGTCATAACCTTTGTTCCCCATATACTCCGGTGATCTGGTTATCTGCCTTACCATCACCACCGTAAATATAACCGCAAAACTTAATGCCGCAGCCCTTAACCAGGGTGTGTATATAAAACTTTTTCTCTTTATTTTATCCGCGTCTGCCGCATCCAGTTTTTGCCCAAGTTTTGCGTAGAAATTCACGGGCAAATCCTGTTCTTTTGCCTTAGTTCTCTTCATTTCTTTAACAGCCTTTATAGTCATCTGCAGTTCCAGCAGGCATGCGGGGCACACTAAAGCATGCTTATCAAAATCCACAAGCTCTGCATCGGCCAGTTTTTTATCCACGTAGTCTGATATCTTTGATTTAAATTGTTTATGCTCCATAATCATCACCCAGATACTTCATCAAATGTTCTTTCAACGTTTCCCTCGCGCGCGCTATCCTTGACTTTACCGTCCCAAGGGGCGCTTTTATGATTCCTGATATTTCCTCGTAGCTTAATTCCTCCATATCACGCAGCACCAGCATTTCCTTTGCCTGCGGGTTCAGTTCATTCAAAGCCTTTTCTATGGCCTCTTTCCTGTGGAACTTCTCAAACTCCTCGTCAGCCCCGGGTTTTTTGTCAGGCAGTTCCTTTTTCATGTCGCCGTCTTCGCCCGCGATGGTTTCGTCAAGCGAATCATGCTTGAAAAAGAACCTACGTTTCTCATACCTGACACGGTTTTTCCATGCGTTAACCGCTATCCTGTAAACCCAGTTAGCGAACGGGCAGTCATGGCTGAATTTATTTATGCTGTTATATGCATTTATGAAAGCTTCCTGGGCTATGTCTTCGGCAGATTCTTTTGAATTGGAAAGCCTGTAAGCAAGATTATAGACCTGTTTTGCGCACCCATGCACAAGCGTTTCAAAAGCCCGTCGTTCCCCGGCTTTAGCCTTTAAAACCAGCTCTTTTTCCTCCTGCTTTATCTCAGCCACTTATGAAGACACCTGATTTAGTATTTTGTTCCATAAAAATAAACTCGGAATTTCATATTGTCAGTTTTGAATTTTGTCTTTGTAGGGGCGACCCGGTGGGTCGCCCGCTGCAGGCCCGCGAAATGGGCGAAAAAAATACAATTCCATTTATTAAAGCCCACGGCGGGCGACACATCATGGCGCCCCTACGCGAGCAGTTCCGTTTATTTACCAACCCTGCTTTTCAGCTTATCCATAAAAACTTTTTTCCCCGTCCTGCCAGACTCATATATGGCTTCTATCATCCACTGCGTTTCAAGCCCAGCGTCCTCGTCTACATCCACGGCTGTGTTGTTTATTATGGCTTCGTAGAACCTTCTGATCTCCACTGAGTGGCAGTAGCCCCAGTATTCTTTCCAGCCTGCGCCGTAATCTATGAACTCGCCGGCTTTGGGTTTTGCCCTTTTATGGCCGCCGAAGAACCTGTCTTTCAGATATAAATCGGCCGTGTCTTTTACTATCTTTACCTTTCCTTTTTCGCCGTGTATTTCCATGACCACGTCGTCGTCGTATGAATAGTGGCATATGGTGTAGAAATTGACGTAAGAACCGTTCTTGAACATGATCACACCGGCTGCTTCGTCTTCCACCTGTATTTTTACATGCATCCTGTTCGCTGTCGTGGCGTCCACCCAGTCTATTTCAGAGTTAAATACATACCTGAGTATATCCAGACTGTGAATGGCCTGATCTATAATAACGCCTCCACCTTCTTTGTCCCACGTACCTTTCCAGTCGCTTTTTAGATAATAGTCATCAGGCTTACACCATGTAAGCATAAGCTTCGCCGACATTATTTTTCCTATCGCGCCTGAATCCACAGACTTCTTGGCAAGTTGGGTCGAGGGGTTGAATCTGTTCTGGAACGATATCGCGTATTTGACCTTCTTTTCTTTCACCAGCTTATTGAGCTCCACCGCGTCTTTCGCCGATATGGTCATGGGTTTTTCCTGGTAAACATGCACGCCGCGTTCTATGGCGTATGTCGACATTTCCTTATGCATGTAGTGCGGCGTGCATACGTGTATCACATCGGGTTTTTCTATGTCTATCATCTGCCTGAAGTTCGCGTAAGTGGCGCATTTATATTTGGTCCCGGCCGCCATAAGCTTGTCCTGCTTTATATCGCATACCGCAACCAGGTCGGCGATGTCCCTGCATGACTGCCTTATTGACTCAGCATGCATGGGAAATATCGTGCCGCAGCCGATTATGCCTGCTTTTAATTTTGCCATTATCCCTTCCTCCCCTTTATTTAGCCTGTTCGTTAAATAAATGAATCAGCGAGATCCCGACAAACATTCCGCCCAGATTTAGTTCATTATTAATTGGGGCCGCATATTTCACCGTAAAATACCGGTATCCCACTTCCAATCCGGCGTAGAACTGGTTTTTAAGCTGATAATACAGGGCCGTTGAAACTGCGGGAACAAACGCTGTCCCTTTATAGTTAAAAACGTCACGCCTGTAACGGGCAGACATTGCATAGCTGAACCTTGCGGTGGACCACCAAAGTAATTTATTATCCATGCACTTAAGGAAATATCCAAGTTCAAGACCCGGCACTGCGCCGACAAATCTTGCATTCGTGCTGCCCGTCACGCTGCTGTAGCTCTGGTCTTCTATGCCTATATGATCGTACCTTAAACCCGCGATAAATCCGGAATCAAAGGTCATTCCAATTGCCCCGTTGAAGTAAGTCACGGTTGAAGCGCCCGAACCAAACAGGTAGTTATTTGTCAGAAAAGCGGAATCACCGCCTAAAGTCAGATACCCGCCCGCAAAAGAACCTGATACAACCGCTAAAACCAGAATTGCTGAAACAAATAATCTTTTCATGTTACCTCCATTTATTAAGAAATTTTAATGCTAAGGCATTCATTTCCGCCCTTAACAAACTCAAAATCCACCTTCTTAATTTCAAACCCGCACCTGTCAAACGCAGGCTCGCGAATTATCCTATCAACAAACTCCGCCTTTTTCCACCTCAAATTCACGATAGGGAAAATACGTATCTCTTCTTTTGTGATCCTGATGAGTTCGGCGATGGAATCCAGGTGAAAATCATAGTCCAGGTGCTCATCATACAAAAATAAAAGGTGCGAAACAAGGGTTATATCAAATTCCTTATCAGTAAAAACGGTAAACGGCAGTTCTGATCTTATGTACCTGTTTTCACGGCTTTTCCTGTAATCTTCCATGAAAATTTTGTAAGCCTTTTCCCTGTATGAACGAAGGCCTTCTTCGTCTTTATAAAGATCCCATAAATAATTTTTCCTCACAGCAGGCAGTTTTTCCAGCATCCCCTCAAGGTCTGCCCTGCATTTTGCCTCAAGCTCTTCCGGCGTAAAGCCGTATATCCTGTCGCATGATTTTACATTCAATCCCAATTCACAGGCTTCCGGGGTAAAAGAACTGACCCCGCCGCCCATATCAAGTATTGATGCGTTTTTTAACCATGTAAAACGCAGGTCAAACATCCTGCTGTACTCATCAAACGTCCTTCCTATGGCTATTGTTTCCTTTATGTCAAACTTTTCCGGCATTTGCGCCCCTTTACAGCTTAATTCATCCGGCCGTTATACTTGCCTTCATGCTTTACATTCATAACATCGGTTATATCATTGAAAACCTTTTCATACTCATCTGTTCTTCCCGTGTCATAATAAAAATATACACGCACCGCAATATCATCGCTCACCATGGCGTTCTTCACGGTCACATAAAAACTATCATCTATATTTTCCGGTTTTATGCCGTGCCCCAAAAATTCCACCACCAGGTTCGACTCAAGTGAACCGGCCATCTTAAAATTTACGGTCATAGTTAGGTTGACTGTGGCGTAATCCAGGTAATAATCGTATATTTTATCTATATTGTCGATAACTTTATCAAATATATACCTTAATTCCGCGGGCGTATAGCGGTGATAATATTCATTGTCCACTTCCTCAAGGTCCGCATCCACTTCTTCCATGGTTTCTTCAACCGACTTGGGAACAAGCGGGTCTTTGTGGGCGTGTTCATGTTCACAGCCGTCTTCACAATCATTCTCTTCCCCGGAAAGATGAGATTCATTGTCAAGCGATAAGAACTTCTTTATGTCTTTGAGCCCGGGATCCCGGGCGCCCTTCAAAGCGTCGCCTAGGTCCTCAAGCTCCAGGCACGTGATGGAATTCTGATCTATACTCGCGTTCAAAAGAAACTGATTGATAAACTCCGGGATCAGGGACGCCAAACTCAGTTCAAAGTTAAATTTTCTCATTTGATTTTTTCTCCGCTTCCATTTTTAAATATGCCGTTACATACGGGTCCAGGTCCCCGCCCAAAACCTTATCCACATCAAAACGCTCCAGATCCGACCTTAAATCCTTTATCATTTTATACGGGTGAAGCACATACGACCTTATCTGGCTTCCCCATGCCATTTCCTTCTTTTCTCCGGCAATTTCCGCGATATTTTCCTTGTGTTGTTCCTCTTTCAAGGCGACGAGCTTTGACTTTAAGGCCTTCATGGCCCTGGCCCTGTTTTGTATCTGCGAACGCTCCACCTGACAGGCTACAATGACGCCTGTCGGCATGTGGGTTATCCTGATTGCCGACTCTGTCTTGTTTACGTGCTGGCCGCCCGCGCCTGACGCCCTGTATGTATCCACTTTTAAATCCTCGGGCCTTATATCAACCTCAATATCCTCTTCTATCTCCGGGATAAGTTCAATAGAAGCAAATGACGTATGCCTGCGCTTGTTTGAATCAAAAGGCGATATACGCACCAGCCTGTGTACACCCTTTTCAGACCTGAAATAACCATAGGCATATTCACCCGTGACCTCAAAAGTAACGCTTTTAAAGCCGGCTTCGTCACCAGGCATGGAATCCGTAATAGTAACCTCAAACCCCTTCTTTTCGCACCACATCATATACATGCGCAACAGCATCTCGGCCCAATCGCAGGATTCTGTGCCGCCGGCGCCGGCATGTATGGTGACGATTGCATTGTGCCTGTCATACTTACCCGAGAACATGAGCTTAAATTCTTCCTGATCAACGATCTTTTTTAACTGGTTGAATTTGGATACAAGCTCGGTTTCTAAAGAAGCATCTTTATCAGACTCAAGGAGTTGAAGCAATACATCAACATCGTCGATCGATGTGTTGATTTGGCTTGCTATCGTTAGTGCATTATTGATTATTTTAAGTTCTGCCTGAACGGCCTTGGCGTTAACGGAATCAATCCAGAAATTAGGTTCAGTTGTCTTTTTTTCAAACTCTACTTTATTGACCTTTTTCTTTTCAACGTCAAAGATACACCTCAATCTTCGATGCTCTCTGCTTTATATCATCTATTGCGCCTTTAACTTCCTTTAAATCAATTGCCATAAGGGCCTCCACATGTTTACTTTATAGATAACAATAGTAATACATGGGCCGGCAATTTGCAAGAAAAATCGTTAATAATAGCTCTAAAGCAGGGTTTTTCTTATCCTTAAATGGCAGGATTTTCCTTATATCATTGATAATCAAGACACACAATCCTGCAAAATGCTATATTTACAAAGCCTTTTATAGTAATTGCTAATTTTACTACCTGCAAAGTTTGCCTGTTTTGAGCTTTATTACACCAATACATTTAAAATTGACATTTAATATTGTTTGTGTGATAATTTTATAAAACCAGCTTTTAGGAGAATATAGATGCTGATCAGCTACAATTGGCTCAAAAAGTATATAGATTTGACAATGTCCCCGGCTGAACTGGTCAATATGCTAAATGTCGCAGGCCTTCCCGTCGAGGAAATTATAGAAAGACAATCCCCTTTCACAAACGTATTTGTAGCGAAGGTTTTGGCAGTTGAAAAGCATCCACAGGCAGATAATTTAAACATCTGCGACGTAACAGACGGGATTGAGACCATAAAAATAGTTTGCGGCGCCAAAAACGTGGCGGCCGGACAGACAGTTGCCCTGGCTAAAATAGGGGCCGTACTTCCCGGAGATTTCAAGATCAAAAAATCCAAAATCCGTGGTGTTGAGTCAAACGGAATGATCTGCTCCGAATCAGAACTGGGGCTTACAAAGGAATCAGAAGGCATCATGATCCTCGATGAGGCCGAATATAAACTTGGCCAGGCTTTTGAACCGGTAAAACCCGACACTATTTTCAGTCTCGAAATCACTCCCAACAGGCCCGACCTGTTGTCTTTGACCGGCGTTGCCAGGTTCATCTCGTCGCGTACCGGGCTAAAACTTAATTACCCGTCCTGCGCTTTGCCTGCCGGACAAATTAGCGCGGGACTGGACATGAACTCAAAAATAAAGATCGAGAACTTGGAGCCGGAAAAATGCCCCCGCTATTCAGCGCGTCTTATTGAAGGCGTTAAAATTACCGGGTCACCCCAGTGGTTAAAGGACGCTCTTGCAACTGTTAACATCAGGCCAATTAATAATGTTGTCGACGTTACAAATTATGTCCTTTTTGAGTTAAACCACCCCCTGCACGCTTTTGACCTGGACAAACTAAAAGGCGGTAAAATAATCATAAGACGCGCAAAACATGGCGAAAAAATACTGGCGCTGGACGGCAAGGAATATCACCCGAATGCGGAGGACCTGGTTATTGCGGATTCGGCCGACCCTGTTGCCCTGGCAGGCATCATGGGCGGAGAAAATTATTCGGTTGGTAATGCCACCACATCCATCATCCTTGAATCAGCCTGCTTTCAGCCGAAAACAGTCAGGATAAGTTCAAGGCGCCTTGGGGTTTCATCTGATTCTTCATACAGGTTCGAGCGCGGTATAGACATAGATAATGTCACAAACGCGCTTAACCGCGCCGTGGAACTCATAATACAAACTGCCGGCGGCAAAGCTTCATCAGATATAATAGATATCTACCCGGCCAGGACCGCGCCTATAACCATTAATGTCCGTTATAACAGGGTTAACGGGGTGCTTGGCACCTCATTTTCTCCGGCAGAGATTGAAGGCAATATCCTTAAGTTGTTTTTTTCCATAAAGAACAGGAATGTTGATTCAATTGAAATTGAAATTCCGCACTACAGGGTGGACATAACCGGGGAAATTGACGTCATTGAGGACATTGCGCAGATACACGGATATGATAATATCCCTGTTTCCCTTCCCGCATCAGTCATCACAATAGGACGCGACACGCAAAGCGCCATGTTCAAGAATGGCCTTTCAAAAGTCATGACAGGTTTCGGGTTTTCAGAAGTGGTTAACTACAGTTTTCTTAATAACAAACTTTTAAAATCATTAAACGCGGGTTCTTACCTTCCGGAAAATTCCGTTGCCATTAAAAACGCGTATAACGATGAAGAAACGCATATGAAGACCACCCTGCTCCCCGACCTTATAAAGAATCTTATCACCAACGTCAATAATGACAATGCGAACATCCACCTTTTTGAGACATCGAATATTTTTCTCAAAAAAGACGCCGGGTTCCTCCAGATTCCGAGGATTGGCGCCATATCTTACGGCATGGTGATAGATACCGCTTATAACAAAAAAGAATTCGCATCTGATTTTTATTATTTAAAGTCCGTAATCACCGGTATTAAGGCTTTTCTCGGGTCAAAACATGACATCAGGTTCTCTATGGCCGGCTCAAACGAATTTTATGAATATTATACGGATGTAATGATTGCCGGGAAAACCGTCGGGACCGCAGGACAGTTAAAACAAGAAATCCTGTACAGCAATAAGCTTAAGGAAAAAGCGCACATGTTTGAGCTTGATGCCGACGCTTTGATGGCTTTGAATGAAACAAAAATTAAGTACAGCCATTTATCCCGCTTTCCTGTCGTGAAAAGGGACATGTCGGTAGTTGTAAATGACTCGGTGGAACAGGAAAAGCTGGAGTCCATAATCAATTCCGATTACAAATCCCTGATAAAATCAATTAAATTATTCGACCTTTACCGGGGTAACCAGGTTCCGCCTGGCTGCAAATCCTTAAGTTACAACATTATTTTCCAGTCCGATAAAAAAACGCTTTCAGAAATAGAGATCAATAAAGCTATGGAACGCATAGTATCCAGACTTAAATCCGAACTAAACGCTGAATTGAGGTCTTAAAAATGCCGTTAATCGCACTTGATATACTTGATAACAAGATAAAAGAACTTCTTGTTATTATAAATCATTTAAGCGATGAAAATGCGGCCTTAAAATCCCGCCTGAATGAAACAAGGCCGCAGGCTTCCTCTCCATCCGCAAATAACGCGGCTGTTGCTATAAAACCCGAACTTTTGTACGAACTTGAAAACTTAAAAAAGACGGTCATAAGGTATAAAAATGACAGAAACCAACTCTATACCAAGCTCGCCGGCGTCCTTCGCCAGGTCGACGGGCTTATAAACAGGGAATAACATGGATAAATCCGTAATTACAGTAAACATATTCGGAAATGAATACACGATAAAAGGCGTTGCAAAACCTGATTATATTATTTCTCTGGCAAATTACCTCAATAACAAAATGACTGAGGTACAGGAGGCCACGGGCCTAAAAGACGCAAAAAAGATAGCCATACTTGCGGCAATAAACATTTCAGATGAGTTATTTGAGGCAAAAAAGGCAATGAAAGAATCATTTGTCCCCAATGACCAGCTCGCGGCCATCAGGAACAAAGTTGAAGGATTGATAGCGTCAATTGATAAAAACTTGCCGTCTGAACTTACAACTTTATCAGAAATAGACGCCCCTCCCGCCCCAACACAACCCCAACCCGCAGCAGGTTCTCAGGTCAACCAGGCTGACAATGACAAACCTGCTGATACAAACCTACGGGAACCAAAACCGGAATAACTTAAACTTTAAGGCACATCAATATCTTGAATTTTATACCCCCGGAAACACACAAAAATATGTTACACGCTAATAATCGCCGTTTTTCCTGATTTTAAGAAAATACGCGTCATAATCACCCGCACCTGATGAAGCTGTCCAGCCTGCTATTGCGTATCCGCCGTCTTTATCCTTTATGATGGCCCCGAGATAGTCATCCTGTTTTCCGCCAAAATGCCTTGTCCACAGCGTGTTGCCGGAAGCGTCAACGGCTATTACAAGGAGATCGGAGCTTCCATAGCTGAATGAATCGCTTGTACCACCGATTATATATCCGTTGTCACCGCTGTTTATAAGCGTTACACCCTGGTCAGTGCCTGCCCCGCCGTATGTCTTGGACCACACACTGTTGCCTTGCGCGTCTGTTTTAACCATATATATATCCGAGTTACCCGCCCCAAATGAACCGGTGGTGCCGATTAATGCATAACCGCCGTCCGGGGTCGATATAACACGGCTTCCAAAGTCAGGATTCGCTCCGCCGAAAGCCTTTGCCCAAATAGTGTTTCCCCGGCTGTCTGTTTTCAGCAAAAGCATGTCCTGCATGCCGTGCCCCGGTGAAGTTGTTGTCCCGCATATCACATACCCGTTATCTGCCGCCTTGATCACGCTTGACGCTGTGTCGTACCTGCCATTACCATAAGTCATGGACCACACAGAGTTACCGTCAGCGTCGGTTTTTACCACATAAACCTGCGTCACTCCTGCCTTATTAAATGAATCAGACATGCCGGCCAGTATATATCCTCCGTCGTCCGTCACAGCTAACGAATAAGCCTCGTCTTTGCCCTTTCCCCCGAATGTTTTTGTATATTTAAGGTCCCCTTTTTCATTTGTGCAGATCAGATAAAAATCATTATTACCGGCGCCATAAGAACTCGTGTAACCGGCTAAAACATAACCATTGCCTGTATTTATAATATCATAGAGCCTGTCGTCACCTTTTCCTCCAAAGGTGTTTTCCCACAGTTTTTCGCCCTTATTATTAAGGCACAGCATATACGCGTCCACATACCCTATGCCTGAAGACATGGTCATTCCTGCAAGCATATAGCCCTGTTTGGAGGCGCACATGGCCCTTATGCTGTCATACTTTGATCCTCCAAATGTTTTAGGCTTTATAGACGCAGGAACAGCATTAAGCAGGACAACAAGAACAACGGTTGCGCCGGCTAGAGCAAAAATAATAACAGGAATAAGCATTTTTTTCATTGTTTCTCCCGGGATTTTTCAGGTATCTTAAAAGATTTTGCTTGCTTTATTGTTTGATTTATAAACATATACCAGAACTTCAGCTATTAATTTATAGAGATCAGGCGGTATTTCCTGACCCAAATCCAGTTTTGACAGGACTTCAAGCAAATCCGGATCCTCGTGAATAGGTATATTGTTTTCCCTTGCAAGTTCCAGTATCTTTTCAGCTATGGTTCCTTTGCCTTTAGCGGTGATTCTGGGCGCCCTATCCTTGTCCTTGTCGTAATGGATGGCTAAGGCTGACTTTTTGGGCTTGGAATTGCTGTTTTCCGGTTTATTATCAGGCATGGTTGCTCATTTTTAAGCCTGCATATTAATTCTGCCCAAATTTACATATCCGTCCGACGGCGCAGGTGCGTCCACGGGACCGTCTTTTTCCAGCTGAATATTGAAATTTTTCATATTAAAATTCACGCTTTCCATTGACTTTAGGAAGTCATTTTTACCCCGCATGAGAACCTGTTTTGCTTTCTCATTGTCTATAGTAACATTGCACTCGACTTCTTTTTTATAAACGGTCATCGATATTTTTACATTTCCCATGTTCGACGTATTCAGCATGAAAACAAAATTAATCGGCATCGATTTTTCATAGTTTTCCTTTAATGAACCTTTCCTGTACCATACCTGCAGCTCGCCATTAAAGAACTTATTATTGAGAAATACCGGGATCTGGGTATACAGCGCCTCATAAGACACTGGTTTCTGGTTAATAAATTGCAGGGCGTTCATGTTTGTCAGTATATCGGTTGCTTTTTCCCTGACATTATCCAGCTCGGATTTCTGCTGGGAATTAAGTTTTGATGCAGCGGATGACCCTATCTCATTTGCCAGGGTTATCAACTGGGCTTTTAACGTCTCCTTTGAAGCCGTTACAATCTGAATGGCTGCCGCATCAGCCTGTAATGCCATTTCCTTCAGCTTATTTTCAGTGTTCAGCCCGGATTTGTCGATAAAATTAAGCAATTGATCCTGCATTATCTGCGGTTTCAGGTTGGAATCGGACGGAATTATGGATATTTTCTGCATCAGATCCCTGACATTGGCCGTCAGGTCATTAATGCGATTGACAAAAGCATTAGTTAGCCTGTCCGGTGAAGCTGTGTTTTTTACCGCATCAAACCTGTCAAATGCAAGCGTTAAAGCTTCCATGTTCTGGTTTAATTTCATATCATTCTTGAAGTACTTACCCATAATGTCTATGAAACCGTCGTTCCCGGTTGATATATTCCTTGATTTCAAAAAGGCGATTGATTCTATGGTTGACTCCATGTCTATAACGGGATTTACCTGTACCGGGATCGACAAATATTTTGCTTCATTAACCGGTGCTGACGCATTTAAAACCGGTATATTTTCAAGACCCTGGGCAAATTGTTTTACAACAGCCTGAAAAGACAAGAATTCCTTTGGCGCCACATTAAGTTCTTCCGGATTGGACGCAAGTTTGAGATTATTAACAATATTTTTAACCTGCCCGTATACGCTGTTTAATTGTGACTTATATACGCTGATTTCCTGCGCCAAAGCCGCTGATTTATCAACAGCAACTTCAAAGGAATTATTCAGCGCTGTTACGCTATTATTTATCTTGGAAATTTGTGATGCAATATCTTTTATGTTCTGCTCCATATTAATTCCGCCCGGGGATGTAACGCTTTTGAGGAGTAAAGAAGTGTTTTCGCGGAGCGCTTGAAGTATCGGTTTGAAATCGGCGTTTAAAACATTCATAAGGTCCGGTTTAGCAATTACGGCAGCCATTGTCCGGCCGGCAGGATTTAAGCCGAGAAGTTTGTCATTAAATGAATTCAACATGTTATTTGATTGCTGCATTAAAGCCGCCCGCCCGGTGTCCCCGGATGCTGCGGCCGTTTTAACCATTTCACTTAAATTATTAAATTGTATTTCAAGGGAATTGCCGGCGGCGCGATTTATAACAACCGATCCCGATCCGGTAGAAGCAGGCTGTAATAGATTCGCGTTATTTATAAGATCTTCCGCCTCGGCCGTAGTTACAGAACCGTCCCTTAGCGCGGATATAGCCATGTTTTTTACCAGATTGGGCGGCGGGTTATTGATGGTAAGTGTCACTATCCCGTTCTTTTCAGTAATGCTTATTTCAGAGCTTCCCTGGATTACAGCAGCTATCGTATTTATGATATTATTGATTTTTTCATTTGCGTTGAGCGCCGTAATTGACTGGGCCAAGTGTGCCGCGTCATCTTCAGCGCTTATTACCTGATTAAGCTGCGTATTTAGCTTCAACATATTTTCCAGAACTATTTCTTTTGCCGCCTGCGGCGTCTGGACATTGAACGCCCTGACATCTATACCCTTATTATCCATATATCTGCCCAACGCGCTGTTTACTTCAACAATATTCTCAGCGGTGACCGCCAGATGATAATCCGCAAGTTTTTGCGCTATAAATATATTTTGTTCATTTACCGGAACTTTTATGTTGTTTAGCATGGATATGATCTGCGGGACTGTAATTGTCCGGGAGTCCGGCATTTCCGCGCCGCGGCCAAGGTCAAGGTTGGGCGGCACTAATTTCATGAATACCTGGTCATTGACCTTTGACACCTGGACATTTATAATATCACCCGGGTTAATCAGCATGTCTGTCGGAAGTTCCGATATGATATTGAACCCGCGGAAGTTAATTATGGCTTTATTCTCGCCCTGCAATATTTCGAGCACCCTGCCCCTTAAAGTGTCGCCAGGCTTGATAGTTGCAAGAAAATCCTGTATGTTCTTATCCTGCGAAAGCAGAAGTTGTAAAAGGCTTCCGTTTACTCCATTAATCGCCATTTATGTACCTCACTTAAGTATATTACCGGCTCTTTATCATGCATTATTCAGTTCCAGTACCGGTTATAATCAATATATCGGAAAATACCCGGATTTCTTTAGTATAAAATCTTATAAATTCATCATTATTGCGGTTATTTTTTTATATTTCTTACAAGTTCAATTTCACCCCTGGTTAATCCCGTGACTTTTGCTATCTCTTCCACCGACAGCCCGTTTTTAATCAGGCCGTTAATATGCTGGTACTTGTCCTTCGCAGGCGCTTTTGCTTCCGGGCCCGTACCTTCTGTTTCTTCCATGCCTGTAATTATCATCCTGGAAATGCCCTGTTGTTCTTTAACACCTCCAGTTTCCTCAAATGGCAGCGTCATCAGTTTTTGTCCGGCAGGTTCATTGATCGCGCCCTTATATTCAGCCTGGCGCTTTAACTGGTTTCTTTCCATTAAATACTTTATCTCGCTTATTCTGACATCCGCAGCTTTAATTATCTGCTCTGTTTCGGCTTTCTTTTCTTCCATACCCGCTATGCTGGTCCTTGCGACAGAGTTCAATTCATCTATCAACGTTTTTAAGTTTTGCTGGAACTCAATTAAATCCAGGTCTTCAAGGTCTGAAAAAAGCTTTTCGCTGCGGCTGGTGACCTTCCTGTTTTTATAAACCAGATATACTGCCGCAACCACCAGCATTAAATTCAAAACCACAAGTAATGTTGTCATACTTTATCCTTTACACTTTGATGTCAATTATATTTCCGGTCGGAACTGACGGGAGTTTGCTGATTTCGTTGTCTGAAAGAGGGTTAAACGGCTCCGTGTCCGTATCCTTGGCATTTTTTTTTAGGTTCCGGCCGCGTTTTTCTTTCTCTTCTATTGATCTGGAGCCCGGCTCATGTTGAGTCTGCTGGGTTTGCGTAAGGCTTAACTGAGCCTGATTTTCCAGCCGCATGGCGTTCTGGGATTGCGCCACCTGTCCCTGATGCTGGTTAACCTGCTGGATGCGATCTGCGATATTTGCGGCGCTTAAAATAACCTGTACATCATGCAGACTCATATTGCGCCGGCTCCTTTAAGTGATATTATGGGAACTATCCGGAGAAAGGTAGAACCTGAATTTCGCCGTTTTTATCCACGAATGTGCAGTACTTTAATTCGTCCGTTATGGTCCTCTGGACTTTATTGATTATTATCTTGACGCCCGTATAAACTATGCCCATACAATTAACCTTGCCTCTTTTTGTTGTCTGCATTTCTTTTGCCTTGCCATCAAGTTTGTTTTTAATCTCTTCCCACTTTTTCTGTTCGGTCATCAGCTTAAACTGCGTTCTTGTGAGTTTTGCCATCAAATCACGTTTATCTTCAGGAAGTTGACCGCCCATCTTAGCGCTTAAGTCCTTAAGGAATATAATGCCCTTTTTGGTTTTATCCAGCTGTTCCTCGATATTTTTAAGCTCGGCAACGGCTTTGGTCATCTCTTCCCTCATCCTCGGTGTTTCACCGATGGATATTTCAGTCGGGGTTGCCATTTTTGCCCCGATTTCCTTGGCTGAGACTTCATGCGCGGCCGCGATGGTCCCGCCTACGAGAAGGCCCTTTGCTCCCATTACAATTATTTTATCGCCGGATATGAGCGTAGAATGCATCGCGGCTTCGTTTACTAGTATGGATTTTTCCGTTTCAATATTGGAATTTCTTATGTATTTGGCCGAAACTTCGCCGCCCGCCACGACTTTTGATTTTACTATGCCGCCTTTTACCGTCAGTTTTCCGCCGCAGATGATGGTCGCAGAATCAGCCACATCGTCGATCATCACGTCTTCGCCGGCTTTTATGGTGAATTCCCCCACGCTTCCGTGAACTATTACGCTTCCTACAAAATCTATATTTCCCACTTTTAGATTGACGTCGCCCTGTATTTCATAGATCTCAAGGACTTCAATTTTATTATTCTTAAAAACCACCTGCCCGTCATTTGCCGCTACATACAGCTCCGGATTTCCCACCGCAGGTTCAACGCCTTTTCCAAAAATAAACTTCACATCATTTCCCGGCTGGGCCTTTAACTCTTTTCCCGTTACAGTCATACCGTTAATCCCGTTTGTCGGGGAGTTCTTTCTCGCAAGCGCTTCGCCTTTCTTTACATTTTGAATTGATTTTACGTTCTTGTAATCCATAGCCACTTCCACATCAACAGGCGCTCCTTCTTCCTTGCCTTCCGTACTGAACAGGAGTTCAAGTTTCGCGTCTTCACCGTTGACCATGGCAATTCCGTCAGCGACTATGTCTTCAATGGATTCCAGGAGAATAGTCGGGTCGTTTTTTGCTTCATGTGATTTTTTAACCAGTGCCGCAATTACATTTTCCTTTATCCCAAATACTATGCCGTTTACCGTCATGGCGTTTTTCGCGTCTTCGATGGATATTTCCCTGCCGCCGCCCTGCGGGGGCACGACCGTAAGCATAGCTGACATTTCTTCAGGGTTAACTTTCACAAAAACCTGTCCGTCTTTAGAATTAATTATTTCATGAACGATCAGGACCTGTTTACCCGAAGCTTCCCTGACGGACCGCTCGACAGCTTTCCAGTCTATATCCTTATTTTTATATACATCCTTGGCCAACTCCGATTTAACAATCGGAAGTTCGACACGCAATCCCTTGCCTTTTGGAGGAAAAATCGTTAAATACAGCCCATCGTCTTCCGTACTTATTGTGGGATAACCATCCATATCAACCATTGCTTCACCTCTCCATTTCAAGTTTTCTGAACCCGCTTCTTAACCGCAGTATCAGTTTTGTATGTATCTGGCATGCCCGTGATTCAGAAATATTCAGAGCTAACCCGATTTCCTTCAAAGTTAAACCATCCCAGTAATACATTTCCAAAAGGACGCGTTCATTGCGTTCCAGTTTTTCAATTATTGCGGCAAGCTGTGCTGCGGCATCTTTTTTTTCAAATTCAAGTAATGCCACACCGCTTTCACCGATAATATCCTCAAAGTAATATTTTTCCCCGTCACTGCTGAGTATTTCACTGTTTAAAGAGGTCAACGAAATACCCTTCATTTTGTCCAATATATCATAAAACTCCTCTTTTGTCATCCTCAAATCTTTCATAATTTCTTCATCCGTTGCAGGCCTTCCCAGAGCGGATTCCAGCGAATTCATAGCAATTTCAACCTTTTTTACCGTTTCCCTGACGTTCTTAGGAAGGAGATCCTCCTTGCGCAGCGTATCGAGAACTGCCCCGCGTATCCGTTTTGTTGCAAAGGTTTCAAACTTGAAATTCTGCTCGGGTTCAAACCTGTCGATTGCCTCTATAAGCCCTATTATACCCTCAATATACAGGTCTTCCCTGTCATTAAAACGTACATGATCAGGCAGATGATAAACGATCCTGTCTGATAAATATTTAACAAGCGGTATATAGTTTTTTACAAGTATGTCCCTGGATTTTTCATCTTTTGTTTTCCTGTATTTCTTCCATACGTCGTCAATATTTATGTTGTCCATACCGGCTGCTTTCTGTCATTTATACAGGTCATCAAAAAGATTGTCATCCCTGCTTATTAAATCCAGTTTCTTGCCTTTCACGGCTTTTTCCGCGGTTTGAACACCCGGTTTTCCGGTTATATTTGCGGCAGCTTTGACTGACTTTACCTTTTCAAAATTATCCGGCTGAAAAGTGTATTCATCTTCCGCGATATGCTTTTTTGTCCCTGACAATATAAGTTTCATGGCATAGTATGCCGTGAAAAACACAAGGACACCGGTCACTACGGCCGAAAGGAAAATATCAAGTATTTCCTTCCTGACATTGATAAGCCCGCCGAGAAAAAAACCCAGCACCCCCGCAAGCAAAGCTATTTCAACTTCCATGTGTTCCCGGATATTTCGTGTCATTTTTTTTGTTTGACCTTTACGCCTTCCCTGGTTACATACTTTACAAGCTTATCGCGCTCGGATTCGTCAATTTGGATGAATTTAACTATTATTTCGAACTGGTTTTCCGAAATTGTTTTATTACCTATTACTTCGCCCGCCATTTCAATCTTTCCCGTCGGGAGTTTTATGGTCAATTCCAGTGTTTTGCCTTTTTCCATGGGTTTTGGTATGTACATGGACATGCCGTTGCCGGAAATCGAGTCGGTAAATGTGGTGCTTGGGGACTGCGCCGTGCTTGCAAATTTGTCAATAATCAGCTTATATTCCACTTCAAGTCTTTTCCCGAGCCTTGCAAAATTTCTTCTTTGTGCCATAAAGCCCCCTTTATAATGAATTACTTGCTCTACATAAATCCAGCAGATAATTTACTGGAAGAAATCAAATATCCTTTTAAATACGCCTCGTTTTTGAACCGTTTCTTCGTCCATTACCGCATCTGACGGCTTTTGCATTCGCAGCGAAACTTTAGCGGCAATCTCTTTGATGCATTCAGACGCCTTTGATCCCGGGAACATCACAGTAAAGGGTTTTTGCGCCATTACACTTGTGAGCACGTTCTTATCCCTGTAAATAAAGCCGTATGATTCAACAAAAACATTCAAAAACCGCCTGGCCAGTAGTATGACCCGGGAAGTTATTTCCTTTGCTTCTTCCCTGCTGTTAACCATGTTGACGACAAGCTTCAGCGGCACGTTTGACTTGCTCTGTGAAGTAACCTTTATCAGTCCGTACGCATCCATGAGCGAAGTAGGCTCGGGAGTCGTGACAATGATGCCGTAGTCCGCCGCGTAAAGGAAGCTTAAGGTGTTTTTGCTTATACCAGCTCCCGTATCCACCAAAAGCACGTCAACCATATCTTCCAATTCGGATATTTTTTCAATAAACGAGGCCCTCTGCTGATTGCTCAGATTAACCAGTTCCTTTACACCCGACCCACTCGCTATTACTTTTATCCCGAATTCAGTTTCGGTTATTATGTCTTTTATGTCTTTTTCCCCCCTTACAAGATGGACCAGATTATATTTGGGGTTTATACCGAGGAGTATGTCCACATTCGCCAGGCCCAGATCCGCATCAAGTATCATCACCCTGTTGCCGAGTTTGGATAATTCAATGGCAATATTAATGGTGAAATTCGACTTGCCGACGCCCCCTTTTCCGCTTGCGACAGCTATAACCTTGGTGGTCGGCCTTGATTCATGGTCCGGAAATTCCTCTTCAGAAGAATCCGGATCCTGCTCCGCATTGCCCGTATTTTCCGGAGCTTCACCTTCTGCTCTTTTGGCTTTTACAAGCTCCCTTAACCTCTCTGCCTGATCCAATTTTCAAAATCTCCTTTTATTATTAATCTTGAAATCACCTTGGGGTCCGCAATTTCAAGGTCGTCGGGAACATTCTGCCCTATTGTAAGGAAGGAAATCGGAATGCCACCCGACCCTACGGATAAATTCAGCAGCATGCCGTAGTTTTTTGTCTCGTCAAGTTTTGTAAATAACATGCGGTGTATGGGGACGAGCCCAAAATTATTAATAGTGCTCAGCGCGTCGTAATACTTCATTACTGATGAAATAACGATATGAGTTTCTATCGGCGACTGAACCTCTAAAAACTCCTTAAGCTCGGCCAAGTGCTGCCTGTTCCTGGGGCTTCTTCCCGCAGTATCAAAAAAGATCAGGTCCTTATCAATATGCTTGTTTATTACTTTTTTAAAATCATCAGGCGTTAGCACCACTTCAACCGGTATGCCCATTATTTCCCCGTACTTTTTAAGCTGCAGGTCGGCGGCGATCCTGTAAGTATCCGCCGTTACCATGACAACGCTTTTACCTTCTATGAGCGCGTATTTGGCCGCCAACTTGGCTATTGTGGTTGTTTTCCCGACGCCGGTCGGCCCTATGAATGCTATAACCTTGGCTGTCCCGGGCGTTGTCTTTATAGGCCCCGATACCTGTACCATATTGGCGATATAGTCATACAGGTACTGTTCCATAAATACTTTATTATTGATCTGGACATCGGTCAACTGCGAGTTAATATTCTGCAATGTCCTGTATACCAGGCTTTCTTCGACCCCGTTTTCTATAAGAAGTTTCTGCACCCTGCCAATCCCGCTTTTTAAGGCAACTCCCGAAGGGGAGGCCGTACCTGACTCGCCGCGGGACGGCCTGTAATAACCGCTTAGGCTGACTTTCCCCTGTGATAATTCGCGGGCCAGATTTTCATTTTTCATGCTGATGTCTTCCACCCTGTTATAAACCGGCACCATGGGTTCAAGACGCGGGGCTATCTGAGGCTGCGGAGCCTGGGTGTTTTTTAAAGAATACTGGTTTTGAGGATACTGGGGAATTGACTGGGTGTTTCTTTCGTATGCAGGCTGCTTTAAGTTTGGGCGTTCCACGTTAATATCTATACCAGCGGTTACTTCGGTGGTTTCCCTTCCGAACAAACCGAAAATGCCGCCTTTTTTGTATTTTTTCGTATGAAGTATTACTGCTTCCGCGCCAAAGTCCTTTTTAACTCTGGACAGAGCCTCCTGAAGGGTGTCTGCTTCAAATTTTTTTATCCTCATATATCAACTTTCACCGTCCCTACGGCCCGCACTTCAACTTTAGGCAATATCTCATTGTAGGATAAAACTGCTAAGTTAGGAAGAATCTTCTCCGCTATTTTCCTGAAATAACTCCTTATCATGGGAGAACATAACACCACCGCTTCGTAATCAGCGCTTGCAGCTTTTCTATATTCGGTGATTAAGCTGTTATATATCATCTGTATGATCTTGGGTTCCAATCCGACAATTCCCGGCCTGTCAGACGAACGGATTGCGTCAACCATCTTGTTCTCCAGCGCCGAGTCTATTGTTATGGCATGCATGATGCCGTTTTTAGTATATCTTCCGGTAAACTGCCTTGCAAGGCCCTGCCTTACAAATTCCGTCAAAAGATCTGTTTCTTTAGTCGTTTTCGCATAGTCCGCGAGTATTTCAAATATGCTGACCAGGTCCCGGATCGATACTTTCTCGCGCAGAAGATTCTGCAGTACTTTCTGCACTTCCCCAAGCGATAATGCAGCCGGGGTAAGTTCATCAACTACGGCAGGGTTGGATTTTCTCACAGCGTCTATCAGCCTGTGCACATCCTGCCTGGTTAAAAGCTCGTCAGAATGGGCCTTTATTATCTCGGCAAGATGTGTTGATATTACCGAAGGCACATCGACTACTGTAAACCCCCTCATCTCAGCTTTTTTCTTTTCCTCTTCTTTTATCCATTTAGCCGGAAGGTTAAAAGCAGGATCTTTACCGGATATTCCTTCGAGCTCAGCTCCGTCAGAACCCGGCTTCATCGCGAGATAATATCCTATTTCGACTTTGCCTGATGATACTTCAACGCCTTTTATCTTAATAGAGTACGTATTTGAAGGCAGCTGCATATTATCCCTGATGCGTATGGGCGGCACCACAAGGCCAAACTCAAGCGCAATCTGTTTTCTGAGCATTGTGACCCTGTCCAGGAGGTCGCCTCCCTGCGCGGGGTCCACAAGAGGTATTAAAGCGAAACCTATTTCGAGTTCCATAGTGTCAACCTGTATGAGCGGCATTACATTCTCGGGTTCCCGCTTTATTTCATCCTTCTCTTTCCTTGAAGCTTTTTGTTCGGCGTCCTGCCTGGAAGCAAGATTTAAAGTATACGCAAGTATCCAGCAAAAAACAGCAAGCAACCCGAAAATAAATTTAACTATTACGGCAGGAAAGACAATAGCCATAAGGAAAAGCACAACACCGACTATGCCTATAGCCCTTGGCTGTCCGAGCATTTCTCCCGCAAAGTCCTGCCCCAAATTAGCTTCTGATGCCGCGCGTGTGACTATGATGCCCGTTCCTATTGATAATAAAAGCGCCGGAATTTGCGTAACAAGCCCCTCGCCTATAGTAAGTATGGTATATGTTATGGCCGATGTCCTCATGTCAAAACCATGGAACATAATACCTATGAAAAACCCGGCGGTTATGTTTATAATCACGATCACGATGGCTGCGATTGCGTCGCCACGCACAAATTTTGAGGCACCGTCCATGGCGCCGTAAAAATCAGCTTCTTTTTCTATGCCCCTGCGCCTTGCCCGGGCCTGTTCATCAGTTAATAATCCGGCGTTTAAATCAGCGTCTATAGCCATCTGTTTGCCGGGCATGGCATCCAATGTGAACCTTGCCGCAACTTCAGCTACCCTTTGGGCGCCTGAAGTTATAACGACAAACTGTACGACAATTATGATCGTAAATATTACAACACCAACGACAACCCCGCTTAAGTCCTGCGAACCCACTACAAAATTTCCGAATGTGGCGATAACACTTCCGGCTTCAGCTTTGCTTAAGATCAGCCTTGTAGCTGATATATTTAATGCAAGCCTGAATACGGTTGTAATAAGCAACAATGTGGGGAAAGTCGAGAAATGAAGTGGTTCCTGGGTATACATGGTTATCAAAAGCACCAATAAAGCAAGCGCGATATTGATGGATAAAAGAATATCAAGAATAAAAGTTGGTATAGGCACTACTATCATAAGCACAACGGCTACAATAGCAATAACTATGATAAAATCAGTGGATCTACTCAATGCGGCGCCGAATCCAGCCTGTGTTTTAGCCTCGGTTGCCAAAGTTAACTACCTCCGATATCAGGACGAGGAATATATGTATCATTTAAAATACTATTATCCACTTTTTTGTCATTTTCTTCAAGTCTTATTTTCCCTTTTGCCTGATATACAAAAGCAAGTACTTCCGCTACAGCCTGGAATAAATCAGGGGGTACCGACCATCCCACCTCCAGCTTGACCAAGGTCCTTGCCAGCGGTGGATTTTCAACTATGATTACCCGGTTGTCCCTCGCTATTTGTTTTACTTTTTCAGCCATAAGGTTTATTCCTTTGGCCACTATTCTGGGGGCGTCGTCCTCACCTTCCTTATAACGCAGGGCGACCGCGACATGGGTCGGGTTAGTTATAACAACATCAGCCTGAGGTATTTCGGATATCATCCTTTTCCTGGCGAGTTCCCTCTGGATCTGCCTAATCCTGGATTTGATCAGAGGGTCGCCTTCCATCTGTTTTAATTCATCCTTTACTTCCTGTTTTGACATTTTAAGCGAATCCTCAAACTCATATTTCTGGAATAAATAGTCAATGATCGAAAAAACAATAAAAGCCACGACTACCTTCATGGCGAGTTTGTATATGGAATCCGCAGCAAACAAAAAGTAGGTATTAATGTCCATAAGCGGGGTTAAGAATATCTCGTTTAATATTTTCTTTGAAGTTGAATAAAGTATATATGAAATAACCGCTATCTTGAATGTGGCTTTAACGAGTTCGAATATGATGCGTTTTGACAGGAAAATCCTTTTAAAGCCGCTGGCCGGGTTTACCCTGTCAAAGGAGGGTTTCATGGATTCAAAAGTTATTAGAAACCCGAATTGAAGCACATTTGACAATATGGCTATAACAAACACCACGGCGAGAAGCGGAAGCATGATCAGGATAATGCGTATGACCACAAAAGTTATGAATGACGTCATTGTATTGGGATCAATCGAAAAAGTCAATATATTACCCCAAAAATATATGGATAATTCCTTGAGATTATGCATTATATAGTCGCCCGCGGTTTTTAAAACCAAAAATGAAGCGAGCACGTTTAAAACAACGTTAATCTCTACGGACCTTGCCACCTGTCCTTTTTTTCTTGCTTCTTCCTTTTTTTTGGCTGTAGCGTTCTCTGTTTTTCCGGGATCTGCCATTTATACCCTCATACTTTGCATAAGATAATATATGTCGTTCCACATATCGGTTAAAAGCGCGTTAAACATGTTCACGATTATGGGCAATGAAACCATAACAGCCGCCAGTCCTACAAGGATATTTAAAGGAAGCCCGACTAAAAACACGTTCATCTGCGGTATGGTCCTTGCTATGAATCCCAGCGTAACATTTGTAAGAAAAAGGGCCAGCGTTGCGGGGCCCGCTATCTTAAACGCTATTATAAACATGTTGACAAACAGGTCCGCGAGCTTTGAGGCGGTATCTTCGGTAATACCCACCTTTAATAGCGGCACTATCCTGAAGCTGTCTGTCATGGCCTGAAAAAGCACATGATGGCCGTTAATTGAAAGAAAAATAAGCACTCCAAGTATAAACTGGAACTGGCCGATTATTGATACCTGTGTATTTGACATCGGGTCCAGAACGTTAACAATGCCGAATCCCATCTGAAGATCTATAATCTGTCCCGACAGCTGTATTGCCGCAAAGATCATATATGAAGCGTACCCAATGATAACTCCGATGATAATCTGGCTTACGATATACATGCCGTATGTCATGGCCTGTTTGGGCAGTACCACAGTATGATCCAGTACCGGGTATATGATAAAGGCGACAAGGAAAGCAAATCCTATCTTTGTAATTACCGGCACATTGGCGTTCCCTATCAGCGGAGCTGTCATGAAAACCGACGCCATCCTTATGAAAACAAGCAGGAAAATCTGAAGATGCGCTATTGTCATTCCGAAAATGTCGTTATACTGCACGGGTTTCACATTTTCATGTATTCAGGCAGGTTTAATAAAAGCGTGGTCGTAAAATTAAGCAGGATCCTGAGCATCCATGGCCCGAAAACTACCACGGCAAGCATCACCACGATAATTTTCGGCACAAATGTAAGCGTCATTTCCTGAATCTGGGTGACTGCCTGGAAAATACTTATGATAACTCCGACTAACAGCGCCAGACCAAGCAGCGGCGCGGCAATCAGCAAGGTGACTAAGAGAGCCTCCCTCCCGAAATTTATCACGAATTCTATGGACATTAATTTTTTACCCGCCTAAAAGCTGACGATTAGGGCCCTGGCAATAAGATGCCAGCCGTCAACAAGAATAAATAAAAGTATTTTAAATGGCAGTGATATCATAACCGGCGGCAGCATCATCATGCCCATTGACATTAATGTACTCGCGACAACCATATCGACTATCAAAAAAGGCACATAAATCAGGAATCCGACCGTAAATGCCGTTTTAAGCTCGCTTATTATAAATGCCGGTATCAATACGGTAGTTGGCACATCGCTCTGGTTCTTGGGCCTTGCTGTTTTTGAAAGGAATATGAATAATGCGAGGTCTTTTTCCCTTGTCTGTTTGAACATAAACTGCCTCAATGGCTTAACGCCTTCATCTACGGACTTTTCAAGGGTTATCTTGTCATCAACATAGGGTTTCCAGGCCTTGTCATAGATTTCCTGGCCCACCGGTTTCATGATAAAAAATGTCATAAATAATGCCAGCCCTATCAATACCTGGTTTGGAGGTATCTGCTGGCTTCCAAGCGCCTGCCTTAGGAATGAAAGAACAATTACTATTCTCGGGAAAGAGGTCATCAGCATGAGTATCGCCGGCGCCAGCGTAAGAATCGTGAGCAGCAGGAATATCTGGACGGTCGCAGCCACATCTTTCGGCGTTTTTGCGTTTGTGATGCTTATTCCGACCTTGGGAATTGTGATATCATCGGCGGCCATAAGCGTACTGAAAGCAAATATACCGGTCATAACCACAACCGCCGCCAGGATTGTTTTCCTGAATTTTCCGCTTTTCATTTTACTTTTTATCCTTTTTGCCCAATTTAGTCATGATGCCCTTGATCATCTCATTCCCGCTATTGACAAGCTTTTTCCCCTGTTGAAGGTAGGAAGATTTCAATTCCTGGTCAAAACGGGACTCGGTTTTCAACCTGTACTTTGCCACATACTCATCCGCTTGCTGCTTTATTTTTTCAATAGTTTCATTATCGGTAATTTCCGTCAGAAGATTTATGGACTGTCCGGCATTGCCCAACAGCAACACTTTGCCGGCGAATTCCACGACATAAAGTATGCTTTTTCCGTCAATGTATTCCTTCGCTATGACACTGATGACATTCTTGCTTTTTATCGGGATTGAGGCCCTTATATTAAAATATTTAAATGCCCATGCTAAAAGATAGACAAGCAGCAGAGTGAAACCTAATGCCACAAGCAGATTGATAATCGTAGGCAATATTTCCGGCGGAGAAACGGCTTTTGGCGACTGAATTCCCGGATATTCGTTGGATAAATATCCGGCGTCCTGTGACTGAGAACTGACCTCAGGTTTTGCCTGTTTTGCGGCATAAACAGACTTTACATCAGCACCTTGAAGCAATAGCGGCGCTAAAAAAAAAATAAAAAACAGTATTATTATATTCTTGTTCATCTTTACATCTTCGGTATTCTGTCCGCCGGTCTTACTATGTCGGTTATCCTGATGCCGAAGTTTTCGTCGATAACCACAACTTCGCCTTTTGCTATGTACTTCTGGTTGACAAGTATGTCAACCGGCTCGCCTGCGAGCTTGTCAAGTTCCACTACAGAGCCAGGCGTGAGTTCAAGTACATCGCGGACAAGCTTTTCTGTCCTGCCGAGTTCCACAGTAACCTGAAGCGGCACGTCGAGCACAATTTCCAGACTCCTGTCATAAACATTGCCTGATACTCTTTCGGCCTGGAGCTCAGAAGTTACCACATTCTGTGCTGTTGCTGATTTTTGCATTGTTTTTCCTCCTCCACCCGATGTAATATCACTTACAAAGCCCTCTGATGAAGCAGGGGCCTTTTGTCCGTTCTTTAGTGATGAAACAACTTTTCCGCCGAATAACATGGCAAGTTTTCCCGAGCCTAAATCGCCGATTGTAAGGTCAGCATCCATTATAATAATATTCCCGTCGATCCCCTGGATAGGAGATGAATCCAGATTAATAACACTTACTTCCCCGGGTGTTGAGAACAAAGATACACCTATCTGCGAGGCAACAGAACTTATTATCGCGTCTGAAACCTGATTTGCAAGTTCTGTAACCGCGCTTAAGTGCAGGTCTTCAAGGGCAGCCGGAGGATTTGTGCCGTCCTGGCCGATCATGAGGTCGGCCATTATCGCAGCCTGCGGCTCTGAAATAACAAGAGCAACATTTCCCATATTGTCACCGAGTTCTATCGGTACAACGAGATTACGGCCCGGCAGCATTGAAGCGGCTGAGCCTGCGTCCACTTCCTCTATCTGGCTCATTGACACCGATGTCACCTTTCCCAAAAGTTCGGAAAGCATTTTTTCCCCGCTAGGTACCGCGTTTCCCAGTATTTCTGTTGCGTTATTTTTCTGTGTGTCGTTAAGGGCCAATTTAGCCACCTCCCAATTTATTTGGATCTGATCGAGAATTTCTTCTCGTACGACGTATCGGACTTCTTAATTATTGAGGAAATTTTTACGGCTTTCTTTTTTCCCTTTATTCCTATCTTGGCATAGAACATCGGCTTATTTTCCACCAGTATAAGAAGATCATCCTTCGCGTTTGTCTCAAGCTTTATGATATCACCCTGCCTGAGCTCTATTACCTGCTTCATTTTAAGAGAAGTTCCGCCCAGATTCACATATAAAGGGACCCATGTGTGCTTGACTTTATCATCAAGTATCAGCTGTGTTTCAGGCGACATATCTTCCTTTGAAAGAGTAAACCACTGTTTGGCGGACAGCTTATAAAGGACGGGTTCAATCACCATGTAAGGCAGGCACATTGACATGGAGCCCACGTGCTCCTTGATTTTAATCTCAAAATTAAGATTTAAGCACATTTCATTCGGGGCAACTATCTGCACAAACTGGGGATTAGTTTCCCTCGCCTTGATTTCCGGGTCGAAATCAACTATCCTGTGCCATGAATCCTTTAAGTTCAAAAACCCTTTTTCTATTATTTTTCCGACTATTGCCTGCTCAAGGTCGGTGAGCTCCCTGGGTTTGGCTATTGCCTGCCCCTGTCCGCCGAGAACCCTGTCTATTATGGGGAATATTATTGAAGGATTGATCTCAAAAATAGCCAATCCTTTCAGGGGTTCCAAACTGAAAACCGCGATTGAGGTCGGATTCGGAACCCTCTCAATGTACTCGCTGTATGTAAGCTGTTTTACGGAAGTAACTGTAACTTCCGCAATTGTCCTGATGTAACCGGATAAGTCGGCGCCAAAATGCCTGGCAAAACTTTCATGCATCATTTCTATGGTCCTGATCTGGTCCTTTGAGAACTTATCAGGCCTGCGGAAATCATACATCTTAATTTTGCCTTTTTTCCTGGAAACCATAGGCCCTGCCGATACTGATTCCTCTTCGGCGTCATCTTCATGTGCGGATTCCTTTTTTGGCCCTTCTTTCATTCCCGCTAAAAGGGCGTCAAGTTCACCGTCAGACAGAATGTCATCAGCCATTAATCACACCCCGTATTTTATTTTAGTGTCTACTGTACCGCAAACGATGTAAAATATACTTTTGACAGCTGCCCTCTGTTTAATGTTGCATTAATCTTGTCTTTTACTTCCTGCTTTAAGGCTTCCCTGTTTTCCGGGTCCTGAAGCTGTACGGAAGTCTTGGCGCCCAGGCATGAGATAACTATATCTTTTATCTGCGGCAGCCTTTTTTCAACTTCCTGTGCCAGTTTCAGGCTGGAGCCGTAGTCCAGTTCAAGGACAACGGTTGACCTTAAATAATGGCTTTCCGTCGGATCCGCGAGGTTCACAATAAACTCGCCGAGTGTTGTAATGGGGCCCAACTCCGGTTTTTCAACAATTACTTTCTTTGTTGCCGGGGTTGTCTTTGTGGAAATCATCCAAAACGATGCGAATGCCGATACCAGACTGATTACAAGTACTGCACTTGTTAAAATAATCAGTGTGTTTAAACCCTTTTTGTCATCTGCGGCCATACTAATACCTCCTCGTCAATGCTGTTTTATTTTAATAAGTTATTGTATCAAGATTTTCCTTGTCGATTTGCCGCTTAGTCTTGACGTCCGACGGCATAGGCAGTTCCCTTGACTCCACAGCCCTGTCATTTACCAGGTCAGACTTCAATAGGACTATATCTATCCTGCGGTTTTTCATTCTTGTAATATCGTCTATATTCGGGACAAGGGGCCTAAATTCGCCGTATCCCGCCGCGGATAACCTGTCAGGCGAGACGCCTTTTCTTATCATGTATTTAAGGACACTTACAGCCCTTGCCGTGGATAAATCCCAGTTGTCGCTGTATTTTGCCTTAATTGACTTCTTTGTTATTGGAGAATCGTCCGTATGGCCTTCTATAACAACCGGATTTGTCTGCTGTTTTAGAAGTTCGGCTATGTCGGAAAGTATTTCCCTTGTCCTCGGCACAAGCACCGCCCGTCCGCTGTCAAATAAAACCTTGTCGGTCATCAGGCTTATTACAAGCCCCCGTTCATTAAAACGCACTTTAACTTCGCGTTCAAGCTTCTTCTGAAGTATCCATTTCTGTATTTTTTCTTTTGTCGATGTAAGCTGTACCTGTGATTCCGGCATGGTAACCGGTATGGTGTCTGTGGTTGCGCCCGAGCCTAAAACTGAAACCTGACCCGAGAGCCCGAAAGCCTGCCCTAAAGCCATGGCAAGCGCCCTGACTTTTGTCTCGTCAACCACGGACATGGAGTAAAGAATAACAAAGAGCGCGAAAAGAAGCGTTAACATATCTGCGTATGTGAGAAGCCATCTCATCATACCTCCTGATTCCATTTCTACGCCTTCGCTACCTACCTTTATATCCCTTCTTTTTCCCATTTACTTGGCTCCTCCGCCGGCTGCGGGAGCGCCTTCACCTTCCGCGCCTTCTGTTTTCACAGCCTGCTCTTTCGGTGAGAGGAACGCTTTGAGTTTTTCTTCCACTATCCTCGGATTGTCGCCCGCGGAAATGGAGAGAATGCCTTCTATCATGACTTCGCGGATGAGAACTTCTTCCGCTGATTTTGCCTTTAATTTGAATGAAATCGGGAGGAATATCAGGTTTGCAAAACCGATGCCGTAAAATGTCGCGATAAAGGCCACGGCGATGGCGCCCGCAACTTTGCTCGCGTTTTCAAGCGATCCAAGGGCATTAACCAGGCCCATGACGGTTCCGATAATACCAAGCGTAGGAGAAAAACCTCCAAGTGTCCCGAAAAGCCCTTCGCCGAGTTTATGCCTTGTTTCAAGGAATGAAAGATCGGTTTCAAGGATGCTTCTTACGAGTTCTATATCCGTGCCGTCAACGACAAGCTGAATTCCCTTTTTCAGGAAGTTATCATTAACCTGGTTAATTTCATCTTCAAGACCGAGCAGTCCTTCTCTTCTTGCCTTGGTCGCAAAACCAACGAGAGTCTGTATGACATCGGCTGCTTTCATATCTCTTTTCAAAAATGCCTGTTTTCCAACATTAAGGATATTGATAACCACTTCCCACGGATAACTTATGATGGTGGCGCCAAAAGTTCCTCCGACAACGATAAAAAAAGCCGACAACTGGAAAAACATGGTTACGACGCCCAAATTGCCGTCCGATTCCATGAGCAGAGCAACGAAAACCGAACCCCAGCCTACCGCGAGTCCTATTATTGTTGATATATCTATTGCCACAAATACACCCCCTGATTAAAGGTTTTAGTTTTCTTTCACTATCGGTAAATTTAATTCTTTTTTATACTTTTTTACAAGGTCAACTACCTGTTCTATGGTTTCTTTTACTATGACTTTTTTCCCGGTTGTCGTGGTAATCATCGTTTCCGGCGTCTGCTCAATGAGCTCAATGAGCTCCGCATTGATCACGACTTTCTTATTATCAAGCTTTGTAATAAATATCATAGTTTTTAATTCTCCTGAAAAACGTAAAACCATTTTACAATTATTGTCCTTTATTGTCAATAAGAAAAAACATTTATCTGCTGTTTCATAATTTAGACACCTGTTTTAGAACCGTATTTTATGCTATTTTTAAGCCTATTTTAAACAACCTGCATGTAATAAATATGCTTACTGCTTTTATAACCTATATTTATACGTTTTTGAATATTTTTAGCATGTTTTTTTTGCGCAAAAAATAAAAGTTTTAGGCTTGTTTTTACAGTTTGAATTTGAACAGGTCTCCAACAGGTTTATACCGTCGTGTAGTGGCGGCATATAATGCCGCTGTAACCCGATGGCCGAATAATATTCGGCCTCTACACGGCTTATTATTTTGCGCTTTTAATTTTTGTGTATTTTGACCCAATGTCCCGTCGGTGCATTGCCAGTCGTCATCGCGTTCCCACAGCGGGCCGCCACATCCGCCTTTGCCAAGGTTTCGGCGGACAAGTCAGGGCGGCCCCGACAGGTTATATTTGCGTACCAAACAAAAAAAGGCCCGGTGAAAATCCACCGGGCCTTTTTTTTATAAAACTAATCCAGCTTCTATTACCTTCCGAGCTGAACGAGCGTGGTCAACATTTCTGAAGAAACTGTGACTATCCTCGCGTTTGATTCAAAACCTCTCTGCGCGATAATCATGTTTGTAAGCTCTACAGACAGGTCGACATTGGACGCTTCAACTGACGCGCCTATCGTTGTTCCCATGCCTGCGCTTCCTGCTTCGCCTACCTGCGGTAAACCTGAGTTTGCCGACTGCATGAATTGAGTACCGCCCACTTTCGTAAGTCCCTGGGGATTGGAAAATCTGGCAAGGGCAAGCTTGGCCATTATAACGATCTGGTTATTGCTGAACTGCACATTTAGCCCGCCGAATTGATCGACTGAAAGCCCGGTTAATGTGCCCTCGCTGTAGCCGTCCACAAAAGATGTGTAAATAGTCTGCTTAGGTATATAAACATTGGTTACCGGGTCTATCTGACCGGCTCCAAAATCGCCGGTAATGCCGTCACGCAAGCCTAACGCAGTTGCAAGGGGGAAACCATTTGGCGTCCCGAGGTTTACCGAAATCGTCTCGCCTACAGGGTTATTTGCTCCGTCAAGAAGAGCTACTGGGATCAATATAACGTCATTGGTCGGAACAGGAGGAGCTCCGGCAATAGGGCCGCCGTTTGTAGCCAAAGACCCGTCTCCGTTGAAAGTTACTTGGTTAGTGCTGTGCCCTACATAGGTACCTGAAACCTGGCCCGGAATAGCAGGAGCCGCCGCGGCAATCGGAAGCCCTCCGGTGGTATCATATGCAGCCCATGTCCAGGAAGCAGGACCGAGGGGCATTGGATTAATCTGATACCATAAGAATGTGATGGTATGAGCATTACCAAGTGAATCATAGACTGTTGAAGAAGTTTGTGCCGATGGTGCGGTTCCCAAAGCCGGATAAGCGCCGGCAAGCGGAGCACCCGCATTAGCCGGGGTCAGGGAGTCAAGGTTACCTTTAAGTTGAATACCCTGGTCCTTTATCGCAGGTGAAAGGTTTAAACTGGTGGCTTTGGGGCCAAGCACCAGGTTCTGCGGGATCTGAATATTGCCGTACGGCACGGATGTGTTTATGGGAAGCGTCGGGGTTGATGTTATACTCGCCGGCCCCAGTGCTATCGTGCCACCACGAACAAAGGGCATTTGCCAGCCCTGAACCAAAGCTCCGTTGGAAGCTACCAAGTTGCCTGCGTTGTCGAAGTAAAAGTTGCCTGCGCGCGAATATGTGGTGACATCCCCCGCTTTTTCAATGAAAAATCCCTGGCCCTGAATTGCGACGTCTGTCGGGTTGCCCGTGGTCTGGATCGCGCCCTGTGTCATAATCGTGTCTATAGATCCCAGTACCGAACCGAGTCCCATCTGTTCCGGGTTTATTCCGCCGAGGTTTGCCAGTGAATTGGCGCCTGAAGCGGAACCCATGGTCTGTGAAATGGCTTCCTTAAAAGTTATCCTTGAATCCTTGTAACCTATCGTATTTACGTTTGAAATGTTGTTGCCGATTACGTTCATCCATGTCGTATGGTTCTTAAGTCCCGATACGGAGGAGAAAAGTGATCCCATCATGTTAAGCCACGCTCCTATTTTTTTGTTTTTCCAGCCGCGCATTAGGCGCGGCTGTTACAGAGGCTTCCGCTTTACTGAAAGTAAAACAGTCCGGCCTCATATTACCGCTCCCAAAAGTCTAATCACGCGAAAACCGCGCTGTCAATATTGGTGAAGACATTTTCCTTCATGCCGCTTTTGTCCACAGCGGTGATCACGGTGTTGTTCTTAACGCTTACGATAAGGGAGAAATTATCAAAGATCATAAGCGTTTCGTTCGAGCCTTTTTCCTTTGCCTTTGATACCGCGTTTTTTAGCCTCTGCATGATCTCGGGGGTCAGCTCTATATCACGTGAAGCGAGCCTTTTCTCCGCATGTGAGGAAAACTTGATCGTGGTATCATTGGCGGCTACCGTACCGTTTAAAACCTGCTTAAAAGAAGGCGTATCCGGTGTAACAACAATATTAGCAACATTTTGCTGTATGCGCTGCGCTTCCTGCAGCTGTGATAACTTTTGTATCTGGCTGTTGCTTACGTTATTTACCATGTTTACACCTCCTTATTAAGCACTGATCGACTTGATACTTGCAAGTCCGTACGTGACTCCGTTTACGATGATCTTAGGCTGTCCGCTAACGAACGTTACCACTGAAACCGGTCCTGTGACATCCGGGCCGGGGATTGAAGCTCCGCTGCTGTCTACTGCAGTGGTTGATATCGTTACCGTCTTTCCGATCAATCCAGCTGCCTGGGTCGTGTTCTGCATCATCATCAAAGCCACTATGTTCGTGTTAAGGTCCTGCAAAGACACTGTCTGGGCCGACGCTGACGTGTTCAAGCTCTGCATCTGTTCGAGCGATGAGAACTGGGCCAATTCCGCTGTGAAAGCTGCGTCATCTACCGGGTTCGTAGGGTCCTGGTTCGCGAGCTTTGTAACCAACATCTGCAAAAACTCATTCTTTCCCAGCGAAGCATTCGGATTCGCAACCTGGTCAGTTGTTGCGGTTGATTTTGTTACATACGCGCTGCTGGTTGCTGTTACTGGTTGTACCGCCATTAATATTCACCTCCTCTCTATTTTTAAGCTAAGTAGTTAAGGTAGCCGTCGGCATTGACGAACGAGTCAATGCCGGTTTCTATATTTTCCTGGACTATAGTTTGTTGTGCCGATCCCTGCCACTGTGAAAAATTTTGCCTGCCATTGTCCTGGAAAGCCGATCCCGTATTTGAATTGGCCATGGATATGTCAAAATTATTTACCGTCATGCCTATATTGCTTAAAGCGGCCCTTAATTCGGGAAGATTGGCCCTTAACGTATCCCTGACCGAGTCATTGGTTACGAGTATGCTTCCCTTTATCCCGCCGCTTGTATGCTCGAGACTTATATAAACGCTGCCGAGGTTTTCCGGCTTCAGGACCATCTTTATTTCATTAACTTTTGACGCATTTGATGAATCATTGATATTTGATACCACCTGCCTTAAGACAATCTGTTCCTTGATAGAATTTGCAAAATCAGCCACCCTGTCAAATATGGCCTGTTTATCCGTGCCAAGAGCTGCGGCGGCTTCATTGCCGAGAGCGGCTGGTTTAATGATGTTATCAGATACCCAGCGTACATCGGAAATAAGGTTTTTGGACGGTGCGTCCTGGGTTGATTGCCCAAGTTTATCATATAATACTTTAGTGGCTGTCTGTACCGCTCCCACTGTCACTGCGTCCGCAGTTTTTAAGGGGGTCAACAGGTTTTCAACAGCACTGCTGTCCGGCTGCGTCTTCAGGGTAACTGCCTGGGGCTGGACAAATGCTGATTGCGCTATATTTGCATTTATCTGGGCAGGCTGCCCGGCCGCTGATTGATTGTCCGCCGCCTGAATATTCAAAACCTGGTCATTATTAACCGCGGTTACAGGCAAGGACTGCGGATTTGCAGCTAAAACTTCCTGTGCGGCTTTTACCTGCTGGAAAGACGGATTATTTACCGCAAGCTCTAAAGCTATATCCGGCCTTGAAGCATAAACCTGTTTATTGGCCACGCTTAAAGAGCCATTGAGTTCATTAAGCAGTATAACGATCTTCGCAACTATACTTTTGATATCCTGCGGCTGGTTTGAAGCAACAACAGTGTATTTCCCGCCCGAAGTGTTTTCCCGGTTGTTCTGTGACGAAAGGCTCAATGCCATGCTATTTATTTCCGCTGAATTATCAGCGGAAATTACTGCGGCCTGCTGTAATCCGGTTGATACCGCACCGGGAACAACCGCTACCAGGTCATTAAGTCTTGATATGAGTTCCTTTAATGTGTCTTTAACCGCGGATGCCTTTGCCGGATCAGGAATGGCTGACGTGAGCGTGTTTATGATTTCTTCGATGTTTGCTTTCAAGGGCTGGATTGTTTTCACGGCATCCAGGACCGCATTTGCAGGATCATTGGAAACCAGATTGTCATTAACGCCGTTTACCGTAGGATTTGATTTTGAAATTAAAATTGAATTTAATGCATTTTCAAGTTTCCCGGTTAAATCAAGAACCTGGCCGGCAATTTCCGCTTTATCCGTTGTAGTTACGGAAATTGGAATAATCTTATCCGCAGTTCCCGCCGTTTTAACATCATTTTGAGAAACACCGTTTGCCGGGGTTTTGGATGCCACAATCCCAATGCTTACGCCGGTATCATTAACGGCCGCATCATAATTCAATGGCGATACAACAACTGCGGAATTCAGCGCTTCAAAATCAGCTGAAATTTGAATTGTGTTTACGGCTGTTGTTTTACCGGATGTTGAGGCTATATCCGACGATACCGCCGTGTTCACAGGCGTTTGAACTGCCGCAGTTGACGCGGATTGTCCTGATAATGAAACTCCCGGATTTACAGGGATTGATTTTGTGAATGATACGGCATTGTCTAATGCCTGCGTATTGGATGAATTATTGTTTGCGGCTCCGCTTAATACTATTTCAATTGCGGTTGCTTTAAGCGCCCTTAAAAATACGGTCCTTTCAGCGGATGAAAGGTTGTTATTTTGCATTATGCTTGAAACGATCATGTCTTTGCCGATCGCCGACGGCTGAAGCGTTGCTATATTCCCGATATTGCCGTTCAGATTTATGATCGAAGCCGCCTGATAAAGCGCTAATTTAATTTTTTCATTGGCCGAAGCATCAAGTGCCAGTTTCGTATTTTCTTTTGATGTTTCAGTCGTGAATAAATTTGATATAAAATCCTTAAAATTATTTGATCCGGGATTTACATTTGGAGTGTTTTGGGTATTGCTCCCGATAAGCGCGGGCATACCGATAGAAGCTGTAATGTTCGCATTTACTATAGGATTGACCACAATCTATCCTCCGCACTTCAGGCCTTCCTTGCGGTCCAGGCCATCAGTCTCACGGGCAATCGGCCCGTTTAAAACTTGTATCTAAAGACTATTGCTTCAACAAGACAATTATACAAAACCTTACTTGAACTGTCAAGAACTATTTTATTCTTTTTTATGCCCTGCTAATAGCTTTTCTGTTCCTTCCGGTTAAACCTGGTCACCGCCATCTCATCAAGCACTTTTTGCTCATTTTGGATGACTATGCGCTGGAACTCTCCAAACTGCTTTTCTTTAAGTTTCTCAAATACCTTTTTTTCCCTGCTTGCTTCCACAACTTCTACCCTCTTAATATCGGCCTTTTCCTCAAGAACTTTAATGCTTTTTTGGGTATCATCTATTTTTTTCAATAAAACCCCCAAATACTGTTCAAAATGAATGAGATTCTGTATATCGGTGCCTTTTTTGTTCTCATCCGATTTTTGCCTTGAAATATAAGTCCTTTTTTCCTTTACCTCGCCTAAAAGCTGTTCTTCCCGGATTTTTAGGGCCTGCAGCTTCATAAGTTCATGCTTAAGTTGCTCTTCCCGCCTTTCCTTTACATTAAGGACAGTTTCAAGCTTAAATATGAACTTTTTCATTTAAACAGCTTTTGAAGTGTGTCTACTGTCTGGTCATAATCGGCTTTTTCCTCAATTTCCTGCTTTAAGAACTTCCTTACACTTCCGATTTTTTCTATGGCATAATCAATGGATGGATTTGAACCTTTGACATATGCCCCTATATTTATGAGGTCTTCCGCGTTTTTATATGTTGAAATGGTCTCTTTGAGCCTGTTTGCGGCCTGTTTATGTTCCGGAGTGGTAATGTCTATCATACAACGGGAAACAGATTCCAGTATGTCGACAGGCGGGTACTGGTTCTGTGCCGCAAGCTGCCTTGATAAAACCACATGGCCGTCCAATATGGCCCTGACTGAATCTGATATGGGTTCATTCATATCGTCAGCTTCTACAAGAACCGTGTATAATCCGGTTATCGCGCCTTCACCTGGGGTTGTTCCCGCCCTTTCCAGGAGCTTTGGCAGCAGCCCAAACACGGATGGAGTGTAACCTTTCGTAGTGGGCGGTTCGCCTATAGCGAGGCCTATCTCGCGCTGGGCCATGGCAAACCTGGTAACCGAATCCATCATTAGCATTACATTATGCCCTTTGTCGCGGAAATACTCGGCAATTGAGGTCGCTACAAAAGCGCCCATTCTGCGTATGAGAGCCGGCTGGTCGGATGTCGCGGCTACCACCACAGAACGTTTCAGACCTTCCTTTTTCAGGTCTTTTTCTATGAAGTCGCGAACTTCGCGCCCTCTTTCCCCTATAAGCGCTATGACATTGATATCAGCGCTTGTGTTACGGGCTATCATGCCGAGAATGGTGGATTTTCCGACTCCGGAACCCGAAAATATACCCATCCTCTGGCCCTTGCCGATAGTTAAAGCGCCGTCTATGGAACGTATGCCCATGGCAACGGGAAATTCAACTTTTTTTCTTGATATAGGATCGGATGGCTGGTTATAAACCGAATAATATTCTTTTGTTTTAAGCGGGCCCTTATCGTCTATGGGGCGGCCCAGGCCGTCAACTACTCTTCCCAAAAGATGATCGCCGACCGGGACTTTAAACTCTTCGTTTGTGGCCACTACTTTAGCGCCGGGCCCGATACCGCGCAGATCACCCAAAGGCATAAGCAGGGCTTTGCCTTCCTTGAATCCCACAATTTCCGCATCTATGGTAACTTCTTCATTGCGTGAAATTATCCTGCAAACTTCGCCGATGGATGATTTAAGGCCGGACGCTTCCACGACAAGTCCCACGATCTGTGTGACCTTGCCGCTTGTCTTTAGAAGCTGCATTTTCTGGAGTTTTTCATGATACCTAAGCAGGTTAATGCCCATATGGTCAGTCCGAAAAATGGAGTTTTTTCTTTATCTCACCAAACTGGTAATTAATATCAGTATCAACTATCTCGCTGTCGGATTCAAGCCTGCACTCTCCGCGTTCAAGCATGTCGTCCGGCAGGATATGAAGCGCCTCATTTAAGTCCGTTAATTTCAGGAAATCTTCCCTGTGTGATTTGATCAGTTCTATATCTTCCGGGTGGCAGTATATCAGGATTTTTTCCTTGTTCTCAAGCATTTTAATGGCTTCTTTTACAAAATTAACCACTGTGTCCCTGTTTTCCGTTAATTCCCTGCCAACAACCTTTTTTGCTATGTCTACCGCGAGTTTGACGATATCGTCTTCGGTATTCTTGATGATCTTTTGTTTCTCAGTCAGCGCATTTTCCGTTATTGAAGTCAGTGTGCTGCTTAAGGATTCATACTTGCGGTCCATCTCAGACTTGCCTTTTTCCAGGCCTTCATAATAACCCTTGTCAAGTCCCGCCTCGTAGCCTTCTTTTTCCTTTAAATCCTTGAGTTCCGCGGCTTGTTCCTCCGCCTGTTTTATCTTCGCGGCTATCTCGGTTTCAGTGCTTTCCCTTAAATCCTGATTAAGCTTTTCAAGCTGGAAAATCTCCTCTTTTTTCTGTTCTATAACGGTTGTAAGGGATTTTAACTCTTCTTCAGTCTCTGCCTTTTTTTGTTCCAGGGAAAGTTCCTTGGGTGCCTGCGCCGCTTCAGCTTCAAGCTTTGCCGCCTTTGATAAAAAAGAACCCCGTAACTTGTACGGGGTGTCTTTTAAGTTATATTCACCTGGAGTATACAGGTTTTTATACAAAAATTTCCTCCTCGCCGCCGCGGGCTACGACTATCTCGCCCATCTCTTCCAGCTGGCGTATTACGTTTACTATCTTCTGCTGCGCTTCTTCCGTGGTCTTTAAGCGCACCGGACCCATGACTTCCATGTCTTCAAGTATCATCTGGCGTGCGCGGCTTGACATGTTCTTCAATACTTTGTTCTTACATTCTTCGGACGCGCCCTTCAAGGCAAGAACAAGGTCCTTGGAATCTATCTCGCGCAGGATCTGCTGTATTGTCCTGTCATCCAGGAGAAGTATGTCGTCAAACACAAACATGAGCCTTTTTATTTCGTCCGCTAGATCCGGATTATTCTCCTCAAGTTTTTCCATAATCGCTTTTTCGGTCGACCTGTCAACCCTGTTGAGTATTTCAGCGACGTTCCTGACACCGCCGGCGGAGGCAAATTCCTGCGTGAATACCGACGCTATCCTTCTCTCAAGCACCTTTTCAACTTCCATAATAATTTCCGGAGTTGCCCTGTCCATAGTCGCAATCCTGGTCGCCACGTCGACCTGTATCTCGGGCCCCAACGAAGAAATAATGGCGGAAGACTGGTCCGCGGAAAGATGCGCAAGGACCAGCGCTATCGTCTGCGGATGCTCGTTTTGTATAAAGTTCAGTATCTGCTGGGGGTCCGTCTTTTTGATAAAATCAAAAGGCGTCATCTGGAGCGCGCCCTGCAACCTGTTTAATATTTCAACGGCTTTTTGCTCTCCAAGAGCTTTTTCCAGGAGTTCCCTTGCATAGTCTATGCCGCCTTGTGAAATGTAATCCTCGGCAAGCGCGAGCTGATAGCTTTCTTCCATGACCGCGTCGCGGTCCTGTGGCTGCACCCTTTTTGTATTCGCTATCTGAAGGGTTATCTGCTCCACAACCTCATCGCTTAAATTCCTGAGTACCTCGGACGATAAATCCGGCCCAAGGGTAATTAACAATATTGCCGCTTTCTGCTCTCCAGTTAAAGCCATAACGTCACCTCTTCTCTTCCGTTAACCAGCGTTTTATTAACTGAACGATTATCTTCGGATTTTCTCTCGCTATTTTTGTGATCTGGCGCTTCATCTCGGCGCGTTTTTGCGCCTCGGCAAGTTCCGCGGCCGACGGTACCGCCTCAAGCGGCACCTCTACTTCTTCATCAGCTTTCGCTGAAGCGGATGCCATCTCTATCTGGCGGCGCAGTTTCTCCCTGATCGCTTTCGGCTTGAGCGTCGAGCGCAGGAAGAACAGAGCGAATAACAGTATGCCGATTATAATACCCAGGCTCATGATCATAGTAGTGTACTTCTCGCGGTTAGCCGCGTCAACCTTATACTGGTCGGCTTTTTCAGCAGACCTGTCAAACGATACGTTCTCAACAGCCACCTGGTCGCCGCGCCCCAGATCAAGCCCGGCCGCCGCAATGACCGCGTTTTTTATCGATGTTACCTGCTGTGGCTGGAGGTTATCCACTATGACAGCCACAGAGAGTCTTTTTACGGCGCCAACGGTTTCTACGACATGTTTTTCACGTTTTGTTATTTCAAAGTTCTCGGTTGCTTCCGACTTGGAATACTGTGAATTCCCGCTTACAACCGACTTATAACCCGGTATATTTGAATCGGTGCCCGGCACGCCTCCGGGATAAACCCCGGCGCCCGTATAACTTTCAAGGTTTTTCTTTGAGCTCCTTAATACGCCTTTTCCGCCTATTATCGGCTCATATACTTCGTCTTTCTTTTCCACCTGGTCAAAATTAAGCTCCGCGGTTACCCGCACGGTTGTCCTGCTGTCGCCTAAAACCTGCCCAAGCATTGATTCAACCCTTCTCTGGATGTCTTTTTCAAAATCTTTCTGTATCTTTATCTGCTGGTTGGTAAGTTTAAGCTGCTTGGAAAGTGAAAAAGAAGCCGTGTCTTCCGTAAGCTCGTCCCTGATGATATCGCTTAAAACTTCGCCCTTGGTATCAACTATTGTGACATTAACAGGCGTCAAACCTTCAACGCTGCTTGCCACGAGATGTACTATGGCTTTAGTCTGGTCATATGTAAGCTTTTCTTCATATCTCATCTTAACAAGGACGGACGCAGTAGGTTCTTTCTGGCTTTCTTCATAAAGTTCTTTTTTGGGGAGCACAAGATGAACGCGCGCTTCCTGTATCACGTCAATGGCCGCGATGGTCCTTGAAAGCTCGCCTTCAAGCGCCCTTACATAATTAATCCTCTGCGTAAAATCAGTGACGCCGAGGTTGGTTTTGTCAAATATTTCAAATCCCACCCCGCCGCCTTTGGGCAGACCCAAAGTCGCCAGGTCCAGCCTTGTGTCGTATAAAAACTTGGTGGGTACGGTTATTACTTTGCCGCCGCCTTCTATCTTATAGGGAACTTTTTTGTCCTTTAACTGCTTGATAATAGCGCCCGCGTCCTCAGAACTTAAATTCGAAAAAAGAGGCATGTAATTGGGCGCCGAGGCATAAAGCGCTATAACGGTTATTAATATTATTACAGCCGCGGGGATCGACACCCACATAACCCGCTGCACAGTGCTAAGATTTTGCCAGAATGTTTTTAAACGCTCCCAAGTCCTTAATAAGAATTCGTTCACACGTGCACCTCACGTTTATTTTTTATATCGACATTCCCATTATAGACTGATATGCCTCGGTAACTTTGTTCTTTACCTGAAGGGCCAGCTCTAAAGTGAGCTGGGCTTTTTGCGCGGCAATCATAACATTATGAAGTTCTATATTCTGTCCTGATGCCAGCTTTGCTATCGCGTCATCAGCGCCGGTCTGTGTCTCGCTGACTGATTTTATAGCCGTGTTGAGAAGTTCCTTAAAATCCACCCGGTCGGTCGAAAGCGGCTGCTGCGCGGCCTGTACCCCTATGGATGTGTTATTTAATATGGTCGAAGGCATTCCTATACTTCCTGTAATTGCCTCTATGGCTCCCATCGCGAAAGGTACTGACATTATTTATCCCCCTTATGCCTTGCCGATTTCAAGAGCTTTTGCAGCCATGGTTTTTACCGAATTAATCGAGGTTACATTGGCTTCGTACGCTCTTGTGGCAGAAATCATATCGACCATTTCTTTCACTATATTTACGTTTGGCATGGCCACGTACCCGTTCTTATCCGCGTCAGGATGTCCCGGGTCATACATAAGCCTGGGCGGGGTCGGGTCATCTATAACCCCGGTCACTTTTACGCCCTGAAACTGGTTTGCCTGTTTTGTCCTGTCAAAAACATATGGAAAAAGGAACCCTGTTTTTTCGCCCCTTGGCTCAAATACAACCCGCTGCCTCGAATAAGGCCCGCCTTCAACTGTCCTGGTCGTATTTACATTGGCTATGTTGTTGGAAATAACATCCATCCTTAAACGCTCCGCCGTCAAACCGGACGCGCTTATCGCGAACGCATTGAAAATACCCATTTATTTATGCCTCCCGTTTTAGTGATTACGTTTTAATTACTTCCGACAGCATGCTGAGTTTCATGGAAGTCAACTGAGCGAGTGAAGAATAATAAGCGGTATTTTCCGCCATTTTTGACATCTCAATGTCAATGTCGACATTATTGCCGTCATTTCTTGAAGATGTTTCTGTGCTTGTGATAATCTCGGGATTAACCGAATCAATGGTCATTTCAGGGACAATAGAAATGTGGTTCTTATTTGTGACAGTAAGCGGAAGATAACTTTTTTCCATGCCGTTTAAAACCTGGTCAAGTTTGCTACGAAACACAACTTCCGAGCGCTTATAGCCCGGAGTATTGACGTTGGCAATATTATTTCCCGTCATCTGCTGCTGTAAAGACGCGGCATTCAGGGACTTCTCTAATATCTGGTATATTTCACTGGATATAATACCCTCTACCATGGAAATATTCACCCTCTTTTATTTTTTTATATAAAAATAAACTGTTTTAAAGCAAGTGAATACATAATACTGAATTTTATTTTTTTTGTCAACAATATTTTTAGTTTCAATTCCGTGAAACCGTGTTTTAGCATTCAAAAGGCTTATTTTAGCCGTTTATACGTTTTATAAGAATCAATATATTTGCCTGAAATCGAGTCGCCTGCCTGCGTTATCAATACTTCATTCTCTTTTTCAAGTTTTATTAAATCATTAAGTGATGAATTGATGTTTTCAATTATCTGTTTTGCGTTTTCAGAAATTAACCGGCTTGATTTCACGGCAGGCACTAATTCCATATCAACGGCAATCAGGCTTTGTATAACTGAATTCTTTTTTGCGTCCACGACGCCGGTTTTTTCGAAAGCTTTAAGTTTAATAAGCATGTTTTCTTCCCTGCACAAAACAACGGCAGTTTCAATGAATCCCCGTTTTTTTTCCAGGAGCAGTTCAATTTCACGTGTCCCCACCTTTATTCCGCCTTTATTTTGTTTATAATAGCCCTTACTTCTTCCAAAGCCTTTGCCTGTGAAAAATCAATTTTCAGTCCGAGGATTTTTCCAAGGAGCATGTTCACAAACATGTCATTGCTTAACCGCATGCCGCTGCCGGATTCCTTTATCTTTTTGACTGTTTTTTCGATACGGTCAAAATTTTTCCTGTCCAGTCTGGATGCGCTTTGCGCCCTTTTTGTTTTTACTGTTTTTACGCCGCGGCCCTTATATTCCTCCTGTCGGGACAGGTGGCCGGCTGCCTCGGTTTCTTTGAGGCTGTCCCGGACGGACGGTTCTTCACGCCGGGCAGAATCCGTTACGGCATGTGGAAACTCCGCAAAACGGAACGCTTCCTCTTTTTTTATCTTATCAGACCTGTCTTTTTGTTCTTTTAGCTTTTTTAATTTTTCAATCTGCGCCTGGGCTTCCGTAAAAGCGGGTTTATCATTTTCCATGTGTGTTTATCCCCTGATCTTATTGATGGACGCTATTACTTCATCAATTCCCGAATAGACATTTGAACCGGTCCTGTCTATTTCGTTTATTTCCGTGTTCATCCTGTCGGCAAGTTTGTTATGATCCTCGGTCTTTTTGTAAAAATCACTTACAATCTTAAACATCAGTTCGCTGTCCGTATAGTGCTCATCAGTGAACGCGGATATGGACGCGATTATACGCTCTACACTTTTAACATCTTTAACAATATCTATAAATATGTCGCCGGTCTGGTAGAAAGTGCTTATGTTTTCCTCGATCTTCCCGGTCGTTTTTACCATTTCAATAACTTCCGCGGTCCTGTTCTGGACATCCTGAAGTATCTGTGTTATGTCCTCGGCAGACTGGTTTGAATTGCCGGCCAGGCTTTTGATCTCTTCGGCGACGACAGAAAAACTTTTTCCCGCCTCACCCGCGCGCGCGGCTTCAATGCTTGCATTTAAAGCAAGCAGGTTGGTTTTCTTGGTCATATCCACTATGGTGACAACAAAAGTCTTGATCTTCCTGGACATTTCTATGAGTTCCTTTATGATCTCAGTGGAAGATAGTATGGACTGTTTCAATTCCGTTATACTTTGTATTTCCTTGCCTATGGCCCTGACCCCTCTGCCCGCCTTTTCAGACTGCTTCTTGGCGTCGTTCAGCACGCTCTGTGTCGCCGAATCAATCTTCTTGGATGTATTTTTTATCTCGAGGCCTATAGCTTTTACTTTTTCAAATGTCCTTATATTTGCCGCGATAAAACTTTTAATATTCAATATGTCTTTTCTGATTTCATCGCTTTTACCGCGTTCCGCGTTATAAATACGCTTGGCTTCTTCAAGGCCTTCCACGATATGGTTAAAATCCTGCTTTTCAAGAACTATTTTATCCGCCAAAGCACCATCTTTTTCGTTCAACTCCGCAATTATCGCGGAAAAACTCGCCTGTTTCATGTATTCATCTTCAATCTTATAATCGCCTTTTACGGCTTTTATGAGCATTTGCATCACGCTTTCATGATAACTGCGCAGGAACATAGTTGTGATAAGAAAGACCATAACCGCCGCCGCCAGAACAAGATAAAAAATAAAATAAGGCGGTATATTATAATAGAATGACAGCAAGGCGGCAAATATGGAAGAAACAATAAAAATGACGGTCCCGCACAGGACGAAAAGCCATTGCAGCTTCATATTGAATCCTCGTTTTCAAGCCTGATGTTCGCGCCAAGCCCCGCGAGTTTTAACTCGAGGTTCTCATAGCCGCGCTCAAGGTGATATATCCTTCTTATCTCGGTCTCCCCTTCGGCTGCCAGTCCCGCGATGATAAGCGCCGCGCTTGCCCTTAAGTCCGAAGCCATTACATTTGCACCGCTTAAGTTTTTGACGCCTGTGACGACCGATGTGTTTCCGTCAATTTTGATATCAGCGCCCATGCGCGCGAGCTCGGGTACGTGCATGAACCTGTTTTCCCATATCTTTTCCTTTATGATCGCGCCGCCCTGCGCCAAAGTCATGAGAGCCATCCACTGGGCCTGTATGTCCGTTGGAAACCCTGGATACGGTTCGGTTGTAATGTCCACACCCCTAAGCCTTCCTTTATGCGGCTTCACACGGACACTGTTGCCCTTTATCTCAAACCTGGCGCCGGCTTCCTTAAGTTTTTCAAAAAAAAGTTCCAGGTGCCGGGTATAAACGTTTTCAACACTCACCGTGCCTTTTGTAATTACCGCAGCGGCAATCAGGGTTGCGGCTTCTATCCTGTCCGGTATTACATTATAGTTTTTTACTCCGTTTAATATTTTCACCCCGGTTATTGTGATCGTCCCGGTGCCGCTGCCGTCAATTTTAGCGCCCATTTGTTTCAGAAAATTTATAGTTTCTGCAATTTCAGGCTCTTTTGACGCGTTTTCAAGGACTGTTTTCCCCTGCGCCAAGACAGCCGCCAGCATGGCGTTAACAGTCGCGCCCAGGGATGTCTTGGGAAAAACTATCCTGGCGCCTTTGAGTTTCTTCGCCGACGCGATCACATATCCGTGCTGTATTTCAATTTTAGCCCCGAGTTTCTTCATGGCCATAAGATGCAGGTCAATGGGTCTAAGTCCTATGGCGCATCCGCCCGGCAGCGAAACCTTGGCCTTCCCGTACTTGCCGAGCAGCGGACCGAGTACATATATTGAGGCACGCATTGTTTTTACCAGGTCATAAGGCGCGCTGAAATTTTTGATTGTATCAGGCTGAACGTGAAGCATATGACTATCCACATATGCCTTTGCCCCGAGTATCTTAAAAAGCTCGGACATTGTCCTGATGTCACGCACCATGGGTATCCCGGATATTGTGGAAGGTTCATCAGAAAGCAGGGCCGCGGCCATTATAGGCAGTGTGGCGTTTTTCGAACCGCCGGCCCGGACAGTGCCTTTAAGCGCCCTGCCGCCGCGTATTACCATTTTCTTCATTAAGTCAGTCCTTTTAGGCTGAAAACAAAACAGCCATTTTAGTATGAATTACTTGTTATTATAATATGTTTTAAGCGGATAGTCAAAAGGATTATTAATCCGAAAAACGCGATAGTCCCGATACAAAACTACTACGATACCGCGAAACAGCCATACCGGACACGATAAAAAAAATCATAGTTGTATTGGGTTTTCCGACATTATCATTCAACCCATACTCCTGTGCGATTTCCAAATTATAAAAATTGACTATTGCGTTTTTACCTGTTAATCTGTATATAAATTAGGAGAAAAAGTGAAAAAATATATTTTGATAACAGCGGTTTTGTTCCTGTCAAGTTGCTTAACAATCATGGCAAATGCCTCCGATGAATTCAAAATAACCGGCATTTTTACAGGCGCAGGTTATAATTTCGCTTATACAAGCATGAAAGATATAAATAGTAATCTGAATACCCTGGCGGACGTGGCCCGGCAGGCCGGATATGGGGTAAAAAAACAAACCGTTTCGAACGCCCAGGGCTTTTATGCGGAAGTGAACTTCGGATTTTCCTCGATCCGGGATTTATCGGCCGGCCTGCGGACCGGCGGGCTCTTTTCATTTTCTTCAGGTTTTAATTCTTTCCGCCGCCAGATATACGATAATACCTGGAATAATTGGTTCAATTCATCAATGATACCAGTACTAGCCGGCGCGTCATATTCGTTCAAACTTCCTTTTTTGCGCGCGTCGGTAAGCGCTTCATTTTATCTGGGAGTTGGTTTTGCATCCGCATCATGGGAATCCTTTTTTTCGACGACTGACCCGGGCTGGACGCCTGGGGACAAAGCAATGTGGAATTTTAAAATACCCGCGTCGGGAACTTCGCTAATAGCAGAGGTGCATTCGTCGGCAAATTTTAATTTATGGGGTCCAGTCTATCTGAACCTGAACTTCGGGTACAGGTTCGCGGATTTTCCATTGCTTTATGTTACAAAGAATATAAACGGGACATTTGCCGGGGACTTAAAATCCGGAGATATGGCGCTGGCCGCGGACGGGTCGATTTTAACGCTTGATTTCAGCGGTTTGGATCTCAGTGCGGGGTTAAATATCCGGTTGTAAATGCAATTATACTCATTAAAGTTAAAGGCCTGCGGTATCCTAAACTGCCGGGCTTAAAGCCACGCCTTTGAAGGTCAGTTCGGCTTCTGTGATGAGTTCCAGCATCAGTTCTTTTACGGTCACGATCTTAGTGACCCTCCATGCGTTCGCCCCGCAGAACGCGAAACCGTTATTGAGTATGCCTTTGGCCGCGGCTACAAGCGCTGCGGCTATGCAGTACGGGCTGTCTTCGACATTGCAGGTTTTTAAACAGTGATACGGGCACTTGATGGGAACTTTATGGCCCTGGGCCACGAGTTCAAGAAATTTGTTCTTTATAGCGCGGCCGGGTAACCCCACTGGTGACTTTATAAGTATAATGTCTTCTTTCTTGCAGTTTAAAAAGGCCTCTTTAAAAAGCGGGCTGGCATCGCATTCTTCAGTCGCTACAAACCTGGTTCCCATCTGCACGCCTGAAGCTCCAAGCTCCATGATCCTTGCGATATCTGTTCCCGTGTATATGCCGCCTGCCGCTATAACGGGGATTTTCCTGCCGTATTTTATCTCATAAGGCTTTACGGCTTCAATAACATCAACTATGAGTTTTTCTATATTATATTCTTCCATATTTTCAAGTTCCTTATGCGAGAATCCCAGGTGTCCGCCTGCTTTCGGCCCTTCTACTATGACAATATCAGGGGTATAGTTATATTTGGAATCCCATGACTTGCAGATGATTGCCGCGCTTCTGCCTGACGAGGCAATTGGCGCGAGCTTTACATTTGATTTCATTTCGATTTTAAATTTCGGAAGATGAAGCGGAAGGCCCGCCCCGGAAATAATTACGTCTATGCCTTCTTCAATGGACGTTCTAACAATATCATCATAATTTGTCATGGCACCCAGTATGTTTACGCCAAGTAATCCCTTTGTCATTAACCTTGCTTTTCTGATCTCTTCCCTTAGCGCCCTGTTATTTGACTCGACAAAATTCGAAAATGCGTCAGTTTGTTTAAAACAAATACCAACCGTGGAAATAACGCCTATCCCGCCTTCGTTTGCGACTGCGGAAGCGAGCTTGGATAAGGAAATACCAACTCCCATACCGCCCTGTATTATGGGTACTTTCGCGATAACATCCCCGATTTTCAATTCAGGTAATTTCATTGTAAAACTCCTTGTTTTTGAGGTACAGTTTTGGGTACTATGTTCCGACTCAAGGCAGATTGTTTATAAACAACCATAGACCTTTAATGTTAGAAAAACAATGACTCAGATTTTAAAAAGAACATTTTAATCAAATATGCCGGTAAAATATGCGTGATTTTGATTAATCCATATTTTTTGTTGCTTAATACATCAAACAATTATTAAATATATTATACACACTCTTGGAATTAAAGTCAATAAATTAAACCATGCAGCTGGAAATACCAAGTCTGATACTCTTCTTGTTTCCCAGTCTCTTGTCTCTAAAACCCGTCATTTTCGATTGCCCGCGCTTCCGGCATGTTTTTCAAAAAGTTGAGTATTTCTTCCTTATCTTCCATCTTCATAAGCACCTGCCTTACATCCGAAGCGCGGTCAAAACCCTTTAAGTATTTATTGAAATATTTCCTCGCTTCAAGCATACCGAACCTTCCTTTTAGTGAATGCAGCAGTTCAAAGTGCCTTGCTGCGGTTAAAATGCGTTCCCTCAGCGTGGGTGTGTATGATTCATCGGCGATTTCCCTGAATATAAACGGATTGCCGATTGTTGCCCTGCCTATCATTACGGCGTCACAACCGGTTTCTTTAAGCATCCTGTGTGCGTCAAAACTATTTGTTACATCGCCGTTCCCTATAATAAAAAGTTTTGATGCCGACTTAAGTATCTTTATGTGTTCCCAGTTTGATTTCCCCCTGAACATCTGCATGCGCGTTCTCGGGTGAAGCGTGACTGCCGACACGCCGTTATCCTCGGCCATTTTATTGAAATCAAGGAAAACCTGCTTTGTGTCATCCCAGCCGCTGCGTATTTTGATGCTTACCGGGATTTTTACCGCCCTTACGGTATTTTGAACTATCTTTTCGGCAAGCGGCAGGTCAAGCAGGAGGCTCGCGCCCGAGCCCGAACCCGCGACCTTGCGCACGGGACAACCGAAATTTATGTCTATGATGTCAAAACCCATTTCTTCAGCGGCCTTTGCCGCGTCATAGAACATCCCGGCTTTGTTCCCAAATAGCTGTATACCCACGGGTTTTTCTTCAGCGGTAAAATATGTGAGTTTTTCCATCCTTGGACGCAGGCGGGGCGTGGCCATTGTAAACTCGCTTATCATTTCTGTGTAAGCAAGCGAGGCACCATATTCCCTGCATAGTTTACGGAAAGGATGGTCGGTGTAGCCGGCAAGAGGCGCGGCTATGAACGGGAATTTCTTTACATGTTCAAATAAATTCATTTTTTCTTTGCTTTTTTCTTTCGCATCCTGTTTATGACCTTGTTCTCAAGCAGGTAACCTAATTTGTTGATGACCATGAACACAACCATTATTACCGCTGTGGAAAGCGCCGCAAGGTAGTAGTTCCCCGCGCCTACCGCCACGCCTATGCCGGCCACGCTCCACAAACTTGCCGCCGTGGTAAGCCCTATAACGGAACCGCCGAACTGTATTATAGTGCCCGCTCCTAAAAAACCGATGCCTGTAACTATCTGCGCCGCTATCCTGCTCGGATCCACCTGCGTTTTTCCCGCAAACTTTATATAAAAGTATATGGACATCATGGTAAACACCGCGGAACCCAAACCTACGAGTATGTGGGTTTTTGTTCCCGCCGGTTTGTGGCGCATCTCCCTGTCAAACCCGACAACACCGGCAAGCAACACTATCATTATTACCCTTACTGTCATGTCCTGGATTGTCATCACATCAATGTTCATTTTGCCTCCGCAATTATTTTGAATTTAAAGCCGGCAGTTCCGGCTGTATTTCCAGGTCCATGGATGACGATACCCCGTTTTTTAAGTACTGCCATCCCGTGTATGCTATCATGGCGCCGTTATCTGTGCAAAGCTTCATGGACGGAACGTAGAACCTCATATTATTATCCCGGGCGAAACGTTCCAGTTCGCCCTTTAAATGCGCATTTGCGGCCACGCCGCCCGATATTGCAATGCTTTTTATTTTATACTCTTCATAAATACGCCTCATTTTATTTGATATGGAGCGCACTATGGATTTCTGGAACGCCGCCGCTATGTCATTGACCGTGACATCGCCTTTGTCAATGGCCGCCTTGTTCCTCTGTATATAATATAACACGGCTGTTTTGATCCCGCTAAAGGAAAAATCATGGCTTTTATCCTTCATCTGGGCCTGGGGAAATATGATCTTTGACGAGTCCCCGGTCATAGCGGCTTTTGATATTGCAGGGCCGCCCGGATAAGGCAGCCCGAGCATCTTGGCCGCCTTGTCAAAAGCCTCGCCTGCCGCGTCATCCCTGGTGCTTCCTATCAGTTCATAGTCTCCAAATGCGTTTGCCGCATACACATTTGTATGCCCGCCGGATATTACAAGGCCCAGGTAAGGGAAAGAAATATCCCGGAACTCAATAAAAGGGCTTAACAGGTGCGCCTCTATATGGTTTACGCCGATTAACTTTATTTTCAAGGCAATACTTAATGCTTTTGCATAGGATAATCCGACTATCAGTCCTCCCGCAAGGCCCGGAGCGTACGTAACTGCCACGCCGTCAAGGACCTTAAAAGTAATGCCTGCTTTGTCAATGGCTTCTTCCACCACAAGCGGAAGCTTGCTCATGTGTTCCCTGGCCGCGATCTCCGGCACCACTCCGCCGTAAACGCGGTGGGTCTTTATCTGCGAGAAAATCACGTTTGATAAAACCCTGCCGTTTTTTAAAACAGCAGCTGATGTTTCATCGCAGGATGTTTCGATGCCGAGGATATACATAAAACTTCGGAGAGTTTAAGAGACCGGAGACTGGAGAAGGGAGTAAAAAAACAACATTTTTTCCTCTAAGCTCCAGTCTCTTGTCTCTGATACTCTTCCCGCATTAATTTTCACTGCAACAACTCCGCGACATACACGAATTCAAAGCCCTCAGACTCGATTTCCGGCATCATGCGCGCGAGTGTCGACAGAGTCACCGGATCGTCATGGCCTATGCCTATGGCCCAGCCTTTTTTGCGCGCAACGGATTTTAATTCATTGATCTGCTTTTCATTATAAGAAGACTCTTTTTGATTGTCTATAAATACATCCCTTTTGCCCCATCTCATTCCCATATCCCTCGCCGTTTTATACGCCACGGTCTTAGGCGTGGTCAGACTGTCTATAAAAAAGTAATTTCTGTCCTTTAAGACTTCCAATACAGTGGAGATCGCTGTTTTGTCAGCCGTCACAAGCGAACCCATATGATTATTCACCCCTGTGTAATGGGGCACCTCAGAGACCAGAGTATCGACTATTTCAACTATTTTGTCCCTGTTCATACCGGCCATAACGGTTATTTTTTCCAGGGGAACTTTTTTCTCGGGCTGCATGGGCAGATGAAGCATTATGCCTTTTTTATTTTTATATGCCGTTTCCGCAGCTTCTTTTGTATAACGCAATCCCGGCAAAACCGCGATTGTAAAAGGAAGGGTGATGGAAGACAGGTAACCCAGGCCGTTATTATGATATCCCCAGTCATCGAGGATAACGGCTATTTTGGGTTTTGAGCTTTTTACAAACCGCAGCCTGCATATGACAGAGTAAGGAGACTCGATTGTCGCGGCCAGACTCTGGACTTTTTCGGTATTTACCTCGTTAAAAGTAACCGATGCGCCTTCTATTTTTGAAAGCATTTCAGTTATGGCACTTTTAAGTGAAGCATTGTCAAAACGCATTGGCATCCTTGCCGTCAGGTCATAAATACCCTCCTCTTTTTTGCTTATTATAAGAAGCGGGTCAACGAGGATCTTTATGGTCACAAAACCGTCCACCGACTTTCTTATGGCGGCAGCGGCCCGTGTAACCCTGGGAATGTAATAATACTTATAAAAAATAAAAACTCCGGCCGCGATCAGCAGTATAACCGCCAGTATGGACGAAGAAGTTTTTTTCATGTTTATGATTTTCTCAGTTTGTCCATGGTGTTCAATATATCGATCGCGCGCTTTACCTGCGTGTCATTTTCGATAGCCGCCTTCCTCGACGCGATCCTGCCTTTTAAGTTTTTGGCAACTTCAACTTTTATCCATTTTAGTATGACGTTCTTATCCTGCGCAAGTTCCTGTATTTTAATCTCCACTTTCTGCGATTTCAGGTATTTACCGAAATCCTCCATAAGCTGCTGGTCCTCATTTTTCTTGAAAAGGACCTTGACGTCGGACTCGGAAACTTTCACACTCTTTTTCTTTGTAGTATCGATCCCTTCCGGGTGTTTTTTCAGGTATTCTTTTACAAAATCCTCGAAAACATTCTTGTCAAACAGGGAGGCAGTGTAACTTGAAGGAATCTCTTCCTCCATGACTATGTCCGGGGTGATTCCCACCCCGTGTATCTTCTTCCCGCTCGGGGTCATATATGTGGCCGTGGTCAAACGAAGCGCGGACTTATCCGACAATGGTATTATAGTCTGGACCGAACCCTTTCCAAACGACTGTGTTCCCACTATGATGGCGCGTCCGTGGTCCTGCAGCGCGCCTGCCACGATCTCGGAGGCGGATGCGCTTCCGCCGTTGATCAACACGACTATATCGCCCTTATACAATTCGCCGTTTTCCGATCTAAATTCTATGCCTTTTGATTTTGACCTGCCCTCGGTGTATACGATAAGTTTGTCCTTCGGAAGGAACAGATCCGATATTTTTACCGCCTGGTCAAGCAATCCTCCCGGATCGTCGCGCAGGTCTATGACGAGTTTTTTGATCTTGTCTTTGTTGAACTCTTTCAGGCCCTTTTCAACTATATCCGAACCGTCTCCCATGAACTGGTTTATCCTTATATAACCGACGTCCGTGCCGATCGTATTGCACCGTGCAGTTTCGATCTTTATAACGGCGCGCTGAATGGTGTAATCCTTGTAATCCGGGGAATTGCCGCGCTGGACCGATATGGTGACCTTTGTTCCCACATCACCGCGAAGTTTGTGGACGGCGTCCATGACATCAAGCCCGTCGGTCGTCTCGCCTTCTATCATCATGATCTTGTCACCGGATTTTATGCCCGCGTTATAAGCCGGAGTGTCCTCTATGGGAGAAACAACTATCAACTGCCCGTCCTTTACTGATATCTCTATGCCGAGCCCGCCAAACTGAGCCTTTGTATCATCGCTCATGTCCTTATAAGCCTGCGGATCCATATACTGCGAAAATGGGTCTATATGCTCGATCATTCCCTTTATGGCGAATTCCGCGAGGTCTTTTGGAACCGTCTTGTCCTCATCAACATAACTTTCCTGTATTATGGCGTAAACTTCCATAAACGGCTTTAGCGCCTCGTAAGCGTCTTTTTGCTTGTCGGCTTTGACAGCAAAAGAAAACACCAGGGTTAGAACAAACATGAACATCACAAAACGTTTTTTCATATATTCCTCCGTAAAAAATTCAGATTCGCGCAGTAATAAACTTTGATAATAGTATAATAAAAGATAATAAAAGTCAAACCGATAAAACGGGGGAAAAGACAATTCAAAATTTAAAATTATGGTTTATTGCCTTGTAGCCACGTATTCCCATCCCTCTTTGCCCTTTACTGTTGCACCTATTTTCCATACTCCTTTAAGGCCTATTTCTTCCGCCGCAACGTCAAAGTTGCACATGCCTATGCCCATATCCATGAGCTGTATGTCTTCCCGCGACTCCTTCCAGTACCCCGGAGTGCGTTCCAAAAACAGGTGAAACCGGGCAATGTCCTTGATCATACGCCAAGGCTGTTTATTGGAAGCGGAAGGCGCGTAACGCAGCGCGGCAAACGGGATCTTATAACTTCCTGCCGCGTCTTCCGTAAGCGGCGTTTCATGGTTTCCGTCAAAAAACATGTCTTTCCACGGCTTTCTTGTATCAGCCGCCACAAAAAGCCGCGTGGCCGTGTCGGACACGTCCCGGTTTTTTGCCGCATACCCCAAAGGCACTATGGCAGGCACAACTTCCCCGGCCCCGGCATTTATCTTCTGAAGAAAACCGGCCCTGCTGAAAGTCCCGCCGACCCAGCAGGTGCCAAGACCAAGCGTCATGGCCGCGAGAATATTTTTTTCCATAAGATAACCGTAGTCCAGTATTGCCGCCGTGGATTTCTTTACAACGCCGGCCATAAAATATTTCGGCCCCCGTATATTGCCGTAACTGGCAAGCTGTTTCAGTTCTTCCTGCCCAGCGCCGGTCAGGTCAACAAGTTTAAACCTGGCAGTACTGCCGAAAGGGCCTGTTTGGTTTGACTTGAGAAATGAAACAAGCGCTTCTTTCGCTGCGGGTTCCAGAAGTTTATCCTCAAAAGTTCTTACGGATTTCCTGTTCTTTATTTCTTCGAATGTTATTTTCATAAATGCTCCTCTTTAAATCAATAATTTATTATCATGCTTATTTATAATACCATATTGAAACTATAAATCCCAATATAACTCTTTTTTCAAAAACCCGCAGTGGGCGGGCCGAGTACCGCCCCTACATAAGGCTTAAGAAACTGACTGTGCCCATGGGCACCTCACCGAATGATCCGAAAAAGTCCGCCGAAACTTTGCGGAGGCGGATCGGCAATATCATTAAAATCACAAACAAAATTACTAACAAAAAACTTGATTAGTTCCAGAAGTATGTATATAATTCTTGTATAGACAAATTTCAAGGAGGTTTTATGAAAAAAATTAGTCTTGTTTTGATGATGCTAATGATTATAGCTGTTTTTGTGCTTCCTGTATTTGCTGCAGATGATGAAAATCTTGAAGATATGCCCACCACAGTTGACGAGTCTGCATCAGCTACCGAAGCTGAACCTGCCCTGCCTGTAATTAAAAAAGAATCTGCAACATACATGGGCGTGGTGGATATATGGGCTGGATATACTACCCTGTCGTTGAACAACGCAAATATTAATTCTATAAGCGGCGGTTACGTAGTCGGAGTTGACCTGGGACTCACGCTGATAAAAGACCTTCCGCTGTCCCTTGGGCTGCGTTTTGAACTTATTGGCTCGGGCCAGGGGAACTATACCGGAGAATTGGGTAATCTCGTCTCCGCAAGCTACACGATTAAAGATACCCTTATCCCCGTCATGGCAGGCGCTTCATATAGTTTTGCCATCCCTGAAAGCCCGGTTGAAATATCGGCCGATGTGTTTGCTGGATACTCTTTTGCAAAAGCCACAATAACGGACAATCTCACGCCCGGTTTTGAGGACCAGGCGTTCAGTGGTTCCTGCTTTACCCTTGACATAGGAACTACAATAAGCTACCAGATAAGCGAACCCGTGTCCGCGGGCTTGACTTTGGGCTACAGGCTCGCCAATGTCGCGTCCATGAGCGCCGACAAGAACGTGGATCTGAATTTTGTGACTCATATGAATAAAGGCGACCTTCTAAAAGACAGCGGCGGCAGCGCTGTTCCCTTTAACTTCAGCGGTTTTAATATCGGCTTAAAAGTGGACATGAAGTACTGACGAGTTTGGATTTGAACCAGTTTTGTATCTATCTGTTTACAGGAGCCTTTTAAATAATGGGACTATTCAAGACTGACGAAGAAAAGAAACAGGAACACATTAAAAAAGGGCTTGATTATGCCAACAGCAATGATTATGACAGGGCCGTTAAGGAATTTGAAAACGCGCTTAAACTCTTCCCTAAGGACGAGGACGCGCTTTTTAACCTTGGCTTTGTTTACGCAGACATGCAGCAGTACGGACCGGCTTATGACATATTCAAGAAACTCGTAAACATAAACCCCCATCATATCGAAGCGTTCAACAATCTCGGCCTGCTTTTCGCGCGCCAGGGCAAGTATACCGACGCCGTATCTGTGTATGAAAAAGGCGTGGAACACAATCCGGGCGCTGCGGTGCTGTATAACAACCTCGGTAACGTTTACTACGATACCGGCAAATACGAGAAAGCCCTCCAGATGTTCAAAAAGGCCGGAGACTTGGACCCTGTTTTCTCGGAACGCCTCTACCATCTCGGCATTGACTCATTCATAAAAGGCAGCGGGGGCATGGATGATGCCATAGCCAAACTTCAGGAATCCGTAAAACAAAATGTCAACAAAGCCAAAACAGTCCATGACCTAGGCGTAGCCTACCTGGAACGCCACATGGAAGATAAGGCCATAGACTCATTTATAAAAGCGCTTAACATTGACCCGAATTATTTAAGCGCGTATGTCAATCTGGGCTATACTTACCAGCATAAGGAAAGCTATGAAAAAGCAATACAATCATTTGAAAAGGCCTTGATATTAAACCCGAAAAGCGCAAAGCTTTATAATACTATCGGACTCATATACGATAAAATTGACAAGCCCGACATTGCCGTTAAGATGTACAAAAAGGCTGTTTCCCTCGACCCTACTTACGCGAATTCCCACTATATGCTGGGCCAGCTCTACCAGAACCGCGGCAGTGTCGATAAATCAGTAGCTGAATTCACAAAACATATAAGAATTCATGAAACCGGCAACATGGTCGAAGACGCCATGCAAAGGATCGCCGGGATGAAATCCATGACATTTGAAAACGTAAAGCAGCTGTTCAGCCTGTATATAGATAAAAAACCCGAAGGCATGTCAAAACAGTCCGCGCCTCCCCCCCCGATGGAAGAAAAAGACGAAAAAGATTATATGAAAAATCTCAAGGATAAAATGACTGAGAAGAAAACAGCGCCTCCTCCTGCCCCGCCTTTAATGCAGCAGACATCCCCTGCAGCGCCCGCAAAATTGCCTGAACCCGCTGCATCACCGGCAAAAGTAATAGACCCAAACGAATACATGAAGCTTATGAAAGAAAAAATGAAGAAAAAATTAGCCGGAGAAGCCGGGCCGGATGCCGCCCTAAATCCCGAAAAAACAACCCCTGTACCTTTGCCTGCCCCGGCTTTTGTTGTTCCGCCTCCACCGCCGCCCATGACATCCCAGCACGCTCCTGTAATGCCTGTTTCAGTGCCACAGCCGGTGTTTGAAGTAATAAATGACAATTCCCCATCGAACAACATAATAGACCTTCCGCCAAGGCCCGAAGATAATCCGTGGTTCCAGCCAAATATCATAGAAGCCCGTTTAGGCGAGCCTGTTGCAAACAGTGAATACAAACATATACAGGAAGGCCCGGAAAAACCCGCCTTTGATTCAGGTCCCTTTCAATTACCTTCTGAAGATTACATGGAAACAAACATAAAACCTGCGGACGGCAGCGAACTGCCTGATGATAATATTCCTGAATTTAAAAAACCACCCGTGCAAATGCCTGTCATTCCCGTGGAACCCGTACACGGTACAGGCATATATAACGTAGGTGCAATATCGCCCATTCAGGCATCGGGTTCTGTACCCCTTGCTCCCAGGCATCCCATGACCCCACAGGGACCGCATAAACCGCCGTCTGTGCCTGACTCAGCACAGGAACCTCCACATTTTAAACTTAAAAAGGATGATAACGATAATAAGCCTAAAATCACGCGCAATTATTACTGATAGAAATATCCACCTAAATGTCCGCCTTTTTCTCCTTTACACTTTACTGTTTTAGGTTTAAAATATCATAAAATTAATCTAAATTCACCGGAGGTTGACCATGGGTTCAGCTGATTTTCTTCTGCAAAACAAAGGTTTTAAGGACCTAAACGCCACAGATGCCGACGCAATAAGTTCCATATGCACTGAAGAATCATTTTCTTCAGGCAGCACAATATTCCCCGAAGAAAGTGCCGGGGACAAGATGTACGTGATTAAAAACGGTTCAGTCAAGATAACCAAGAAAGTAAAGGAAACAGAAAATACCATAGCGGTCATAAATCCGGGTGAGTTTTTTGGAGAGATGGCCCTTTTAGACGGCCTGCCCCGCTCGGCCGCGGCCAAAGCCTCGTCCGATACTGTAGTCCTTACAATAACCAGGGACAATTACATGGCCCTGCGCGCCAAAGCGCCTCAAACTGCGCTTAAGATCGTTGATATCCTGGTGAAAGTCCTCTCAAACCGGTTAAGGCAGGCAAACAAAAATCTCGAGGTTATTTCCTTCTGGATCGAATAAGTGTTTTATATAATACCTTCCAAACTTGGCTCGCACGCCGAAGCGTACTTGCGAAGGCGTGTTAATCAAATCTCGAGTTCTCGATTCTCGAACGTTATTAAGATGGCGCAAAGCATTTAAATTACTTATTTGAGCATTTTTTTTATGACTTTCCCAAGCCTTGCTATCCCTTCCTTTATCTTATCCGGCGAAGAATTTGAGAAGTTCAGCCGCATTGTATTTTCACCGCCGCCGTTGGCGTAAAAAGGCGCGCCCGGCACAAATGCGACATTTTGTTTTATCGCATTGTTAAACAAATCCCTGGAATTCAGTTTTTTTGGAAGCGTTACCCATAAGAACATGCCGCCCTCGGGGCTGGTATGCCTGATGGAATCCGGAAAGTATTCCTCTATGGCCTTGATCATTACATCACACTGATATTTGTAGACTTTTATTATGTCCTGAATGTGTTTATCCTCGTTATTATCCATGAGGTACCTGTATAATATCCTCTGGCTCAGTGAATTTGTGTGCAAATCAGCAGCTTGTTTCGCGATGACCAGGCTTTTCATTATATTTTGCGGGGCTGTTATCCAGCCCAGCCTCAACCCCGGGGCCACAACCTTGGAAAACGAACCCAATAATATGCCGTTTTTATAGTAAGACTTTACGGGGGAAAGGGCTTCCCCTATAAACCGCAGTTCACCGTACGGATCATCCTCGATAAATTGAACCCCGTACTTTTCAAGCAATAACGCAAGATTGTTCCTCACAGATCCGCTGTAAGTTATACCCGACGGATTCTGGAAGTTTGGGACGCCGTAAAACAATTTAATAGCATTTTTAGAGCATATTTTTTTAAAACCTTCGAGGTCCACGCCGTCATCCTTCATCAGTACGGTCTTAAAAACCGGGGAAAAAACCGACAGGGCCTGTATGGCGCCCAGATAACCCGGGCCCTCAATGAGCACCTTGTCTTTCGGGTTAATAAGGACCTTACCGGCCAGGTCAAGAGCCTGTTGTGATCCCGTGGTTATCAGTATGTCCTCAGGTTTTATTTTTAACCCGTGTTTTTCCATGTACCTGCCGCTTATGTACTGCCGCAGGGGAAAATACCCCTCTGTCGATGCGTACTGAAGAGCCTTTTGGCCGTCAGTTGCCAGGACTGTTTCGCAGGCTTTGGCAATTTCCCTGACCGGGAATGTATCAGGACTTGGCAGGCCCCCGGCGAATGAGATCACATGGGCCGCATCGGTTACTTTGAGTATTTCCCTTATGAATGATTCAGGAACCTTATCCATTCTTTCGGCTATTATATTTTTCACAAAACACCTCTGCTGTATTTATAAATATTATACGGATTAAATCCTGTTTTTCAATATCTTTATTTGATACCAGGCATCAACGGCTATAAACAATAAAAATCCAAAGTCTATATCGCCGCTTAATACCCGCCTGTACTGGCGCTCATTGCAGCAGCGCAGCACCCTGACACCTTTGTCCATTATGAAATCATTCATGGAAACCACCTTCATTATTTTTTGTATAAAATACAGGAATTTGAAATTTTTGTAATGTTTTTTTCTCCAGGCCCTGCCGTATGTGTGTATGCGCTTTAAATCGCCCGATAAAAACGCCTGTTTTATGGACGCTGCGGCTTCCGTTGACGCGTCGAGTATGAACCTTATGCCCTCGCCTAAAAGCGGGCTTGCCTGGTGCGCACTGTCACCCAATATCATGATATTACCTTTTACAAACCTGCCGAGCGGCCTGCCCGTACGCAGTGCCGCAAAATTCTTCGCAATTGACCTGTGTTTGCATATCCCGGAAATATTTCTTTTGTTCCACATCTCCGCAAATATTTCATTTATCTTATGGAAAAGTTTTGGTTTGATAAGGCCCACTCCCGTGATTGCCTGCTGCCTGGAATTCGGAAATACCCAGCCATACCCGCCTCCCAAGTTCCCTCCGGTGTACAGGAAAACAGTCCTTAAATCGTCTTTTAGGGGTACCAGGTGTTCCACTCCGAGGGCCATGACGCTTTTTTTAGGCGTCAAACCCGCTTTTCTGCCCAGGACAGCGGCTGTTCCCGTGCAATCAACATAGATATCGGCAATTGCCTCAACCTGCCTTCCATGGTCCAGGTAACTGATGCCTGTGATTCTTCCATGCCTGTATCCTGCGGACTTCACCTCGCAGCCGTAGCGGATTTTTATATTTTCATCTTTTAGTGCGGCGCTTTCCATCCAGTTATAAAGTTTAACCCTGTCTATCACGTAACAACCGCTGATATTTTTAGTGCAGGATATATTTTTAGAACAAAAAACCGCCTTATCTATGGCATGCAAAAACTCTCCCGGTATACCGGATTCATCCACGTTCATGAAAGTGCCCGAGGAATAATACCGCACCTCACCGGCGCTTTTTTTCCTGTCTATCACGAGGACCGATAATCCGGATCCCGCAAGCTCTTTTGCCAGGCTTAAACCCGCAAGCCCTGCCCCGGCTATAATTACGTTGTATTTTTTCATATTTTATATTATATCACAACTGGGGTTGGGCAATTAAAAATTAAAAATGCAAAATTAATAATTATCGTCTATGCTCGTCGCTTAAGCTCCTCGCATTATTATAATAAAGCGCGGAGCGCCACCATAATTTTAAATTTTTAATTTTGAATTTTTAATTGCCTTTATCAGAATTTGTTATATAATATCCAACATAGGTAGTTACACTTTTATAGAGGGGTGTTCTCACAAATGTTAAGCAAAGTTAAGTCTGCCGCTATTTTAGGTATTGACGCGTATGAGGTTGAAGTTGAAGTGGACATATCGCCCGGGCTCCCGGGTTTTTCCGTAGTGGGCCTTCCGGACACATCGGTCAAAGAAAGCAAGGACCGCGTGAAGTCTGCGGTAAATAACTCAGAATACCGGTTCCCTCCCAACAAAAAAATCACGATAAATCTGTCTCCCGCTGACAGGAAAAAAGAAGGCCCTTCTTTTGACCTTCCCATCGCCGTAGGCATAATGGCCGCGGACGGCCTGATAAACCATGACAAGCTGGAAGATTACCTTATTATAGGCGAACTCTCGCTTGACGGTTCCATCAACGCAGTTAAAGGCTGTCTGTCCATAGCCCTGCTTGCCCGGGAAATGGGTTATAAAGGCGTGATATTGCCCATGGCAAACGCGGATGAAGCGGCTGTTGTGGAAGGCATGGATATAATACCCGTGGAAAACCTGAAAATAATAATCAATTTTTTAAATAACATATGCGGGATACCCCCCCATCATATAGACATGGTTGAGGTTTTCTCCAAAGCATCGGTGTATAACGTGGACTTTTCAGAAGTTAAGGGCCAGCAGTACATAAAACGCGCGCTGGAAATATCAGCCGCAGGCGGCCATAACCTGCTAATGATAGGCCCGCCAGGGTCCGGTAAAACCATGCTGGCAAGGCGCTTCCCCTCCATATTGCCCGATATGAACCTCGAAGAAGCGATTGAAACCACCAAAATACACAGCGTATCTGGCCTTATGAGGGAAAAATCCGCCCTAATAGCCACCCGCCCGTTCCGCTCCCCGCATCACACCATATCAGACGCCGGGCTTATAGGAGGAGGGGCCATACCAAGGCCAGGCGAAGTTTCGCTGTCGCATAACGGTGTGTTGTTCCTGGATGAGCTTCCGGAATTTAACAGGAACGTGCTTGAGGTCCTGCGCCAGCCGTTAGAGGACGGCATGGTGACGATAAGCCGCGCCGCGACGTCAATTACATATCCCTCGCGGTTCATGATGCTTGCGGCCATGAACCCCTGTGCCTGCGGCTACTTCACGCACCCCACAAAAGCCTGCTCATGTTCACCTCAGCAGAGGGAAAAATACATAAGCAAAATATCAGGCCCGCTGCTTGACAGGATAGATATTCACGTGGACGTCCCGGTTGTGCAGTACAACGAACTGGTATCAAAAGTTGAGGCCGAATCCTCGGAAGTCATAAGGCAGCGAGTAAACAACGCCAGGAAAATCCAGGAAGCGCGCTTTAAAGGCACAAAAATATATTTCAACGCCCACATGGGCCCGAAACACCTAAGAAAATACTGCCAGCTGGATGCGGACTCGCAGGGCCTGCTGAAAAACGCGATAGAAAGCCTGGGACTCTCCGCAAGGGCTTATGACAGGATATTAAAAGTGAGCAGGACGATTGCGGATCTGGAGCAGGCGGAGAATATATCGACATCAAACATAGCCGAGGCGATACAGTACAGGTCACTGGATCGGGATTATTGGAAGGTCGGGGTTTAAATACAATCCAAATATTTTATCAATGCTCAATCCTGGTCTGGTACGGTTTCTGGTTACCGTATTATGAAAATCTTCCCTTTCCTAACCTGCCCGCTGGTCAGATTATTTATTACATAATAATATATCCCCGGCGACACTGTCGCGCCTTCATTATTCCTTAGATCCCATTTCACTGTTATATCCACGCAGTACATGCTCCTCACTTTTTCCCCGGACAGCGTGTATATGTTCACATTTGAGCCGGGCGTTATGTTCGTGAATTTCATTTCCCTGACCCGGCCTGATTCACTGAACGGGTTCGGGAAGACCACGGGCACGGCGCCGGGATAAAACGACTGGTTCGACGTCACGGCCGGGTGCCTGTCAGCAGGCGTGTTATGCACCGGGTCATTATAATCAGCCATGAAAACATTGGTTATCACCCCGTCCGCCGGCATGCTGCCTATCTTTACAGTGAGCATTATCCTTGCCGTATCACCGGGGTTTAACACGTATGCAGCGGGCAGTTCCCACAGCAGGTAATTCCCGCTTATTGTCAGGTACGCGTCGGATCCCGCCGATACGAAACTCACCCAACCGGGTATGGTGTCCCACACCCTGATATTTTCGGCCGGATACGCGTCGTTATTCGTCAGCTCCAGCGTGTATGTGTATTCCGCCCCAGGCGCCATGTCCTCGCCAATCGCGGTCTTGTGTGCTGTAAGCACGACATCGTAAACAAGCGGCTGGGTGCAGGTTATCGTCGGCGAATACGTAACCGACGCGCTTTGTGTCGCTGTGAATGTATTCGACATAGCCGCAGTAAACGTCCCGGTCGCGGAGAGCGTGTTCGTACCGGTTTGTGCGGCTGTTGGCGTGCCTGTATATGTGGGCGTGGCAATATATGTATTTGTCACGCTGTTTACCGCAGTCCATGTATGCGTGGGCGTAACAGTCCTTGTGTATGTACCGGTGCTTGTTGCGCTGAAAGTCAGCGTTGCTGTATGCGTTGGAGTCACGGTGCAAGTGTTCGTTATTGTCGGCGTTTCCGTGGCCGTATTCATGGAGGTTGTGGTTATCGTAGACGTGGCCGAGTATGTGGGCGTGTGTGAATTCGTAGACGTAAAAGTCATTGTATTCGTGGAAGAAGAAGACGGGGAATTTGTGGCCGTAGGTGTTCTTGTTATTGTAATTGTATTAGTTTGTGATGGTGTTATGGTTAATGTAAAGGTTTTCGTAATTGTATTCGTAATTGTTTTGGTTGGCGATGCCGTATAAGTAGGCGTTATGGTCGGGGAAACCATGCAAAACACAAATATGCCGTTTCCCTGGTCCGATGTCATGAATAATTTATTTTCCGCAACGGCAGGCGAACAAAGGTCAACAGCTTCAGCGCCGTTGTTTGAAGGCAAAGCATATTGCCATTCTATAATTCCGCTTGTTATGTTGATCCCGTAAAGCGTATTATTTTGATCGCCGATATATAAATATCCGTTTGCTACGGCAGGCGATGAATACGCGATATTGTTTAAAGTTACTGGAAAATTTGCCGCGCCCGCCCCTGTTGCCGCGTCCCAGGCATATACTTTATTATCCGACGAACCTATATATACTATACCGTTTGCTATGGCCGGCGATGAATAAATAAAGTTTGCGCTTACAGAAAAAGCAGATGCCCCATTTACCGCGTTCCAGGCATATAAGTTGTTATCCGACGAACCTATATATACTATACCGTTTGCTATGGCCGGCGACGAAAAAATAAAATTGCCTGTACTTGCAGGAAACCCCGCAACAGGACCCCCGGTTGCCGCGTTCCAGGCATATAATTTGTTATCCGACGAACCTACATAAACTATTCCATTTGCTACGGCCGGTGATGACATGATAATACCGCCTGTACTTACAGGAAACCCCGCAACAGGAACTCCGGTTGCCGCGTTCCAGGCATATAAGTTATTATCATTCGAGCCTGCGTAAACTATCCCATTTACTATGGCCGGTGATGGAAAAACATAATTACCCGTACTTACAGGAAACCCCGCAACAGGAACCCCGGTTGCCGCGTTCCAGGCATATAAGTTGCCATCCGACGAACCTGCATAAACTATATTATTTGCTACGGCCGGTGATGACTCTAATTGCCCGCCTGCACTCACTGGAAACCCTGCAATAGGAGCCCCGGTTGCCGTGTCCCAGGCATATAATTTGCCATCCATTGAGCCCACATAAACTATGCCATTTGCTACAACTGGTGACGACTCTTCCATAACATGTACCCCTGCTCCCCCCCAGTTTACATGAGACCACAGCAGCGCCAGCGGAGGCTTTAACGCCGAAGACGGGTTGTATCTTGTGCCTGTATCAACATTTCCCGCCGTACTTATTGTGCCGTGCCTGTCTGCCCAGACATCGGCATGCAAATATGATGAAATACACAGGATATTTGTAAGCAATATGAAAATGACAGCGTATATTTTATTGCAAAATCCGTCTTTAAGCAATTCGCCCCCCTTAAAACGGTTCGAAATAATAACCAGCATTAAGTATATCCCCTGATTATGGCCTTGTCAATGCCTGTCGCCATATATCACTATTAGATATTACTATTAGTTTGGGGTTCAATAACTTTAAATGGCTTATGGACATTCCGTGGCTGGGTATGGAACAGGCGGAGAATATATCGACATCAAACATAGCTGAGGCGATACAGTACTGGTCATTGGACCGGGATTACTGGAAGGTCGGGGTTTAGTAGGGGCGCGACTTGGCGCGCCCGCCTTGCCTTGCATTGCATTGATTTAATGCCCTCGTCGGGCGGGCCGAGTCCCGCCCCTACAACTAATTACCGTATTATGAAAATCTTCCCTTTCCTAACCTGCCCGCTGGTCAGATTATTTATGACATAATAATATATCCCCGGCGACACTGCCGCGCCTTCATTATTCCTTAGATCCCATTTTACTGTTATATCCACGCAGTACATGCTCCTCACTCTTTCCCCGGACAGCGTGTATATATTCACATTTGAGTCGGGCGTTATGTTCGTGAATTTCATTTCCCTGACCCGGCCTGATTCACTGAATGGGTTCGGGAAGACCACAGGCACGGCGCCGGGATAAAACGACTGGTTCGACGTAACAGGCGGGTGCCTGTTAGCCGGCGTGTTATGCACCGGGTCGTTATAATCAGCCATGAAAACATTGGTTATCACCCCATCCGCCGGCATGCTGCTTATCTTTACCGTGAGCATTATCCTTGCCGTATCACCGTGGTTTAACACGTATGCCGCAGGAAGTTCCCACAGCAGGTAATTCCCGCTTATTGTCAGATACGCGTCGGATCCCGCCGATACAAAACTCACCCAACCGGGTATGGTGTCCCACACCCTGATATTTTCGGCCGGATACGCGTCGTTATTCGTCAGTTCCAGTGTGTAGGTGTATTCCGCTCCAGGCGCTATATCCTCGCCAATAGCGGTCTTGTGTGCTGTAAGCCCGACATCGTAAACAGACGGCTGTGTGCAGGTAATCGTCGGCGAATACGTAGCCGACGCGCCAGGCGTCGCTGTGAATGTATTTGATATAACCGTATAAGTAGGCGTCATGGTCGGGGAAGCCATACAAAACACAAATATGCCGTTTCCCTGGAACGATGTCATGAATAATTTATTTTCCGCAATGGCAGGCGAGCTATAGTCAGCACCTCCTGTAAGGCTGAAGTTTGAAGGTAAAACATATTGCCATTCTATAATTCCGCTTGTTATGTTGATCCCATTAACCGTATTATTTTGATCGCCGATATATATATATCCGTTTGCTACGGTAGGCGATGACGCGGTAGTATTGCCTGTACTTACAGGAAACCCCGCAACAGGGATCCCGGTTGACGCGTTCCAAGCATATAAGTTGCCAACATACGAACCTACATAAACTATACCGTTTGCTATGGCCGGCGACGAATAACTCCAATAGATAACAGTGCTTGTACTTACAGGAAACCCCGCTACAGGAACTCCGGTTGCCGCGTTCCAGGCATATAAGTTGCCATCATACGAACTTACATAAACTATACCATTTGCTATGGCTGGCGATGACGTGATAATACCGCCTGTACTTACAGGAAACCCCGCAATAGGAACCCCGGTTCCCGCGTTCCAGGCATATAAGTTGCCAACATATGAACCTACATAAACTATATTATTTGCTACGGCCGGTGATGACTCAATCCATATCCCGCCTGTACTCACTGGAAACCCTGTAATAGGAGCCCCGGTTGCCGTGTCCCAGGCATATAATTTGCCATCCATTGAGCCCACATAAACTATGCCATTTGCTACAACTGGTGACGACTCTTCCATAACATGTACCCCTGCTCCCCCCCAGTTTACATGAGACCACAGCAGCGCCAGCGGAGGCTTTAACGCCGAAGACGGGTTGTATCTTGTGCCTGTATCAACATTTCCCGCCGTGCTTATTGTGCCGTGCCTGTCTGCCCAGACATCGGCATGCGAATATGATGAAATACACAGGATATTTGCGAGCAACATGAAAATGACAGTGTATATTTTATTACAAAATCCGTCTTTATGCAATTCGTCCCCCTTAAAACGGTTCGAATAATAACCGGCATTAATTATATCCCCTGATTATGGCCTTGTCAATGCCTGTCGCCAGATATCACTATTAGTTATGACAGGATCTTGAAGGGGATTATCGGAAGGTCGGAGTATAAAAGTAAAGTCAATTCAAAAGGCATCCTTCGACAGGCTCAGGATGTCCGTCAGGGACTCCGGAGCAGCATATAGCCGAACGACATTTTCCTATATTTTTCAAGTTCTACTTTAAGGAAATCAACGGCACTGCCGGACATCTTTCTGTAAATACAGTTCCTATCGTCTTCATTTGCGCCAAGCAACTTGACGATCAGGGGATGCACCCCTGCCGTCTCAGCTTTCCTAAGCCAATCTCCGGCCTCATCCTCGCGCATTTTATGCAGTCTGGTAAGTGCAGCCATGGCACGCCCCCCTATAGCATCAGATTCTGTATACTCTTGATATTCCTGTCCTTTTATTCCCTGATAAGCTCTATGAACGCTTCACTGATCATATTCCTGCTTCTTTCTATTATCAGGTCGCGTGCATTCCCTTTTTCCAGTTTATTGACCCTTACCTTGACGTGCTCTTTAACCGGCTCATTAAGATTCCGGTAAACAGTCTCTTTTACGGATTTAGACGCGTCAATTAGGGCTATAATCAGGTCACTGGTGCTTACCTTCCTGATCATCCTCTGGATAGTGAGGTCGTCAATTTCCGTTATTGTTTCAAAACCAAATATCTGGTCCGGATCGACCATCCTGCGCAGAACAATCTTTCCGTCCGTTACATCCAGATCAATTTCCTCCCCAAAGTTAACCTGCTTGAGAATTGCCTGCGGAATCCTGATCCCTTTCGAATTGCCGATTTCAATTACCTGCTGTCTCATGTTGCCCTCCTTAGTTTTTTGTTGCATAAATACTTCGTAATTACATAAAGCATACAATGTAATTACAGATATGTCAAGTGTTATTTCAGATTATTTTAGCAGTTAAAAACAAGGTCAAAGATTTTTCATTATATTTTTAGCCAATAAAAGTATCTCAGGCGTGCGAAAGATATGATTTGATTTAATTAGGAATGAGTTTCAAAAAAATCATTACAAAAGTACGGCTAATACTGAAATGGATAAAACGGCAGAATAAATTTGAATTGCGCGCCTTTATCCACCCCTTCAGATTCGGCCCAGATGGCTCCGTCGTGAGCCTGGATGATATTTTTAACGATTGTAAGCCCGAGCCCCGTCCCTTTCCTCTTGTCACCGCTTTCACCAAACTGGGAAAAACGGTCAAAAACTTTTTCCAGATCACCTGCAACAATACCACGGCCTTCGTCTTTTACAGCCACATATACGTATTCAGCTTCACCGCGCTCCAACTTCGATATATCCGCATATCCGGGAATTTTAACATTATTGTCCGTTACCTTTTCGGCAGAAAGCGTAACTTTTGTTTTCCTCAGGGAAAACTTTACCGCGTTTCCAAGCAGATTTTCTATAACCTGCCACATCCTGAATTCATCGGCCGACAGGATAAGCCCGCCGGATTTTAGGACCGTGACAATTTCTATTCCTTTTTCTTCGGCAACACCCCTGATTTCTTTTACTGCATTTTCGATTATATCCACCATATCCGTTTTTGTCTTATCAAGCGTAAAAACGCTGCCTTCCATTTTTGCGACATCAAGCATATTGTTGATAAGCTTCAGCTGCCGTTTTGCGTTATTGTTGATCGTCGCCAGTATGTCTTTTTGCTCCGGAGTAAGCCTGTCTTTTTCTTCATGTAAAAGAATCGACACAAAACCCATTATTGAAGCCACAGGCGTCCTTAAGTCATGCGTAAGCGTATCAATAAGCCCCGACTTTATCTCATCAAGTTTTTTTAATTTTGTAATATCCGTTATCAGGCATACAATGCCGGCATTTATTCCCCCGCGTTTCAGCAATGAAGCCGTCAACATTCCATATAATATTGTTTTGTCCGCTTTGACGAGATTTACTTCCCTGGAAATCAAGTTTCCTTCGGATACGATCTCCGGGACTATCTTCGACGCCGTAACTTCTCCATCCGCAAACAACACACTTATATTTTTGCCTTTTATACCGTCCTTGCTAAGGCCCATTATCCCTGTCAGGGCGTCGTTTACTTCTATTATTACGCCGTCCGGCTCCATCAGCATCATAATTTCAGAGGAATACCGGAATATGGAGGAGGCCGCGTATGCCGGTGTCAGCACCATAAAATCATAGAAATTCATCGCGGCAACAATACCTACCACGACAAGCAGAACATCAAGATTTGCTGAATTTGAAATAAAAGCGAATTGCCCTTTTAATTTCAGCACATACATCAGTAACACGCTGATAACAGCAAAACCCACTATTATTTTCGCCTGAATCTGCCTTATCCTGTTCAGCGAAAAAAGCGCCGTGTATATGAGCAGCAGTATGGTACCCAGGACAAATATTGAATCAGGTATATTGTACAATACGGCCAATCTCCCCGTGTTATTAATGCACCAGCCGTATAACTCCTTATGCATTTCCTGTATTGCCCCATTCCAGTTCAATACCGTTATTAAAACAACATAAAACAGTATAATCCCGTTAAAAATTTTTGAGTCCGCTATTTTTTTAAACTTTGAAAGGCCCAGGGTAAGAAGAAAAGCGAGCGGAGACGAGGCTATCCAGGCTATTGCGGTAAATTTCTGGATGTTATCGGCTATTTCAAAAGAAACGCAGGTGTTTTGAACCAGTACTTTTTCAAGGCTTGCCACGGCAAAGCAGCAACTGAACAGGAACAGCCTTATCCTCTGGTTTATCTGGAGTTTTCCGCTTAATATATACACAGCCAAAGACAAATAAATTATAAATGCCGCAAATTGTATATAGGTAACCGTTTCAAGACATATCATCGAAATTCCTTTCTTGTTTCCTTGTATCCCTATAAACCGCAGTCCGTATTATATGCCTTGTTATTGGTTATAGCAACACTAGAAAAAATTATTTCAATAACATGGTTCAATACCGCCCCCTGTTAAAACGCTTCCATCAGGTCCAGGTACAGCTGGGGGTCCCCGCCGGAAAACGCTAGGTCAAAACGCAGGGGGGAATCCATGAAGTCAAACGGTTTCCAGTGTATCCCAAACCCGTAGGATATCTTAATGCCGTCAGTTTTGAAATAATCGATCCTTGGAGCGACCTGCCCTAAGCAGACAAAAACAGCGCCGCGGAAAGTCCAGAATATCGGAAAACGGTATTCAACCTGACCGGTAATATAATCATAATCCGTATAACGACCCTCATAATATCCGCGCATCAAGTACAGTCCTCCCAGCCTCGGTATAGCCCTAAGCGGGGTCCCTATGCCGTAAAACTTGGCAACAATATTAAAAGCCAGGATGTTTTCCCGGAAAACAGTGTAATAACCTCTGTAATCCGCGTCAAACATATAACTATTTGATGATGCACCCAGGGCTTTTGCCGAAAGATCCGCTTTTAAATCAAGAAAAAAGCCGCTGCCGGGAGAGTATCTCCTGTCGCGGGCTTCCCACAGGAATCTGAATCCCGGAGACGACACGGCCCCCCCGCCGCTTCCGGGTATCAAACCGGACGCAATCAACCCGCCTGTTTCCCGCGCAATTATATCGTACGCGAGAAATTTATAATATAAGCCGATATAAATTCTTGGCGCTATTTCTTTTAATAAGGAAACCGTTATCCCGCCTTCTATATAGCTGAAATTCTCAGAATCATAGACGGTAGTATCCGGGCCCAGGCCCCAAAAAAAAGAGGAATATTTATTGAATATTGGCTCGGCATTAAAAAACCATTCGCTTCCTCCAAAATATTTTTCCACGACAAGATCAAACTGCAATTGGCGTTTTTGGGTATATAGAACTGAAAAAACAGCGGTGTCGGGCTTGGCAGTGAGCGAGAGCGCTTCAGGCACCCCTGAGTATAGAGCCGCAACACCAAGGCCTATGCCGGTCTCAGGAGACACCGTAAAAGCCGGCAACGGCATAATGCTCCAGTTGTACCCGGAATCAGACGCAGTTGCTTTAGCGGGAAATATGCACGACATCAACACAACAGTCAGGAACAAAAAAAATCCCGCAATTATTTTCCTTGATATCATTGTTTCCCCGTTTCCGTCGTCCTGAAAATGCCGGGATTTTACCTGTATAATCCCCGCCTATTTTAAGTATACTCCATAAATGTCCATTAATACATCCTTAAAAACCCGTTCGGTACGTAGAGCATGTTAAGTTATCCCGCTCGTCTCCGGCTTCGCCTCCGACTTAACCGGGGATTGGTGGTTGCCACAAAAAAAAGAGGCGGGAAAAACCCGCCTCTTTTATATATAACTTAATTTCAATAATAACTTGCTAAAAATTCATTTCCAGGCGTAGCCTATATTAGCTCCCCATCTTGGTATAATCGGAGTATATGTAGCTAAAGTGCCTGCAACTGTAGGGGCGCCTCCTCCTATACCGTATGCAATCCCGACTATGCAATCAACCACAAACCCGTTATGCCATATCCACCTGTACCCACCTTGTCCGCCTATGGTGACCGCAAAAGAAGTGCCGCTTTGTGTCGTTATATAATCATAACTGAAGGTCACGACCTGAAAACCTGCGGAAGGACCCGCAAACCAGCCGTTTAAAGCGTGTTTCTGAAAATACCAGTTGTATTCGCAGCTTGCCCCGATCGTATTGAAATTCCATCCCGGATAACCAAACCACTGGTCATAGACGTTAATTCCAAGCCCGTTTGTCTTTCCCATTGCCGTTTCATAGTGAACGTTCACCAGGCCAAAAATAAGGTCCAGCGGGTTTAATTCAATCAGATTCGTTTGATTCGCCCAATCTGTAACGCCCTTACCTGATAAGGCATTTGCAAAAGAATCAGATGAATCTGATGAGTCCGTGGATGCTTTCGTGACCGTAGATTTTTTTGACTTTGCGGACAACGGCACTGATAAAACAAAGATCAACACTGACAACAACACGATAATTTTTTTCATTTTCCCGTTCCTCCTTAAATTTGACTAAATTACAACTATATTACTTGCATATTATACATTTTGTCTTCCCCTTTAGTCAATAACAATTTTGATGCTATGCGCATAAATCCTTCCACAACCTGTTTCGTTAGAACAAAGGCCCAACCCTACCGTCAGTATAAACAAAACGTTACGGATAAAGATGCGCCTACACGGGCAAGCAAAAAGATACTATCGGGAAACCCTATAAAACCATGAAATTCTTAATCGTGTCCGGTGCGGATATTGTATGTAAGGCAGGATTAAAACACTGCGGCCTGCTGCGTATCAATTCATTCAAAAGGAAAAAAAATACGGCTGGGTAATATAAGGGGTTGTGGATAGGGGTATCCATTGGGAGGTACCCAGCCGTAATTATATCCTGTTTTTGGCTTGATCAAACAGCCATTTAAATGAGCGTTTAATAATATTACTTTTTCGCATCCATATGGTTGTGCATGACGAATTCCCAGTTTATCAGGGTCCAGAACGCTTCTATATAATCAGCCCTTTTGTTGCGGTAATCTATGTAATAGGCGTGTTCCCACACGTCCAAAACAAGCAATGGTTTTTTGCCTTCCACGAGCGGGTTTCCCGCGTTTTGCGAACTTATTATCGAAAGCGTCTCATTACCGTTATCCACCAGCCATACCCAGCCTGACCCGAAAAGTCCAAGTGCGGCCTCAGAAAACTTTGCCTTAAGCTCACCAAGCGACCCGAAGCTTTTGTTGATAAGCAGCATAAACCCTTCGTCAAGTTCAGGCTCCTGTTTGGCCCGTAAGCAGTTCCAGAAAAAAGAATGGTTCCAGTGCTGGGCAGCGTTGTTGTAAACCGGCCCTTTTGCTTTTTTGACTATAGCGTCCAGTTCCATTTTCTCAAATTCGGTGCCCTTTATAAGCTTGTTCAAATTCACAACGTAAGTGTTGTGATGCTTGCCATAATGATACTCAAACGTCTCCGCGGAAATAAGCGGTGCAAGCGCGTCCTTCTTATAAGGCAGTTCAGGCAGTTTATGTTCCATTTCGGCCTCCTTTATTTTCTATAAATATACAATATGCCCGCCTTTTTATATAGAACGGGTTTCCACTTTTTCTTGACTTTTTTCAACTTCCCTTCACCAAAGATAATCCAGCGGGTTCATGACGGCATTGCCCTTGAAAATCGAGAAATGCAGATGCGGCCCGGTTGTCCTGCCTGTGTTGCCTGATTTGGCTATGAGCGAGCCGGCTTTTACCGTCTGCCCTGAATGCACAAATATCCGGCTTAAATGGCCGTATAGCGTTGTATAACCGTTGGGATGGGCTATCTTCACATAATTCCCGTAACCATTTGACCAGCCTGCTTCCAGCACCTTCCCTAGCGCGGCCGCGCCGACCCACGTTCCTATGGGCGCGCTTATATCCACGCCGTTATGGAATTTTGTGACGCCCTGCAGGATTGGGTCGTGTCTTAACCCCTTTAAAGAAGTGTACCTGCCGGACAAAGGCGAACGGAAAAGATACCTTTTTTCATATATTTTGGCGATATTTTCATTCAGTTCAGCCGGCATGGCATCAGGGATGAACAGCATGTCGCCGTGGGAAAGAAAAAAACCTATGTTGTTTGCGTCCTTTAAATCCTTTTCCCCGACCCCGAATGCGTCTGCTATAACTTTAAGGCTTTCACCTGCTTTAACCTGGTGCAAAACACCGGCCTCGCTGGGCACTATGATGACCTGATCTTTCCGGGCCATCATGTCCTTAAGTTCGGGGTTACAGCCGATGATCGTATCCACATCTATGTTGTTTTGTTTGGCAACCGTCCAGAAATTTTCTTTTAATTTGATCTTATACAGCCTGAAATCAACAGCTTTGGCTTTTGACTTTTTCTTAAGATAACAAAGCGCGTATTCCTTGTCCTTTGAGCATACGCAGTCAAACGTATCATTCATAAGCCTGATGCCGTTGTCATTCATTGAGGCCGTGACGTCCGGAGCATTGCCGGGTATTGAAGCTTTTGCGGGTCCGTAAGCCGCGATTTCCGCGGAATTAAAATATATGGCGGTAAAAACAGCCGCAACCGCGCAGCCCGCAATCAATGACAATATGAACAGGCGCTTCACGGACAGATGTTTCAATTCACCGGATGCCTGTGTTTTAAATTCCTGGATAAAATCCATTTTGTTCCCTCCGTATGCCGTGTTTGTATATATATTTACCGGGAATGTAATTAAATTACAGAATAACAACAGATAAAGCAATGTGTTTTTGTGAAGTTTTGTCCTGCTTATTCTGTTATATAAGAAATCTACTCCAGAATAAAAGGAGGTGCGCGGGATGGGTATAGTTTTGTGTTATCGGAAGATATTGCACTATTAAATTTTGAGATTATAGCTGCAAAAACCGCAAGTACCCAAAATAACAAAGCCGCCGGGAGTATCGCGGCATTTACAACATTCAGAAACGAGCATATCTCGCAGTTGTGTTCATGATGCCCGGTTGGGACATGATGATGTACCGCGGTAACGCCGGCCGCAAACAAAATAACAGCTATGCACAAAAAAAGCGATATTTTCCTGAAATGTTTTTTCATTTGCCCTTCTTGTAATTTTATGTTTTGTATTATACAGCATCAGTATATTTTTGCAACATATGTTTTAAGACGATTGTCGTAAAAATAATATACCTTGACAGCCTCGCGGTTCTAAAATATAATCCATTTCAATTAAAATCATATATATCCCAATGGAGACGCTATGCATGGCAGCGACGAAGAAAGTAAATCACTGTTAAGAAACACGGGGTTTTTGCTTTTTCTCTCTTCCCGCACTTTTTCAACCCTTGCCTACCAGATGCTCGCCGTCGCGATCGGCTGGCACGCGTATTTTATCACCCATTCGGTGTTTTTCCTCGGGCTCATAGGCCTCTTCCAGTTCATGCCCATGTTCCTGCTGACCATACCTGTCGGCCATGTGGCTGATAAATTTAACCGCAGGTTAATAGCGTTATCCTGCCAGGTCATTGAAACTGTATTGGTTGCCGGCCTTGCAATTTCAACCATGACCGGACATACCGGAAAATATATTTTGCTCTGCGTAATAACCCTGCTTGCCGCTGCCCGCGCTTTTGAGGGGCCTTCAATGCAGGCGCTCATGCCCGCGCTTGTGGGCGAGGCGGCGTTTCCCAGGGCAGCCGCATGGTCTGCCGCGACTTTTCAGGCCGCGTCAATAATAGGTCCTGCCGCAGGCGGCATTTTATACGCGGCTAAACCCGAGGTTGTATATATTACGGCGGCTTTTATGCTTTTATCCTCGGCCGCTGTCCTTTGTTTTATAAAACATGAGCATCGGTTAAGTCCAGCCGGGCCCATAACTTTAACCTCGCTTTTTGCCGGGATTCATTTCATATTTTCCAGGCCCGTCATACTCGGTTCTATTTCGCTTGACCTTTTTGCCGTGCTTCTGGGCGGGGCCACGGCATTACTGCCTGTTTATGCCGATAAGATACTTTTTGTCGGGCCGCTGGGTCTCGGCATATTAAGGGCCGCTCCCGCTGCAGGGGCGTTGTTGATATCATTTTATCTTGCCCGCAGGCCGGTTAAGAAGAGAGCGGGCTATACAATGTTCACGGCTGTAGTTGTATTCGGCCTCTCTACCATAGTCTTTGCCTTATCAAGGTCATTCTGGCTTTCCCTTGCATCGCTGGTCATACTCGGCGCCGCGGATGTCTTCAGCGTCGTGATAAGGTCTTCTCTCGTGCAGATCGGGACGCCGGATAACATGCGCGGCAGGGTCAGCGCCGTCAATTCCCTGTTCATCGGCACCTCAAACCAGCTTGGGGAATTTGAATCAGGGGCAACCGCAGCATGGTTCGGTACAGTACCGGCGGTCCTTATAGGCGGCATAGGCACGCTGATAATCGCCGGATTATGGATGAAATTTTTTCCAAAATTGCTGAACCTTAAAACGCTTGACAAAAAATCACTTTCTTAATATCCCGTAATAACATCGTATATAAACCCCGTTATGGATGCCGCCAGGTACGCGGCTGCGGCGGTTATGCACATGGTTGCGAGAGGATTGTCGCGGTTGTTTTTCACCCTGAAAAAGGCATCCGAAACAATGTATGCCGTGATGGCGGCCGCTGAACCGGCGATCACCACGACCGTTTCTTTATTGTTTTTGCGCACTGCTTCCCTTTTCTTGATTTCCAGCCTGGTCAGCCTTTTCGCGCGGACCACAATTGTATCAGCATCAAAAAACGTTTCCTGCCTGGTTTGTATAACCTTGTTTTCATAATTATAAACCTGATTATCCGGCTTTTTCCCGGCCGAAGCGCAGCCGGACATAAAAAAAATAAGACAAATAAGAACAACAATTATACAGCGCACATCCTGCCCTGCCTTACGCATGTTGATTTTCACTCCTTAAATTTATTATAACGCTCTATGCCCTGTTAAAAATCAGCTTCAATACCCAGGTAAGGCAATAACGGCAGATTATTTATTACCTGCGATGTTGTATAGTCATTTGAATATATTATCTGGTCCGGATTTGACCTGTTCAACACATTGAGTATTTCCAGGTAGAGGTTCAGTTTCCAGCCCTCAAAACGGAACGCATAATCAGTCCGTATATCCAACCTAAGGTAATCGCCAAGCCGCTTTTCGTAACTATCCGAAAATAACCCGTGCCAGTCGCCATTTACATCCATGTAACCGGACAGTAGTTTTTTTACAAGCGGGCCGGTGTTGTAATGAAGCTTGGCGCCTACGGACCATGCGGGCGTAAAATTATAACTCGCCACCGCAGTCAATATATTTGTCTGGTCATACTGGTATGCTTCCCATTTGCCGGACGCGGGCGTCAGCCGTTCTGATTTTGACAGCGCATATGATACCCATCCGAAGAACTTTTCCCCGTAATCCGCGTTTAAGTAGAACTCAACGCCTTTTGCGCTGCCTGACCCGGAATTATCATACAGCCTCAAGTTGTTTGCATCTATAACCATGTTTGTATAATACTTGTAATACGCGTCAAGCCTTACTGAAATTTCCTTGTTGAGTTTCCGTTCGACGCTGATTGCAGTATGCTGTGCCAGATTGGGCGTGAGGCCCGGATTTCCGAACTCATCGTTAAGCTGTATGTCGGTCGGAAACTGGCTGTAGCCTCCCCATGCAGCCTTCCATACGGTCAGCTCGTCGCTCTGCCACGAAAGACAAAACCTCGGCAGCGTCGTGTCGCGCACGACCATATCATCCTTGTCATAGCGGATCCCGGCGGTAAGATCAAGGCCCGCAAGAAGGCGCAGCCTGTCCTGCATGTAACCACCGCGCACATAGTGCCATCCGTTAACGTATGTTGACGCGGAATTACGCGTATGATGGACAATATCATAAGCAAGCGTAACGTCAGCGCCGTCATGTATCCTTTCGATATCCGCGCCCAGGCCTAATTCATTGCCTATGCCGAACAACTCACCCGCGTTCCATTCGCATTCCTCTTTCATTCCGAAATTTTCCTGGCTGATATTTATGTTAAAATCCCTGCCGACAATTTCTTTTTCAAACATGTTATAGTAGTACGCCGTCAGTTTCGACGTGAAACCCGCGAGAGAAGTGTTTGTCCAGCTGAAACCGCCTGTAAAAGCCCCGTTGTCCATGCTGAATCCTCCTGAGTACGCGGTGTTGGATACAGTTGCGGGATCTATGGTAAGCTTAAGCATATCGTCATTTGCCAGCGCTATTCCTTTAAAATGGTTGTCTTTCCCCAGTGTAAAATCAATTGAACCGCCTATATCCCAGAAATAAGGCAGGGCTGTAAGCCCGTGAGACTGTAGCATCTTTCCGACAATTAAGTCTATATAACTTCTCCTCCCATATATGGCTATTGAAGCGTCACCAAGACCGAGCGGCGACTCTAACAATGCCTGGGAAGTTATCAGGCTTATGTCAGCTTCGGTGTGGAACCTGTCTTTGGCGCCCGGGCGGGTTTTGGCGTCAAGCACGGAGCCCATGACATTACCCCATTGGGCCCCGAATCCCGCCGTGTTTAGGTCGACCGAAGACAGCAGTTCAGAATACACAGTGGAAAGAATGCCTCCAAAGTGGAACGGGAACGGCCATGGTATGCTGTCAAGTAGGTACAGGTTGTCCCCCGGCCCCCCGCCCTGCACAGCGAGCCCGCTTGAATAATCGCTCAAAGCGGCAACCCCGGGCAGGGATTGCACGGCGCGCAGGGCATCGCCTGCCGTGCCCGGAATTTTTTTCATATCTTCCCGCTTTATAGATGTTTTTATAACTTCATTCTTGTCCCTTTTGGCCCGCACAACCACGGCATCGGACACAAAATCCACCTTATCAAGATACACATCCCGCCTTATTTCTTCGTCCGGTTCCGCAGTAACCTTAAAGATCCTGGCATCAAACCCGAACGCGGAAAACCGTATATAGCTTAAACCCGGTTTAATCTCAAAATTATAAGAGCCGTCGGCCGCGCTTAATGCTCCGCCTGTGACCGTATTTTCATTCAAATCTATAACAGCGCCTTCAAGCGCGTCCGAACTGCCCAGCACCATTACTTTACCTCTTATAAATGCTTTTGCGGGCCCCGTGACAGGCTGGTATGCGGTATCAGCCGCTATTGCAGAGCCTGACATTATTAACAGGTGAAAAATTACAGCAATTATCAAATACGAATTTAACTTTTTCATTTTCCGTCCTTTCACGTCAGTGGAGTTCAAATACTATCGGGATTGCCATATGCACGGCAATGGGCCTGCCTGATCTGTCGAGAGCCGGTTCAAACCTGGCATTTTTTAGCTTATCAATAACTACGGCTGAAAACCTGTCATTGCTGGATTTTATGACACGGGCGTCGCGGACCATACCTGCTGCGTCTATGAAAATTTCCACTTTTACCACGCCTTCCACTCCCTGTGCCCTTGCTTCCTTCGGATAATCACTCTCGGTTATCAGCCCCTCAACCCATACCGGCCTCCTGGACGTGGAGCCCGCATTTGCCCAGTCTAACGGATTTTCCGGGCATGGAGGAGGGCAATGTGAAACAACCGGTTCTTCTGCAGCCGCCGCGGTTGCGGTGATTTTTACAGGAATTACGGCCAATTTATTTACCGCGCTATAATACCATTCCTGGTTTATTATTTCAGGCTGTATTGCTTTATTTACTGCCTTTGAAGGCCTGAGCATCAGGGTTGAGCTGCTTAGATCTATATCAATGGCCGAATAACTGGAATTTTTCCACCAGATTATCATGTAATAACCCGCCAGGAAAATAAAAACATGCATCAATATGGACGCTACAAAACCTTTTATAACCCTCATTTTCTTTCCATTGCCAGCGCGACTTTCCTGACACCCGCCAGTTTTATCGCCTCAAGAACCTCCGCGACCTTGTAGTAAGGCAGGTCCTTTTCCGCTTTCATCAGCACTTTCTCGTCCGGATATATCCTGACCTCCTTTGCCAGCGCAACACGGAGCTCCTCCAGGGACACGTTTTTTCTCATCAACTTCAGGGTTCCGTCTTTGCCGAGCGTGACGGTCAATGCCGGAGTCGGCGCGTTTTCTTTGGAGGCGCTTTTAGGCAAATTTACTTCCATGGCCCTCTCGCTTACAAATGTGGCCGTGACCATGAAAATAATAAGCAGCACCAGTGTAATGTCCACAAGGGGCGTAACGTTAATACCCGAAACGATCATTTGCTCGTCATCAAACTTCATGTTTATTTCCTCTTTTCTTTAAGGTATGCCATGACAATATGCGACAGGCTTTCGCTGTTTGACTGCACCTGTTTTAACTGCGACGCGAAATAATTGTTCGCGACCACGGCTGGTATGGCGACAAAAATGCCGAGCGCAGTGGCGATAAGCGCGGAAGATATACCCGACATGACAACCGCTATGCCGGACTGACCCGTAATCGCGAGGTCATTGAAGGCTTTGATAATGCCCAGAACCGTGCCGAACAGCCCTATGAAAGGCGCGTTATTGCCCAGCGTCGCAAGTATCACAAGGTTTTTTTCCAGCAGGAGCCTTTCCCTTATCCAACGGGATGTCATGACTTCTTCAACGGATGCCGGACCCTTTTTGATACTGTTCAGTCCCTCCAGAGCAACCTTAGCTTCTATCCTGGACGACGCCCCTGCAAGTTTAACAGCCGCCTTTATATCGCCTTTTTTCAGGTTATTTGCGAAGCTGTCCATAAAAACAGACACATCGCCCTTATTGACCCGGTATACCAGCCAGCGCTCCACCATGACCGCCACGCTTACCACGCTCGCAAGGATAAGAAAATACAGCACCCACACATCACCGACAAGAGCCAGATTCTTGAATACTTCCGCCATGTTTGCCTCCTAATTTAAACTGTTTTTTTTCAGGAATATTTGTTCGTGCGCCTTAAATAGAACAGGAAACTTATAAGATGCCAGGCTATCATAAGCGCGATCAAACTCTGCTTGGATATTGGAATATCCCAGTTGGAAAATATCTTGTACGCGTCTTCCGGCCTGACGGCCGGTTTATTGTCCGTAAGGGCAATACCGAATCCAATGGTTAAAGTTTTATGTTTTCCTTCCACCCATTTTTCAGGTGGCAGTTTGTCAACGGTAACATTTATGGAATAAAAGAAAAGCAAACAGACCATTAACGAAAGCGTGGAGATATAAGCATACCTTCCGGCTTTATCAATAGCTCGGCTTTCCCTTTCATCCCGTTCTTTTATGCCCGCAAGCCTTGCCGCGGCTGCAAAAAAACTGCTGCGCATATCCTGATAAAGCAAAAGTTCCGCAAGGACAAAAATAAGCACAACAAACCATGAAATAAGGATCCAGGTCAGGATGTCCGTAACAACAGATAAGCCCTTAACCTGTCGTACTATTGCCTGTAAACCAGGGATCATACCACAGGCAAACAACAGCAATATGAATGGGACGGCAAATATCAGGTACTTTAAAAGGAACTTATTGATCTTTTGCATCGCTTCCCCCTTCGATTTGAAAAATAGAATTTATATCAGTATTAAAATATTTTGCCAGCCTGAAAGCCAGCTCAAGCGAAGGGTTATAATCACCGCCCTCGATTGCAATTATGGTTCCCCTGGTTACATCTATGGCTTTGGCAAGTTCTTCCTGTGACAGCCTTTTTTCAGCCCTTAATACATGTAAACGGCTGATTATCTTAAGCTTAGGTTCCATTTTAGACATTACCAAACCTCCTTCCAGCAAATAACGACATATAAATCATACTTTATGTATAGTTTATACTACATTTGATATAATAAGTCAATAATTAAATTATGTACCTACATTTTTGATTATATAATTCACATTCGTATAATTTATATTATACGAACTGGATTGACATGGCGAGTACAACCCTATATTATTATACCTGATAAATATCCATGCCACATCGTTTTTAAATGTTCATTGCCGGTTTTCATATTTCGCAATGATTTCATTGAGTTTCTTAACAGTTTTTGCAGGATTCGCAGACATGGTTATTTCAGTTACGACCGCAATACAACGGGCTCCGCGTTCAAGAACATCACGTATATTTCCAGACTTAATTCCGCCCATCACCGTAAATGGTATTTTTATTTTTTTTGAAAATATTGGTATTGCGTCCGGTCCTAATGGCCTGCATTGCGTTTCTTTCGTCTTGGTTGAAAATATGGGACCCACGTTCACATAAGTTGCGCCGCTATTTTTAGCTTTAAGCGCCTCTTTTATGTTGTGCGTTGACACGCCGATTATCATATCCGGCGCGGCTTTTCTGGCTGCGGCAACAGGTAAATCATCCTGGCCGAGATGCACGCCATCCGCATCCACCGCCAATGCAATATCCAGCCAATCATTTATTATCAGCAGTGCTCCGGCTTCGCGCGTCAATTTCCTGAAAACAAGGGCCATTTCATATATTTTTTTGCACGGATAATCTTTTTCCCTCATTTGAACTATCTTTGCCCCGCCTTTTAACACTTCCCTTAAGGTTTTTATCCCGGACCCGTTTAAACAGAACTTTTCCGTGATAACCGGATACACTCCATAAAACGCCTCACTCCACGGCGCAGGGCTTCCTGTTTTTTTCATATATTTGTTTTTCATTTAACCTCCGCCCACAAACCTTATAAGTTCAACTGCATCGTTTTCCAGGATCCGCAAAGTGCCGAATTCGTCTTTATTTATGATTCGGCCGTTTATTTCAACCACTGTAACCGGCGCTTTTAAACCGAAGTCATTCAACAATTCCACGACAATTAAGCCCTCCTTAATATCGTTTTGTTTGCCATTGATTATGACTTTCATTTTTTTACCCCTCCTAATGCCTTTTCCCAGTCCTTAAATACCGGATAATAACCAGCGTTTTTTATAGCCTCGGATATCTCTTTAACCGTCCTGCCGTCCTCTGTCTCAAACTGCTTGCCGCTGCCCTCTCCATTTGCCGCATACCCTCCCGGATTTGTTTTTGATCCGGCGCTCATCATTGTGACACCGTAGCCGATCATGTTATCCCTAAAGTACGGTGATTCACGCGTAGACAGGACGATTCCGGCTCTGTCAAGGAATATACGGAAAGCAAATATCATCTGCGCCAATTCTTTATCGGCCACATCACAGTACGGCCTGAATCCTGATCCTGATTTTCTCAGACGCGGAAAACTAATGCTTAGGTCGGCCCGCCAGTATTTTTTCATAAGATATTCCGCGTGTATGGCAAGACATGCGGCTTCCGTGCGCCAGTCCGATAATCCCAGCAGGGCGCCTATACCGATTTTTCTGAAACCCGCTTCAAGAGCGCGTTCAGGTGCTGCGAGCCTGTATTCAATATCCTCTTTTGCTCCGCCTTTGTGTACTTTTTCATATATTTTCCTGTCGTATGTCTCCTGATATATAGTCAGGCTGGTCGCGCCCGAATCCACCAGCCGTTTATAGTTTTGTGTATCCAGAGGGTAAATTTCAAGCGACACCTGCGAAAATAACTTCTTAACTTCTTTGACCGCACGTTCGATGTATTCCAGAGTCGCATTTTCTTTGGAATCTCCGGTTAGAAGCAGAATGTTAGTCATGCCGTATTCCCTTATTTTTTCCGCCTCAACCGCAATTTCATTAATCGTAAGGGTCTTTCGCTGTATCTTGCTCATCCTGTTAAATCCGCAGTAGACGCAGTTGCTATTACACTCGTTTGAAAGGTACATGGGAATGTATAGATTTATATTTTTACCGAAGTGTTTGTCCGTCAGCGTTTTTGCCTTCATTGCCATATCATCAAGGTATCTGCCTGCGCCCGGTGACAACAGTACAAGGAAATCATCAAAAGATATTTTTTCTTTTTCAAGAATGCCCGGGATAATTTCAGTATTTGCGTTGTTTATCCCGGCGTTAATTTCTGCCTGCCTGGAATTTAAATATGGACTAAATGAAACTGTCATTTTGAAAGCCATGCTGTCGGACTTGACGCCCTTGCCCTGCCGCTTTTCGGCCCCAACCCGGCAAGGAATGCTTTTCTCCCTGCTTCAACAGCCAGTTTAAAACTTTCGGCCATCAATTCCGGGTCGGCGCTTGTCGACACCGCAGTGTTCACCATAACGGCCGCAGCGCCGATTTCCATGGCCCTGCATGCGTCGGACGGCCTGCCTATGCCTGCGTCTATTACAACCGGTATATTGGACTGTTCAATTATGATCTTTAACGCGTCTTCTGTGGTCAGCCCTTTGTTTGTGCCGATAGGCGCCGCGAGCGGCATGACAGTAGCGGTACCGATCTCTTCAAGCTTTTTTGCCAACACAGGGTCGGCGTTTATATATGGCAATACTGTAAAACCTTCGTTTACAAGGAACTTTGCGGCTTTAAGGGTCTCGTCAGGGTCGGGCAACAGGTATCTGGGGTCAGGTGTCACCTCAAGTTTTATCCAGTTTGAAAGCCCCATCTCCCTTGCCAGCATGGCAATCCTTATAGCTTCGTCTGCGTTCTGCGCGCCGGATGTGTTCGGCAGGATGAATATTTTTTTCGGATCCAGAGAAGACAGTATACCGTCATTCGGATTTTCAAGGTCAACCCTCCTGACCGCTACCGTTATAATTTCCGCGCCTGATTTATTGATACATTTTTTCATAATCTCATCCGAAGGAAACTTGCCTGTGCCTATCATAAAACGCGAAGTAAATTCTCTTCCCGCGATCAAAAGTTTGTCCATTTATTTCATCTCCCCGCAGACACGGCACTTTGAATGCCTGTCCGTTTTGATTATTTTATACCTGTTTGTGCGCAGGTCAAAACTGAATACTTTCCCCGTTAGAAGTTCACCTGCTCCGGTTATGGATTTAACCGCCTCAGCCGCCTGCAGAGTGCCGGCAAATCCGGCAACAGCGCCCAATACTCCTTCCACGGCAGGTTCCGTATACTCTCCTTTTTCGGGTTCGCTTCCGAACGCGCACGCGACACAGGCGCTTCCCGGAACAACCGTCAAAAGCTGACCTGTAAATCCCTGTACTCCCGCGTGTGAAAAAGGGATTTTCATTTTCACACAGTGCCCGTTTATCATATATTTTGTGCTGAAATTATCTGTGGCATCTATTATAAAATCATATCCGGTGATTACTTTTACTATATTCTCCGGCGTGACTCTTTCTACTATGGGGATGATTTTGACCGCAGGATTGATCTTTACAGCTTTTTCAGCGGCGGATAAAGCCTTTTCCATGCCAATGTCCCCGGTAAAATGAACCACCTGCCTTTGCAGGTTGGACAACTCAACCCTGTCAGAGTCCGCAATTGCCAGCGTGCCCACACCTGCGGCAGCAAGATATAGGATAGCGGCCGAGCCGAGTCCGCCAGCGCCTATGACAAGCACAGCTGATTTAAGCAATTTTTCCTGTCCGGATTCCCCTACACCGGCCAATCTTATGTTTCTTTCAAATCTTTCCAGTTGTTTGTTGTCCAGCACCTGACATCTCCTTCGTTTAGAACAATAAAAAAAGCCTTCCTGAGGGACGGAAGGCGTATGCCGATGTCATGCGTTAAAACATTATGTTTCCTACGCCGGCATTATCCGGATCAGGTTCGCGGGTATATTCTCAGGCACCAAGTCAATCAGCACCACCCCGATTTGTAGTGATTATATCTTTAAATTATTATAAAAGCAATACTCATCTTAATAATACGCGGTTTATTTAAAAACAAAGGCCCGCGTGCGGGTGGCGCAGCGCGCCACCCGCACGCGTCATTTCAGAGAATACTTTAAGACCGCGAACATCTCTTTTATCTCTCTTTCACTTGCCGTTAAAGGCGGCCAAACGTACAGAACCGGCCCAAGCGGCCTTATAAAAACTCCCATGTCCCTCGCTTTTTGCGCCGCAGCTTTTGCCCTTTTAGCTCCGCCGTCTTTTTCCGATATGTGCGTCATGGCTATCATGCCCATGGTGTTGAAGAAAGGCTTTTCAAACATACCACAGAGGGACTCCATCTCATTCTTCATAAGCCTGATCTTTGGCTTTATGGCTTCCATTATATCCAGTTCTTTATACAGTCTTACCGCGGCTAAAGCCGCGGCCGCTGTTATGGGGTTGCCTGAGAATGTATGGCCGTAAAAAAACGTCTTTCCTTTCCTGAAGCTGTCATAGATCCTGTCGTTCACAATGGACGCGCTCATGGGCATGTAACCGCCTGTCATGCCTTTTCCCACGGTCATGATATCCGGGCTTATACCCGCTTTATTGCAGGCAAACATCTCCCCTGTCCTGCCGAACCCGACCGCTATCTCGTCGGCTATCAGTATAAGGCCGTATTTTTCGCAGAGCTTTTTGAGCTTCCTTAAGTACTCTTCCGGGTATATGCGCGCGCCGGCCGCCCCCTGGCACAAAGGCTCCACAATGACCGCGGCGGTTTGGGCGTGCTTTGCCTTTATTATTTTTTCCATGGATCCAAAACACTCGATTGAACAGTCCGCCGGTTTTTTGCCGTGTTTGCACACGGCGCAATGCGGTGATTCTGCCGCGTTGTTTTTCCCGACGGCGCCCTTAAGTTCCCTGTGAAATTCCTCCACAAAACCCACGCCCACGGCGCCGAGCGTGTCGCCGTGGTAACCGTCCTTTAAACATATAAATTTCTTTCTCTTTTTTTCACCCTGGTTTTCCCAGTACTGCAGCGCCATCCTAAGCGAGGCTTCCACGGCGGAAGCGCCGTCCCCGCAAAAAAACGAATGTTTAAGCCCCGGCGGGGCGATCCTTGCCAGTTCTTCCGCGAGCAGCGCTGTTTTTTCGTGCGTTTGCCCCGCGAGTATTACATGCTGTAGTTTGCCGCTTTGCTCTTTTATCGCGTTAATTATCGAAGACTGGGAATGACCCAGATTTACGCACCACCATGAGGCTATGGCGTCGAGGTATTTTTTTCCGTTAACATCATAAAAATATGAGCCCTTCGCGCGCGCTATGACCGGAAAATCCGATTTTTCAAAAGCGTCTGTGTCCGTATAGGGGTGCCAAACATGTTTTAAGTCCGCTGATTTTATCCTATCCCTGTCCATGTCCCGCCCCTTTAACGAGCTGCTCAAGCCCGTTTAGCTTTTCAAACACTGCCAAAAGGTTCTTCATGTTTTTTACATGCGCTAAGGTTCCCAGGCAGCCGATGCCCGTGAACTCTTCTATCACCTTCGCGTTATCTTCCGTTATATGATCGCTCTTTTTGTCTGTTCCGATATTGAGCACAAACCCCGCTATCGCCAGATTCCTGTGTTTAAGGGCCTCAAGCGTAAGGCAGGTATGGTTGATTGTGCCCAGGCCGGCGTGAGCCACAACAATAATTGGCAGGCCCAGCGCCGCCATAAGGTCGATCATTGTAACCCTGTTTTTCCTGTCCACCGGCACCAGCACTCCCCCGGCGCCTTCCGCCAAAACCATGTCGTATTTTTCAAGGAGTTTTTTGGTCGAATCAATTATCACCGGTATGCAAGCCGGCGGTTTGTTGTCAAGTTCGCAGGCCAGGTGCGGGGAGCATGGTTTGGAAAACGCGAAAGGCTGCATGTATTTAAACAGGCTTTTTTCGGGTTTAAACCCCGATGCTTTGAATATACAGCTTAAATCCGGGGATATCCTGTTTTTGGCAGAGCCTGTCTGCACCGTTTTTAACGGCGCTGCATTTATGCCGGCCCTGCGCAGCAGGCTTAAAAAACCGGCTGTAAAAAACGTCTTGCCAACCCCTGTGCCCGTGCCTGTTATAAAAAATCCCTTTTTCATTTTGCCTTCCTTTTTTTGACGACAACCGTAAGCACCCTGTATGTCACCGGGTATTTACCTGTTGAATCCTTATAAAGCCTGCCGTATTCCTTTAGCCCCGCGCGCGTGAGTTTTTTTCCGCTTCCCGCGCCTTCCTTATAATTCGCCCCGATCTTTTTCAAGGACTTTACCGCCTCCACGGGGCTGTCATAATATACCGTCATGTCCTCCACCAGCCGCACGACAGGCTTGGGCAGGGGCATTAAAAAACCGGTTTCGTCCGGAAAATCATAGAAAGCGCCTGACAATCCCGAGAGTTCCTTTAGCGAGCCTTTCACAGGGACGCAAAACGCGAAAAAACCCCCGGGCTTTACCCATGAGTAAAACGCCTTCATTGCCTTGGGTAAATCCCCGAGCCATTGAAAAGTGAAGTTTGACACAACAACGCTGAATTGCTCCCCCGGGTCGTATTCCTCCGCGTCAACACACAGGAATTTTGATCCCGGCCACTGCTGGGCGCACAGCCGTGTCATGCCTTCGGCAAAATCCAGGCCCGTGAGCTTTTCCGGTTTTAGTTTGGCCATTACCTTCCCGGTCAAAAACCCGGTGCCGCAGCCGATATCCAGCACTGTCTCGGCCTTTACCCCCGGCAGCATGGCCGCAAGCATGGACGCCGACTGTTCCTGTACCCTTGCCCAGCCCGAATACTGCTCCGCAGCGTTTGAAAAATTGCGGCGTATCTGGTGTTTTATGTTTTTTATGTCCAATTAAATACCGCCTATGGGATTTATGGCTTCATGATCAAGTATGTACGGCAAATTATGGCCCGCGTCAAAACTTTTTAGAACGCTCCCGTTGATATGCCTGTGCATATGCTCGGCCTGTGAAAAAGGAATTATCTTATCCTTTAAGCCGTGCATTATGACGGTGGGGGCTTTAACGCCCGAAAGCAGATTTCTTACGTCTGTTTTTTCCAGGTATTCAAGCCCTGCTGCCAGGTCAAGAACGGAAAACCCCCCGGCCGAAAGTAAAAACTCAGGCTCGCCTTCATGCCCCGGATTAAAACAGTTCTTAACAAACCCTTTGATCACAGCTTCCCTGTGTTTTTCAAGCCTCGCAGCCATGGCTTTAATGTCGCGTCCCGAGGCTCCGGTATAATCCGCGTCCGCAGTCATACGCGCTGTGCCGGATATAAGGAATAGTTCTTCAACCAGTTCAGGCGCGCTTGTTGCGGCTTTTATAGCCGCCAGAACGCCCAGCGACCACGCGATAACCGTGATTTTCCTGCCCAGAGCTTTTATAAACGCCACCGCAAAATCAGGGTCTGTCACGCATTTTTCCCAAGGCAAATATAGAAACCCGCTGTTACCAGGTTTTGCCGAAATGTTCTTAAACGCATCAGGCCCGCCTGCCCAGCCTGAAATAATGACAATATGTTTTTTCAAATCAGCCCGGCCTTTTGGGCGGCGCGCGCTATTTTTTCTGCCGCTGTTTTCAAAGCTTGCTTTGTGTGGCTTAGCGTGACTGAAAGCCTCAAGCGCGCCGTTCCCTTGGGTACGGTGGGCGGCCTGATGGCTTTGGCGTATATGCCTTCCTCCCACAGCAATTCCGCGGCCTTTACAGAGTGCCTATTGTCCCCTATCATGACCGGTATTATCTGGCTTGAGAATTCCGGCAGCTTAAGGCCGGCTCCCCTTAATAATCCGTGAAAATACGATGAATTGTCCAGCAGTGAACTTCCAAGCTCTTTTTCTTCCCGTATTATTTCAAGTGCCTTAATGGCCCCGCCCAGACAGGCCGGAGGCAGCGCAGTGGAGAATATGAAGGAACGCGCCGAATTAATAAGGAGTTTTTTTACGGCCGAAGAACAAACCGCGAACCCGCCGTATCCGCCGAAAGCCTTGCTGAATGTGCCTGTTATGAGGTCAGGTTTTATATTTTTTTGCGCGCATAGACCAATTCCTTCGCCGAAAACCCCTATGGCATGCGCTTCGTCAATGATTAAAAACGCCCCGTATTTATCCGAAAGTCCCTTTAACTTAATGACATCTGCCAGGTCTCCGTCCATGCTGAAAACAGAATCCGCTATTATAAAGCTGTTGCCAGCGCTTTTTTCAAGCATGCGTTCAAGTTCGCCCAGATCATTGTGCCTGTACCTTTTCCAGGCCGCGCCCGAAAGCATGACCCCGTCTATTATGCTGGCGTGGTCGAATTTGTCAAAATACACGGTGTCTCCCGCGCCTGCCAGCGCCGATATGACGCCTGTATTGGCCAGGAAGCCGCTGCCAAAAACTATTGCCTCTTCAAAACCGGCCCAGTCCGCGAGTTTTTTTTCAAGTTCTTCGTGCAGCGTGAGCGTGCCGCACATAAGGCGCGAGCCGCCCGAACCGCTGCCGAATTTTTCCACGGCCGCAATGGCGGCTTTTTTCACCCTTGAGTCGTTTGCCAGGTCCAGATAATCATTGGATGAAAAATTAAGGTATTCCTTCCCGTCAAGTACAAACCTCCCGCCTGAGCCTGGCAGGGTTATCAGCGTGCGGGTTAAGCCCTTTTCCTCTATATCCTTAAGCCTTGCCTCAAAATCCTTCATTCCACACCTTCAATTTCCGCGTTAAAACCCATCTCCCTAATCATGTCAAAGCCTTCGCCCGCTCCCTGTCCGCCTGTTGTCAGGTATCCCGATACAAAGATCGAATTAACCGCGTAAAGCGCGAACCCCTGCATGGACTTCAGCCTGTATTCCCTGCCGCCCGCGGCGCGCAGGTCAGCGGACGGGTTTAAAAAGCGCGCCATGCACAGGACTTTAAGGCAGTAAAGCGGGGTAAGTTCATCGCCCATTTTTTCAAACGGCGTGCCCTTCACAGGGATGAAAAAATTGATCGGGATGGAATCCGGGTTTATTTTTTTAAGTTCCATGAACATATCAACCACTCCCTGTTTTCCCTCGCCCAGGCCTATGATACCGCCGGAACAGATCTCAAGCCCCGCTGCCCTGCAAACCGATATATTATTGATGCGCTCGTCATATGTATGTGTGGAACAAATCTTTGGATAATATTCCCTGCTGGAATTTAAATTGTGGTTTATCCTGTCCAAGCCCGCGCTTTTAAGTTTGGCTGCCTGCCCGGGCGTTATAAAACCCATGGAACAACATATGCTTATTCCCGTTTCTTTTTTTATCATGGCTACGGATTGCGCGAGGGAGTCTATGAGCTTATCGTCATACTTTATGCTGCTTAGGGCCATGCAGTACCGGATCGCCCCGTTCTTTTTGGCAGCAATTGCGCCCGCCACAAGTTCGGCCGAGGGCTTTAAGCCGTATTCCTTTATATCCGCGCCCGATACTTTTGACTGGGTACAGTAGCCGCAGTCTTCGGTGCAAAGCCCACTTTTGGCGTTCATGAGCATCTGCACGTGCACAGTGTTGCCAAAATGTTTTTTTCTAACCGTATAGGCCGCATTTAACAGCTCCAGAACGGCTTCATTCGGGCAGTCAAGAACGCTCAAGGCTTCTTCCCGGGTAAGGTCTGAGCCTTTTAGTGATTTATTCATTATCAAAGCAATATCCGCCATAAGTCTCCATTCATTTTATCCCTGAAAAAATGATTTAAGCCTGTAATTTTACCATTAATATTTTTGTTTTAAAACAAAAAAAAACTGAAGTGAACCCATCATTGGCTTTTAAGCCTTAGCGTATGATTTTGTCCGAATTCTGAGGCCCCCCCCTATATATATTGATTGATTTTTTACGCAGGTATGGATCCACGGGGTCTATTTACCGGCTCTGCTTTTTTTCAATAATCCCAACCGGATTGGCCGCGGCATATATTCCCGCATTGAGTTCCTTTATGATCCCATGCTTTATATATATCGGCCTTACTATTTCCCTGAGTTTAGGCAGTTCCCTTGAAAAAACCAGCGCGCCTATTACGACTATGCACCCTCCCACTGTAACCGCTCTTGGGGCGCCTATAGCGCTCGCGAGGCTCCCGTAGATCAGGTTTCCGAAAGTAGACATGCCTGCGGTTAAGGACCAAAAACTCATGACCCTGCCCCTCTTATCCTCGTCGCTGATTGTCTGCAATATGGTATTGCTGGCGGCAATCATAACGACCATGCCCGCGCCGGAAAAAAACAGCACAAGCATGGCAACCGGCATCAAAGGTGTGAATGAAAAAACCGCCATTGCCGTACCGTAGAGGATGCCGGCCATATAAATATACCTGCCCAGTCCGAGTACGTTCTTGCGGGACGCCAGGTATACCGCGCCGCAGAGCGCTCCGGCTCCTATCGAAGATATTAGGAACCCCATGGTATGCGGCCCGCCGTGAAAAACATTCTTTGCAAATACCGGCATAAGGGTTACGTACGGCAATCCAATAAGGGTAACAAGACTCATGTTCAGAAGGATGGACCGTATAGGCCGGAATCCGATGACATATTCAAAGCCCGTCTTTAGCCCGCTTAAAATCCTTTCATTTTTATGCGTCATGGCCCTGTCCCTGACCTTCATCTGGTTCAACGCGTAAATGACCGCTATGAAGCTCAATGCGTTCAGGGTAAAACACGCGCCTTCACCGACCAGGGCTATAAGTATGCCCGCGATAGCCGGGCCGATGAGCCTTGCAGAATTTACAAGCGCGGAATTCAATGAGATGGCGTTGCTTAAATCGTTATTGTCATCCACCATTTCCATCATGAATGACTGCCTCGCCGGGACATCAAAACTGTTGATTATGCCCAGAAAAAGGCTGAGCCCGATAATGTGCCATGGCTGTACGGTATTTGTCATGACAAGGACCGCGATTATCGACGCCTGAATAAGGGCAAGCGACTGCGTGAACCTGAGTATGGTACGGCGCTTCCACCTGTCCGAAAGTACCCCGGCAAACGGTGAAAGCACAAATAACGGCAGAGTGGAACAAAATCCCACCACGCCGAGCAAAAACGCCGAGCCCGTCAGCCTGTAGACCAGCCAGCTCATTGCCGTGGACTGCAGCCATGTGCCGATGAGCGATATGCCCTGCCCCATAAAAAACAGCCTGAAATTCCTGTGTCTAAGCGCGCGAAACATCGCCGGCAGTTCAAATACTTTCTTTTTATCCATCAAATTACCTTTCATGGCTTATTTGAACAGTTCTCCGGCCTGGAAAGGTCTGCCGTGGCCCGGATATACTGTTTTTATGCCGAGCGCTTTTATTTTTTCGATACTGTCCTTAAGCTGCGCCGCATTGTGCACTATGGGCGATATCACCGGTTTTTTATTGTTATTTAAAGTATCGCCGGCTATAAAATCGCCATCAGCCATGTGCACTCCCAACGAACCCGGGGTATGCCCAGGAATGAGCACTATCTTCGCGTCAACCCCGTAATCAGCCAGGCTAAAACCGTCTTCAAGCCGCACATCGGGAATAAAACGTTCGAAACCGTCTATCACCTTTTTAAATTTAGGCAGACGGAAAAGGGAAAATTGGAAGATTTTGCGGGTCAACGACTTTGAGCCCCTGTCCATAAGCATCTTTCCTGATTCCACCATGGGCGCATCATTCATATTCATCGCGGTTTTGACGGAAAATTTCCTACTCAAGTAAAGCGCGTTGCCCGAGTGGTCTATGTCGCCGTGCGTCATTATTATCAGCTTAAGCTTTCCCGGTACACAGCCGTTCTTTTCCAGTTCCCTATCCAATACCGCGCGCGAAAGGGATATCCCCGTGTCCACGAGTATAAACCCGTCCCCGGCCTTGATCAGGTAGCAATTCACCATGCCCGTTTTCAAAGGAACTATTTCATTTGCCATAAAAGCCTCCAAAAAAAATAATTTTATTTTGCTCCGTCAAAACCATAAGCAGGGATATTTTATCACGGCTTCCGTAAAATTCTATCTTTATTATATATCCGCGTTCAAAAATAACCGGGCCGTTTCAACATACAAACTTTTTTCAAAAGGAAAACATGGATTTAATTTGGGGGAGGCAGTCTTAAACTGATGCCTGACAATTTTGTCATTGCGAGCCCTTCGACAAGCTCAGGGTGGTGAGCCAGTCGAACCAGAGCGAGATCCTCAGCGACGAAAGCCTGCCATGTACCCGAGCAAAGCGTGTGGTTCATGGCAATCTATGATCGTGACGCAGAACTTATCGGTGGAACTGAGATTTCCATGAAAGAACTCATGGACTATAGGCTTCGTCGGCATAAAACAAGTGCGCCTTCTCGCAATGACAATCTACTATTGATATATTTTCCAGCAGTAACCTAATACCTGCTATTCCCGCAGCAAGTTGCTGGGAATTTTAACCGCGTATGATTAAAAATCATATTGATTAAATTTTTCTACCTAATTTTGATTATTGTTTTTCCCCTGGAATGTTTTGTCTCCACGTGCAGTTGCGCCTGGGCCGCCTTATCAAGGGTAAAAACAGTGTCTATCAGGGACTTCACAGCGTGGCTTTCTATTTTTTCTCTGTACCAATCAAGGTCCTTTGTATTGATATCTGCCATCATGGTCTTAAAATGCCTGTTGAAAACCATCGCGAAGAATCCACGTTTCCTGAAAACAGGCGTCACGCACATTCCGTTCTTTTTCAGCACTTTGGTCAGCTCACCCGGGGTCCTGTTGCCTACAAAATCGATCACAACATCGTATCTCTGGTTTGTCTTAAGGAAGTCCAGATTCTCATAACCAACAACCTCATCAGCACCCATTTTTTTTGCAATATCGGCGTTTTTTACGCTGCATACGGCAGTGACTGAAGCACCAAGCGCTTTTGCCACCTGCACTGCAAACGAACCCACGCCGCCTGTCGCGCCGTAGATCAGGATATCTTTTCCGTTTATTTCGGGCGAGGCTATCCTCAGCGACTGCAGGGCGGTGACTCCGGCCACCGGCACTGCCGCGGCCTCTTCAAAATTCAGGTTATGCGGCATAATGGCTGCCCTGCCATAGTTTACAACGGCATACTCGGCGTATGACCCGCCCTTTGAAGGTTCGGTGACAGCATAGATCTTGTCCCCTTTTTTAAAACCTATTGTTTTTCCCCCTGCCTCTTCCACTACTCCTGCAAGATCCCTGCCCGGTATCAAAGGGAATTTATTGCCGGTCATGATCTTTAGCATGCCTTTCCTGAAATAAGTGTCCACAGGGTTCACTGACGCGGCAAATACCTTTACAAGAAGCTGGTTTTCACCAAATTCAGGGACTTTCATTTCCCGGACCTTAAGGTTTTCAGCGGGCCCGTACGCGTCTATTGCCGCAGCTTTCATTATTTTGTTTTCCATATTAATACCGCCTTATCATATTTTATTTGCGTATTGATAATGTCCATAAAGCCATGTAATTCCTTATCTTGTCCGGTGCTGATTAATTATTTCACGAACCGCGGGGCAACATCATTTCGCTCCGCGGCCCGTGAATATGACTTTTAAGACATTATTACGCTCTTATTTTCTTGATTACAAGGATTATCGTGACCGACAACAGTATTATAAGCAGCGACCACATTACCAGGAGAAAACAGAACGCTATCCCCACTTTCTTCTGCATGTGATGCATCATCTCTGGGTTCATCCCCATTCCCATGCCATGGCCCCACATTCCTTCCATGCCTTCTACTTCGCCTTTGCCTTCGCTTTTTTCTTTCATCATTTTAGCGCTCATTTCGACCATTTTTGCCGAGCCTTCCTGTATTTCCTTGATTTCCTTTGCGTCCTTTGCATCCTTTGCAGTAACCATGATCTTAACCCCGTCAGCAGTGTTCTCCATCTTTACATCCGCCTTTGACCACATCATGCCGCCTTCCATGCCTTCGCCGCCCATGTTCGCAAAAACTCCAGCTGAAAGAACAAATGCAAGCGCAAAAACCAGAACCAGAACTTTTTTCATGTTTCTCCTCCTTGTTTTTTTCTTACACGCTTAAAGCGCAATCACACCGGCTGTTCCCCGGCCGTTTATTATGACTTTTCAGACAGTATCCCTGCATGCCGCCGTATTATAGCTGCAGTCATACAAAAATCTATGTCTTTTATCGCCTTTTTTTGGACTTTCATACACAGACATAGTTTGAAATTCATCAATAGAAATCCAAACCCGAAAATGGGTTTAAGTTTGACTAAAATCCTGTACATGTGTATAATATCCGTCATGAATATCATTGAAATTAAAAATTTGACAAAAAAATATGAAAAAATCACAGTTGTGGACGATATCAGCCTGTCCATACAAAAAGGCGAAATATTCGGTTTGCTCGGACCCAATGGCGCGGGAAAAACCACCACTCTCATGATGCTCTCCACCCTGCTCAAACCTTCTTCAGGCAGCGCCGTGATTAATGGTTTTGACGTGCTAAAGAACCCTTTAGAAGTGCGTGATTCCATCGGCATGGTATTCCAGGACCCGAGTTCGGACACTGTCCTTACCGCCTATGAGAATCTAAAGCTTCACGCCCTGCTTTATGACGTACCGATGAAGGAAATTGACGCGCGCATAGAAAAAGTCATGACGCTTGTGGAACTTAACGGCAAAAAACACGATATTGTGAAAAAATACTCGGGCGGCATGCGGCGCAGGATGGAGATCGCCCGCGGGCTTCTGCATGAGCCCGGCATATTTTTCCTTGACGAACCCACCATAGGGCTTGACCCCCAGACCAGGGAGCATATATGGCAGTACATTGAATCGCTCTCCCGGAATAACGGCATGACAATAATACTTACCACGCATTATATGGAAGAAGCGGAGAAACTTTGCAACAGGATAGCCATCATAGACCACGGTAAAATAATAGCGCTTGATTCCCCGAAGAACCTTATAGCGTCGCTCGGCGGCGATATAGTCGTATTGCGCGGGGCAGACGCATACATAGACGAAAACAAGTTAAGCTTCAAAGTCCAGGCAAAAAAATTGGACGGTTGCCTCAAGATCACGCTCAAAGACATGAATAAAAACCTCCAGGAACTGCTCAACAACGCAAAGTCAGTGGAAGCGGTAGAGGTGCACTCGGCAAACTTAAACGACGTTTTCCTTCATTATACGGGCAGGGATATCAGGGACGAAAACGGCGAAGAGGAGACGGATGATGAGGATTAAAAAGACCTTAAAAGGCCTGTACGCCATGTGGTACAGGGAGTTCAAGGTTTTCCAGAGGGAAAAATCCAGGGTAATATCCTCCCTGTTTCTGCCATTGCTGTGGTTTTTTATCTTCGGCGGATCCATGGGTTCTATGACAACCATGGGGGATAATTATAAGATTTTCATCTTTCCGGGTTTTCTGGTCATGACCATAATATTCGCGTCCATGTTTAACGGCGCATATATCGTGTGGGATAAAAAAGTGGATTTTCTCAAGGAAGTCCTTATAGCGCCCCATTCGCGTTCTGTCGCGTTCTTCGGCAAAACGCTTGGCGGCATGACCGACTGCCTTCTTCAGTCATATATCCTTATGTTCATAGGCATATTCCTTAAGATACCGTATACCCCGGTCAGTTTCCTGCTGTCAATGTTCCTGCTTTTCGCGCTGGCAATCGGCCTGGTAGGCATGGGGCTTATACTTGGTTCTTTTATGGACAGCCCCGAGGGGTTCGGGCTGATATCAAGCCTTGTTGTTTACCCGCTTTTCCTTTTTTCAGGCGCGCTTTATCCCCTAGATAAACTGCCGGCGTGGCTGAAAATCATAACCCACATAGACCCGGCGACCTATGCCGTGGACGGGTTAAGGAACGTAATCTTAGGCACCTCAACACATTCTTTCTTATTTAATCTTGCAGTGATTGCCTGTTTTGATATTTTCTTTGTTATCGCAGGCACCTGGGCCTTTAAACGCATGAAACTGTAAAGACCCTAAAAAATTAAGGGTAATAAACTATCACTCCATCTAACCGGCTTGAAACCTTACTTACTTTACTGCCTTGAAAAAACCGGCCTTAACTTCGGCAAATTTATCCTTGCCGCATGCCAATGCCGCCGACAAGGGGGCCACCTGTTTCGTTACCGCGGCCATCCGGGCAGATATGTTCTGTATATCCCACTGCGCGTGCCAGTCCATCCTGAGCCTTGTGATGTGGTACAGTTCCCTTAAGTTCGCATTGATTAATACCCTGCGCCTGTGTGCGTTTGTCAGTATATATTCCGCGGCACGCGGGGCTGTTTTGGCTATCTTTTTATAAGCGTTTTCGGTTTCATCCATCACCTTCTCAAATATGTCCCGCTGTTTTGTTTCGATAATTGACGGCGGGGTCGTATATCCCAGCTTCACATCATAGGGCTGTTTTGAGATGGACATCATCCTGTGGCGTTTTAACTGCGCAAAGGCGCTTGCGCTTAAAACAATCTCATAAACAAAATTTACATCCTCAAACTCCCTGTACAAAGCATCATGTTCGCCAAGGTCCTTAAATATGGTTTTATAAAACTTTATAATTTCAGGCTTTTTCATTTTTCTCGCCGCGCGTAATGACGCTTCATATGATCTGCCCGAATAAGCCTGCGTCATGGCCGCGATGATCTTCATGTCAGGGTCGCGCGTCCAGTCAACCAGCATCACATCAAACTTACCCGTTGCGGGCGCGGCAGCCGGTATTTTCACGGCTTTGACGGCCTTTGCCGCTGTAAGAGCTCCTGTCTTTATTATCCCGTCGGAAACTTCCCTGCCAAACTGTTTTGTAAAAGTTTCAGGGTCCGAAAGTATTATGAGCGACGGTACTATTTGTTTGGTTACATTAAAAAGGGCGCTGCCAAGCTGCCTTACTTCAGCGAGAGGATGATACTTGAGTTTCCTTATGATGTGCTCTAGATTCCTTGAATTTGATGAAAATCCAAGCTGGCACTCTGTAGCCATGGCAAGCGCATATCTCGCGTCTTCTTTGGCCCAGCCTTCCAGCAGATTTGTCCCTGATTTTGTTTCAAGCTGCTTTGGGTACTGCTTCCTGCGGAATTCATGAAGCGCGGGAAAAAACGTTTTGTAAGCGGCAACCTGTTTTGATACAGTTTCCAAAAATATTTTCTTCTCCGCCTCGCCGAATTCTTCAGGCGTCACATAATCGCCTTCAAGCGTGATATAGCGCTGGGATTTTTCCGTATATGAGCAAAGCCTTGCTTCCTGGAGCGATTCAACAGCCAGCCTGGACAGGCCGAGTATGTCAAAATTAAGATAGGCATGTTCGGCGACCGAGTGATGCCCCATCTTAAAAACTATGGCTTCATTTGACTGCCTTGCCTTATCAACTTCCACAAGCGAATCCGCCCGCAATTCGTCCACCCGTTTTGGGTCGCGGCTTATCCTGGCGTAGGCAGCCGAGATTGTCTCCGGAGAGATATTGTTTTTCCCGTCCCATCCCGAGTTTTTAAGCTTTTCTATTATGTCCGCGTCTGCGTTATAACCCGCCAGTTTTACCTCAAGCATGCGTTTCCTCCTGATAGAATTATTGTAATAATAATATCAACTCGCATGATTTTAATCAAGATTTAAATGGCCGGCTTAAATCGTTCAGTTGGGGTGGCTTTCTATTATTTTGGCGCAGGTTTCGCTGTATTTTTCCCGGAGGTAGAAAAACTGCAGGCCGACACGGTACTTGCTTATTTTGTCGTCAAAACACGACCAACGGACCTGACTGTATACCCATATGGCGCACTTTGGATCGATAAATTCCACTTTCATACGCAATATCTGCTCGACCGGCATCTGCATCTCGGTTATTATCTGGAGACCGCCCATGCTTATATTATCCACTTTGACATGCAGTTTATTCATTTGCCTGTTCAGCATAACAGCTTGGGATTCAGAAGCGAATATTTCGCATTCCGCCTCAGCGTTGATTGAAACCCTTTTATGCCGTCTTTTTTCCTCAAAAGGATTGATTTGATTATTCAAGGATGGCTCCCTCTCATTTTATTCATAACGTTTTAGTATCATAAGTATACTCTATTGTACATACGTAGTCAAGCCGTGAAAACGAAAATGCCAATGCAAACGGGAATAAACGATATGGCGGCGGGTTTAATATTTTGCCAATACAACTTGGCTTGAGCTGAATTACGAGTATTCCCCAAACTTCCTATGCACTGTCAGTTCTATTTCATCCAGCGCTTCTTTGGCCTGCTTACCGTACGCCATGAATTCAAGATGCTCACCCTGGCCCACGCACAGCGAAACCAAATCAAGCGCGGCAAGCACTGCTTTTACGTTCATGAACGGTTTGCCATGGAGCTTAAAATTATGGTGCTCCATGCCTTCCCTGTATACATAAAGCTCGCAGTCATGTCTCTTTGCTATCGCTACAAGCGTGCCCGAGGGCCTTACATGCAGGCCCCTTTCATTGGTTATTGTGATTATGCGGCGGTCAAAACCGTTTTTTTCAAGGGATTCGCGTTCTTCCCTCCATACGGGTGCATATTTTTCCGTCCACTCCTCAATATCCCCGCCTTTGGCCATGTATTCCTTTATTTTGGCCATCTGTTCCATATTATCATGCCTTGTCTTATCAAGCCGCCATTCATCCATGTATTTATCAAGAAAATCAGCTATGGCTTCCTCTATAGTCACTTCTTTTCCATTTTTCTGGGACATGAAGTACTTATGGTCCTGTATGGCGCGTAATTCAGCTGCAGTAATGTCTTTAATCGCTATGTTCGTCATGTTAGTCTCCTCTAAAGCATTTATGGGTTAATTATAACATTTTAAACGTATAAATCAATAAATTATTGACATTACCCCTTACTTCTGGTATTTTGATTATCAAAGTAACGTTAAAGGAGAACTATATGGATAACGAAAAAGACCCGGAAAAAGACATAGAAGAAGAAATCCCCCTAAAAACCGCGCTTGGCATAGAAGACCAGCTTGACCTTTATAAAAACAAGCTTATTTTAAGGAAAAAAGGCCTCGCAAACAAGGCTAAATCATCAAACAAACTGTTTAAAATAAACGAAGTTTCATCCATATCCATTAAACCCGCAGGAACGCTTTTTGACGGCAAGTTTGAGATAACTTCCTCAACCGGCATTAAATACACGGTCAAGTTCAAATCCTATACCCAGCCCGAGTTTGAGGATATTAAGTTTTTGCTGAATAAGTAGGGGCCGGTTCCTGTTTTATTATAATTAAGAGCAACCCACACCCTTCTACTTTCAACTATCTACTCTCTGAATATTTTGACTTTGACCCTGCGTGAAACAAGGCGTACTAATAAAAAAAGGGGAGGCCGTTTGGCCTCCCCTTTTATATTACATCAGTTCCTTATTTGTCTTTTTCCGCTTTCTTCTTTCCTGTTTTCGCGTGTTTTACCTTTATTGCGGCGTGTGCTGCGGCCAATCTTGCGATTGGCACCCTGTACGGCGAGCATGAGACATAATCCAAGCCGGCTCCGTTAAAGAACTCAACCGACGCCGGATCCCCGCCGTGCTCCCCACAGATACCGATTTTCAATTTTGCTTTTACCTTGCGCCCCTTTTCCACGGCCATCTTTACAAGCGCGCCTACGCCCACCTGGTCCATGGTCTGGAAAGGATCCGATGTAAATATGTTCTTATCAATGTACGCTTTGGTGAACTTACCCGCGTCATCGCGCGAGAATCCGAGGGTTGTCTGAGTCAGGTCGTTTGTTCCGAATGAGAAGAACTCGGCTTCAGCCGCGATCTCATCCGCGGTGACCGCAGCTCTCGGAACTTCAATCATGGTCCCCACGAGATACGGGATCTTCATGCCTTTTTCAGCCATGACTTTCTTTGCTGTCGCGTCGACAATATTTTTCTGGTCCTTTAATTCCTTTACGTTCCCGACAAGCGGTATCATGATCTCAGGAATGATCTTCTTGCCAGTCTTGTTAAGTTCGATTGCGGCTTCTATGACGGCGCGTGTCTGCATCTCGGAAATCTCCGGGTATGTGATGCCAAGACGGCAGCCACGGTGGCCCAGCATCGGGTTGAACTCATGGAGTTCTTCGACGCGGGCTAAAAGTATTTTCGCCTTTTCAAGGTCTGTGCCGCTGCCCTTGATGAGGTCAAGTGATTTTTTCAGCATTTCGTTTGTCATGTTTGACTTGCCTGTTGCTTCCATCCTGGCCACTTCAACCATAAGTTCTTCTCTTTTCGGAAGGAACTCATGAAGCGGCGGGTCCAGGAACCTGATGGTGACCCCGTAGCCTTCCATGGTCTCAAAAAGTCCTGAAAAATCGCTTCTCTGCATGGGAAGTAGTTTATCCAGTGCGGTCCTTCTTCCGGCTTCGTCGGATGCCAGTATCATTTCCTGCATGAAAGGCAGCCTGTCTTCCGCAAAGAACATATGTTCCGTCCTGCAAAGCCCGATTCCCTCTGCGCCGTACTCCCTCGCAACCTTGGCGTCCCTGGGGATGTCCGCGTTTGCCCTTACTTTGATGGTCTTAAACTCGTCGACCCATTTCATGAACTCGCCGAATTCGCCTTCCATTTTTGGTTCTATTGTCGGGACTTTACCGGACATTACCTGGCCTGTTGTCCCGTCTATGGATATCCAGTCGCCTTCTTTAATGACCAGGCCGCTTCCTTTTACCGTCATGGTCTTTGTGCGCTCGTCAACTTTTAAATCCTCACATCCTGCTACGCAAACTTTGCCCATCTGCCTTGCCACAACAGCAGCGTGTGATGTAGCCCCGCCGCGCGCCGTCAGGATGCCGACAGCCGAGTCCATACCGTGTATGTCATCAGGCGATGTTTCAAGCCTAACAAGGATGACTTTTTCGCCCTTTTCAGTCCATTCCACGGCGTCATCAGCCGTAAATACTGCCTTACCCGTGGCCGCACCCGGTGAAGCGTTGATGCCTTTCGCTATCACTTTCTTTTCAGCTTTCGGGTCAAATACAGGGTGTAACAACTGATCCAGCTGGACCGGCTCAACCCTTAATATTGCTTCTTCTTTTGTTATGAGTTTTTCTTTTGCCATTTCCACAGCCGCCCTTACAGCAGCCATGCCGGTCCTTTTTCCCGAACGTGTCTGGAGCATGTACAGCTTGCCTTTTTCAATAGTGAATTCAAAATCCTGCATGTCGCGGTAATGTTTTTCGAGCCGTGAAGTGATGTCGCGGAGCTGTGTGTAAACCGCAGGCATATCCTTGCCGAGGTTGGCGATCGGGTTCGGCGTCCTGACTCCGGCCACAACGTCCTCCCCCTGCGCATTTAAGAGGTACTCTCCGTAGAATACCCGTTCTCCCGTGGCCGGGTTTCTCGTGAATCCCACGCCCGTGCCCGAGTCATTCCCCATGTTCCCGAATACCATTGCCTGAACAGAAACAGCGGTTCCGATTGACTCGGATATATTATTGGCTTTTCTGTAAAATATCGCCCTGTCATTCATCCATGATTTAAACACAGCATCACGCGCGCCTTTGAGCTGTTCTATAGGGTCCTGCGGGAAATCTTTTCCGAGTTTCTTTTTTACAAATCCTTTGAACTCGGAAACCATGTCTTTCATGTCATCAGCCGTGAAATCCACGTCAACTTTAATTCCCTTTTTTTCTTTTCTTGCGTCGATCAAGTGCTCAAATTCCTTTTTTGAAAGTTCCATGACAACATCGGCATACATCTGTATGAACCTTCTGTATGAATCCCAGGCGAAACGGGCGTTGCCTGTCTTTTTGATTATAGCCTGTACTGTTACGTCATTAATTCCAAGGTTTAATATGGTATCCATCATTCCCGGCATGGAGAACTTGGCGCCTGAGCGCACTGAAACCAGGAGCGGGTTAACCGAATCACCGAACTTTTTGTTCTCGGCGTCTTCAAGCTTTTTAACATACTGCATCATCTGTTCGTCAAGCCCGGCAGGCACTTTCTTACCGTTCTCGTAGAAACCCGTGCATACTTCAGTGGTGATCGTGAATCCGGGAGGAACCGGGATCCCCGCATTTGTCATTTCCGCCAAACCCGCGCCCTTACCGCCTAAAAGTGCCTTCATTTCGCCGGTTCCGTCTGCTTTGCCTTTGCCAAAGAAATAAACGTATTTCTTTGCGGCTTTGCCTTTAGCTGCCGGCTTTTTTGCTTTTGCTGCTTTCTTAGCCATTTCTGTTCCTCCTTGTATAATATAATAAAATTATGTTAAAAAAAACAACGAGATAATATTATCACAGCGGTAAATGAAATTCAAGACTGAATTTGGTAAAAAAAAACTCAATTTGTGCGCCCTTCATTCCCGGTTTTTCCGGTAAAAATATCAGCGATATGCCCGGCAATATTGCCAAGCCCCGCGCCGCATGGCAGTGCCAGCCCCGCGATGATACAGCCAAGGAAAAACCCAATAATTGGACCCATGGGGCCTAATTTCGAGATTTGAATTCCTTCATAAATTCCAAATACCCCACCAAGCACAAAACCCGATGCAATTCCGCAGATTATAAAGTTCTTTCTGTAATCAGTCTTATATGAATCCGCCAAAATTATGCTTCCGAAACCATAAAAATACAAACCAGACCCCAAAGCAACCAAAGCCTTATTCCCAAAATCGCGGTTATTGTATGTACCAACAAATCCAACCGCCAAACCCGCCAAAGCAGAAGTAATCTCCACCGGCGTAATAGCATCACTCTTTACAACAACATCAATTTCGCCAGTATTAATATTTTTCACAGTAGCGCAACCAGATGAAATAAAAAAAAGTAAAGCGGCAAGCAATAACGCGGTTATTTTTTTCATATTCCGCCTGATGATTCATGGATATTCAGATTATCAATCCAAAGTTCAACATTTTTAAGCGGCTGTCCAAGCGTCATGAACTGTATTTCTTTAACGGCAGAAACAGCTTCACTTAATTTGACTTTTGCACCCCACCCGGGCTGCTGTGCGAGTTTCAAAAATGGAATGTCTATTTTTTGCCAATCCGGGGTTGTTTTAAAGTCAAAACCAAACTGATTATCCGAATCCCCGCTTACAAATTCAGAATGCGTAGAAACCAGTTTTACCCTATAGGATTTGCCGTCGCCCTTTTGCCAGAAGCTTATGCTTTTAGAAGCAGTTAGATCAAAAGACTTTCTTATATGTGCAGGGCTGAGGTAGTAACCCATACCGATAAAACCAAATTCAAAATCTTTAGTTACTAAACCTTTCATGCAAGCCGCATCGCCCTTGCCTGTAAAGCCGGACTTGCTCATTATAAAAGTCTTATCCGTTGGCGGCCAAACCTTTGAAGTGCCGCCTGCAGGGATGTCATCGTAGGAGTACCAGAAACCGTCGTACATAGTAAATCCTCCAGTTTTCGTAGGAGCGGGACTTGGCGCGCCCGTTTTATTTTGTTTTAGCCTCATCGTTGGGCGGGCCAAGTCCCGCCCCTACATTTTGTTCTTCCCTTAATCTTTCCACTGCTTTCAGCGGGACTTCCAGCATTCTTGTGCGGGTGGTTATCAGGGTGTCATACGCGGTTTTAACTTTGTCTATGGCTTCGCCCATTTCCGTGAACTGGGTTTTATATTCTTCCCACTGCTTAGAAAACTTCCCAAGCTGTACCAGTATTTCGCGCGCGGATTTTTCCATTTTGAAATTTTCCGCGGCCTGCCTTATCACGGAGATAAAGGCATACAGCGAGAACGGCGAACATACTATGACCTTGATTTTCATGGCGTCATCTATAAAGGCTGGGTCGTTTTCGTTTATGAAGTTGAAAACCTGTTCGTTTGATATGAACATGATGGCATAATCCAGTGTTCCTGCTTCGGGGTTTATGTAATCTCTTTTGCCCGTTTCCTTAAGACGGCCCCTGGCGTCTGACAGGAACTTCTTTAAGGCAGAATCCTTTTCCGCAGGCGACGCTGCCTGGACATAAACCATATAATTACTCAGCGGGAATTTGCAGTCCATATTTACTTTCAGGCCTTCAGGCAGCAGGAATGTAAAGTCGGGCCTTCCCGCCTCGGTGCTTTCCTGCTCGGTATAGTTCAGGCCTTCCTTAAGTCCGGCCAGATTCAGGATGTCTTTAGCCATCCTCTGCCCCCACTCCCCGCGCTTCTGGGAACTTCCGAGGATCTCGTTTAAACGCCCGGTAGTATTCCTTAGATCAATGATAACCTGGGCCGCATGCTCCAGCCTTCCGGTCACGCCTTCCATCTTTTCGCCGCTGGCGCTGGAAAACTTCTGAACAGCATCCCGGACTTTGGCAAGTTCGATGTTTACCATATCAAGACGCTGGTCTATAAGCTGCTTTTTACCGGTAAGTTCCTGTTCTATAAGTTCTTTCTTTTTATCAAGTTCCTGGGAACCTAAGTCCCGCTGTTTGGACAGCACGTCCATGGCAACGGAATTAAAACCTTCCTTTATACGGTCGTGGTCGAGTGTGTCGGTCTTTTTGGATATGATGATGAACTGCATGGCGATTACCACAGCGAGCAATATTATGATGACGATTGATAAATAGATCATATGTAAATCCTCCGGTTCTGGAATTTAAATAAAAATATAATAACACATTTTGACCTGTAATGGCCGAATATTATTCGGTCATAGGCGGCGTACGAAATATCTGGAACACACCCCCACGACAGAAACTGTAGAGCGGCTGCTTGCTGCCGCTAAGCCGCAGGGTTTAAAACCGCAGGAACCGTTTCATAAGGCCAACGATGAGCGGCAGCAAGCAGCCGCTCTACAAAACCAATTTAAACACCTTATCCAGCGCGTCGCTGTCATCCATGCTTATATATATACCGAACTTTAGGGCCCTTTTGGCGGTCTTTAATTCAAAAGACCTTCCCCGCATCCTGATTTCCGACTCTATCATGTGTATAACGTCTTTTTCCCTTATATAATCTATCACTGTTATACTTTGCACTTCGTTTCTTTGTATTGTAACGCGAGTGCCCATGCCTGCCGTCTTTTTTGAATAAATAAATTCTTTATCATTTATTACGATGGTTTCACCGCCTGCCAGGGTCCACAACAAAGAGCGCAGCGAAATAATGGCCGCCACAATTTTGTATATTAAGGATACGGCTGCAAGGGCAAAAGACAGGAACGTAATAATAACACTCATTTTAAAAGCAACAGCAAGCATTGCGAATATAAAGACCATGGCCATAAAAACAGATGTTATGATAAGCAGTACGATAAAAGCATGAAATAACGAATTGTGCGGTTTTATAAAAATTATTGTTTTGCCCTTATCTTCAGTAATTATAATCCTTGACCGGGTTTCTTCCATATTGCCTACAGTTTTGCCGGCGGTGTTACCATCTCCGGCGCGGTTGCAGCCTCAATTGTTTTGTCAGTGCCGTTTCCGGGCACGTATTTTACCAATTCAAGGGTGTACGCGTCCGTGGTTTGATAGATCAGCCCTATATTAACGGCATACCACTCTTCTTCGTGGTCAAGCTTGCCTTCGCCTTTGTCAATCTCGCTGCCTATCCTGAAAGCGTGTTCGATCTTGCCGTCAATCGTGACGTCAATCTCGCCTAACACGGTGAATTTTGTGCTTGTCTGCCTGGTTATCTTAAAAAACTTCATTAACTCAACTGTTCCTGTTGATTTGGATACCCATTGGTCGCCTGTCACTATGGGGAAACGCATGTACTGGATCTCGGGATCAAGCGCGACATCAAGAAAAACAAATCCGAAAACCGGGAACTTTAAGTTGCTTATGAAAGCGCCGTCCTTTGTATAACGCACCACATTGCCTTTGTTCTCAAGCGGTACAAAACAATTATAATAATCAAATCCGTTCACCTGGGTTTTTGATTGTATTATTCCTACCACATCCAGCACTTCTTCGGGCTTTTCATAATGCCTTATCCTGTAATACCATTTGTCTTTCATGCCATGCGGCGACACGCTTTGCCAGTCCGTGATTGTTGCGCGCGCGCAGATCGTGGTCGCGGATTGTGCCATGAAGCCAAAAGGCACGACCTTCCCGGCTTTTGCGGTAATTGAACCCCCCTGTGCGGAAGTGCCTGATATTATTGCGGTATTAGTGATCTGCGCCGCCGAATCCACGGGCATACCTGCGGCAGATAGATGACACGCTGCCATTAATGCCGCAACTACCAAAACTGCCTGTTTCATTTCCAATCATCTCCACATAGTATATATTAGATCAATCATAACAGGATACAGACAAATACACATTAAATCAAGTTCTGTTTTGAAAATTATCGACTTGGGGCTGGCGGCATATATGCGCTCCTATAACAAATACCATTAATCGCGCCTAATAAAAAAAAGGCCGCCTTTTCAGGCGGCCCTTGATATCGCAGAAAAACTTATCCTTTTTTCAGCCTTGCCGTTAACGCCGGCACTATCTCAAACAAATCCCCTACCAGCCCGAATTTTGCCACACCGAATATCGGCGCTTCAGGGTCCTTGTTTATAGCCACTATTATATCCGACGACTGCATGCCTGCCAGGTGCTGGACTGAACCTGAAATACCGCATGCCACGTACAGTTTCGGCGATACGGTCTTTCCTGTCTGCCCTACCTGGTGCGAGTACGGGATCCAGCCCGAATCAACCGCCGCGCGGGACGCTCCTACCGCGCCGTTTAAGGCCTTCGCGAGTTCCCTTACCAGCTTGAAGTTATCACCACTTCCTATCCCTCTTCCTCCCGACACTATTATATCAGCTTCAGATATGTTAATAGTGGTTTCAACTTCTTCGATGAACTCAATAAATGACGAACGGGCCGCAAATGAATCTTCCTTGATTTTCGGCTCTATTACCTGCCCTTTTCTTGCCGGATCAGTCGCCAGCCTTTTAAATACTTTATACCTGGCAGTTGACATCTGTGGGCGTCTTTCCGGGGTCATAATCTTTGCCATCAAAGAACCGCCGAAAGCCGGCCTTATCTGGTAAAGGTTCCTTGTGGTCATATCAAGCTCAAATGCCGTGCAGTCCGCAGTCAAACCCGCGTTTAACTTTATGGATACCCTAGGGAAAAAAGCACGGCCTACTGCCGTGGCCCCCGTAAGTATTATCTCGGGCTTGAACTGTTCTGCTATGTCGGACAATACATTCGCATACAGCTCATCGTTGAAGTGTTCCAATTTCGGGGAATCCACCACATAAACCTTATCCGCGCCCGCAGCTATCAAATCAGCCGCTTTTGCCTTAATGCCGTTCCCTATCAGGACAGCGGCAAGTTCGCAGCCTAACTGGTCGGCGAGCTCCCTGCCTCTTCCCAATAATTCAAATCCAACTTTGTGAAGCGTACCGCGCCTCTGCTCGGCAAATACCCATACGCCTTTAAAATCTTCTTTTCTAAATTCGCCCATGTTTGTGCGCCCCCTTACTTTGCAAACCCAAGCTCTTTGAGCCTGGAGAATAATTTTTCGGCTTTAGCCGCCGCGTCGCCGTCTATCATCTCGGCCTTGCCCGCTTCCCTCTGCGCCGACCAGCTTTTGGCAACTCTTGTAGGGGAATTTTTTACTCCGACCATCTTTTCATCGCCGTTGATATCTGCCAGCGACCAGACTGCCGGTTCATATTTTTTAGCCCTCATCTTGCCCTTTAAGGACTCAAGCCTCGGTTCATTTATTTCTTTTACCACGGTTAAAGCAACCGGCAACGACGACTTTACCACGTCCACGCCGTCATCCATCATGCGCTCAACAGTTATCTCCTTATCGGAAACTTCCCTTATCTTTTTCACCCATGTCAGGGAAGGAATGTTCAGATACTGTGCCGCTGAAGGCCCTACCTGCGCTGTGTCCCCGTCTATAGCCTGCTTACCGAACAGCAGCAAGTCATAACCCAATTTCTGGGCGGCTTTTGCAAGAGCGTAAGAAGTGGCCCATGTGTCGGATCCCGCGAGAAGCCTGTCGCTTAACAGTATTGCTTCATCCGCTCCCATGCCGATCCCTATCCTGAGCATGTCTTTTGCCATCGGAGGCCCCATGGTAACCACGGTAACTGTTCCGCCGAGTTTTTCTTTGAGCCTTAAACCCTCTTCTATGGCGTACATATCAAAAGGATTCATTACTGTCCCGGCTGTTTCCCTTTTGAGCGTCCCTGTTTCCGGGTCTACTTTGATGTTCGTTGTGTCCGGTACCTGCTTGATAAAAACCACGATTTTCATGCATGCCTCCTAATTAATCAAGATAACTGTTATTTTTTCTTTGTAGCCGCTTCTTTTATCATTTTTGCGGCGATTTCATTCAGCTGTATCTGGCTTGTACCTTCATATATCTGTGTTATCTTCGCGTCCCTCATCATCTTTTCAACCGGGTACTCTTTCATGTATCCGTATCCGCCGAAAAGCTGGACGGCGTTTGTGGTGACCCTCATGGCGACTTCCGATGCGTAATACTTTGCCATGGCTGATTCCTTGGCGAATTCCGTGACGCCCGCGTCCACGTTCCTTGCGACAGCGTAGATCAACGCCCTTGCCGCTTCAACCTCAACCGCCATGTTCGCGAGTATGTGCTGGACCGCCTGAAACGATGATATTTTTACGCCGAACTGCTCGCGCTGCCTTGTGTATGCAAGCGCTTCATCAAGCGCGCCTGCAGCTATGCCTAAAGCCTGTGCCGCCACTCCCGGGCGCGAATGGTTGAGCGTTCCTACCGCGTGAATAAAGCCCATTCCCTCGCGTCCGCCGAGCAGGTTCGCTGCCGGGACTTCACAGTCTTGGAAAACCAGTTCACAGGTGGCGGATGCCCTGATACCCATCTTGTTCTCTTTTTTGCCGAACGTGAACCCTTTGGTGCCTTTTTCCACTATGAAACATGAACAGCCTCTGGTTCCTTTTGACTTGTCGGTCATTGCAAATACCGTGTATGTCTCGGCTTCGCCCCCGTTTGTGATCCACTGTTTTGTCCCGTTAAGCACATACTTATCACCTTTTTTTACAGCCGTAGTCCTCATGGAACCGGCGTCCGAGCCCGCGTTAGCCTCAGTCAGGCCGAATGCAGCGAGTTTTTTTCCGGAAGCTATGTCAGGCAGATATTTTTTCTTCTGTTCCTCTGTCGCGCCGATCAGTATCGGGAATGTTCCGAGCGCGGTTGCCGCCATTGCAAGAGATATGCCGCCGCAGACTTTTGACAGTTCCTCCACCGACAAAACAAGGCCCATTATCCCGGTTTTTCCTGTTGCCATCCCGCCGTATGCCTCGGGAATGTAAAGGCCGCATAGCCCCAGGTTCGCCATTTCTTTAACTATATCCCAAGGGAATATCCCTTCAGCGTCATAATGTTCCCTTACAGGTTTGATCTTTTTCTGCGCAAGTTCGCGGCATGTATCCACGATCATCTGCTCTTCATCCGATAAAAAATAATTCATTTCTTTTCCTCCTTGAGTAAGTTCTCGATTGCCTGCTGTGCCGCCATCTGCTCGGCCTCTTTTATGGTCTTTCCATGACCCTGCCCGGCTAAGCCCGCATTTAAGATAACATCAACATAAAACACCTTGCTGTGTTCCTTGCCTTCTGTTCTTGCCACCTTATACTCCGGCAGTATGCCTGTCTCACCAAGAACTTTTATCTGAAGTTCGGACTTGTAATCGCCGAAATCCTTGCGGGATTTGACGTCTTCAAAATCAGTTTCATATATGGTAAGAACAAATTTTTTTGCTTCGGCAAAACCTTTAAGCAGGTATATGGCCCCCACTATGGATTCAACCACATCGGATATTATCTTTTTATTATTTTCAACATCCTTAAGTTTAAGCGCCGAACCCAAATGCATGCGTGATGCTATGCTGTTTATGACCCCGATCTTAAACAGGACTTCCTTGCTGACCAGATAACCCTTAAGCTTGGCTATCACGCCCACGTCGGTTCCTTTTACCTCGCGGTAAAGGAACTCGCTGACCACGGCCCCGAGTATGGAGTCTCCCAAAAATTCCAGCCGCTCATAATGGTCATGGTTGACCGATTTATGCGTGAACGCCTGCTTTATTTCTCTGGAGTTCAGTATACCTTTTTTCTTAAGGTAAGAGAGCATGAAGCCCTCTTTTACTGCCTGAACTTCTTTATTATTATCGACCCGTTGTGGCCGCCGAATCCGAAAGAGTTTGATAATGCGTAGTTTACCTCTACTGCTCTCTTAGAATTAGGAACATAATCAAGGTCACAGCCTTCGCCGCCCTGTATGAAGTTCCTTGTCTGGTGAATTGTATTATTGATGCACGACATGGCGCAAACAATGGCTTCCACAGCTCCGGTACCGCCTAGCATATGCCCTGTCATGGACTTCGTGGATGAAATCGGCACTTTGTACGCCTGCTGCCCAAAAAGCGTCCTGACAGCTAAAGACTCGATCTTGTCGTTAAGCACCGTCGATGTGCCGTGCGCATTTATGTAACTTATATCATTGATGCCGATGCCTGCGTCAGCTATCGCGTTCTTCATGGATAGGATCGCCCCGCCACCGTCTTCTGACGGCGCCGTCATATGGAAAGCGTCGTCGGACGCGCCATAACCCGCGTATTCGGCGATGATCTTCGCGCCTCTTGCCTGGGCGTATTCAAGCGATTCCAAAACCATCATTCCAGCTCCGTCCGCCATGACAAACCCGTCCCTGTCCTTGTCAAAAGGCCTGGAAGCATGTTCTGGATCGTCATTTCTGGTGGACAAACTTCTCGCGGCTTGAAATCCCGCCAGCCCAAGGGGCGTTATAGCGCCTTCTGTACCGCCGCAAACCGCAACATCCGCGTCTCCTCGCTGTATCATCTTTGCGCCTTCGCCTATGGAATGCGTGCCTGTCGCGCAAGCCGTTACTATGCACATGTTAGGTCCGCGAAAACCGTACTTCATGGATACAAATGCCGATGCCATGTTCGGGATAAGCATGGCTATAAGGAAAGGAGATATCCTGCTCGGGCCTTTTTCATTTAAGACCTTAAGCTGTTCCTCTGTTACAGATATGCCGCCAATGCCTGAACCAACCAGCACCGCAACCCTGTCCTTATTAAGCCCGGCATAGTTCAATATGCCCGACTGTTCCACAGCTTCCTTTGCCGCTTTCAAACCGAATTGGATGTAAAGCGGAGTACGCCTGATTTCCTTCTTTTCCATAACTTCGGTGGGATCAAAATTTTTGATCTCTCCCGCTATACGCGTCTCGTACCTGGACGTGTCAAAATAAGTTATCGGGCCTATGCCGTTCTTGCCTTCAAGCAGAGCCGCCCAAGTATCATTTACGTTATTTCCCACAGGTGTTATTGCGCCCATTCCTGTGATAACTATTCTCTTCTTCATGCGAGACCTCTGCTTTTGGATTTTGTCAAGACGATGTTAAAGTTTCGCCTTGCAGAATTCAATGGTGTCGCCCACTGTTTTGATCTTTTCCGCGTCTTCATCGGCGATCTCAAGTCCAAATTCTTCTTCAAGGGCCATAACGAGTTCAACTGTATCCAGCGAATCCGCGCCAAGGTCGTCTATGAAAGAAGCTTCCGGTTTTACTTCTGAAGGGTCCACTCCAAGCTGCGCTACTACCACGTCTTTTACTCTTTCTTCAACTGTCTTTTCTGCCATGTTAAAAACCTCCTAAAGTTTTGTTCTTTCTTTTTTTTATTTGCATATTTTATATTTTTCAGCGTAAAACGCTGCTTGTATTACCTCTGACTCAACTGACTCAAGTGTCTTCCTTACATCACATAGCCATCCCGCCGTCGACCCTGATGGTCTCGCCGGTTACATAATTCGACATGTCTGAAGCCAGAAATAAGGCTATATTCGCCACATCCTGGGGGGTTCCCATGGTTCCTGTCGGTATAAACGCGAGCATTTTTGCCTTTACATCCTCGGTTAACTTATCTGTCATGGCTGACTGTATGTAACCAGGACATATGGCGTTAACACGGACGTTCCTGCGCGCGAGTTCTTTTGCCACGCTCTTGGTTATGCCTATTACGCCGGCCTTTGTGGCCGCGTAATTGGTCTGTCCGGCATTACCCATAAGACCGATAACAGAGGAAATATTAATAATGGAGCCTATCCTCTGTTTCATCATGACTTTTCCGACTTTCTGCGTAAAATTAAAAGTTCCCTTTAAATTAATGGCAATTACCAGGTCCCATTCCTGTTCTGTCATCCTGACCAACAGGTTGTCCCTGGTGACTCCCGCATTGTTGACAAGTATATCAATTTTCTTGAACCTGTCAACAATTTTGTCAACCACAGCCTCAACTTCAGCGGTATTGGATACATCCGCCTTGTACGCCTCAGCTTCGACCCCGAGTTTCTTCAGATTCTCCGCAGTTACCTGCGCTTTTTCAAGGTTTACGTCTATGACCGCAATATTCGCGCCTTCCTTTGCCAGCGTCATTGATATTGCCTCACCTATTCCCTGTGCTCCGCCTGTTACGACAGCTGTTCTTCCTGAAACCAATCCCATTCAATTCCTCCTGTAAATATGGTTTAAAATCATTTCATAAATTTAAACCGTAAGTTTTTCAATATCCGAAACTTTATCAATATTAAATACTTTGAAGTTTTTGTCAATCTTTTTTATAAGGCCTGATAATACCGATCCCGGGCCTATTTCAACAAATGTGTCAACGCCCTTTGATTTCATATATTCTATGCTCTCTACCCATCGTACCGGCCCTGTAATCTGGTTTATAAGCGCGTTTTTAATGTCTGCCGCCGACTTGACTTCTGCTGCCAGAAAGTTTGATACTACCGGTATTACGGCGTCTTTTATGCCGGATTTATCCATGTCTGCCTTTAAACCGTCCGCGGCAGAGAGCATGTGCCTTGAATGAAACGCCCCTGCCACCGCAAGTTTTATGTAGCGTTTCGCGCCGAGTTCCTTTGCATAAACTTCCCCTGCGTCTATGGCCGAAACATCTCCTGATACAACAACCTGGCCCGGTGAATTATAGTTGGCCGGCGCTATGTATCCCGCAGTTGATGCTTTGGAACAAAGTTCCTTTATTTTGGCATTGTCCAGTCCAAGCACTGCGGCCATGGAACCCTTATTATTCAGCGAAGCTTCCTGCATGAGCGCGCCCCTGCGGCTTACAATTTTAATGCCGTCCTCAAAGGAAAAGGCCCCCGCAGCGTACAAAGCGCTGTACTCACCAAGGCTGTGCCCGGCAGTATAAGCGACTTTTCCCGCAAACCTGGATCTCAACATTTCATATATGGCACAGCTCATTGTAAAAATAGCCGGCTGCGTGTAATCTGTTTTTTTCAGTTCCTCTTCGGGCCCCAAAAACATGACATCTTTTAAGCTTTTGGGCAATTTGCCTTTAAGGGCCGATTCTGCCATGGCAAAAATAGAATTTGCCCTTTCATTTCCTTCGCAGAAATCAAATCCCATCCCGACATACTGGGCGCCCTGTCCGGGGAAAACTAAAGCTAACGACATTTAAACCTCCGGTAAAATCAATTCAAAATTTAAAATTCAAAATTGAAAATTATGGTCTATTGCCGCGGGCCTTTGGCCCTTGCAATATTATAATAAAGTCGCAAAGCGACTCCTTAATTTTACATTTTGAATTTTACATTTTTAATTGAACTTATACTTTTACAACCGCCCCGCCCCACGTTAGCCCGCCTCCAAAAGCCGAGAACGCTACTATGTTGCCTTTCTTGATGCGCCCCGCTTCCCATGCTTCCGCAAACGCTATGGGTATTGTCGCTGCCGACGTATTTCCGAAGCGCTGGATATTTATTATGTTTTTCTCCTCAGGTATGTTGAATTTCTTCGCAATGTACTGGATTATCCTTATGTTCGCCTGGTGGAATATTGTGAAGTCAACCTGTTCCGGTGTAACCCCGGCTAACTTCATTGCCTTATCAAGCGCAAGTGGCATTTTCTCAACGGCGTTAACATATATTTCCTTGCCGTTCATGTGCATAAAATTCAATTTTTTATCAAGCACTTCCTGCGAAAGCGGGTGTACAGAACCGCCGCCGGGCTGGTATAAATACTCCGGATTTGACCCGTCCGCGCTGATATAAGTGGACATAATTTCGCTCGTCGGGCTTTCCCCTATTATCATGGCTCCGGCGCCATCGCCCATGAGCACGCAGGTATTTCTGTCCGTCCAGTCAAGGTAAGTTGAGAATTTCTCGGCCGCAATTAGAAGTACTTTCTTATAAAGCCCCGATTCGACCATGCTTCGCGCCACGGTCAGGGCATATATGAACCCCGAACAGGCCGCTGACACGTCAAAAGCAGGTATATCCCTAAATCCTAATTTACTCGCTGTCATACAAGCTGTAGCCGGCCATGCGAAATCAGGACAAATAGTGGCAAGTACAATCAGGTCTATGTCTTCTTTCTTTATTCCTGCGCTCTTAATCGCGCGTTCCGCCGCTTTAAAAGCCATATCCGAAGTGCATTCGCCTTCCGCCGCTATCCTTCTTTTTTCTATTCCCGTCCTGGACCTTATCCACTCATCCGATGTATCCACTATCTTTTCCAGATCAAAGTTCGTCATTATCTTTTCGGGCAGATAATATCCACAGCCCAGTATCCCTGATTTAATTTTCACTTTTCCCTCCGAGCTTTTTGATGTTCTCTTCTATCTCTTCATTTATATGATCCTTGATGAATTCAGCTGCAACCCTGATGGCGTTCTTTATGGCTTTTACATTGGCCCTTCCATGGGTTATGATCACCGGTTTCTTTATGCCTACCAGCGGAGCCCCGCCGTATTCGTCATAGCTGAATTTCTTTTTCATTTCCCTGAATACTGGCTTTAAAAGCAAACCGCCTATTTTGGCGAGCAAACCGCCGTTTTTTATGCCGTCCTTGATGCCGTTAAACAAAAAATCCGAAATGCCTTCGCCAAATTTCAGTATGACATTTCCAACAAAACCGTCGCATATAACCACGTCGGTAACTGCGTTTACCAGGTCTTTTCCTTCCACATGGCCCTTATAGTTCAACCCGGACTGTTTGAAAAGCTCATTAGTGCCGGTAGTAAGCTCATTTCCTTTTTCTTCTTCCTCTCCCACGGATACCATGCCCACTGAAGGGTTCTCAATCTTTAAAATGTGCTTCGCGTAAAGTATCCCCATTACGGCAAATTGCACCAGATGGACGGGTTTGCAGTCGACATTTCCGCCGGCGTCGAGCATGGCGCCGTGCCCTTTTGTATTAGGCATGGGAATTAAGATGGCGGGCCTTGCTACCCCGGGAATCCTGCCGATAATAAGCAGCGCGTGAACAACCACGGAACCGGTATTTCCCGCGGATACAAGCGCGTCAGCCTTGCCGTCTTTGACAAGCGTAGCGGACACGGATATGGACGAATTTTTTTTCTGTTTGAAAGCCTCTGCAGGATGATCGGACATGGTAACAACCTCATCGGCGTTTACGACCTCTATGCGCCTGCGGGTTTCCTCGTCGGCCCTGCCTTTTAATATGGCATCAATGATGTCCTTTTTTCCGACCAGGACAACTGTAATATCCTTGTATTCTTTTACAGCCTCTATGGCGCCGTCTATTTCAACTCCCGGCGCATTGTCTCCACCCATGGCATCAAGAACGATTCTCATAAAGACCTCCTGATTAAATAAATCAAATTCTCTACCTTAATCCTTGGAAAGATTAAGGACGTCTTTACCCGCGTAATAACCGCAGTTTCCGCATACTTTGTGCGGCAGTTTCTTTGTGTGGCAATTCGGGCATTCAATCAGGTTTAAGCTCTGCTTGATCCTCTGGTTTGCTGCCCTTCTGCTTCTTGATTTTGCTTTTGACGGTTTTCTTGTTACATTTGCCACTGTATTACCTCCCGAATTTATAAGTCAAGGCCTGAAAAAGGCCTGAACGTTTCTTCTTTTTTAATGATTTTATCGCAATTACATTTATCCGTGTTTTGATTCTTGCCGCAAACAGGACATATCCCCAAACATGTTTCCCTGCACAACGGCTTTAACGGGAGCTCAAGAAGCAACGTCTCCCTAAGACATTCAAAAATGTCCAAATTGTTCCTGTCATATGATAATACATCATTTTCTTCATCATCCGGCGTCATGGATTGCTTTTCTTTAAATATAGTGACAAAATGCGATTCCACCGGCTGCTGATAAGCCTCCAGGCACCTTCCGCAGGTTAGGTTAAGGGCGCCGCTAATGTCGCCTATAGCCACCAGGGAATCAACATCATCCTTTGTCAGGGTAAGATTAATTGACAAACCATCTTCAAAATCCAGCCCTTCAAACGTCACATCGCTCTTTTTCAGTTCATATGAGTACTCTTTAACATCCTCAAATGACCCTAAATTAATTTTAAACATTTTCAAATAACCTCTGCGCTTTAGTAAAATAGGTTTTGATTATACAAAAGCCTCCATACCCTGTCAACCCTAATTGTTGGATTATTCTTAAAAATTTCACCATGCGATACCGGGTATCAGGGGCAAAAATTTATTCCGCGCTTCCGTATGGTGGAACAAATGTATTTTATGCCTCATCCGCGCCAATAACAAAATTCCACTTTATCGCTTGTCATAAAAGCCCGATAGTATTACAATATTCAAAATATTACGGAGGCTTAACTTGAAGGATCTTACCAAAGGCAGCATTTTTAAAACTTTAATCACATATTCCGCCCCCATAGTATTAGGCGACCTGCTGCAGGCTTCATACAGCAGTATTGACGCTCTCTGGGTCGGGAGGCTCATCGGCGCGGATGCCCTGGCTGCCATATCATCAAGCGGGCCTATCATGTTTTTGATAGTATCGCTTGTCATAGGCATATCGATTGCGACCGTCATCATGGTCGGGCAGGCCTTTGGCATGGGAGACATGAAATTTCTTGAAAAAATACTGGTCAATTCCTACATGACCATTTTCCTGTTATGCCTTTTACTTTCAGTATTGAGCGTTGTGTTTTCCGGCGCAATCCTGAAGTTTATCAATACGCCCGAAGCCATAAGGGCTGACGCGCAAAAGTTCATTGTTATCATCTTTGCCGGTATGATATTTATGTTTTCCTTTAACTGGTTTTCAGGGGTTTTGCGCGGACTCGGAGATTCCAAAACCCCTTTCATGCTGCTTATTATATCAATAATATTAAATATAATCCTCGCGCCTGTTTTAATAACCGGGGCATTTGGTTTGTTCCCCAGGCTTGGCATAGCCGGTTCAGCCCTGGCCACGGTGATTTCGCAGCTTATCACGACCGTGTACGCTTTCATATACCTGGCAAGGAAGAACGTACTTTTGAACATTTTCAAATGGAAGTACGAATTTGATCTTACCATAGTAAAAAAAATGTTCATAATAGGCGTGCCGGTTTCCCTGCAGATGGTCATTAACGCTTTAAGCGCGATCATCATTGTATCCTTTGTAAATAAATTCGGCCCGGATGTAATCGCGGCTTACGGCATAGGAATGCGGGTTGATTCGTTTTCATTTATGCCGGCCATGTCGTTGGGCTCGTCGGTCTCCGCAATGGTGGCCCAGCATATAGGAGCGGAAAAAAGCGACAAAATCCCGAAGATCATGTTTAACGCCATGCTTATATCCCTGGGTTTCGCCGTTTTCTTTTATATACCCGTCAACCTGTTCCCCACGCAAATCGCTTCGATATTTACCGCGCATGCGCCTGTCGGATACGCGCTTAAGACTTATTTCAGGATAGATTCGCCCACATATTTTGCCTATGCCATAATGTTCGCTATCCAGGGCGTCATACGCGGCGCCGGCGATACCATCCCGCTTACTGTCTTCTCCTTCATATCGCTGATAATTTTCAGGGCTGGAATTGTATGGGGCCTAGTCAGCCTGACCCACCTTAACCAGGCGGGTATATGGACCGGTATGGTCATCAGCATATATATAGGCATGATAATCAGCTTCTGGTACTACAAAACCGGCAAGTGGAGGGAAAAAGCCATGCTAAAAATCAAGAAAATTCCCGGTTCCCCGTCGCATGAAGAGTCATATGATAAGTAATAAAAATGTAGATACGGTAATAATCACGGTTAAAAATGCCGTTAAGAAGTACGCCATGCCGGTTCTTGAACGGTTTAACGATTCAAAAAAAGACCCGTACTGGGTACTTATCCCCTGCATATTATCCCTGCGCGCAAAAGACGAGGCCACAGCAGTTGTGTCGGAGAGCCTGTACAGGATGGCCCCGACTCCGGAACAGGTCCTTAAAATCCCGCTCAAAAAAATGGAACAAATCGTCTATAAAACGGGTTTTTATCATGTTAAGGCGAAGAACGTCCTGAACATCACGAAAATAATCCTGGAAAAATACAAAGGCAAAGTACCGGATGACATAGACGAACTGCTCACAATCCCGGGCGTTGGCCGCAAAACAGCCAACCTTGTGGTAACAGTAGCATTTAAAAAACCCGGCATATGCGTGGACACGCATGTGCATAAAATTTCAAACAGGTGGGGGTACGTCAAAACCAAGGACGCGGAACATACGGAAATGAGGCTGAGGGAAATTTTGCCGAAGAAGTACTGGATGAAGATAAACCTTTATCTGGTGCTGTTCGGGCAGAACATCTGTCTGTCAGTATCGCCTTTTTGTTCGAAGTGCCCTATCGCGAAGTGGTGCCCAAGGATAGGCGTTACGACATCGAGGTAAGTCCAAATCCATTAGAATCCTACTCCCATCCCGGTGATAATTGAACAGGTTTTTGCGTCATAATCCGGGTGTATATTAGTCAGGCCAAATGAGATTAATTCAAAGAAATTACAGGAAATTTTCCCGAAATAGTAGGCGGTAGAAACAAAAAATGAAACCCCTGTTTCGGAATTGGCAAACCCGGTCAAACCCGACGGGGATGTCTCCCCATAGTAGGAAATTACGGCCGATGGCCGGTAAAAAATGCCCAAATACGGCCCAACAGCCAGTGATAATTCGTTTCTGTCGCTCCACGGCATCATGAACCTGAAACGCGCGTATAAGGGAAAATCATATGACTGCGCCGAATATTTTATGAAAGAATCATAATATGAACCCGCCTGCGCTATCCCTCCAGACTTATTGGAACAAATAATGCCTGAAGCCAGCGAAAATACCTCGTTAAAATTGAAACTAACCAGGGCGCATCCTCCGATATTTGAAAAATATGACCCCATATAGGATGTCGCGCTGTTGCCATGCAGGAATCCCGATGTAAGCGAAAGAATCAAATCAAAGGTTAAAGGATAGGAACCAAGGGATGGGGCTCCGCGCACTGTTTTCTTCAGGTCATCGATATATTTTTTGATCTTGGGGTTTGGGAAGATATTATAGGCCCTTTCGAACTGAAGCAGGGCGGTTTCCCTGTCGCCCAGCTGCAGGTAAGCCATCGCGCTGTACTGAAAAGGCTGGAAATTATCCGGGTTCACTATCACCGCCTGTTCAAACAATTCGACAGCCTTTTGATAGTTTCCAGCCTTATAGTAATCTATTCCCGCGCGCGTCAGCTGTATGTCCTCGGATTCGGCAAGAACCACGGATGTTAAAATCAGCAAAAGCAGCGCCAAAAAAAATCCTGTTGTTTTGTTCATTGTTCCCTTTCTCCCGCGCTTGGGTTAAGGATATATGTTTAAAAAGGCCGGTTATACTGGATTGCCGGCATGCCGGCCTGGCGGAATCCGGCGGTAATAATGGCCTTATTGTACTCATTCAATGATTTATAAAAACTGTTTAATGCTTCTGACCTGAACCCGGTTCCGGCGTACATTGTCCCAAAAAATAAAACAAAATATCCGCCCATAAGAAGAAGATAACTGGAAGCATCCCCGCCTTTAAGGTTGCCAGCCACAAAGTAAACAAGCCCTGCAGAAGCCAGTGTTCCGCCAATGATGACAACACTGCTTAACATCAATTTTGACTCATATTCAAGGTATAAGTTGTATGAAGCAGGTATCTTTTTCAGGTAATTTTTAAATTCCTCCGTGCCTATATAAGCACCTTTCTGGTTGCGTTCGCTGACTATTTTGAAATTCGGGCCAAATAAACTCCACGCGTCATACTGAAGATAAACAGTATTTGCCGCCGCGTACCTGTATCCTTTGGTCATCCGGTCGTCCTGCGCAACAGCCGTAGAAAATAGCAAAAGCCCGCTCAGCAGGCACACAAATAACTTTTTAAAGCCTCTCATTGAAACCTCCTTATATCTTTAATTTATTATACACTATTTTCAAAAATTCCGGTCAACTTATTATATGGTATTGGATACTGCCGGAAAAATCCTTATGAAAGGCCGTATCCGGCCCTACTCCCAATACTCAATTTCCTGCCTTTTATCCAGGTAGACAGCTGACAGCATGTCATGCATTTTCAGCCATGATGCAACACCAATACCCGTAAGCAATAACGCGGCCAACGCAACAGTTATAATCAGAACGCTTTTCCCTTTTATCTTTTCCTTCAATGCCTTAAACCCGTGTTTTATTGTCCAGCCTATGACATAATACTGAAAACAGCCTGTCACAAGCAATACAGCCGCGAAAGATACGCCTATCGCGCCTATATACACATCCATTTTCACCGAGTGAAACAACAGGACTAACGGCATAAGACACATAAGTATTAACGGGACTACAGAAACACCGAAAAAGGTCATTGGAATGCCTGGTACCGCTGACACCGAGAACAGCATGAATGACCATGTGTTTTCATCAAGGTTTGGGTTGGAAAGGGTCATGACAATGCCAAGGCTGATTATGTTCACCAGGATCGAATATATGAAAGCGCACGCGTTAGCCGTGGTTTCTGTTTTAGATTTGAATTTGTTGAAAAGAAAGTAGAACAAAATCATGAAAACAATGTAAAAAACGCTGTTGGTTAGAATTGATTTTACCCAGTTGAAGTCCATAAACAAATCCCTCCCATAAAGACCTGCGGCGGGCGTTCCGGCCTATCGCCCCTGCGTGGCTTATATCTGCCTTGTCGTAACCCCCGACAGCCACAAATACCGGGCTGCGTGTTTACTTTTTAAGACCCGGCGGCACTAAAACTATTTATAATACCGGCCGGCCGATTCTTAAAAAGTAAACATGCAGCCCGGTATAAAAACTACGGTTTTGTTTTGTTGTTAAAAACCGGTATTAAATGCCTGCGTTTAGAGGGGGCAAGCCCCCTCTCTACAAATTCAAAAACAAGAGCCTACGACAGGCGGCACAGCGTGCCGCCCCTACGCGATTATGTGCAAAAATGGACCCTTCGTTTATTCCTGCCCTGACCCTGCATTAACATCGCCTGCCAGCTTGTATTTCATCAGCTGCCTTGTGCCTTCCTGATGGTTGTACTTGATGGAGCTGTAGTACATCTCGTTATTTCCGCCTTTTCTTTCCATGCCCTGCTTGTCTATGTCAAATACCTCGAAATCGCCTGTCTGGGTGTTGACAATAAGAACGCTTCGGCCGTTACTGTCGTTCGTCAGCGAACCGCTGTAAAAACCGTTCGTCACCACTATTGTCGGTTCCTTTGGATCTTTTTCCTTGTTTGCCGCCGTTATAACGCCCGCGACAAGTACCAAAAACACCGCCAAAATCATGATCAAAACCTTTTTCATACACACCTCCCTGGTAAATTTATAACTTATAGTCTTCCACCTCAAGTACCAGCGATTCATCGCCCTTCCATGTGTTTATCGTCGGCGTAAAAGCCACGTCCAGTATCTGCCCTGCTTTTATGGTTGACGCATCCTCTTCGCTGTGGCCGAACAAAAGGAAATTATAATATCTCTCCTTATGTTTTGCGTAAAATTTCATGGTATTACTTTTCATAAGTTTTACATCCCTGACTTCCACTCCTGTCAGGCTGAAAACAGGCTTCCTGTTTCCCGCACCCCACGGCTGGAGTTTATCATATACCTTGATATCCTTAATATTTATTGTCTCGTTTATGTCGTCATCTATGTGTAATGACGGCTCAAAATCCTCTTTTTTCATGGATGCTTTCAGGAAGTCATTCACCGTCTTAATAAAAATCTGCAGATTTTCATCCTTCATGGTCACTCCTGCGGCAAGCTTGTGGCCTCCGTACCTGACTAAGCAGCCATGCGAGGCTTTTATCGCTTCAAAAATGTCCACTGATGACACGCTCCGGGCGCTGCCGTGTATGAGCCCGTCGTCGCTTTTCGTCAGTATAAAAACAGGCCTGTTGTATTCCCTGAGCACTTTGGAGGCGACCAGTCCCACTATTCCGGCGTTCCATCCGGGATCATAAAGAGCTATTACAAAATCATTGTCTTCATCAAATTTATCCTTAAGCATTGCCATGGCTTGCGCATGGGTTTTATTCATGATGCTTTTGCGTTCTTCGTTTGTATTATTAAGTTCTTCCGCTATCATACGCGCTTCTTCGGCGTCATTTGAAATAAAGAGTTCAACCGCCTTTTTCGCGTGTTCCAGCCTGCCTGCCGCGTTGATCCGTGGCCCGAGTATGAAGCCGACATGATAAGCCGAGATAACGGCATCCGGCTTTATAGCCGCCGCCTCTTTTAACGCTTTAAGCCCGATATTGGTTGTTTTGGCTATCTGTTTAAAACCCCTGCGCGCTATTATCCTGTTTTCATATGTCAAAGGCACTATGTCCGCTATCGTTCCCATGGCGGCAAAATCAATCAGTTCATTTTTTATGTCGATCTTCATCCTGTCCGCGAGGGCGCACACAAGTTTATACGCCACCCCGGCGCCCGAGAGTTCCTTTTCAGGGTACTTTTGGGAGTACTTTGGGTTGATTATGGCAAAGGCCTTTTTAGGCACACTGCCTTCCTCGGGTATGTGATGGTCGGTAATAATTATGTCCACGCCTTTTTGTCCGCAATAATCAACTTCTTTATCCGCTGAAATCCCGCAGTCCACTGATATGATAAGCTTTGCGCCTTCGCTTATTATGGCGTCAAGCGCTTCAATATTGAGCCCATAACCCTCATCCTGCCTGTGGGGAATATAAAAATCAATATTATTGTACTTCGCGAAGTTCTTAAAAAACAGGTACAGTTCGACTATTGAAGTCACGCCGTCAACGTCATAATCGCCGTAAATGACTATTTTCTCATTTCCCCTGATTGCCTTCTCAATACGCGCGACTGTTTTATCCATGTCTTCAAATAATGACGGCGGGTACAAAGGAGCTGAATCTATCTCAAACACTTCCCTGACCTTTTCAAAGGAATCAATACCGCGGTTTACAAATGACTTTATCATATAATCAGGAAGGTTTAGTTTGTCTTTTAATTCGCTCTTTAGGTGTTCATCTATGTCTTTGTTTTCAGCATAAATCCAACGCATGTTGCTCCTTAAATATCTTATAAGCGCGGCTTGCAATACGCATTCCGCAATAGCCTACTGAAAAATCCCATCCACAAATTCTTCGGGATTAAATTCGGAAATTGCCTCCACGTTCTCGCCAAAAGTCATATACTTGATCGGCAAACCTAATTCGTGCTTAATTCTAATTACGCTTCCGCCTTTTGCCGACGAGTCAAACTTGGTCAGGATAACGCCTGTCAGTTTCAAAGTATTGTTAAATTCTTTTGCCTGGGCAAAAGCGTTCTTGCCTGTATTCGCATCGATTATAATTAATGTGTCTATGTCTTCTTCAGAAAACTCCTTAAGTATTACCCTTTTAATCTTAAGCAGTTCCTGCATAAGGTTCACCTTTGTATGAAGCCTGCCTGCGGTGTCTATGATAACAACGTCATGGCCTTCTTTTTTCGCGCGGACAATGCCGTCAAATACGACTGCTGCCGGGTCCCCGCCTTCAATGCCTTTAACTATATCTGTGCCGGACATTTTTGCCCATATTTCGAGCTGTTCTATGGCAGCGGCTCGGAAAGTGTCGGCGGCGACAAACATGACTTTTTCCCCAAGTGATTGATAAAGGTGCGCGAGTTTTGACGCGGTGGTCGTTTTACCGGCTCCGTTAATACCCGTCAGTATGATTATTTTTCTGTGCTTTGGATGTTCAGCGCTGTTTTCTTTGAGTTTTAAAATGAATTGGCCCTTTAAAAATTTCTTTGCGTCTTCAAAAGACGATATCCGTTCTTTTTTGAGCGCGTCCGTCAGTTCACCGACTATTGACATATCTATGTCGGCTTCTATCAGCGCTTCTTCAAGGTCATCCACATGTTCTTTTGCCGGGCCGCTTGAAAATATTGATTTAATCCTGTCAAGAAAGGAACGGGGCCTTAAAAAACTACTTTTTTCCATCTCCCGCTTCCTCTTTTCCATCAGGCTTCTTTTCGCCGGCGCCTAACGCGTCGGCTTCGGCTATTTCCCTGGCTTCCTCGGCCCGCTTCTCGGATTCCTTCAGCGCCGCCGACTTCCCGTCTTTTGAAAGTATCTGTTTTATTTTGTCCTTATCCTGTTCCATTTTTACGGATATTATCTGCGAGACCCCGGCTTTTTCCATGGTAACGCCGTAGAGCACATCCCCGATTTCCATGGTGAGCTTGTTGTGGGAGATTATTATGAACTGGGTGGCTTTGAATGATTTCACAAGGTTTGTAAACCTGGTCACGTTCACGTCATCCAGCGGCGCGTCAATCTCGTCCATAACGCAGAAAGGGCTGGCCTTTGTGAGGAATAAGGCGAACAAAAGCGAGATAGCTGTTATGGCTTTCTCCCCTCCTGAAAGCAGCGATATGGTCTGCGACTTCTTTCCAGGCGGCCTGGCTACGATGTCTATGCCGGATTCAAGGATATTTTCCTGGTCCGATAAAAGCAGGTCGGCTTCGCCGCCATTGAACATTTTCTTGAATACGTCCGCGAACTTGATGCGTATGGCCTCAAATGCCGCTACAAAAAGCTCCTTGGATTCCTCATTGGCTTTCTTAATGATCTTTTTAAGGTTTTCCCTTGCCGTGATCAGGTCGTTGTACTGCGACTGCAGATGTTCGTTGCGGCTCTTTAATTCATTGTATTCTTCTATTGCCACCAGGTTAATAACGCCGAGTTTGTCTATCTTTTCCCTGTATTCAGTGACTTTTACATTGAGTTCCTTGTATTCTTCCTCGGCTATTTCAATGCTTAGTACCTCGTTTTCATCAGGAGTAACCTTAAACTCGAGCTGGAGTTTTTCAAAAAAATTAGCGATCTGGACAACCATGTCGTTTATGAGTATTTTTATGTCGTACTGCTCGTCTTTGAACTTATCCCTTGTCTTGCTCATGTGCTTTATCTTTTCCTCGGTCTGGATCATGATAGTCTTGAATTCCTCATTGCCCCTTTTTGCCTGTTCCAGGGAATCCTCGTCGGATCTAAGCGAACCTTTTATCACTTCTATCTTGCCCGCGTTCTGGCGGCTTTCATCCTCTGCCTGGAGCACCCTGGCATTCAGGGCCTCGATCTCCGCCACTGTATTCGCGTAGCCTGATTCAAGCTCCTTTAAACGCGTCTCAAGCATAGTCCTGTTATTTTTCTCAAATTCATAGTCATTTTTAAGGGTGACTATCTCCAGTTTTTTATCGTCTATTATGTTCTTTTCCGTATTTATGCCTTCTTCTTTCTTTGCTATCATCTGACGGGTTTCCTCTATGAGTTTCCTGGAATTCTCAAGGCTGTCTAAAACGCGTTTTTCCTCCATAAAAAGCGCTTCCCTGCCGGTGGTAAAATTATTCCTGTCCTGAGCCAGCTGTGTGTTTTCCTGCTCTATGCGTTTTAAGGACACCTCATGCCTTTCCAGGTCCTCATTCTTCTGTTTCATTCTTTCGTCGTCTTTTATGACTTCCACGTACTGGGAGTGGTATGTCACGGAAAGACCCTCGATCTGAAGTTCCATCTCCGCTATATGGCCGGCCTGAAAAACACGTTCTTCCTCTATGGAAACAAGTTTTCCTTTGGCGGTCTGTATTTCAGAATTAATTTCCTCTATTTCCCTTTCCCTTGACAGGAAACCCTCTCCGGACAGGCCTTCACCTTTGGTATATATATTGTAATTTGATATAAGCTCCCCGTTCAATGTCAACAGATAGTATTGCTCGTCTTTTCTTACCTCTTCAAGCACTATTTTGGCCTTTTCCAGGTTTTCAACGACAAATATATCGGCAAAAAGCAGCTTTACGACCTCGTTGCCCGATTCCGTCTCGATCTGTTCCGGCAGGTACGCAATTACATTCTTGTGCCTGACAGATCCTTTCCAGCCGGCAAGAACCGCGGACGGGTTGATCCTTAAGTTGCTTGAATTAATAAATGTAATTTCGCCTTTTTCCATCTCATAAAGCGTGAATATTTCCTCTATGAGTTTCTCATTCCGTATCAGCACAGTCTGCAGCAAGCCGGCAAGGGTTTTTTCCACGGCCCGCTCGTATGGTTTTTCCACGGCTATTAGGTTCGCCACAACATCCACAAGGTCGCCTTTGGACCCGTCCTCAAGCTGCACTTTATATTCGGTAAGGACTTTTCTTACTATCTCGCCGTAGCCTTCCATCCTGTCCTGCATTTGTTTCAGGAAATTCTGGCGCGACTCGAGCCTGGATATTACCAGCCCAAGTTCTTTTAAGGTCTCTTCGACGGTTAAAAGCGAGGTCTTCCTGCGCATCTTTTCTCTTATAAGAAGCTCTTCCTTTTCCTTGATCGCCCTTATCTCTTCTTCCTTGAGCGTCCTGTTTTCACTAATCAGTTGCATATCGATCTCGGTCCTGCGGAGCCTGTCGTCAGCCTCTTTTTTCTGAGTGTCAAGCTTTGCAAGCTGTTCGTCTATATTCTTCATGTTCAGCTCAAGCTCGACTATTTTACCCTTAAGTGCGTTCAATTCATTGTTAAAACCCTCCGCATCAGCCACCTTTAAATCCCTGTCTTTTTTTGCGTCTTCGAACTCGCCGATAAAAGTTTCATATCTTTTATTGAGGTTCTCAAGCTGGGCCTCCCTGTCCTTTATAATGCCTTCTTTTTGAATGACAGCGTTGTCCTTGTTTTCTATGCCGACTTTCATGCCTTCAATTTTCCCGACATTTTCCACGTTCTCGTTCTTTGATATTTCTATGCGTGACAGCAGTTCCGCGTGCCTTTCGGCGAGATATTTAAGCGAATCCTCGAGTCTTTTAATTTCCTCCTGTTTTATTACCCATTTTTCCCTTTTCTCGGCTACGTCTTTTTCCATCTCGAGATTTTTGAACTTCATCCCGTCAAATTCCTTTTCAAACTGCGCTAAACCGGCTTCCTCCGCCTCAATCCTTCCGTCAACATCAGCTTTCCTGATATTATATTCGCGGTTCTTTATGGTGCGTTCCTTTATCTCCTTTTTGAGCATCTTTATTTCCATATCCGAGCATTCCTGTTTTAACACCTTATATTGTTCAGCCTTTTTTGCCTGGCGCTCCAGGACAGAGGCCTGTCTTTTTACTTCCACAAGTATGTCGTTTATGCGGAGCATGTTCTGTTCCGTGGCCTCGAGCTTGCGCAGTCCTTCGTCGCGTTTCTTTATATATTTGGTAATACCCGCGGCTTCCTCGAATATTTCCCTTCTCTCGACAGGTTTTGCGTTTATTATCTTGTCAACCTCGCCCTGGGAAATAATGGAATATGAATCCAGGCCGACACCCGTGTCCATAAATGTTTCCACGATATCCTTTAAACGGACAGGCTGGTCATTGATATAGTATTCGCTCTCGCCGGAACGGTACAGGCGCCTCGTGACTTTTACTTCATTATAATTAAGATTTATGCTCTTGTCCGTGTTGTCCATAACTATGGAAACTTCGGCCATGCCCAGGGTTTTTCTTGAATCGGAGCCAATGAAAATGACGTCTTCCATTTTTCCGCCACGCAGCGACTTGGCGCTCTGCTCTCCCAAAACCCAGCGGATAGCGTCAAAAATATTTGATTTACCCGAACCGTTCGGTCCCACGACTATTGTTATGTCCTGGCCGAACTGCAGGCTTGTTTTGTCGGCAAATGATTTAAACCCGAATATATGCAGTTCTTTGAGTTTCAATTAAATTCTCCCGTTAATTTTGTCAAATGCGGCTTTTATCGCGGACTTTTCCGTATCAGTGAGGCCCGGATGCACGGGCAGGCTGATAACTTCCAGCGCCGCCTTTTCAGAAACAGGCAATGACGGTATTTTTTTAAGCACTTCCTTGTAAAATGGCTGGCAATGCAGCGGGATAGGGTAGAAAACTTTCGCCCCGACTCCCTCTTCAGCCAGCATTTTTACCACGTCATCCCTTTTGCCGTTCGTTACGCGAATCGTAAACTGGTGGTATATGTGGAAATTATCTTTGCCTTCCGCAGGCGCCGCTATCCATGGAAATTTCCGCAGATGTGCGGCAAGTTCAACCGAGTTTTTCCTGCGTTTATCATTAAATACATCGAGTTTTTTCAGCTGCACGATGCCAATGGCCGCTTCTATGTCGGTCATCCTGTAATTGTAGCCGAGCCTGGTATGATAGTATGTTTTTTCGGAACCGTGATTTATGAAAGAACGCGCTATCTCCGCGGCCCTGTCATTATTTGTGGTTACCATGCCGCCTTCGGCAGTGGTTATATTTTTTGTGGCGTACAGTGAAAAAGAACCGCCGTCAGCGAAAGTGCCGGCGAGCCGGCCCTTGAACTTCGCGCCCACGGCCTGCGCCGCATCTTCTATCACCTTCACGTTGTATTTGTCCGCGAGCGCCAAAATGCGGTCCATCTCGCACACCTGTCCGTATATGTGTACCACCAGTATCGCTTTTATCTTTTTCATCCAGTCTTTTTTAAGTTCGGCCTCTATCTTATCCGGGTCAATGTTGAACGAATCCTCTTTTATATCCGCAAAAACCGGCTCTGCGCCGGCGTGAATTATTGAATTTCCCGATGCTATAAATGTGAACGGCGATGTTATCACTTTATCGCCTTTGCCTAAGCCGTTCATGACCATACAGGTATGCAAAGAGCATGTCCCGTTTGACACTGCAATCGCGTGCTTAACCCCGGTATATTCCGCAAAAGCAGCTTCAAACTCCTTTACTTTTGGGCCTGAGGCTATGATGCCTGAATCAAGCACTGCAAGAACTGCTTCCTTTTCCTTTTCGTCGAGGTTTGGTTTTGATATGGGTATCATTTCTTACTCCTCCATCCGTATATGAAAATATTATTATTATCGGCATAACGCTTCATTTCTTCTTTGTTAAGCAAAAAAGTCTTTCCAGCCTCCACAACTATGCCCGAGCCGCCCAGGCTTTTGATCAGCTTTAAGGTTTTAAGCCCGATAGTGGGAACATCATATCTTAGATCCTGTTTTGGCCTGGCCATTTTTATTACCATGAAACCTTTTTTTGCCATTGCACCGCCGCGTTTAATGCAGTTATCCGTGCCTTCCATGGCCTCAACCGCCCAGATCATGCCGGAGCCTGTCACAATAGTCTGGCCCACGTCAAGCGCTGCTACGCGGCTGGCTATTTCAACGGAGAACCGCATGTATCCCATGGCTTCCATATCAGGGCGTATAATGCTTATAAACCCTTCGGGCGCCAGTATTTCTTCCATAAGATATGTTGTCGGAACGGCGGTTATACCAGCTTTTTTAAACCTGTCTATCGCGGATTCCATCAGAGCTTTCGGCCTCTTATCCTTTAAACTCAAAAGCATTTTTCTTGTTATCTCGTCAAATAGGATATCTTTCAGCAGTATTATTGGCCTTATATAGCCGAGGAATATAACGTGCCTGATTTTCCTGTCGGCTATTTCCTTTATCATGTCGGACAGCAATGCCAGTTTTACCTTTACCCGCTCGAACCTGAAACTTTTTAACCCCGGATTTTCTTCGCCCTCGACCTCTATGATAAAAATGTCAATGCCGTTCTTTACCGCCTGCCTTAAAAAAATAAGCGGAAGTTCGCCGCTGCCGGCAACGAGCGCGAGTTTTTTAATATTCACCTTTCGACGCCTCTTTTTGAAGCCTTTACAAACTCTATAAAATACCTGACTTCAGGTATCCGGGGTATGGTTTCCTCGATCTTTTTTATGGCTTCCGCAAAAAGCAGGGTCTTGTCCCTGAAGAATATGGAGTACATTTCCTCTATAGCCTTTATGGTTTCTGCCTTAAAACCGCTTCTTTTTAAGCCGACTTTATTGAGCCCGTTTATTGTGGCGTCATTGCCGTCTACCATGCAAAAAGGCGCAATGTCCTTTATTATTTTCGTGCCGCCGCCTGCCATTACAAACTTCCCCACCCTGCAATGCTGGTGCACTACGGTATAAGCCGATAAAACAACATTATCATCAATGGTCACATGCCCTGCCAAAGCCACGCCGTTTATAAGTATGATCTTGTTCCCCAAAACACAATCATGCGCGACATGTGAGAGCGTCATAAGGAAATTATTATCACCTATGACCGTCGATGCGCCTTCGTGTGTGGCCCTGTGTACGGAAGCATACTCCCTGATAACATTATTATTTCCTATCTTTACGGAAGACTTTTCATTTTTGTATTTCAAGTCCTGGGGTGCTGCTCCCAGTATGGCGCCATCGCCGATATAGTTGTCCGTTCCGATGGTTGCGGACTCTATATGCGCGTGCGGCCCTATAATGCAGTTATCGCCTATCACAACATCTTCATCTATTATGGCAAAAGGACCGACCTTTACGTTGGCCCCGAGTTTCGCGCTTTTTGCTATTATAGCTGTGGGGTGGATCATGTGAAACCCTCCAAATAATTGTTTGGTTCGGAGTTCGGAGTTCGGAATTCGGAGTTATAATTACCAAACCCAAAACTTCAACCGCGTACCGGAATTTTGGTCCGCCGGGTTCCGCAACTCCGAACTCCGAACTCCGAACTCCTAACTCCGAACTCCGGTCTTGTCCTACTTCGCGTCCGATATCATGGCCATCATGTCTGCTTCGGCTGCTTTATCTTCTCCCACAAATGCATCTCCGTGCATGGTGCCTATGGCGCCTTTCATCTTGGTAATTGTTATCACGAACTTTAACGTATCACCCGGGGTTACCGGCTTGCGGAACTTTACATTATTTATGGTCATAAAATATACGACTTTAGGAGTTGACTGGCCTTCCATCTTTTTCATCATAAGCACGCCGCCTGTCTGCGCCATGGCTTCCACTATGAGTACGCCAGGCATGACAGGCGCTCCTGGAAAGTGCCCCTGAAAGAACCACTCATTCATGGTGACATTTTTCATGCCCGTAATTTCATTTTCCTTTAAGTCTGTTATCCTGTCCACCAGAAGAAACGGAAATCTGTGGGGGATGAGCTTCTGAATTTCCGTCACGTTCAATACTGTTCCCATGCAAAGCCTCCAAAATTTTATTAGATATTCTTACACCGCGTTTTGTGCGGTGTTAGAATATCTTATGCCGGTTTTC
>OCZT010000005.1_pt1 | contig 190438 bp, 142 predicted proteins | sample 1539031 | NCBI WGS metagenome assembly OCZT01 (sample SAMEA3539308, study PRJEB22396) | soil metagenome | biome: tundra; feature: field; material: soil | place: USA | collected 2010-05 | depth 0.15 m
TCGGCACTGCTGTGTCAACCGCTGTCGGTACCGCTGTGTTTACTGCTGTCGGAACTGCTGTGTCAACTGCTGTTGGGACTGCTGTATTTACTGCTGTCGGAACCGCTGTGTCAACCGCTGTTGGTACTGCTGTATTTACTGCCGTCGGCACTGCTGTGTCAACTGCTGTCGGTACTGCTGTGTCAACCGCTGTTGGAACCGCTGTGTCAACCGTTGTCGGCACTGCTGTCGGGATTGCACTTTCTATTATAGTGTCCCCTGCCGGCGTGCCGTTCCATGTTGCGCCTGAGCCATTTGAACCGGTTGTTGCTGTGAAATGCTCTGTTGTAGCCGTGCTTGCTGACGTAAATATATAAAGGAAATCAGCTGTTGCTCCCAGAGCAATGTCCTGCGCTATTGGGCTTGTGTTTAAAATAACATTAGAATCATAATTAAGTGCGGGCAACACATTGCTTAACGGTCCGCTGCCGGTATTTCTTACCGTCACCGTCACGCTAAATTCATAAGCGTAAGTTACTGCAGCCGGTGCGATTATATTTTCCAATGTTATCACGTTGGCCGCGAGAACTCTCGTTGGGAAAAATAATGCAATAACAAAAATCGTTATTGGCAATATAAGATAGGTGAGATTTATGTTGTGATTATTGACCATCCGCTTGCTTCCCGCATTTTCTTTATTCATAAGCTATTTTACTTGTCATCTTTATAACCGCCTTTTATCAAATTTATTTCCCCATTGAAAAATATATGACTAATTGCACATATCTTTCTTTGTGGAACAAGCATACATAAAACGCTCAAATTTAGGTATGACGGCATTCCCAATTATTCCGACTTATCTCCACCAACGGATTTTTTGGAATGATTTTGGTGTTATTTTAAGCGTGTTGCTGTTTTTCCGGTTTTTAAATTTTGTCCGGAACTCACACATTAGTGTATTGCCGGATTTTGTATGGATTCAATGCGCCACGAAATACCGCTTGTCCCGACGCAGTAGCTTACGGGACTTGATCGGGTATTTGTGGCTGTAAGCTTTTCGTCGCTTTAGCGCCCATTGATTTTGTGCTTTTCAAAATCTTACGGGCGCTTATGCGAAGTCAAGCTCCTCAAAGCTAACAGCCACAAATGAAAAAGCCGGCCTTTCGGCCGGCTTTTTCATTTCATGCAGGGACTTATTTTGTGCTGTCACTTCCGGTTAAAAAACTTTTTTACTTACGGACTTGTCTTCCCGGAACATTTCTTCCGAGATCTTCCCGCCGTCCGGTTTATAAACGGTGAAAAGGCCTTCCCTCTTATCGTTCTTAAGATTTCCCGTCATGATCACTTTTCCGGCTTCGTCGAAACTTTTTAAATATCCGTTCCTTTGTCCATCCTTAAAAACAGCCTCTGACATCAGTTTCCCTTTTTCATTGTACCAGAAATATTTTCCATTAAGCTTTCCTTTGACGTTTGTGCCCTGCGCTGAAAGCACGCCGCCGTCATTATATACTTTCAGGATGCCGTCCTGTATGCCGCTTTTATACCCCGTTTCCTGCTTTATTTTCCCGTTGTCGTGATACCATGTAAATACGCCTTCGAATTTCCCGCCCTTATATTCAGCCGTGCTTATTGTCTTTCCTTTTTCGGAATAATCAGCGGATTTGCCTTCAAGCAGGTTGTTCTTATAGTTCCCTTCCGTTCTTTTGGCGCCTTTCTCATAATATTTTACAAAAGGCCCGTCAAAATCGTCATTTACCATATTGTACGCGGCCATGACCCTGCCGCTGTTAAAGTACTCCTCCATTTTCCCGTTCATCCGGTCGTTTTTAAGCTCGAATTTGCCGTGTAACTGCCCCGCCTTATAATAGGAGGAATATGTGCCGTCGACAGGGGCATTATCCTTGTATATTATAACGTCAAAATACACATCTTCGCCGGGCCTTGTGCGCATGAATTTCACCCTGCCTTCCACGGGCCGGCCTGTCTTGGTGATTTTTCCGCCGTCTTCATAGACCCATTGCGCTATTTCCCTGTTGTTTTCATAGAATTTCCTGGTATTGCCGATCTGGTTCCCGGAAATTCCGGCGCGGTCCAGCTCGGAACATGAAAAAAACAGGAAAAATACCGCAGGCAGGCACAGCAAAAATGTTAATTTTTTCATTAGTTCTCCTTTTATGCATGTTTTTTATTTAAAGGCAATCTATCATTTAATCAGGCAAAATACAATAGTCAAAAAATACCGTCGTAATTTAATTTTTTTTTGTCTTTTATGATATAATAAATTCAGCCGGTGATGCCGGCTAATTTTATTAATATAAGGGATATTAAAAACCATGATAAAAAAACGCCATACCGTAAAAATTCACAGCGGCAGGACTGCAGGCATTACAGACAAAAAAAACTCCCCCGGCGCGCCGTTCAAACAGGAATATTTCATTGGTTTTTACCGGCTGGCCTTCCTAATGCTGTCCGTTGTTTTCTCCCTCGCGGCTGCGCGCCAGCCTTTCCTTTATAAAGCCCTTACATACATATACGGCGCCCTGCACCTTCCACTTGAAGTTATATACGCGCAAAACGGCTACGAGATATTATTCCCCGCGTATTTTTTCATCAATATCCTCCTGGCGTCCATAAGCGCCTTTTTTTTACTTTACTTTTGCGGAGGCAGTTACGATGATTATAGCGGGTCGTTCATCAAACCCGGAACCGGGCGCTTAAAGGAACGGCCGCCTTTCATATTTTTCATACTTTCGATACTTGTATATATGATAATCCTCAAGCTTCACCTGACAAACAAAATGCATTTTTTCCAGCTTGTCCTATCCGCGGTCTTTTTCTGCATGGTACTTTACTATGCACATGAGAAGGACAGGCTCACCCACAGCGGCATATCCGTAAAAGATCTCCTGATGAAATACGAGCTGCCTGTTATCTTTCTTTTCTGCGCCGTATTCATTATTATATACGCCTTTGACCTTGATTCATGGAAATATTCCTATATCGGCGACGACGAGCTGTCTTTTTGGGACTATAGCAATATAATAAGGAATTTAAACTCCATACCGAACCCGTTTTCCGGAAAAGGTGTTTTCCAGTATCATCCCGTGCTTTCATCGCTCTGGCAGTCTCTTTTCATGAAATTCGGGGGGTACAATTCATTTGCATGGAAACTCAGCTCTGCGGTAATTCCCGCCCTTGCTTTTGTCCCTCTTTATTTGTGGACTTTGCTGGTATTCGGCAGGCGGGCCGCTGTTTTCACATCAATAAGTTTTGTTTTCTCCCAGGGAGTGATGGCGTTCGGGCACCTGGGATATAATAATGTGCAGTCGCTTCTGCCTTTCACGCTCTCACTGCTTTTCTGCGAACTTGCCTTGAGAAAAAACTCGCTTGTTTTTGTCTGCCTCTGCGCTTTTTCAGCGGCCCTGGGCTGGAATACTTTTTACAGTGCCAGGCTCGCGTGCGCAGCCGTCGCCCTCTATTACGTGATATCGCCATACAGGAAGAACCTGTCTTTTTCCAAACTTTCCTTCGGCATTATGCTTTTTATTTCCTGTATCCTTTTTATTTTCATGGAACCCGGGGCTGTAAGCGATATGATGAACCAGACAAGCGCCAAAATAGGCTCCTTCCCGGCCGGGATGCCGAAAATTATCGCGCTGTCGATGAATTTCACGCACTCGCTGTTCACGTTCATGTTCCTGCCGCATGAAAGCCATATAACGGTCATAAGCCTGATGGATTATGTTTCCTGCGCAGGCATAGTAATATCCATTGTATGGATGTTTTCTTCGCTGAAATCGGACTGGAGGGCAAGGCTTATCCTTTCTTTTTTCCTGCTGTTTATATTCGTTATAGGCACCATATCACAGTACGCAAATCCCCCCATTACCAGGATATTCTTTTTATCCATAATCTTTTCAATAATGGCGGGTGTAGGCTGGTCAAGGGCTTCGGGTATAGTTTCCGCTGGAAAAAACAGCGCCGTGCTCAAAACTGTGTTCATATCCCTGTTGGCCGCGCTATGCGCCATTACCGCTCTTTACAGGTTTTATGCGGCTAATCCGTTCCAGTACTGGTATCTAAGGCAGGCTTATTTTATCGAGTTCATACAGCACTATGCAAAGGGCGGCAATTTTATCGTAGTGGACACGGCCTCAAAACAGGCCGCGAGTTTCAGGCTTCCTTATGAAATAAACAGGCTTTGCGCGGGCACGGAGCTTGTCACTTATGCTGATCTTGAAAAAAACCTTGTTTCAGGAAAATACATTGGGAAAACAATAGCCATAAACGGAAGCGACCTCACAGCAAAAGAAACCCTGAAAAAATATTCCCTGGACAGGCATACCATCAGGGATGCATGGTCCGGCACCATGGTCTATTATCTTTACAGCCTTAAAGATGAAAATTATTATAAAGTTTTCAGTGATATTGTCTTGAAAGGGAAAACAAACGCGCCTGCGCCTGCAGACAAATCAACAGATACGGAAAGCGGGTATAAATTAATCCCGTGGAAAACCATTGCCCGGCTTTAAAGGTTGAACCTGGGCGCTAAAACAGCGGCTTTATCTTTACGACCATATTTTTAAACATCTCGGTTATATAAAGGTTGTCCTCTTTATCCACGGCTATACCCAGAGGATTTACAAATAAAGGCTCGTTATTAACGCTTTTCTTTATGGTTCCCATGTATTTAAAAGATTTATCGTTTATATCATATACGGCTATTTCATTTGTTTTCTGGGACACGGCGTACAGCCTGTCGCGCGAATCTATTGCTATCATGGGCCAGCCGCCATTATTTGTTTTCCAGGCTTTAACCTTAAACTGAGCCAGGGGCAACAGGTCGGATGAAAAAACCTGTATCCTAGCGTTGCCTGAATCCGCGGCAAACAGCCTTCCTTTTGAATCAATAGCAAGCCCGAAAACCTCAAGGAACTCTCCCGCTGATTTTCCCCGGCCCCCGGCCGGGTTGGCCGTGGCATTGCCCTGCGCGTCCAGCCTGTGCAGTTTGCTTAAGCCCGTGTCGGCCACATAAACCATCCCTGCCTTTGCCGCTATAACTGTCCTCGGCCTGTAAAATGATCTATTAATTTCCGATTTATACTTTCCGTCGGCGTCGAATTTCTGCACCCTGCTGTTGGCAGCGTCGGCGGCGTATACGTTCCCGTCCGTATCAATTGCCAGTCCTGACACTTCATTAAACTGACCGGGTTGGTCTCCTGTCTTTCCCCAGGAAAGCACGGGGGTCCATTCCCTGTCCGCAGCTTCCGGCAGTTTCATTTTATGTATCATATTTGCGTCAAGCGACGCCACATATATATATGAATTGTCGGGTGAAAGCGCTATGCCGCACAGGCTGCCCGCTTTCTTCACTTTATCGCCGGAAAAACCCCATTCCCCGATTTTTTCTGCGTTTATCTGTTTTACATCCGGCGCCGGTTTAATATCCGACAACACCTTCACACTGCCTATTATTACGACAACCGCGGCAAACATTATCATTAATATGTCCGCCCTTTTGCCTTTTGGTCCGGCCGTCTTTGCCTTTTTGGTTTTCATCCCGTTCTTTTTCATGATTTTCGCCATATATTCCTCCTGTTGGTTTATTTTTATGGAAATTAATCAAACCGCTCTTTATTTTTGCGCAGAGCCGTTGACAGCCGATTTTCTGTAAACACAAAGAATATTGTTTTTTTCAGCGTGTTCATCATTGGAAAAAACGTCAAGCAGGCTGCCTATGGCTTTCTTTTCATCCACTATTATATAATAGCCTTTATTCAGCAGGCTGTCGAGGAAAACCGTCATATCTTTTTTATACAGCCAGGCATTGAAAGGCTGATAATAACCGATTGGATCGTAATTTCCGTAAAAATAGTATAAAAAACCCCTGGTATTGCATAGAAAATACACATTTTTTGAATTATTGGTAAGCCAGTTTACGGCGGACAGATCCACTTCCTGTTTCCCGCTTATTGTATACTCATGTCTTTTTATGGCGCTAATCTGCAATCCGACTTTTTTTAATATCCTGCCCGAATAAGATGCCGCTGCCAGGCCGAGAAAAATTATCGGAACGGCCCAGGTTATTACCTTCAATGCCAGCCTGTACCGGGGCGTTGCGCGTTTATCCTCAAGCTTAAGGAAAACAACGTCAAGCAGGACAAAAAACACCCAGAGCAAAACCGCTGATATGGCAATCATATTGTAATCCTGGCTCCTGCCAAAATAATAAATAGAGCTGCCTATTGCCAGAAAAACCAGGAAGAACGCCGTATTAAAATATTTTTCCGGTATAATCTTCCGCATCGAGTAAAGCAGATACACCAGGCTTCCAAAAATAACCGGCATAAACCAGTAAAAAGAATGCCTGTCAATGGGAAGAAAACCAAATCCCGCTTTCCTGTATATCCCGGCTCCCTCCAGTCCGGCTTTGCCGAATACAAATGAACCAAGCAAATAGGACGCGATTATTATGGAAAAATTTTTCCAATTGAGTTTCAAATACTTAAAGAACGCATTTTTAAGCGTTTCGGGATTAAACCCGCTTTTCAGGGAATTATCCGTAACATCTATCGCAATAAGGACGCAGATAACTTCCGCGTATGAAAGCAGGTATATGATGCCGAAAGTTTTCGCGAAGAAAACCAGAAAGGCAAGATATACAGCGAGGAAAAATGAAAATATACCGCGGTAGTAGGCCAAAAGCATGGCTATGAACCACAGGTCAAGCCTGAGAGGGGTTGCCTGAAAAAGCGCCTGCGGGTCGACCCAGAAAGCGTAAAATCTCAGTATTACCATGGACAAAAGCAAAAATGCCGGCAATTTTTTGTCGTGAAAGAAACGTTTTGAGAAAATATAAGAACCGGCAAAGAGCAGATATACCGAGAACTGCCCGAGTTTCTGCAGGTCAAAATAATTCATCCCCAGTTTCATCCATAATGCCGCGATAAGCGACAACAGAAAATCATACAGAAAGTATATCCCGGAAAGCTTGAACCCTTTCAGTATTTTCAGGGCGGGATTCAGGATATATTCATAGTCACCGAGAGAAAACGGGCCTGTAGCGACAAAACATACCGGGACAAGAGCCAGGATCACCGTTATATCCATAATGCTTTCGGCAAGCCGGCTCTTAAGCGCTATGGAATTCAGGCCCACAGGTACGGCAAAAACTATGAGATATAACAAAAAATGATAAAATGTGAAATTCTTTATGTCCGTCATTTGCCTTTCAGGCGGAGAAAAACCGACCGCGGCAAAGTAAAGGCATGCCGCGGCAAAAAAAACAAATAACAATATATTGCGCAGTTTTGTGTGTTTTATCACGTTATATATATATATCAGCGCAAAAGACAGGGCCGCATTTATCAACATAATGCCGTACAGGAAATATACCTGAAGCCCGTTGCGCGGTTCCAGCCATCCTCTGGCCCATTCCACATAATAAGTGTCAAAGGGTTCATAATGGACGTTGAAGGACCATATGAAACCGGAAAACCTGAAAAACAGCAGGTAAAAAATACAACTGACAAAAGCTGATATAAAAACCGACGCCAATATTCCACCGGATTTATTCTTGTCCGGCGCGCTGTTATTCTTTATCTTATTTATTTTCCTACCCTCCATCGGTCCATCTTACCCGCTTTTTCAATAAACTACCCCGCAGGGTATTAAACCCTGCATTACATACAAGAGCCGCAACCTGAAGGTTGCGCCTACATAATCAAATACCAACCGCTTATATCTTGCTTGCCCGTGTAGGCGCAACCTTTATGTTGCGGCCCTAGTTCTAACGCAGCAAGCTGCGGTAAATTTTACGCGTATATTATTAAATTTAAAAAACAGGCCTTATTTTCAACACTTTATTTTTTGTCGGTTCAGTTATGTAAATATTGTCAAGCCCGTCTATTGCAATGCCTGCCGGGTGTGTAAAGAGCGGATTATTATTGGCATCGTTCCTGATCGTGCCGATATATTTATTATTGTTTTTTGTATTGTAGACAAGTATCTCCTGGGTATCGGACGATACCACATACAGTCTGTCCTGGGAGTCAACAGCAAGCAAGCCGCTCTGCGATGCATTTACATTGAAATGCGCCTGTGATATAAGATCCTGCGAAAAAACCTCGATTTTTTTAAGCAGGCCGTCGGATACATATATCCTTCCTGTTGAATCTTCAGCAATGCCGTATGCCTGATAAAACTGCCCCCGCCCTTTTCCCCAGAAACCGGCAGGTTCCCCGATTTTGTTGCCCGCCTGATCGAACTTCCATATCCTGTTCATACCCGTGTCTGCAATGTATATCATGCCTTTCCTGCCGGCAAATACGTTCCTCGTCCTATAGAATCCGTATTTTGGATAATCAATCAAGAACTTAAATTTTGCGTTTTCGTCAAATACCTGTATCCTGCTGTTCACCGCGTCTGCTATATATATATTGCCGTTTTTGTCCACTGATATGCCGGAAGGCTCGTCGAATTTTCCCGGAGTCCCGCCTTTCCCGCCCCAGGCATGCGCCTGTTTCCAATTTTCGCCCGGCTTTACAGGCAGTTTGTATTTGTATATCGTATCTGTGCTGAGTGACGCTATATATAGGAAGGCGTTATCCGGAGAAACAGCTGCTCCCGTCGGCCCTGTCATGGCGTTTTTGCCTGTTTCAGGCCCCCATTCGGCTATTTTGTCGGTTTTAATAAGCTTTACTGTTGGTGTAAATTTGATGACCGGCGCCAGCATTACAAACCCTATTATCACAACCACTGTTGTAAGCGCTATCATGCTTATATCGTACTTCTTCTCAGCTGTTTTTATTTCAGTTTTTACCGCATTTTTAACAGCCTTTCCGCCGCTTTTTGCCTGTCTTTTTCCCATAAATTTCCTCCTGTTTGTTTTTTCATATTGCGCCTTATTAAAATATGATATAACATTATAATTTAATAATCAATGCCTTTTCCTGTAAATGCAGATCATGGAATTTTTTTCTTTTCGCGTATCAAATATCAGTGAATCAAACAAGTTTCCCAGTGATTTTTCATCATCGGCAACCAGATAATATCCCTTACTAAGAAGGCCGTTCAAAAATACGGCCAGATCCTTTTTATATAACCAGGCAGTAAACGGCGAAAAGTATCCCAAAGGATCATATCGTCCGTAATAATAATATAGAAAATCATTTTGATGCGTTAAAAAATAAACTTTTTCCGAATTGCCGGTCAGCTCCTTTACAGCGGCGATATCGACCGAATCTTTATCATAGGAATACATCACTTTGTGGTTTTTTAATGTCGCGAGCTGCAGTACAACTTTGTGTTTTATTTCGCCGGAATAATAAACAGCGACGAGGGATATAAATAAAGCCGGAACAACCCATGCAGCCAGATCAATATATTTTGTTTGTTTTCCGGGCTTATGCCGTTCTCTTAAGTATATTAATACCACATCGAGCAGGACAAACAGAACCCACAGATATATCCGCGCGATATTCAGCAGATTGTTTTCATAGCTCCTGCCGAAAAAATACAGGGAATTTCCAACAGTCAATATGATCAGGAAAACAATTGCATTGAAATATTTCCCGGTGACGCTCTTTTTTATTTCGAACAGCGCGTATGTAAGCAATGATAATATTACCGGGATATACCAAAAAAATGAGGATCTTAAAATGGGAAGAAAGCCTATCCCGACCGTAACAAATGCGCCGGCAGATTCCAGCCCTGCTTTCCCAAAAATAACGACATTCACGCAATAAGCCGCGGCTATTATCACCGCATTTTTATAATATAATTTCAGGCAGTCCCTGATCCCGGTTAAAAATAATCCGGCGCTCCAGCCTTTTTCTGATGCTTTTTCGATCAGTCCAGCAGCAAAAAGGATAAAAACAGTTTCCAGATAAGCAAGCAAATATATCATGCCGAAGCTTTTCGAAAATATAAGCAAAAAACCCAGGTAAAAAGCGAGGAACATGGAGGAAATCCCGTAAAAATACGCCAGTATAAAGGCCCCAAACCACAGGTCAAGCCTTAAAGGGGTCATTTGCGCAAGATTTTGAACATCATAAAAGCACAACAGCACCATGGAAAAAACCAGAAAAACCGGCATCTTCTTATCATAAAAAATATGACGGCCAAAGAAATATGTCCCCAAATAGAACAGGTACAGGGAGCTCATGCCTATTACCTGAAAATAGTTAAAATTTATTCCCGTCTTCATAAGGGCGGCGGCGATAATGGAAATCAACGCATCATATTGAAAATAAATCTCTTTAAGGGGTATCCCCTTTATTATTTTTACTGCCGGCTCCAGGATATAACCATAGTCAAAGATAATATAACGCATAACCGGCACAAAACATACGGGGATCAGCAATAATGTTACCAAAATATCAGTGATATTCTTTAAACGCTCATTTATTCCGGACAAAAAACACAGTACCAGGGGGATTAAAACGATCATAAGGAAAAACACGGGGTCATAATGCGAAAAACCAGCGATCGTGTTCCTTGGCGGATTGAATCCTATTGTCCTAAAATATACTATTGATTCGACCAAAAATATCAGGAAAATAAAATAGTAATTTCTTATATCCCTGATCCGGTCCAATATTTTTATCAGTATAAAAGAAAATAAAACATCGATAAACGTCATGATATAAAGCACATACAACTCTATACCGTCATGCTCGTTCAGAAACGACTTTGACCACTCCACGTAATATGTATCTATGGGATAAAGCCTGAAATTAAGGGACCATATAAAAGCCGAGTAATGAAAAAATACAATATAAGCCGCATAACTTACGACGGCAGAAATACATATAGCCGCAAGAACGCCGGATTTTCTGCCCTCAATTAAAGGATAACCGGCATTCAGGGTTTTTCCATTCTTCCTGTTTTTCATTTTTCTCCTGTTTGCCGGTAAAATTTAATTACGGCAATTTTTTTCAAACCAATTCCCCCGCTTTTAAGCCGTTTACGGTCATGGATACAGCACATTGCACGGCACAAGCGCATTCACCCCTTTGGGTGGGGTCCAGTGCAGTTCCATTTTACCGAACATCCTGTCCTGGGTGTAGAGGATATTCAGGGTATGAAACCCTTTGCCAAGATGGACCACCGCGTCCGGCGGTTTGGCGCCTTTGGCAGTACCGTTGTTTACAAATACTTTTTTATTGTCTATATTTATCTCCGAGTGACCGTATGAGTCTGTGGTAAAGGCATACATGCCGTCCCTGTCTATTTTGATCCTTCCGTTCCAGTCGCATGAAAATGCGCCGAATGAAACTTCCAAAAGCCCCACAGGCACTGTCCTGGTCCAGTCGGGTTTTCCCGTCCAATCCTGTGTTTTGAAACGGCGCATTATAAGTCCGTTTACATGCTTTTTTGCGGCCAATTTTTCTATCTCGCTGTACGGCACCTCATAGGCAAAACAATACATGCTTTGCGAATTGTATTTATTGTAAAACGGCACGAATTTTCCGCCCGGATAAAGCACTTTAAGCACGGCATCGACGAGCGGCCTGTACTCCGGGTTGAATAAATAAACATAATTAAGCCTGCCGTCGGGCTTTATGGGTATTGAATCCTGCATATTGAACCAGTCATAATAATTGCCTATTTCTTTGGCGTATATAAAATTGAAAGTGTTCAGTGAATACGCCTGAAAGGAGGATATGGCCCTCCAGTTATTTCCAAGCGCCTTGTAATACTCCGCCACATTACAGGCGTCCGTTGTAAAATCCAGCCAGCAGGAGGGGTTCTTTGCCTGCTTTTCGAAATAAAGGTTGAAATTATTTGCCGTTATAAAGATAAAAGACGCCCCGAATAACGCCGCAAAAACACCCCTGATTATCCTTGAATTCCATGCGTCTTTAATTGACATGAAAAACCTCTGCATGAAGATCACGGCAAAAAGTATGACGGCGGGTATAACCATGATGACCCTTAAACTCTGCGGGGCTTCAGCTGTAAAAAAACCGGGCAAAAGGAATATAAAGAACATTGAGACGAGGAAAAACAGCATGGGGTTAAAAATCCTGCTTATGGCCCATCCAAAACCCAGGAACGCGAAAACGCCTGTAAAAAAATCAAGCTCGGGCTGCCACGGGATATTATGCCTGGCGTCCCAGTCGCCCCTGTAGTTGAACATCATCATGGTATCCGCCACGTTTTTTGCAATTGCCTGCGTCAGGGTTTTTCCGTGGAACCACGTGTCAAATGTGGTCCTGTCAAAAATACTCACCTTATTCTGCCTGCCTGTGAACTCGGCCTGATTGGTGAGCATAAATATGCCCATAGGCAGGAAAACCACGGCAGCCACTATGGCCGCAACAGCAATCTTTTTTATTTTATTCTTAAAGAAAACCCTGTCCTTAAAGAAAATGTACACGCAAAACAGGAAAAGCCACACAGGTATGAGCCTGGCTGCCTGATAGGTGTACTGGGAAAGGCCCGTGGTAAGGCCGAGAGCTATAAAATCAAACCATTTCCCCTCCTTATAAACCCTGTAAGCAAAATAGAAAACAAGGACGAAAACAAACACGGCAAATACGGAGTGGTACCCTATCCTGCTGAAATTTACGTGCCATCTCATGACCGCCAGCAGGAAAGCTCCGGCAAGGGCCATCCTGGCCCCGAAAACACTCCTTATGAAAAAATATAAAGCCGGCACTGTAAGTATCCCGAATATTGCGGAAGTCATCCTTATCTGCGTCCCGCCTATACCCAAAACTTTGAACACAACCGCTATAAAATATATGAACATGGAGGTGTTATGCGTATATAACGGCAGCTTGCCCTCTATTATGCCCAGCGCGTCAAGCCCGTTTAAGGCTTCATCGTCATGGAGCCCGGCCGGTATTTCGTTTATCCTGTAGAGCCTGAAAAATATTGCCAGCAAAAGGATCGCGGAAAACAGGATTATTTCCAGTTTAAGGTTAAGCTTTTCAGGCTTTATCTCCCCCGTATTTTTCCTGTCCGCATATATGAGGACTATAACGCCGAAAATAAGAAAAAACAGCCCTGTGACAGGATCATGTTTGATATATATATAATATTGCCCGATGATCCCGCTTATTAAAGCAAAAAGCATAAACACAAATGAATGTGGATCTTTTCCCGCAATAACGCGTTTTCCCGCCAAAATTACCCTCCACGGACCTTATGATCCCGGTTTATTTAAAACATTTTTCGATTATACAATTCTTTCCCCGTATTTTCAATCCTTTACTTGCGCCCGAAAAATGTGATAGACCTGATACAAAACCACACGCAACGCGGGCCTTTTAAGCCAAAGTCTTATGCGGCTTTTTTAACCGCAAACCAGTATTCAAGCAGCAGTTTTTCAATACGTTTGTAGTCCTTAAACTCCGCCTGGACATGCCTGTAAAATTCCTTTTTGTGGTTCCTGATCTTCCTGTGCAAAACCTCATGGTGGACTATGTACCGTATCATCTCATCAGGCAGCAGCGACAGCTTTGAGTCGAAAAACCCCTAAAAACCATCGTTGTGTGCCGAATAATATTCGGCCCCTAAAAACTCCCGCCCGGATTGAATATTTCAATCCTGCGCTGACCGGACAGATCTGCCCGCCAGTTCATATGCTCTTTAATATATTCATTGCCCTCTTTCAGCAGGTCAACTAACAGATAAAAGTATCGACAACCAAATAGACAACCAAATCGACAACCTCTTAAATCATCACATAGTAGCTTGCCCTGGCTTTACCCTTCATTTTTATTATCCCTGTCTCAGAAAGCTTCCCAATTTCCTTTAAAGCCGCCTGTCTGGTAATCTTAAACATGCCTGTAATATCCCCGGTATTTATCTTCCCGTTCTGGTTTATAAATTCCACTATCCTCATCTGCCTCTCCGTCAACGCTATCTGGCCCTTTTTCTTTGCCCTTAGCCTCTCGCTGCTCAGTTTTGCCACCTTTTCCCTTATAGCCGTTATGCTCACCGCCACGCCGTCCACGAAGTACTCCAGCCACTTTGTCAGGTCCAGCTTCTTCGGGTTTACCGTGCGCAGGGCTTTGTAGTATTCGTTTCTGTCGGAGTCGTAGTAGTCGTCCAGACAAAAAAACTGCTTTGTGTCAAATCCCCTCTGGTACAGTATCAGCGCGGCTATGACCCTAGATGTCCTTCCGTTTCCGTCCATGAAGGGGTGTATGCGGACGAATTCATAATGTGCTGCGCCTGCGGCTATGACCGGGTCGAGTTTTGCGGATTGTTTTGAGTTCAGCCATTCCACATACTCACCCATCATTTTGGGAGCTATGTCGTTTTGCGGCGGCCTGAAAGTTACTTCGCCTGTTTGCCTGTTACCTACCACCACGTATTTTCCGTTTGTCCATCTGAAGGCTCCGCAGTCTTTCGGGTCCTCCAGGGTTCCTGTTGTCAACATTTCCTGTATTTTCAGTATGTTGTCTTCCGTTATGATCTTGCCGTCGGTCAGGGTGTTTATTTTTTCAAGGGCTTTCAGGTAATTCAGGACTTCTGTCTTATCCTTTCTTTTTGCCATTATATCGCGTCCTTTGGCAAGTTCGCTGACCTGTTCTAAGGACAGGTTATTTCCCTCTATGCTTGTCGAAGCATGGGCGCTCCGGATTATCGCATCCCTTCTTAGGGATATTTCCCACTTTGGCACCAGCGGCGAATTCAGCACAACTTCCCTTGCCGCTGATATTTTCACCAATTTGTCGACTATCTCATGTGTATACTTGAATTTGGGTTTATACATTGCCCCCTCCTATTTTATTTCCTTCAGATACCCTTCAATCTTCTTTTCCTCCCTGAACACATACCTGGTCACGTTAAGCGACCATCCGTTTTTCTCTATCTCTGCCATATCCACAACCTAAAAATAGCCTTTCTTGCCCCTGAAGCCATCCTTTTCTTTGAAATCCACTAAAACTTATACTTTTTTTTCTTCATCTTCCTTGCCCCGACGGTTTTTATGTCCTCTATCTTATCCCTTAGCTTCGCAGCTTCCTCAAAGTTCAGCGCTTTGGCGTGCTTTACCATCTCGCCTTCCATCTGCCTTATCAGGTCTTCCGTGTTCTTGTATGTGAATTCCGCGTCTTCTTCCACCAGAGGAACCGTGAAATAATCCATCTCATACACGCTGTGCATTATGTTCTTTATTTCCTTTTTTATAGACACGGGCGTTATGTTGTTTTTCTTATTGTACGCCGTCTGTTTTGCCCTCCTGCGGTCCGTCTCGCCTATTGCCTTTTTCATGGAGTCTGTTATTTTATCAGCGTACATTATTACCTTTCCTTCCACGTTCCTGGCGGCGCGGCCAACTGTCTGGATAAGGGCGGTGGCGGAGCGTAAAAAACCTTCTTTGTCCGCGTCAAGTATGGCGACTAACGACACTTCGGGAATATCCAGTCCTTCTCTCAGCAGGTTTATGCCTATGAGAGCCGTAAATTTTCCCTCGCGTAGCTCGCGGATTATCTGGATCCTTTCAAGGGTATCTATGTCGGAATGCAGGTACCTGCATTTTACATTTTTGTCCTTAAGGAACGACGCCAGGCTTTCCGCCATTTTTTTAGTAAGCGTAGTCACCAGCACGCGCTCATTTTTTTCCGCGCGGATTTTTATTTCCGTCATTATATCATCCACCTGGTTTTTTGTCGGCCTGACTATTATTACAGGGTCCACCAGGCCTGTCGGCCTCACTATCTGCTCGGCTATATTATCCTTGCCGCTTAAGTCCGTTTCATACACGTTCGGCGTCGCGGATACGTAAACCGCCTGGTTCACCTTTTTCTCAAACTCGTCAAACTTAAGCGGCCTGTTATCATAGGCCGCAGGCAGCCTGAAGCCGTAGTCTATGAGGTTTTTCTTCCTGGAAAAATCGCCTGCCTGCATGCCGTGTATCTGAGGTATGGTAACATGCGACTCGTCTATGAACATTAGGTAATCTTCGGGAAAATAATCAAGCAGGGTAAAAGGGGCAGTCCCCGGCGCCCTTCCTTCTATTATCCTGGAATAGTTTTCTATTCCCTTGCAGTATCCCATTTCCTGCAGCATTTCTATATCATAACCCGTGCGGGCCTTTAACCTTTCATACTCGACCGGCCTGCCTTCAAGTTCCTTCAACCTCACATCAAGTTCCTTTTGTATGTCTTTTACAACTCTTTGTATCGTGTTCTCGGGCATTACATACTGCGTAGCCGCGAATATGGCCGTGCTTTTCACTTTTGCAATGGAATTTTTGCTTACCGGGTCTATCTCTGTTATTGCCTCCACCGTGTCCCCGAACAGTTCTATCCTTATAGCCGTTGTGTCGTATGCGGGGTATATCTCCACTATGTCGCCTTTAATCCTGAATATCCCCTGGCTGAACTCGAATTCATTCCTTTTGTACTGCAGCAGCACCAGCTGTTCCGCGAGGGAATTTATGGATATTTTATCGCCTGTTTCCAGGTAAAGCCTCATGCTCTTGTATGTTTCCGGGGAACCCAGCCCGTATATGCACGACACGCTCGAAACGATAACCACGTCGCGTCTTGTCATGAGTTTGTGCGTCGCCGATAACCTTAAGCGCTCGAGTTCCGCGTTGATCGCGGAATCTTTTTCTATGAACAGGTCCCTGTGCGGTATGTACGCCTCAGGCTGGTAATAATCATAGTAGGAAACAAAATACTCAACCGCGTTCTCGGGGAAAAATTCCTTGAACTCCATGTACAGCTGGGCAGCAAGCGTTTTATTATGGGATATTATTATTGAGGGCCTGTTCACTTTTTCTATGACCTTGGCCATGGTAAATGTCTTGCCCGACCCGGTCACACCTAGGAGCGTCTGGTTTTTCTCCCCTTTAAGAACGGAATTTGCGAGCTTCTCTATGGCCTCCGGCTGGTCGCCGGCGGGCTGGTATTTGCTGTTGATTTTAAAGTTGTCCATTTTTTACCCCGCGTTTGACTTCGCGTATCGGCACATGTAGGCGCAACCTTCAGGTTGCGGGTGTTGTTTGAAATGATGCAAGCCGGTTTATCTGATGCCTGAAATAAAAATAACAGCGTCAGAACAAATGCCGCAACCTGAAGGTTGCGCCTACATAAACCGTCTTTCATTGTTTTATGTTTAATTAGCCATTAGTAATTGGTAATTGGTAATTTTCTTTGATTAACCCCCCTGCTTTTTCGTTATTTCCTCCAGCAGGCCCTTGACTTCCCTGTTCTCCGGATATTTTTCGGAGAGTTTATTGTATATCCTCATGGCTTCTTTTATGACGCCCTGGTGTATGTATATGTACGACATGGTTATAAGGGAGTCGAGGGTTTCATCATTCACTATTATTTCTTCGCCCATGTTCTTTGGGGTGTGGTCAGCCTCGCCTATGTCGTCAACGATTTCATCCCTGCCCTCCGCGGCCCTGGCCAATTCATTTTTCACAGGTTCCGGCTTCGGCTCCGGAGCTTTGGCTGTTTTTATATCTTTTCCCATTTCCTTTATATCCTGTGACACGCTGCGCGCGTCTGATTCATTTACGTTGATTTTCGGGGTTTCGTAGGCTTTTTTCAGGGTTTCCATGAGAGAAGCCGAGGACGCGGGTCTGGGCTCAAAAAAATTGTTTTCAACCGGCGCTTCCGCGGCTTTTGCGGACATCGCCTGCGCGTGTATGGCTTCTTTTTGTTTTTTGAATTTGTCCACGGCTTCGCGTTTCAGTTTCTCCAGCAGGTCGCGTTTCTTTTCCTCCTGCTCATTCATTATCCTCTGCACTTCGTCTTCTTTCAGCTTTTCGCTCTTCTGGGCCTCGTCAAGCTTGTTTTTAAGCTCTTCAGCCGCAGCCTGTATTATAACGAGTTCTTTCTTTTCATATTCATTCTGTATCACGGTTTCTTCGTCAAGCATCTTCCTCGCCCGCGCTTCCTCTTCCTTCATTATCTGCGCGTGCCTTTCTTCGATCGCTTTTTGCTTTGCCTCTTCAAGTTTGTCCTTCGGGTTTTTGTTCAGCTTGTCCCAGACGTGTTCCCCGGCTGATTCGGACGCGATCGTCATATAGACCTTATGAAGCTTGGCCCGCAGATCCTCGTTGCCCGGGGATAATTTCAGCGCGGTTATATAAGTTTCCACGGCTCCGTCATAGTCGCCGTTATTCATGTAATTCTGCGCCATTTTGTCAAACTTTGATATGATGTCTTTCTGAGTGTCCTGCGGCGCCTCGCGCTTTATCTCCTCCTGTTTCCTGCTCCTGGCCGCGAATTCGTCTTCCTCGGCCTTTAATTCCTTTAACTTCAGGTTCACCGGGTAATCATCGCCGTCAAATTCCTGTATGCCCTCGTATATGGCCCTGGCGTCGCTGAATTCATGGTTTGTTATTTTTTTTTCAGCGTCCTTCATCATTATCCTCAGGGCGTTCTTGAGCTTGTTTTTTATCCGCTGGTCTTCAGGGAAATACCTGGCGATTTTCTTCGCGAGTTTTATGAGTTTTTCATGCTGTTCCTTGCGTTCAAGCATTGAAATTGAGGATACATACGCTTCCAAAGACTTGTCTTTCATGTCAAGTTTGAGGTATGTGTCGGCGAGCATATTTAAAAGGTTAAAGTCCTCTGCGTCTGATTTGTATATTTTTTCGTACAAATCAAGGGCTTTTTTGTATTCTTTATTCTGATAATAGCCGTAAGCCAGCTTTATGTACAGTTTCTTTTCTTCCGGGTCCAAGTATTTCTCCTTATATGAATTTATGCGGCGTCCATTATAATACCGCCATTTGACAAAATCAACCTATTTTGTCAGAAGTTCCACTTCAACCCTGCGTCCTGCTTTTACTATTTCTTTGGAAGCCGCGCCCGCCGCGTACGTTCCGTCGCCGTATCCCGCTATGTAAACATTTCCCGCGGGCACCCCGGCGGCCACGAGATAATCCCGGACAGTCGCAGCGCGTTCTATGGAAAGTGCCAGATTTTCTTCCGGCCCTCCCGCGTCATTAGAGTATGCTTTTATATATAAATAATAATCTTTCGCGTATTTTTTTACGGCTTCCGATGCCTGGTTTAAGTACCCGTACTCGCTGGCGGGTATTGACCTGTCTCCCGCCGCGAAATCAACCGCGCCCAGGGTAAGGTCTATCCCCGCGTCCTTGAATTCCGGCAGTGAAGTCTGTATTATGCCTGTCTGCTCCATAGTTATTTCGTTTTTCTGGCGCACTGTCGCTTTATACCCGTAAGAGCTTCCGGCCCTGACTTCCTGTAAATTATTGTCCGTGCCGTCCCAGTTGATTTTTCTGGCCGCAATCGTCCTGTTTTTATAAACCTTGACCAGCGCTTTATCGGCATATATTTCAAAGTCCCAGGATTTTATCCTGCCAGGCTCGCCAAAATCAGCGGCAAAAACAACACTCTCTTTTACGGGCTTGAATATGCGCCTGTCCGGGATAATTTTCACCCTCGTAACGTGCGTATCGACTTTGAACGCCGCGGATTGTTCATATTTATTCCCGGCAAAATCAGTCATGATTATGACAGCCGCGTAATCCCCGTCCTTTACCGTGTTATCCAGCGCGTCTTTGCCCGCCCATGCCAGTTTCCCGGTAAAACCGTCCCCTGACATTTTCCTTATTATGTGCTTTTCAGTATCCTGTATAAAAAGCTGCCAGGACTTTATGTCGCTTGCTTTTGTCTTTATATCCAGGGTAAGTTCCTTTATGCCGCTGGCCTTGATTGGCGCGAATACTTTCGGGTACAGCGCAATGTCAAAAACAGGCGCGGTGGTGTCAAGCGTGACCACCCTTGCTTTTTTCCATATTTCCTTTGACTTGGCATATAGATAAAACGTAGCTGTATAATCCCCGTCAGCCGCCGTCGCCAGAGCGTTGTTGTCGCCGCGCCATATGTAAGATTCCGGGACTTTGTCGCTGCCGCTTAATTCTTTTGTGATTGCCCCGGCCTGGTTCGTGATCTGCAGTTTCCATCCAATGCCTTTAAAATCCGCGGGCTTGTTTTTAACCGTGAACTCGACAAAATCCATGACGCCGTCATTGTTCGGGGACAGGTATTTCTGGGAGATCCCAAGATCAACAAGCCTGTATTTTTCCGCATAAAGCGCCACATCAGCATCATTAACCGCTGCCGCAGGTATCTCAATTTCCGGCGCCTTATACGCGGTCCTTCCCCCGAAAAAATACGATAAATTGATCTTATGCGTCTCTCCGAGGCTGTTGACAGGAAGTATATAAACGTAATCAAGCACAAAATCCTCCCTGCCGTAGGAAAAACCGAGAGTGAATTTATAGTTGGGGTCCAGGGCCTCCCGCCATGCAAATCCACCGCGCGCCGCGAAGTTGCCTATGATGCGGTTTAAAAACCATTTTTCCCCGCCTATCTCAAGGCCGGTCCTGCTGTGATATATGCCGGCCTCGCTCTGCAAAATGTCAATATCCATTGAAACTACGGCGGTCGGGTCAAATGAATACGCCGCACCCATTTTAAAAAGGTACGGGATCCGCTGTTTTATGTCATTGTTCCATATGACAACTTCATCCAGGTTTTGGACCAGGAAACCGAACCTGATCTTTTTCTCAAGTATGTCAGGAAAGACCATAACTCCTATGTCGATCCCGCCTGCACTGCCGTACACATCGGTATCCGCCGCGGAAGTGTTTGTAAACTTGAAATTCACCCCGAGCGCGTACATTTTCTTGTCGTCTAAGTATGTTGACCCGGTGAGGTAAAGTGCGTCGTCCGAGAATATGGAACCCGAATATCCGGTATGAAAATATGAGAAGGCAAGCGTATATGTTTCAAAAAGCGGGTAAGTGAAGTTAAACCCCACGTCTGTCTGGCTGTTTTTGTATACGGAATCATAGGAAACAGTTGCGCTCATCCGGTCTATAAGCACCAGTCCGGCCGGGTTCCAGAAAAAAGCCGAGTAATCATCGGCCACAGCCGCAAAAGCCCCGCCAAAACCGGCCGCGCGCGCGCCAGGTGATTTAAGGATATTTTCTATGACCACGGTTGAGGATAAAGCTGCCGGAATCATTGAAAAAATGCAGATTATGACGAGAAAAACAGCTGCTCTCATGTTGGTTGAAGAAATGCCTCTGAAGGCGCTTTTCATTGAATGAAACTTATATATCATAAACATAATTTTAGTGCAAAAACATCAAAAAAGCAACCAATAAAGGGGAATCCGGGGTTTGGAACGGGTCCATCCAGCTTACAAAGTAAATTACCACCGACTGAAGTCAATGGATTTTCCGGGATTAAATTTATGAAAGAGCCGGATTAAGGGCCGTTTAAGTTTCACAGGCTGTGGAGCTTGCTGAAGAGCTCTTCGAAATTAATTGGTTTGGGGATGACATATTTGACCATGCCTTCCAGATCTTCCTCAACAAGCGTCTTTTCTATAAAGGGCCTGCCTGAAACCAGGATGATGTTGCTTTTGATGTTTTTATTTTTAAGTTTTTTCAATATATCCACCCCGGTCATTCCCGTCATTTTATAATCCATAATAACTATATCAAAGTTCCCGTTCTTTATAAGTACTTCTCCCTTTACGGCGTTTGTCACACATGTCGCGGAAAAGCCTTCGCTCTCAAGCAGTTCTCCCATTTCCTCACACAGCTCTTTATCATCATCTATGAGCAGTATCCGTTTTTTGTCCATTATTTTCCTTTCCTTTTAGGGAGGCACACCGCGACCGCGGTGCCTTTCCCCGCTTCGCTTTCTATGGTTATGGAACCGCCATGAAAATCCACTATCTGCCTGCATACGGACAGACCAAGCCCCGTGCCTTTGGCCTTTGTGGTAAAAAACGGGTCAAAAACTTTTGAAATGCATTTATTGTCTATGCCGTGGCCGTTATCACTGATGACTATCCCTATGGAAACGCCTGTATCGATTCCCTTGATCTCTATCCTGCCGCCGTCTTTAGGGACCGCATCGCAGGCGTTATTCAGTATGTTATTTATGACTTCCTTTATCTGGACGGGATCGGCTTCTATGACAAGGCCCTTTAAAACATCTATATTCCTGACCGCGGCGACATGCGGACCGTGTTTTTCGGCCGCAGCCTCCATGGATTCTTCGATTATTTCATGCAAATCCACGCTGTTGTAAACGGGCGGCTTTATGCGCGAGAAGGAAAGCAGGTTGTTTATTATCTGGTCGCTTTCCGAGATTTTTTTTTGGATGTTAAGCAAATGCTTTTCCAGATCCGGGTTGTTGGCTTTTCTTTTGATGTTATACGCCGCTATCCCGATAGCTGCGAGGGGATTGCGCAATTCGTGCGCCACGGTAGCCGCAAGTGTTCCTATGTCGGAGAGGCGTTTCGCCCTTTCGAGTTCCACATGGGCGGTTATCAGTTCTTTTGACCTTAACGCAACGAGCCTTTCAAGCAGTTCATTGTCCCTTTGCATGATTTCCCCGGCTTGTTTGTTCTCTTCGCGCAGGCGTATCGTCATTATGCCGTAAGCGAGGTCGTTTGCCAGGGCTTCCAGCAGTTTTACCTCGTCTTCGCCGAAAGGGTCGGGTAATTTTGAATATATTGTCAGCGCGCCGAATACCCCTGAATTATCGCTTAAGGGCAAAGCAATGGAAGACGCATAGCCGCGTTTTATCGCCTGCTCGCGCCATGGCAGGAATTTCGGGTCAGTAAGCATGTTCCTGCACATGCATGTTTCCCCGGTCCTCACGGCAATGCCTGTGGGGCCCCTGCCGCGCCCTGTATCGGACCACGTAATATTCAAAGTATCAAGGTACCCTTCCTCAAAGCCCGCCTGCGCCACAGGCCTGACGGATTTTGCCGCATTTTCCTCCTTAAAACCGACCCATACCATGGCATAGCCGCAGTCCTTCATAATTATCCCGCAAACCTCTTTAATATATTCGCCCTCATTGACGGCGCGCATCATGGCATGTGTGGAATTATTGTGCGCCGTTAATGTCAGGTTCATCTTTTTGAGTACTTCTTCGTTCTTTTTTAGCCCGGTAATATCCTGAAAAACCGTGACTGCCCCGGTTATAACATTTTTAATATTCCTGATAGGCGAAGACGACGCTACCGCCGTCCTCATCACCCCTGATTTGTCCGTATAGTTGAACATAACCCCTGCCACGTTCTCTCCCCGCAGGGCGCGCATTGTGGCGGTGGATCGGACTTCGTGTTTTGCGCCGGATGGGATATTCTGTGAAAGCTGTTTTCCAACGCGGTCGTAACCGAATATGGCTGTTGCGGCGGAATTTGCCCTGACAGCAGCCGCGTCCGCATCGTATACTATTACCGCGTCTGTCAGGGAAGCAAAGATAGTTTCAAGTTCCGCCGCCTGTTTTTGGGATTTTTCCTCGGCAAACTTTCGTTTGGTGATATCCTGGGCATATATGCGGACGGTTTTTAATTCCGGAATGATCGATATAGTTTCAAGGAAGACGCGGTCTTTTATCCCGACCTCCCTGCTGTATTTGTCTTTTTTTATGTATTTGTCTTTTTTTTCCGCCCTAAGGGTATCAAGGATTATGTCAATGTCTGCCGGAAAAAACAGGTCTGTCCTGGATACGCCGAGTTCTTTAAGCATTCCAAAGACTGCCTGGTTCGCGTAGGTTACTTTGCGGTTAACGTCTATTTCAATTATCGGGTTTGGGTTGTTTTTCGGGAAACTTGCCATATGAATGATCTCGGCCTCGGCGTGCCTGCGTTCGGTGATGTCGTGTACCATGCCGATCAACCGGACAGTTTTGCCCGCAACATCCCGCAAGTGCACGCATTTCTCAAGGACAATCCGCGCCTCTCCCGTATCTTTGCGTACGATTCGGTGTTCGATCTCATAGCTGTCCAGGTTTTTACGCAAAGAACCTGAATACGCAGCATCAACGGCCGCGCGGTCTTCCGGATGCACGCATCCGAGGAACCCCTCATAAGTCGCGTTTAATTCATGCGGCGTTAAACCAAGTATCCGGTAGACCTCGTCTGACCATGTGAGCTTGTTTGTTTTAAGTTCCAGTTCCCAGCTTCCAAGGCCGGCTATTTTCTGGGCCTGATTCAGGCGGTATTCGCTGGCGAGCAGGGTTTCCTCGGCTTTTTTTCGCTCATCTGTTTCCACGCGGAGTTCCTCGTTGGACGCGGTAAGCTCCTCGTTCATGGATGTGAGTTCTTCATTGACAAGCTGCAATTTATCTTTGGCAAACACACGGTCCGTTATATCCGATATAATGACCGAAAAATACCCTTTTTGCGGGCTGAAGGCCGAGACAGAATACCATTTTTTAATACCTTCCGAATAATTCTCGAATTTCACGGCTTTTCCGGAAAGCGCGACCTTTCCATATACACCTATCCAGTTTGCGGGATCATTTTCTATACCAGGCAATACCTGCGTTGCCCTTTTCCCGGCTATGTTTTCCTGTTTTAGCCCCGTAAGTTTTTCAAACGCTTTGTTCGTTTCAATAAATATATAATCGCAGGGTTTGCCCCTGCCGTCCAGGACTATCCTGTGATGCGCAAACCCCTCGGAAATATTCGCAAAAACCGAACTCAGTTTTTCTTTGTTCCTCTGATGGGCATCCCTTACCAGGCGCGCGTCCCGGCTCTCTATCACGTCCCATTTGCCGGCATTGCGGACAAACGCGAACCTGTGGTTCTTCAGCGTTTCCGTGAATTTGGCCCCGCTGAACTTATCCCTGGGATACGCGTACGCGCAGACAACGTTTTGCCCGGCTATATCCTTTGCGCCGTGGCAGTAAAAGGCGTTTGCGCCTGAATTCCCGCATATGACGCCGCAGGCGAGCCTTAATCCCTCAAAACCGCGGTATACGGCCCTGTCCACGCCGGAAAAAACATTTGAACAGGATTTTTTGCCGCCTGTTTTGCATTTGGCCGCATTTACAATATCGATCTGCCCTTTTTTAAGGTATCGTTCTATATTTGGAACGGCTTTTTTCAGGGATTTTTTCGCGTCCTGGATTGTGAGCGGTTTTGAAGTTACCCAGAGGCAGTATTCATTATTTTCCAGGCCGGCTTTAAAGTACGGCGTGAGTATATCAAGCATGTCTTTTTTTGTTTCGTAGAAATGGCAGAAGTGTGAACCCCATGGCATGGATTCAATATAAGGCAGGCCTGATTTTCTTTTCTCAAAATCTGGATTTTTTCTCATGTTACGCCCTTCCTGTACTTATTTCACACAGTTTTAGCCCCTATAGGCATAAATAACATGTACTTGTTTAACAGCATCTTTTTCATTTCTTAACCGGGTAGTTCTGCCGGATTTTCATTATTATAATACCTGCGGAACCGCGGGTCAACTGTTCTTTTTTCCCAAATAGACAATATTCAGGAAGGCATTGTTGCGGATTGGATGGAAATTGGAAGCAGGGGACATCTGTCCCGCATTATCTACTCTCTACTATCTACTTTCTGAATATTTCGACTTATAAAAAAAACCCGGATTGCTCCGGGTTTTTTTTATTCCTGCCTGTATACTAGAGAACGGAAGCCTTTAAGTCCTTCGCTATTCTCATCTTTACAACTTTTTTTGCCGGTATGTTGATGCTCGCGCCCGTCATCGGGTTTCTTCCGACCCTTGCCTTGCGGTGTTTTACCGCGAGGATCCCGAGTCCCGGAAGCTTTACCTTTTTCTCTTTCTTGAGCGTTGCGATGATGACTTCCGTGAAAGCTTCCACTGTTTTCTTTACATCTTTCTTTGCCACTCCCGCCTTGTCCGCGATTGCCTGGATCATTTCTGATTTCGTCATTCTTTTGCCTCCTGTTTTTATTGGATAAAACCTTTTATTTAAATTAGAACGCCCATCCGATTTCGTAGTCAACCGTGGGCGATATCCCTTTTAGCACAAGCAGTGTGGCGCCCGTTGATATTCCTCCTGATGATGACTTCCATGTGGAGCTTATGTTTGCCCATGCGCCGAAGCCGATTCCCATTTCAAACCCGCCCTGCCATACCCACCTGTATCCGGCTGATGCTCCGAGCATCATTATCATCCAGTTTCCGTCTTCCGTACTAGTCTTAATCGTTAAGAAAAATGCATCATACCTTGGCCCCACGAACCAACCCGTGCACGCCTTGCCCATCGGGTAGATAAATACGTCGCCGCCAAAACCGAAGAAATTACCTGCCCCGCTTGAGATCGTACTGATCAGCGCCCAGTCCATGGCCCTTACCCTGATGCTGGTGTAATCCATGATCTTCCTTTCGTAACTGACATTGAAAAATCCTATAAGATAAGACAGGGCGTTAATTGAAACGATATTATCAGCCGTTGGTCCCGCCCCCGCAGTCGTTCCGTCATCCACCTCAACCATTTTCTTCTCTGCAAAAGAACTTACGGAAAAAACCAGTGCAAGAGCTAAAACCAACAAAATCATTTTTTTCATTTTCACACTCTTCTTTGTCAGATTTATTACAATTTGAGTCAATTTATATACCATATATTGTGTTGTATGAACTTATAACACACAATACAAATCACGTCAATAAAAAAATGACATTTTTAAAGGCTTTTTTTAATATTTTTACAAAAATAGCATTATTTGCCTTTAAAATAAGGAATTTTATTGTTTTTAACCTTTTTTCGCTGAATTTAAAGTGTTTTTGAAGTATTGTAATTTTAAATTGTCGTAGGGTTTAGTAATTTGTAATTACCAATTACTAATTACTAATTAAACCTTAGTACTTAAAGGCTTTGATTACTGAACGAAAACCTTAATTAGTAATTAGTAATTTGTAATTAGTAATTTTATTTGGGTTTAAGAGCGTTGTTTACAAAAACTTCCTTCATGGTTATTTTTTCCTGCGGTTCTTTTTGCAGAAGGAATATCGCCTCTTCCGCGAATATGTTTTCAAGCCCCAGGTTATTATTTGTTTTTGTCTGCCTTCCCACAAGGTATATTTCCTTCAGAAGTATTATGCTGTTTGCTTTGCAGAAGTTTTTAAAATCCTTTATTGTGAGCTGGTGTATGTTGGGCGTGTTAAACCACTCGAACGGAAGCACCTCCGACTTGGGCATTTCCCCGTTGAAAAGGAATTTAAACCTGAGCTTGTAGTAGGCAAAATTTGGAAAGGTAACTATGACTTTTTTTCCGACCCGTAATATCTGGTTAATTATGAAATCAGGCCTTTTAACGGTCTGGAGGGTTTCCGAGAGTATCACGTAATCAAACGACTGGTCCTTGTACTTGTATATGCCTTCTTCTATGTCTTCCTGTATGACCGATACCCCGCGCTTTATGCACTTTAGGACCTCTTCGGTATTTATATCGACCCCGAGGCCGTACACGTTTCTCCTGTTATAAAGAAGCTCAAGAAGCTCTCCGTCGCCGCAGCCCAGGTCAAGGACGCGCGAATTGTCCTCTATCATCTTCACGATCTCTTCGTATGTGTGCTTTAGGTAGATTTCCTTGTACATAACAGCTCCTGGGTGGGCGGATTTGTTCTTTGTTCTCTGTTCTTTGTTCTATGTTCTATGTTCTCTGTTTTAAGTTTTAAAGCTTGTTTTAGACTTTCTCATCAGAACAGAGAACAGAGAACAGAGAACAGAGAACAATCTTTTCCTCACTTTATATGTATCAAAAAGTTCTTAAATGCCTGCCCTAAGATCTTATTTTCCGAGACCGTCTTTTTTTCCAGCAAAAACGCGTCGTGGCCGTGTATTGATTTTATTTCTATGTAGGATACGTCCTTATTATTTAGCGTAAGGGCCTGCACTATTTCCTTTGCCTGCGCGGGCGAAAAAAGCCAGTCAGACGTGAAAGACACCATGAGGACTTCCGCTTTTACCCTTTTCATGGCCTTGGTCAGCGAACCGCCGCCGTATTTATTGTCCACGTCAAAGTAGTCCATGGCTTTTGTCACGTACAGATAGGCGTTCGCGTCAAATCTTTCCACGAATTTTTTCCCCTGGTGCGCGAGGTAGCCTTCCACGGCAAAACCGTTCTCAAACTCTTTTTCAAAAGGCGACATGGACGCGGCCATGGCGGCGTCCTCTATCCTGCGGCCGAATTTCTTTTCCATGCCTTCCTCGCTTAAGTAGGATATATGCCCGACCATCCTTGCGACCGCAAGCCCCTTTAATTTTTTGTCCTTTCCGTAATAATTGCCGTTCTCCCAGTGCGCGTCCATTTTTATGGCGTTCCTGCCCACCGCATCCAGCGCGATTTCCTGTGCGGATAGCGCTGCCGAGGCCGCTATTACTATCACGCTTTTCGGCACGTCCGGGAACTGCAGCGCCCATTCAAGCGCCTGCATCCCGCCCATGGAGCCGCCTATCACACTGACGAGTTTTTCTATGCCGAGATTGTCAAGCAGGATTTTCTGCGCTTTTACCATGTCGGGTATTGTCACTTCCGGAAATGTCATGCCGTATTCTTTTCCGGTAGCGGGGTTGATGGATGCCGGGCCCGTGGTGCCGTAGCAGCTGCCGAGTATATTGGAACATATTATAAAATATTTATTTGTATCCATGGGCTTGCCGGGGCCTATCATGAGGTCCCACCAGCCCGTATTTTTTTTTGGCCCTTTTATGTCTTCGTCGGTATAGTATCCCGCGGCATGCGCGTTTCCGGAAAGGGCATGGCATACAAGCAGGGCGTTTGATCTGTCTTTGTTGAGAGTGCCGTAGGTTTCATAGGCTATTGTGATGGGCCCGAGTTTGCCGCCTTTTTCAAGCAGCATCCCGTCCGGAGATTCCGCGAAGGTAAAATACTGGGGTTTGATGATCCCCACTGAGTCTGGCGGTTTTTCCATTTCTTCTCGTTGTCTCCTTCAAATTTTATTTGCTTTTGAAATTATATCATAACGGCAAAAAAATGATAATACTTTTTTGCCGTTGTGTGTCTTTTTGCTTTTGAATCCTGTTGAATCCTGAGCCTGTCGAAGGATGAACCCGCCTTCACTCCGAATTCCGAACTTCGAACTCCGAATTCCGCAGTTCCTACCCGATAACATCCTTAAACAACCACGTGGAAAGGTATCGTTCCCCTGTGTCCGGCAGCACAACAACTATTGTCTTGCCTTTATTTTCAGGCCTCTTTGCGACTTCAATTGCCCCCCATAAAGCGGCTCCGCTTGATATGCCGACCAGTATGCCTTCCTGCCTTGCAAGGTTTCTCGATGTTTCGCCCGCGTCGGCGTCTTTGATCCTTATTATTTCGTCAATCACGCTTTTATTAAGGACCGAGGGGATAAAATTGGCCCCAATTCCCTGTATTTTATGCGGCCCTGCCTGTCCTGTGGAGAGCAAAGGCGATAAATCCGGCTCTACCGCTATTATTTTTATATCCTTGTTTTTTTTCTTCAGTACTTCGCCTACCCCGGTTATGGTCCCGCCTGTGCCGATGCCGGAAACAAATATGTCCACTTTTCCGTCAGTATCCTTCCATATTTCTTCAGCCGTTGTTCTCCTGTGTATTTCTGGGTTTGCCGGGTTGTCAAACTGCCCGACTAATATTGAACCCGGCGTTTCCTTATTTAACGCGTCAGCTTTAGCCACAGCGCCTTTCATGCCTTCCGCGCCTGGGGTTAAAACAAGCTGCGCCCCGAGTATTGCCAGAAGCTGCCTGCGCTCCACGCTCATGGTATCAGGCATGGTAAGAATTAGTTTGTATCCTTTTGCGGCCGCAGTAAACGCCAGCGCGACCCCGGTGTTTCCGCTCGTGGGTTCTATAAGCGTGTCTCCCGGTTTGATCTTGCCTTTTTTCTCGGCATCCTCTATCATAGCCACGCCTATCCTGTCTTTTACGCTTGATAAAGGGTTGAAGGATTCAAGTTTTGCCAGCACCTGCGTCCCGGGCTGGATCCCGGCCGTCAGCTTGTTGATCTTCACGAGCGGTGTGTTTCCGACTGTTTTGGTAATGTCATCGTATATTCTCATACATCCTCCTGATTTAACCCCGAGGCCCATAAGCCCGGATAAAATCGCTTTTACCCGGGCTATGGACTTTGTGGCTTTTTTTTAAATTTTTCCTAATGCCTGGTCTATATCCGCTTTTATGTCCTCAATATTCTCGATCCCTATTGAGAGCCTCACAAAATCATCCGTTACCCCTGTTGAAAGCCTTTCTTCGGCAGTCAGCTGCTGGTGCGTGGTTGTGGCCGGGTGTATGGCAAGCGATTTTGCATCCCCGATATTTGCCACATGGGATATCAACTGTAGGGAATTGATGAATTTCTTTCCCGATTCTATCCCGCCCTTTACGCCGAATCCGATGATCCCGCCCGCACCGTGTTTTAAGTACTTCTTTACCCTGTCTTTCTCGGGGCTGCTGTCGAGTCCGGGATAGTTTACCCACGCCACCTTCGGGTGTTTTTCAAGATGTTTTGCTATTGCAAGCGCGTTTTCGCAATGTCTTTCATATCTTAAGTGAAGGGTTTCAATACCCTGCAGGATCTGAAAAGCATTAAAAGGAGAAAGCGCGGTCCCCAGGTCCCTCAAAAGCACGACTCTCGCCTTTATTATGAACGCTATATTGCCTATGGGCTTTAGCGCCTGCACAAAATCCATATTGTGATAACTCGGGTCCGGCCCGGATATCAGCGGGAACTTGCCGTTGGTCCAGTCAAATTTACCGGAGTCTACTATGACGCCTCCAAGCGATGTGCCGTGTCCCCCGAGGAATTTTGTAGCCGAGTAAACCACTATGTCAACCCCGAAATCGATCGGCCTTAATGTATACGGCGTTGAAGTGTTGTCAAGCACGAGCGGTATGCCGTTCTTGTGCGCGATTTTTGCCAGCGCTTCCAGGTCGGCCACGTCAAGCTTGGGGTTTCCCACCGACTCCGCATATATGGCTTTTGTTTTCGGGGTGATGGCTTTTTCAAACGCCGCAAAGTCGTTTGATTTTACAAATTTTACATCGATGCCGAATTTCTTGAAAGTATAATGAAAAAGGTTATATGTGCCGCCGTAAAGGTTGTCCGCCGATACTATCTCGTCGCCGTTCTGCGCTATGTTCAAAAGCGCGATTGTGGTCGCCGACTGTCCGCTTGAGACCGCAAGCGCGGCCGCTCCGCCGTCCATAAGGGCTATCCTTTTTTCCAGCACGTCGGTGGTGGGGTTCATGAGCCTTGTGTAAATGTTCCCGAACTCGGTAAGCGCGAAAAGGTTTGCCGCATGATCCGTGGAGTTAAACTGGTAGGAAGTTGTCTGGTAAATAGGCACAGCCAGCGCGCCTGTAGTCGGGTCAGGCGACTGCCCGCCGTGTAAAGCAAGTGTTTCAACCTTCAGGTTCTTGTCGATTTTGCTCATTTTCTGTTTCTCCTTGGTTTTTTTTGTTTTTTTGGTCCATACTAAGCTTGCATTTTTCAGGCCCGCATAAAATAGCTTTCAACCCAGAGTTTGTACTTGATTTCCTTTTTGGTATTCTTCATTTATTTCTCCTTTTTCGTTTCATATCTGGTATGTAAACTGCTCTACCGCCTTTTTTTTCCTGCCCTGTTCCATTTCAACCAGGTTCTTGAAACTTATATTATCTACAACGCCGGATATCGCGTCGTTCACCCTCGCCCATATCGGTTTTAAAACGCACCGCGCCTCAAAATCACAGGCCTGATATGCGGAGTGCGACACGCAGGATATGGGGGCCAGGGGCCCGTCTACCAGCCTTATTATCTCGCCAAGCTTGATCTTCTCCGGGTCCTTTGCTATAGTGTACCCGCCGTTTTTTCCCCTTAAACTTTTTACATACCCTGCATTTTTCAGGCTGAGCAGGATCTGCTCCAAAAATTTCTCCGGTATGTCCTGGTCCTTTGATATTTCCTGTATCTGGCTGTATGAATCCACCCCGTTCTCACGGATGTATCTTGCGGCAAGATAAAGAAGCGACTTTATCGCGTAATCTCCTTTATAAGTTATCTTCATTTACTTTCTCCTTTTCCATATATAGTCTATCATGTTTGTCGGCAATGTATATATAACATTGTCTACCGAGTTTGTCAAGTTATATTTTTGAAAGTGTTGTGCTAAATTCTTGATAGGGCCTTAAACCATTAACAGCGAAGAAATTTTTTAGTGTCAAGCCAGCCCCCCTGCCTGTCAATTTACATTCCTTTACAGGTAAAATGGCCACAAAATGGCTCCAGGTCAATTGTCGTGACAGTGTCACGACAATTTCCTTTCGTATACTTCTGTGTCAATATTATTTCACCCGAAAAAACAGTTCCTTTATCTTTACCCACTTATCCTGCCTGCGAAACCCGCTCTGCCTCTCTATCCTGATACCGGTATCGCCTTTATCAAAAGCCTCTATCGAAGCGTAGATCATTCCCGGCCTTGAAAAAAGCACGCCTTCGTTCAGACGCCACGCGCTATAATATAGGCCGTCGCTTACCTTGACACGCCCGTTCAAAGCGGATATTTTATAAAAAGGCCCGCTTTTTGAGCCAATAGCCGCGGCTTCATATTTGAAATTTGTTCCGGCCGGGACGGTGTAGTTGGAAAAATCATAAAGGGTAATGTTTTTTTCCAGGGTATTGCCTTCATAATCGACGCATTTGATATTCACGCTATTTTTGACGTTGTTCTCGACGTATATCCGCCCTTTTGTGAAGCCGGCGCAACCGGTGTTTTTTTCCACGCTAAATCCCGCCCCTCTTCCGTTTACGGTGACCTTCACTGATGAGCTGTCTATATAGTATCCGGCCCATTCCGGACTTAAACCGCCCTCAAAAAAACCTTCATTATCCACAACGTTGAGAAAAACGATATCAGCTTTTGGGTGATAGTTGAAATTGACCGAGCTCTTGCGTCCGGCCAGCGTGACTTCAAGTGTTTTATTCCCGGGTTTCCCGGGATTTAAGCTCAAGTCATACCGCGTTCCGCCATCCCAACCGTATCCGGAACCGACGGTAAAAGTAATGTCCCTGCCGTTCAAAACCACCTTCGCGTCATCCCTGTCCATTCCTCCGGGAGTGAGCTTAAGGATTTCCTCGTTGTCCGTGGAGGTCACCAAAATTATTGCCGACAAGCCCCCAAGATCCCCATAACTGTTCTGTGGGGAGATTGAAATGGAAATAGCGGGAAAGATAAAAGACGAAAAACACAGGACAAAGATCAGCAACAGCCATAGCAGGTTCTTTTTCATGAAACCCTCCGTGTTATTATTTGGATCCGTTCTTTTAAGGACACCGAAGGCCGGAAAAGGTTCCATTTCTTTCTATATTTCAAATAGCATCAAACATTGATAGGATCGCTATTTTCGATACGTCTATAACCATTTTTTTCTTACAAAAATCCGAAAGTGGCCGCCTTGCGGCGGAGTAGACAATCGTCATACTCCGGATTTTACATAAAAGCTGGACGCACTTTTTGTTTTATTTAGGTAAGTTTCATCTCAAGTCTTTTGCCTAAGCCATGCGCCATTTTTTGGAGTGTTTTATATTGGGCGTTTTCGGCGTTGTCCAATACCCGCGAAACAACAAAGGGATTAAGACCAATTTTTTTTGCAAGGGCATATTTGGTCATGTGTTTTTTAACAAGTTCGTTTTTCACACTGGCAATAAAATCACACATTGCCAACTCCTCTTTTAATGCTTCGTCTCTTTCTTTTCTGTCGTTATATTTGTTTAATACCCTTTTTATGTCTGCTTTCTTTGCTATTGTCAGTTGGTCTTTGGTCGGTTTCATGTTTTATCTCCTTTTTATCATTTCATTTCTTATTATATCCGCCGTCTGATACTCTCTTTGGTTCTTCTTTTTCTTTCCTCTTTCATAAAAAGTATGAATGAACCAAGCCGTTCGCTCCTGCCAATAGAAAATCATTCTAAATTCCAAATTTGCAAAAGAAGGCCTTAATTCCCATAAATTTTTATAACTCTCAACCTTGTCAACATAAGGATTGAATAAATAGAACCCTTTTGCTTCAAGCATTCCCAAATACATATCTACTTTCTTATGCAATCCCTCCGGTAATTCATTCACAGCCTTTAATACCGCATTTGTCATTTCATAAGAATATTGGTTCATTCATACCCCATTTGTACAACTATACACTTCTAAGTGTATATAGTCAAGATTTATTTGTATTTATTTCAAAATATCCGGAAACGGTTCAGTATTTCTCTTTACAGCCTGATTTAGTACTTTAGTTCCGACCCAATAGAAAACCGCCAAATCGCTGTCCAGCATGACTTTCTGACCTCGAATAAGATTAATCCCTTGCACAACACTTTCAACCGGTATCAAACCCTCCATCTGATCCCCCTGTATTTTTAGGTGTATAACCCATCTTAAGAAAATAATACATTTTGTATACTTATATGTCAATAACAATTCAGCAATGTCAGTTTTGGGAATACCATCAAAGATTTGATTTAAAAAGACGGTTAAATAAACTTATCAGTAGCGTATAACACAGGCGTAGTTTTCAGGAGTTTTAATTGCCGTCAATCAATAAGGCTTGCCAAATATAAAAGCTATAAGTGAGGTCTGACCCCGTCCCTCACCTTATTTCCCCCATCCCTGTTTAGAGGTGGCAAGCCCCCTCTCTACGAAATCTAATGCGGAACAGGCACCTACGATGTTATATAGTTTTTTTACTTACAGGTATTTCACCACCATATCAAGCCCGTGTTTGGAAGGCTGTACACCCGGTTTGGCCGGATAACCTATGGGAATAATCGCCATAAATTCACCTCCCGGTGCGCCCAGAAAATCAAGCACATCTTTTTGCATCAAAGCAAGCACGCCGAGCCAGACAGTGCCAAGGCCCAGTGAAGTCGCGGCAAGCAGCATATTCTGCACGCTTGCTGCCGAGCTTTGGATCTCCATGATCCTGAAAAAGTTATGCGCTTTTTCCTTATCCATCTTGAAAAGTTCTGTCCCTCTTTCAATAAGCTCGCCGGTATTAATAACCGCAACCACCACCGGCGCGTTGATGATGCTGCGCGACGCCATCCTGAGCAAAGCTGCCGAAGGCTTTGGGAAATTCACCGAACGCTCGGTTACCATTGCGGCAAGGTCGCTTTTTGACTTATCTTTTAAAACAATAAATCTCCACGACTGCTGATTATGGGCGGACGGTGCCTGATGAGCGGCGTGAAGTATCGTTAAAAGGTCAGCCTCGCTTACCTGAGTGTCCAGAAATGTGCGTATGCTTCTTCTGTCCCTTATGGTGCGCAGAGTTTCATTTCTATCAAGATGTGTTTTGGGATCCTGCATTTTTGCCTCCTAAATTTCATAATCTTCCGGTTTATAACTCTCTCGATCTGTATGGTGTCAAACCTCGCTTATAGCATAGACAAATGTTATGTCATTCACTATTTCATCAATACTCTAAGCAAGGTTTGACCCCGGTCTTATAGACCTATTTATTAATTCGACCTCGCGAAGCGGAACCCCACACTTCGGGCGCCCGCAACGTAGGGGATGTACTGAAAGCGCACCCCGACCTGGATATATTCCGTGGTGCTGAAATAATATCCCCCACGGATGACGCGTTCCGTACCGCTTAAAGGGCCCCTGTAATCCGTTTGCGCCGTAAAAGGATAAACGTCCATCCAGTCCCAGCACCATTCCCACACATTTCCGGACATATCATAAATACCCAGCGCGTTCGGGGCCTTTAAGCCTTCAATGTGCGAGGTATTGTCTGAATTGTCGTAAAACCAGCACACTGTCCTGTCCGAGGCGATGTCATAATATATATTCGGGGCTCCGCTCGCGTAATTATCCGGGAGCCAGCTTGTCCCGTCTATGTAGCTTGCCGCGTACTGCCATTCCCCTTCTGTCGGAAGCCTGTAGCCGTTCGCGGACCAGTTCACATAAGGGCTGTCAAAACTGCCGGGCGCTGTATTTACGCTTCCGGCATAGGCACCGCTTGTGGAATCTTTAAGCGCTGAAATAAAACCCGCGTCCGCGTAATAAACAGGGATGTAACCCGATTTTTCGCTGTAAGCGTTGCACCACACAATGGCGTCCCGCCAGTTCACAGCAGTCACCGGGTTGAACCTTGCCGCGTCAGTGGGATTGTTGCCGGCTATCCCGTCTTTGCCCTCGGCCCCGGCGGATGAAAAAGCATAGCCGTGCGTTATGGCCCATTTATATACTATGAACCACAGGTTATAGGTCAATTCATACTTGCATATCTTAAACTGGGAAATTGTATGGTTAAAAGGGTATTGGTAGAAGGTCCCCCCCGGGACAGAAATCTCCTCCGATGATCTGAAAATTGCTTCCTGAGCCACGGCCGTGGGTACGCCCGCTATTGTGGCTGTCTGCGTGGCCATGATTGCCGACGCTGTTTGAGTTGCTATCGCGGCCACCCGCGTCTGGGTTGCCATGACAACCGAAACCGTCTGTGTAGCCGCAAGCGCCACTTTTGTCTGTGTCAAAACTACGGCAGTCTGCATTGCCGCGATTATGGCGGTCTGGGTGGCAATGAAACCGTTCATATTCGCAGTCTCGGTCGCGCGTATCTGCGCCTCAAGTGTCGCGACCATCTGTGCTGTCGGGCCCGCTGTAGCAAGCGCGATAGCGGTTGCCATCTGATAAATCGAGGCGTTAACAGTGGCTTCCGCGGCCTGCATTGTGGCGGACTGCTGTGCCGTCAACCCGGCAGTCTGAAGGGCTTCAACGGTCATAGTGACATTCGGCGTGGGAGTGTCGGCCGTATAAGTAGGAACCTGTTTCGCGCAGCCGTTTAAGGACGCAAGAAAAAACACAAATATCGCGATGGCTGTAAATATTTTCATCTTTAAAGGAACCACGGCACGACCCCCTTTTTTTTATACTCTATTACGATAATTAGTTATACCCCTTATAGGCTTTGTGCTGCCCATGATACATATTATACTTAAAACCGCTCCTTATTACAAGTGACTGATTAGATGGTGGTTTGATACCGGACTCTGCAAGTTACATTTTATTACCCAATTAAGGAATTCAAATAAAACTATTCCGTAACGCAAATTTAGGGCAATTATGTATGGTGTCAAGCCTCGCTTAGAGCACAGACAAATGTCATGCCATTCACGATTTTATCAATGTTCCACGCAAGGTTTGACCCCTGCCCTACTGCCTCTCCCCGGCACCCGCACTTAAGGAAGCAGCCGGACAATCAAAGAACAGGATGTTTGTCCTGTTTGAGTACCTGGATTTGTTTAAATAGCAGCACAGACGATGGTTTTGCAGGCAATAAAGCGTTGGCTGCGGATTTATTTGTTGATATATTCCAGGCACTTCCGCCCAAAAAACTCCATCTGTCTTTCTTCATGCGCTGATGATATGAAACACGCCTCGAACTGCGACGGCGGGAGCAGGATATTGTTTGACATCATGAACCTGTGGAACTTTGCAAAGGCTGACGTGTCCGATGTTTTTGCGGTTTTAAGGTCTGTTACCTTCACATTGGTGAAAAACAGCGTGAACATTCCCCCGCTCCTCGCGTAGTGGACCCCCGGTGCGTTAGCCAGCAAATCATCAAGAACAAGGCCCAGCTTATTTATTTTTTTGAAAGTATCCTGCCTGATATATGCTTTTAACGTGGCTGCGCCTGCTTCCATGACAACCGGGTTCCCCGAAAAAGTCCCTGCCTGGTACACGGGGCCGCTTGGCGCGAGCATGGACATGATCTCTTTTTTTCCTGCGACCGCGCCCACGGGGAGCCCGCCGCCTATTATCTTTCCCAGGCAGACAAGCCCGGGTTCAACACCGTAATATTCTTTTCCCGTACGCGCATATGCCCTGAATCCCGCCATGATCTCGTCAAAGATAAGCACGCTGTTGTATTTTTTACATAAGGAACCGGCTTTCCGTATGAATGCGCCGTTTCCCGGCACAACACCCATATTGCCCGCAACAGGCTCGAGTATCAAAGCGGCAATTTTATTCCCGGATACTGCAAATACATCCTCAAGCGCGTCAATATCATTATAAGGAATAACAATAGTATCCCTGCCCGCGGCTTTTGTTATCCCGGGGCTGTCAGGCACTCCAAATGTCAGCGCGCCGGACCCCGCTGAAACAAGCATGGAGTCCAGGTGGCCGTGGTAGCATCCGCTCATCTTTATTATCACATCCCTGCCTGTATAAGCGCGGGATAGCCTTATGGCTGTCATGACGGCTTCAGTGCCGGAATTTACGAACCTCATCATGTTGATCCACGGCAGGAGTTTTTTTATTTCCACGGCAAGGCGCAGTTCACTGACTGTATTAAGCCCTGCGCACAGGCCCTTAGCTGCCGCTTTTTTTACCGCGTCAACCGCCGCTTTATACGCATGCCCGAGCACAGCCGGCCCCCACGCGCCGATAAAATCCAGGTACCTGTTCCCGTCAATGTCATATATATACTGCCCTTTTCCCCTGCTGAAATAAACCGGGCCGCCGCCCACGGATTTAAAGGCCCTTACCGGGCTGTTAACCCCGCCGGGAAAATATTTTTTTGCCTCTTTGAATGCTTTGATAGATTTTTTTGATGTCATTTTTGGTTTTCCCATCTGTTTTTATATTTGATTTTAATCATCATATTATTATTTGACTACTCACTTAACAAAATCTATCACACCAAAAGAATCTCGTCAAGGCTCAATGCTCCATTATTGATTTATTATATATTTTTCCAACTTTTCCTTCCTTCTTTTCCAGTCCGGCGTGACTCTCGCCAGCAGTTCATAATACTTTTTATCATGGTTCCTGTTTAAAAAATGCAGCAGCTCGTGGTCTATGATATATTCGATGCACTCCCGCGGTGTCTTGATTAATTCCAGATTCAGGTTTATCCTGCCCTTTTTCGGGCTGCAACTCCCCCACCTTGAAGTCATTTTTTTTATATAAAACTCAGGAAGTTTGATTCTGTATTCTTGCAGCCTTCCAACCCTGCTGTTAAGTATTTCAGCGAACTTTTTTTCCGCCTGCCACTTATACCAATTATAAAGCATTTCTTTTCTATGTACTATATTCCCATTCCGGTTTGTAAACAGGTATATAAAGCCCCCTGATTTTCTTATCCGCTCATTAATGTTGTTTCTTACCCTCAGCCGGTACTTCCTTCCCATATAACTGTGCGTTTCCCCGCTTACATATTCTTTCCTTATAACATGCTTTGCATTTTTCTCAAAATAATCCAGATGCTTTGCTATCCATTTGGCTTTTTTTGTGACTTTACCAATTACCCTGCCCCTGTCTGCTCCAGCAGGCATGTGAACTAAAACTGTCCTATCCGGATTAACTGTTATCGCAAGAGTTCTTCTGGCCCTTTTGATCAATGTTACTGGTATCCTTCTTTTCCCGTATTTTATAACCGCCTTCATTTAGCGTATCTCCTGGCCGCGATCTTCATGACTCCATTGATAATGGCATCCACACTGTCATAATCCGCGCCTGCCTCGTCGATCAGATAATCCTCAATCTCATTTATCATCTTCTTTTTGGCGTCATCATTATACTGCCAGTCCACGATAGCGTTTTTATTGACTATGTCATCTATTGCCAGCGCTGTTTTTGACAGGTCCGCCCCTCTTACCCCGGCTTTTGATATTTCTTCTTTTACCACCCTGTAGATCGCCGCCGCAGGCCCGTTTCCCTTTAACTCCTCAGGCAGTCCCTCGCTGTCCTTGTTAATAATACTCTCGGCAATATCCCTGACCCTCTTGAGATACTCAGCATCGTTGATTCGTTCCAGCCTGAAGGCATCTATCGCCTCCTTAAGCAATTCTGAGAATTTTTTAAAGAACACCGGGTCTTCGTCGTATTTGTCATGTATTGTCCTCCTGGTATTGTATGCTATGGTATCGGCCTTGGCTGCCTTGCCCTCCACTTTTTCCACCGCGTTGTCAAACTTTGCCTTGTCAAATATATCCACCTGCCCGGTTATCTGCACCATATCGCCTGAAGTGACATAAGTGTCGAGTATCCGCTTTATTTTCGGCTCATATTCCGCCATGTCGAGGGCCTCGGAATACCTGTTCTTTGCCATGCGCCGCAGGTTCTGGAAAAATTTCAGATACCTTCTGTACTCTTCAGCCTGTTTATCATCAACTTCCTCATAAAATATCCCGCTGGAAAGGGCTATGCCCATGCGGAGCGAAAATTTGGAAAGCTTGTCATAGAATTTATCCCTCAATTCCTCGTCCCCGAGCATTTTCAGGTATTCCTCGCTGTCCTGCTTGTTTTTAATGCCCGAGAACATGGCTTTAATGTTTGTATAATCCTCAGCAACCTGCCTGACCTCGTCTTTCATTCTTAATAAGGTGCCTTTTAAGTCCTTTTCCTCAAAACCGTCAAGCGCTTTGTAAAATGTCATAGCCTTGTCCAGCTCGCCCAGTATGCCGGCGTAGTCTATGATAAACCCGTATTCCTTGCCGTCACACACCCTGTTTACCCTGGCTATTGCCTGTAACAAAGTATGGTCATGAAGCTCTTTCGCAAGATATAGAACAGTATTTTTCGGCGCGTCAAACCCGGTTAAAAGTTTCGAGACAACGATTATAATTTCCGGTTCATCATCGTATTTGAACTTATTTACGATTTGTTCCTCGTATTTTTCCCCATCCCCGAAACGCTTCATCATTTTTGACCAAAAATTATTAACTTCATCAGCGGGTTTTTCATCCACTTCCTCGTACCCTTCCCTGTCATCAGGCGCTGATATAAGGACTTCGGAAGTAACCTTGGCGAAACTATCGAGATATTTTTTAAATTTTAAAGCATCGGCTTTTGACCCTGTGGCGAGCTGGGCCTTAAATCCGGTGCCTTTCCAGTTTTTGGAATAATGCTCGCTTATGTCGTATGCAATTGCCTTGATATTGTCCTCAACCGACATCAGCCTTCTCTTGCCCGAGAATTCACGCTTTAATTCCGCCTTCTGGTCATATGACAGCCCCTCAGATTCCCTGACAAACCACTTGTCAGTCCCGTCCTGGTCCACTTTCAGGACATTCATCCGGCCTTCATATATAAGCCTTACAACCGCGCCATCGGCTGTGGCTTCCTCTATGGTATATGTCGGGTCAATGAATCCCCCAAATTTTTCTATGGTACTGCGTTTTTCGTCCTTCATGAGAGGCGTGCCAGTGAATCCTATATAACACGCGCCCGGCAGCATCCGCTCCATGGTGCCGCGGGCAGTGCCGTAATGGCTCCTGTGCCCTTCATCCGCAAGGACAAAGACATTTTCCGTGTTTATTTCCTTATTGCTCTGCCTGACAGCGGAGCGGAACTTAAAAAGCACGGTTGTCATAACTGTATTGCGCTCGTCCTCGATAAGTTCCAGCAGGTCAGCGCCCGACCCGACTCTCTTTGCGTCTATTCCGCAATGCCTGAAAGTATCACGTATCTGCTTATCAAGGTTTATCCTGTCTGTAACGATAATGACGCGCGCGTTCGGGATTGAAGGCTCCATGGCAAGGGCTTTTGAAAGCATAACCATGGTCAGCGACTTACCGCTGCCCTGAGTGTGCCATATAACGCCGCCCCGCCGTTTTTTTCCTGTTTCATATTCTTTTACCCTGTTTATCGCGCTCTTTACAACAAAATACTGCTGATGCCTGGCTATTTTTTTTACACTTTTTTCTTCAAATACAATGAAATATCTTATTAAGTCTAAAAGTCTTTCCGGCCTGCAAAGCCTGTATATGGCGCGGTCCTGTTCAGTCACCATGCGGCCTTGCTTTTCCATGGAGTCAAAATAACGTGAAACATAATTATACCTGTCACTAAAAAGTTGCTCTTTTGTTTCTTCATCAAGCGGTTTATTTATCAATGCCTGAATATCCGCCTCATCCTTGCTTCTTTCTTTCCATTTTGACCAGAATTTTATTGCCGTGCCTGTTGTGCCATATCTGGCATCGTTTACGCTAAGAACCATGAGAAGCTGGGAAAAGGTGTAAAGATAAGGTATCTCCTCCCTGTCCTGGTTCCGTATCTGCTGTGATATTGCCTGGCCAAGAGGCTCTTTCATATCAGGCCGCTTGCATTCGATAACGCATACCGGTATGCCGTTGATAAATAATATGATATCCGGCCTGCGTCGGTGCTTCCCGTCGGATGTTTCCACGCTGTATTCCTCTGTGACGTGAAAGGCATTATTTGACATGTCCTGCCAGTCTATATATTTCAGGTCAAAACTCTTCTTGCCCGTAGACAAAGTTTCTTCAAAGCTCTTGCCGAGGGATAAAAGGTCGTATACTTTTTCATTTGTCCGGATAAGGCCATCATAAGGCATTTTTTTGAGCGTATTGATTGCCTCGCTGATGCTGGAGTTTGAGAACTGGTACTTCTGCCCGCCGGAGGTAAATGAGTTGCAAGGCATATTACGAAGCCGCTCGTCAAGCACGGTTTCCAGTATCACATTTCCGGCCTTTCCGCCCCGCATTCTCAAAGCCTCATCAGGCGATATGTATTTATATCCGAGGTTTATGAGAAGCTGTAGCGCAGGTATCTGCGATATGTGGTCTTCCTGAAACGAAGGCGTATCATTTGGCATTTTTCTTCTCCTCATCTGCTTTAGCGCGGATCTTTCCAGTCAGAAGCTGCTGCATAAGACCTTTTTTCTGCAATTTTAGCAACATTACTCTCTGTTTTATCAATTCTATTTCTTTATCCATTGTGGATAGTAAAACACCTATTTCCTTTTGTTCCTGAAGATTATGTAATTTAATATGGTAACTCATAAAACTCTCAAGATCAAAGTTTCTTCTCACAATACTGGCGCCCTGAACGGAAGAACTTATTAAAATTCGTTTCATTTTATCCGTCTTTATAAAATAACTAAAATATTCTTTATCTGCCTTGTTTTCGTTGATTGAAAAAACTTTGTAAGCCGGAGATATTATCCCTGCATCGACCAGATTTTGTTTATGGATTGATCCCATCCAAAAATTTAAGCCACTCATAGCTATTTCATCTTTCTTAACTATTAAATAACCACTGGTATTTTTATTTGCTATTCGTTTATTGAAATAGTCGCTTTGAAGCATTATCTTTTCAGTTGTTACTGATAAAATTGGTAAAATATCCTTTCCATCGTGTTCTCTTTTAACCAAGGAAAGAACATCGGACATTAATACTTTAATACATCCTTTAATATTTGATTTTTCAAAAAAACTTTGCATCAACCCCTTTTTATACTTTTCCTTCAGCTGGGTAAGCTGCTCGGTTTTTTCAATGACAGAATCAAACGCCATAAGAATATCAGTAATATGGTCTTGCATTCTGATATCTATAGGCACTATTATATTAATCATTCCAAGATCATCTCTGTTAATTTTTGGTATCCCCGTCCTCATTGACGCTTCAATCGCTTGTTTTAAAAAGAATTCACTTAACATGATTTGAAATAAAAACTTCTTACTAACAATTTTTGTTTTTGGCAATATCGGATAAATATCTGCACTACAGAGACCCTTAAAATTTGGAGCACATACTTTGTTCAGATTTGGACGAATTTTTGAATATACAATCATGTTCTCATCAAACAAGTAGTTTCCTGAAATAATCTGCTTTTCACCAACGGTTATTTTTTCAACAATTTTACCCGTACCAGACTCTATGTTTTCCGAGCTGATTTGATACACACCTTGATATTTTGTTTCTTTGGGATCTACCTGCCCATTCACAATATCAGCAATCTCGTCAAATCTATAAAGCTTCCAGCTAACTGGAATTTTCATTTTACACAAACTCCTTTATTTTTTACTATCTCTTATTTAATTTCCGGTATTGTTGTTTCCGCTTCCATATCAACGTTTGTTTCCATTTATCCGCCTGATTTTTCCATCTTTGTTTATGCATTACCACCCAATTTAGAATCCCAAAATTTTTCAATTCCTTCTAAAATCTGTCTAAGTTCTAAAGTGTTTTTCCCATTAGTAACAATCAGCTTTTCCGGAACATGCGTTCCGTCTTTCCTGCCGGACTGATAAGGTTTTTCCTTGTTATAGTGTTTTGTCCCGTTGGCTATGTTTTCCAATGCTTCGCCATATGGTATTTCTTTGCGCACCTTCTTCTTTTCTTCCTTAGAGGGACAATGCCAGTCTATCACATGATATAGTGTTATACATGCGTTCAAAGCCTTTCTCTCATTTGTTTCATCGTTATAAAACTCTTTTAAATTTTCTTTTACAATTTTGTGATAGAAATATCGCGGGTCTTGATATATGAAAGAAGATCCTTTCCTAATTACGGTCATATTTATCACCGGTTCTATTTCCAAACCCATTTCAGGAAACCTGATTATTCTTTTTTCCATTTTTTCCTCCTGCTGCGCACTTTAGTTTATTGCGCAATATATTCGTCGCAATCATCCCGCGTTTGATTTAACTATCTGTTTGCAACGTTTTATAATTTGCAAACCAATCTATATCCTGCGTTGGCAAAGTTATCTTGCACCAGCTCACCCTCCTCTTTCAGTGTTCACAAACCTGTCTGCATCAACAATATAGTTTTCGGGAACTATATTGAAACGCCGCACATCAAGCGAATAGATATAGTCGTTCTCAATATGAAATGTCTCATCTACATATTTCCGAAGCACGTCGTTGATTTTACGCAGACGTTCTCTTGCTTCTTTATTCTGTTCAGTATAGGCGCGGAGTATAAGCATTTTGATATACCCCGATGTCTCATCACTGTATCTGCTCAACAGTTTCTGGGCGGAACATTCAGTAAGTGCTTTTAGATAGTCAAAATTTTGAATAAAACTCTTAATATATGCATTACCCTCGTCAATTTGCTCAGCGGTTAGCTTATTTTTACCATCCGCATCAGAAGTGGGTTCTGTGCGACCGTGTATCAGGCTTGATAGAATGTTATAAGCATTCGACTCAATCTGTGGATTCTTAAACTGATGCTCAATGAACTTTCGCAGACAACCAATTCTTGCTGCTATGTCAATTATTGCATCCATAGCCAGTTCCTTGAAGAGGACTACGGATGACATTAAATCGTCACCTCTTTGGATTGGCGTACATCGAATTTGCCCATTAATGTTTTCAAAATACGTAGCGCAGACCGACGTATGGGTCTGTCTACCGGAATTCGTCTGTATATAGTCAATGATAGGCTCAAAGTCATGAGTCAGCATTAAGACCGGTCGCTGATACAGACTCTTCTCTTTATCACCAACTTTAAATAGACGATTGATAATAGCGTACTTCTTGTTGCTGTCAAACGACGATATTGGATCGTCGAGAATTATAAATTTGGCATCGCTTCTTATCGCATCAAACATAAAGAGTATTAAGGCGAAAGAGTGCTTCTCGCCCCAGCTCAAATGATTGCCCTGTGACTGCACATCGCCGGGGTTGCCGTCTGGTAAAATAAACTTAAGCAATGCCCGCGCACTGTTCTCACCAATCACCTCAACATCGAATGTGTACTTGAATCCAGCAAGGCTCAAAAAATCGTTAATATCTTGCTTTATGACCTTGATTTGGTCCTGAATATGCTTATTATACTTTCCAATCTCGCCCTTGAGAGTACCGACCTTCTCTAACAAACTATCAATTTCATCATTTATTATTTTCATTTCGTTTTTCGTTAAGTCTGCCGTAAAATAGGAATCGCAAGCTTGAAGGTCTACCTTCATATCTGCCAAATTCGATTCCAAATCCGCGATATTGTCCCTGTCAACAGACGAACCGTTAAATGATACTATTGCCGTCAACCGGTCATGTAGATAGCGAGCCTCTGCACCCAGTTTTGCAAGCTGGGTTTCAAGAACGGCTGTTTTTTCTTTTGCACCAAACAACGCGAGAAGTTCTCTTGCCTTGTCCATATTCAGGTATGCGGACAGTGCATCCAAGGCTTTTGAGATTGCATCGGCATACTCAACGCTTGCCTTGTCGAAACTATCGACAAAAACTTTGTTTATCGTAGTTGTCTTTTCAGTGTCTCCAGTAGAACAATAAGGGCAACGACCTTTTGCTCCGAAATCGGCATAGCCTTGCAGACGCCAGGCCGCCCATTTGGACACGGTGGCTGCTTCAAAAAACGGGCGTAGTTCATTAAGTTCTGTAGGTGGATTAAAATATGCCCCTTTCCCATTGAGAACACCCTTTATACCTCCCTTGCGTTTTGCCAGTTTATTTGCGCCAGTAAATTCAATGTTGTTAATGAGTACGCCGATTTGTTGTTGCAAGGCAATTACCTCTTTACGACCAGTAATCGTTGTTTTTATTTTTGCTAAAGCATCATCAATGTTCTTCTTTGCCTCGTCATATTCTTTTGAACGGATAAGAACCTCGAAAGTGTCCTTTATCAGGGTATCTGTTTGGTAAACATATCGGTTGACGTAATTGTCATCAAAAATGAAAATACCGCCAGAGTTTACCCCTTCAATGGATGGCTGAGCATCCGTATTTACGCTACCGTAGGGGGCAAGTTCTGTCAGCGATTTCCCCTGAGATGCAAGGTCAATAGCTCGCGCAATCGTAGATTTGCCCGTACCGTTCCTACCGAACAAAATATTCAATTTATCATCACAAAAGCTTAACTCGCCGTTCGTAATGTTGTTGCAGTTTCGAATTTTGATTGTCGTTGTAGCCATCTTATATACCCTCCCCATATTTATTCTTAAAACCACGCACCCGTAGTGTCGAAATTTCTTCCATACTCATTTATACCGCCTCCTTTTACGTTTTTAGCTAAAGGTCGTTGAATAATATTGTTATCTTTTCAGTTTTCTATTCCAATCGTAGCTAAATGTGGTGTCAAAAATTTCTACTAATTCAGGAAACTTTTTTGCCATATGTATTAGTATAGTTGATATTAAAGTTCCTCTCAATATTTGATCTTTATCATACCACTTATGAAAAATACCAATTATTTTAGATTTTTCTACATGCCAATCATCAAGTCGATTTTTTGACATATTAGTGTCCCAGATAGGACACCCGCTATTGCCTGCAAAATCCCACTCCAAAATTGGTTGATCATCAACTGTCATATTTTCGCCAGTGGAAAAATCCGGACAAAATAATTCAATGCTGTAATTTTTGGTCCAAATAGGTTTCTTGTCTGGTGTAATAGTGCCATACGGCTGAAAGCTTACGTTTGACCTCTTGTTTACATGGTCCAGTTTCTGAGTCGAACAGGAAAAACCAGTCAGCAGAAGAAACTCTTTCTCTTTCTTTCTGAACGCGGGGTCAAAAGTTGTCAAATCTAAAAATATTTTATTTGAAACATTTCCAAGTAGGTCATTGTCAAATTCAAAAAATGCAATATCTTCAGTATCGCTTGACTTATACACTTTCCCGGGAACTAAATATCCTTTATTTATATTGACCCATGCCTTGCCATTACTCACCACATCTTCTATAACATGCTTTGCGGTAGCACAAAATCGTCTGTCACTAATTTTGTACAAAAAACCCGTACCAAAAAAAATTTTTCCAGAATAAAATCCCACCGTACATTTCAGTGCTTTTTGGCTCATTTCACTCTGTATTTTTTTTGCATATTCTTGTTTTCCGATATCCGTTAATTTTTCTTCTTGAACCATCGATACTCCTTATCATTTTGTTTATCCTTTGAATTTCATAAATAATTACAAGTAAAAATTACCACACCCTAACACCTTCTAAACTGTCGTATTTCTATCAGGATGTGTACCCGTCTTCGCATTTCCTTTCTTATCAGACACCCAGTTCCTTTATCATTTTTTTTATTTTTATCCGAACTTCAGCAAGATCTTCTTCCACTTTCGTAATTTCTTTCTCTGTTTTTTTTAAATCAATCTCTTTCTCTCGTTCAAACGAATCAACATACCTCGGTATATTCAAATTAAACTCATTCTCCTTAATCTCATCAAAAGAAGCTAAATAAGCATACTTGTCTATGGTTTCATATCCCTTATATGCTTTAACAATCTTTTCAACGTGCTCATCCAGAAGCGTATTTTTAGTCTTATCCTTTTCAAACTCCCTGCTCGCATCTATGAAAAGCACATCTTTTTTCTTTCTCCCTTTCTTAAAAGCAAGCACTGTCACAGGGATTCCCACGCCATAAAACAGATTCGCAGGCAGGCCAATAACAACATCCAGCAGATTGTCCTCTATAAGGCTCTGCCGTATCTTACCTTCGTTTCCACCACGGAAAAGTACTCCATGCGGCACGACCACACCCACCCTGCCGGTGTCATCCAGCATAGACGCTATCATATGGAGTATAAAAGCATAGTCACCCTTGCTTTTTGGCGGTACGCCGCGGTCAAACCTGTGGTATTTATCGCTTGCGGCATTCTCTGCGCCCCATTTGTCGAGTGAAAAAGGAGGATTGGCAACAACTACATTAAATTTCATTAAGTCATCATCCTTGATGTGCAGGGGGTTATTGATGGTATCACCCCAGTATATCTTTGCGCCGTCTATCTCATGCAAGAACATGTTCATTTTACAAAGCGCCCAGGTGCTGCCATTGTTTTCCTGTCCATAAACCGAGTAATCATTACTCCCTATTTCCTTGGCCATTTTTATAAGCAACGACCCTGAACCGCAGGCAGGATCATATAACCTCTCCCCTGCCTTGGGTTTTAAAAGCTTAGATAAAAGGACAGAAACTTCGGGAGGTGTATAAAACTCCCCCCCTTTTTTTCCGGCATCGCTTGCAAATCGTTTTATCATATATTCATATGCGTCGCCTATTATGTCACTATGCCCAATACGTGAAGGTCTTAAATCAAGTGCTTCCTTTGCAAAATCTTCTATTATGTGTTTAAGCCTCCTATTTCTATCTTTTACCTGTCCCAAATTGGCTTCAGAATTAAAATCAATATTCCGAAAAACTCCATCAAGTTTAGCTTTATTACGTTCTTCTATTTCTTCAAGCGCCTTATTTATAATCTCACCAATATTGTTTTGATCGCGTTTTTCATATATATGATCATACGTACAATGTTCCGGTAGATAAAATCTTTCCCTCTCCAGTTTCCGTTTTATTCTCTCTTTATCTCCTTTAAACTGTTTCTCATACTCTATCTTCGCATCTTTCCAAACATCACTTAAATATTTCAGGAAGAGAAACACGAGTATATAATCTTTATACTGTGCGGGATCAATAGTCCCTCTGAAAGTATCGCAAGCCGCCCATAACGCCTTCTCTATTTCAGCCTTAAGTTTGTCATCTTTTTCAGTCATTTGTTTTCTCCTTTAAAAAAGTGTTTGTTGGTTTTTTTCAGAAATTTTCAACGGTCTTTTTTTATAAAAATTATCCTTTACTCTTGCATAATCTCCGTAATCATCTTTCAATTCCTCAATCGTATTATTTGGGAAAAATGAAATATCATATCGACCAAAATAATTGTATCTTGATTTCTTTTTCCATGGTTGATTTATAATTCTGTCAACTAAAGGTACGATTTTTGTTGCAATTTTTATTTTGTCATTATCATCTTTGGGACTTTCCGCTTCAAACACCTCTTTTATACTGCCTGTTATCAGATCAATTAGTTGGATTAAATTTGAGTATTTATTATTCGAAGTTTTATGATCCGAATCTAAAAATTCTATTTTATCAGCGGAGGTTACAATATTCAATTCTTGTTTTGGTATTTTACTAAGACAATGCCATGAAAAATATTCATGCCCTTCTAAGGCTGAGCTATTATCGTGATAAATTGAAGTAATATCGACTTTTGTTTCTTTTCCAAAAAACTTTTTTACGCAATATAAAAGCGCCGCCCTAAAAAACCTGTTATAAATTCTGCTTTCCCTATTTTTCCCGTTCCCAAATTCTGATAAATTTAATTTTGTTCTATCAATACCCAAAACATAAAATCTGATTTTATTGTTTCCAGACAATAAGTAATTCATCCATCTTTCTGATATATAATACAAATCTTTTCTATCATTCAGTTTTGTAAAGTGAACTTCTTTATTATTCCCATCGTGAAAATCACATTTTTCCTTGCAATTTATCCAGTCTTTTACTTTTTTAGGATCTTTGCTACCACACCTGTTATTCAGTAAATCATTAAGTAATCCCTCTTCATCAGACTCTGGAACAACAAGCAGTCCAATATATAACCAGTTTTTCGTCCCGCTTTCGTCGCAGAAAAGTTTAACCTTAAGAATATCACTTTGTTGTTCGCCGAATAAATTAGAATGGTACATTTTTATCCTCTTCCGACTGCTCAATAGCATCTTGAAATTCCTTGGGTATTTCCTTCGTTGTTTTTGCACCAAGTGCTTTTATTTTTTCCGTTCTGTTTATAAGATTTCCTGAACCGTCTTTTAGCTTTTTTATTGCAGAGTCGTAGGCATCCTGTGTGTTTTTTATTTTGTTTCCAATGCCTATTAAGTCCTCCAAAAAACCAACAAATTTGTCGTATAAAGCTCCAGCTTGTTTTGCTATTTCAACAACATTCTTATTTTGTTTTTCAAGTTGCCAAATATTATATATAATTCTCAGGGTGGCAATCAATAATGAGGGACTAAGAATAAGCACATTTTTGTCATAAGCATCCATTATTAGATCTGCATCAAAATGCATTGCTGTGGAAAATGCTCCTTCAATTGGCAAAAACATAATGACAAAATCCGGAGATGTTATTCCTTCAATTTTTGTATATTCTTTAGAACTAAGACTTTTAATCCTTTCTCTTATTGCTGAAAGATAATTCTTAAGATGAGTATCTTGCGACGTCTTTTCCTCACACGAACAAAATGATTCATAATCTTTTAAAATTACTTTAGAATCTAAAACAATATGTTTGTCTCCTGGTAAATTAAAGATAACGTCCGGCCTTGGCCTGCTTCCATCCTCGCCTTTTTGTGCTTCCTGCTTTGTGTATTCTCTTCCTTCCTCTAAACCGGATTTTTGTAGAATAGTTTCAAGGATAAATTCCCCCCATTTGCCGCGGGTTGTTACATGCCCCTTAAGTGCATTGGTGAGATCATTTGTCTCTTTGCTCATTTGTTTATTCAGATCGTGTAACTGTTCTATTTGTCCTTTTAAAGTTGCACGTTCCTTTCCTTCAGTCTCAACTCTTTGTTGAAATTGCGAAATGGATTCTTTTAATGGTTTTAATATATCGTCAATTTTTTTTCCACTTGCATCGGTTATATCTTTACCTGCTTCTCTAAGCACTGAATCTGCTGCTGTTTTGAATTCTTCTTTAAGTTTTTTTAATTCCTGAATTTGAGCTTCAACAGCTTTAATTTGCATATCTTTAGTTGCTGCCTGGCTCACTACATCCGTATATTTATTTCTGACAGTTTCTAGCTCACCTTTCAACTCAATTATATTTTTTTCAAGTAACACTTCTTTTTCCTTGTTAAATATTGGTTTTTGAAGGAATTTCGTCATTAGAAAACCAATAACAAAACCAACCACCAATCCAATAATAAGCATTATAATTTGCATATTTGCCTCCTTTTTTAATCTCATTAAACAAGTACTTTGGCGGGGCGAGGGGGCTTTAGGCCCCCTCTGCGCTATATCTCCTACTAAACGGCCGTATTATTGAAATTGGGTACATCCTTATGCCGGAGCCATAACCCCATTAGCGCGACTCCCGCCATAAGCATTACTGCCTTTATCATTATTATCACCACCATTCCTACATTTACTTCTATCTTTACAACCATGGTGGCTATGATCTCCAGCGTAAACCTTAATCCCAATCCAATAACAACGCCTGGATAAGAGCAAAACTACTAAAATCCTATGTATCTTTATCCGTCATTTCATATGCAAGCCAATAATCTTTCCATTTTTTTGCGGGTGGTGTTTTTGGAGGGTATGCTCATCCCCCAAAAATCCTTATTACCTTTTCCAAAGAATTCTTGTAATAAAGCTTTCTCAATTCAAATAATTCTTTTTCAAGCTTATCTTCCCTGCCGATCAGTTCCCCAAGTTCGGCCAGGGTTTTTTGTTTTTCAATTGGTGGGAGTTCAACTTCCAGTTCCTTTAGCGCGGCAGCGGATACAAACGGGATATGCGAGCCAGAACCGCACTGGTCAAAATAATCCATGGCCGGCTTCTGCCGCAGATAACAAGCAAGATAACTGGATAAAACCCTGCTTTTAAAATCATCCTTGATTCTTATAATAAGATAGTGGTTTGAAACCGTTGTTCCTTCCAGTTTTCTGTCTATTACCCCGGCACTTCTTTTGCTCCCCTTTGCCGCGAATATCACATCCCCGGAAAATAGCTCCGGGTATTTGTCTTTGCTGCTTATATCTTCAGTCCTTAAATGGTCATAGTCTATGGTTCCATTGACATTCAGGTCACGAAGCTGTATAATTAATATAGTAGTAAGTTCAGCAGGCTTCTTTGATTCTCGCTGTAAAAAGCCCGCTGTAATATCCGCTATTTCGCTTAGCTTTGCTTTCATAAGGCTTCTCCTTTTCAGAGTGTTGCATGCGCTACAAATATAATATTAACATAAGATAGTGTCTTTGTCAATATAAATCTTCTTATAAACTACGTTTTTTTTATTGAAGTCAATCTTAAAACTAAACCCATTCATATTTTAACTTAGTTAACTAAGTTAAAATATACATAATCATATTGACACTTACTACTTCAAATGATATTATATATTCAATTGGAGGATAATATGTATAATCCAGGCACTTTCAAGACAATTTTTCCAAATAAAGATACAGAGTATAAAAGCTTTTTACCCACTCATATAAACAATCAATTTGAGTGGTCCGATAAGGAAATCACTATGCAGCTTGAAGAAGCCATGCGTTTTCTCGGAGAGTTAAACGCATATTCAAACCTGGTACCTGATGTCGATTTTTTTATTAAGATGCATGTATTAAAGGAAGCCACAACATCGAGTAGGATCGAAGGTACGAGGACCGATATTGATGATATTGTTAAACCACAATCCGAAGTAAACCCGGAAAAACGTGATGATTGGGCAGAAGTCCATAATTATATATCTGCGGTAAAACGTGCAATAGCAGAACTTGCCAATCTTCCGCTGTCAATCAGGCTACTAAAAGAAACCCACTCCCAGTTAATGTCAGGTGTGCGCGGAGAAAAAAAATATCCCGGTGAAGTAAGAAAAAGCCAGAACTGGATTGGTGGTTCAAGTCCCAGGGATGCGTTTTTTGTCCCGCCTCATTGGGATGATTTATCTGATTTACTTTCGGACCTTGAAATGTTCTGGCACAATAGAGGGCTTGGAATTCCAAATCTGATAAAAATAGCCATGAGTCACTATCAGTTTGAGACCATACACCCTTTTTGCGATGGGAATGGCAGATTGGGCCGGCTGCTAATAACACTGCAACTCGTAGAGCTGGGCTTTCTACAAAAACCCGCGCTTTATCTGTCTGCGTTTTTTGAAAAACACAAGGGTTCCTATTACGATGCTCTCACCATGGTCAGGTCATCTGGAAATATGGAACAATGGATAAAATTCTTCCTCTCAGGAGTCATAGATACAGCAAAAAACGGAAAGGAAACATTGCAGGCAATTGTAACCTTAAGAAAAGAATACAATGAAAAAATCCTTGGCTTTGGGAAAAGGATTAAACTGGCTAACCGCCTGTTACTAAAGCTGTTTGGGGATCCGGCTGTCAGTATTGTTGGTGTTGCTGAGTACCTTGAGGTTGCATTTGCAACTGCCGCAAGGCTTGTTGATGAATTTCAAGCAGTAGGAATTTTAAAGGAATCTACAGGCCAATCAAAAAATAGAATATTTGTTCTGGATAGTTATTTGAGTTTATTCAAATAAGTCTATCTATGTTCTACAGTATCAAAACTTAATCCCGCGCCTGTTTTATAATCTTCGCCGCTTCCTTCGCGTAGTATGTTATTATAATCCTTGCGCCCGCCCTTTTCATGGAAAGCAGGGCCTCCATCATGGCAGCCTGCCCGTCAAGCAGCCCTTTAGCGCCTGCCGACAGTATCATGCTGTATTCGCCGCTCACGCTGTACGCGGCAATGGGGACGTCGAGAACCTGCGATGCCTTCTGTATTATATCCAGGTATGCAAGAGCAGGCTTTACCATGACTATATCCGCGCCTTCGTCTATATCAAGCTTCATTTCCTTTATTGCCTCGGCTGAATTTGCAGGGTCCATCTGGTATGTTTTCCTGTCGCCAAATGCAGGCGCCGAATGCGCGGCCTCGCGGAACGGCCCGTAAAAAGCGGACGCGTATTTTGCCGAGTATGACATTATGATGGTGTCTGTAAAGCCGCTGTCGTCGAGTTCTTTCCTGATGGCTGCCACCCTGCCGTCCATCATGTCCGACGGCGCCACCATATCAGCCCCTGCTCTGGCGTGCGACAGGGCCATTTTTGACAGCGCAGCGAGGGAACGGTCATTGTCTATTTTATTTCCATCAAGGATGCCGCAGTGGCCCGACTTTGTGTACGCGCACAGGCACACGTCTGTCGCGGCTATTATGTCAGGGAACTCCTTTTTAATGTTTTTTAGCGCAACCTGCACTATGCCGTTCTTATCTGCCGCACCCGTGCCTTTATCGTCCTTTTTTTCAGGCACCCCGAATATCAGCACCCCGGGAATGCCGCATTTTTTAACTTCTTCCACTTCAGAGCATATCATGTCGGACGAAAACCTGTAAACACCCGGCATTGAGCTTATCTCCTCTTTTATTTTACTGCCCGGGACTACAAAAACAGGCTGCATGAAATTAGAGGCTTCAAGCCCTGTTTCCCTGACAAGCTTCCTTATGCCCGCATTCTGCCTTAAACGCCTTGCCCTGTGCTCTGGAAATTTCATCTTAACCTCCGTTATTGGCTTATAGTTTTGAGGCTGTCCTGACCATTGATTCGAAACTACTTTTGTCCGATGTTATGACATTATTAAACCCTGATTTTATTATTGTGTCCGCGGTCTGGGCGCCTATTGCTATTGCCGCTGATTCCATAAGCGCGGCCCTGCCTTCTTCCCCTGTTATTTCCAGGTAATTTTTAAATGACGAAGGGCTGGAAAACAATATCGCGCGGTACGGCCTGTTGTCCATGAATTCTTTTATCTGTGAAGAGCTCTTTTGCGCTTTTACTGCCGTATAAACGAAGAGCCTGTCAATTTCAGCGCCGAGCGCGGTAAGTCCGTCCGCAATATTCTTTCCTGATATGGCCGAACACGGCAAAAGCACCTTTTTTCCGGAAAAATCATATGCAATCCCGGCTTCTTTGACAAACGCCTGTGAATTGAATTCAGAGGGGATAAAATCCGATTTTATCCCGCATTTTTCCAGGGCAGCCGATGTCTCGCCGCCGATCGAGCCTGTTTTTTTACCCTTAAAATATCCTTTTCCGGATTTTTTGACAAAAAAATCGACCGCGTTCCTGCTTGTAAATATCACCCAGTCGTATTGGCGCCCGGACACCGTAAAATCAAGCGGCTGTATCTCTATTGTCGCAAAGTGCGCCGCGTCAAGCCCCGCACTTTTTGCGGTTGCAACGGCCTTTTCGAAATTTTCAATTGTGCTGGTTATCGCTATTTTTTTTCCTGATATTTTCAAGCACAGCCCTCCCCCCAGCTGAAAGAAGTTTTTCCGCCAGTTCGCGGCCGTAAGGCCTGTTATATTCCGCAAACTCAAAGAGACCCCTGTAAACCAGTTTTCCTTCTTCATCCCCTATGTAACCGTAAAGGCTGTGCCCTTTTGCGGACTTTACGCACAGCGCGCCGACCGGCAAAGAACAGCCTCCTCCGGTTTCCTTTAAAAAATCCCTTTCAGCCGTGTAACACAGCCTTGATTCAAGGCAGTCAAATTTGGCGGCCGCAATACCGGCTGACGAGCCGTTTACGGTTTCCACCGCGATTATCCCCTGCCCGGGCGCGGGCGTGAATTCATCGGCCGCAATAATATTCAGCCCCGCCTTGTCAAGCCCCAGCCTTATTATGCCGGCGGCCGCCATTATGCCGCCGTCAAAACTTTCCATTATTTTTTTTACGCGTGTTTCCACGTTCCCCCTTATGGACTGTGCTATAAGGCCCGGCATCGCGGCTTTCACCTGGCTCATCCGCCTTATGCTTCCCGCGGCTATGCTTCCTCCTTTTGGCACTTCCTTTAACTCCTTGTACTTTGCGGATATGAAAACATCCAGCGGGTTTTCCCTGTCAAGCATTGCCGTTATCTCAAGCCCGGACCTTAGATCCACGGGCATGTCCTTGAGTGAATGCACGGCAGCGTCTATCCTGCCTTCAAGCAGCGCTGTTTCGAGCTCTTTCACAAATACGCCTGTCTGCTTCATGGAATACAGCGGAACGTCTTTTTCCATGTCGCCTGTTGTCTTAATCACGATTATCTCTGTTTTATCACCGAGCGCATTGAATTTTCCGGCTACAATGCGCGCCTGCAGCATGGCCAAACCGCTGCCTCTTGTCCCTATCCTGACTGTTCCCGTCATATTTTAAACTCTTCCTTTATCAGTTTGATGAAACTTTCGTAATCCCCGCCGGCGTCTATCCTTTTTTTTAATTCATTCATGTGCGTGCTTATGATCCTGTCAACTACGGCAACCGCGTTCTTTTCCACCAGTCTCGCGGCCGAGAGCGGCAGTTTGTTTTCCCTGGCTGTTTTCAGGCTTTCTTCCACAACTATGCCGTATATTTTTTCCTTTATGCCCTGCATAACCGGCGCCAGGTCCTTCATTATCAGCATTTTTTCAAATTTTCCGGTTGCGTGTTTTATGACAGCTTCCGCCGCTTTATACCCGCTCTTTCTTGCCGCCATATTCTTTTCGACATGTTTATTTAAGTCATCCATGTCATGAACGAATACTCCTTTTATATTTTTTATCCCGGCTTCGGTGTCGCGCGGTACCGCTATGTCTATAATGTGCAGCGGCGTATTCCTTTTTGCCGCTATGCCCCTGATGAGTTTTGTTTTTATCACCGGTTTTACCGACCCCGTTGAGGCCAGGACAATATCCGTGTTTTCCATTGCCTGTTTCAGGCTCCCGAACCCATACGCGGCCCCTTTGAATTCCTTTGACATATCCACTGCCTTTTCATATGTCTTATTCAGCACGTCTATGGAGCCGGCCCCTTTTTTCCTGAAATGCTCGGCCGCCATCTGCGCCATCCTGCCGGCCCCTATCAGAAGTACCCTTTTACCCTTTAACGTGCCGAATATCCCGGCCGCAAGTTCAACGGCAATATGACTTACCGAGACCGCGCCTTTTGATATGTCCGTACTGTTGCGGACTCTTTTTTCCGCGGCCATGGCAGCGTTGAAAAGCGCGTATAAGACCCTGCCTGCGGATTTATTTTCAAGGGCAGCGACGAACGCGTCCTTAAACTGCCCTGTAACCTCGTTCTCGCCTATTACCATGGAATCAAGTGAAGACGCCACTTTGAAAACGTGTTCAACGGCCCTGCTTCCCCTGAATAAATAAAATGCCGCGGCGTGCTTTTTAAAGTCAATGTTTTTCATCCCGCAGAGGGCCTCCATGGCCGCGGTCCCCATATCCTTGCCGGAATAAACATAATAAATATCCGTCCTGTTGCACGTGGAGAGTATCATGCATTCATCAATACCGCGAGTTTTAAGGAGCCCTGAAAGTGTTTCAGCCAGCATATTTGCCGGCACATAGAGTTTTTCCCTGAGAATAAGTTCCGATGTCCTGTGATTTATGCCTTCAACACAGATTCTTTCCATATTAAAACTTCTCCTTTATCTAATGCTGTTTATTTCCGCCGCGACAGCCGCGGACCTTTTCACCATATCGCTTGCGCTTATGCCGAAAAAAGCATTGCCTCCAAGATACAGCCCGGGAAATCCTGAAAAGATCTTCAACAGTTCCGCGACAATATCCTCATGCCCGACACGGTATATGGGAATGGCTTTTTCATGCCTTATGATCTTTGTAAACACAGGCGCCGCACTGATCCCGGTTGCCCGCTTCAAGCCGTCCAAAACAGCTTTCAAAAGGTCTGCGTCGGTGAGCGCATATACTTCCCTGTTTTTATCGCCGCCTGCCATGACAGTGATCAGCCCTTTTCCTTCGGGCGCCCTGTTCCTGAAAATAATTGACGCAAAAACAGCTCCAAGCGCGGCGTTTTTCACTTTTCCCGCGGTTAAAAAGCCGAACCCGGCTGCCTTTTTTTCAATGTCCTTTTGCTCAAAACCCAGGTGCACGACCGAAAGCGGCGCGTAATCAATACGGCCGGCCGCTGCCCTTGCCGGTTCAAACATCCCGGCGAGTTCATAAGAAGGCACGGCAAAAACCACGGCATCGTGGCTGGACATAAATCCGCTGCCTGACAGGCTCCATGAACCCCCGATACGCTTCACTGAATCAACAGAAAATCCTGTTTTTATGTTTCTGCCCAGATTTTTGCTTAGCGCTTCTATTATAACACCCATTCCATTATCAAAACTGGTCAGTTTTCCCGGCGGCGCGCCTCCGCGCCCGAGTTTTGCCATGGCTTTAAAAAGCGAACCATATTCGCGTTCAAGCTCAAACATCCGCGGAAAAGCGCTCTTTAAGCTCAATTTTTCCGGATCGCCCGCGAATATGCCGCTGACCATGGGCGTGACAAGTTTGTCGAGCGCTTCGCGGCCAAGCCTGCGCCTTGTAAAAGACGCCACACTTTCATCTTCACTGCTTTTTTTTGGCACAACCAGCGGCTCCGCGATTATCCTGAGCTTTCCCGCAATGCTTATAAGGCCGCTCTTTATGAACGCGCCCGGGTTTTCCGGCAGTTTGTGCAATTTTTTCCCGTCAAAAATATACCGCGCGGCCGAAGCCGCATCTGCCTTTAGCAGAGAACCCTGGATGTTGAGCGCGGCGGCCAGCTCTGTTATGTAAGGCTTGCTGTCAAGGTATCCGTTCGGCCCGGTTTCCGCTGTAAATCCGTCTTCTTTTATGGTACCTATGGTGCCGCCCGGTCTTTTTTCTTTTTCATAAACTGTGATGTTATGCGCTTTGGGCGCGGCATTCTTTGTCAGGTAATATGCAGCGCTTAAACCCGATATACCGCCGCCGATAATTGCTATCTTCATAAATTCTCCCTTATGACCTTTTCCATAAGTCCCGTGAATTCGCCGCTGTCATTCGGCAACACAGCGCGCGCAAATCCCGCTGCCCCGCTGTCGGCCGCTTCCTGCTTAAGCTTGATGTCTATATCATACAGCACTTCGATATTGTCGAGCGGGAAACTTAAATAAACAACCGCGATCTTTTTCGCGCGTTTGCCCGCTTCTTTTATTATGCCCGACGCTTCGGGCCCGACCCATTTTCCCGGACCTGCTTTTCCTATATAAGCGAGCCTGCATTCGAAACCGGAAAATTTTGCCGCAAGCACCCTGTATGTTTCCTCTATATCCCGTATGTACGGGTCGTTGTTTTTTATCACAGCCTCAGGCAGGCTGTGCGCTATGAAAAGCATTGTTTTTTCGCCGCTGCCCAGGAGCGACAGGGCGTTTGCCGCGTTTTTTTCCGTCATTTCAAGAAATTTGCCCTGCCTGTGCCATTCCCTGATTATTGTCCTGCCAGACAGCCTTTTTTCCATCAGCCCCGCGAGCACCGATGAATAATGCGGGTAAAGCGGCAAAACCAAAGCGTCAGGCCCGGCTTCTTCTATGTAAGGCGGTACATGCGTGTAAAGCGCGCGCACGCGCAGGCCGTCATTTTCAAATATTTTTGAAAGTTTTGCCGCCAGCGATATGGTTAATTTTTTTACGGGAGTCCATCCGGTTTTTTCATAATTAGCCAGTGATTTTTTGAACCTTAGCGCGGCTATAAGCGGCCCGAGAAGGCCCTGCAAAGGAAGTTTTATCATATCCCTGTCCTTGAAAATATTGCGGAGAAACATGCGCAATTCATCCGCGGTATCCGGCCCGCCCATGTGCGCGAGGATGATTTCTCTCATCTTTTGCCCGCGCTTTTTATGTATTCGACCGCAAACATCACGTTTTCCTCGGGAGTTTCCTTGATCACCCCGTGTCCAAGGTTGAAAATATGCCCTTTAAGCCCGCGCGAGTCTGCAAGCACCGCGTCTATTCCATTTTTTATCCCATCCTTATTTTTTAGCAGGACTGCGGGGTCCAGGTTCCCCTGCAGGATGAATTTGTTCCCTGTCCTCCTGTTGAATTCCGCCAGCGTCATGGAAGAATCCACGGACAAAACGTCAATATTTTCAAGTTTGCCGACAGCCTCAGCCAGGCCCCATCCGTTTTTAAAAAAATAGATCACGCGGGCGCCTGCCGCCTTTATCCTGCCTGCTATTTTATCCACATAAGGCGCGGAATGTTCCCCGTAAAACCCGGGTTCAAGCAGCCCCGCCCATGTGTCAAATATCTGAAAAACCTTCACGCCCGCCTTTACCTGGGCCAAAGCGCAATTTATTACCGCCTCCGTGACCTTTTCCATAAGAGGCGCATAAACCGCTGAGTCCTTCATTTTTAATGCCCCTTCAAACCCGATGCCGTGTTTTTCTTTCATTATATACGCGAATAAAGTAAAAGGCGCGCCGCAAAATCCGATGACTTCTTTTTCCGCGGGTAAAGACGCGGTTACAAGGCGTATGGCTTGTGCAAGAAAATCAAAATCCTTTTCCCCCGGGATTTTAAGCTTGTCGACATCCGCCTTGGTTTCAACTGAGCCTTTGATTACCGGCCCGGGATTGAATTCCAGGCCAAAACCCATGCGTTCAAGCGGCAGCAGTATGTCGGAAAAAATTATTGCCGCGTCAAAACCGAATTTTTTCACGGGCTGAAGCGTAACTTCCGCTGCCAAATCCGGGGTTTTGCACATATCAAGGAAGGTGTGCTTTTCCTTTATCGCCCTGTATTGGGCCATGTACCTGCCAGCCTGCCTCATGAACCATACCGGGGAATGGTCTATTTTCCTGCCTTCAATGACATCCAGTATCATTTTACCGCCTCCCATGAGGCGGGCACATAACCGCAGTAAGGATCGTTTGATTTCAAATCATTGTCATATATAAGCGCCCTTGCCCTGCAGCCGCCGCACGTGTTCCTGTAATCGCAAACGCCGCACCTGCTCTTATAATCCGAATAATCCCTGAATGATTTAAAAAGCCCGGACTCCCATATTTCCGAAAATTTTTGCCTGAAAATATTGCCTCCCGGTCCGGTAAAATAACTGCACGGATAAACATCGCCTTCCGCGCTTATGTAGGCTATGGACTGCCCTGCGACGCAGCCCTTGCCGCCGCCCGGCGAAAACGACAGTTTCCGCCTGTCTGAATTATTGCCGGATTTTTTTTGTTCTTCGGCAAATATCCTGTAATAAGACGGCGCGCATGTCGGCCTTACAAGTATTTCGTGCTCTTTTATTTCCATATTATAATGCCATTTCAGTATTTTTTCATAATCTTCCCTGCTTATAAGCTCGTCTAAAAGGCCTTTGCCCCTGCCCATGGGCACCACGATGAACATATACCAGGCTTTTGCCCCGAGTTTCCTGGCTAAAAGATAAGTGTCTTCTATATAAGGCTGGTTCCTCTTTGTAAAGGAGGAATTAATCAGGAATTCAATCCCGTGGGCCCTGAATTTTTCCGCAGCCGAGATCACCGCGTCAAAAGACCCTTTTTGTTTCCGGAAATTGTCGTGTGCTTCGGCGCCGGGTCCGTCCAGGCTCAATGAAATTATTTTTATGCCTGATCCCTTTATTTTTTCGCAGACTTCATCCGTTACAAGCGAGCCGTTTGTGGCCATTGCCATTTTAAAACCCAGCTTTGTCCCGTATTTTGCAAGCTCGAAAATATCCCCGCGTAAAAGCGGCTCACCGCCGGTCAATACAAACACGGGCCGCGCAAACTCCGCGACCTTTTCCATAAGTTCAATGGCTTTTTTTGTATCCACAGTATCAAAATGCGATGCGTCGGCGTTTGACCTGCAATGAATGCACTTTAAGTTGCACTTTTTAGTGGTTTCCCACGCCACCCATTTTAATGGGAATGATCCGATATTTGTCATAACTTTCCTTTTTTTTCGCGCTTCGCGGTTGTCTGTTTACCACACTGCCTATTATAACAGTTGCCGGTGAAAAAAACGGTTTTATCCGCTTTGCGGCCGTCCCGAGGTTAAGCCTGTATGTTTTTTGTGGTTTTGTGCCAACGCCTGAAGCGACTGCCAGCGGTGTGCCGGCAGGCCAGCCTTTTTTGAGGAACATTTTGGAAATTTCGTTTATAACGGTCGCCGCCATGTAAAAAACAACGGTTCCTTTGAAGTTTTTAGGGGGTATATAAACACTGTTCATGGGATGTCCCGTACAAAATATCACGGAAGATGACATCCCCCTTTCGGTTAAGGGTATTTTCATGCACGCGGCCGCGGCCTGTGCTGCGGATATCCCCGGCACTATTTCGTAGCTTATCCCGTGTTTTTCAAGGAAATCCATCTCTTCCGCGGCCCTTCCGAATATAAGCGGGTCTCCGCCTTTTAAACGGGCAACGACCCTGCCTTTCATGACATTTTCAAGAATAAGTTCGTTCACCCGCTGCTGCGAAACAGAATGTCTTTGTTTCCTTCTGCCCGCCGGGATTTTCACGGCTTTTTTTATTTTCCTTATAATATCCCGCGAAACAAGGCTGTCATATATAACCGTGTCGGCTTCGCTCAGGATTCTTTCCGCCTTTTTTGTCAGCAATTCCGGGTCGCCCGGCCCTGCGCCTATAAGATAAACTTTGGTTTTATTTTGTTTTACTTTGTTCATATTCACACCTTACATTATATGATACTGCCGGAAAACCCTATAAATCCATGTAATTCTTTATCGTGTCCGGTACGAACTTTAATTTTTCTATGGCCTTTGCGCGATTCCCCTATATAATATAAGCGCAAAATCCATAGAAAAATTAAAGTTCGTACCGGACACGACCTATCATAAGGGCTTTTCGGACAGTATCTATATACTATCACAACCGTGTCTTGTGCGCAAATTAAAGAATTTTTTTCCTTATTTTCTCCGCGATCCCAAGGCTTTTTTTAATATCCTTTCCGTTTGATGAAACCGCAGCCACCATGCCTTTTTTCTTCACAAAAACCATGTTCATGAAATTTGTATTTTCCCTGCCGCTTACGCTGTTTGCGAGCATATTTTTTTTTACAGCCAGCCCGCATATCCTGCCGTTTAAATTTTTGTCGTCTGTTGCGGCGATAACAAGGAATTTTCCTTTCAGGTCCGCGACTTTAAATTTTCTTTTTATGAGCTTTATTTTCCTGTTCCTTATGAAATATCCCGAAGTCCGGGGGCTTACCACGGATACATCCGCGCCTTCGGCTAAAAGCCGCCTTGTTTTCCTTTCAGCAATTGTCCCGGCCCCTGCAACAAGGCATTTTTTTCCCGTTAAAGACAGCATCACCGGATATGTCACAGATAATACTCCAGGATTATGTTTTTTTCCAGTAGAAACGCCTTAACCCTGTTTACGGCCCCGTCTAAAGTACTATCTTTTGCAAGCTGCACAAGATCATCAGCCTCTTTTAAATTTCCGCCCATGTCTATTATGATAATTCCCGATGGCCTGTTCAGCGAGCGTATCTCATCTATCTCAAAATCATCGGCATCCGTAAGGGTTGTTATAAAAATCGCACCGGTGTCTGTTATGATCCTGGCCAGTTCGCCTATCCTTCTTACATGCTCGTCCCTGTCAAATTCGCCGCCCATGTCAGAATCAAGCCCGCCCTTTATAGCCGGCATGCCCAGGTAATATGCGTTTTTACCGTCGTTAAAAAGCCTTTTCTCGAGCAGCCTGGAGAATGTATCCGTAACAGCCGCGTCAGGCCCGGTTATGACAATAAGTTTTGGCGTCTGCCCGAACCTTAACGCCCTTTCCGAGGCCTGTATTTCCCCTTTTTGCCAGCTAAATTCCCTTTTTTCCACATGGCTGTCCGCAAAGGACTTTTCTCCCCTTATTGCCTCTGTTATTATGCCTCCGCCGGATATTTCGTAATCATCAACAATAACAAACCTTCCCGTACGCTGGTTGTCGGCATACAGGTCATAGGCGATTGGCTTTACGGTTTTAAAAACACACTGCGCCACGTCATGCCTGTCTATCTGCTTTTTATCCTGTTCAGCCTCGATCTCGGCCGCGTCTATAATGTTGAGTATTTTTTCAAGGTAAACCGGTTCCCTTGCCGCGCCTATTTTCAGCTTATACCTTTTCCCGTATATCATGGGCTTCCTGCCGAGCCAGAATATATTCGCTTTAAAAGCGAAACCTACTTCAGGCATGGGCTGCGAGGCAAGGCAGGCTAATTCCCCGCGTTTTATGTATATCTGCGTATCTACGGTAAAACCTTTTGCCTGTCCGGCTGTCAAAACCGGTTGCTGCGTTTCGTTAAAGGATTCGACGGCTGTTATGCGGGATTTTTTTCCTGACGGAAGAAAAACAACCTCGTCCCCGGGCCTGGCTTCCCCGGTCTCAACGGTTCCCGCCATGATGCGCCGCTCGTCGCCTTCGGCCGTGAATTTATATATATCCTGCACATGCATGCGGAACGGCTTGTTTTCCCTGTCCTTTTCCTTTTCAAAAAGGTCCATCCTTTCGATAACCGTGCTGCCTGAGTACCATGGCGTTTTGCCTGAGGGTTTTATGAAGTTTTCCCCGTCACGCGCGCAAACAGGTATGAACTCCACAGCTTCCACGTTGAGCCTTTTTAAAAACGCGCCATATTCTTTTTTTATGGAATTAAAAACTTTTTCGCTGTAATCGACAAGGTCCATTTTATTTATCAAAACCGCCACCTGCCGGATGCCCAACAGCGAAAGTATGAAACCATGCCGCTTTGAGTTTTCCCTCACACCTTCTTTTGCGTCTATGACAAGCAGAGCGGCCTCCGCGCGGGAAGCGCCGGTGATCATATTCTTAAGAAATTCAATATGGCCGGGAGCGTCTATGATAACGTACTGCCGTTTTTGAGTGTTAAAAAAACATCTCGCGGTGTCTATGGTAATACCCTGCGACTGCTCATCCTTTAAAGCGTCCAAAAGAAAAGCATACTCAAAGGGCCGCGAGTTTTTCAGGCAAAAAGCCTTTATAGCCTCAAGCTTGCCCTCAGGCAGGGAATTGTTATCGGCAAGAAGCCTGCCGATAACAGTTGATTTACCATGGTCGACATGGCCGACGATGACGATGTTCATGCGTTCGGCGTCGGGTGTTAAAATTGTATCTTTCATAAGGCTCCTTTTTAAGTTTTTAAGCCAAAAGCCAAGAGACAAAAGTTAAGGGTAAGTCAAGTAGTATCAAGTGGATCAAAAAGTAAACCTGGAACAAAAACCTAAATGCCGTACTTAAAACCTTAATACCTTAAATACTTTACTTTTGGCTTTTGTCTTTTGGCTTAACAACTTTTCCTGAACATTACATGTATCCGTCCCGCCTTAAAGTTTCCAGTGACCCGCCGTCTTCCTTGTCCTGCTCGCGGCCCGATCTCTCTGCTATGTTTTTCAGCTTCCCGCTTTTCAGTTCTTCTATTATTTCATCGATGTTTTTCGATGTTGAATTTATGGGTTTTGTGCACGGCCAGCATCCCAGTGACCTGTACCGGATTCCTTTGCCCTGGTCAAAATAAAGCGGCACAACCGGGATGCTTTCTTTCCTTATGTATTCCCAGATATCAAGCTCTGTCCAGTCCAGCAGCGGATGAACTCTGACGTGCGTGCCGGGCGCGAAATCCGTCTTGTACTGGTTCCACATCTCGGGCGGCTGGTCCCCCGCGTCCCAGTCGTTTTCCCTGTCGCGCGGAGAAAAATAACGCTCTTTGGAACGCGACCCTTCCTCATCCGCCCTGACCCCGACTATGACGCCGGTATAAGGCTCTTTGTTAGCGTCTTCCTCGTATTTGCCCGTTGCGTGGTTTATCCTGTATCTTTTCCACCCGCCTGAAAGCGTGTATTTTAAAGCTTCGCTTTTTAAGTTTTTGCAGCAGGCGATCCTGTCCGCATTACCATCGGGAAAAGTCAATTTTTGCGAGAGCGCATCCGCATTTTCGCCGTAAACCATGTTTAAGTTCCATTCAAGCGCGAGCCTGTCGCGGTAAGTTATCATCTCTGGTATTTTATAGTGCGTGTCAATGTGCACGAGAGGAAAAGGCACGTGCCCGAAAAAAGCCTTGCGCGCGAGCCAGAGCATGACAGTTGAGTCCTTGCCAATGGACCAGAGCATGCAAAGGCTTTTAAATTCCTTGTAAGCCTCCCGCAATATGTAAACGCCCTGCGCCTCAAGTTTTTCAAGTTTGTCCATTACTTCCTCCAAAAATTAATGTCATTGAATTACGATCTTCTATAATAAGAGCAACACAAACCATGTACCACTCGCAGTAGCTCGGGTACATGGCAAGCTCCTTCTACTATCTACTCTCTACTATCTCGAGCCTTTGACTTCACAAGCTTCCCGTCCTTCACATGCAGCCCGCATTCTTTCTGTTCGGGCGTTTCCCACCACCACCTGCCTGCCCTTATATCCTCGCCGGCTTTTATTGCCCTTGTGCAGGGCGCGCAGCCTATGCTCGGGTAGCCTTTGTCGTGAAGCTTATTATAAGGAACATTATTCTTCTTTATATAATCCCAAACCTGCTTTTCGCTCCATAATGCGAGCGGATTTGCCTTTATCATGTTGTTGCCTTCGTCCCACTCTATGATCTCCAGGTTTCCTCGCGTTGCTGCCTGCTCCCTGCGCAGGCCGGTTATCCATACGGATATCCCGGACAGGGCCTTTTTCAGCGGTTTTACTTTTCTTACACCGCAGCACATTTTCCTGTTCTCAACACTTTCATAGAATAAGTTTGGGCCGTATTTATTTTCCATCTTTTCGACATCCCCGGCTTCGGGGAATGACACGCTGTAACTGATGCGGTATTTTTCAATCGTCTCCTGCATTACGTCATATGTTTCCTGCGGCAGCCTGCCCGTATCCAGGGTAAATATCCTAAAATACCGGTTTATACCGGCGGCCATGCATGTCAGGACCTGGTCCTCTGCACCTAGGCTGGATGCAATGGCAGCTTTTACGCCGAAAGCTCCAAAAAGGAATTCCATCACCTCTTTTGCGCCGCAACCTTTCAGTTTTTCAACCAGTTTATCCGCTTCGTTTTTATCCATTTTTTTCCTCCATAACGGGTATTTCTATATATTGTATTCGATTTCCTTGCTTTTCTTGCCCAATTTTATCTTGTTCCAAACCCTTTCATGAAAATAGTAAAGTATCATTTTCGTAAAGACTTCCACAAGCCCGATTGAGATGGCCCATTTCAGCTTCCCTGTAATTAAAAAGGATATGATCATCGTATCGATCGTTCCTGTTATCCTCCACGTTATCGCCTTAAAAAGACTCCTTAAATGATGCTCGTCATGGATTGTTTTTTTCACATTAACCGCCCTTTTTTATCAGGACCGACCAGAAAGAATCCCTTTTGTCCATATTCAGTATTTCATGCCCTTCGTTTTTCAGCGAGGCAGGCACGTTTTCTATGGGTTCACCGTCGTCAAGTAGTATCTCGAGTTTTTCACCGGCTTTCATGCCCTCAAGGACGAGTTTTGTTTTAACAAAATTCATCGGGCACTTGACGCCCCTAAAATCCCTGAATTCGGTTTTTTCAGCGCCGACCCCCGGCCCGGCTGCCGCGATTTCCGGAAAACGCAGGGAATTGTCCATGCTGTTATAAAGTTTTTTGACTTCTTTTAAGAACTCCAAAGCGCGCTCCGGGGAAATAGCCGCATGGCTTAAAAAATCCGCGGCCACACCCGCATAATCCGCAGGCATATGTTTGCCTATAAAGTTTTCATTGAAAAGCCTTACTGCTTCTTCACCGGTCTTTGCTTCCAGGCCTTTTGTTATCAAAAGCGCCCTTGACGCGGCCGCCACCGCGCCTTCGGCATCACCTTTGGCAAGCGAGTTTTCAGCCGCGGTAAAATCATAATCTATCAGGTCAAAAACGCCGGCCGAACATTCACCCTCCATCCTGTCGGCAAGTGAAAATTCTTTTTCAGCATGCCAGTCCGTATAAATGTCCACTGCCGCAGTCTGCTTTGGCGCGTTATATTTTTCCAGGAGCTGGTCAATTTTTTTGCCGCCTTCCCTTTCAATATACCCGGCAAAAGACTCCCCTTCTTTTCTGTTCCCCTGTGCGTGTTCCAAAAGTTCAAGCAAAAAATCCGGGGCGTTCCTGGCGAATATCACGCCTTTTTGCCGCGCGAACTTTGTCTTTCCAGCGCCTAAAACCCCGCCTGCCATTACATAATACGCGGGCGCTAGCCTGCCTTCATGCCTTTTGGCAGCGCCGTAAAAACCGATGTCGGCGATCATGTGCTGGCCGCATGTATTCGGGCATCCTGATATACGGATTATGACATCGCCTGTTTTATCCAGCATGCTCCTTTTCTCTTCCCATTTTTCCTTTGCAGCTTTTATTAAGCCCCTTGACAGGCAGATGCCGAGCCTGCATGTGGCTGCGCCCGCGCATACCACGGCTGAGTCAAATATGGCGCTGTCTTCATTTATTACCCCCGTTTTTGCAAGCTCGTCTGAAATAATATGCGCGTCTTTTTCAGGCAGGTTCCTGAACATAATATTCTGGCCGGGGGTGAGCCGTATCGTTTCCTCTCCGTATTTGGCGGCTATCCCCGCTATTTTTCCGGCAATTTCAAACGACAAATCGCCCAGGAAAACCGGGATCATAACATAACCCTTATCAGGCGGCTTTAGTCCCTTTAACTGAAGCACCGGATGTTTTTTATCCCTGACTTCCGCCAGTATTTTTTCAAATAATTTTATAAATTCATCTTTGCCGAGCCTGTAAAGCACAAACCTGAGCCTCGCTGCATGTTTGTTTTTCCTGTTGCCGTGCATATCAAAAAGCTGTTTTGCCGCCCTGGTTATATTATAGACTTCTGTGTGCGGTGCGAATTCGTAAAGAAGCGTTCCTATAGCGGGCTTTGTGCCCATGCCGCCCGCTATATACACCATGAAACCTTTTTCCCCTTTCTCATTCTTTTTTGCGATAAAACCCAGGTCATTTAATGCGGCAAGCGCGGTGTCCCGGCTGCTGCCGGAAAATGCTATTTTGAATTTGCGCGGAAGCACCCATGAATCAGGCTCCGCGATCATCCGCCCTGTAAGCGCCCTTATGTATGGAGAGACGCTGAATGCTTCCTGCGCGTCTATGCCCTCATCAAAACTCCCTGTGATGTTCCTGACGGTGTTTCCGCCGCCGCCCCTGGTCGAGAGACCTATTTCCCTTAATTCCTTCATTATTTTATGCGTGTCAGCCAGCGCTATGTCATGAAACTGCAGTTCCTGCCTTGTGGTCAGGTGAAACGGCTTTGAAGTATATTTTTGGGCGATGGCAACAAGCCCTTTTAACTGCAACGGGGATATATCCCCTCCGGCTATCCTAGCCCTTACCATGTAAGTGCCGTCTTTTCTCTGCTCGTAAACCCCCATAGGCACGCGGGCCGCTTTCATCTTGGCCTTGTTTATTTTTCCGTCCGTAAATTCCGCTGTCAGGGCCTCGTAATCTGCAATATCTTTTTCAAGCGAATCCGGTATGTCATAAAACCCCATTTAAACCACCTCCACTTTTTCTGTTATTAACTTCTTGTCTTTGTCCACAGTAAAACACGCTATCCCGGCGTCTAAAAGCGACAGTATCACATATTTGACCGAAGGGTCGTTCGCGAGCCTGATGTCTTCCTGTGACATCCTGGCTGGCGACGCCGGATGCGTATGACAGACAGCTATCAGGGTTTGCCCTTTTGCCCGGGCTGTTTTAACAGCTGCAAACTGCTCTTTCGGGTCAAATGAAAAATGCTCGGCTGACTTGTCTGTATTAGTCATGATAATATATTCCTTAACTTCCGCGCCCTCGCCTGCAAGATAGCCGCATGCTTCAAGCGGCGCTTCGTTTTCACCGTGGCATTTTATCCGCTCAAGTATTTCTTTTGGTAATTTCAGCATATTATCTCCCCGCCCTGAGCCTGTCGAAGGGCATGTTATTTCTCCAGTACGACTTTATGGATCGTTCCGCCGACGTTCACGGTTTCAATCAGTTTGTACCCCTGCTCCACCGATGACTTTGGGACATTTTCAAGCGGTTCGCCTTCGGTCAAAAGCACCTCAAGCCTGTCGCCGGTGTTCAGCTTTTCCAGCTGCAGTTTTGTTTTTACAAAAGTCATGGGGCAGTGTTCCTTTGTTATGTCGAGTTTGTATGTGTTCATATGAAAAGCACCTGCCCTCCCTCGGCATATTCAAGGAATTTTGCGACTCCGAGGATTTCTTTTATATCCGGTATTATTTCCTCCCTCTTTATGCCCAGTATGACCATGGACATTTCGCACGCGTAGAAATTCACTTTCAGCGCGCGCGCCGCCTCGATAAGTTCGGGCAGCGTCGCCACGTTCTTGGCCTTCATCATGCCGGTCATGAGCTTAGGGCTGGCCCCGAAAAAATTCAGCCTGGACAAAGGCACATTGTTCAGCCCGCCCATGAGAAAGTTAAAGAACTTCGCGAGAAATCCGGTCCCCGTAAAGCTGTGCCCTTTTTTAATCTTTATCGCGTTATATCCCCAAAAAGTAAAAAACAAATTCACCTCATAATTAACCGCAGCCGCCCCCGAAGCCAGCGTAAAAGCCGCAACGAGTTTATCAAAGTCGCCGGAAAAAGCCACGATTGAGAGTTTCTTCTTTTCCATGACGATCACCTCGATTTTACTGTTTTTGTAGTGGCCGCATATCATGCGGCCATTCGCTGCGTATTTCACAGCCTTGGTTTGCTATCCTGCCGGTGGCCGGATAATATCCGGCCACTACACTACCTTGAACTAATATCACACGCCGGCTGTTCATAATCGGTCAGCTCCGTTATCGCCGGATTTTCCCCGCATACCGGGCATTTTAAGTTCCTTTTAAATGTCACGGTCCTGAATTCCATGTCAAACGCGTTCATTATGAGCAGTCTGTTTGTCAGCAGAGAGCCCTTGTTGATTATATATTTCAGGGCTTCTGCCGCCTGTATGGTTCCCAATATCCCCGCAACGGGCCCGAGTATGCCGGCCTGGCTGCATGTGGGTATGACGCCCTTGGGCGGTATCGCCGGGAACACGCAGCGGTAGCATGCGTTTCCGGGTGTGTATGTCATGGCCTGCCCGTCGAACCTTAGTATGCCCGCGTGGGAAAAAGGTTTTTTTGCCAGCACGCATGCGTCATTTATCAGGAATTTCGCCGGAAAATTATCGGTCCCGTCGATTATAAAATCATAATCCTGTATTATCCCTGCGGCATTGTCAGCGCATATCCTTTCCCGGTAAATATTCACTTTCACATCCGGGTTAATGCCCTGCATCTTCTTCATTGCCGATTCAGCCTTGGATACGCCTATATCGCCGGTGAAATGTATTATCTGTCTTTGCAGGTTTGACAGATCCACATTATCCCCGTCAGCGATGCCGATCGTCCCGACTCCGGCCGCGGCAAGGTATAAAGCAGCGGGCGAACCCAAACCGCCCGCGCCGATTATCAGCACTTTAGAGGCCAGCAGCTTTTCCTGACCTATACCGCCGACATCCTTGAGTATTATCTGCCTGCTGTATCTCTCAACCTGGCTGTCTGTTAACGACATGTTGCTCCTCCACTTTTTTGAAGTTCGGAATTCGGAATTCGGAGTTCGGAGTTGTCTGCAACACCGAACCCAAAATTCCGAACTCCGAACTCCGAACTCCGAACTGCCTACAGTAACGCCTGCTCAAAATCCGCGATTATATCCTCCACGTCCTCTATCCCCACGGAAACCCTCACCATATCCTCTGTCACGCCCGCATCCAGCATTTCCGTTCTGCCGCAGTCGTGGAATATTGTTGACGCGGGATGTATAACCAGAGTTTTTGCGTCGCCGATATTCGAGAGGTTCCCTGCTATTTTGATCCTGCCTGCGAAATCAAAGCATTTTTCTTTTGTCCCGAGGGAAAAAGTCAAAACAGCCCCGAATTTTCCGTTAAACTGGCGGGCCGCTGTTTCTTTATATATGCTGTTGTCCAATCCGGGATAGTTCACGGATTTTACTGCCGGGTGTTTTGAAAAGTGCCTGGCCACAGCCAAAGCGTTCGCACAGTGTTTTTCCATGCGAAGGGAAAGCGTTTCCAGTCCCAGGCAGTGCAAAAAAGCGTTAAAAGGCGACAGGCACGATCCCGCGTTCTGCAGCACTTGTTTTCTTGCCGCGGCAAGAAAGGCGAATTCTCCGAATTTGTCAATATATTTTTTCAGCGACGGGTTTTTTGATGATTTCCAGTTATGCACGCCGGTATCCACAAAAACCCCGCCAATCGCGGTCCCGTTGCCGGTCATGTACTTTGTCGCGGAGTGTACGGCAATGGCTGTCCCAAATTTTTTAGCTTCGAAAAGATACGGGGTTGTGATCGTTGAATCCACAACAAGCGGTATATTATTCTGCGCCGCAATTTCAGCAACGGCTTTTATATCCGGGACATCCAGTTTCGGGTTGGCGATTGTTTCAAGGAATATCAGCCTTGTTTTTTCATTGATTGCCCTTTTATACGCGCCTGTGTCCATTGTGTCTACGTATGTGATTTTAACGCCGTATTTTGATATCAGGTCGTTAAATAAAAGCAAAGTCCCGCCAAACAGGCTTTTTGCGGCCACTATTTCGTCGCCCTGGCCGGTCAGGGCGAAGACAACCGTAGCTATCGCTGCCATGCCCGATGAAACAGCAAGCGCGCCTCTTCCCTGTTCAAGCGCGTTCACGCGCTGTTCAAAGGAGGTAACTGTCGGGTTTGATATGCGCGAGTATACATGCCCGTACCTTTTTCCGTCAAAAACGTCGGCCAAATCCTGGGCCGAGTCATATGAAAAAGCCGCTGATCCAAATATGGGTATGGCTGTTGCCCCGTTGCCCGGGTCCTTTACATGGCCAGCATGGATACACTTTGTGGAAAAGCCCTGGCTCCCGCCTCCCATGAAATACAAAAATTCAACTTTGTCATTTTCCTTTAAGATCACAGACTCAAATACGCCTCTGTCGAGTATTTCGCCGTTGAGTTCGACAGACACCATTTCAGGCATCTGGACTTTTTTTTCCTTTAGCAGCGCTGCGACTTTCAGTCCTTCCAGAGCAATCTCCTCTGTTTTTCCATTTATAATAAGTTTCATGTTTTAGCCTCCTGGCTCGTAGTTGTTTTCTATATATTGTCTATCATGTTAATCAACAATATATATATAACAAAGTCCATAGAGTATGTCAACAAGTATTTTTGATTATTTTGCTTTCTGCATTGTTTTTGTGCTATACTGAGACTGTCGGAAAAGCCCGCAAGGGGCGGGCAGCATGATATGCTGCCCCTACAAATGCAGGCAGATACAGGAGCGGCAAATGAAAAACAAAATTTTACTTAATGTATGCTGTGCGCCGGACGCAACCCACACCATCAATGCCCTGCGTGAATCGGATTTCGAGCCTGTTACTTTCTTTTACAATCCCAACATACACCCGCGTGATGAATACTATAAGCGTGTGGATGACATGAAAAAACTCGCGGTGCGGACATGCACTGAGAATATTGAAGATGTCCCTTATGATATAAAAGAATGGTTCAGGCTTTGCAAACCATTTTCCAAAGAACCCGAACGCGGCAGGCGTTGTGAAGTGTGTTTCAGGATGAGGATGGATAAGACCGCGCAAAAAGCAAAGGAACTTAACATTGAAATATTCGCGACAACCCTTACAATTTCTCCGCACAAAGATACGGTCCTCATAAACCGGATCGGCAAAGAGGCCGCGAAAAAATACGGAGGCAAATATTATGAGTCAAATTTTAAAAAACAGGATGGGTTTAAAAAATCGATCGTGTTGTCAAAGGAACATGATCTATACAGGCAGGATTACTGCGGATGCTCTTATTCGCTTCTTGACAGGCTTAAACATAAAAGAGGGCAGTGCTGTTAGCCTGCTTTCCCGCGAAGAGTATCCGGCAATGTAAAACATAGACTGCATCCTTTGCCTAACCCATCCGACTCAACCCATATTTTGCCGCCGTGCGATTCCGTTATTTTTTTGCATATGGCCAGGCCCATGCCTGTCCCTTCATATTCATTCCTGCCGTGCAGGCGCTGGAATATCTGGAATATTTTTTCATTGTACTGCATGTCCATTCCTATCCCGTTGTCTTTGACCGTAAATTGATAATTGTTGCCGCGCCTTTCAGCGCTGACGGCTATAACGGGCGGTTCATTGCCCGTAAATTTCAGCGCGTTCCCTATTATGTTCTGGAACAACTGCTCTATCTGCGTGCTGTCCGCTTTTATGACCGGCAGCTGGTCTTTCACGCCTATTGTCGCCTTTTTGTCCTGTATGATGAATTTCATTGTGTTAAGCACCTTGTCCACAATTGCCGAGGTTTCCACCATGCTGAATTCATTTCTTGCCTTCCTGACCCTGGAATACTCAAGCAGCCCCTCTATAAGGGCCGACATCCTTATGGCGCCATCGGAGGCAAAATTAATATAGTCGTTGCCGTCCCGGCCTATCTTGTCCAGGAACTTCTTCCTGATCAGCTGCACGTAGCTGGTCACCATCCTCAGCGGTTCCTTTAAATCGTGTGACGCAACATACGCGAAGCTTTCCAGCTCCTCATTTGAACGTTTTAATTCCATGACACTTTCAACGAGGTCAACCTCTATTTTTTTCTTCCCTGTTATATCCCTGATAGTGCATACCCTGCCCGAATTGGCCCTGTCTTTTAAAAGAGTGCGGCCTGAAACAAGCACGGTTTTTTCAGTTCCCCCTGAATCTTTAAATGTCAGTTCGAAATTTGTGACTTCATCCCCGTCCGCAATCACCCCGGCGTTTTTTATCTGATGTTCCATGAATCCGTAATTGTCTTTGGTTTGTGTCCCTTCGGAATAGCCGAATATTTCTTTGGCGGCCCGGTTTGCGGTTGTCAGGGAGCCTTCCCTATCAAGGAGCACTATGCCCTCGTTTATCAGGTCTATTATCCTGTCCGCGTTCCTCGCGCTGGAAATGGTAAAAACCTCGTATTTTTCGGCGCTGTAGACAAACCCGCCGACGAATATCAGGAACACCACGTTCACATCAACCGGATTGTATATTCCCAGGAAGTTCATGAAAACGCTGAATACCGTACCCATGGTAAAAACCACTGCGGCGCTTGCAAGCAGTATGTCCATAACCCGCTTTTCGCTTTTGATCCTTGTGCTGTTCCTGTGCCTGAAAAGCAGGTAAGTCCCCCAAAAAAAAATTACGGTATAATAGGCGAAATAGCAGTATGTCCAGACCGAGTTTTTCCATGTCCCGGCGACCCCGTAGAACGTTTTCCTGCAGCATTCGATCATTTCGCCGTTATAGTTCTGCCATATAAAAATACCCGGTATTAAAAGGATGGCCACGTATAACAGCGGCATCGAAAGCAGTTTTTTGTTATTTGTGAGGTGAAGTATAAAAAGCAGATAATAAGAGACAAAACTTGCCCAGCCGACGCTCTGGATCCTCATGACCACGCCGGCGGTGGAAAAATCCAGACCCGTATTGTCAAGTACGCAGCTGCAAGCGCTCCATAAGGCAAAATAACAGAAAATAACGGATAAAACCCAGTTAGTCACGGCATATGGATTTTTTATGATCACGTAAAATACCGAGAACGCGTAAACAACAAAACTTAGAAAATGCACGCCTGTCCAGAAATTCATTTTATTCACCCAATCAGTCAGCTATGGCGGCCCTTAATATTACGGTTATTATGATATGCTAAATTCCAACTTTTGTCAAAAGCTTATTGTAATTATTGACACAAAAAATAGTTCTTATTTACAAATAAAAATCCAATCGCTGTAATGTTTTGCCGCTTCGAAGCCGGTCAATTGCGGAGGAAAATATTTTTGTTTTACGGGTTTCATCTTGCTGCTGCTTGCCACCCCGCAAATAACTTCATTCGGCCCCAGAATAAGGGTCCAATCGCCGCCTGTAATCGGGTCTTTATAAAGTTTCCTTATATGATGTTTTTCAGGAAAACGCGGATCATTCAACAAATCTTCAAGCCTTGCCGGAAATTCTTTTTTGCCTTTTGAAGCCAGATTATAACTTTTTATGGCGGTCACATAAGCCATTCCCCGGAATAAAAGTTCTTTTTCTTTTTCAATACGGACATCCCTGGAAAATATAATTACCCCGAGCACCGAGGCTGTAAGGCCTATTGATGCCATCATAACCAGCATCATTATATATGCGTAACCGCTGTTCTTATTATTTATTCTCCCAACTATTGATATCCGCGTTCTCACCGTCCCCGCCTTCCACGCCGTCTGTGCCATAAGATACTATCTCATATCCGCCATTCCTGCCCGGCGACCTGTAAACATAATTATTTCCCCACGAATCGACCGGTATCTCTTTTTTCAAATACGGCCCGTTCCACTTGTTTAATGACGGCGGTTTTGTCCTTAAAGCCTCAAGCCCCTCCGAATTTGCAGGGTATCTGCCGTTATCCACGGAAAAAGCGTCCAGCGCGGAAGAAAATTCCTCTATCTGGGCTTTTGCTACGGACCGTTTTGCTGGTGATAAAAACTTAAACAAAGCAGGGCCGACAAGCGACACAAGCAAGGCAAGTATCGAAAGCACAACCAGAAGCTCTATAAGGGTAAATCCATCCTTTTTTTTCATTGAATGATCCTTCTTTCCCGGTTAAGTTTTAGTAAAAAAATCGGTGTTTTACCAGTCCTGATAATTATCCCCGTCGGCTGATTTGCCGGTTGCCCCGCTCTTTATATTCGAAATACCGTTTGGGTCGTCGTCATCGTCTTTTACAAGGACCCACAAGCTGTTGCTGTCCATGATCGGATCTTTTGGTATTGCCCTTATGTATTTCCCGGTAACAAGCTCATTTAGGTCCTGCGGGTATTTGTTATTGTCCGAATAAAAATCATCGAGCCCCTTGCGTAGGATCGCCAGGTCTTCCTTTAAAGCCGATTCCTTTGATTTGGATATTGATGAAAAATATACCGGCGTGGCTATGCCAGCAAGTAAAGCTATAATGGCAAGCACAACCAGCAATTCTATCAGCGTGAATCCGCCTTTCCTGTCATTACCAGTCCCTGTATTTCGAACCATCGCTCGCCTTCCTGTCTGCTTTTGTATAAATATCATACACGTCCTGTCCACCCCATGATTGGGACGATGGATCGTCGGAATATGACCTTACCCCCCACTGTTCGTCCGCGGCCAGTTTCTGGTCCGCAAACGGGTCCCTGGGTATGTGCCTTAAATATTTTACTTTTCTCTGTACAGGGCCGGGCATATCCGCGCCTTCCGAAAGCACTTTGAGTGTCTTCGGATAGCCGTCATCACTTGCGCAATCGCAAAACTTTGATATTTTCCCGCCTGTCCAATCAATATTGAATTTATCGATTGCCGTCCTTACCGTCCTTAAAGCTGACCTCAGTTCCATTTCATTGGACCTTCTCACCATGGTCTGCGCAAACGGTACGGCTATCGATGCCAGAATAGCCATGATCCCCAGCACAACAAGCATTTCAACCAGGGTAAACGCCCTATTATTATTTAATAACAAGCCTGGATGCCGTCTTTTGAACATTAACTTCGCTTCCTTCCCTGTTTGTTACTTTATTATCGATGAAAACAAGGTATGAAACGCCGGGCTTTATTCCGGAAAATTTCATGTCGACAAGCTCTGTTTTGCCGCTTGACGCCTTATCCGTATCCAGTTTGAGGTCAAATTCGACCGTACCGGCTGTTGCCTTTCTGTCATTGATAGTCATATTGGTAACAGCACCGGAAGAGGCCCTGTCTGCCTGTATAAATTTGGCATAATCCGTGTTGAAAGCCACTTTAACATCCATCTCAGTTAATCCGGCAGTATTTTCAGCTGCTATTTTTATTGTTCCTTCCTGCCCGGCCTGCAGCACGTATTGATCCTCTGTAAATGAAAGTATTACCTGTCCCTGATTGCCGGAAGATTTTAAGGCAGCCGACGCATCTCCGGAGTTTGTGATAACTTCCACAGTGATAGCGCTTAATGAATTTCCCGGGCTGTCCTCTTTGGAAACTCCGGATAATTTTGCATCTTTTACCGGTTTGATGCGTATATTGCCTGACTGGGCTTTGTATCTCGGCTCGCTTGACATGTTGTTTTCCGTACCGGAATAAATATCATGTAAATCCTTACTTATGTACTCCCAACTGCGCACAACTCTTGGCGTAATTGTCAAAAGCACATCGGTCCTGCTGCTTGAATCGTTAGTTGACGTGGTAAACAGGCCTCCGATCAGGGGTATATCGCCCAAAATCGGCAGTTTAATTTTGTTATGAGACTCGTCTTCGCGTATCAGTCCGGCCAGTATGGCAGTTTCGCCGTCCCGCAGCAGCATTGTGGTTGAAGCGTCCCTGGTCCCGATCGAATAGGCAGGATCCGCCGAAGTCCCTATGTTTGAACCGAGCGAGCTTACCTCTAGTTTTAAATTAACGGTTACTGAATTATCCCTGTTTATTTTCGGGGTTACATCCAGCATTACACCTATATCCTTATAATCGTAAGTATACCTCACCTGTCCGGTCGCATCCTGGATTATTGACGACTGCAGCGGAACCCTGTCCCCTATATGTATTGTTGCCTGCTTGCCCTCCATAACCCTTACGCGCGGATTTGCCAGTATTTTGGCGTCCACATCCTGTTTGAAAAAATTCAGCGTAAATGCCGGAAGCGTAAGGGTACCCTGCTTCAGAATGCTCTCAAAATTACTGAGAGCGCCTATGGCCTGGCTGGTCGGAAGCGTCAGCGTGATTTGCCCGCCGTAATTCAACCCCAATTGCTCCGCCTTTGTCCTGTTCACTTCCATTATTTCCACATCAAATATAACTTCAGCCGGTTTCATATCGTTCAGGCTCACTATTTTGTCCGCAAGTTTCAGGATATCCTGGCTGTCGCGCACAGACAGCGTATTTAAAGCATCATTCGCGGTCACCCTCTTAAGATTCAGGGTATTCTTTAATATGGATGACATATCCGCGGCTTTTATGTAATTCAACTGGTATGACCTTATTATCAGGTCCTCATACTGGTCCCTTTTTGCTTTTGTGTCCTGCGCCACCAGCATTGATTTATCGCCGACTTTTTTAAAGAACACCCCGCCTGACTGGCTGATATTGTCTATAACCTGGTCAAACGACACATCATCCCCTGATATACTCAATGGCAGGGATTTTACACCCTCATCATAAACAAAATTAACCCCGTACGACGAACCAATATAATCAAGCACTGTTTTCAGGTCCGCATTGCTGAATCTCAATGATATCTTTTTTTGGGGACCGTCCAGCCTTTCAGACATTTTTTTGCGTTCATTGGACAAATTTTCCAGCGCTTTTACGGCATTTATGCTCGTCGGCTGCAATTCAAGGGATTTTTCAAGCAATTTTTGCGCTTCGTCCATATTGCCGGATTCTTTCATTGCCATACCTTCTTTAAAAGCTATTTCCGACTCCCTCTCAGCGACACATACGGCCAGCTCCGACGCTATTTTATCGTTTCCCGGCATTACTGCCTGCCCTTTCTGGAGGGATGCGACTGCATCATCCATTTTTCCGTTTGTTTTGAATTCCATGGCTTTTCTGTAAAAATATTCCGCCGCGTCAAGTTCCGCCCTCCTCAGGCTCGACTTCTGTTCCTGATCATCAGGGTTGTCCTTGACCGCTTTTCTGTATTCGCTTATCATTTGTATCCATTCGTCATCCTGTTCTACCGACAGCCCCCTGTATGCCTGGCGCCCGCCGCATGAAGGAAAAAAACATATGGCGGCAAAGAGCGCCACAGCCATGAATATTTTATAAATCCCGGATTTGGTCCCTGTCATTTTATTTTCCCTCCAAAGAATATTTTCTGGTTTCATTTGTGATCTTATCGGTTATTTCCACATTCCGCTCGTTTATAGATCCCAGTTTGTAACCGTCATTAATATCAGCGCCCTCGCCGACAACACCGCTGAACGCAGGCCCGGAAAAAAAAGCGCTTTTTTTACCGTCGTTCAGGGCCGTGCCTGATATCTTAAAATCGGGCCATTTTTTTTCAGGGATTGCGGTCGGCGCCTGCACAGCCACCCTGTTTTTCCACTCCGGCCTCACAGTCTCATTGCCGTTCTGGGAATAAAATTCCCCGGCCGGACCACCGGTAAAAATGTTTTTTAAAACTTTTACTCCTTTAGGGCCGACAGGTCTTTGAAAATCCACCTGAAGCCTTCGTATGGTCGCGCTCTCCGTTGCATCTTCTTTGCCTGACTTCCATACACCCGACCATTTGATTATATTAAAAAGCAGCAGCAGTACTGCGGCGGCAACCAGGATATTCAGCCTTGACTTCATATAGAACCAGCTTTCCCGGACGCCCTTTTGTATACTGCAAGCTGTAAAACCGCCTTTACCATCCCCGGTTTCCTGCCGTCAGTATCTATCTTAAGTTTCCTTATGGCGGTAACAGTGTCAAAATTCTCAAGCCCGGCTAAAAAGGACCTCAACCCCTGATAACCGCCGCTCACGGTAATTTCCTGGACCATTATATCATAACCCTGTATGGTTTCCTTTTGGCTGCCGGAGTTTTCGATTGAAAGCTTAAGCCCGGCCGACTTTGCCAGCCTGTTTATCCGCGCCGACAATTCCCCTTCAGTGCTGCCGCAGGCCAGTTTTGTCTCCATTAATGAAACCTGCTCTGAAACATTATTAAATACCGCCTGGACAGCCAATGTTGCCTTTGCCTTTCTGATCTGCGCTGTTTTTTGCGCACATTTGCCGCTCAGTGACGAATATGATAACCACTGGGGCAGCCAAACAATCGAAAATACCCCAAACGCAATTACTGCGGAAATAACTAAAACCGGCGCCGTTGCCCTGTTGGCAGGATGCCTCATTATAAAGGCAGGCGTGATATATATCCCGGGAAAATGTTTCATCTTAAGTTTTCCTCCGCTTTTAATATAAAATCAATGGCCTGAATCCCGGACGCGGATACTTTCTGAGACTGTTTTTCCAGGAACACGTTTTTAAATAACCGGCTTTTTTCCATGTTTGCCGTAAAATGCTGCATTATTTCAGGGCTTCCCGCGATGGCTTCAATAACGATCGTTCTGTCCTCAAGGCTGTACTGAAAAGAAATAAAGCTCATAGAGCCGGGACACAGTTCTTCAAGGGCTGAAAGTATATTACTGGCCCCTTCGCTCCTGCCTATTTTCATCCTGTTTATTGCCGAAACTTTTGAAATAATCCCGGCCATCTGCGCTTCACCGGGCGCTGCAACCCGGGGCAGCCCGGCGTATTCGGCGTCAATGGAAGTTATTTTCGCCTTTGTCTCAGGTATGATATTTTTCATTCTTTTTCCGTCTACGATAAGAAAAAATATCAAAAATAACATCATGAAAAACCCTGCCCACATGGCATACAATATTATTTTCCTGACGGCTTCGGCCGAAAAAATAAAATTTACCCTGAGCTTCATCGGGAACCCGCCGCGGCGATAAGCGATACAGGCAAAGCATTCAGTTTTTCCGAAGTACCCGTGCCCGGCATCACGAGTTCAACACATCCGCAATTAAACCTTTCTCTTATCAAACCGGCGGCTTCCGCCGCAAAACGTCCCGCGCCTGCGGCATAAAACGTGTCTATTTCCACGCCCTTGTTTGACACTGAATATGCACGCAGTTTCCTTTCAACCTCGGAAACAGCGTCTTTTAATGCCGCGGCATTTATTATCCCGGCCTCAAACCACCTTGATATCATATATGCCGGCCGGCCTCCGCTTCCCCATAAATAAAATGTCCAATACTCAGGTTCGACAAGAAATATCGCGCCTTTTGTCCCGCTTAGCTGTTCGGAAAAAGCGTCATATATATAGGATATCCCCGGTGCGGATGATGAAGGCGCAAGCTGCGCGTCGTGTAAAAACCCGCGCATGGTTTCCGTATAAACTTTTTTTGATGAAAAAGCGAATGAATCTGTTTCCAACACCGCACTTTTTGATTCCGGCATAAAAAATGAAATCTTATCCTGGGCCACTCCGATCTTCCCGGACGACTTCAGCCTCAATATGTCACGCTTTGCAGCCATAGCAGCATGACTGCCGGGGTTGAAAACCGACAACGCGGAGACCGGGTCCGGCAGAACAATATTTATGACAGCGTATTCCATGTTAATCTTGACCGCAAATGCCGCAATATTTACCCTGATTTGTTCTATCCCGTCATGGATCCCGTTCTCAACATTATACAGATCATCGTCAATATCCGCACTTAGCGTATCGAAATATTCCACGTTCCCGCCGGATTCACGCGCCAGCACACAATATATTTTTTTTCTTCCCGCCATCACGGCGGCCCTGATCGGGCCGGTCCCTTTGGCGGCATCCGCCACATTCTTAAGATATTTTTTGATTACCGCTTCCAGATTTTTCATTTTGCCTTTCCTGTTTTGAATTTTGGTATTTTGCTTACTTACCGCTTTATTCAACGCCTTGCCTTCACGCAACATTCCCTGCCGGTTCTGAAATATTATATTAGTCTTCTGTAAACGTGACTCTATTTACTTCTTTCAGGGACGTTTCCCCCCTGAGTGCTTTTTCTATAGCCGCCATCCTCAGGGTTACCATCCCCTCCTCCACTGCCGCCTGCTGAAGTTCGGTTGTCGGGCGCATACCGGTTATGATCGCGCGCAGGCGCGGTGTCAGGCCCATATATTCGGCGATCGCGCTTCTGCCCATATAGCCCGTACCGGAGCATTTGTCGCATCCTTTGCCCTCATACCATACCGCCCCAGCCAGTTTTTTATCCTTTAATTCAACCGCAGCAAGCTCGTCCATGGAAATCGCAGCTTTTTGCCTGCACTGCGGGCATATGTTCCTTAACAGCCTCTGCGCAACCACGCAGTTAAGTGCCGATACAAAACTCTGTACATTCAATCCCATGTGGTTGAACCTGCCGATCACATCACAGGCATTGTTCGCGTGCACCGTGGTGAATACAAGGTGCCCGGTGAGCGCAGACTGGACCGCTATCTGCGCCGTATCGGGGTCGCGTATCTCCCCGACCACTATTTTATCCGGGTCGTGGCGCAGGATCGACCTCAGGCCCACCGCGAACGTGACTTTTTTCTTTTCATTGACAGGCACCTGTACTATGCCGTTTATCTGGTATTCCACAGGGTCCTCTATGGTGATTATTTTTTCCTCGCTTGAATTTATCTCGGCGAGCGCGGCGTACAGTGTGGTGGTTTTTCCGCTGCCTGTGGGCCCTGTGATAAGTATCATGCCGTAAGGCTCCCTTATGCTTTTCCTGAATTTTTTCATTGTAGCGGCGTCGAACCCGAGGGTTTCCAGGCTCATGGATCTCATCCTCGATTCAAAGGCGGAGCGATCCAGTATCCTGACCACAATATCCTCCCCAAAAATGGTGGGCAGTATGGATACCCTGAAATCAGTATCCCTGTTGTTTATTTTCAGGGTGAAATGCCCGTCCTGCGGTACCCGGTTCTCTGCGATATCAAGCTTTGCCATCACCTTTACCCTGGTGATAAACGCCCTGTGATGGCTCTTATCGAGCGTCTCGGTGGCGCTGTAAAGTATGCCGTCTATCCTGTACTTTATTTTTACGCCTGACTCGTACACTTCGAAGTGTATATCGCTGGCCCTTTTTTTCATAGCAACCAGGAGAACCGTATTGATAAATTTCTCTATGGAACTCTCCTGGCCCGCCATGGCGTCCATACTGATGGATTCGGCTGCGTCCGCCTTATTTTGCCCGTCGCCGGCTTCATAATCCACCGACACGTTTTTCAGAAAACGCGCGGCTACTTCGCTGCGCTCCAGAGCGGCTTTTATCCCAGCCGGGGAACCCACCATAAGGACCACGCCGGCTCCGTATAACTTTTCGATCTCTTCTATGAGGCTGAGTTTCAGGGGATCGTCGATCACAATGGTCAGACCGGCTTCATCGGCCGAATACGGGACTATGCCAAGCCTGTAAACATCATCCACCCTGCACTTTTCAAATAGTTCCCCGGGTATTGTAAAATCCCCGAGCTTTGCGTATTCCAGCTCAAATTGCTCGGAAAGGGCCGCCGCAACATGCTCGGCGTTTATCAATTCTTTTTTGACGAGCCACTCGCCCAGCCTGCAGTCGGCAAGCGCGGCCTCTTCGTCGACTTTTGCCTGGGATATCAACCCGGTCCCGGCCAGTATCTCGCCGATACGTTTTCTTTTAAACAATATGTTTTCCATTTTTTCCTTTCATTTTATGGATACGGTGTATACCACGCCTAAATCCCGTGCGCGCAAACCCCAAAATACTATTTTACTATTTCAGCCAGCTTAAAAATCGGGAGATACATGGCTATTATCACCCCGCCCACCAGTATCCCGGTAAAAAATATCAGCGCCGGCTCTATGATCGTCATCAAAGACGTTATCCTGTTTTCCGCGATCTGCTCATAATACGACGCTATTTCCCCGAGCATCGTATCCATCATCCCGGAAGACTCTCCGGCTTCAAGCAGTTTTATGGCAGTAGGAGGCATCAGGTTTTCTTCGGCTGCGGCCAAGGCAAACCCAGTGCCGGAATATATCTTTGCTATCACGCTGTCGAGCCTTTTTAAGAACCTGCTGTTTTTCACGCTTTCCTTCGCGGTTATTAAGGCTTCCGCGAGGGTCATGCCCCCCGAAAGCAGGGTAAAAAGCGTCCTTGAAAGGCCGGCAATTTCAAGCGGCGCGATGATGCCGCCGAACAGCGGCAAACCCAGCTTTATATCATCAAGAAAAAGTTTGAATTGAAGTGACCTGCCCGCGGCTTTTAATGCCGCGTAAACGGCTATTACGGCCACAGCCGCGGTTGGAATTATCACGCCCATATGCGACACTATAAAAATAATTACCCTGGTAGGAACCGGCAGTTCAGCGTTAAAATCCGAATAAAGCGTCACAAACCTCGGCATGACAAAAACAAAGAGCACGCTGAGTATTATGGTCATGGCCGCGAGTATAAACAGCGGATAAACCAGCGCCTGTACCACTTTATTCCTCAAATTATTCCTGCGTTCCAGATAAACGCGGTATTTTTCAAGCGGTGAAGCGAGGTCCCCGGCTGACTCGCCTGTCCTTATCGTTGATATGATAACAGTATCAAAAACATCCGGAAAAAGCGCCATCGCGGCAGAAAGCGGTACTCCGCTGTTTATGGCTTTTAATGATGCTTTAAGGACATTGGATAAATACGGGTTTGCGGGCCTGTCCGAACATTGCCCCAGAACCTCGGTCACAGTCAGGCCTGCCCTGATCAGGGCTATAAATTCGGTAATAAACTGGATAAAATCATCCTGATTAACGCGTTTTTTAAATTCCCAGATACGCCTTTTATTATTAATGGTTTTTATCAAATATCCCTTTTCGCGGAGTATGCTCTCCGCGCCGCCGGCATCCATGGCCATGACCTCCCCGCGGATCACCAACCCGTTGCTGTTAATTGCCTTGTAAATGAAAACCTGCATCCCGATAGCCATATTTAATATCCCCTGACGATGGTTTTTGCTCATTTATTATAAAACACCGGCCGCAGGAGTCAATACAAAAACACAATAAATCCCTTCAAAAATAAAGGATATTGTTGAATTCGGCCCTGCGCCGCGAATTAATTTGTACCAACTATCAGCCATGCGGTTTTATTCCAAGCCCGGATATTTTTTGATAAACATTTTCGGCATTTTCAATGTCAATAAAGGCGGGGGCCATGATAGTGTACATGGTGTTGTTATAAGAAACCCTGTTGTAACCCAGAAGCGGGTCAAAATACGAACTGACCTGCATGCCTGAACGGTATTTATCGGCGCCGAAACTGATCGTGCCGATGCCGTTCCCGCTCACGCGCTTCGTTATCCTGCCGGCCGTTTTCAGCTCGATAGATTTCACATTCATTTTAAATATTTTCGTTATTATTATGGCGCGCGTGTCTGTCAGGGAGTACCATGTCCTTTTCTTCGCGTAAAAAACGAAAAAGAACCTCCCAAACAAAAAGAACGATCCCGCCAATATAAATATAGTCCCGGACAAAACAAATAAAAACGTTTCCGGCCTGTGCGATCCCAGATACATACGTAAGGCTGCATGTTCCCAGAAAAACGCAAAACCGCAGAATACCAAGCTGAAAGGTATAACGATAATGTCGCTAAAGTGGAAGATCACTTTGGGTTCCGGCCTGCCCGACCACAAAAGCTTTTCTCCGGGCGCCAGCTTGGGTGCGATCATTTCCCCGTCCATATAGACCTCTCTTTAATTATATTTTTTATCAGGGGATATGTTACATCATGAACGCTTTTTTGTCGCTAAAAATCACAGTAAGGAGCAGTACTCCGTTTACTATCCCGGCGGCTATGGAAACAAAAACAAGCATGATCCCGATCATGGAACCTGCCGAAAAAAACACGGCGGCATTGATAAAAGAGTACGCGCACGAGGCGGCAATGGCAATATAAAACAGTATAACGCCGTATTTCTTAAGCTGAAGCAGCATGATGGATGCGAAAAGATAAAATCCCGCTATCGCAAGGAGCGTACCTCCGGATATGTAACACCATGTCTTGAACCATGGCGCGCTTCCCGCTAATTTTTCGAACATACTGCCGTATAGTTCTTTTACGCTCCCCGGGGCAAACGGACCGGACCTGCCGCCATGCCCGGCATCGCCCGGGAATATTTTCGTCATATGCTCCATCATTTCAGGCATCATCTGGCCCTGCATTTGAAGTATTTTAGGCAGGATAACCGTAACCCCTCCAGTATATATCCCGAGGCAGGACATGATTATTCCGGCCATCCCTATGCCAATCACCCATCCCGGAACCTTTTTTTCCATATAATTAACTCCTGATGAATAATATCACTGGTTCGGGAACATGCCCATTTCGAACATAAGCGTATTGGGCGCCAATATTGTCCCGCCGGTGGTTGAAGTGACGTTGATATAACCATCATAAAGACCTGGAGGGTTGATTACATGCGTCATGTTGAAAATAAAGCTATTGTCACCCATCCAGCGCCAGTTATTGGCCGGAAAACCTATGTCATTTGAAGTGGCGCAGGAGGATACTCCGTTTGCCAGTACATTCCCAATAAGCAGGTATTGCGAATACAAATGCTTGTACAGGGTGACATCTGTTCCGGGCACAGTCTGGCCGTTATTAGGCCCAACTGCAGGTATAGTGTAAGGGTTCGGGTTACTAACACTATTTGCCGCAACCTGATAACCGTTCCCGGCATTAGAGCAGAGGCTTAAAATAATCAATTTTGGATAACCAAAAGACGTTTGAAAGGTCGTTGTTGCCATTGAGCCGTATGCGCTTATGGATACGTTATGGTTTCCCGCGGATAATTGCGGTGATAAGACCTGTAGAGACGCTTGGTGTTGGTCTTGTCCCCCGGATGCAGCCAATGCTGTTGTAGTCATACCATATGTGTCGTTCCCGTCAATTACAAATTTCAGGGATACTACATTATCAATGCCGTAGCCATACGGATAACAGTTAAAAAATGCCGCTATTTTTCCGGCTGTCGGTAGATTAATTGTAGTGCTTGTAATATTTTGCCATGTTGCGGCAGTTGTATTAAGGTTTGAAACGGGTGTAGATGTAGTTGCATACGCCGTTATGGTATTAATATCATCAGCCGTCGTTAAGGGCCATGCGAAAATAGCGGCATCCTTTACCGCAAATGTCACGTTAGATGCCGATCCGCTGCTTGTCAAGACCCATTGCCTGAATATTACACTTCCCGGCGAGGGTATATTGTAAACACCCATATCAATAAAAGAAAAATTGTCGCTACATGTATGCTGACTTGTTCCGTACACTTTTGCGCTGTCAGCGCTGGACGGCTGTCCATTTCCTGTGGTTAATGCATATGCAATATAACCCCCACATCCCGCATTTCCGCTTGCAAAAGTCCCGTCTACAAACGACATTACGAATATCTTCTGTCCCGCAATATCCGTCTGCGCCGTCACAGATACATTTGTCAGGCTCGTGAACACCGTGCTTGTCACATTCTGGCTCAGGCCGTTCCATGCGTTATACACGGTCCTGAAACCCGACTGTGCGAGCACTACAGGTGTAGATGAAGGCGTAACCGTGGAAGTAGGGGTTGCAGTAGCGGTACAGACCGGAGTGTTCGTCGCGGAAACAACCGCGACAGAGATTACCACATCATTGCCAAGGAGCGGGTAATACGGATCAGTCCCTATGTATGAGTTTGTGAATGTAGTGTTATTGTTTATACTGGCCGTTATTGTAACCTGGTCATAAAACACGCCGTTGCGCAAAGTTGAATTTGCCGCGTAAAAATAATAGCAACCCGGGCAGCCTATGGCGCTGCCGCCGAATATGCCGGGAGTCGTGGCCGGCGTGGCAAAAGGAGTCTCTGTGGTGCTGGGCGCAAAACCCGATATCCTGTACCCGGACTGTGCGTTGCCTGTAAATGTACCGTTGAGCCATATCTTAAAAATCTGGCCCATTACAACAGGATTGTGTTCTATGCTCATTGCAGAATGCCAATACGGGGTAACCGTCATGGTCGGAGTCGGAGGGACAGTTGGAGTACTTGCGGAAGAACTGCAAGGATCCTCAGGTACTGGCGGCTGCGGGCATATCACCGGAGAAGGCCCGCGCTTTGTGCCTATGCCCAGGTACTCGGTAATATTGACTTCGAATCCCGCGAGGCTGCAGCCCTGGAATTTTATCTTTAACTGGCCGCATGATACCGCGACGTTTTCCAGCACGAGATCATAAGCTGTTGCAAACCCCCCTGCTCTGGTGTATACATCCACACCCGCTGTTACTGTCTGGCCGTTTATAAGTATAGTATTCAAATCCTGCCCTGCTCCGATTCCGGGCCTGATCTCGGCAAATTTAAATATCACCTCATAATTCCCGTCGGGAATATTGTCCAGGGTGTATTTTATGGGCGCACTCGCGCTTCCCGTTACTGAACTTTGATATATATATTCATCGCTTCCGGCCCCACTGATCGGCAGTGAATAATTGTATACCGTCGATGAAGATCCGTCCGCATCCGCACCCCAGCCGCCGGAATAATATTTCCTGTCCTGGGAATATCCGCCTCCGCCCGCGCCGCCGCAGTCGACCTTTACACTGTAATGCTGATAATCAACCGGCGCCTGCCCGTATATTTCCCGTTCAACTCCGTTTATCGTCATGTATGCCGTCATTACTCCAGTAAAACTATAATGCGCGGTATCTGTTCCGGCGCTCCAATCGTTGCTCTGATCATAATTGGTGTTGTCCAACTTGGAAATTTGGCTTTGCACATCCACATAATATCCGGGGTTCAACATTCCTGCGGGACTTTCGAAAGTTACATCATATGCCCTGTTCTGGTCACCTACGGCAATCGTCGATATTGCACCTGACGCAGCGGTTTCTATATGCGTAAAATCCCTGCCATCGCTGGCATTAACTTTTTCCACCGAGGTTATAAGGACACTTTCAGTCGGCGACCCTGAAGCTTCATAAGTATACCAGTACCGCACCTTTATCTTCGAAAGGTCAATGGATACATTATCGTCGTTATGCAGCCTGAAATAAGGCTTGATCTTGGCCGGGTCGCTGCTGCCGTTCAGATATTCTATGCTCACCCGGTATATCCTTTGCGAGTCGGTCAATGGCGCCGGGATAAACGGCGTTGGCGTCATGGTCCAGGAAGCCGTCACTGTGAATGTCGGAGTACTTGTCCAGGACACGGTATACGTGAAACTCGGTGTCTCAAAATACGTGGGCGAAACAGTAATGGTCGGCGTAGCGGTTGTTATCCTGTGTATTGTGTCCGCATTCAGTCCGTATACTGTGCCCGGCTGCCCTGACGGGCCTGAGGACAGAGTGCTTAAAAAACACTGCAATTGAAAATATCCTGTGCCTATGCTTGTTACCGTGTAACTAAAAGTTTTTGTACCGCTAGGGTTTAATTCATGCGACAGGTCCCACTCAAGATAAGGCCTGGAAGTGTTATATATCACCCCATCCCCGGGGTTTGATGCACTACCCACACTGATAAATCCCGGAGCATTCATTGAATCAAGGTAAACCGAACAGTTGCCGTCATGATTGTCCGGTTGTATTCCCTTGGATAATTTGGAGACTCCCTGAATACCCCCGCCGCCGCACGGCAATATCCCCGCTGCGCTCCAATTCACTGTTATGTTCTCAGTATCGCCCAGCATCCAGTCATTCTGGTTGTTGCAGGTAATAGTGCTAATGAACGCAGGGGTAATTGTGGGTGTCAGCCAGCTGTTATAAATAGTTGGGGTAACAGTCGGTGTCAAAATCACATGCACAACATCGGTTGATACGCCGTATATCCCACCGCCGGATGTATTAATATATGATTGCAGCTGGAAACTGCCTGAACCAGTACTGGTAACAGTATAATAATAGTTGTATGTTCCTGCGGGGTTTGTCAGGTCCGGGACATACCAAGACAGGCTTGGCTGGTACGCATTCTGGATATTCGCCGCAGGAATAGGATTGAATAAAATTCCCGCAGGGCTGTATTCCGTACCATTATTTTTTGAATTCAGCATGAAAAAATCTCCGGGATTGGCAGTACCGGTGACCCGCCATGCGATTGTTACGTCGATTATATCCCCCATCGCCCAATTGCCCGGATGATCCGTCGAGATAGACGTGTAAAATTGCGGGGTAATTGTCGGCGAAAATACCGGCGAATTCGTGGGGGTGGATGTCATTGTTGCGGTAAAAGTATCGGATGGTGTTGAGGTCATCGCAAAAGTCGGCGAGATTGTGGAAGTAATCGTCGGTGTAACAACATTGATGTAAAGGGTATTCGCATTCATGGTCCCTGATTGCGAATCCCCGGTTAACCAGTAATAGTCACCCGAAATGGTAATGTTTCCGCCCAAGGCTGCCTGAGCCGTTATGGTCAAGAGCTGGTATTCATTTACGTTTTGCAGCCCGTTCTTCACATGATAATAATTATTGACGGTATCCACCGGTGTCGGATGGGCGCCTATCAATGAAATACCTGTGCCTCCCGCATGCATCCTCGAGTATGCGATATAACCGTTAAAATGTCCGTTATAATAAACATTAAACGGATCACCCGCGACCACAGGCGTCAACATGTTATATGATAATACAAGGGTCGCGGCAGGCATCGGAGTTAGCGTAGACGTCAAAGTCGCCGTTGGAGAAGGCGTTTTATTGCATGACCCGCTTATAACGTTCCAATCCTGAACTACAAACACGGAACTGACAGTTGTAGAATAGGAAGTATTCGCGATGCCCAGTAAATACATACCATCAATGGATACCGCATATGTGCCCATCTGAGTCCAGGAAATACCATCCAGGGAAGTATAAGCCGTAAACAGGTATCCCTCCTTTTTCATTCTCAACCACGTGTTATTCTGGAAATTGCCCGTACCATTTGCTATTACCAAGGAACTGCCGTTCCTTATGTTAAATTCCGCCGTAGCTCCCTGCCTGCACCCAAGATACAGCATTTTCGAACCGGTATCGAGCGATTGCCGCACCATAAGAGCGCATTTTGATCCGATCGCTCCGGTAATACTGTTAATCCTTAAGCTAACGTCCCAATCAGCATTGTTTCCAATAGTTTGATATATATATGAAGCGGAATCCGGGGCATTCCACAGATCCATGCCTTCGGCTGTAATAGTTAAAGATCCTGATTCAGCCGCGGAGACAAGTGTGCCGGTCCCTATCCCAGCCGTATTCCAGATGACGGTATTAAAATTCGAATTATTAAACCCATCCGGATAGACACAGCCTAAATATCCCGGCGCATATGTCGGGGTAATAGTCGGCGTTATTGTAGGAGTTACTGTAGGCGTATTAACTGCGGTACTCTGCGCCATGCCAAGCTCCAGGAATATCGAATTAAAGGGCAATGTATAACCGGGTGTTGACGCGTCTGTCCTGTGATTTAGAATAGCCGTATAGCTACCTGACGGCTGTGCCGAGTACGGCAGATCAAATAAAACGCCATATTGGGACATCCCGCCGGTTGTGTTCATCAACTGCCCGCTCATCGGCACGCCCGCTTCGCTGCCTATGTACGCTGTTTCAGTAATGCTGCCATAGGCATTTCCAATGCCCTGCATTGAAAAATTATATAAAACAATGGATTTAGATGTAGTGTTTTTTTGCAATGTCAGGGAAGAATCCGTGACAAATGAATCCGAAGCAGTGGAAACTATGCTCACGGAACTTGTTTTGGTTACGGCCGATAACGAGTATCCGATACCTCCGTTGTTGGCGCAAAGCGCGACAGCGATAAGAGAAGCCATCCCGGCTTGTGCGTTTCCGCTGGCGGTATATCCCCAGAATGTTACCGTATGGTTCCCCGCAGCAAGGTCTTTGGAAATGACCGTAAGAGGGTAATTCCGATTTGCCGACGCGTCAATAATGCCAAGCCCGTGTCCTATACCAACGTTATCTATTGTTATATACTCTATTCCAATTATTGCCCCTGCTGCGTATATATAGTTATTCGCTAATGCCAGGATCTTCCCGGGTGCAGGCAAATTCAAAACAGTCTGCGTAATAATGACAGGAGATGAACTTAATTGCACATCCGCAGTATTTAACACAGCAGATGAGTTCAGGGTATATAAAGTGTCGGAAGTTGTCAAAGGAATCGCCGCAATTGAACCGTTTATAATATTTGCTGTCGTCGCAGACCCGCCTGTTTTGACCCATTCCCTGAATATGGTGCTGCCTGCGGTCGGCACATTAAAAAGGTAGGCATTAAAAAATGTGCCCTGATGATTTGCAGCGGAATTAATATAGGTTATTCCAGCGCCGGCATCGCTAACCGGCGTAGCGTCGGCCATATTTGCCTGGAAATATGCCTTGTTCACTGTCCCTGATATATACGCGCTTCCCGAACACAATACGAGAACTTGCTCATTATTTATATCCGTTTGCGCGGTAACTGATAACCCCGTAACCTGCGTATATGACGTTCCTGTTATGGCCTGGTTGATGGCCGGCACTGGATTATAAGCCGCCCTGAAACTTGATCCGTCCACAGGAATCGGGGTAATTGTAGGCGTCGGACTTCCGGCGGGGGATTTCCATACATCACTGCTATAACCGCTGCCGCTTGTTACATACCCCCCGATCAACCACATACTGTTGTTAAATACCACGCCGCCGGCCGAGTTTCTGGTCCCCCACGGCGCCGAGTTTGTTGATTGTGTCCAATTTACACCATTGTAAGAAGACCATACGTCGTTAAAATAGTTACTAGTGTCATAACCGCCGTATACCCACATCCTGCCGTTAAATTCCACATTCGTATGTGCTAATCTTGGGACAAATCCGGCTGAATTTGTCGCACGGGCCCAGTTTACGCCGTCATATGTGTACCATACATCGTTAAGCGCCGTACTGCTGTATCCGCCCGTAACCCATATGGCGCCATTATGGACCACAACGGATAATCCGCGCCTGGCATCCCATGGCGCTGAGGATGTTGCCTGTGTCCAGGTTATGCCGTCGCTTGAGTACCATACGTCTTTTTTATTGGAGGAATTATCGTATCCGCCCATGACCCACATCTGGTTGTTGTACACCACAGCTCCCATCATGAACCTGGGACTCCATTGCGCTGTGCCTGTTACCTGTGTCCAGGTTATGCCATCCGATGAATTCCAGACATCGTTCATTATATGACCGCCTGTTGTTACTCCTCCCATTACCCATATTTGATTGTTATAAACTAAAGTGCTGTGCATCTGCCTGTTGCCCCATTGCGCGGCGCCTGTTACCTGCGTCCATGCTGCGCCGTCCGATGAACTCCACACATCGGATAACCCGGAGCTGCCGTTACTTCCGCCCAGGACCCAGAATTGATTGTTAAAAATTACGCTGCCAAAATATGTCCTCCCTGAAAACTGCGCGGCAGCAGTCATCTGCTGCCATGTATCCCCTGCGCCTGCCATTATCGTTGGAGTCTGTGTAATTGTCGGCGTTACCGTATTGGTTCCTATTGGCGTTGATGTGAGGGTAAACGTCGGTGTCATTGTCCGGGTAAACGTAGGCGTCCCTGTAAGGGTAAAGGTTGGCGTTACCGTTATAGTAGGAGTGACCGTGCTTGTGGGGATATTAGTTCCGATAAACATGAGCAATTCAACAGCGCCTAACCCCATATCCCCGGCCCCGGACGTATCGGTGAAATTGGGGATATAACTGCCCACAGTCGGAGCATATTGATCAAACGATACCAGCGCCCTGTCCCAAGCCGGGTTTGTATACTGACGGGTGGTCCAGTTGGGTCCTGCGGCAGGATTTGCGCCACCTACCCTGACACCGCCAAAACCCACAAACACACTGTTTACTTTAGTGGATGATATCGTTATTGACTGGTATGACACAGGAAAGCCCTCATTGGAACTATATGCCCCCACCGCGTTTGTATTCTCATATATGAGGGCCTGGGCTATCGCGTAATTGCTTGAGGTAAAAGTAATGCTGACCCCGTTGGTTCCGGCCCTCGGGCTGACCAGTTTATAAATGTCCAGCTCAAGATTGCTTGCCCTTGATGTTATTGTTACGGGCGTCATAACTACCCCGGCATACGATATGGCGCTGACCGGAGAGCCTGTATTATTCCCGGATATGCCTACCAGCATCACGCCGTTTTGTGTAGTGTTGTTGACGGTGAAATATATGCCGGTGTTGCCGTCTATATAGCCGGAATTGCCGTTTGCGTACGCCACGTATGCATATGCTGTGGGTGTCGGCGTAACTGTCGGCGTTACTGTCGGGGTAAACGTAGCTGTCCGGGTGTATGTCGGTGTGCCGGTACGCGTATAGGTCGGCGTTATTGTCGACGTCTGTGTAATTGTCGGTGTTGTAGTAAAAGTACTTGTAAGCACGAGCAGTTCCACACCGCCCAGCCCCATATCCCCGCTTGCAAGCGAATTTGTAAAATTCGGGTTATAGCTCCCGACCGTAGGCGCATACTGTTCAAACGATATCAGCGCCCTGTCCCCGTCCGCGCTCGAATACAGGCGCGGCCACCAGTTTGGATCCTGTACAGGATCGGCCATGCCTGCCCTGACCCCTCCGAACGCCACAAACAGGCTGTTAGACAATGTGGATGAAATAGTGAGCGACTGGTATGAAACCGGATATCCTTCGCCGGAGCTATACGCCCCGACAGCGGCCGTATTATCATATATCATGGCCTGCGCCATCGCGTAATCGCTCGCGGTAAATGTAATGCTCAGCCCGTTGGTCCCGGCCCTGGGGCTGACAAGCTTGTACACATCCAGCTCAAAATCACCCGATCTAAGCGCGCTTGTCAGGAATGTCATATTGACTCCGGCATATGATATGGCGCTGATCGGAGAACCTGTATTGTTCCCGGATATGCCCACCAGCATTACTCCGTTCCGGGTCGTATTATTAACTGTAAAATATATATTGGTTCCTCCGTCCACTGAGCCTGAATTGCCGTTCGCGTATGCGACATTTACATTGCCTGCCGGCACGGTTACGGTAATGGTAATTGTAGGCGTTACGGTGCAGGTAGGCGAAAAAGTAGGCGAGATCACGGTCTGCGTCTGCGTTATTGTCGGCGTCGGCGGTGCGCAGTCGAACTTCATCACTGAAGCCTTATTTGAATTTCCAGCATCCTGATATGCCACATACGACGTCCCGTTATTTACGTATAACGATGTAGAATTCGCGGTTCCTGCCGAGAATCCTGCGCTTCCTACCACTGTCCAGCTCACACCTGTGTATGTCATTACCGTCGCTTTATTGGAATTTGCACCATCATAATACGCCACATACGCCGTCCCGTTATTTACGTATAACGATGTATAATACGCGGGTCCTGCCGAGAATCCTGCGCTTCCTACCGCAGTCCAGCTCACCCCTGTGTATGTCATTACCGTCGCTTTATAGGAATTTGCAAGATCACTATACGCCACATACGGCGTCCCGTTATTTACGTATAACGATGTATAATACGCGGGTCCTGCCGAGAATCCTGCGCTTCCTACCGCAGTCCAGCTCACCCCTGTGTATGTCATTACCGTCGCTTTATAGGAATTTGCAAGATCACTATACGCCACATACGGCGTCCCGTTATTTACGTATAACGATGTATAATTCGCGGTTCCTGCAGAGAATCCCGCATTTCCTACGTTTTGCCAGACCATTGGACAGGATGGCGGCGTTACCGTCGCGGTTGGTGTTATGATATTATGAATCAGGTCCACATGGTAACCGATTGAAACATCGTTTATATATGATTGGAACTGATCATAACTATTGGCTGTGGAAGTTATCGTATAATAAAAACTGTATATTCCGGAAACATCATTGCCGGGAGGTATATCCCATCTTATCAACGGGATATTCGGGTCTACTACATGCGTCACGGGTGCAGGATTTGAAACATAGCCGTTGTTCCCTCCCACTAATGAATTTACATAAAGCACCGAACCCGGCGGCGTATACCCCTGCATGTACCATGAAACCGTCAAATTGACCGTATTGCCCAGCACCCAGTCGCCGGTCTGGTAAGCCGAAATGTTGGTTGAAATAACCGGCGTTCTTGTAGGCGTTATTGTTTTGGTCGGGGTTATCGTCGCGGTTACCGTGTATGTGGCTGTTGCCGTGTATGTGGCTGTTGCCGTGTATGTGGCTGTTGACGTCATGGTATATGTCGGCGTTCCGCTCCTGGTAAATGTCGGCGACACTGTCCATGTTCTCGACCGCGTCGGAGAAGGCGTATTAGTCGGCGACCTGGTCCAGGACGGCGTTCTGGTATATGTTTTCGTATATGTCGGCGACCTGGTCCAGGACGGCGTTCTGGTCCAGGACGGCGTTCTGGTATATGTCTTCGTATATGTCGCCGACCTGGTATAAGTGGGAGAATTTGTCAGTGAGATGGTTTTTGTAGCGGTAAATGTCGGGCTGACAGAAAAAGTGCTTGTCCTTGTGTATGTGGGCGAAACCGTCCATGTATTGGAGATCGTCGGCGAAACAGAGTTTGTGGGCGTGATAGTCGGGCTGTTGCCCGTTATCTCGACCGCGACATTGCCTTCCGTCCCCGCGCTGTTGGGCCAAAAAATCATGCTAAACGCCGCGGGAGTCGCGGCAGGCCTGTCCGCAAAGCCGGCCGTGATAGTCACGCCCGTCGAACCCGAAGTGTTCCTTACAACCTCGGGCGTAGGGGCGGTTACAGTTGCAAGGGTTATTGCCCCGCCATATGCTCCCAATAACCATGAGTTAATCTTTGTGGTGGTTACCGTATTTGTTATGCCTTTTACAGTATTTGTGCCAGTAACAGGCGTAAGCACCGCAAACACGTTCGTATAACTCTGCGATATAGCCGACAAATCGCACCTCGCGCTTGTGGTGATCGTTACGTTCCGCGCGCCGGAGGGAGGCTGTAATAAATAGTAGAGCGAAGTTGTAAAATTACTGGATGTAGCGTTCCCAACAAGCAGCATGCCCGAGCCGGCGTAAGATACGCTTAATATGACAGCCGAATTGTTTTTGGTTACGGTCACGAACAAAGCTCTGATGCCGGATGCGGTGGTATGCGTCCATGAAAGGGTTGTGCTGTTTGTCCCGATACTCCGTTGAGCCTTTGCAGTAGCGTCATTTGCAGGCGTGGCGAAAACATTGCCCGAAAATAAAATAAATGTAAACGCCAGTAAAAGCACTGTTGTCGTTAAAACCCTTTTCACCACATATCCTCCACTATTCTATTTTGCTGCCTTGATTTATATTTCGCCGCCGCAATCTGAATGTTGCGCTTACGAAAACCTTGCCTATCAGTTCCCGCCCATAACGTTCTTATAATCCGTGTCGTTCTTGTCTTTTATTATTTTCATTCTTCCCAGTGACAAATCCTTTGCCATGCCCGTCACCGATGCCGAAAGATACGACGAAAATTTCGCGTTTTCGGATGCGGGAACATAAATTTTTGCCACTATCCGCATCACACCACCGGCCGCAGACCCGCTTATCTGCACAACAGCATCCGGAAAGTCCCGCATTATCGCAGCCGTTACCTCCGAAAAATCCTTTTGTTTTTCGAAATACAGCAGGAAAGGTTTTTCCTGGAAAAGCGACGCAGGCGGACAAGGCGTCGCAGAACCCGAAGGCGCGGCAATGCCAAAGGAAACGAATATTACAAGGGCCAGAAATGCAAATAATAATATCTTTTTTAATATCATATTAAGACCTCCATTTATCACATTTTTTAAAAGTATTGTGCAAATTGCGTATCCCCGTCCTTATGCCTCCAGCCTTGTTCACGCACTTCACATCCACCCTCTGCCCGAACTGCCTGTTTGAAAATTCCTTTAATTCTGTTTTCAAATTCATTCCTCTTTTCCAGTCTTCAACTTTATACTATCAACTTGAGGGCTGGCACTATCTTTTTTTTCAAGGTTTGATAACTTTCTTTTTCATCGGTTTTCCGTTAATATCGTAATCAGTAGAGCTGACAAGTTCGCCGTTTTTGTAAACTTCATCGAGCATTTTTTTACCGTCAGAATAATATGTGATAAAAAGCCCGTTCTTTTTGTCGTTTTTATAATTCCCTGTTATTTTTAATGTTCCATCTTCCATGTATTCCTTTGAATAGCCGTTCTTGACACCATCTTTAAATAATCCTTCAAATATCAATTGCCCTTTATCATCGTATCGTAAAAATTTTCCATTCAATTTTCCATTTATATTTGTTGCTTGATCCATTAGTTTACCGTTTTCATAATATTGTTTTAATAATCCATTTTCTACGCCATTTTTATATTCCATTTCTTGCCTTAATTTCCCGTTTTCATAATACCAGACAAACACGCCCTCCTCTTTATCGTCTATTAACGTACCCGTATTGTCTAATTTGCCTTTTTCAGAATATGCCATTAATACTCCATCAAGAAGTCCATTCTTATAGTTTTCTTTTCTGTGTGTAACTCCATTTTCAAAGTATTCAATGTATGAGCCATTTTTTAAATTATTAGTCATAAAATATTCTGTTTTTATTTTGCCATCTTTATAAAACTCTTTTATTTTGCCGTTTATCATGCCATTTTTTATTTCAAAAACACTTTTCTTTTGTCCGGTTAAATAATATGAATTATATTTTTCATCTATTACTTTATTATTTTCATATTTAATTATTTCATAATAATCCTCTCCTGCCCCGTCCTTCCAAAACATTTTTACATATCCATTGATTATTTGACCTTCTTTTGCCGAATTAAAATTTTTATCGTATGTCCACTTTGCAATTACTTTATCGTCCAAATAGAAATACCTTATATTGTCTTCACTCTTACTGATAATTTTTATCTCTTGTGGCTTTGAACAAGATAAAAAGATTATGAATACAAGGATCATTGGTATCTTAAAAATTTTTATATATTTTTTCATTATGATCTCCTAATTTTATTAATATCCTGAAAGTAGTTGTGGTTGTACTGATGAACCTGGTACTGGCTGTGATGCTATAGTTCTATTTGCTGTAGCTGTAGGTGGTGGGTTTGATGCTGACACACCTGTTTCACCAGCTGTAGCATTATAAAATGGAGTTCCCCAAGAAGATATATAATCATAATTAACAGGCCTAAGTACCTGCTTATCCTGAGGAAATTGAGCAACATACTCATTTGGATTGGAAACATAACCTACAGTGTCTTTAACATGTAATGCTAAATCAGCTAATTTTGCAGCACTTTTTGGGCCTACTACTTCAGGCGCCGATAAAAAACCTGATAAAAACACAGCAAAATTCTGAATTTTGTCTCCTGGATTTTCCGCCCATGTTCTTTCAGTTTTCATTACATTTGGTACGACAGTTGCCGCTGGCACTGGTTTTACTGTGTCAAGCGGAAGCAAAGTAGGTGGTCCTTTATATTCGTTTCCATCCGGATCTACATATTTTGTGGGATTCTGGGCACTGTACGAATAAAGACCTAAATTCATAGAATTATAAACCCATTTTCCTCTAGTATCAATATGTTTCCATAAAGCCATATCTGTGCTCTGCCATACGCTCGTCTGCGGGTCATAGTATCTCGCGCCGTAATAATACAGACCTGTCGCGTCGAGTTCCTTGCTTGTGAACATATACTTCGGCAGTTTTATGGTTTCATTATTCCATATTTCCTCATTTATCTGTTCCAGCCATGTCTCGCCCCATGGCGTGTACTCCATGTGCTCCCTCAGATTTCCGTTTATATCCGTCAGGTATCCGGTTGAACCCAGGTGGTCGGTATGATAGAAATACACTATAGGATTATCATTCGGCGACCCGTTGTTTGTCGGATCCACGCTGCTTATGATCCTGTCGTTGCCGACAAAAATATTGTCTGTCGTGACTTTTATCATGTTTGTCAGGTCCGTGCGCACGCTCGTGAACTGGTTCACGTAGTCGGTTTCCACCGTTCCCTCTTTCTTTATCACCCTCTGCCCCGCGTCGTTGTACCAGTTCTGGTCGTCGGCCAAAACAGTATTTGTTACTGTGTCCCTGTCAGTCACCCTGGTAATGCGGTCCGCGTCGTCCCACGTTATGGTCCTTGCGAAGTTGGCCGGCGGCAGTATATATCCCGTCTGGTTGCCGTCGGCATCGTAAGAATACCCGCGCATAAGGGCAGTTGCCGTATCGCTGACATATTTCGGAGCGTGAGGCCCGCCGTTTGTACCGACATCGTAGACAAAAGTAAAGCTGTATGTCTTTGCCGCGTAGGGCACAGGCGAACCAGCGGGGGTATCTATAGAGGGTATATAGATGTTGACAGCCTGATTTTTACTCGTGATATTATGTATATTATCAAATGTGGTATCAGTTGTGAACTGCCTCATGGTCTTCGGGTTGTTGGGGTCTGTCGAGTCATCCAGTTCGCCTTGCGCGTGTTTCAGCCTGTAGAATCCGTCATATGTAAACCCTCTAACCAGTTTTTCCGGATTTCCGTCCATACTGACAGCCGAATTATTCGTCAGGCTGAATATGTTCCCGGCATTGTCATATAGATAACTTAGGTCCTGGATATTTTTGTTATCGGATATTCTGTAAGTTATCAGCTCATTGAGCCTGCGGGTCTGGTCGTCATACGTATACCCCGTACCAATACCTCCCACGCTGTTCACATACCTCATGTCAGATCTCTGCCCGAATTTATCATATGTGATCGAACTTATGTAAGTGAGCACCTTCGTGCCCTTAACGCCGCTGACCCTGTTCACAAGGCCGCCTCTGTCATATTCGTAAATGGCGGTATCGTTGTTGGGATATGTCATTTTGCGCATCCTGCCGAAATTATCCCATTCATAATACATGTTATAATTCGTGAACGCTCCGCCCGGGCCCTGGCTCTTTATATGGTTTGTCTCAGTAGAAACATTGCCGAGCATGTCGTATCTGCGGTCCTGCGAGCCTATTCCTGTCCCGTATGAAACCGACTTTATCCTTTCCGCGACATTGCCGTTGCCCGCGCCTGCTTCATCCTTACTGCCATAAACATAGGTGACATTGTTTTCCGGGTTACTCGGGTATTGTATGGAAACCAGCCTGTTTATGTCGTATGTATACTGGATGGACGGATGATTAGATTCGGCGTCGAGTCTGGGCGTAATTTTATTTATCAGGTTGGACGCCGCATCATACATCATCTGCACTTTTCCTGAATCCGGATTTATTATGGCCGTCCTTCTACCCAGCATGTCATAATACACGCCTGTTGTATTGCTCCCGGCGTCCGTTATTTTTGTTATTTCCCCAATTACGTCATAATCATAAGAGGTGGATATCGTGGGAAGACCTGTCGTTTTATCTATTTCAGCCACCTCCCGTATCTGCTGTTTCGCGTCTTTATATGTTGCCTTCTGGTTGCCGAGGGCGTCGGTTACCGTTGTCATGAGCCTGTTGTATGAATTTAATGGATTACCAGTCCCAATTGCATATGCATTATTAATTGATTTTCCATCCGGCATGGTTACGCTTGAAATCCTGTCAAAATCATCATAAACATACCGGGTCGGATTTATCGAATCACGGATTGTGTTAAAATCCGTCTTACTTCCGATATCCACTGTTGGATAATACTGGTTTATCACCCTGCCTGCCGCGTCGTATTCGACCCTGCCGGATGTGACCATCACAATATTGCTGTCAGGAGGCGACGAAACGACTGCCACTGCCGCGCTTTTCTTTGTCTGTATGACACGGCCCAGGCCGTCGGCAAGTGTTATGATCTCTATTGGTTTCGAGGAATAGCCGTCATAGTTATCAGTAACAGCGTACGGCACATGCCCGGCGGCTGTATCAGGATTGTATAAATAATCAACAGTATGCGTGGTTGGGGGAGTTGTGCCCTGATACGGCCCCACTATGTATCTGAGCCTGCCGAAATATTCGCCGGGAGCGTTGTTATATGTATAGTCGACCTTGCTCCCGTTGGCATCGACAGTCTGCAATATTTTTCCATAGTCAGGGTCATAATTAGCCGATGACGCATAACCGAAACTATCGCTTATCCCGGTTACATATCCAAACGCGTCATACGTATAACCCAGATGATACCTCTGCCCGGCATTGTTCTGCGGCATGTCTATGCCTGTCAGATTGCCGTACGAATCGTGCTGCAGGTCCGTGACTGCGAATGTTGTACTGCCGGTTATCAGCTCTTTTATATCAGCCAGATTCCCGCTGCCGTCGTATTTGGCCTCCCTTTGCCTTAAGTGCGTGCCCAAAGGGGACGTAGCGTAAACATTGATGGAAGAAGCAAGGTTAATCGGGCCCTGGTAGAGAATTGCATCATCATTGACTGCTGGAAGAGGATTAGGGTTAAAATTCATACCCCCCCCGTTTTTATCCTTATAAGCAACGATCGCAAGTACCGTGTCACTTTCAGAACCTGTTTCAGCACAAAAAGTTATGTTCCCGCAACTGTCGTAAGCATATGTTTTTACGGAAGTAACAGGCCCTCCATTCAATTCATAAAAAGTTTCGGCCGTTTGTGTCAGCTTCGGGAAATAAGTTGTATATTGCACATACATGGCCGGGTCGATATAAATGGCGTTATCTCCACTGGCCGGCGGCGCGTATGAATTTCTTTTAACATAATGCGTATTTCCCTGCGCGTCTGATATAGTCTCGGACTTTAACAATCCCTTCATGAAATACATTTCACTTTCATCCGAATTCGTAAAATCACTGGCCTGAAAATAATCCCTGTACGTATCCCTGTAGTCATTATTGCCGAGCTGTGTGACCTCATTTACCGACGCATATCCGTAAAATTCCCTTTCAAACTTGTCATATTTGCCGAGCGAGTAATCATATGTGGTGACCTGGTCCGGGCTCGCGATGGAAGAGTACAGGCCGTCCGTCAGTGTCACTTTCGAAAGGTTCCATCTTGGCCTGGGCATGTCGCGCGTCGGGGTCCAGTGCGTGTAATCAAGGCTTATAGTAGAATTCATGGGCCTGTGCACGCTCTGCAGCAGGTTTGTCCTGCGGATATTGCTCTGGTTTATCAGCAGGTTATTTGCCGTGTCCGAGTTTACCACATCAGGATATCCGTTCCCGCGCAGGTCCATCAGCATGCTCATTTGTTTGCTCATGGAACTGCTGCTGGCCTTGGAGTAACTCCCCCCGATCTGCACCACAACGAGGTCGATGCTGACCGAAAACCCGTAAAAATTCCCTGCGCTTGAGGTTTCAGCGGCGCCGACGAGCGGCGGCATTCCGACATACATGAGGGGCATGAAGCCTGTGCCTGTATTAAACGCCACCCTGCCGTCAATCGCTACATAATCAGGCAATCCGTCTCCGTTTATATCGGTCAGGGATTTAAGCGGCGCGGAAAAGGATACATTGCCGGAAGCCCCGGCGCTGCCGCTGAATACCCCGGCGACATTCACGCTGATGGCGGCATTTGTCCCCAGATTTGCGCTCGCGCTTTCGTTTATAGCGTCGATCCCCTGCCATATCTGGTCCCCTGAAAAACCATATCCTGTATTCAGGCTCACATGCACATTATTATTGCCGTCCACCCATACCTTGTCAGGCAGGCCGTCTCCGTTCATATCCATGAATTTATTCGATACCGATGACCGGCCCCCGCCGATCTGGGAACCCACGCTTACCCCGACTTTTGTCATGGACTGGCCGTCTGAATTCGACGACACTGGGTTATCTATGCTGCCGCCTGTATCCGCGCTGCCGTTCGGTATGGAAACCGGCGGATTGACGGTCACTGCGCCAATGCCGCCCCCGCCTCCAATACCGTTCCCGCCCCCGCCGTTTATAACGTTTGATTTATTTATGTCTTTATCCGAAATGCCCAGTGTTTGCGTGCTCAACCCTCCGTCAGGGGTCGTATACTGGATGCGCTGGGATGATATCATGTCCGGGTAACCGTCCCCGTTCATGTCCATATAATCGGACAAACATGTAGCGTCTCCTGCCGAGCCGTATCCGGATATGGACCCGTTGACAATGCCGAGATCCACTCCGCCGCTCAGGCCTCCCCCGAACTGTTTTGACTTGCTCACCTTGTTGACGCCGTATGCCCTCCCGCCATCCAGCGCTTTAACATCGGCGGGCGGATACACATCCTCGTTTGACATCGGCGTTATGCTTTTCCTTCCCATCCTCGAACAGCTCATATCATACCGGCCGCAATAAATATCTGCCGATGCCTGCCACAAACCCCGGGTATTGCCGATGGAATCTGAATCCTCGGCCTGCACAGGTATGAAGGCTATCTGGTCCATGACAGTATATGTCACCCCGCCGGCCGTATATGTTATCCCGCAGGCTGTAGTTGTTATCGCCAGCCTGGACTCATCTATGGGGGTTGTGGGGCTGTCGCTGTTTACATCCGTATCCAAGGTGCCCGCGTTGCCGTTCAAGCCCGCGACAGCCCATCCGCGGTAAGGCGAGGCAAACAGGTTCACCTGTTCGTCCTGATAAAAAGTAAAATTAGGGGGAACCCATAACCCATTTGTCAGGGATTGAGGTAAAACAGCATATGCAGTTGTTGTTGTATCCTTTGTAAAACACTCAAGATAAAGTTTATCCCCTGTATTTAGGTCGCCATTGTATGGAACGTTATTATTCGCCAATCCGTTACTTATTGAGATTATATTTTTATATAACAATTCATTCCGTTTTTTTATGGTAAACGCGACATCTGCGGTAGTCCATGTTGTGGAAACATAAAAAGTCGGAGCTATGCTTAGATTTCTTACAATAGACCTGTTTTCGTTGACCACATCGACCTGAATCGGCCCTCCGGGATTTACTGCATAATTAAATGCTCCTTGGTAATAATCTTGCTCACAGGGGTTACTCCTGTATCCATGATATACTATGCCGGCATTTAATGATATTGTATTTAGATCACTTTGATTGGCAACAGTCATTTTTATCTTGAACTGGTCCGGTATAAAGAATTGCTTGTATGGATAATTTTGAAAAATGGTGTATGCAGAAAATATATTGGAGCCACATGATAAAATATCATTTGGCCCATACGACTGCACGAGGTTATCTACTTCTTTTCCGGAGCTGTCATACCAGGCAAGATAAATATTTACATTTCCGGATGTCTGCCCTTTCGCTATGGTGCCCTCGATTCGTAAGGCAGGATAACGCCAATAACAGCCGCAGCAACAGGCCAATGTTTCGTCACAACCGCCCAGGTAATCCTGTAATTCCGAACAGTATGGCAGCCTCGTCATCATTGCGTCCACTATATATGGCTGATTCGGGGTGCCATTAACATTTTTTGGATAGAACATCACATCGTACGGCGGGTGCATTGCGAAATTGGGCTTGGTTTCGTCGTTATTGTCATACGCGGTTAAAGTCATACCTGCCGGTAAGCTTACCGGGTCGATGTAGGAATAATAAATATACGGCCGCCATGAAATAGCTTTCAAATCTATGTTTGAATCAGAGTCAGCGACCAGAGCAATCACATCTCCCTTTACAACGTCTACCTCGCGGTAATACTGGCCGTCAATATCAGGAGTAGCACCCATCCTTATTGTTGCGCTGTTTCCAAACGCATACGACCTGCCGGTCTGGCTTCCTCTGGTAGGGTCGTTCAGGTAAATATCATTGCCTATCATTGTTGTATTGCCGTTTGCGTCCAGTACAGGCATGCCGTTCGCGTCAGTAACCACATGGTTCCCGCTTCTTTTCAAAATGCGCAGAGTAACATCATCCGTGGTCACCTCGGTCTTTACAAGGTCGCCCTTGATCCTGACCTTGCCCGTAAACATCATTGTTGTCGCCAGGCCGCGCCTGCCCGCCAGTGTGAAGTCATCCGACGCCTTGTAGTGCGTTTCAGACAGGCCGTTCGCGTTTACCCATGAAGTCAGGGTCGTGCCCACAACCTGGGTATATGTTATTTCCGGGTCCCACTGCACATGGTCATACATGCCGTCATTAACCGACTGGATCCTGAAATATATCCTGTCCCCCTTGTTTATACTAATCGCCGGCGGCAGCGTGGTGGTGTAGGTCCCGTTATTCACATCCGCGTCCGATTTATGCGGGTCATAGGCATTTTGCCAATGGTCGGTAGGCAAATACACGCGCCAGACTTTCTGTGAAACTGAGTTCCATGTGTTTGAGTTCATATCTATTGATACAAAAACACCGTCGGCTCCATTATAATTTGCCCTTGCGTCGCTTGTATCGGTTATCATCTGATAAGTCCCGTCTATCCTGATAGTTCCGGTATAAGGCGCCACCCATCTCCGGAATGTATCGATAAGCGGGTTTGCCTTTTTCTTGGCTATAGATTCCGCCACAAGCTCGTCATTTGACGGCAACAGACCAGATAAATCCAGCTGAGCTGTCGGCTTTATGGGATTTTCAGTGCCTGTGGAATCAATATCGTAACTAATAACATTAGGATTATGGAGGGGATCCAAAATTTTTCCGAAATAAACCTTTCCGTTGTTCACAAGGTCCGGTATTCCATCGCCATTTGCATCTGACATATATTTGTCCTGAACAGTATCGACCTGCGTGCTGTTGAGCGAGCCGCCTATGCTTACCCCGATGCCCCCTATTTTAGCGCCCCAACTTAGGCCCCCGCCTATCATCGTGGATTTCTGGGTGTCATGCGACAGGGCAAACGACACACTCGGGTCAGTGGGGGTAAGTCTATAAACATTGTTTGGATCAAACAACATGCCGTTTAAGTTCGGCCTGTAGAAGAAAACTCTTCCATCTGAAAATACCTGGTCCGGCAGGCCGTCCCCGTCTATGTCCATGAGCGAGTATACTCCGTGGCTCTCCCCGTTATTATACCCCCAGGTAACGCTGACATTGAATCCCAAAGCGCCTCCGTTCACGCTGTAGTTTTCGCCTCCGCTTGTGTTGATATTGCCGCTTAAGCCGGAAACGTGCCCATCGACCCCCAGCCCCAGATTGGATATTGTCTCGATGCCGCTCAGGTTCGTGTTCCATGTCAAAGCCTGGTTGCTGTTAAAAGCCTGGTTGCTGTTAAAAATCACTGTATTGCCGCTGGAATCCGCAATATCATCAAAATAACTGAACGTATGCCCGCCCGCGGTAATCTGATGTCCGCCTAAAAACTCACCATCTTTGCCATATTGTTTTATACCAGCAAGCAGGCATTTCCCCAGCACGCCAGGAACATAGCTGAAAATATATTCCCGTATTATACTATTGTCGTGTTTCACCTGTATACTGCGCAGCCTTTGGGTGTTTTTCTTTACAAAACCTCCCCTGCAATCAATCCTGTAGCATGGGGTGTTAACACCGCCTGTTACGTTTACCATGGGCTCATAACTAAAATATACGCTGAAAGGCCCAACATCCGACCCGGAGTCCGTGTAAGTTATATGGTCCAGGAGCGGATTATTATTATCTACTCCGCCATAGTTGTCAGATATATAATGATACTGTACGCTGTTTCCGTTCTTATCCACTGTTTTGCTCAGGGCCCACATAAAAATATCATTTTCCCCGGTATTGTTATTTAAAGGCGCGAGCACTGAATCCTGCGTCGTTCCGTAAAAATTCGTCGCCCCGTCCTTGTTAATGACCTCCCATTTGTAATCGGTTACGCTGTCATTGTGCCTGATTATCCTCAGGAACTTGCCTTCCACTCTGGAGAAGAAACGCCTGCCGCCGTAGCTCCTGGACATAACAATGCTCGTACGCGCAGAGGGCAGCAACATCTCCCCCTCGAGCTGATATGTCTCTGTTTCGTTGGCAGAATCGAACCTCGGTATCCCCCACCTGGTATCGCAGACGACGGCGTGGATTGGCATGTCCCACCCGTAACCAAGCAGGCCGTCGCCGCCGCTGGAATTATAGCTTATTTTTATGTCCGGCTGCATCCCCTGCAGTCCCGGAGGCAAATCTATCTGGTAACTTAATGCCGCATCCCCTTTATTATTCATCTGGGGCGGCTCTATCAGGTCAACCCCGGCGCCGGGCAGCGCAGCCTTCAGGTCCTTTATCATATTCGGGTTAAAGTTCGCGAGCTGGGGATTGTCAGGCTTTACTATTGTCGCGTTTATAAAATCCGTAAAATGGTTGGTCAAACTTTCCGCCATGCCGTTTGTTTTGTCTATCTGCGCCATTTCCACAGGCAGCCACCGGTTGATACGGTCGTTATAATAATATGTCTTTACGTCATCCTCTTTCTGTCCCGGAGGTATGCGTTTTTTATCGTATGGTATCCGCAGCCTGACCTTATTCTTGAATTTTGAGTGGTGGGGCAGGAACCTGTATGCTTTTTTGCTATTGCCCGTCACGTTTACCATGCCCATTTCCAGGGGCGCTATATCCCTGTCCGCCAGTGACAGCACCTGTATGTCCTTGGTCTTGTCCTCGTCGCTCGAATCAACTTCCATACCAACGCCGTTTACGCTGAATTTCATGACTCTGCCGGCTTTTATTCCCATCCCGTATGTCTGCCCGGAATTATTCGTGCCCGATAGGTCCACCGCGGCCAGCATAGTATTGAGCAGGATTGTTTTTGTTATTTTAGTCCCGTCCGGATAGAGCGCCGTAATATCCACGCTCCATGGGGTTGAATCAGCGTCGCTTTCAAGCCCCATATCTTCTTTGCTGATAATGCCGGAAAACACGCCGTTTTTAACTTCGACTGGATTTGGGCCTATCATAACCTGCGCAGTCCCTGACCCGTTATCGGGTATGGGCAGGTAACCTTTTATGAATGCGGCCCTGCCGTAGTACTGTCCGTTATCCGGATAATTTATAAATATCCCGGCCGTCCTTGCCGGGCCAATACCTGATCCACATATCGCGGCCTCGGCTATTCCGCCGGACGAACCCGCTACGCCGCTTATGTCAAACCTGATCTTATCGAATGTTTTTCCAGCTCCGGCAGGTATCGTATTCCAGCCGTTTGCAAGTGTGGCCATTTTTACAGGAACGACTGCCTGCAACCATGAATTATCATTCAAACCGTTTACCGCAAAAGTGCCTCCGGGGTTCCCGAACATCTGCACGCCTATTGACTCCGCCTGTATCGGCCTGTACAGATCGAATACTGCCGATGTGTCGGTTCCTGCCGGATTCCACAAAGTCGACAGATCGCCGTCAAGCATATTGGCATGGCTCAAACCGCCTGTTTCAACTCCGCTGAATTGGTTAAATCCATTGTCCGTTTCCACCACAAGCATCAGGTTCCTTACCGAATACCCGACAGCTGAGCCGGCGGGAAGGGTAAATGATATTACGTTGCTGCCGCTTACCAGCAGGTCGGGATTGACAGGTTCCACCTGGCCGGCCCAGTCAGATGTTCCGGCAACCGGCCATGCCTGTACTGAACCGAGGCCGTTTATGGTATGCTGGGCGCCTATCCAGCTCCCCAGGCCTTTCATGTCATATATAAGCCAGGCCCTGTTGAAATCCGACGCCTGGCCGCTTACATTTACATAAAATACCGCGTTGCTTATATTTGTATCCTCATTGTTCCTTGTCACGGTCACATCGCCGCTTGCGGGGGAAGCGACAAATTTTTTCCCAACGGAATTAAACCCGTTCACGTCGATCAAATATGAAAGCGCGGCGCCATCCTTGACATTCAGATGCGCTCCGTCGGCCCAAAATTCCATCTCCGGCACCCCGGCTTTTGCCGTATCCTGCAAAGGTTCCAGCTTAACCCTGAAAAGCGAAGCCGATTGACCTGATGAAACCTGATATTTGTTCCATGACTGCCGGGCTTTGCTGAGGTCTATGCGCGAAAGGCCCTGTACCTCAGACCAATTATTGCCCGTGGATGAGTATACTGTCATATAGAAAGAAGCCGGCCCGTAGACCTTTATAAATTTAAGATTTATCTGGCCGCCGAAAGTAACATCTATATTCGTAGCCTGTTTCGGGGTATAAACTGAAGTTGTATCACGGTCAAAAAGCTTTGAAACCAGCGTTTGTTCCTGCCGGGCTATTGAATCATCGGAGAATTGAGAAGGGTCTATCTGTATGGTATCTGGTGTATAGCGTACGGTATCCTGGAAAATTTGTGGTGAAAAACTTGCATATAATATGGCGCATAGGATACCTGCCGAAATAATTATCAACAGGTATAGTATGGCCTTTGTCAGTAAACCCGTGGAAAATCCCTTGTTTTCTGTTATGTTTCCGGTTCCATCTGCGGATTGCAAAACGTCCCCCTAGTTAATCCTGTTAGTCAGACAAAAAAGTTAAAAGAAGAAAACCTGCTGCTTAAAACTTTTTTGATTGAATCCCCAAACATGTTTCTATTCCGGAAATAAATTAGGCATAATATACAATAATTTAAGAAATTTGTCAATAGTTTGTTTTTTATTTATTTTTTATAAAAAAACACATAAGTTACACGCTTTTGTTGTTCGTGTAACTTATGCAAACCATACTCCTATACGATTTCCAGATGACTCCAATCAGTGCGGTAATGATAATATAAATATACCCGTAGAGAGGCTGCTTGCTGCCTCTCTGACGCTGGCCTTGCAAAACGAAAGGCTTGGTTTCATAAAGCCGGCCATGAGCGGCGGCAAGCCGCCGCTCTACAATGTTCATCAACACTCCAATACGATTTTCAGATGACTCCAATCGGTGCGAGGATGATAATATAAATATACCCGTAGAGAGGCTGCTTGCTGCCTCTCCGACGCGGGCCTTGCAAAACGAAAGGCTTGGTTTCATAAAGCCGGCCATGAGCGGCAGCAAGCAGCCGCTCTACGATGTTCATTAACGACCGCATGCCCCAAATCTTTATTTATTTTTCTTCGGTTTTATTTGTGACTTGCTTTTCCCCTCAACCGCCTCATAAACCACAGGTATGACAACCAGCGTCAAAAACGTCGATGTTATCAGCCCGCCTATGACCGCTATCGGCATGGTCTTTGCCATGATGACCGACTCGCCGAACCCGAAAGCAAGCGGCAGCATGCCGAATATCATGGAAAAAGTGGTCATGAGTATGGGCCTTAAACGGATGGGCCCCGCATGAAGGAGGGCTTCCCTGGCTGACATGCCCTGCGCCATTTTCTGGTTGGTAAAATCTATAAGAAGTATCCCGTTCTTCGCCACAAGCCCGCACACCATCAAGAGGCCTATCATGGCCATGATATCAAGCTGCTGCCCGGTCAAAAGCAGCGCCAAAAACGCGCCTATGACCGCGAGCGGGACGGATATCATGAGTATTAAAGGCTGTATGAGCGAGTCGTACAGGGAAGCGAGTATCATATACATAAAAAGCAGGGCAAGCAGCATTGCACCGCCCATCTGGAACAGGGTCTCGCTTAACTGTGTTGCCTGGCCCCCAAAACTATAATCATAACCGTAGGGCAGGTTTACTTTAAGTTTTATTGATTTTTTTAAGGCGGAAATAACGTCGCCTAACGCGTAATGTTCCTTTATATTTCCCGTTACCTTTACAATGCGTTTTTTGTTCTCCCTTTTTATCTCCACGGGGCCGGAACCAAACCTGAAATTAGCTACCGCGGACAAAGGGATCTTTTGCCCTCCACTGTTGGTCAGAATAATGTCCTTTAATGAACCAATGCTCTGTTTTTCAATTTCAGGCATTTCCAATATTATGGGATATTCCTTTTCGCCTTTCCTGTACCGCGATATTTCCCTGCCGTTCACGAGTACGTTAAGCATTGACCCTATGTCATAAGTGGATATACCCAGCCTTGAGGCCTTGACCCTGTCGGCTATTATGGATATTTCAGGCTTGCCCGGCCTGTAAGTGGAATTCATGTCAGCCACTCCGGGCGTTTCTTCGGCCGCCCTTTTTATCTGCCTGGCTATGTCCTCGATAACTTTTATATCCGCTCCGGTCACGTTTACTGTTATTGCAAAGCTGTCCCCGCCCCCGGATAACACCTGGCCCGCGCCCGAATCCTGCAATATCAAAAGAACATCGCGGCCGAGCACGGCGCTTAATTTTTTATATTCTTCAGTGCCCGCGAGCGTTGATCTTCTCCCGCCTTTTTTTATCTTCGCGTATATGGTCCCGAGATTTTTTGTGCTCTCCCCCCTGCTGCCTTCACCTCCCGCTACGACATAATATTGTTCTACGTCAGGCACTGTTTTCAGGTATGCTTCAACCAGCTTAAGCTTTTCATCCACAACCGCTATGGTCGCGTCGGGCCTGCATTCTATGGTGTACTGTATGTCGCCGTAATCCGAATCAGGCATGAACGCGAAACCTATGAAAAATACCGCAAGCACCGACGACCCCATAAGCCCGATAGTCCCGAATATCACTGTTTTTTTATGGTTAAGCGCCCAGCCCAGTATCTGTTCGTATATTTCCCTCACATTGAGGTAAAACGCCTCCCATTTTTCATGTATCGCATCGAATATCCTGATAAAGCCCGCCTTATTCTTTTTTACCTCTTCTTTTTTCCACCAGTACGCCGATAACATGGGGGCCGTGGTGAAAGCGTCCACAAGGGATATTAAAAGCGCGAACGCGATGGTAAGCCCGAACTGTTTGAAGAACTGGCCGACAACTCCATTTAAAAATGAGATGGGTATGAATACGGCCATTATGGACGCAGTGGTCGCGATAACCGCGAGCCCGACTTCGTTCGTGCCTTTTACAGCGGCGTCTTTGGGTTTCATGCCTTCTTCCAGGTAGCGGAATATGTTCTCGCGCACGACTATGGAGTCGTCGATCAAAAGTCCTATGGAAAGCGACAAAGCTAAAAGCACCATCATGTTTATGGTGAATCCCGCCGCATGGATGAAAAAGAAAGCGCCGAGCAAAGAGTTCGGCAAAGCTATCGCTGTTATCATGGTCGACCTGAATGAGCCTAAAAACAGCCAAACTATGATTATGGCGCACAGGGCGCCGAGGAAAATATCCCCCTGCAGGCCTTTTATGGAATCCTCAACATGGCGCGTGGGGTCCCTGAATACCTCAAATTCAACGCCCGCCGGCAGCTTTTCATTAATTTTTTTGACTTTTGCTTTGACAAGTCTCGCTATTTCCACGCTGTTATCGCCCGACTGCTTATACACGCCGAAGATCATGGCGTTCTCGCCGTTTACGCGTGTGCGCCTTTCCTCATTTTTCAGCCCAAAAGTCACTTTTGCAATATCCTTTATCCTGACCGTGCCCCCGCCGTATGTTTTAATGACCGTATTTTCTATATCAGACAGGGAATCAAACCTTCCTTTTACGCGCACGTCAATGCTCTGGTTTATTTTATCAATACTTCCGGCCGGTATGTTTATGTTTTCCTTATTGACGGCTTCTATGACCTGGTTAAAAGACACCATGCGCGCGGACAGAGCTGATTTATCCATGGTTATTTTGACGGCCCTGTCCCGGCCCCCCCACAGGTCCACCCTTCCCACGCCCTTTATTTTTTCTATCTCGGGTTTTATATTGTCTTCCACTATTTCCTTAAGCTCGGCCAGGTCCTTATTGCCCTTGACCGACATCATGATGACAGGTATCCACTCTGCCGCTGAAAAACGCGAGACAGTGGGTTCCTCCGCGTCATCCGGCATTTTTCTTTTTGTCTTATTGACCGCGTCGCGCACCCTTGTTTCCGCGTATTTCACGTCCGCCCCGAGGTTAAAGCGGGTCGTTATTATGGATACAGACTCAGCGGATGTTGATGATAGTGTATCAAGCCCTTCCACAACGGCCAGAGCGTCTTCCATGGGTTTTGTGACAAGGTTCTCTATCTCCTCGGCCGAAGCTCCCGGATAAACAGTGGTGACGGATATGGTCGGGTATTCTATATCCGGCAGCATATCCACACCCATGGATGTATACCCGATGAGTCCGAGCACAAGTATGGAAACCACGATCATAATGACGAAGATCGGGCGCTTTATGGCAAGTTCCGCTATGTTCATGTGTTTCTCCTTGGGTATTGGTTAAGCTGTTCTGTGTTCTGTGTTCTGTGTTCTCTGTTCTGTGTTCTCTGTTCTGTGTTCTCTGTTCTCTGTTCTGTGTTCTGTGTTCTCTGTTCTGTGTTCAAGTCCTGTCACAGAACAAAGAACACAGAACATAGAACATAGAACAATTACTTAACGCTTACCTTCATCCCCTCGCTAAGCTTAAAATTCCCCTCCACTATCACCATAGCATTTTCGGTCAGCCCGCTTTTAACTTCAACTTCGTCAGTTGTCATATAACCCGGCTCTATATCAACCCTCTTTGCCCTGTTATTTTCATTTATGTAAACGTATGTTTTTCCGTCACCCATTAATATTGCGTTCTCAGGCAGCATGAGAGCGTTCCTTTTTGCGGTGTAAACGGTCACTTCCACGGACATGCCGGGCTTTATTACATTGTCAATGTTCTTTCCTTTCACTATTATAGTGCCTGACAGGGTATCTTTGTCTATGAAAGGGGTGGAAGAATATACTGTAGCTTGTATTGCCTCGCCGCTGCTGTAAACCGGCTTTACAGACGCTTCCATGTTGTTTTTTACCTTGACCATGTCCTCTTCGCCAGTGTTTAAAATAACTTTTATGTTACCGGGATTTGCCACTTCAGCCACGGGGTTCTGCGGCGTGACTGAAGCGCCCTTATCCGAGTAATATATCCTCGTGACTATGCCGTCAACCGGCGATTTTACCGGCACAAGCTGGAAATCCATGCCCACTATATCGCGGTTTATGTAGAGTATGACGTCGTTCTTTTTGACCAGGCTGCCTTCGGGAGCCTGCACCCTTTCAAACTTGCCGGACACGGCAGGATATATCTTTACCTGCGGGTCGCCTTCGGCTATCCCCTGTATGACAACTGTTTCGCTTATTTCCTTTGCCTGGGCCAAAACCGTTGAGACCTGCGTTACGCTTTCCCCGACTTTTGTGCCGGCCCTGAACAGCTTCAGTATTATCTGCAGACAAATTATCGCCAGCAGGACGCCAAGCGCTATCAGCGCGCCTGTTTTTACTTTTTTATTATCCATTGAATTTCCTCCGTTGTGTTTTTTGCGTTGAGTCGGAAAACCTCTAAAAGCCATCGTTGTGGGCCGAATAATATTCGGCCCCTACAAATATCTGTCCATCGCACTTGTAGGGGCAGCATATCATGCTGCCCGCCCTTTGCGGGCTTTACCGACAGTCTCCATTCATTACCCCAAGCTCTTTGTAATTACTTCCTTTGTCCTTTTTACTATCGTGCCTGCGAGCTTTCTTTCGACTATCCCGAGTTTTGACAGGTATTTATTCAGGTATTCTATTCCTATGGCCCTGTTGTAATCGACCAGTTTCTTCCCTTTTTCAGTAATCATCATGATAACCTTGCGCCTGTCATTTTTTGCGCTTTTTCTTGCCGCATAGCCTTTCGTGACAAGCACGGATATGATGTCGGTCATGGTCGGCATTTTCACCCCTGCCAACTCCGACAAGCGCCCCATAGTCATGCCTTCCCCGCCGTAAAGAAAGTAAAGCGTTGTTATCTGAGCGAAGTTCAACTTTTCCATGCCGCCCCGGAAAATCTCTATTTTCCTGTTCGAACGCACCGCGCGTACTATGTCGACTATGTCCGAGTATATTTCAGCCGCGTCATCTTTTTTCACTGAAGACTCCTTTGCTTAGCAAACTATAATAATTAGGTAAGGCTAAGTATATTACTTTAATGGCTTAAAGTCAATTAAAAATTAAGAATTTAGAATTCAAAATTAATGTGCGCCTTGCGCGTTCTATTATAATATTGCAAGGGCCATCCTTCGACAGGCTCAGGATGTCTATTTATCATGATATTTCCTGAGCTTGCCGAAGGAAAGTCCGCAGCAATGGACAATAATTTTTAATCCTGAATTTTGAATTTTTAATTAATTTTTTCAGCCCTTCAAAATAAAAAAGGCGCGGTTTCCCGCGCCTTTTTTATTTTGAAACAATATATATTATTTTTTTACTTTTGATTTTTTCAATGCTTTTTGTTTTTCAAGGTTCTTTTTAAGTATCCGCGTTTCAAAATATTCATAAACCACGGGCACTACGACCAGGGTTAAAAACGTGGAGGTAAGCAGCCCTCCTATAACTACTGTGGCCAGGCCTTCCCTTCCTTTGGAGCCTTCGCCGAGCGACATGGCTATGGGGAGCATCCCGAAAATCATTGCAAATGTCGTCATCAATATCGGCCTTAAGCGTATTGGGCCCGCGTGAAGTATGGCCGCCCTCATGGACATCCCCTGATCGCGCATTTTATTTGTGAAATCCAGGAGCAATATTCCGTTCTTGGCGACAAGTCCCAGGACCATTAACATCCCTATGAACCCGAATAGATCCAGGTTATACCCCGTCAAAAGCAGGGCCAAAAACGCACCTATAATGGCCAGCGGTATTGCCACCATTATATAAAGCGGCTGGACAAGCGAGTTATATAGCGACGCCAGGATCATATACATAAAGAGGATGGCTAAAAGCATTGCTTTTCCCATTTCCAGCGCGATCGAGCCAAATTCCTTTGACTGGCCTCCGATGCTGTATGTGTATCCTGCGGGGAGTTTAATGTCTTTTTCAATAGCTGCCTTTATCTTCGCGTTAACCGTTCCTATATTTGCCCCGGGCGCGACATTGGCCGTTACTTTTACTATCCTTACCTTGTTTTCCCTGCGGATCTCAGCCGGGCCCGAACTGTATTTAAAATCAACCACTGAAGACAATGGGATCTTCCTGCCCATCTTGGTGGTAATGACCAGGTTCTTCAAGTCATCGACTTTACTTCTGTTAATTTTATCCATCTGCATGGTTATATCATACTGTTTTTCAGCTTTTTTGTAGTTCGTTATCTTGGTTCCCTGCATGAGGGTGCGCAATAACCCGCCGATTTCCGCCGTGGATATTCCCATCTTTTCCGACTTTATCGGGTCAACTTTCAGCACGATTTCAGGCAGTCCGGGTTTTAGAGATACGTCGGCATCGGCCGCGCCCGGAGTTTCCTGGACTATTTTCTTTATCTGCCCGGAAAGTCTTTCAAGGATCTTCAGGTCGTCCCCGGTCAGACTTATCAGCACAGGCAGGTATGAATCATCGCCTCCCATGCCGCTTGAAATATTCAGGGTTATATATTTATCCAGTTTGCTGTCCCTGATAAAATCCCTCAACCTCTGTGTTTCCTGGTCGGTTGTCAGTTTTCTTTTATTGAGCGGCTTCATGGAAACAAGCAGGGACCCTACGTTTGAAGCTGCTGCGCCGTTCATGCTCGCCCCTGCCATCACAAAATATGAATCAATATCCTTTTCTTTGCCTATAAAATCCTCCAGCATGGAAACATACTGGGACGTCTTTTCAAGAGGCGCCCCCGAGTATGTTTCAATGCTCGCCATTAACATACCCCTATCGGAGCTCATGAAACTTTTCCCCAGGAATGGGACTATAAAAAAGCTTCCTATGAAAAGCCCGACTGCCCATGCTATGACCGTTTTTTTATGGTCAAGCGCCCATGTTAGTATCTCGCCGTACCATTTTGCCAGATCAACATAAAAAACGTTCCACTTATCCGACAGGTCATACGCGGCCTTGATAAAACCTGTCTGCTTTTTCTTGTCTTCTTTTTTATACCAGTACGCCGACAGCATGGGAGCTGTCGTGAAAGCGTCCAATAGCGATATGCCGAGCGCAAAAGCCACCGTAAGCCCGAACTGCTTGAAGAACTGCCCTATAATCCCCGAAAGGAATGATATCGGAAGGAACACCGCCATGATGGATAAGGTTGTCGATATGACGGCAAGCGCCACTTCGTTTGTGCCGAATTCCGCGGCTTTTTTCGGTTCCATTCCTGCTTCTATATGCCTGAATATATTCTCACGGACAACTATGGAGTCGTCTATGAGGAGCCCGACGGCAAGCGAAAGCGAAAGCAGTGTTATTGTGTTTATCGAAAAACCCGCTACCATCATAAGGAAGAAAGATCCGATTATGGAGTTTGGGAGCGCCACAGCCGTGATCAGGGCCGACCTGTAATTTCCGAGAAAAAGCCAGACTATAAGTATGGCAAGTATGGCGCCTATGATGATATTTTCAAGTATTCCCTCGACGCTCCTTTTGATACCAGCGGTCATATCGCCCGCTGAAGCAAGGGTTATATCCGAAGGAAGGGTTTTCTGTATTACTTTTACCTGCTTTAACACTTCATTGGCCACTGATACGGAATTTGCGCCGCTCTGTTTTAGGACCGAGAACATGACTGCCGGCGACTTGTTGACCCTGACCCTTACGGTTTCGTCTTCGAGTGTAAATGTTACCCTCGCTATGTCCTTGATCCTTACTATTTTGCCTGTCGTGGATGTGATAGGCAGGTTGGCTATCTCATCCACATTTTCGAACTCCCCGAGTATCCTGACCGTGATATTTTTTTCCGTTCCTTCCACGGTGCCGACAGGGTAGTTAAGGTTCCTGGCTGTAATAGCATTGGTTATCTGCCCGGTCGTTATTCCTTTTGCGAGCAAAAACGATTTGTTTATTTCCACTTTTACTATCTTTTTCTCCCCTCCGAACAGGCTGATGGAGGCAACCCCGGGTATTCTTTCCAGCTGGGGTTTTATGTCGTTTTCAAGCATTTCCCTCAGGTCCGCGGACTGTTTTTTCCCTGAAAGCGACATGAACAGTATGGGTATATCGGAAAGGCTGAATTTCTGTATTATGGGTTCCTGTATGTCCGTCGGCAATATTGGTTTTGTAGCCGCGACCTTGTCCCTGACCTTTATTTCCGCAAATTTTACGTCTGTGCCGAGCGTAAAAGCCACGCTTATCATTGTCAAACCTTCCCTGCATGAAGATGTAACTTTGTCGAGGCCTTCAAGCGTGGAAAAAGCGTCCTCAAGGGGTTTGGCTACTATCGTTTCCATTTCCTCGGCCGAAGCTCCGGGATATACCACGGTCACCGATACGGTTGGAAAATCCACATTGGGCATTAAGTCCCAGGCAAGCCCGGAGTATCCGAGCAAGCCGAGCGTAATTATGGATAACACTATCATTATTATAAATATGGGCCTCTTAATGGCCAATCCTGCTATGTTCATATAGTTCTCCTTATTGTCAGTTTGGAACCGCGATGCTTAGGAATTCCCACATCACCGGTTATTTGTTATTTGTTGTTTTTTGTTTTTGCGTCAAGGGTCAATGTCCCGTTATCAACCGAGGCGCCGTCAAAAAGCCTGAAATTACCGTCGGTGACCACAGCATCGTTGTCGGAAAGCGGCCCGTCTATCTCTATCAAATCGTTTATCCTGAATCCTGTGTTTACCTTCACCTGTGAAACTTTACCGGCCTTGTTCACGTATACATATGCCCCGTCAACCCCGAGAAGAACGGCTTTTTCAGGCACAACATAACTTTCTTTTTCCTCGGTCAATATATCCACGTTTACCGAAGTTCCTATTTTCAAAGTTTTTCCTTTATTCGGGGCTTTTACCACGACCGTGCCGGCCATGATATCCTTGTCAACCACCGGCGGAACCGAAGCCACTGTGCCTGTCAAGGCTATCGCGCTGTCATTCACATAATATATCTGCGCGCTCTGTCCCTTGTGCACTTTTAAAAGGTCATCCTGTCCCAGGTTGAATACCACCTTGATGTTATCCTCATTGGCGACTTCCGCCACAGGCATCTGCGGCGAAACCGAATCTCCCTTGTCTATGTAATAAAGCTTGGTTACCATTCCTGAAACCGGCGCCTTAACCGGCGCAAGCTCAAAAGTCTGCCCTACCAGGTCGCGGTCTATATAGGACAAAACATCCCCCCAGTTCACCATCTGACCTTCGATTGCGTTGTTCTTCGCGAATTTACCGGCAACCTGGGGATAAACCTTTACCTGCGGGTCCCCCTCAAGTATGCCTTGTACCGACAACACATGCGGCACTTTTTGCTTTGCGAGTTTCACGTCGGATATATTGAAAATAACGTCCTTTTGTTTCTTCATCCCGCTTGCGACCGAGCTTCCGATCCTGAATACTATCAGCGCGACAATGGCTATGCCAACCCACATGACGATCTTTTTTACAAGGTCCCTGTCCATTTTATTTCCTCCGTTATGTTTTAGTTTACAAAGTCCTTAAGTTTCTGCGCGGTCGTGATGTAGTTGAACATCGCTCCCAGGTAGTTCATCTTTGCCTTGAGCAGGCCGTTCTCCGCGTTCAAAAGGTCCACGGACTGTATGAGCCCGTTCTTATAGGACTCTTTTGCTATCCTGTAGCCTTCTTCCGCCGTCTTGATGAGGTCCCCGGCTGCTTCTATGACCTGCCTGTTCTGCTCAAGCGACGTGTAAAGCGTGTCGAGCTGTATGGTAAGAATGTTGTCGAAGTTTTCCTTGTTCAGCTGCGCTTTTTCGGAATTTGCGCAGGCTTCTTTTATGGCCGCGACGTTCTTAAACGAGTCAAATATGGTCCACTGGAAGCCTATCTTTATGTCCCAGTCGCTCGCCCAGTATTTTGACTCTGTATGGAATGATTTTTCCGCCGAGTAATAATCATAGTCCGCGGAGAGCGCTATGTTCGGGAGCAGCATGGCTTCCTGCAGGCCCTTGTTGAGTTTCGCGATATTTGTGGCCGATTCCATTATGTCCCTGTCGTTGTTCTTTTCCTTGAATTGTTTTTCAAGGTCCGCGTATGTGAGTTCCAGTTTCTTATATTCAGCCGTGCCTGAAAGCGTTATTTCCTGCTCGAGCGGTATTCCTATTGTGTTTTTCAGCATCTGGAGCGACAGCCTGGCTCCGTCAGCGGCCTTTAGCGCGTCAGGGATGGAGTTGGAGAACTGTACCTGCGCCTGAAGCACGTCGAAATTGGAGGCCTGTCCGTTGGCGTACTTGGTCTTTGTTATCCTGTAGTATTCCTCGTTGCTTTTCATGGTTTCCTGCATGGTATCGTTCATCTGCTGCGCGATAAGCGCGCCGTAGAATGAATTGATGACGTCGAGATTGAGTTTTTGCCCTGCCTGTTTATATTTTATTTGGGCTATCTTGTAGCTTTCTTCGGCCATCTTAAAGCCAAGGATTGTTTTTCCAAAAGTGAATATGGGCTGTGTCAATGAAACGCGCGCCGAATAGTAATACAGCGGCATAATAGACAGCGGCGCGTCAACCGGGGGATTACCGGCGCCAAAAGAATTTGCCGGCAGTATTATAGTGGAGAGTTTTGCGTCGGGTTCATATGCCCCTGAGATGGTGATCGTAGGCCCGAACGACCCTGCCGCTTTCGCAAGCTGAGCCTCTGCCGCGGCTTTATCAAGCCCGGCTATCTTGTAATCCCTGTTCTTTTCCGAAGCAAGCTTATAGCAGTCGTCAAAAGTCATTACTGCTGCGGCTGTTACAGTGGACGCAACAGGTGCCGCGGTTATTGTTTCTGGTACGGCGGTGGCTGTTTCAGGCACTTCTGTGGCGGACGGAACCGCGGTGGCCCTTGCCTTTGAAATCTTTGCCGCGGCTTTTTTATTGGCAGGCTTTGCCGTAGGCGTGACATCGGCGGCCAGGACCGACCCGCCGAACAATACTATCATAAGAACCGGTAAGAGATGTAATTTGAAAACCGAGATTTTAAATTTTTTCATATATTTTTCTCCTTTAGTAGTAGATCTGCCAGGCGAGGCCTGCTTTTAATATCTGTATCTCACCATAGCTTTTGACGATATTGGAAAACGTAGGCCTTTCAATCTTAAGCGAAAGCACCGCATTGTCGGAATAATTCCAGTTCACTGAAAATCCGAAATTATAATAATCCGACGCCCAACTATTGTCCACGTCGACCATAGCGGACTTTGGGGGAGTTGTCGGATAAATCACCAGATACTGGGAATGCAGGTTTGCCGCGGCTTTGCCGTATTCGAACATAAAGCCCGGATATACCGGCCACTCGGGAAATATATTCGCCCTGATTCCAATGAATACCGGTGTAAAGGTATAATTTTCCTGGCTATTCACGTGCATTTCCGTGCTTTCGTGTAAAATGAACGGATCAAAACCCGCGCCTATGTAAATCTGTCCCCATCTTAAATACGACGCTCCGACCTTTGCGTCAAAAAGTGCTGAGTCATAGGTGCCGCTGTTATTATTCACGAGATTGCCGGGGTAAGGCATATCTTTGGTAAGCATGGTCCCCGTAATAATGGACCCGTAGGACACTCCAAATTCCGTGAAGATTAACTTATCAGCCATAAGCGGGCTTAAAACTGCGAAAAACAAAAGCGAAACAAGTGCAATTTTCTTTTTCATTTTTTACTCCCTTTCTATTTTATTCCGGATTTTTTTCATTATATTTAACGCCTGTTTTTTTTCCGTCCCGGTCAAAACTTCCATGATCGCGGAGAACTGCTCTTCCTTGCTTTTTATATGGCCGCAGACCATTTTTTCCACAGCCTTGGTCACATGCACCCACACCGTGCGCCTGTCTTGCTCGTCATGCTCCCTTTTTAAAACCCCGAGAGAGACCAGCCTGTTGACAGTCTCCGTCATGGAAGGCATCTTTACCCCCGTGTGCTTTGCAAGGTCGCTCATCTTGGCCTTCTTATGCTGGTAAAGATAAGCCATAAGGTCAAGCTGGGACAAGGTCAGGTCTTTCACTCCGCTCGCCATAAAGTGCGTGCTTTTCCTCGGCTTGGCAAAACCAGACAGGGCTTTCATGCACTCCATGATCTGCTTTACGGTCTCATCCATAGTTTGAACCTCAAATAATTTATTTGCCTAATAGTTAGGCAGCCTTAATATAGCGGAAGGGGGAGGTTTTGTCAAGGGGATATTTTTAATTCAAAATTTAAAATTGCCCTTACTCAAAGTACTCCGTGAACTCGTCACTCGTCATTATCTTCATGAAGTGTTCTTTCGCGAAGTTCGTTATCTGCCTGTCCGAGGATACTATGAGATGGGCCTTTGCCTTGCCTGTCCGTTTTTCTATCATTTCCATTATGTAATCGTCCGCTGTCTCGCCCTGCGCCGAATAAAATATCTTTATCCCGCATTGTACGCCCGCGCCGCGGTGCGCGGAAGGGTTTTTCCCGCCGTCAAAGACCACGAGCATTTCCGCGGGGTTAACGGTCAAAAACTCGGCCAAAGCCTCAAGCAGTTTTTCGCGCTTTTGTTCCAAAGTCCCTGTTAGTTCCATCCTGTACATTAAATTGTAGCCGTCGATGATGATCTTAATAAGAGCCCTCCAATTAAAGGCGCAGCATTTAATTTTTAAAGACAAGAGGCTGGAAAGATTAATTAAAAATTCAAAATTAAGAATTCAAAATTATGGTGTCGCTCTGGCGACTTTATTATAATATGAGAGGAGCGGAGCGACGAACATAGACGACAATTTTGAATTCTAAATTTTGAATTTTTAATTAATCTTTTCCAACCATTTTTATCTCAATATTGCGAGCTTGCATATTGCTTTTTGTTCTTCGTTCCCTGCCGAAGCTTTTATGATGTAAATATAGATGCCTGAAGACAGATTTTTTCCCGACTTGTTCAATCCATCCCAATAAACCTTGTATGTCCATCCGTCGCCTGCGGGATTTTTGGATATCTGCAGGTTCCCTCCGGGTATCGGGCTCCTCATTTTGTTAAAATCCATGGTATTGACAAGCTCCCCGGATATTGTGTAAAATTTTATGCTGCAGTTGTCGGCCTGCACGGTCAGGTTGAAAACGATCGTGGTGGCCCCGTCAAACGGGTTCGGATAGTTGGTGACAGGCGTGAGCTGGAATATTTTTGCGGACACGACCGCCTGGTTTGAAACAACAACAGATTGGGCCAGCGTCGCGTCGGCTGACGCGACGTTGTTTATAATATCATTTTTCTCCAGGGTGTTCTTTACAGTACCCGTAAAGGAAAGGTCCCCTGAACCGCCTATGCCCACGGGCGGCAGGGCCCAGTTGATCAGGCCGGTGGCAGAAGTATAAACCCCGGGCGCAGAAATATTCAATACATTTTCAATCTGCGCAGGCACTGTATCCCATACATTAAAGTTCGTAAGCGCGACCAACCCGGTATTTGCGTAGTGGATGGTATATGTGATAGTATCCCCCTTGCCCGCGCTTGCCGGAGCAGCTGTCTTTGTAAGCTCAAACTTCGGGATTATGGGGGTATTACTAGGCGTTGCCGAAGGTGTCACTGTGCGTGTGTATGTCGGCGTATATGTAGGCGTATATGTCTTTGTGGCAGTGGGGGTCGCTGTATAAGTGTACGTCGGGGTATATGTCTTTGTGGCAGTGGGGGTCGCTGTATAAGTAAACGTCGGGGTATATGTCTTTGTGCTGGAAGGCGTCGCTGAAGGCGTATAAGACGGCGTATAACTCGACGTCGGGGTATATGTCTTTGTGCTGGAAGGCGTCGCTGAAGGCGTATAAGTCGGCGTATAACTCTGCGTGGGAGTATATGTTTTTGTGCTCGACGGGGTCGCAGTATAGGTGAACGTAGGCGTAAAAGTCGGCGTGTCTGTAAGGGTTTCCGGGCAGAAGGTCACATTGATGGTCACGGCGTTTGAGTCAATCGGCGGGGACGGCTCCCTGGTGTCATAAGAAAATTTGTTTATTGCCAATCCGCAGTAATTCACCATTCCGGTCCATGTAAGACTGTACGCGGTATCTGTCAAGGACGTGTACATATTCCATTTGACCATTCCTCCGGCAAAAACAGCCGGCCCATGCGTGGAATCCGCGGCTGTTCCTGTAATATAGGTTATTATAGCGGGGACAGTGTCATAAACAACCGGGTTTGTGGGGTTTGATTTGATTATTTTCAGGTTGTCATAGTAATTAAAATTATCAGGGTGCCCCTGGAAACCAACATAACCACACCCCGGTATGGATGCTGAACTGTCTGTATAATCAATGTACCATACTGCCGGTTCCGGTGTTCCCCGTACCCAGGCTCTGGCTTGTATCCTTACAGCCCCGTTGCCGGCGTCTGTAACAAATATTTTTATTGTATACCATATATTTGAAGCCACGCTAAAACCTGCAGGATTAAGCCCTGACAACAGTAAGTATGGAGCGGCTTTTTGAAGATAAATGTCTCCCGGTGTATGGTCGGAAGAAATTCCAACGCCATATGCAAATGCCGGACCGTCAGCCAGGCCGTTATCCCTGAATGAAATTAAGCTGTCCTTGAGCCCGTTGCCTTCTATATATACATCTCCCTCTATCTGCCCAAAACAAAAATCAGTTGACGGTGTTTTCAAATAACGCGGATAACTAAGGTTTCCCTGCCGCGGTGAGTATAAATAACCGTCATTTACCGGCCCCGCATGAGACCATGTCCCTGGATTTCCCGTCCCTCCGCCGCTTACCCCGAAAAATCCTGAAACATTCGAGTCAAAAGTATCATATGATGAAAATCCCCAACCGCCTGAATGGAAATCGACCCAGTATGTGACTGTATTGCCTATTGCCGCGATTGTTGTTGACTCGCTTTTTACAAGCGTGAACGGCTGTGTTGTAGTAACTGTCGCGTCATTACTGCTGCCGCCAGCCGGGATTTCGGTCAAAGTCCAGCTGGCCGTGTTATCAATGATTGTTGCGTTAGGAGCACCGCTGTTAACCCGGACTATAAACCATACTTTGTCAATGATGCGGGTTGTCGCACTGCCCAACGTCCAGGTCATAGTGGACCCTGCTGTGGTCCCTGTATTGGTCCCAACCCCGCTTGCTGCCCCGCTCTGGGTTATCAAAGTGCAGTTGGGCGGTACCGTATCTGTAATAACAAGATTGCTCGCGTTCACAAAATTATAGTCAATAGTATACAGGACAAGATTGCCCGGTGAAACAGGCGATACTTCAGCTGTCTTTGTTATACTACAGGCCGTAGGCGGCAAAGGCAGTGAAAACGCAAGGGAAGCCTGCGAAGCAATATTGCTTGGGTCGGTGGAATAAGCCCTGCCTGCAATTACAACATAAAAATTCCCGCCATCTGTAAGCGTGTTCGGTATGTGTATGTTCCATGTGACAGTATCGCAATGGGCAACACCCTGTTGATCACTCATGCGATATCCGCCTGCCACTGTTGGGCTTCCGTCGCCCGTGCCTCCGACATCTATACTGTTTTCAATCACCTTAAAAGTCTGGCCAGCAGTGCTGTTTGGCTGGATAACAGGGGATGTTGATATGGCCAGCATCAGATTGCTTAAATCATTGGCCGCAAGGCAATAACTGAACTGTATGGCAACCAGATCGCCGGGATTCGGATTTGGAGGCGTCATGCTGATTACGTTCATGTTGGTTAATTCCGCGAACGCAAAATTAAAAAAAGATAAAATTACCAGTACAAAAAAAATAATTTTAAATTTTAGCGCGCCTTTGACTTTTTTCATACCAATCCCTTCCTAAATGTATATAAGTATAGTATGCCTAATTATAGTAGATTTTTTGTCAATTATCAAGCGGGAAGTATAATATTTTTTACATTTTTTGCCCGTAACTACGACGTTCAAATACGCTATTTAACCAATATTATGCTATAATATCATCACGAGGTGAATATGCGCGATAAAATATTATTATTAATGCTTTTCCTCTCCGTCTTATCCTGCGTTTATTTTTATTTCCGCAGCCCCAAAGTTTTCCTGCTTTTTTTCAGGACCATGCGGCTTTCTAGGCATATTTATTACTCCGTCATATTCACGGGCGGGTATCTGCTCGGGGTTAAGATTTCCGGCTTCGGGTTCGGGGTCGTATATTTTATCTCGGGACTGCTCCTTATTAACATCCTGTTTGCGGCAAGCCTTGTTGTCAATAATATTTACGACAAACAGATCGACGCTTTAAATTCGAAGGATAACATATTAAATTCCCGCGGTTTTACCCTTGGCAGGTATTACATGTTTTTTTATGCCCTGCTGGGGCTGTCTTTGCCGCTGTCTTTTGCCGTGTCCCTGAAAGTTTTTTTCATAACAGCGCTCATACATTTTTTTTCATGGACATACTCATGCCCTCCCCTGCGTTTAAAAAAAGTTTTCCTTGTAAATACGCTTCTCATTGCAATATCCACACTCCTTGCCATGCTTCTCGGGTTTGCGGCATCAGCGGATTCCATCCGGCTTTTTCCGGCCGGCCTCGCGCTTGCGGTCATTGCCGTGCTTTTTCTTTTTTTCAACACCCCGGACGTGAATGATTATAAAGGGGACAAAAAACACGGGGTTAAAACCATGGTAACAGTGTTTGGCCAGGCAAAGGGCAGGCTGATAACGGCCGTATCAGCCTTTGCCGGTTATCTGCTTGTGCCCATACTGCTGAACGCCTACGGCCTTTTGATACCCTCGGCAATAATCGGCGCCGTAACGTACATGCTTATAAACATGAAAACAAGGAAAATAAACGAGACTTTGATATTTGCGCTGTTTTTCGCGTACGCAGCCGCGTTCGCGTTCATAAACCCGGTATAATTACCGAAATGACAACCGGCAACTAATTGAATTTACTTATACCCAAAAACATATTATAATGTACTTAAGGAGGCGCTATGTACCCTATACTTTTTGACTTTGCTAATATTACGGTTAAAACATACCACGTCATGATGTTTCTCGGCATCATCGCCGGCTTTATAACCCTGCATTTTAACCTTCGTAAAACCAACGCCAAAAATTACAAAAACACATTGTTATTCGCCGCGCTTATCTTCATCCCTTTTATCTTCGCCGCGAGAGCCGGGTATCTGCTGGAATGCATGATCGCCAAAAGACCATTCTGTGTGTCCGGCGCCTGGTACGATATAGTAGGGCCTGTTTCCCTCTGGTGGGGGCTTGTGTTTGCCGTGCTCTGCGCTTTTCCTGTCGCGCGCCTGCTTAAAACCGATGTCTGGGATACAGCGGATGTTTTTTCTCCTTCCATCGCGATCGGCGGGGTTTTCATACGTATCGGGTGTTTTTTTAACGGCTGTTGTTTTGGGACTGTCTGCCCGGATGCTTTCCCTTTTGCTGTCGTGTTCCCCATCGTGCCTTATGACCCCTCTGCCGAGGTGTTCCGCTATCCTGTGCAGCTTTATTCCTCCCTTGCATGGCTGTTTATCTTTATCGTCCTTATGCTGCGCGAAAAAAAAAGGTTTTTTAAAGGCGAGATTATCCTGGACATGGCCTTTTTATTTTCATTTTTAAATTTTTTCATTGAATTTTACAGGTATCATATTGTAAAATCAATGTTTTCAATATCCCAGATATTCAGTATTATGATAATGATAATTAGTCTTTTCTTATATTACTATTTCTTAAAAAAGCATACAAAACATTAAATGGCAGACTCTGACAAAATAATTGACATAAGTGCTATTTGTGGGTATAATTAATACGAGAGATTGGTTGCAGTATGTATGAAAGGCGTGATAAGAATGAAAATATTTAAAAAATCTTCAGGTATGACATTTATAGAAGTTATGCTGACTTCGGCTGCTGTTACCATATTGATGCTTGCGTCATTATCTTTAATCAGCCATATATATAAGGGATCGGCAACATTAAGCCTTAAAACCGTATCGTTTAACCTGGCTGCGGAACAGGTTGAGTACTTAAAACACAATGGTTTCAGCGGGTTGGTGATTACACCGGATAGCTGCATTAACGACTTTTACAGCCCTGATATAACTGCCCTGGGTGCCTGCACACAAAACACTTATCCGGTTGAAACTGTAGTACAGCAAAACCATAATTACTTGGTTTATAAAATAGTAATGTACGCCCAGGAGGATCCTGGTACCGGCAACCTGATGGCCATAAAACAAGGCGCTCTCGCCGGCGGAACATCTCATGTCAAAATGATGAAGGTTGTTGTTGCCTATACCGAGGGCTCTATGGCAAAGCAGAGCGTAATGACAGGCGTGCTTAGTGATAAATCCGTCACGATGTCCGGCATAAAAGTTACAGGCAGGGTGGCGGACAAGGTTACTCCCACCAAAGGCCTGGGGCCATCCCATGGCACAGTTGTCTATGTCCAGGGACATCCGGAATATACAACAACAGATATTGACAACACCACGGGGCTTTATAACATCTATAATGTCCTCCCCGGCTCATATATTATTACCGCCACAATTGGCGACGGCACGTACACAAACGGGAGTTTTGCAGGCAATCCTCTTGTTGTTTCCTCGACATCCGGCGATATTCCAAGCGTTGATATACTGTGTAACACCGTGACATCTGCCTGCATAAAAGGTTTTGTAACCTATAATGCCTGCGTCCCTATAGCTAATGCGACCCCGGAAGGAAACGTGATGATATTGGCAAGCGACGGCCAGTCATCCATGACCACGTCAAATACGTCGCTTGGCACAAATTTTCTTATTACAAACGTTAATGCCGGCCCCTCGGTCGCAGGTCAGACCATAACCATAAGTTTTTTCCAGTCAGCGCCGGGCGTCCCCGGCGCATTTACATGGGTAGGCACGGTCAATAAATCGCAAACTTGTAGTACACCTTTAAATATCGGATGCGTACAGCTTGTGGCTGGAACGGCAAAAACCGGAATAGCAATATTTAAGACCCTGAGCGCGATTGACAGAGTATCGGTCATCAGCGGGGTAACCATAAACCTTGACCAGAAAAACGCGCCTCTGCCCATACCCACGCCTTATTCCGGCGTTACAAACGGCACCGGTGACCTGACATTTGCAAGTATTATCCCCCTTACCTACGGCTTAACCCCTACTGCCTCCAATTATATCATTGAAGGCGCGCCTTTGCCTGACTTGACTATTTTTACCGGAGCTAACCCTGTGAAAAAAATATACCTTTATCCGACGGGCAGTATAAGCGGGATCATAAGGGACTCTATCACAACCAATCCCATTCCAAACATAGCAGTAAGGGTAATCAGTAATTCAGGCGCCGGGTCTATCGTATCCGAGTCGTTCACCGACATCACGGGGGCTTATCTGGCGCAAAAAATCCCGGTTGGGACCGATTATATGGTAAAAGCGTCTTTGGACGGCACTATTTACACGCCTGCTGTCCCGGCCGACGGAAATATTAACCCTGTAATTGTTACCCAGGGCGTAACCACCCCCAATGAGAATTTCACCCTTGCGGTCGCTTACAAGACAATTACCGGCACTGTATCCATGCCGAACTGCAACAACGAAAGTGTGCTCATAATAGCGGCGCCTTCATCAAACACCCAGACCCCCCAGTCTTTTGTCTTAACAGCCACAGGCGACTTTTACAACCAACAGGATAACTTTGTGCGTATAAAATACCCCTATTTTGGCACCATCACAAGGAGCAACGGCGCCTCAGCGGGTTTTTTCACCATTAGCGTACCATCGACCCAGAATGTCAACATTTATGCCTATTACAACTATGTTTCACTTACCGGCGACCCGAAAAATCCGACAAGGGCATACTTAAAGTACTTTAATACCACATCAAATGTTTCTCCAGGTTCGACAATAACCATAAACGGAAGCTGGACAGCTTATTAGACTGAAGGTGCGTCATGTTTATACGGAAAAATAAAGGTTTCACATTTGTAGAGGTTATGATAGCCATGGCAATAATGGGCCTGATGACGGTTGCCATCTTAAAATTATACACGTCCGGCATAACCATGTGGAACTCAGGCCGTGACAATCTCAGGCTTTCGACGGAAGCAAAGATTGCCATGGCAGCGCTTACCAAGTTTGTCCAGGTGGCCAACGGGACAAGCATATGTATTTCCAGGTTTGATTCCACCGAGCCTGCGAACAGTTATATTTCAGGCACGCTGACAGACACTATTTATATCACATCAACCACCAGCGTGTGCTGCGGCGGCGGAAGCGATTACTTCACCGCAGGCAATGCCGGCGACCCGGTTCAGATTTTCCAGAAGGACCATTACCTGCTTGCGGTAAGGCCTGTCCCCATACCGGGCGCATCTTTAACCGACAATACCATAGCGCATTCCAGACCCCAATGCATCACAATATCGGCTAACCTTGATTCTTTGCAGTTTACTTATGATGATTCCACGGCGGGAAACACCATCGTAATAGGCATGAGGTTTTCATGTCTCGTATACAAAAACAAACCGCCGATCTCCATATTCCTTAAAAAAACCGTTGTTATAAAGCACCAGAACGGCACCGGATACTATGGTAATTAATACGGATTTCAGGAGGATTATTTTATGAAGGATAAAAGCCTTATGATGCGCGGCCTGCGCGGACAGACCTTTCCGACGGTTATTTTGATGAGCCTTATACTCGGCATACTTGGATTTGCGCTTTTAACCCTGCTTAGGCAGGATTCCAAGACACTTGTTATATATTCAAATACCATGAAGGAACAGGAATTGGCTTCGATCGCCCTTGAGCACGCGATTTATAAGCTGGGATCAGGCTCGGGCTGGAATCATGTTCCGCTTCCCGGCTTCCAGTACGACAAGGAGTATAACACCCCGAACGGGAATTATACGCTTGATATCATACAGGGCAATCTTTTTATGACCACGCCGGGAAACACGGCGACAAGGCAGGGCCTTGACGACTACAGGACCGTCGGCATAAAAGTTCAGGTCGGGGCCACAGGGGCCACCCGCGCCTACTATGCAGTGCTAAAAAAAGGCGGTTATGCCGGCGCACTGGTATCAAAAGGCGTGATAAACCTGCCATGCTCGGTTACCTCCATCAATAACGCTGACGTCAATATTTACTGGGGGGATATCTATTCAGCAAACCCGGCAACCGGCACCTGCCGCATACCGCAGGTTAAGGTTGGAAACGGCAATGAAAAACCGCAATACTGGCTGCCCGAATTATTTGCCAAGGCCGATGTTTATACGGCTTACAACGCAAGCGGATGCAGCGGCTCAAACTGCTCCAGTTATTCTTTTGCAGCGGTATACAGCGACATGTCTCCCACTGCGCACTGCCATCCTTACTCCGCGAACGCGCTGGCGCCCGAGGTTGACCTTGACTTTTACAGGAACCAGGCAAAATTAAGAAATTCTTATTACGGCCCCGCGACCGTAGGCGGCAGCCCCAACCCGTATTACTGCGGGAATACCGTTGCCCTGGTAACGCAGGCAAACATGGTAAGTGTTTTTGTGAACAATTTGCAGACTAGTGATGACGTACTTTTTATAGATACGACCGACGGCAACCCTGTGGCTTCCACAAACACATACTCAGGCGTGACTTATGTGACCGCGTCCACAATTCATATTTGGACCGACGCGACCCACCAGTACTGCACACGCGGTTCCATGTTCGTAATGGGCCCCCTGATACTGGAGGGAGATAACGCCGACAAACCGAACGCGGCCGGTTATTCAAAGGTCACAGGAGTCGCCTATCCGAACAACTATTATTACCCGCAGGGAAGCGGGGATAATTACACTTATGCCAGCGGCAACCCGACCGGCAGTTATATCAGCAATGTGAAACACTATGGCTTCCTGTATATGAACGGACAGCTCCAGATAGGCGGCTTGGCCTCGGGTAGTTCGGCCATCACCATATACGGCACCCTTTATCTGGACCAGTTCGGGTCGCTCACCGAAACCACTTCGCCGGACGAAGGGAGCCTTTGGATTTATTTCAACAATACCGCGAACATGTTCGGATACATGGGTTCGGGGGTCAGCATACTTTCATTTAACGAGCTTACATACCTCATTCCCACACCCATGCCTGTTTACCCATTTTAAGAAAAATGTTGAGCCGGGTTTTTTACCTTTTCCAGCGGTTGTTACTGCTGTGCGCGGTTCTTGCCTTTCTTTTTTCTTTTTCCACGGTCTATCAGCCTTTCCAGCTGCCAAAAGCCGCGGGTTTTGTTTTTTTTACCCTTCTTTACCTCCTTGTTTCGGCATTTATCGGCCGGGATAAAAAAATATTTTTAACCCCCATATCCTTCCCGTTCCTTTTGTTCTTCTTCTGGATGGTTTTTAAGGCCATGTCTTCCCCATACACTCCCCAGCCGTATTACCTGGCTGCCTTTGTTTCAGGCGCGGCGTTTTTTTTCCCGTCGCTTGCAAAAATAAAATTCGGCGGATTTTTGCATTTCCTGGGTATCACGGTCCTTGTTTCCTGCATCCTTGCCTTTTCCCAGCTGGCTTTTGGCATCATAAGGCCGTATTCCTTTTTCGGGAACCCTATTTTCTTCGGGGAATTCATCCTTCTTTCTTTTCCCATACTGGCTGCCGCCTTTTTTCGTCATGAAGAAAGCAGGCTGTTTTTTTTCATAACCATTCTGTTGTCTTTTGCCTGCCTTCTGATGAGCGGTTCCAGGGGCGCAGTGTTTTCCCTTGTGGTTTCATCTTCCATGCTTTTTTACCTGCTTTTCAAATCACGTATCGTCAAATTATCCGGCATAAAGCAGCGCGGGGTTTACCTCGTGATCTTTATCATCTTTTCCGCGTGCGTGCTTTTAACCCCGAATTTTCTGGCTTCTATCCGGTCATTGTCGTCGCGTATTGCCGGCATTGCCCCTTCAGGGTCATCTTCAGTACAGGACAGGGTGCTTTTGGCGAGGGTTGCCGGAGCCATGATCAAAGACCGGCCTGTCGAAGGCACAGGAGCGGGCGGGTTCGCGTATTTTTACCAGTCGTACCAGTCGCAACTGTTAAAAACAAACCCCGGCTTCAGGTTTATCTGGTCTTCATACGCGCACAATGATTATTTGCAGCTTGCCGCTGAAACCGGCCTTGTTGGCCTGGCTTTTTTTGTTGTTTTTATATTCACTTTATTTACGGGTTTTGACCGGGCTTCATCCGCGCTAGACTCTGACAAGTACCTCCTTTGCTGCGGTTTTTTGTGTTCTGCCGGCGGCTGCCTGATTGAATCGTTCTTCAATTTTCCGCTTTTCATCCTGCCTTCCGCCGCGTTCTTCTGGCTGTCGTGCGGTTTTGTTTTTTTCATGCTGCCGCCGGCCAAAGCAAGGGCCTTGCCGGCGCAATATATCATTGCCGCGGCTTTCGCAGCCCTGACAGCCGTATCTTTCACGCTGTTGCCGGGTTTTTTGTCCGCCTCTTACCTCGCGGCGGCGGCTGCAAACAGTGAAAAACATACTCATACAAATGATTTTTATTACAATAAGGCCTTAAAATACGGTCCGAATAATTACGAGGCATGGTCCCTTATGGCATCCTCCTGTGTTATGTCCTCCGATTACGCCGCGGCCCTGAATGCGTATGAAAAAGCCCTTAAAATCCGGCCTTTTTCCGCGGATATGATCTTCAATATGGGTTCCATAAACCTCAAACTGAAAGATTATACAGCCGCTGAAAAATATTTTAAACAAAGCCTGGATCTTTATCCCGATTTTGCGCAGGCGCACTTAAACCTCGCAAAAACATTTGTGGAACAAAACCACGGGGATGAAGCAGCGGCTGAATTCGCAAAGGCCATAAGCCTTGACCGGGAAGTAACAGCGGCGGATTTTAAAAGCAATATCGTTGATTTCAGGGAAATCACAGGGCAAAAATAATGATTGGTTTTTACCGTTCAAACCAAAACTGCAATACTGCCGGAAAAGTCTTTATGATATATGGCCGTATTAATGAACCACCCCTCATCAAGCTGCCGGGAATTATATCCGCATATTATATAAAAGCAAAAAGCCATAAGCAAAATACTTTTTGCTTATGGCTTTAATACTTTTATCCCACTAAAACTTATTATACGAAGATCTTCGCGCACACCATGTCGGGGTTGTTGCCAAGCACCCTCTGCACGACCGCGTCTTCCTTGACTATCTTTTTTACCATTTCCCTGCCCGCGTCAGTGCTCCTGTTTGTGAACTTCATGATGGTATCGCGTACCTCTGTGGGTTCCGACTGCGCGCAGTACTGGAGCAGCAGCCTTACATTATTTTCCACGCTGTATATGATCGCGTACCTTAAAAGTATGTTTATGCGACGTTTTGACATTTTAGGCGGCGGCCCGAGGCCGTTCAGGCAATTAAACAGGAAATCCATGTAGTTAAACACAGCGTCGTCGCGCGAAGCCGCGTCAACGAGTTCCGACGACATGACCATGTTCATTTTTTTATCCTGTCCGGTCCACTTGACCTGGGCTGTTTTTTCTATCTTGCCCGTATAGTCCCCCATGAAAGTCCCTTCATTTATCTCGCCGCGGTAGTCAAATATGGCGTCCTTTGCAAGATACATTCCTATGGCCTTTAATACCTGGAAATCAATTGGTGAAAACGAGATTTTCGCGCCTTTTCTTCCCGGTTCGCCCGTCACAAATCCCATGATGAAACGATCCTCGAGGAAGTCAACATAGTTCCTGATGGGCTCTATAAGTATCGGCGGTATCGAGTAGTTGCCGTCAGCGTCCTTGGGAAAAGCGTTCGTATGGATGGACAATATTTTTTTCAGCGATTCTATGACGTTATTCGGCGTGCAGAAGTAGGAATCATTTGCCTTGGCTATGTCGGGTATCTGCGAATTAAGCAGTATCCTGCATCCCGAAAACGGGACCCTGTTCTGCGCTTTCTCGGACGCGCTTACGATGAAGCTGTTTATTATGCTCACATCCCTTTTTATCAGGTCCGTGTGTTCGGAAGTAAAAGAATCGACCGCGCTGTTTTCCTCGGCGCTCACGGCGGATGACGCCCTTGCTATTTCGATTTCCTTCTGCTTTATGTCGTCTACTTTTTCCTTTATGCCGTCTATGCACTCCGCCGAGCGCGTGAATGTCTCGGCGTAAAGTTTGGTGAAATCAGCAAGCGTTTTTGCCATCATGTCCGACCTGGCCGCGAGCAGGTCCTTCATTTTTCTGTCTTCAGGCGCAAGCTTGTTTCCCTTGCCCAGGATCCCGAAATATGTGTTTATGCCGTCGTAATTAAGCTTTAATGTCTTTAACTTCACCTGGTCCAGCTGCAGTATTTTATCCATGTAGGAACCCAGCGTCCTGACCAGATTTGCCCCTATCTTAAGGCTGTCATTCTTTTTCCATTCAAGGGAGGCCTTCAGCTTCTTGGGATCCACCTTGTCATCGACCTTTTTTGATTTTCTCTTCCCCGAGGTGTCGATAAGCTCTATCTTTCCTTCCGCTATCGCCTTCATCTTATCCGTGACGGAATAAACCACTCCCGCGAAAAAACTCGAACTGTCCTTTGTCCAGAAATCCGCGAACAGCTTCGCGTAAACCGGCGGGTCTATCAGGGTTATTTTATTGTCACCGATCACCACCACGTCGCCGATGGCGCCTGTGCACATAAAAAGTTCCTGGTATTTGTTCATCTTGTTCATTCTTTCATTTATAAGCGAACTCACAAGCGTATTATAGGCGTTCCTTAACTTATTTACTTTCACTACGTCGTCGATCTTGTTCCCGTTTTCCGATTTTTCCTTTCCAAAAAATTCAAGCGCGCCCAGTACACTTTCCTTTATTGCCGGGTCAAGCCCCTCAAATATATTATTGATCGCTTCCCCTTCTTTTACCTGCGTTGCTTCCATTTTCATCTTCTCCTTCCGGTTTAGTCAGAATGTAGTTTTGTATTGTGAAACTTTAATTTGTAAATTAAAGTTTTTGTTGTTGTTGTTTTATTGTAATTTTAGCGCGCCCTTCTTTTTGAAAAAACGTCATTTATGATAGCCGCTATTTTGGGGTTGTTTAAAAGTATCCTTTTAAAATCCTTTTTATATAGGATGAATAACTGCCCGTTATCAAGGGCAATAACCGTGGCTGTCCTGGGCAAGTCGGTCACAAGCGCCATTTCTCCGAAAAACTGCCCTTCACCAAGTTCCGCGACCTTCTTTTCCTTTATATATACGCCAAAATCGCCCAAACCGATCAGGTAAAACTTATCGCCTATCTCGCCCTGTTTTATGATAACATCACCTTTTTTTACATTTCTTTTCTTTAAGGCCTTTATCAGGGCATCAAGATCCATTATATTTAATGAATAGAAAAAATCAACTTTTTGAAGGGCTGATCTTAACATTGAAAAATCATCCGCCATGCAACCACCTCTTTTCAGAGTTTTGCTACTATTCCACTATCTTATACCCAATTTTTTACTTTGTCAATTATATAAATTATCCGGAAAAGCAGGCGGTATAGCCACGGTATAAACCCAACGTCTGAGCGGCAGCAAGCAGCCGCTCTACGGGAACCAATTGAGCCATAAAACCATGATATTCTTTATCGTATCCGGTACGAACTTTAATTTTTCTATGGCCTTTGCGCGATTCCCCTATATAATATAAGCTTGCCATGAACCCGAGCCCAGCGAGTGGTTCATGGCGCAAAATCCATAGAAAAATTAAAGTTCGTACCGGATACGACCTATCATAAAGGCCATGTACCATCATGTACCATCATGTACCATTCGCAGTAGCTCAGGTACATGACACAGTTCGCAGTAGCTTAAGGTACATGGCATGCTTTTCCGACACAATCCGATTATATTGTTTTTTCCTTTTTTACCGTTTCCACGACCATCTTAAAAACTTCCGCCTTATCCGCCAGATTAAAATCCTTGTCGCGCCTCATCTTTATTTCCACTTTTCCGTCCTTAAAATTCTTCTCGCCGACCACAACCCTCATCGGAAAACCTATCAGGTCCGAGTCCTTGAACTTTACCCCGGGCGATATATCCCGGTCGTCCATAATTACGTCTATACCGGCTTCCTTTAACTGCCTGTATAATCCTTCCGCATATTTCATTCCCTCTTCATATTTTACATTGATCGGTATCACGTTAACCTCGTACGGCGCTATCGCCATGGGCCAGATTATGCCGTTTTCGTCGTTATTCTGTTCTATGGACGCGGCTACCACGCGTGACACCCCTATGCCGTAGCATCCCATTACCATTTCTTTTGACTTGCCTGTTTCGTCCAGGAATGTTGCTTTCATGGATTTGGAATATTTTGTCCCGAGGTAGAACACATGTCCCATTTCTATCCCTCTTTGTTCGTTCAGCGTGCCCCCGCATTTCGCGCAGATATCGCCTTTGCCTGCTTTGGCAAAGTCGGCAACCAGGTTTTCCTGATAGTCCCTTCCCCTGTTTACTCCTGTATAATGGTAATCAAGTTCATTGCCGCCTGTCACTGTGTTTTTCAGTATTGCCGCTGTTTCGTCTATGGCGAGCCTTATGCCTTTATCCCTTAAGTTAATCGGCCCCGCGAACCCGACCGGCGCCCCGGTTTTTTCAAGTATTTCCTCGGGCGTAGCCAGCCTTATCTCGTTCGCGCCGAGCGCGTTTTTAAGTTTTACCTCGTTTATTTCCCTGTCTCCCCTGATGACGGCGCCCGCCATTTTTGTCCCGTTCACTATATACAGGATCGTTTTTGCCGTTTCTCCGGGTTTTTTTCCGAGAAATGCGGCAAGTTCCTCGACTGTCCTGATATTTGGCGTATGCACTTTTACCAGGGGCTCTTCCGCCGTATCCTGCTGTTCCGGTTTTTTAGAAACAGCCTTTTCCAGGTTTGCGGCGTAATCGCATTTGCCACAGTAAACTATGGTGTCTTCCCCTGTCTCGGCTAATACCATGAATTCCGACGACAAATTGCCGCCTATGGCGCCTGAATCCGCTTCAACCGGCCTGAATTTAAACCCTATTCTTTTGCATATCCTTACATAAGTTTCAAACATGATCTTATAACTTTCCATTGCTCCCGCTTCGTCGCGGTCAAAGGAGTATGCGTCTTTCATCATGAATTCCCTCGAACGCATGACGCCGAAACGCGGTCTTATCTCGTCCCGGAATTTTACCTGTATCTGGTACAGGTTCTGCGGCAGCTGTTTGTATGAATTTATTTCCCTGCGCACCAGGTCCGTGATCACTTCTTCATGGGTGGGCCCGAGCGCAAACTCGTTGGAATGCCTGTCCGTTATTCTCATGAGTTCTTTGCCGTAAACGTTCCACCGGTTCGTTTCTTTCCATAACTCGGCCGGGGACAGCACCGGCAGCAGGACTTCCTGCGCCCCGGCGCAGTTCATCTCTTCCCTTATTATGGCTGTGACCTTGGACAATGACTTAAAGCCGAGCGGCATCCAGTCATAAATCCCAGCCCCGAGCTTTTTTATCATTGCCGCACGCAGCATGAACTTGTGGGCGATTGTTTCGGCTTCCTTTGGGGACTCCCGAAGGGTGTTTATTAAAGCACGGCTCCAAAGCATGGCAGTTCTCCTTGTGAATTATTTTTGTTGAGTGTGGGAGACTCAACGTATCAGTTTTTTTAGTTCTTTCTCAAACTCTTTCAGCAGGTCCTTTTTCGGCACCCTCTTTATTATTTTCCCGCTCTTAAATATCAAACCTATCCCTTTTCCCCCCGACACTCCCAGATCAGCTTCCTTTGCCTCGCCTGGCCCGTTTACCGAGCAGCCCATAACGGCTATTTTCAGCGGTTTTTTTATTTTCATGGTCATCTTTTCCACGTCACGCGCCAGTTTTATCACGTTTATTTCCGTCCTTGCGCACGTCGGGCAGGATATAAGCTCGACACCGGCCTTGCGCAGCCCGAGCGTGCTTAGGATCTTGTATGCCGGATAAATTTCTTCCTCCGGGGCAGCCGTAAGCGAAACCCTCATAGTGTCGCCCAAACCCTCGTTCAATAATATTCCAAGGCCCACGGAAGATTTAATCAGGCCTGAGTAGGCTGTCCCGGCTTCTGTGATCCCTATGTGTAGCGGGTAATCCTTCAGCCGGTTAAACAGCCTGTATGCCGCAAGCGTTTCCGGAACATCGTGGGCCTTTAGTGAAACCACTATATTTGTGAACGAGTTTTTTTCAAAGAATTCGATGTGTTCCATGAGGCTTGAGACCATTTTATCGGCTCTTTCTATCCCGCTTGAATTTGCCAGCTTATAAACGCCGTCGGTTTTAAGCGACCCGGCGTTAACGCCGATCCGTATCGCGCCTTTGTGTTCTTTTGCCGCGTCTATAACGGCCCTGACCTTTTCCTGCGAGCCTATATTTCCCGGGTTGATCCTTATCTTGTCCGCCCCGCTTTTGAACGACTCTATGGCGAGTTTATGATCGTAATGTATGTCCGCTACGAGCGGTATTTTAATTTTTGGTTTTATTTTCGCGAGCGCTCGGGCGGAATCCATATCGGGGATTCCGCACCGGATTATCTCGCAGCCCAGGTCGGTCAGCCGCTTTATCTGCTCTATTGTGGCTTTGACATCCTTTGTCTTTGTGTTGCACATGGACTGGACCGCGACAGGACTGCCCCCGCCGATGACCACGTTCCCTATTTTTACTTTTCTGGTTTTCATATATTCTCCGCAATTAATATTTCCGGTTGTGGCTTTTGAATCAAGATTATAATGATACTGCCGGAAAACCATCGTTGTGGGCCGAATAATATTCGGCCCCTACAAATATCTATCGCACTTGTAGGGGCAGCATATCATGCTGCCCGCCCTTTGCGGGCTTTTCCGCCGGCACCATAATATGTGCAAAATGCATGACCAATGAACCAAACTCTTTAAATCAGAAGCCGCAACCCTATAGTCCGTATAAGCAAAGCGCTACGGATGAAGGTTGCGCCTACATGATCAAAAAATAATCCCTAACCGCCCTTTATGATCCGCATAATATCGCCGTAGGACACGAAAACTATCAGCAGTATTACCAGCGCCCAGCCTATTTCCATCATTTTCTGCTGTATTTTCAGCGGCACTTGTTTTTTTGTTATTGCTTCTATAAGGAAAAGCATTATCAATCCGCCGTCAAAAGGCACAAGCGGCATGAGGTTAAAGAGCGCGAGGTTTATGTTTATTATGGCGATGAGCAGGAGCAGATTTACAAAGCCTGTTTTCGCGACTTTATATGCTATCTGCGCCACGCCTATGGGGCCGGCCACGTCAGGCTTTATTTTCCTCGTTATCATCCTGTAAAGCGATTTTACGGTCAGTTCCGTAAAATACCATGTCTGCTGCGAGGCTTTCCCAAGAGCGACAAGGGGGCCGTACTTTTCCATCGTTGTATTGCCCCTGGGCGAGATGCCTATCCTGAATGTCTCTATCTTTTTCTTGTCCTGGTCCTCTATCATTTCTCTGCGCGGGATGAGCTCAAATACTTTTATTTCCACGCCTCGTATCACTTTCACGCTGACTTTTTTCCCGGATGAGGCCCTGACAGCGTCGGTTATGTCATCCCAGTAGATTATTTTCTTTCCGCTTATTTCCGCTATCACATCGCCTTTTTTTATGCCTGCCGCCTGCGCCGGATATTTGTCCGTGACGCTCTCGACTTCGGGTATAAATGCGACCGGGGTTATGCCCAAAAACGGCCTCAACTTTTTTTCCTTTAAAACATCTTCAGCTTCTTCCATGAGGGGCTTTATTGTAAGCGTAATTTCTTTGCCGTTGCGCAGGGCCGTGACCTTTATGGGCTCTGCGTTTGATCTTGTTATTATCTCGGTGATCTGGTTCCAGTATTTTATTTTTTCATTGTTTATCTGTATTATCTCGTCACCGCGCTTTAACCCCGCGGTCTCCGCCGGGTATCCCTTTTTTACCTCGTCTATCACGGGTTTTAAAACTTCAGTTCCGGCTAAGAACACTATCCACATCAGGAAAACCGCGAATATCGCGTTTTGCACGACTCCGGCGACCGATATGAGTATTTTTTTCCATGGCGGCTGGTTTAAGAACCCGCCCTCACCGGCTGAAATCGCCTCTTCAGGCGCTTCGCCGGCCATTTTCACATAGCCCCCGAGGAAAACAAACAGCGCTATTATATATTCCGTGTCCCTGTGTTTAAAGGAAACGATAGTCGGCCCCCAGCCTATGGCAAACTTTTCAACTTTCACGCCGAGCCTTTTGGCCGTAATAAAATGCCCCAGCTCATGGACAAATATAGTGAGCCCTATTGTGACAAGTATCTCAAATACAATGACTATAAAATCGGTTATCGGCACCAATTGTTCAAGCATTTATCATCTCCTCCACACCGGCCCTCGCCTGTAAGTCAGCGCGCAGGACCTGGTCTATTCCCGGTTTTTTGATCAAGCTGTGCTTTTTCATAGCGGCAGCCACGTAATAAGCTATTTTATCAAATTTTATCCTTTTATTGAGAAAATTATTCACAGCCACCTCGTTTGCGGCGTTCATGACGCTGGGCATGGTGCCGCCTGCTTTCCCGGCGGCTAAAGCCAGGTTAAAACAAGGGAACTTGTTAAAATTCACCCTGAAAAACTCCAATTTCCCGATATCGGCGAAACTCATGGGCTCATCCAAACGGGCCCTGCGGCCGGGATATGTCAGGGCATAAAGTATGGGAAGCCGCATGTCAGGGTAAGACATCTGTGCTATGATCGAGCCGTCAACAAATTCCACCATGGAATGTATGATCGACTGCGGATGTATGATCACGTCTATTTTTTCATAGGGAAGCCCGAATAAATAATGCGCTTCTATGACCTCAAGCCCTTTGTTCATGAGCGTTGAAGAATCTATTGTTATTTTCTTTCCCATCCTCCACGTGGGGTGTTTTAACGCCCTTTCAGGTGTGATATTCCTTATTTCGGCCGCGCTTAGGTCCTTAAGCGGCCCGCCTGAAGCCGTTATGATCAGGCGCTTTACATCCCTGATGTTATTTCCCTTTAAGCACTGGAATATGGCGCTGTGTTCTGAATCAACAGGGATTATTTCGGCCCCGTATTTCCTGACTTCATTTAAGACGATGTCCCCGGCCATGACCAGGGACTCCTTGTTTGCCATGCCTATTTTTTTGCCTGCCCTGGCCGCGGCCATGAGCGGTATCAATCCAATGGCGCCTACAACAGCCAGCAGTATGAGGTCAGCTTCTTTCAGGGAGGCTATTTTTATCAGCCCGTCTATGCCTGTTAAAACCTTTGTTCCCTTATTTGCGCGCCTTACAAGGTGCGCTTTTTCAGGCCTGGACAGGACAGCGTATTTGGGCCTGTATTTTTTTACCTGGGCCGCCAGTTCTTCCGCGTTTTCATTGGCCGACAATGCGAGCACTCTGTAATCCGACAGGGTGCTGTCAAACAGGTCAAGGGCGGATTTTCCTATGGAACCGGTAGAACCGATAATACAGATGCGTTTTGACATGAACACTCCTGTCTCTCAAACTATTCGCTTCTAAAATAATCTGACTATATATTTAATGTAAAAGAAAAGTACCGGGGCATTAAACAGCGTCGAATCTATCTTGTCCAAAACCCCTCCCATTTCAGGGAGCAGGTTTGAAGAATTCTTGACACCGCAGAAACGCTTTATTACCGAAGCCGCAAGGTCGCCTGCCTGGCCGCTGATCGATAAAATAACGGCCAGGATTACCAGGTGCAGCAGGGTATGCTCCCCCAGTATGCCTGCGGGCAGGACGGTATATTTTATTATTACAATTGTTATTATGCTTATGATAACCCCGCCTATGCAGCCTTCGATGGATTTTCCCGGGGATATCTCGGGTATGAACTTGTGTTTTCCTAAAAATGAACCGACAAAGTAAGCGCCGCCGTCGTAAACAAAAGTGTAAAGTAAAAGCAGGAATATCAAGTAATACCCGTTTTCCATCAGCCTCAAATGTATGGTAAAAGAACCCAGGACCGCTATATAAATTACGGGGAAAAGCGTGTTTAACAGCTTCGGGAAGTTATTGATGTCTTTTGAGAATATCACCGTGATAAAAAGCATTATCATGAAAAATGAAAAAATAAGCATAAGCATGGCCGCGGGGGCGGAAAAAGTATCCATTTTTATGGAAAACACCAGGATCAAAAGCGTCAATAATATCCCGCTTGAGCGGTATGAATACATGTTTATTTTGTCAAGCATACCGTAGACCTCGTTGACGGAGACCATGCCCAAAAGCAGCACAAGGCCCACAAACGGCGCCGGGTTGTTGAAAAAAACAAAAAAAGCCAGAGCTGGTACCAAAAAAATCGATAAAATTATCCTTGTTTTCATTTTGCCTTGATCCCCCCGTACCTGCGCTCGCGGCTGCTGTATTCCTCCAAGGCGAGCATCAGGTTGTTTTTCCCAAAATCGGGCCATAAAACGTCCGTTACGTATATTTCCGAGTAAGCTATCTGCCATAAAAGAAAATTGCTCACCCTTATCTCGCCGCTCGTGCGGATCAAGAGGTCCGGGTCCGGAATACCGGCCGTATAAAGCCGCTTCGAAATAAGTTCTTCATTTATGTCACTGACCCTGATTTTTTTATTTTTAACGTCCGCTGCGATAGATCTGACAGCCCTGGTTATCTCCCTTTTGGAGCCGTAATTCAGCGCGAGGACAAGCTTAAGCCCGGTGTTTTTTGAGGTCAGCTTTTTTACATCCTTGAGTTTTTTGCATAAATGCGGGTCCATCATGTCTATTTCACCTATGGTCATAAGGCGCACATTGTTTTTTATCAGGGTTTTTGTTTCTTTATCCAGGTAATCCGACAGGAGTTTCATGAGGAACCCGACTTCCTGCTCGGGCCTTTTCCAGTTTTCGGTTGAAAAAGCATAAAGGGTAAGGTACTTGACTCCTAATTCCGCGCAGGCAGTAGTGATGGCCCTGACCGATTTGGCGCCCTGTTTATGCCCGAATGCCCTCGGCATGTTCCTTTTTTTTGCCCACCTGCCGTTGCCGTCCATGATGATGGCGATGTGCGAGGGAAGTTTCAAGTTTTTATCCATACATCTCCGGTAAAATTGATCTGATAATATCTTTATATGGTCAGGAGGTCTTTTTCCTTGTCTTTGACTATTTTGTCTATTTCTTCGATATGCTTATCCGTGACTTTCTGCACCCGACCTTCCGCGACTTTCAGCACGTCTTCGGATATTTCTTTTTTCTTTTCGCGTTCTTTTGCCTTGTCATTAAAATCGCGCCTTATGTTGCGCAGCTCCACCTTTGACTCTTCCGCCATTTTCTTGACTTTCTTTACCATGTCTTTCCTTGTTTCCTCGTTTAAATCGGGGAACTTGACCTTAAGCGAATCGCCGGTGTTGACTATGGACAGCCCCAGATTTGCGGCCATTATGGCTTTTTCTATTTCCAGTATGGCGCCTTTATCCCATGGTTTTATGTCTATGGTCTTTGCCTCGATTATGGATACCGATGCCACCTGGTTTATAGGCATGGGGTTGCCGTAGTAAACGACCTTGACGGTATCAAGCACTGAAGTGTTGGCCCTGCCTGTTCTGATCGAAATGAGTTCCTTCTGAAATGCCTCGACGCTTTTTTTCATTTTTAATTCAAGTTCAATAAAAAAATTTTCCATGACTTTAAGCTCCTTACCGGACTATTGTCCCGATTGTTTTTCCGCTTACCACTTTTTTTATGTTCCCTTTTTCATTCAGGTTAAATATTATCAGCGGTATGTTATTATCCATGCATAATGATATGGCCGCCGAATCCATCACCTTCAGGTTTTTATTGAGGACGTCCATATATGTAAGCTCGTCGAATTTTTTTGCTGCCTTGTCGGTTTCAGGGTCGCCTGTGTACACGCCCGATACTTTTGTGGCTTTCAGGACCACTTCCGCACCTATTTCTATGGCGCGCAAAGCCGCGGCAGTATCCGTGGTAAAGTAAGGGTTGCCTGTACCTCCGCCGAATATCACGACGCGGCCCTTTTGAAGGTGGCGCTGAGCCCTGCGGCGTATGTAAGGTTCCGCTATCTCCTGCATATCGATTGCGGATAAAACCCTGGTTTCCACGCCCATTTGTTCCAAAGTATCCTGCAGGGCCATCGCGTTTATAATAGTGGCAAGCATGCCCATATAATCCCCGACCACACGGTCTATCTTGAAATTTTTTCCCCTGCCGCCCCTGAAAATATTGCCGCCGCCTATCACCACGGCGACAGTGACGCCCATCTCGCGCACTTCCTTTATCTCCTGCGCGATGGAGTAAACCGTATCATAATCTATGCCTGATTTGTTTTCACCGGCCAGGGCTTCCCCGGAAATCTTCAGCATGATTCTTTTGTACTTTGCTTTTGAATTCGGCAATCCGGCACCCCCGGGTTAGTTTATTTTCTTTTGTCTCTATAACTCTGACGTTATATACTTTCTCCAAGTACAAACCTGCTGAACCTCTTCACCACTATGTTCTCGCCGATCTTGCCTATGGCTTCTTTAACCAGTATATCCACATTCTTTGAATCGTCCTTGATATAGGCCTGTTCCATAAGGCAGGTGTCCTTGTAAAATTTTTCGAGTTTGCCCTCAATTATCTTGTCTATGACATTTGCGGGCTTTTTCTGATCCGCCATCTGCACCTTATAGATTTCTTTTTCCTTTGCCACGACATCGGACGGCACTTCTTCTCTTTTTAAGTATCTCGGGGCCATTGCCGCGACCTGCATTGCTATTTCCTTGCACAGTTCCTCAAATTCTTTTGTCCTGGCTACAAAGTCGGTTTCGCAGTTTACCTCGACCATGGTCCCTACTTTTCCGCCGCCGTGTATGTAAGCGTATACAAGGCCTTCCTTTGCGGTGCGGGTATTCCTCTTATCCGCGGACGCGATGCCTTTTTTGCGCAGGATTTCTATGGCTTTTTCCATATTGCCTTCAGCTTCCTGTAGGGATTTTAAGCAGTCGCCCATTCCGGCGCCTGTTTTTTCCCTTAAGTCTTTTACGAGGTCCTTGCTTATGTCCGCCATGTTACTTCTCCTTGATATAGTTGGTGCCGGTTTATTCGGCTTCTTTTAATTTGGCTTTTCTGATCCGTTCTTTTCCTTCTTCTTCGGTTTCATCCGTGAATACCGCGGCGTACTCCGCCGTGTTTACAAGCTGGGCCGCTATTTTTTCCTTTTCTTCCGGGTTTACAGCCGCTGCCGCGTCCGCCGCGATTGCCGCGGCTTCAGCTTCCTGCTTTACGATCATTTCTTTTTCTTTTTCCATCGTGACTTTTTCCTCGATAATGGTGTCCGCGATGTATTTGCACATCAACCGTACGGCGCGTATGGCGTCGTCGTTTCCCGGAATCAGGCAGTCGATGGGTTCCGGATCACAGTTTGTGTCGACTACGGCGATCACGGGGATCCCGAGCTTGTTGCCTTCTTTAACGGCGTTCTCTTCGCGTTTTACGTCTATTACAAATATTCCGCCCGGCAGGACGTTCATGTCCTTCAAACCGCCGAGGTTATCCTGCAGTTTTTTCAGTTCCTTCTGCATGTTCATTCTTTCTTTTACCGGGTAGCGCGCGAATCCGCCTGTCGCGTCCATTTCCTCGAGCTGTTTTAACCTGTCGACCCTTTTACGGATCGTCTCGAAATTAGTCATGGTGCCGCCGAGCCATCTCGAGCATACGTAAGGCATGCCGCAGCGCATTGCTTCTTCTTTGATGGAGTCCTTGGCCTGTTTTTTGGTCCCTATGAACATGACAGAACGCCCCTTGCGGATGATGTCTTTGACAAATAATACGGCATCCTTGGTGTGTTTGAGGGTTTTCTGCAGGTCGATGATGTAAATCCCGTTCCTTGCGGCAAAGATGTAAGGTTTCATTTTAGGGTTCCATCTTTTTGTCTGGTGCCCGAAATGAACCCCTGATTCGAGCAGCGCTTTCATGGAAATCTGCGGCATAATTCTACTACCTCCGTTTGGTTTTTACCTCTGCTTCTTTCATCTTTTGGGCAACCCCATAGGGGGACCAACCCAAAATCCGGAAAGCATGGTGTATTTTAAAAACGTCAAATCATATCAAATACCGGCGGTTAATGCAAGGAATATTTGGTTTGAAATCCTGTTTTTTATGCTATTTTTTTTTAGCATCCCTTTTAACGGGGGCTTTTTTGGCATTGACCGGCTTTTTCTTCCTTTCAAAACTCTTTGCAATATCCCATAAAAACGCGGCTTCCAGGTATGCCCCGGCAAAATCCCTGTCCGCTATCCCATAAGATGTTCCGCTTATGTGCGGCTGGTCCCAGACATAGCCTCCGCTTACGGCAAAACCAATATATTTGTTGACCCAGTATTCCGCCCCCACGCTTGCCCTGAATACAACGTCAACCGAGTTATATTCATACCGGCCGCTACCTGTCAAATCCCCGTTAAGGGCATATGTGTTTTTTTCAATATACGAATTCGGCGCCGTTGATAACCCGAGGTCGGCCCCGAAATACCAGCACGTATTGTCTTCTTTACCCGGGCTCCCGAAATATTTCCTTCCGCCCACAAGGAATATTAACCTGCTGAAATCAACTTTGTAATATTCTTGAATGGTCCCGGTGCTGTAATATTTGTCATTCTCGCCGCCAATCGCGCTGTAACCGAAACTTAAGATCGACGCAATGCCGTTATCAGACAGTATGCAGTATGATATTTCGACCGGAAATATCTCGTGATTTACCACTATGGCGGGCGCTATAGCCGGCAGGGCGTTATTCAGTTGTGTGATTGTTGTATCGATAAACTGGATGCCGCACTTAAGCTCTGCCCATCCTTTTACAGCGGCGCAATGGGCAGCCTGGCAGATAAATACTGTCATGATCATGATGAACGCTGTTATTCTAAAGCCTGGACTTTTAACCGCACAAAAATTAGCCATGTTTTATTTTAACACGGGCTGTGATAAAATGCCAATACTTAAACCTGCGGAGTTACCCGTTTTTTTCACTTATGCTATGGTTTCCGTGTTATATGATACTGCCGGAAGACCCCATGAAACCATGAAATTCTTTATTTGCTTTCCGTATAAATCTCGTCAAGTTTCATGTCTTTAAGCTTTATGCCTCCTAAAAATTTATTGATTTCCGCTTTATCCGTCATGATTTCGGGCCTGAAATCCTTAAGATATACCGGCGTAATTTTTGCTTCGGTGATTTTCCTGCCTTTTACTTTTACTTTCACAAATGCGCTGTACTTGCTCAAGTCATCCCGCATGTCAAAGATAAAGTTCCCCAGCCCGTAAAAAATATAATGCCCTTTGTATTTTTCCACATCCTGAAAAAGGTGCGTATGCGACCCTATCACCATATCCGCGCCCAGATCTATTATGCCGCGCCCCAGGACCCTCTGTCTTTTTTGCACTTCCCTGCCCTCAAGGCCCCAGTGTATGTAAACTATGAGTATATCCGCTTTGGGCCTCGCATTTTTAACGTCCCTCTTGATCACTTTGTAGGTTCCCGGCACTGTGCCGTATTTTTTCAGTTTTATCGCAAAACTCCTGTTTGATACCCTTGAGTAGCACAAAAAACCGACCCTTACCCCGTTGTATTCCATAATAACAGGCTCATTTGGGCGGCTCAGATCGCCCTTTTTTATCCCCCCGTACTTGATTCCCTGATGGTCGAGTATTTCCATGGTCTGTGTCAGGCCGTCCTGCCCGTAATCAAGCGTGTGGTTATTGGCCAGGGATAGAATATTAATACCGGCTGATTTAAAGCCCTGGGCTATGTTCTCCTCGGCGTAAAGATATACTGGTTTCTTCCCGTTTTTCTTTAACATAGGCACATTTTTTTTATAAACCAGCGGAGCCTCAAGATTTCCGAATATTATGGGGCATGTATTTATACTTGCTGATATGCCGTCAAAAGGATAATTAATCCCGCATTTTTCTATCACCGGCTCGAGCCTGCGGCCGAGCATTATATCGCCGGCCAGGACTATATCAACCATACCCGGCGCCTCATATGTCTCTATCACGGGGACCTTAACCGAGGCGCAGCCCTGCAGGATCAGTGCCAGCGCCAAAAGCATCAGTGTTAATTTTCTCATTTTCCAAAAAGACCGTTTATAAACCCTTTTGCCTTATCCTGTATATATTTGCTCCCTTCATCCAGCGCTTTTTTACCTATGTTCCTTTTTACATTTTCAAGCATCCTTGACTGGCTGTAATCATACTTTTTCCCGGCAACATCGCCGTATACCCTGAAATCGAAAGGCATCCACCCGTCCTTATTATATGCAAAACCCGCGTCCTTGATGTTTAAAGATTGCGCTAACTTATTACCTATGTCCCTGCCTGTTTTTGGCGAAAAATCCATGTTAACCTTAAAATCAAGTTTCCTGTCCACGGTTGTCCAGCCTGACGCATTGGCCCTTAAGTCGCCTTTGTCCGCGTTTTCACCGCTGTATATCCTGAATTTATTCACATTGATCTTTCCGTCCGCCATATCAAAATCAGAGATCATATGATCAAACGGTATATCTTTGCCGAGAAAATCGATCCCGAGTTTGTCAGCCAGGTCCTGTCCCATTTTAAGGGCAGACAGCCTGCCATTAGTCACTTTAAAACCGCCTTTTCCTTTTATGGTATGCGCCATGTCATTGAACGTATCGCCGTGAAAATTGGCTGTCATTTCAAAACTGCCGTAAACCTTGTCTTTCATGTCATCAAACAGGGTCTTCTTTTCCGGGTCTTTTTTGGGCAGCACGGATATACAGTCGTCCACAAATTTGTGGATATTTGCCCTACTGACCGTTGCTTCGCAGGAATAGGCTTCGGTATTGACATCAGCCATTAAATTTAAATCCATGCTTCCTTCATAAGCGTTAACGGCTGTTTCAGAATCCAGCCTGCCTTTTACAAACCTTATGCTGGAAAACGTTTTCCCGAAAGTGACATCCTTGTAAAAAACAGAGTCGGCTTTAAGGGTTATAAAGATCCCGGGTGACTTAACCTCTTTCTTTCCGGGATTGTTTTTCCTGTTTTTAACCGGCGCCAATACCCTTGCTTCCGCTTTTACCTGCGCGGTTGGCGTTGATTTTTGCGGGAACATGGCAAGCATGTATTCCACCGCGAATTTCGGCGAATACACGTCCACGGATATTTTGCCGATGTCGGCCCTGTTTATGCTGCTGCCGTTTATTTTGAGCTTAACCTCGTTGCCGGTCAGCAGCATGCCCAGGGAACCCGTCATGGAATAATTGCTGTCAACCTTGATGCTGCCTGAAAAATTTTCAACCATCTTTTTGTCTTTGTATGACATTGTGCCTTTATCAACGGTTGTTTCATTGTCAAAAGCGAATTTTCCGGCGCTGTAGGTAAAATCCACCCTGTTCTTTATCAAGATATCCGCGTTCACATCCTTTATTTTTTTTGCCGTTTCAGGCGGGAGTATTTCCAGTATCTTGTTTATATTGGCGCTTGAATCCACGCTGCCTTTCACGGACGAGAAATCGCTGATTTTGATTGTACCCGTTGAATTTATGCCCCCTATTACAAAAGAATCTATGTTTATGTCCCCTTCTTTTTTCATGATATCTGCTTTTATAGCGGCTTTCATTGAAACAGGTATTTTATAGTCATTATAATAGGCAATGCAGTCCAGGCTCATTCCTATTGGTTTTAATGCGCTCAAAACCACGTCATCCACGCTGAAGTTGAGGTTTTCAATCTTAGCCGACATAACTTTTGGCTGTGAATGGTCGGTGTATGTAAAATTCCCGTTTTTAATCGTTATGCCCGTGACCATGATATTTTTTATGAATGATTCTTTCTTTTCCCCGCCCGTATTCTGGTCCTGGTTTTTTACATCCTTCACAGATGTCTTAATGCTGTTTTTACCCGCAGTTTTTGTATCTTTTTTCTGCTGGATCGTATCCAGGATATCGGAAAAATTAAACCTTCCGTTTTGTTCCTTTATTACCTCCACATACGGGGAGGATAGCTCAAATTTGCTGATCACAAGGTCCCCGGCGAGCAGGGCAAAAATGTTGTATTTAAGGATGATATCGTCATCCTTTATAAAATCCGTTTTTCCATATTGCGCAGGCTCTTTTAAGGCAAAACCTTTCAGTTCTATGCCTTTAAAAATATTGAACTTCAGGTTTTCAATCGAGGCCTGCCTTCCCGTAACCTTTGTTATTTCCCCGACCAGCATGCCTTTAAGCTTGTCCGCAGGCAGCCATAAAGGAACACAGGCCAGGACTACAGTAATAAGAATAAGCACCACAGCTATGGATATTGAAACAAATTTGACGAATCTTTTCATATGCCCACCGTCCCTTTAGTAAAACATAAAGCCGCCGTATTACTACGGCGGCTTTATGATCTTAGAACTATTTTACTATAAAACGGCTGCTTTTTCTTCTATTTTATTTTTTTTTTTGGGTCTTTTGTCCTCTTTTGCCTCTACAACCTCTATTTCCTTTGCAATTGGTGTTTCTTTGGTGTCTTTTACTTCTTCATCCTCGTCAATTTCGGGCATTTCTCCCGGGTCCTCAGGCTCGCCTTCGGGCTTTACAGCTCCGACTTCCTTTGCGAAGTACTTTTCCCTGGTTTTTTTGTCTATCTCTTTCATGACTGCGGGGTTTTCCGTGAGATATGTTATGGCTGAATCTTTTCCCTGTCCTATCTTGATGCCGTTATAGTTAAACCATGTGCCTGATTTTTCAACCACGCCGTTATCAACCGCCACGTCAAGCATGGCTGACTCGGGCACGATCCCCCTGCCGAATATTATCTCAAATATGGCTTCCCTGAAAGGGGGCGCCACCTTGTTTTTTACTATCTTACCCCTCACTCTGTTCCCTATAATCTGTTCTCCCTTTTTAATAGCCTCAACCCTTCTTATGTCTATCCTGACCGAAGAGTAAAACTTAAGCGCGCGTCCACCTGGCGTGACTTCCGGGTTGCCGAACATGACGCCGATTTTTTCCCTTATCTGATTTATGAATATAACGATAGTTTTTGACTTGCTGATAATGGCCGTGAGTTTTCTCATGGCCTGCGACATGAGCCTAGCCTGCAATCCCATGTGTGAATCTCCCATCTCTCCTTCGATCTCGGCCTTTGGAACCAAAGCAGCGACCGAGTCAACGACGATTACATCCACGGCGCCGCTCCTGACAAGTGTGTCAACTATGTCAAGCCCCTGCTCACCGGTATCAGGCTGGGAAATCAGAAGATTGTCTACGTCTATCCCGACTTTTTTCGCGTAATCAACATCCATTGCATTTTCAGCGTCCACATAAGCCGCGTTCCCGCCGTTCTGCTGGCACTTGGCAACAATTGACATGGCAAGTGTTGACTTGCCTGAAGACTCGGGCCCGAATATCTCGATTATCCTTCCGCGCGGTATACCGCCGCCAAGCGCCAGGTCAAGCGAAAGCGCGCCCGTGGTTATGGTTTCCACTCTGGTAGCCATGGCTTTGCCGAGTTTCATGATGGATCCTTTTCCAAACTGTTTTTCAATCTGCTGTATCGCAAGTTCCAGCGCCTTTTTTCTGTCATCACTCATTTTTTACTCTCCATTTTTTTGATTTATATATTTTATGAAGGGATAACCGACGTCACTATCCCCTGTATCATCAGATCTGATGTCACTATGATGGGCCTGTGTTTTGGATTTTTTGAATGCGGTTTTAGGATAACCACGCCCTTGGCCCTGTGGAATTCCTTGACAGTCGCCTCATCATTAATAAGCGCGACCGCAATATCGCCTTCCTTCGCGGTATTTTGCTGTCTTATCAGCAGGAGGTCGCCTTCATTGATCCCCTTTAAATTCATGGAATCGCCCTTGGCCGCGAGGAAAAAATAGCGGTAAGGGGCCTTTACCAGCCTCATGTCCACTGGTATGGTGTCTATGATATTCTCCTCCGCAAATACCGGAGCCCCGCATGCAACCGCTCCCACCAATGGTATGTCAATAGTGCTCACCCTGCTCTCATCGCCCTCGAAGTTGTCAATAATCTGGATATCTCCTTTTTTATCCCTTTTTACAGCGCCTTTTTCAGCAAGCTGTTCGAGGAGGACCGAGATGGACCGTGGTGACTTGTAGCCTAAAACCGCCGTAAGGTCCCGCACAGAAGGCGAGTATCCTTTCGACATGAGCCAGTTCCGTATCTGTTTCAGTGTTTCTGTTTCTCTCGCATTGAGTGTATGTTTTTTCATAGTGTTATTATACAATGCGTATGCTTTTTGTCAAGGGTTATTTTTGGTTATTTTTGTGCAGGGAATTTAACCCGCGTATTATTAAAAACGGCCCGCCTTGACTGAAACGGCTGTAAATATTTCTGTACAAAGATAAAGGTTGCTGCGGCTCAGCCACGAGAGACACCTTTATCATCAATCAACTTGCAATAAGAATGGCTTATGTTATAATACTATCAAATAAATAGGATTTAAAATCTACGTTATCCATTGGAGGCCGTGATGAAAAAATATGTGTTTTTAACTGTTGTTTTATTTTCAGCTTTAACTTTTGTTTTCTTATCCTGCAGAAAGAATCCGACGGTTCCGACGACGGTTCCGACGACGGTTCCGACGACGGTTCCGACGACGGTTCCGACGGCGGTTCCGACAGCGGTTCCGACGGCGGGTCCGACGCCTATTCCATGCTCAGGCGCGGATACATTTGGCAATACAGGTACGGTCGCGTCCTACGGGCGTCCCGCCGATTATATCACAACGAGCAGGTTCATCAACGTTGACCGCGCAACTGTAACGGGTTTCACGGTATATGTGAACGCGGGCGGAAACAGCGGCAATGTCCGCGTGGGGCTTTATTCCGACGCGTCCGGCGAACCGGGCAGCCTGCTCGCGGAAACACCCGCGGTTTTCTGCGTGTCCGGATCAAACAATCTCAACCTTGCTGCCCCGGTCCTGGCAACGCCGGGCAATTACTGGATTGCCGTTAATACGGATACCAATAGCATATCATTGGATGTCATAAACGCCGATTCATACACGCAGTTCAGGATGATAGCTCATACGTTCGGCCCATTGCCCGCAGTCATGCCGCCGGCTTCTGCGCCGGCTCCGCCCCAGTATAATGTGCTTGCTTACGCCCGCTATACCTGTAATTAAAAATCATGAAACGAAAAAGGGGTCAGGTTAAGACCTGACCCCTTCTCAATTTTTTATTAAATCTAAAGCGGAATGGCTCCACGAAAAATGTAATCCGGCGTTTTTGAGCCTTAATATAATACCTACCAAGCTTGCTAAATCTACTCTCGACTATCTACTCTCTCATGCCCTTCGCTCCACATATAATATTGCAAGGGCGTAGGTCATGAGCTTTAGCGAAATGACCAGCCCGCAGCAATAGACATTGCCCACGCCCGCAGGGGTTGACCTACAGCTGTCGTTGCAGTTTTAAACGCCCTGTCTGGAACCACTCCCCAGACAGGGCCGTTTGCCGTTAAAATGCGGTCCCGATATTGCAGCCAAGGGACGGCGTGAACGAATTCATGTAAGTCGTGCCTCCGATTGAAGGATCAGCGCTGTCCGTCCTGGTCATGCCGATATTCATCAGGATGCCCAAGGATAGATCGACCACAAAGCCGGAACTTAATATCCACCTGTAGCCGCCGTGCATACCGTAGGTCACAAAATACTGGTTCACAATTTCGAGCGCAGGGGAATATCCCGGCTGCTCATACTTGAACCTGTAATAATTAAATTCAGGGCCTACAAACCAGCCGTTCAGGGCTTTAGCCTCGGGGAATATGTTAATAAGGCCGCCTATGACAAAGCCGTATGCTTTCGCGAAGTTCCCGTTCCAGGAATCGCCCGTGGGCGAGTATCCGGCAGTGAGGCCGAAGCTTAAATTACTTGCGATCTTCCTTTCATAGTAAAGCGCTATGGTGCCGAAAGCAAAATAGCACGGGTTAATCGCTATTAAATTCTCCTTTGTTTCCCATCCGCCGTAGTTGACCTGCACGCCTGCATCATCCAGGAGACTGTCGGTTGACTTCTGGTACTCTTCTTTTGCCAGTTTGAGGTAGTTGCCCAGGTTATCAGTCGGCTTTACCGCGTACGCTGCCTTGAAATATTTGTACGCGTTCTGGTAGTCCTCGTTCTTGTACGCTTTCACACCGTTTTCCACGTCCGACTTGTAATCCGCATAAACAGAAACTACCAGCAGCATTAATCCAAGAGCTCCTAAAATTACTTTTCTCATTTTCCCTCCCCTTCCATTCCTGTGGTTTTTGTATACCGTTAAAATTGTTACAATAAAATCGTGCCAATCTCCGGGTTAATAGTTGATAATTTATTCCCTACACTACAAACACACCTACAGCCTGCAATTATCCTATGTTTTATTTTCTCACTGAGTTTCCGCCCAATCCCTGTCAGCCATATCCGCCCCGCTTTTCATTTTGTAAATCTCATTGGTTTCGTATTTCCATTCTACTCCTATTTGCTGAAAATGAAATACCCCGCATCATTTCGTTCCCGCATGGTGGAACGCAAATTTCCTGACGGATGTCATATGGTTGCGTGGACTGTTTTATGATTAAATTTGCGGGTCATACCTTTACCTGATACCTGACAACGCCGCAGATCCTTCCTTATCCGCCCTTCACGGTTTAGAGGGGGCAAGCCCCCTCTCTACAAGTTCTATTGCGGTAAAAACGACAGAACTAAAGTTAAAAAGGAGTCAGGTCATAGGGTAAGACCTGCCCCCTTCTCTAATTTTGCATGGCAAAATTTGGTTAGCGGGTTGACAATTATCACGGTTCTTTTAGCCCCAAGCCTGCGCGTTAGAACAGGATCCCGGCGTCAAAGGCCAGCCTCATGCCCCTCAGGTCGGTATCCTCGAAGAATGTCGACCCTTTTCTCCACGCGGCAAGCGTGGGTCCTCTCGTTGTGACAGTAACATAATCCTTATCGGCTTTCATCACGGGCAGGTCCGCGTACCTGTAGCCGGCGGTCAGCGAAAAATACAGGCCCTGGTCCTTTGCGTCGGCATACTTCACTCCGATATCAAAATCTGCGCACACGCCCCCGCCGTAGAAATTCGCGTACCTGTCATAATTGCCGTATGTCGGGTCATTTACGACATAGTACTTCACGTTCATACAGCCCCAGCCATACCCGCTGTACGCGGAAAAAAATACGGAATAATTCCAGTCCTGGACAGCCGGGTTTGTAAGCGGCAAATCATACTCAAAACCCACCTCCAGCGGGATCATACTTGCCGCGAAGGCGTAATCATATTCCGTGGGCATGCCCATAAATGTGGTTGAAAAATGCACAACAGCGGACTCGCAATTAAGCAGCCCGATTTTCGGCCCCAAATGGACATGGCCCGAATTATAATTAAAAGCGACTTCCGCTATGAAAGCCGAGTTTGCGGGGGTGAATTTTTTATCTGAAAACGGCGCCGATTTATTATAATTAAAGAGGTAAAAATTCAGCCCATTCATCATCACGTACTGCCAACCCGCTGAAACCTCCAGAGACAGCCCGCCGCCTATGGCGGTTTTGCCTGAAACAATCCTTCTGCTTTCCGCGGTCAGGGTCACAGGCTCCGGCGTGATAACTGCTGCCGGCGCGTTATTGACTGCCGTCAATTCATGGGTGTCATAAGCCGCGGAACCGGCCGTGAATATCAGTTCCAACAATACCGCAAAAACCAAAACCGTAAGTTTACCGTTTCTTCCCGTCAAAGCGCGTCTCAAAAAAAGCCTCCCTGAAATTTTAGATCAACAATTTATTTCCCCTTGGATCCGACTATATGTCCCATGCGTTTTATTTTTTTTATTATACAACTTCCATTTAAATTTTGCACGGTTAAAATCGCGTTACGCGGCCGGCCGGGGACGATGCAGAACTTTCCTTTATCGCCCATCCCTGTTTAGAGGGGGCAAGCACCCTCTAAACAAGTTCTAATGCGGTAGAGACAGCGAAGTTAAAAAAACAAAACCTGTAGAGAGGGGGCTTGCCCCCTCTCACCGTTGGCTTTTAATTAGCTTTTTGCGGGACTTGTAGAAATATAAGCATGGTATTTCGTTGGACTGTAGTGGTTTTGTACCAGGTCTATCGCGTTTTTCGGGAGGGGAACTTACCGATTGACAAAACATTTTGGAGGGATATAAAAATCAATATGGAGGGCAGGTCGGGGTATTAAGCCAGCTGCTATCCCATTCCTGGTGTTCAGGCAGGATTGGAAATTATCCTGTGACAGCAACACAATTGTCACCGCAGTATAATCAGTATTTTTATTCTGCTTTTTGACTGCCTTCCCCCGGCGTCTGATACAGTCACCGTGTAATAATATATGCCGTTGGAGCATTTTTTCATGGCATCCTGCGGCGAGTTGACCTCATAATTGCCGCTGATGGCCCCGGCAGGCCAGCTTAAATCCTCTATGAGCCTGAACGCGGCGCTGTAAATTTTCATCCTGATCGAAACAGGCTTTCCCTCGCAATCCAGCTTTAGCTTGAAACCGCCGCTGCTGCTCATGACCGGATTTGGATATATATTAACATCTACTATTTCAAACCCAACAGTAACAGTGTACACGGCCGTGGCAGTTAATATGATTTGCGGCATTTCTGTGGACGTCGCGGTTGAAGTGAACCAGGGTGTTCCTGTAATTGTTCCTGTTATGGTAAATGTCTGCGCGGCAGTTGGTGTTGCAGGCGGTGTAAATGTTTCTGTCTGCGTCGCAGTAACTGTGGCGCTCCAAAGCTGATTTACTGTTTCGGATATGGTTGGTGTTTCGGTAATAGTTGCTGTGCTTGTTGATGTTAATACCAACGTGGAAGTCACGCTATTCGTTGAAGTTGAAGTTGCTGTTTTGGTTGCGGTTACGGTCTTGCTTTGCGTTGCCGTAATTGCCGGAACTGTCGCGGTTTGAGTCTGCGTTTGGGTTGGCGCTATCAAGGGCTGCTTCCAAACCCCTCCTCCGAATGTGGTCACATATATTCCACTTGTATCAAATGTCACACGCTGTATTGAGGCAAACGGTATCCCTGTCTCCCTCGCCCATGTTGCGCCGTTGTTCGCGCTTTTGAACAAGCCCTGGTTCTCTGTCGAATAATAAACATTGTTTGTGTTGCCAGGGTCTATGGACGGCGCAAATCCGTAAGGAGTGTGGCCCACGGGCATATTCATAAGCGTCCAATTCGCGCCATTGTTGGTTGTGCGCCACAGGCCGCCGTCGGACAATCCCCCGCCGTCCTGGGCCGCGATGTAAATTGTATTTGGATCAACCGGGTTGACGTCAAAATCCGTGGGGTATTTCAAAGGGCCCCCATTGACAGATAATGCTATATTTGCCCATGACGCCCCCTGGTTGGCTGACATAAAAAGCCCGCCCGGGTTTGTGTAACTTTTTTGCGCGCTCAAAAGGCAGTAAAGTTTTCCGCTTACAAGTTTTAGGGAATACACGTCGTGGTTCGTTCCTATGGCAACCGGCGCTGTCGCAACCCAGTTTGTTCCTGCCGCGTTTGTGGACTTATAAACACCGTTTCCCCATGAAGCCGCGAAGTAAATGTTATTCACAGGGTCAAAAATAACCGAGGTTGTGGGCGAAACAGGAATCCCTGTCGAGCTCGGCACCCAGGTCGCGCCATAGTCCGTGGATCTGACTATGCCGCCGCTTCCGGCTCTGCCTAAGGGCCAGCTGTGGTCAATATCATGAAGTCCGCCCACAGCCGCAATAATTGTGCCCGGAGTAGGGTTAAAAGCTATCTGATAAAAAGTATTTGTCCACGCCTGTGATGCCGTGCCCTTGCGGGCCGTATCAGACCAGGTCTGGCCCGCGTCAGTGGAGCGCGCAAAACCTATGTCCGTATAGCAGATGTAGTGATAACTTGGATTATTCGGGTCAATAACATAATGCCACGCGCTGGTCATCTCAAGCCCGCGCGTGGCCCACTTCTTTCCCGCGGCGCGTGCGCCCGCGTCAGAGTAAGTTGAGTATGCCTCCTGCCATGTGGCGCCTCCGTCATTGGTCAGGATTGTTTCCCCTAAATTTGTGAACATGGCCCTGCCCGAATCCGACGGGCATACCCCTATCATTGAATTAGGCGCGCCCCATGAAAAACTTAAGTCATAGCTTATCCATCCGAGCGCTGCGTTGGCGACAGGCGCTGAATCAATAAAAACCTGCGCCCAGGTTGTTCCGCCGTCGGATGTTTTCCATATGCTGCGGTCATTGATGTTGGTGCAGTAAGCGGTCGAGGTGTCGTTGTCAGCGCAGGCTATCATGGAAAAAGTATCGGCCGCGCTTGAGATAACCCAAGCGGCCCCGTTTGTCGAAGTATAAATGCTGTTATTGTTCACGTCTATTTCAAAAAGGCGGGAACCGCCTGCTGTGGATGCCCCGCAGAAACTTAAGGAATTTGTTGACGGCAATCCGGCATTAAAAGCGCCCCATGTAAGCCCGTTGTCTGTTGATCTAAATATCCCGTCCCCCGAGCCTGCGTAACAGGTTCTGTTTCCAGCCGGACTTGACTGGTCTATAAAAAGCCCCTGGATATACCCGGTGCTCAAGCCAGGGCCTGTAAAAGTTGTGCCGTTGTTTGTACTCGTGTATACGCCGCTGTCCGTGCCCACCAGCATAAGATTGGCGTTGGCCCTGTCGAGATAAATAACCGTCACCCTGGCAACTCCCCAGGGCGGCGTTGCGTTTAAAACGGACCAGTTCACGCCAGCGTCATTGCTGACAAGCAGCGCAGGCGGGTTGTTCTGGCTGTCCTGCTGAGGTCCCCATCCGTAAACAATGCCGGGATTAACAGGATGATAAGCCATGGCGCACATGAATCCCTGGTTAAAAAACCCGTAATCAACTCCGGCGGATATCTGATAAAAATCCAGCATGCCCCAGTTATTCCCGCCGTCAGTTGACCTGTACCACCCCGACATATCAGACCCGACAAAACGCAGGTTAGGATCAAGCGGTGAGATGGATGGGGCATACTGCGCCCCGCCCCCGCCAATGCCGACAGGAACCCAGGCGCCATAACATACACAGGCAGTACAGATAAGGAAAATCATCGGAAGGATCTTTTTTGAAATCATCCCTGTATTTTTTGCCATATTTGAATTATACCATAACAAATTTCTTACAATCAGACATTATATATGCGTTTCATCAAGAATTGCGTCTATTTCCTTTATCACATCCACAGTCAGTGTTATTTCCCCTGCTGCGGCGGTCTCCTGGATCTGGCCCGGTTTTCTTGCCCCGACTATTGCCGCGGTTATTTCGGGGCGCCTTAGGATCCAGGCTATTGCAAGCTGGCTTAAGGTTATGCCGGCTTTTTGGGATACTATCCTTAATTTATCAATGAGTTCCATATTTGTGGTGAGTTGCGGTTCGGTGAAGTTGGTGTCGCGCTTCCTGTGGTCGCTTTCGGAGAGTGCTTTTACCCACTCCATGGTCACTTTCCCGGTCAGCAAACCCTTTTCCATGGGCGAGTATGTCACCATCCCGATATTATTTTCCCTGCAATACGCCATCTGGTCTTTTTCTATTCCTCTCTTTAACATGTTGTATGGCGGCTGGAGCGAGGCTATTTTTCCCGATGGCCGTATCTTTTTCATCTGTTCCGTGGAAAAGTTTGATACCCCGCCGAAGCGCACTTTTCCTTCTTTTATTAGTTCGTTTACCGCAACCCAGCCTTCCACTATATCCTCTTCAGGCTGGGGCCAGTGGATCTGGTACAGATCTATATAACCCGTGGATAACCTGGACAATGAATCTTCGCACTCTTTTTTAATGTCCTTTTTTTTCAGGGACCCGTATATCTCGCTTCCGCCGGCATTCCAGCGCCTCTCGCACTTTGTGGCGATTATGATATTATCCCTGATGCCTTTTATAGCCTTTCCCACGACAGTTTCCGAATGGCCCAGCCCGTATACGGCTGCGGTATCGATCCAGTTTATGCCGCAGTCCACGGCCTCGCGCACGGTTTTGATGGTGTCGTCATCATCCTGCGGCCCCCATCCGAATTTCCATTCCCCTCCGCCCGCGGCCCATGTCCCCAGCCCCACGACAGACAGTTCAAGCCCTGTCCAACCAAGTGTTCTTTTTTTCATATCCCGCCTCCATTAATATACGGTCAAATGATACTGCCGGAAAACCCTCCAAAACAACGATATTTTTCTTTGCTTCTTTCAGTGATTATCCTGTAAATCATACAGCAGGTCCGCAAGTTTTGCGAAAGCCGGTATGGAAACAGCCTCGGCCCTGGCTTTTAAATCAATGCCCGCGGCGACAAACGCCTTTTTCAGCGGTTCTTCGCCCAAACCAAGCGAGCGCTTTAGGTTGTTCATGAGCATTTTTCTGCGCTGGGTGAACCCTCCGCGCGTTACTTTGAAAAAGAATTCCTCGTTTTTTACCTTTATCGGCTCCTGCTTTTCAAAATCAAGTTCTATGAAAGCCGAGTCAACATTGGGGATTGGGAAAAAATTATCCCTGCCTATTTTTAAAAGCACTTTGCAGTCAGCATAATACTGGCAGTAGATCGACAGCGAACCGTAAATTTTTGAGCCTTCCTTTGCGGTTATCCTTTCAGCCACTTCTTTCTGGACCATCAGATAGGCCCGGCTTACAAAATCCCTGTTTTCAATAAGTTTTTCTATTATGGGGGTGGTTATATAATAAGGAATATTTCCTATGACCTTGATTTTTTTCCCGGGCAATTGCGGCCCTGCTATGGCCCTTATATCAGACAGCATTATATCCGCGTTTATAAGCTCGAGGTTTTCCTTGTTGGAAAACTTGACCCGCAATATGTCAAATGCTTCCCTGTCTATTTCTATGGCATGGAGTTTTTTTATCTTATCAACGAGTTCCTGGGTCAGGAACCCGGAACCCGCGCCTATTTCAATGTAGGTTTCATCGGATTTAGGCGCGATTTTTTCAATTATCTGCAGGACCTTGTCCTTCTGGTGCAGGAAGTTCTGGCCGAGGCGTTTTTTATATGTGAATTTCTTTCTTTCTTCTTTAAGCCCTTTTAAAATATATTCGTCATCTTCCTTTTTCAAGGTATTGACCCACAACGTCCGCGGGATCTCCGTCCGCTTTTATCATACCGTGTTCAAGCCATATTACCCTTGAACATATGCTTTTTATCGCGTCCATGGAGTGCGATACAAAAACCGTAGTAACCCCGTTATTGATGAGTTTTTTAATGGCTTCGCCGGATTTTACCTGGAAAAATTCGTCGCCCACCGACAAAATCTCATCGATTAAAAGTATCTCGGGTTCGGTGTGCACGGCGACCGAGAAAGCCAGCCTCATATACATGCCGTTGGAATATGTCCTGACCGGCATGTCTATGAACTCCGCTATTTCGGAGAAAGCTATTATCTCGGCCGACTTTTTCATTATTTCCTTTTTTGTGTTCCCGAGAAGTATGCCGTTTATGATTATATTTTCCCTGCCTGAAAGGTCGGGATGAAACCCGGCGCCAAGCTCGAGCAGAGGCGTCCTCCTGCCCTTGATGTCCACTATGCCTTTGGTAGCGTTCGCGACCCCGAGGAGTATGGATAAAAGCGTGCTTTTCCCCGCGCCGTTCTTTCCTATTATGCCCACGCAATCGCCTTTTTTTATGTCAAATGATATTCCTTTAAGCGCCCAGAACACGTCATTCCTATTTTTAAGGATCTTGTGCAGGTTCAGCACAAATTCCTTGAACCCGAGAGACTCCCTTCTTGCAGGATAGCTTTTCCAGAGATTGTCTATATGGATCATATCAGATGACCTCGTCCAGCTTAAAGCTCAGTTTTTCAAATATAAACAACCCTGCCAGGAAAAATATAATTGCCGATGCAGCTGAGATCCCAATGTACTGCCAGTTTATAGTGTTGGTCATTATAAGGTCGCGCCAACTCTGTATGACATACATCATGGGGTTTAAGGAGAGGATTATGCGGAATTTCTCCGGTATCGACGACAGCGGGTATATGATCGGGGTTACCCAGAAAAGCATGTTCATGACCACTCCCGTTATGTATTCAAGGTCCCTGAAAAAAGCGTTTACCATGGCTATTGCCATGGATATTCCCGAGACTATCATGAACTGGATTATGATAAGTATAGGTATGCCGTACAGCCACTGTATCCCGGGCATTCCCTTGCCGTAGATCAGGATTGCGGCAAGAACCGGTATAGCAAAAAGCATTGTAATAAGCTGGCCTGATATCAGCGATAATACAAGAAAATGCTTTGGAAATATAACTTTTTTTATAAGTCCCGTGTTTCCCGTCAATGTATTGACGGACATAAGCACCGAAGCCGAGAACCAGTTCCACGGGAACAGCGCTGAAAGTAGGAATAACGCGTAATTATCCATTTTGAACCGCATAAAAACGCTGAAAGCAAGAAAATATATTATTGCCGTGAAGATCGGATTTAAAAGGGACCAGACAAAACCTATATAAGTCCTTTTATACTTTAAAGTTATCTCTTTCTCGACTAAAATCAGGAAAAGATCCCAGTAACGCTGTATGTCCCTGTTCATTTTAAATGCGCCTTCCAATTATGGATTTTAAAACATTATACAAAAACAATCTGGCAATTGCAATTCAATCTTATAGCTGTTTCCTTAAAACAACCGTAAATCCGTGGCCAACCTTGTCATCCACGTCCTGTATGGCCTCTATTATGACCGGTTTGGGAAATATACCGCTGTTGTTCATATATATTATCAATTCAAGGAGATCCTGTGTTATCCATACACTGAAATGCTCGTATGTTTCCTGTTTTAAATCCGTGATGCCCGCATGCCGCTCAATAAGTTCCTTTAAGGTTGTCCTCGGCCTTTCTTTGTCAAAGGTCCTTTCCTTATGCGGCACTATCATGAAAATTATGCCGCCTTTTTTTACGATCCTGTACCATTCAAGCAGTGCTTTCATGGGATCTAAAAAATGTTCCAAAACATGAGAGTTTATAACAAAATCAAAAGACTCATCAGTTACAGGTATATTATCACCAGCCGCTACTATATCGACCGGCATGTATGATCCGCATGTTCTTACTTCTTCCAGCTTAAATACAGTCAATTCATTTGTATAGTCAACATTTAATGTTTTCAACCCAAATGAATTATGTTCAGCACCTCCTATTTCAATACCCTGCCCCTTACAGTATATATTAGCAAGCCGCGATTTAACTATTTCTCGTTGTAGGGTCTTTTGTATTTTTCCTAATACTTCTTTCCATTTTCCCTTAGATAATATCTGAAAAGTGCGTTTTACATAGTGTGAAATTCTTGCAAACATGCGAACCTCCTGATTTATTATTTAAAACTTTTTGCAAACCAGCTTAATTCTTTATTTTTTTATACTGTCATATCCGTATAACTCATATAATCCATGTGTCATTGCGGTTTTATAACGGCATTTTCATAAAACGGTGCTGTTTCCCGCCCCAAATAAATTTTTTATTATGTTTGCCGCAGTTATTTCAGGTGAATATTTGGCCACGCACAGGGCGTTCCTGGAAATATATTTTCTTAGGTTTTCATTGCCAATCAGCTTCGAAACCACGTCGTAAATTTTATTTTCATTTAAGGTATCCACCAAAAATCCGCTGTAATTATCATCGATTATTTCCTTAAGTCCTCCCTGAACCGGTCCAACAACACAGGCGCCGCAAGCCATGGCTTCCATTGCGGTAAGTCCCATTGCCTGGAATATTGAACAATCAATAAAAATATCAGCGTCTGTGATTACCGCGCTCACTGCCTCTGTAGAAAGCTCTCCGGCGCATGTATATTTAAAATTCCTTTTCAGCGCCAAATAACCCGGGTCATTGTCATTTACGCCGAATATAGTTATGTCAATTTTGTCCTGATATTTGGTCTTTATTCTTTTTAAGATTTTCATTGTCATTTCAGACCCTCTTCTAGGCGAAGACGGCCTTACCATGGCGGCGATTTTTATGGCTTTTTTTTTCTTGTAAAATGGCAGCGGATGAAAGTTTTCAATGTTAAATGACAATCCTATAACATCGGATTTTACGCCGGTCTCCGCCTCTAGTTTTTCCCGATTCCAGCGTGTTTTTGTGAATATATGCAGTCCCGGAATTGTGGAATAACTTGATTTGGCGGTTTCACAGTCATCTGTGCCTTTTAAAAAGAAATCAGGTTCATAATCCTGCATATAATAACCCAATACCGGCTTTTTTGGCTGTAATAACAGCGGTTTCATCCAGAAGACAGTAAGATACAATGTGGCAATTACCGCGTCATAATCCCGGCTGTGGTTCATCAGATCGGACGGATCCGATAAATAAACCATTGGTACCGTGTTTTCAGGGTGATTGACTTCAAAATACAGCCTGTTATTTTCAAGATTTGCTATACGTACGTCTAATCCCATATCCCTCATCGCGGCAGCTTCCGTAAGGATAATATTCCCTCCGCCTCCCACCTGCCGTGCCGGAAGCAGAAAAAGAATCCGCTTGCCCTTGAATTGCCTTGCAATTACTTCCCGGTTTTCATATAGATCAGGAATACTTTCACACCGTTTACGCACAAACTCCAGCGATGGATGATGCCTTGTAATTGAAACCAATGAATCAACAACCTCCTGGCCGTGTTTTTTCACCAACAACCCTGCCGCTCTTTGGGATAACAACATCCGTTTTTCACTCATGTAACTTTTGGATTGGGAGTGAAAAATGTAACAATCATCGGCTATTGCAAGCTTCCATCCGGCTTTAACAGCCCGGATGCAATAATCATTTTCCTCGCAATATCCTTTTTGGAAAGTTATCTCATCCATAAGGCCCACATCTTCAATCAGGGCCCTTTTGATCAAAAAACAAAACCCATTGACTATACCAACCATAGGGTAAGTCCTGTTTGAAACACGCGCGACTTCATCCGCAAATTTTTCAACAGACCATCCTGCAGGCAGGGAGTTATCCAACCAGTCCCCGTCCTTGCCAAATAAATGCGGAACTGATTGCCATGAAGCTGTATTGCTAAGTGGCCCGACTATCCCTATTTTATTGTCTGACCGCATGCATTCTATGAGGCGATCCAGCCATTTGGAAGGAACAATTGTATCACTGTTCAGCAGAACCACAAAACCTGCAGTTGAAGCCTTTAACCCCTGATTTGCGGCCATTGTATACCCTCCGGCCTCCTCATTGCGTAGTAAAGTATGGCTTGACCCCTTTAAAAATCCGGCCAAATAATTTTTTGTTTCATCCCCGCTGCCATCATCAACAATTATCAGATTATACGGCGCGCCGGTATTTGCCTTCACAGATTCAAGACAATATTTAACGTCATCTAATGCGTTATGAACACATATGACAATATCAACCTGATCCTTGTGAGGCTGCACGGCCTTACTGCGTTTCCCGGTTCCTTTTTCCCCGCCGTTTATCAGTGACATTGAAACACTTTTTTCATATTGGATCTGTATCCAGGCATCATAATCGTAATACTGTTTCCTCAACATTACACATCTTATCTTATTTATCGTTTTATTAAATACGGCGGGTATTCCATCCTCCTTTAAAACCTTTAACGCTTTTCCACACAAAACAAGGATTTTCTTTATCACCGGTAATTCTCCCGTGCTTTTAATAGACAGTTGATTTTATGACCTTCGACACGAATAAATCATAAATTGTAAATGTTATTAAACGCAGTTTCTATTCTTACAAGCTGCTCTGCCGGTCCATACCGGAGTATTGACAATACCCTGGCATTTTCGATTACATCAGGAGCCACCCCGTTATCATACAAATCCTTTATGACCGGGTACCATTCGCCCTGCCTGCATAAATAACCGGTCTTACCGTGATCAATCACATTACGGTAAGCATAAGTCGGCGTCGCGCATGTTACAGTATCGACTATCGCCGATTCAAAAAATTTCAGCTCCGACTTGCAATTGGTAAAAACGTTATCCAAAAGCGGCACGATATTAACGTCAACCTCGGCAATTTCCTTCTGCAACTCCCTGAAATCCTTGTAGGGGATTTTTTTTATCCTTTTTTTCATTTCGTATTTTTTAAGATTATCAGGCATTTCCATATAACCCGCCACCTTTATACAAATATCGCCGCACTCTTCAATCAACATGGCCAATTCCGTGGATATATATTCAAAATCATTTTTGTGGGTAGGTGAGCCACTGAAATAACCAATAACAAAAGGCTTCTCAAACTTCATTTTCTTTTTTTCGTTTCTAAGGCATTCCGATGTCTCAACCTGCTCAGGGTTGAGAAAATTTGGTATGACAAATCCCGGTTTTTTAAAACAATCCGCCATTTTTTCCATTAAATAACCGTTTGTGGATAAAAAGGCGTCGCACATGTGTCCGGTCATGTTTATCCTTGAAAAATACGCAAACCAATGATCGTACATTTCCTGATTCATTAAATCCAATCCGTGAGTATTGATCAGAAGACGCAAATAATCAGTGTTAAAGATAAGGTCATCGGCATCAAAAACCGTTTTGATTTTTTTCCTTCTGCATTCTTCGATAAAACTGTTCAGATTTTCGTCCCACCTAAACCTTATTATTACGGCGACATTGATAAATTCCGAGTATTTTTTCAGAATATTGATTTCATAGGAAAAAAAATAGGAAGCCCCCCACTCCGGGCTTTCTTTAAGCGCGACGCACATATTGTATCCCCTGTATCTGAAAGTACTGCTGTCGGGGTTTTCATAAATGTAAACAACCGTTCTTTTTCCGCTTAAATAAGCCTGGTAGACGGTATTCACCCTTTTTTCAAATGAGATCATCCACGGATCCTTGAGGTTCTTAAAAAGATAATTGAAGTTGTTTAAATTATACATTCTTATTTTGTCTTTTCTTCAATGAATTTATTGACCGGGTCAACAGCTTTATCCCAAGAGCGGCAAATGCAGCTTTTTCTGTAGTTTTCTTCCCTTTTAGCCCGGTCACGGACAAGCTTGACAGCCTTATCAAATCCATCAAGCATGGAAAACTTTTCAAGTTCGCTTGTTATGATGTTTTCAGAACATCCAATGGATAACTTATTCAGATACTTATTTGTGAGCACCACAGCGCCGGATGCCGCCATTTCAAGCACAGGATAAGACGGATGCGGAGAATACATGAGACAAAAAGCAATATCAACCGTTGATACAAATTCAGAATACTCTTTACGCGACATTTGTCCTTTAATAACCGGTTTTTTTCCGTTGGAAAAGGCAAAGGATCCGATACCTGCGCCGTCTATTACAATATCCCAGTTGTCAGAATCAATTATTCCGGCGTTAATGGCGTCATTTAAGTATGAAAGGCCTGTTTTAAAAAGATACCGGGAATCCTTTGGCCTTCCGTAAAAAAACAGTTTATATCTGTCTTTCCCGGTAAAACTCTCCTTGCCGGCTTTAAAAATATTTTCGGGAAACGCCGGTTCAAAACAACAGCTGCTTTTTATGATACTTTCAATTTTTATGTCCGCAAAATGGTCCAATAGCAGCCTGGAATCCACAATAAAATCAATGTTTTCTTTTTTTAATACACTTTCACAAAGCAACTTTTCGTCATTATTTGGATAAGCTGAAAGTACGGATCCCTGTATCATATAAAATAGCCTTTTTATTTTAGCTGTTTGATCTGTAACGTATGCCGTCCACCAGGATGTCGCAATAAAAATATCTTTTTCAGATATTTCAAGTTTAAGAAGGTTGGGGTTTTTAATTTTTCCAAAATCCGAATAAAATTCAACATTTTCCGGCTTTTTTATTTGATGATGCTTTATTAATTCGAAATATGCCCTTGCGTTAACATCCTCTTCTCTTGTTATTACGCGCAGATCCATGCCGTTTTTTACCGCTATTTTGCTGGCAATTACAAGAGCCGTGGTAATTTCTCCGGACATATCGTCCCCGTCAATACTGTCGGTAATAATATTGAGCCTTTTTCCGGCCCTTTCAACACCAATGGTATTTAAAGGCCTGATATTATTTTCGAGATCATATATCAATTCCTGGACATCGACGGGGTTAAACCTGTTTTGAAGTTTGAATATCTTGATTATTTTGTTTTTTATTCTTCTGAAAGTCGCGGTCAAACCCTGGTCTTTTGCGGTTTTCACTGCTTTTTTAATCAACGAGATGATTTTTCCCATTTTCTTCTTTCTTCTTCACTCGTGGTGGATTTTCCACTTCTGAAATGAAAAAAATAAAGTTTTTTATGCATATAACCGTCTAAAAAAATCCGATTTATCCTGATAATAATACACCAACCACTAACCGCTTGCAAGGTTTAAATACCATTAACTTTTATATCCCTTTTCGCCCTGTATTTTGTTATAATTATTTGAAATAACCTGTGGCAGGAGGCTTTTTTTGATATATCCAGCGATTAATATCATTATTCTTAATTTCAACGGAAATGAACTGCTCAAAGAATGCCTTCCCTTTGTGATTACATCGGCCGAAATCTACAAAGGCCGTTGTACAGTCACGGTCCTTGACAACTGCAGTTCCGACGGTTCGGTTGAATATTTAAATAAAAATTTTAATAGTGTCAAAACTGCATCCGCCCCGAAAAATGAGGTCCTAATTTCCTACAATGACCACATAATAAACCACACGAAAGAGGACATCATAGTCCTGCTCAACAACGACATAAAAACCGCGCCGGATTTCCTGGAGCCACTGATCAAATATTTCGAAAAACCCGATACTTTCTTCGCCGCCCCCAGGCAGATGAGCTTTGACGGCAGGGATTATCAGGGCGGGCTGCACAGGATCAAAAACAAGCTGGGGTTTCCCTACATAGGCCCGTTTTTCCCGGGATATGAAAAACTGCTGTCAACCCCGGGTTACACCGCTTATACGGGCAATGGCGCGTTCAGAAAAGATATTTTCATAAAACTCGGCGGGTTTGACCGTATGTATCTCCCGGGGTATGTTGAAGACGCCGACCTGTGCTACAGGGCATGGAAGTCGGGTTACAAGGGCTACTATGAACCTTCTTCCGTGATATACCATAAGGAAAGCGTGACCTTTAAGAACAATTATCCGGCTAAAAAACTGTTTGTGACCGGTTACAGGAACGCGTTTTTATTCGCCTGGAAGAACTTCAGCACGGCGCTGCTGCTTAAGCATATTTTTTTGCTTCCTTTAACCGTGATCGTATTCGCCCTGACGGGCCGTTTTTGGCACATTGAAGGGCTAATAAAAGCTTTGTTTAAAATACCTGAGATAAATAGATCCAAAGGAAGTGTGAATAAAGATCTTTTAAAGTTAATATAAATTTATAACCACTGCCATCCGTTACTTCGCCCTGTTCTTCGCCATTTCAATGGCCGTGTAAAACGCCGCGAGTATTGACTTTTCCACGGCTTTTCCCGTGCCTGCTATGTCATAGGCTGTCCCGTGATCGGGGGACGTCCTTATAATAGGAAGGCCGAGCGTTACATTCACGCCTGTGTCAAAGGAAAGCAGCTTTAAAGGAACCAGCCCCTGGTCATGGTACATGGCAAGGACAGCGTCATGTGTTTTGTGGTTCACCACTTTATTGAACAGCGTATCAGCCGGGTAAGGGCCGTCCGCCTTTATTCCCATTGCTTTTGCCTTTTTAATTGCCGGTATTATTATTTTTGCTTCTTCGTCCCCAAAAGCGCCCTCTTCACCCGCGTGTGGGTTGAGCCCGCACACCGCGATCGAAGGATTTTTAATCCCGAAATCTTTTGAAAGCGACCTGTCAGCAAGCTCTAAAAGCGACGCAATACCGTTTACGGTTAATTTTTCAGGCACGTTTTTTAATGCCGTGTGTATGGTCGCTAGTATTACTTTTAGTTTTTCCCCCATGAGCATCATTGCGTATTTTTTTGTTTTTGTATATTTGGCGAATATCTCGGTGTGGCCGGGGAACTTTATGCCCGCCATGTGCAGGCTGTGCTTGTTTATAGGTGAGGTTACGACAGCGTCGATCTTTTTTGCCATGGCAAATTCAATGGATTTTTTTATGTATTCAAACGAGGCTGAACCTGTCGCCTTTCCCGCCTCGCCAATGCCGTATTCTTCCGGGGAAAGCAGCCTTAGATCGAGCAGGTTTATTATATTACGGTCCTTTGAAAGGTTATTTATATCCTTGACAGGTTTGATAGCTATCCTGTTTGAAATCCGCCTTTGTGCGCCGAGCATGGGAAACAGGTCGCCGATGACAAAAACGTCCGCGTATCTATATATATCGTGCTTTGCGAACATCTTCACGATTATCTCGGGCCCGACCCCGGCCGGGTCGCCCATGGTGATAGCGATTTTAAATCGTTTCAATATATTTACCTCCATGCTTGCCAGCCTTTGTTTGACCCGAAGAACCCGCAGCGGGTGACACAGCGTGTCATCCCTACGCGTTATTGTTATTTTTTTTTAAACTATTATTGTACCGTTGCGTAGGGGCCGCACGCTGTGCGACCCGCTGCGGGATTTAAAACCGGTTGATGTTATGTTATTCGTTCTTGACTTCTTTTACTATGCATTCAAGATCCATTGCCTGCTGCGCGCCTGTTGCCATGTTTTTCAGCGCGTAACTGCCTGTTTTTATCTCATTCTCACCTATTATAACCACAAACCTTGATTTTTTTGATTCTGCTTCCCTGAACTGGGATTTAAAACTGTTGCCTTCATAGCTCATGGCTGCTTTTACGCCCTGCGCCCTTAACTTATTCAGGAGGTCAAAGCCTTCATGCAGGTATGCTTTATCAGCAACCACAAAAACATCCGGCCCGGCTGCGTCAATTATCCTTCCTTCGGCTGTCAAAACCTCCGCCATTCTTTCCATACCGAGCGCGAACCCGGTTGCGGGTGTTTTCTTCCCGCCCAGTTCCTCCACCAGGTTGTCATACCTTCCGCCCGCAAGTATTGTGTTCTGCTGGGGCCCAAGCTTGTCGGTTGTGAATTCAAAAACAGTACCCGTGTAGTAATCAAGCCCCCTTACCATTGTGGGGGTCTCAACGTACGCCGTGTATGAGGCCACGAGCATTTCCTTTACTTTTGAGTAATGTTCCGCCGCCTCCGGCTTTAAATTCTGCGTTATAAGCGGCGCGTCCATAACAGCTTTTTTGCACGTTTCGTTCTTGCAGTCAAGTACGCGTATGGGTGCGCGCTCAAGCTTGTTTAAACAGTCCCCGCACAGGCCGGCCCTTTTTGTTTCCAGGAACGTTTTCAGTTTTTCATAATACCCGTCTTCCGCGGCAAGGCAGTTGATGTGAAGGACGCTGCCTGTAACCCCTATGGCCGCGATTATGTCGGCTGCCATGCGTATCACTTCCGCGTCCTTATACGGGGTGGCGTCCCCGAAAGCTTCCACGCCTATCTGGAAAAATTCCCTGTACCGCCCGGCCTGCGGACGCTCATACCTGAACATCTGTCCCAGATAATACAGATTTGACTTTGGGCCCATATTATTTTCTATATATGCCCTGACAACTCCAGCCGTGCCCTCGGGCCTGAGCACTATGTGCCTTCCTTTTTTGTCCTTAAAATCATACATTTCTTTCATGACTATGTCGGAGCCTTCGCCTATGCCGCGGACAAAAAGCCCTATTTCCTCTATTGTCGGGGTGATTATCAGCCGGTAATCGTACAACTTAAAAATACCGGATGATTTTATTATGATGTGTTCCCACACTGGCGTTATTTCCGGCACCACATCCTTGACCCCGCGCAGGCGCTGGTATTTCATGTTATTCGCCCGTTACTTTTTTCAGTAATACGGGATTGTCTTTTCCAGCCTGCATGAGGTAGTACTCCTTGGCGGAATCCCCGTTTGCGTCAAAAGAAAACATTCCCGTGGCGCCCGGGTGGTTTTTTATCAATGCCAGCGCATCCCTGAAACTCTCGCGCGATGTGATTGGTTTGTCCAGGACCATACACGCCATCTTTAACGCGTCATATGAGGCTGCGGCTATCACTTCGGGGGTATTTGCGTATTTATCCCTGTATTTTCTCACGAATTCCGACACAACCGGGTCTGTGTCTTCAGGGTAAAACTCCAGGGGGAATATAATGCCGTCCACGTTTTCCTTAAAGTTGGCGATATACCCGGACGACATGGCCGAGCTGCCGAAAACCGGAAGATCAAAATCATAAAACTTCAGCTGGTCCTTTATCAGTACCATTTTCCTGTCGGTCGCGGGTATGTATAAAGCGTCTATTATTATCGGGTTCTTTTTCGGGTCCTTTACTTTCCTGTAGTCCACGGTTATCTCGTCTAAAACCGCTTCATCTTTGACCGATATGGCCTGCAGCGTTATCCTGAACTTGAAATAATCATCTTCAGTAAAGTTATAAACTATGCTTGAGTTTCCTTTTGAATCAGCCGTCATTTCAGGCATAAAGTTGGCGTATATGGTATTGGCTTTTTCTTCCGTGATCCTGCCCCATACCAGGACATCAGCGTTCTGTTTGGACGCTATGTTCAGCGCGATTTCCCTGTCCAGATCCTCAGCCTCAACACCCATTGAAGCCATGGTATCGTCCACGTTTTTCTGTTTTATAACCTCCGACGCGCTTGATTTTGCCAGGGTATAACTTAATTTTTTTGTCATGTCGTCGTCTATCATAAGGCGCCTGACATCATCCCCACGGGGGGATAAGTGCACGATACAGAAATGAACTTTTTTCATCCTGGGGTCGGGCGTGGGTTTTGGTATGGCATAATCGTCCGGAGGTATTATGTTCATGTAATCAAACGCCTTGGCCAGCATCCTTTTTCCCGCCTCCTCCATCTCGTCGTCAAGCTTCATTTTTTCCGTCGCGCGCTTTTCTTTCAGCAGTATCGTATTTATGCCCCCTAAAAGCACCATCTGTTCCTGAAAGTCGTTTACCGCCGGGTCATATGAGATCTGCCTGACCATATTTCCGCCGGAACTTTTTATTTTTTCCGCGAATGAGTCGTTTAATATTTTCCCGTATGCGTTATCAGAGTATAACGCGGCTATATTCTTATAAGCGGTGTTTTCCATTATATACCTGGCTGTCGCGTACGCCTGGCCCTTCGCTGTGCCGCAGTTCCTGAAAAAGTACCGGCTTTTTCCCGTCAAGTCGGGCTGTGCCGCAGTGGATGAAATAAGGGCCGTATTATACCTGTCCATTATGGGGGTGATGGTTTTTACTGTCTTTGAATAAAGCGGCCCGAGAAAAGCTATGACTCCGTCCGTTTCTATGGCTTTGGTGACCGCGGCTTCAAGTTTTGGGTTTTCTTCGTCTATGTAAACCAAGCTCAGGGCCAGGCCCGGTTCTTTTGCGCCATTATACTCGGCCAGGGCTATTTCCAACCCGCTTTTCACCAGGCTTCCTATATCCATGGATTTGCCGGTGAGCGGTATGATAACACCTATCTTGCTGGCGTTGGTGGGCTTGACTTTTGCGGAAGCCCTGTAAATATCCGTTATCTCCTTGTAAAAAGCGCTGTCCCTGAAATCTATCAAAAACGCGTTCGCGTGGGTATTAAATTCATCAGGGTTATTTTCCGCGTAATCCAGCTTGCACAGGTAATACAGGGCGTATTCATCGACCATTTTGTGTATATGTTTCGCGTAGATTGCTTTTAATCCTTCCCTGTTCAGGGCCGATACCATAAAATTAAGCCTGTCCACCGCCACTGCCTCAAACTGCCTGAACTGGTGCCGTTTTTCAAGCAGCACCTTTATCCTTGCCTGTGCATTTACCGTGTCTGCTTTTTCCATGTTTATATCGAACAGCCTTGCTATGGAAAGATACCCAAAGTCCGTATCCGAATAATATTTTTCGTTGAACTCAAAATATTTCAGGGCGTCGGGATAATTCTTTTTGTTGTAATGGTATTGTCCCGCCCAGAAAGCGCCCTTGGAGCGTTCGTCCGAATCCCTGCCGTCTTTGGCGAGCTTTTTCCAGGAGTCAAACTCTTCGTCGGAAACCTGCGCATTTTTGTCCTTCACGGCCGCGTCCGCGGTCTTATTTACTTTTACGGTCACGCATCCAGAGAAAGCAAAAGCCAAAAATCCGCAAATGACGAACAATGACAAGAACTTAATTGTATTTTTCATGTTTCCCTTTTCATGTTTGTTTTATTTATTTTAATAAGTCCAAGGTTAACATCTTTAAATAACCTCATATGGTCCGCATGTTGTCAGTGTGAAGAGGCGCATTTGGTTTATGCCGGCGAAGCAATGACGGCACTACACAAATACCCTGACAAAATTTTATCCAGAAAATTTTGTTACTTTACCGCGTCCTGGTTCACCGTGACCTTGTACTTTTTCTTCAGCGCGCCGATCGCGTCATCAAACACCTGCTGCTGTTTCTTTTCCTTTATCATTTTGGTTATTTTGTCCTTTGAATCGTCGTACGAGTATTTTTTTCTCTCAAGCACCTTTATTATATGATAGCCGTAAACGGTCTTGACAGGCTGCGACACTTCGCCGTCGGCCATGGCAAAAGCTGTGTCTTCAAACTCCTGCACCATGACGCCCTTTGTAAAGGCCCCGAGGTTCCCGCCTTTTTCCTTGGTAGTAGCGTCCTCGGAGTATTTTTTCGCTATCTCGTCAAAAGACTCGCCGGAGAGTATCCTCTTGTGCAGCGAATCCGCGAGCTGTTTGCTCTTCACAAGTATGTGTTGGGCCTTTATTTCCACAAAATCGCCCGTGTGCGCCTCATAGTAAGCCTTCGCGTCTTTTTCGGAAACCTGCGATTTCTTTTCAATATTTTCCGCGTAGTAAACATGCGACAGTATGTCGTCAAAATCCCAGTCGTATTTCACCTTTAAGTCGGGCCTGTCGGCGTAACCGAGCGACCGCGCTTCCAGGGCCATCATTTTTTTATTTACTATGAACTGGATGAATTCCTTTTCCTGGTCCTTTGTAAGCTTGTAATCGAATTTCTGGCTCATGTAGTCCGTGATAACCCTGTACTTTTCCTTCGTCAGCACGTACTGCCCGATTATGGCTATGGTCGCGTCGTCAAGTTTTCTTAAGTCTTCTCCGGCCAAAGGTTCGGCCGGCGTTGCCCGGTCTTCCCTGTCAGATACGCTTTTTTCAAAACCGGCTTTTTGCGCAGTTTCAGGCGGGGCAAGCATGGTGTTGTCAAGTTTCACTTCCGTGGTGGTGGTGTCGCACGAAACTGTAAGGACAGCCAGCGCCAGCGCGACAAATAATATCATGGTCTTTTTCATCTTTCACCTCTTTTTTAAGCTCTGTAATATTTTTTGTAATACATCAGCGGGTTTACTTCCGTCTTGCATTCTTCTCCCACACTCATTTTCGCTATACTGCCGCTGCGCCCCGCTTCCTGCAGCCTCGTTATTATTTTATCGCGCAGGTCGTACGGGTTCATGGGGTTTATGTATACTTTTGTGCCGCCTTCAAATCCGGCCGGCGTGTTTACCCTGAGTTTTATAAGTATATGAAGCGGCATTACGTCTATGGAGTCTTTGGGGGTATAGTACCACTCTTCATTTGTCGCTATCTGGTTCGTGATGGCATTGTGCACGGCGTGGACTATATCCGAGAACCCGCGGAGTTCCTTTTCAGACATTTCATAGGGATATATTGCCTCGCTTTTTGAAAATATGCATAAAGTCGGGTACCTGTGGCCTATGTCCGAAAAAGCAATCGCGTGGTCGTTTTCCGCGATTACCAGGTTGAAATAAGACGCGAGGTTGGCTCCCATTTCATTGTATATGTTCGGGTTTTTCCTGATCAGATTTATCTCGCGCTCTATGGATACGCCCCACTCGTCTATGGCAACAAGCTGTTTGTGCAGGTGGTCAAATGAGGCCCCTGCGGGCTTGAGCCAGTTCTGGAATATGGAAACGTACCTCGCGTATTTGTTGTTGTTATAAATGTCCTCGAGACCCTTGATGGTGAATTTGAGGTACTGGTAATGCTCTTCGGGCGTCATCTCGCCGGAGTTGCAAAGCTGGCTGTCAAATTCCGCGTCCTTGATATAATGGCTCCTGGCCACTATAAGCTCGTGCCCGCCCGCGAAAAAAGCGTCCGACATGTCGAGTTTTTCCTGTTCTGGCACCTGCGTCGGATCCTTGCCCAGGAGCTGCAACTTCATGTTTATGATGTGCATCACGTGCTCGTATCCCGCCTTGTCGGCAAGGTATTCTTCTTTTCTTTTTTTGACCTCATCCGGATACTGGTACCCGAAATTTTTCTTCCAGTATTCCATGGTCACTATTTCAAAAAGGTTCGGCACGCGCCTGAATTCAGCCAAGGTCTGGCTTAAGATGCCGGGTTTTAACCCTTTCAAGGTCATGTATTTTCCGCCTATCTTTACCAGTCGTTCCTTTTCAGGCGGCGTATTCTCGTATTTCCCCTCGCAGAAATTGCAGTAATCCTCTTTTTTCTTTTTTTCTATTTTTTTGGCTGTGGTAGGCACGTTGTTTGTAAGAGGTTTGCTCGCCCTCCCCGGAACCGTCCATACTTCGGTTCCTGTAAATGGATTTATCTGCTTTATGGTCCCGTCCTGCATCCTGATAAAAAACTGGTTATAATTTGACATAAATCCACCTCTTTCCTTATTATATGTTAAGCTGGATTAATGAATAGTATAAATTATATATGATTTTACGGTTTGTGTAAATAGGTGAAATTGCGCCCTGCAGTACCTTCCGCCCTTTTATAATACCTTCCAAACTTAGTTAATACGCCGAAGCAGTCTTATCGCGAAGGAGTAGTTAACACGCCGGAGAGTGCTTGCGGAGGCGTGCTAATCTACTCTCAACTGACTTGTGCGCCAAAGCTTTAGCGACGGCGCATCAACTTTCTCGCGCCCTTCGCTCCACTTATAATATTGCAATGGCCGCGGTCACGGGCAAAGTGAGTGACGTTAGGAATTGATTAAAGATAAGAAAAACCATTTACACAAATCCGTAAAACGGAGAACGGCGCGATTTATTATCATTAAGAGCAATATAAACCCTTCTACTCTCAACTTTCTACTATCTGAGAGCCTTTGACTTTCCTTCTCACCCTCCGTACCTGTAATGCCTTATTATCTTCCACGTATTTAAAACATCCTCCTCGGCAGTATAATCCTGGTAAGAGTGGATGACGTAAGGCGTGCCTGAGTTGTTTTTCCTGTCCGATATTATGCCCGCATGGTACGTGCCTTTATAGTTCCATATCACCACGTCCCCCGGGGCCCATTCATGCAGGCTAAAGAAATCCGTTTTTACTGTAAGCTCGTCGGCGAACCTGTCGAAAAATATCATTATATCGTTATATTGCCCCTCGATAAAATCCGGCTCGGTCTTCATCTTATCCCACATTATCCTGCCCGGATAAACCGTGAGGTTCCTGCGCATGTCCTCCATGATAAACGCCTTTAGGTCAATGCCCGCGTAAAGGAACGCTTCAAATACCGCGTTAGTGCCGTAGAAACCGGCGTCCTTGGCTGTGGCTGCCGGTTCCGGATAGCTTGTCAGGAAAGCTGTACCGGCCCTGACCTCATTTTTTGCGCCTGTGAATATCAGCGCCGCTATTTGCGCGAGGCTTTCAGGCCCGGGAATTACCCTGTGCCTGTACGCGGCATACAGGAACTTGGCGGATTTTTCCGGCATGGGGTATCCGTTTTCATGGTATTTTAAGTACATCAGGTGCATGTGGGTCGGTGACCTTTTTTTGTAGGCGTTAAGGCCGGTCCTGCCCACGATTCCCAGCAGATCCCCGGGCTTTACCACCTGCCCCACATCCACGGCAGTACGCGACATGTGCGCGTAATAAAAAATACCTTTTGTGAAAGGGTCATAAACAAATACATAATTGCCGCCCCTTAACTGGCTTCCCGGCGTCCAGCCGGTATTTATGCCGGTCACGACTCCCGGGCTTAAGGAGAGTATATTGACCGGCTTGCCCGTCCTGTCGTCCAAACAGTCCTGGTTTTTGTCCCTTATGAATATGTCCACAGCGGGATGGTCCTTATGCTGGTTGCCGTCAAAGAAATCATAACCTTTTACTATATAACCTTTGATATCCGCGTCGTATATGGCGTAGCCTTCAAGGGGGAAAACAGGGGTGTAAGCGGTTATTGTGCCTCCGTTATCTGTGAAATATTGGTCCAGCAGGGGCCGAAGATAACTTAATTTTGCCTGTGCTTTTTCCTTCGGTATACGGCAATCCCTGACCGCAAGTTCCATGGCAAACCATTCCTGAGGAGGCGTTTGAGCAATGGCAATTGAACAGCATAAAATAAAAACCATCAGTAATAAAACAGCGAAGTTCCTGATTATATTCCTCCCGCGACCAAAAATTTTAAACTTTTAAAACCATCCGTGGATATTTTATCACGGCTTTAAAAAAAATAACAGCGGATGTTCCATGAATCTGACGGTGCTATTTTCGTTCTCATCCCAAATAGTCATCCCGTATCAGGTCAAGGCCTGTCCACATTTTTCCTGCCTTTGCGTTAAACCTGCTCCGGCGGGCTGACACTTGTGGGTTTTGGATCTTGTAATCGCACCCTTTCAGGGTGCGCCTATCCCCCCATTGCCTGCGGGTGAACCTCACGAACCCGCCTCGCGCGCGAAAATATTCTTGTCTTGCTTGTATCCTCAGCCTCATTTAGGCGCGCCCTAAAAGGGCGCGACTACACGATCCATACAGAGTGCGTCCACACCAAAAAAATTCCGGGGTCAGGACTTGAACTGATACCTGACAAATCCCCCATTCTCAAACTCGTTTTTTATCAGGTATCAGTTCAAGTCCTGACCCATTTTTTTAGATCCTCGCACTCAACGGCATGGGCCGGGGTTGTTGTCAACAGACAGAAAACAAGTATAAATATGAACAATAATGTTTTTTTCATTTACAGCCTCCTCATATACCGGCGGGTCTCAGCAGCACATCCCTTGCTCCGTCTCCAAGCTCCGCTTTCAAAAACTCCATCCCCAGCTGGGTCACATTGGTCTTTACTTTGACCGAAGGGATATCCTTGATTATCCTCGATATTTTCATATAGGATTCCGCGACCTCATGGTCGCCCGTGTTTTCAATAAACTTCCAACTCACGACCAATTCGCGCCCGTCTGCCATATGAATTTTGTACCTCATATGGTACCCGTATTGTTTTTCCGAATCGCCCCAGGCTTCCATAACAACACCCCTCACCGACGTCCACGGGTAATTGACGGTCTTATCCGGCCATTGGAAAAGGTGGACCCCCGCAGGGTCGATATAATAGAACCTAAGCAGCCCGAATAAAATCACGGGTATCAGCGGCAGCGTGATTTTTGGGATAAGCTTAAGCAGGCCCATAGTGGCCCCTTTAAAACCAATTTCCGGCTCATTTTCAGCGTCCTTTTCAAACGCCTTCCTGGCCCAGGGTATCAGCATCTCAACAAGGTTCACAAGTACAAGTATGATCGGCAAAGCCGCCAGCATACCCCCAAAAACATAAAATAACGGCCAGATAAACTGGCTTAACTCGCCCTCGGGGAAAATAAATGTAAAAGCGTCTTTGGGGATAAACAGCCAGACAAGCTTGAATCCCATGGGAAGCACCTTAAAAACAAAAAACCACCCGAAGACCAGTAAAAAAACAAGGTTCAGGATATTCCAGGGGCTTTTGCGCGCCGTCAGCCTTCTGTTCCTGTCTTTAAGGTATTTATCGAGTTTTTCGTACGCGTCCTGCCAATATCCGCGTGATTGTTCCTTCATTCATTCTCCCGTTCCTGCTGAATTCATCCAATTTGCTTCTCGAGTATCATTTCGGGGTCTGACCCGATTTTTATTTACCTCAAAAATCACAAACCACCGTCATGTAAAACTGGAACGGATCATGCGTGTACTTGGTATCCTTAAGGTCATCCGCCGCCGCAAAGTCCGCCCTTAACCATTTCCATATGAACCCAAGTCCGGCTGAAACTGTTGTCCAGGTCTCATAGGCCCCGGTCGTATTGTCATATTCCCGTTGCCTGATAAAACCCGTCCGGCAGGCAAACCAGTCGTTAAAAAAATGTTCAAAACCCGCGTGCAAAGACGTCCCGGGATCAGGCGGAGCAGGCAAGCCTTTGGGCAAACCCGCAACCGTTATGGCCCCCTCATTCCAAAGGTCCAGAGCGAACAAATCCGCCTTATCAGGCCTGTATGAAAAGCCGATGTTCAGCCCGGAGGGTTTCTCGTATTTAAATATAACATAATCTCCGGATGTATAGATGCTCCCTGACTTAAACATCTGCCAGTCATACCGCCGCAATGAAGCCCCGAATAAAATAACGCTGTTCAGCCTGTATATAACCCCGATATCGGCAAAGTCAACCTCAACGCTTTTCCAGTAATCCCCGATAAAAGAGTCATGATACCGGCTGATGTGCAGATTTATCCCGGCAGAAAGCCTGCCGAGATCATAAGCATATCCGAATACAGGACTAAGGGGATTAGACAAAAGGCGAAAGTCTGGACCATTATAATAGCCTAAAATAAAGGGCCAAATATTTTTTCTTCCGTCCACCACGGTATATCCAAGGTCAAACCCCGAATTAAACCCGAAAAATGAAATCTTTTCCGCAGCAATAGCCCCTGTGGTTTTTCCCCCGGCTGCCGGCGGCAAATAAGCATACGCAAATTTCCTGGTGTAAAGCCCGAAAGGCAAAGATCCCGAAGAAGTCAGCGCCGCGGGGTTATAATCAAAACAGTATTCAACGGAATCAACAGAAGTAAAAGCTCCGGCCATCCCCATGGTATGCGCGGAGTTGAAGGTAAAAGGGAAAAAATATGGGTAAGCCATAGAATATAACGCAATGAGTACGGAAATATATATGATCAATTTGGCATGCTTTTTACCCACTTGTTTTCCTTTCATTAAGTTAGTTGCTATCGGGTATCAGGTCAAAGCCTGTCCCTATCTTTATCCTGCCGGCTGGACCACCTGGCCGATTCCGTTAATATGCTCCAGCATCCCGCCTTCAATCTTCCCTAATCTCCTTCTCTTGGTGTCGAAACATACCATCAAAACATCCGCCTTTAAAACAATCTCTTCCTGTCTTTTGATGGTATATTCGAGTAGAAAAGAGACCTTCTTTAAATCCTTTGAACTCATCTCTATTTCCAGTTTATCGGCAAAAAATATGGGTTTCCTATAATCAATGCTGACTTTGGATGGGAAAAAGGTAATGCCCGTTTCCTCCACATACTTCATAAAATTGCCATACTTTTCCCCGAACCAGTTCACCCTGCACCATTCCATCCATTCCAGTGGCTTGGAGTAATAGACCTGGCCTGTTACATCAGTGTCGCTCAAGTGAACTTTAATAGTCATTTTGTACATTGATTGCTCCTTGCGGGTGTCTTTATCAGGCATCAGGTAAAGGCCTGACCCCATCTCTTCATCTCTTTATTTATTTAACTACGGCGACCTTTCCCCATTTTTCCTTCTTTTCACTAATATAATCCGCCACCAGCCGGTATATGAACACGCCGCTTGAGGATCTTTTTCCACCGCTGTTTTTCATGTCCCAGAACACAGTATTCCATCCCGGAGCGGCTTTCTGCTTCAACACACGCACTTTTTCCCCGCTCACAGTATAGATCACAACCTCAACCTCGGGGTCGCCGCAGACATTATAAACTATGCCCGCGTATGCATATGCCGGGTTTGGGAAAGCGCCCTTAAGCTCAAGGCAATAATACGGTATGGCTGTCGGAGTGGGTGTAAAAGTGGCGGATGGCACGGCTGACGGGGTCATTGTCAGAGTATACGTGGGTGTAACAGTCTTACTTTGTGTGCAAGTCGGGGTTTTGGTTTGCGTCACGCTCGGGGTCGCGCTGGGTGTCCTACTGGGGGTGCTGGTTTGTGTTTTTGACACGGTCGCTGTATACGACTGTGTAGCTGTATGTGACAGCGTGGCGGTGCATGACGGCGTGAAAGTATATGATGGGGTATTTGTAAATGTATTTCCCTGGGTAAGCGTTATTGTCGGGGTATAGGTGAAGGTCGCCGCGCATGGCCCAAATTTTTCGACACGTCCATTGTGGGTGTCGGTTATATATATATTGTCCCCGCTGTCTATGGCGATACCCACCGGGAATTTAAACTGCCCCGCTCCGTTACCCAGTCCTCCCCATTGCGTCAAATAAACGCCTGCCGCCGTAAATTCCTGGATCCTGTTGTTATTGCTGTCGGTCACGTAAACATTGCCGGCGCTGTCAACCGCGATACCCTGTGGATGGTTAAACTGGCCGTCACCGGTTCCCAGAGCGCCCCACTTCGCAATAAATCCCCCGGCCGGAGAAAAAACTTCGATCCTGTTATTCATAGTGTCGGCTATATAAATATTTCCGCCCGCGCCGATGGCTATGCCGTAAGGTGTGTTAAACTGCCCGTCACCGATGCCGGCGCTCCCTATCGTGGAGTCATACACCCCGGCAGACGTGAATTTCTGGACCCTGTTATTGCTGCTGTCAACAATGTATATGTATCCCGCGCTGTCTATGGCAATTCCCGCCGGAAAGTAAAGTTGTCCATTGCCGCTGCCATAAATTCCCCACTGGGATATGTAAGTCCCGGACGCGTCGAATTTTTCAACCCTCGCGTTCGAGCTATCCACAACATAAAAGTTCCCGCCGCTGTCCCGGGCGATCCCGATGGGCCCGTTGAATTGGCCGTTGCCCATACCGCCCGTGCCCCATTGCGAAATGTAGCCTCCTGAAGGGGTGAATTTTTCCACCCTGGAATTGGAGGTGTCAACGACATAAACATCTCCGGAAGCGTCGAAAGCCAGCCCGTTAGGATTGAAAAATCCTCCATTACCGGACCCGATGGAGCCCCATTGGGACAGGTAACACGGCGGCGTGGCAACCTGCGTCATGGAATTTGTGGCTGTGTTTGACGGGGTGCATGTAATGGAAGGCGTTGCCGTCCCGGTGCTTACCCTGGTCCTTGTGGGCGTTATCGTCACCGTCCCCGTAAAGGGCGTATTTGTCGCCGTAATCGTGAACAAAACCGCCAGTCCCGGAGTAAGCGTCTGCGTAGGCGAAAACATGCGCGACGGGCAGTCGTCAATAATACGCCAAATTACCCCGTACCTGTTTGTTGCGTTTTTTGATTCACCGGCAACAACTATCCTTCCTGAATAATCCAACGCCAGTCTGTATCCGGCATCCTCCGGCCCTCCGGCTTCACTAAACCTGTAAAAATATCCCGTGTCATTGAAGGAATTATCCAGGCTGCCGTCGTGTTTTACCCTCGCGACCAGCATCCCGTTCGGGGACGTCCTGTTTGCCGCGCCCGTCATCACATAATTACCCGACGCGTCCTCAACAATATCGCTGAATCTTTCATAAGGCCCCACAAAACAAAATAAGTTCCATCCTTTGGCGTTGAAAGAAGTGTCGAGTGTTCCGTTATTTTTAAACCGCCATATCATTGCTCCGGCGCAGTCGGATAAATTAACGCTTTGACCGGCAACAACTATGTTTCCCGAAGAATCCTGAATAATAGCCAGGCCAAAGTCTATGGTGTGATAATATGAATCCCGGTTGAAAGAGACATACCCTGTCCCGTTAAAAGCGGTATCAAGCGTACCGTTGGGATTGTATCGCCATACCACCAGATCCTCATCAGACGACCCCGAAAAAATGTCGTACGAATGACCGGTTATGATGATCTTTCCGGCACTATCAATAGCAAGGTCAAAACCGCGGTCGCTTGATGTTGCCCCTCTTCCGGCCGAATTATAAATAAACGCGCTGCCAGTGCCGTTAAAAGTCAAATCAGGCTGGCCGTTGCTGTTAAAACGCCATACGATCATATCAGCCAGATAAGAAGGGGTGCTTGTCCTGTAGCCGTATCCGCACACTACCAGCTTCCCTGAGCCGTCAATTTTAACCGACATCGCCACATCCGCCCCGCTAAAACCAGCGGTCCCGTCCTTTGTGACAATTCCGCTCCCGTTAAAAGTTGTATCCGGGCTTCCATCCGGATTATAGCGCCATAAAGTCATGCCGCCGCCGGAATAACCGGCGACCACAATACGCCCCTGGCCATCCAGTACCACCGACTCGCCTCCCGAATACGACGGATAGATCACATAACCTGTTCCGTTAAATCCGGTATCTAACTGGCCGTCCTGCTGGTACCGCAGGATGACCATATATCTGGTATTTAGGCTTGTATCGTTTACTGTCGCGCCGACGCCGATGATCCTTCCCTGGTTGTCTATCGCCGTATCAGCCAGCGTTGTCTCGGCAGGCGGGCATGCCCCGTAACTCCACATTGCCACTCCGGAACCGTTAAATGAAGGATCAAGCCTGACACACTGATAGTTTCCGACAGGCGCGGCAGTAGAGGTCATGCTTGCCGTGGGAGAAGCCGCGGCTGTCGGCTGGGTGCATGTTATGGATATGGTGTTTGTCACAGTGGCCGTAATGGTGGGAGTGGCAGTCAGGGTAATTATGGCGCTTGGTGTAAAAGTTTCCGTAAGCACCGTGCCTGCGGTTCCGCCGATAATGTTCGAGCCGCGCGTTTCAAAACCGTTTGAATCGACTGCCTTAACCACATAGTAATATGTTGTGCCGGACGTTACATTAAAGTCATCATAAGTCCTCGGGGCGGCAGCGATGAACCCTATAAGTGTAAAAGGCCCGCCAATGGCCGAAGCCCTGTAAATATTATATCCATTGGTCGGCGTATCAAAGAGGTCCGGCTGCTGCCAGCCGAGTGTGATGCTGCCGATGGTGTTTGTAATGACAAGGTTTACCGGAGGGACGAGAGTTTTCATTGCCCTGTAAAAGTTCAGCCTGCCGTACCCGGTGAACTGGTTCCATGTACCAAGGGTTTTTCCTGTCGTAGCCGCGTATGGGTACGTCCCTATCTTATCGCAGGTGCGGGCCATCCTGCTGACCGCTTGATACCACGGCACGCCGTTGGCGTAGAGCACCGCGGCCAACCCCGCTGCCTGGGGACAAGAGAAAGAAGTCCCGGTCGCGGCCCCGTATCCGGTATTGTTATTATTCTTGGCGCAGACCACGGCGTCCGGCGGGGCGCTGTTTCCGGCGGGTGCGAGAAAATCAATGCCCGGCCCGTAATTTGAATAATCTGATTTTATGTCGGAACGCGTTGACGCCCCGATGCACATTACATTGTCGTAATTTGAAGGATATGTGGGCAGGTTTAAATTGTCGTTCCCGCTCGCCGCCACCATGATAACACCCTTGCCGGCGGCGTAAGCGCACGCGTCAGACTCGGCCTGTGACGGCGAGTAACCGCCGTAGGACATGTTGATGACTTTCACGCCGCTATCCGCCGCGTATATTATGGCCAGCGCGCAATTCGCGGTGCTTATGGGTCCGACGTCCCCGATCTTAAGCGGCATTAAAAGCGGCTCAGCCGCCGTCCCGGCGATACCGAGCGCGTTATTGACGCCCGCGCCCGCAAGGCTTGCCACGGCTGTCCCGTGAAAATAATTGTCAGTCGTGTCATTTACGGCCCCGACGCCGGAAAAATTCCTGCCGGGAATAAGTTTTGAAACCAGGTCCTCGTGCGACGCGTTAACACCGGAATCATCAATGGCAATGACAGTACCGGTATTGCCTCTTGCCCAGGCGGACATATTTCCCAAAGCCTCATTCCAGGCGGAATCAACCTGCATGATATTTATGTTCCACTGGTCATAAGGGGCTCCGTTCCTGTAGAACGGGTCGTTTGGGACGGGCATCGGAGCGTAAAAAAACTCGCGTGTATAATTGGGTTCGATATATTTAACGCCTTTTATTTTTTCACCTTTCATGCGGGCGATAAAATCCAGGGTTTTTTCATTGCCGGGTATTTTATAGAGATAGACACCTCCGGCGCCCAAAAGACGCGCATTATGGAAAAATTCCAGCGCTTTTTTGCCGCTTTCTTCCAGGGGCTGCCGAATCCCGACCAGGGCTTCGCCTTCTATATAGGAATCCCCTGCCATGGCCTCATGAAGTGTTTTCGCATATGACAGGCAGGGCATCAAAAAATATAATACAAAAAGAAACAAAACGAACCTAGCTCTCCCGTTTGGCATGCGAACTCCCATCCCTTATTATAAATATATATCAACAACCGTTATTATACATTATTTTGGAGATTATTATAATAGAAAATTAGCGTTTACCGCATGCCTTCTGAAAGATATCATAAACCCTGTCAACTTCCGCAGCATCACAGAAAGCCGGCGCGGTTGACATTTGCATGCCGCTTATGGGCCAGCCTGTGTTGTGACTGCCTTTGACTTAAACCAGCGGTGAGAGGGGGCAAGCCCCCTCTCACCGCTGGCCTTTAACATACATGTTTCCATACCAACATTATATTTTTCCACTCCTTTACACTTTTAGCTAAAGCGGTAAAATCTTTTTAGTTTTATTATAATGCCAAAAAAGCAGCAACCAATATACAAACAATGCCGCAGCCTGCAAATAAAACCATTTCGGATGAATAGCCCCTGACAACCCGGTGAAATCCGTGGTTAGATTTATATAAGTTAGCATTATAATGGCGGCCGCACCGCTTAATAGAATTGATTCAACCAATCTTTTTACGGGATTTGAAGCAACCGCAAAAAAAAATGTGGCCCATCCAAAAGCCAGTAAAGATATTATTTTATCTTGATAAGGGTAGGATGGAACATTAAAATAAATATATAATCCAGGAATTTTCAGGCCTATAGCATGGACAAAAGCCATAAGAAAAAAATACATTGCCCCGCCAAATAAAAGTATTTTTATTGTTTTCATACCTGCTGTTCTCCTTTATTCATATGCAAGAGCGTCTTTCGTAGATATTTCAACCGCATTTTACGCAGGGATCCGGTTTGCCAGCCACCCAAAAGCCAGGGCGGCAGCAAGTGTTATCCAAGATCCGGGAGTTTAAAAAATGGGTCAGGTCATAGGTCAAAGCCTGGCCCCTCTTAATTAATATGTCTGCGTCGACGTGTATGTGTCAACGACAATATTCCATACGAATGAGTCCTGTTTGAAACTTATAACAGGGTCCTGTGCGGGTGAAAATCCCGACACCTTTATCAATACCATGCTTATGTTATTGTCGGGGTTGGCGATGGTATCCTTCTTAATGTAAGAAACGCTGACCAAACAATAACACTTGCCGTCCGCCAGGCATTCGGATTTTTCGATAAATGCCGTAACTATGGTGAATGTTGTAGGGTATTTCAGGGTATAAAAGATGTTCTCCCCCGCATACAATCCGATTGTCGAAAGTAAAAAAACTAAAACAAAAATTAATTTTTTCATTCTACTGTTCTCCTTTTATGTTGTTTTGTTCTTCTGCTATCAAGTATCAGGTAAAGGCCTGACCCAATCTTTTAAATGCAAATAATTTATATCCAAACTTCCTCTTGGCTTCCCCCGCCAGTTTTAACAACATCCTGCGGTCCATGTCGTCCCTAAAAATGTTCTTTCTTTCATTTCCCCGCGCAACCACATGATAAACCGCACCCGAAAATAATATTCTGAACTGCCTACCCATAAATATACCACCGACCCCCTCTATTTTGGTCGTACTACCTTTATAAGATTATGATATATAAAAAAAATTGTCAATTATATTTATCAACTATTAACTCGGTGTCTGGCACTCACATTCCGTTTATTTGCCTGCGCGTTTTACGATCACTTTTCCGTACAAAGACGCTATTTCAACAAGTTTTTTATACTCCGGGTCGCCCTTGGTAAGTGAGCATCCGCTTTTGATTATAACGGCGTCCTTTTCCACCAAAAATGGATATTCCCTGCAACTTAAAGGCCTGCGGTCATAAATAAGACATTTACGCGTATCGTTGTCAAATTTCCTGCAAAAACATTTACTTTCAATACTATACAACCCCTTGGCATTAGCGGTTTTAATGCCCATTTCCTTGAAATTTTCAGGGTTTATTTTTTCGCCAAAGATCTTTATCAATTCGTTCCCGTTTACATACAACGAAACATTCCGCATATCGCAGCAAGTTTTATCGCATGTTGTCATACAATACTGTCCAAAATATCCCGCTTTCCACTTTTCGAGATCCGTTTCAAATCCCATTCAATTGAACCGCCATAATTATTTACCTCATCGTTTTATGAGCCCTGATATTAAATTATATGTCATCAGGTATCAGGTTATGGTGGCCTCGTTTGTCAAGACCTGACCCTATCTTTTATGAAACCTAAATTTCATGTTCTGTCATGTATCAGGTAAAGACCTGACCCCATCTTCATCTTTAATATTTCACCTTACTGCCGATACTTTTCCCCACAATTTCTTTTTATCATAGGCCGACACGGCCTCCAGGCTGTAAATAAAGGTCCCGCTGGCTACCGGTTTGAACGCCCTGTTCCTGGCGTTCCAGTATATCGTGTTATATCCTATGAACCCGTCCTGTTCAAATACGCGGACGACTTCCCCGCTCACCGTATAAACAGTCAGCTTCATCGCGCTATCCCTGCACAGGCTGTACACTATTCTGGTGTCGTAGGAAAAAGGGTTTGGAAAGGCCCCCTTTAATTCCATGCAAAACTGCGGGGTCGAGGTCATGGTGACGGTCGGGGTTACCGTGAACGTAGCCGTCCATGTGTTTGTAATGGTCGGAGTGAACGTAGGGGTAAAGGACGGAGTTTGCGTCAGCGTCCATGTAAACGTGGGGGTTATGGTGGAAGTCGGCGTAAAGGTGGGAGTGACGGTAAGCGTCGGCG